>Ga0228710_1000006_pt1 | contig 209134 bp, 194 predicted proteins | sample MedpolnodulmetaG_FD_177995 | JGI IMG/M metagenome (GOLD analysis project Ga0228710, IMG submission 177995) | Root nodule microbial communities from Medicago polymorpha collected in Santa Monica, California, United States - pink nodules | ecosystem: Host-associated > Plants > Roots > Nodule...
CGCCCTCATGGCCGAGGATCGCCGGGAACAGCCCTTCCGGATCCGCCCCCGAAAGCGTGAAGTCGTCGGTATGGCAGATGCCGGTCGCCTTCACCTCGACCAGAACCTCGCCGGCCCGCGGCCCTTCAAGCTGCACGGTCATGACTTCCAACGGCTTGCCGGCCTCCAATGCGACGGCGGCGCGTACATCCATGTCTCTACTCCATCAAAAAGGAAGAATATTCAGGCAGGGACCGTCATATAGCGCCGGTCGCCATCGGCAAGGGAAAGTACAGCGTCACCGAACGTCCAGGCGCTCGAATTCCAGTTCGAGGGCCGCAATGGCCTCGGCGGTCTGCTCATGCAGCTTCTTGACGAGATAGAGCTGTTTGCGAAGCTCGTCCCCCGATGCAACCCCAGCGGTATCATCCGGTGCGCGGCCGATGCCCGCCATCAGCCAGGCCGGCGACACGCCAAGCACGCCGGCCAGCATGAAAAGGCGATTGGCCCGTGGCTCGGCACGATCGCGTTCCCAGGAGGCGATAGTGTCGTTGCGCACACCAAGCTTGCTCGCTAGCTCCTTCGTAGAGAGCCCCGTCGCGTCGCGCGCTCTCCATATGCGACCGCCCAGCGTATCGCCGTCTCCTGTCTGGTGCAGACGTGCAATCGCATTTTCGGTTGATAACAGCATAGTAGCTCCTTTCGCCTGTTGTCGTTGTCGGGTGCCGAGGCACCGTGACTGCCCGCGGTGGGGCGAAGGTGAAGGGAGCTTATAGGCTTTTCCTCGCGGATGGGGCAATGCGAAGCGGCAAAAAGAGGGCCGAAAGCGCCTTGGCCGTCATTTCCGGGGTCTTTCCTGCTGGATGATTTCGTGAACCGCAACCTGGTTCGGAGCCCGGTTATTCGCTTTCCAGGCGGGCTGTCCCGATGCCGTTCGTCTCGGTTCTGGTTGGGCCGAAGACCATCTCGAAGGCCTCCCTCAGCCTGATATCGACGTCCGCCATCATCACGGGTAGGCCGAGATCGACGAGGCTCGTGACGCCGTGGCCCCTGATTCCGCAAGGCACGATCCCATCGAAATGTTCTAGATCGGGATCTACGTTCAGCGACAATCCGTGGAAGCTCACCCATCGGCGCAACCGAATGCCGATCGCGGCGATCTTGTCCTCCGCAACCGTGCCATCCATGAGCGGCGGCTTCTCCGGGCGGCGCACCCAGACGCCGACGCGATCCTCGCGGCGCTCGCCCTTGACGTTCATGGAATCGAGCGTGGCTATGATGACGCTTTCGAGTGCGGCGACAAAGGCACGAACATCCTGGCGTCGGCGCTTCAGGTCGAGCATGACGTAGACGACCCGCTGCCCTGGGCCGTGATAGGTGTATTCACCGCCTCTTCCGGTTGCGAAGACCGGAAAGCGATCCGGGATTACGAGGTCGGCCGCGTTGGCGCTTGTCCCTGCCGTGTAAAGCGGCGGGTGCTCGACCAGCCAGACCAATTCATCGGCTGTGCCGGCCGCGATATCAGCGGCTTCCCGCTCCATTGTTTCAACGGCTTCCTGATAATCGACGGGGGCAGGTGCGATACGCCAGCGCACCGGTGGCGCTTCCGGCGGTGCGAACATGCTCTGGATAAGGTCTTCGCGCTGCATGGTAACCTTGCGAATGCTGTTCTTTTCCGGCCTGTACATGGGGGCGCCGAGGGCAAGAGTCCAGCATTTCCAGCACTTCGCGGAGGGTTGGCCGAAATAGTTTTGTTTCGAGTCAGATTTCTGTCGTCATGCACTTGTGCACCCGGAATCCTTTTGCTACATGCAGCCCCGCCGACGCAATCGGCACCTACCACGATGCGGTCGTGGCGGAATTGGTAGACGCGCAGCGTTGAGGTCGCTGTGGGGCAACCCGTGGAAGTTCGAGTCTTCTCGACCGCACCATCTAAGATGAAGAAGCCCCCGCAACCAAATGGTTTCGCGGGTTTTTTTATTTTTAACCCCCTTTCACGACGATGTTGCTGGACGCGATCGGGCACGAGGACTATCCTCTACCCTACGGCGTGTTGAACACGGCGTCATACCTCGGGAACAGCGCCGTTCCGATCTCTGCTCCGTGCCGATGCGGAGCGCCCGCCAGGCTTCGACATGGCGGTGACTGATCACGAAATCACCGTCCTGCATGACGTTGTTGATGGCTAAATTCGTGGAATCGCAAAAAAAAGTCGGCGAATGAGCAGGGACAAGTTATGATTCGCTTGTCATGACGGATTCGCGAGAAGCGCCGGCATGATGGGGTGACAGAGCGACGAGTCTTGCGGGTGCGCCTCACGTCTTTCACGAGGCGCCGATCGGTCGATCCCGAACCGTTAGCGGATGTTCGTCGCTGGCTGCTGCTTCGGTATCCGTTTCAGTGTCGGTTGTGAAGGAACTTTGAAGCTAGGAAAACCGTTCACCTGAAGCAGATGCCGAAAGGCAGCGAGCCCGTTTCAACCAAGCGGCCCGCCGCGGGAGAGCACGATGCAAAGGAGTGAATCTGACGTCTTCGATCTCTTTTCGGAGATTTATACAAGTGCAGCGCAAGAAGAGATAAGTCTACAGGAATATCTCCTCGCATGTCGCGATGACAAAAGCATGTACGCCACCGCTCAGGAACGAATGGTGGATGCTATTGGAGAGCCGATTCTCGTCGATACCAGCGCTGACGAGCGTTTAGGTCGGATCTTTTCAAACCGAACAATCAAAATCTATCCGGCATTCTCCGATTTCTTCGGCATGGAAGACACGATCGAGCGCATCGTCGGCTACTTCCGTTATGCCGCCCAGGGTCTCGAAGAGCGCAAGCAGATCCTTTATCTTCTCGGGCCGGTCGGCGGCGGCAAGTCCTCGCTCGCCGAAAGGCTGAAGAAGCTGATGGAGCTGCGGCCGATCTACACGCTGATGGTCGACGGCAAGATAAGCCCGGTCTTCGAATCGCCGCTCGGCCTCTTCCATCCCGAGCGAATGGCCGATCTGCTGGAAGACAAATATGGAATAGCCCGCAGGAGGTTGACGGGTCTGATCTCTCCCTGGGCCTCCAAGCGCCTGGACGAGGTGGGTGGCGACATCTCCAAGTTCAGCGTCGTCAAGCTGATGCCGTCGCGCCTACGCCAAATAGGCATCGCCAAGACCGAGCCGGGCGACGAGAACAATCAGGACGTTTCCTCGCTTGTCGGCAAGGTGGATATCCGCCAGCTTGAAAACTACAGTCAGGCCGATCCCGATGCTTACTCCTACAGCGGCGGGCTGAACCGCACGACGCAGGGGCTGCTCGAATTCGTCGAGATGTTCAAGGCGCCGATCAAGGTCTTGCATCCGCTCCTGACCGCGACTCAGGAAGGCAGCTACAACGGCACGGAAAACTTCGGCGCATTCCCGTTCCAGGGTACGATCCTCGCCCACTCCAACGAGTCGGAATGGCTGCAGTTCAAGAACAACCGCAACAACGAGGCTTTTCTGGATCGCATCCTGGTGGTCAAGGTTCCCTATTGCCTGCGCGTCACCGAGGAGAAGCAGATTTACGACAAGCTTCTTCGCGAGAGCGAGCTGGTCAGCAATCCCTGCGCTCCAGAGGTGCTGGAGATATTGAGCCGTTTCACCGTTTCCACCCGGCTCGTTCCGCATGAAAACTCGTCTCTCTACACAAAGATGCGCGTTTACGACGGCGAAAATCTCAAGGATGTCGACCCGAAGGCGCGATCGGTGCAGGAATATCGGGACGCTGCCGGTGTCGACGAAGGTATGACCGGCGTCAGCACGCGCTTCGCCTTCAAGGTCCTTTCCGAAACTTTCAACTACGACACCAAGGAGGTTGCCGCCGATCCTGTGCATCTGATGTACATTCTGGAGCAGGCCATCAAGCGCGAGCAGTTTGCGAAGGAGACCGAGGCAGCCTATCTCGATTTCATCAAGTCGGAACTGGCCACCCGTTATGCGGAATTCATCGGCCATGAAATCCAAAAGGCCTATCTGGAGTCCTACAGCGAATACGGCCAGAACCTGTTCGACCGCTATATCGCCTATGCCGACGCCTGGCTCGAGGATCAGGACTTCAAGGATCCCGATACGGGGCAGATCCTCAACCGCAAGATCCTCGACAGCGAGCTGTCTCAGATCGAAAAGCCGGCGGGGATCGCCAACCCGAAGGACTTCCGCAACGAGGTCGTCAAGTTCACCCTGCGGGCGCGCGCCAAGAACCATGGCAAGAACCCGTCCTGGACAAGCTATGAAAAGCTTCGTGAAGTCATCGAGAAACGCATGTTCGGTCAGGTCGAAGACCTGCTCCCGGTCATCAGCTTCGGATCGAAAAAGGATAGCGCCACAGAGAAGCAGCATGTCGAGTTCGTGCAGCGCATGAAGGAGCGTGGGTACACGGAACGGCAGGTGCGGCGTCTCGTCGATTGGTACATGCGTGTGAACAAGGCAGGTTGAGGCTGCGGATGCAGGGGTTAGCTAATGCCGAATTTCATCGACCGCCGCCTCAATCCGAAGGACAAGAGTCTCGGCAACAGGCAACGTTTCCTGAAACGGGCGCGAGAGGAGCTTAAACGAACCATCAAAGAACGGGTCAAGTCGGGCAAGATCGCGGATGTGGATGCGGAGCAGAACGTGTCCATGCCGGCCCGCGGCGTCAACGAGCCGGCCTTCCAGCCGGACTCCAACAGCGGCGAGCGGCGCCACGTCCTGCCGGGAAACCGGGAGTTCGCGGCAGGAGACCGCATCCCGAAAAGGGGTGGAGGCGGCGGCGCCGGAAATGCGGGCGCCGGCACCGGCCAAAGCGAGGACGAGTTTCAGTTCGTCCTTTCACGCGAAGAGGTGCTCGACCTCTTCTTCGAGGATCTCGAACTCCCCGACATGGTCAAGCTCAATCTGAAGGAGTCGGTTACGTTCAAGCGGCGACGAGCCGGCTTCAGCGCAAGCGGCTCTCCCACGAACATCAATGTCGGGCGCACCATGCGCAACAGCTATGGGCGCCGCATCGCATTGCGGCGGCCGTCGCGCCGGGAAATCGAGGCCCTGGCCGATGAGATTGCCAGGCTCGAGACCGAGCCCGGCGGGCGGAACAAGCATCGAAAGCGATTGGAGGAACTGCGACAGACGCTCGACAGTCTCGAGCGACGGCGCCGGCGAATTCCCTATGTCGATCCGGTAGACATTCGCTTCAATCGTTTCGAGCCTCAGCCTTTACCGAATGCGAGCGCAGTCATGTTCTGCCTCATGGATGTCTCGGCGTCGATGGGGGAGCGGGAGAAGGACCTCGCCAAACGTTTTTTCGTGCTGCTGCATCTCTTCCTCAAGCGGCGCTACGAGCGGATCGACATCGTATTCATCCGGCACACCGATGAAGCCGGCGAGGTCGACGAGAACACGTTTTTCTATAGCAAGCAGAGCGGCGGCACGGTCGTTTCCACCGCCCTGGAGGAGATGCTGCGCGTTATCAGGGAGCGTTACCCTGCCAACGAATGGAACATCTACGCCGCACAGGCGTCGGACGGCGAGAATATCTCAGGCGACTCCGAACGCTGCGCCTCCCTTCTTCATGACGAGCTCATGGGACTTTGCCAATATTATGCCTATGTCGAGATCATCGATGAGCGCGAGACGGAGATTTTCGGCACCACCGACAACGGGACTTCGCTCTGGCGAGCCTACCGCATCGTCGATGGCGAATGGCCGAATTTCCAGATGACCCGCATCGCGAAACCGGCGGATATCTATCCCGTCTTCCGAAAACTCTTCGGCAAGCAGCCGGAGATGCAATTGCGCAAGTAAAAGGGGATAGGGATGGGCACCGCCTCGAACCTTCTGTTCCAAAGTTCCGACTGGAATTTCGAAACGCTGGCGCACACCTATGATGCCATCGAGGAGATCGCGCTGGGCGATCTCGGTCTCGACGTTTACCCCAATCAGCTCGAGATCATCTCCTCCGAGCAGATGCTGGATGCCTATTCGTCCGTGGGCATGCCGCTCATGTACCAGCATTGGTCCTTTGGAAAGCGCTTCGTCTTCGAGGACCATCTCTATCGCAGAGGGCGGCGGGGGCTGGCTTACGAGCTGGTGATCAACTCCAATCCCTGCATCACCTATCTGATGGAGGAGAACACCATGGCCATGCAGGCCCTGGTGACCGCACATGCCGCCTTCGGCCACAATCATTTTTTCAAGAACAACTATCTTTTCCGGCAGTGGACCGACGCCACCGCAATCCTCAGCTATATGGACTTCGCCAAGAAATACATTGCCAAATGCGAAGAACGGCACGGAACGCCGGCAGTGGAGGCGATCCTCGACTCTGCGCATGCGCTCATGGAGCAGGGCGTCTTCCGCTACCGACGGCCTCCGCGCCTGTCGTCCGAAAAAGAACGGGAACGGATGCGCGAGAGGCTGGAATATGAAGAGCAGACCTATAGCGACCTGTGGAGAACACTTCCGCCATCAGGGGAAAACAACGATCCGACGCAATTGGAAAAGGAACTCGCGGAGCGGAAAAAATCACTGAACCTTCCGGAAGAGAACCTGCTCTATTTCCTGGAAAAAACCAGCCTCATCCTTGAACCATGGCAACGCGAGATACTGCGGATCGTCCGCGTGATCGCTCAGTACTTCTACCCGCAGCGGCAGACGAAGGTCATGAACGAGGGATGCGCCACCTTCGTCCACTACACCATCATGAACAAGCTTTTCGACCAGGGAAAGATAAGCGAAGGTGCAATGCTGGAGATCCTCCAGAGCCATACCAACGTCGTTTTTCAGCCCGGCTTCGACGACCCCCGCTTTCCGGGAATCAATCCGTATGCGCTGGGATTTGCCATGATGCAGGATATCGAGCGGATCTGCGTCGCGCCTACGGCAGAGGACCGCGATTGGTTTCCCGACATCGCCGGCACCGGCAACTGGCGCGAAACGCTCCTCGACGCCTGGGCCAATCATCGCGACGAATCCTTCATCCTGCAGTTCCTGAGCCCGGCGCTGATCCGAAAGTTCAGGCTCTTCCTCTTGACGGACGAAGCGGACGACAACTTCTGCGAAGTGGCATCCATCCACAACGAGCGCGGCTACGAAGCGTTGCGCGGCGCACTCGCCCGCAGCTATGACATCGGGGTCAACCAGCCCGATATCCAGGTCATGGATGTCGATCTGCTCGGAGACCGCCACCTGCGGCTGCAGCACAATGTGAAGGATGGAGTGCTGCTGGAGGAGAACAGCCGCGATTCCACTCTGCGCCACGTCCGCCATCTCTGGGGATACGAAGTGAGCTTAGCGGGGGTCGATGCGGAAACCGGCGAAACGCTCTATGAGTGCTCGACAGAGGAGCTTTCAGACTAGAGCGGGGTGAGGAAAGCGGTGTGCGGTTTTCCGCGCGCAAACCGCGTCTTAACCTATGGAATCGATCACGATGATTCTAGGTCGATCCAACCTAAACATCGTGATCGAGGATCGCGTCGCATCGCGCGATTGAATGCGCCGCAGAGGGTTTCCCCGGGGTCACACCCGAGGATCAGGTGGAAAGCGGAACTTTGGCTCGCGGAACTACTTTTCCGTCCCCTCCGGGGAAACCTGCTGTGTCTCGCCGCCAGTGCCGGTTTGTGCCGTCGGGTCCCTGTCGGTTGGAACCGCTTGACCGGTGCCGACGCTGCCCGTCTGCTCCGGCGAGGGCGCCGGTTGGACCTGTTCGGTTTCCGTGAGACGATCGTTGTCGGTGCTTTCACCCCAGATTTCGACAGCGCCCCAGGCGAGCAAGGCCAGGAACAGGCCGCCGACGAGGACGCCGAGGACCGGAATGCCCGAGCGACCCTGCTTCGCCTCCTCGCCGGTGAAATTCTCTCGATCGGCTCCATGCGTTGCCGTGACCGGATCGCCGCGTTCGTCAAGATGTTTGGCCATCGATTTCACTCCGTTGACTGTGGTTGTTGAACGGAGCAGGCCCTGACAATGTTCCGCGATCAGTCGCCGGGAGGCCAGGTGTCGGCAACGCTGCGGCGAACGAGCTTATAGGTGTGGTCGGGCTGCACTTCGTAGGTCTCGAAGACCATGGAGCCCTTATGGAGGAACCGGTTCTGGATCATGGTCCCCGGCGCCGCGCGGGTTTTCCGGGAAGAGGCATTTTCGCCGTAAGTCAGGCTTCCGGGGAGCGGCTCCAATTCGGGAGTGGTCGCGGTGCAGGCTGAAAGCGCAGCCACGCAGAGGAGTGTAAGAGCCATTTTTTTCATCAGCTGTCCTTTGCCTCGCCTAGTGAAGCCTATATTCGCCCAGGCGTGATTCACGCCCGCAGTAAAGGTTCGAGCACTTCCAGGAAAACGGCATGAGAGATTTCCAATCTGAAGTGCTGAACGATCTAGCCAAATCAACCCGGAAGCGCAATCTGCTTCCGGAAAGGGTTTGGCTCAGTCGAGCTTCTCAAAGCGCTTGATGGCGCGTTCGCGCTTCAGCCTGGAAAGGCGCCGTATCCAGAAGATGCCGTCGAGCTGGTCGATCTCGTGCTGCAGGCAGACCGCCATCAGTCCCGCGGCTTCCTCCTCATGCGTTTTGCCCTCCAGCGTTTGAAAGCGCACGCGCACGCGCGCCGGCCGCTCCACCTCTTCGGCGATGCCGGGCATGGAGACGCTGCCTTCGCTGTGGCGTGTGGAATCGGCCGACTGCCAGAGGATTTCCGGGTTCACGAAGCTGCGCGGTCCTGCTTGGGGGTCGGTTTCGATAACTGTCAGCCGCTGAAGGATGCCGATGTGCGGCGCGGTGATGCCGATGCCGGGGGCAGCGCGCATCGTATCGATGAGATCATGTGCCAGCTGGCGAAGGCTTTCGTCAAACCGGCTGACCGGCTCGGTGGCGGTCGCAAGCGCTGCATTCGGGTAGCGTATGATCGATCGGACAGCCATTGGGAACCTCTGGTAGTGGGGTGTCGCCGGCCGGGCGCGGTCAACGGACATTCGAATTACTTTTATGTGACATTGCAACAGCTTGGATAAAACGTTCGGTGGCCGATGTCGATTACGCATCGGCTGTGGACCTTGGCGGAGCTTTGCGTTAGCAGGGCATGGGGCCCGTTTCCATGCGCAGGTTCGGGCGGCGGCAAAATCTCTCAAGGGGGCGGGTCCATGAGCAGCACCGGCGACGACGACCGCGATTCCGATGAAATCGTCATTCATCACGACCCGGACATCTATGCCGAGGATGGATCGCTACGCTCCGACTTTCTGATGCATGTCGGCGCCGCGATCGCGGATCGCGACACGATCTATCTTCGCCAGCACGTTGCAGGCCTTCATGCCTCCGAACTCGGCGATCTTCTCGAGGCGATCCAGCCGGAGCAGCGCGTCGCGCTGGTCCTGCTGCTCGGCAAGGACTTCGATCTCGCCGCTCTGACCGAAGTGGACGAAGGGATTCGTCTCGACATCGTCGAGCATCTGCCGAACGAGCAGATCGCCGAGGCGATCGGCGAAATGGATTCCGATGATGCGGTCTATATTCTGGAGGACCTCGATCAGGAAGATCAGGAAGAGATCCTCGCCAAGCTTCCCTTTACCGAGCGTGTCCGCCTGCGCCGTTCGCTCGACTATCCGGAGAGCACCGCCGGGCGACGCATGCAGACGGAATTCGTCGCGGTGCCGCCATTCTGGACCGTCGGACAGACGATCGACTACATGCGCGAGGACGACGACCTGCCCGAGAGTTTTACGCAGATCTTCGTCATCGACCCGACGTTCAAGCTGCTCGGGGCCGTCGACCTCGACCGGGTTCTGCGGGCAAAGCGATCGGTAAAGATCGATGCCATCATGCGTGACACCAGCCATTCCGTCCCGGCTGAAATGGATCAGGAGGAGGCAGCGCAGCTTTTCGAGCAGTATGACCTCCTCTCGGCCGCGGTCGTCGATGAAAACGGCAGGCTCGTCGGCGTTTTGACGATCGACGACGTTGTCGACGTGATCCAGGAGGAGGCGGAAGAGGATTTCCTGCGCTTGAGCGGCGTCGGCGATGAAGAATTGTCGGACTCCGTGGCGGAAGCCGCGCGTTCCCGCATTCCCTGGCTTTTCGTCAATTCGATAACCGCCTTTGTTTCGGCCTCGGTGATCGGTCTGTTCGATGCGACGATTCAGCAGATCGTTGCGCTCGCCATTCTGATGCCGATCGTCGCCGGCATGGGCGGCAATGCGGGGTCGCAGACAATGACCGTAACAGTGCGCGCGCTTGCGACCCGGGGCCTCGATATTCACAATGCACCGAGAATTATCCGCCGAGAGGCGGGCGTCGGCCTCCTGAATGGCGTGATCTTCGGAGCATTCATCGGCCTTGTTGCCGGGCTTTGGTTTCAAGATCCCGATCTCGGCGGCATCATAGCGACGGCGATGCTGATCAACATGATGGCTGCTGCTCTCGCCGGCATCCTGATTCCGCTTCTGCTGGAAAAATCCGGCGCTGATCCCGCGGTCTCTTCTGCAGTCTTCGTAACGACCGTCACCGACATCACCGGCTTCTTCAGCTTCCTCGGAATCGCGGCCTGGTGGTTCCGTATCGCTTGAGTTGCAAAGCACAAGCGTTCTTTCGGGCGCGCAAAGACTGCAGCAGCAGCTCGATGCGCTCGGCGCGTTGCAGCGCAATCCCTGCCAGCGAAGGGGCGAGCAGTAGGCGCGGCGTGTTTGACTTTTACGTCAAAGTCAAAGATAGTGTGAACCAGTTTGTGATGGAATGGCTGCGTGAATAAGTATTATAGCATTACCGAGCTGACCCGGGAATTCGGCATCTCAACTCGAACGCTGCGTTTCTATGAGGATGAAGGACTGATTCATCCGGAGCGCCGTGGGCGCACGCGTCTCTTCCGTCCCGCCGACCGTCACCTCATAAAAGAGATACTGCGCGGCCGGCGCATTGGCTTCACTATCGCCGAGATTCGCGAGATTATTCAAGTCTATAAGGACCCGCCTGGCGAGATGGGTCAGCTGCAGCTCCTCATGAAGCGCGTTGAGGAGAAGCGCGAGGACTTGCGACAGAAGCGCAAGGACATCGAAGACACCCTCACCGAACTCGACAATGTCGAGGAGGCCTGCCTGACGCGTCTTGCGGAAATCGGTGTCGGCACCTGATCTGGATGCGAGCGGAAAAGCGCACGCGCTTTTTCTGATCACGCTCTAATCCACAGAGCGCGACTCCATCGTGCACTGACCGGCGATACGCGCGATGCGCTCATCAGTTGTGACATCAATCTTGCCCAGGTTCAGATCGTCGAACAGATCCTGCTCCTTCAGACGATCGAGCGTGCAGCCGCAGAAGTTGCTGCAGGAAATTCCGGAATTCTCACTGCCGCAGGCCTGCTCGCAATTGCGCCGATAAATCTCGGTCGAATCCGGCGCGGGGGCAGGAACGGCGATGGAGAACAGATACACGACCGCAAGAAGCAGCGGCTGGTGTGCAAGATATATCAAAAGGCTATGACGCCCAGCGAAGGCAAGGGATGTGATCAGCACGGCGTTTCCGGTTGCGGAGCCTCGACTGCGACGCCGAGCGGAAAGCACCGGGTGAAGCAGCTTCGCGCAGCCAAGCCCGACCAGGAAAGGTGCGAGCCACGGAAAGAGAGGGACGTAGTCATTCGAGCGAGGGATCGTTTCCGAAAGGCCGACCCACCACAACGCCGGCGTATCGAAGTATGATGAGCGCAGATAGTAGGGCGCTGCGAAGGCCGCGGCAGCTGCAAGAAAGGAAGTGGCGGCCGGCAATCTGAGGAACAGGAGGCCGACGAGGCTTGCCGCCGCGATAGAGTGGAGAATGCCGAAGAAGATGAAGGAATGACGGAAGGCGAACCAGGTCCCCACGCTGATCAGCGCGGCGGCGCCCGCGATTTTCGCGAAACGCATGGCGAAGGCGCGCGGACGGAATTTCGGATATTGTCCGAGCACGAGGCTGTAGCCGGCAAGGAAAAGGAAGCTGCTGGCAATCAGGCGCGCAAACATCCGCCACCCGCCAGTCCCTGCGGTGCCGGCCGCCACATAGCCGAAGAATTCGAGGTCCCAGACAAAGTGATATACAGCCATGGCGACGAGAGCCAGGCCGCGCAGCGCGTCGAGAAGAGCGATCCGCTTGGCTCCCGTCGCGTCTGCGGGCACTTGCGCTTCAGGAGTCGTCGTCGCGCTGCTGTCGGACATTGATTTGGTGCTCTGTTGCTGCAAATGGCTTGGTGCGGGCGGCCTCGTCTCAGTCGCGTCGCGATTGTGTTGAAATGAGGGCCGCAAGCCATCCCGCTCTCGCTGTGACGGCGTCTGAACCGGGGATAAACGATTGCCTCTATGGTGCATTCTCGATCAACGCAGTGCGCGCTTCGGAAAAGAATTGCCGGCGCGCGAGGACGAAAATGACGAGGGAAGTCAGCACCATGAAGACATAGGGGCTGATGAACCAGCCGAGATAGCCGATCGACAGGAAAATCGCCCGGAGCCCGGCGTTGAAGTGCTTTGCCGCCAGAACGTTCATGCGGATCGCGCGTTCCGCGGCGCGCTCGGCGGCGGGCTGGTCTCGCTTCATATCCGCTATCATCGGAATTCCGCCCATCAGAATCGAGCAATAATTGAACAGCCGATACGACCAGCCGAACTTGAAGAAGGAATAGCCGAAAAGGCAGGTCAAACCGCCTACTTTCAGTTCGAAGGCCGTGCGCCCGCTGCGGAATATATGCGGCAGGTCGCTAAAGATCAGTTGGACCTGGTCTGTCGCTCCCAGCAGTGCGAAACAGCCGCCGAGCGCAAAAATCGTGGTTGAGGCGAAGAATGCGGTCCCGGCCTGTAGCCCGGCGATGATTTGCGTGTCGATCATCTTCAGGTCGCGAGTGAGCGAATTGCGGATCCAGCGTGCCCTGTGCTCATTCATCAGACGCGTCAGGCTGACGCGGTCGAAGTTGCGCCGCCCGTCAGACGTCCAGCTGAATACGGCCCAAAGGAGAACGAAAAAGGCGAGTGCGACGTAATCTTCTAAGGTCATAGCGGTGTTTTGGCACGGTCACCTGAAAATGCAAGATCGCCGCTCGGAGCCGATTTTAAGTTTTAAGGCGAAATCCGGGCGCGTGAGCCGAACCCGGGAAGCCGGGGACGAGCCATTCGGACACGGACTTGTGTCCGTGCTGAGGCTGTTGTGGCGCGCTTTTGCCACGTTCTCGCCCTAATGCGCCATTGCGTGTTAACGAATTCTTCGCTATTGGACTGCCCACACGCCTGTTGGCTGCTGAGCCTTGGGTATTCGGAGATATCATGGACAAAACAGTAGAGAAGTCTTGCTGGGGCGTAACGGTTCGCGCCGTAGCTGGTTTCGGCGGTGTACTCGTTCTCGCCTATCTCTTCGGCGGCTTCTGAAAATCGAAAGCAATGTCATGGCGATGCAGTCTGCGGACTGCATCGGTTTTTTTGACTGCCCGTCGGGCGCGGATCGCATGTCATGTCGCACGAACGGAAGCCGATGTCGGTTGGTCGCCTGATAGACCGGCATAGGATCGCTTAGGGTTCGTTCCTATATTAGGAACGATCGACGCCGTCCCAGAAGCAAACCGGTCGGCTCGGATCCATCATCGACGCAGGCGTGAAGGTGCTCGGCATCGGCTCCTCGTCAGATTCTAGGCAGGCAGTTCATGTTTCTTTCCGTCTTCGACGTATTCAAGATCGGTATCGGCCCGTCGAGCTCACATACGATGGGGCCGATGTCGGCGGCGAACAGGTTTCTCGATCTTATTCTTTCGGACGAATGGCCGCGGCCCTCCAACGCAGCTGTTGCCGCTATCCAGGTCAGCCTTCATGGTTCGCTGGCGCATACGGGAATCGGCCATGGATCGGGCAGGGCGGTTATTCTCGGCCTGATGGGCGAACGCCCCGATCTCGTGGATCCGGACAAGATGGACGAGGTAATCGAGGAGGTGGAGCGCACAGGGCGTATCACGCCGCCTGGACATCCTTCCTATGCATTCCAGCCTAAGGCGGATCTGGTTTTCGACAAGAAGATGGCGCTGCCTGGCCATGCCAACGGCATGTCCTTCTCCGCCTTCGACCGCGACGGCCGGCTGCTTCTGAAACGCATCTACTATTCGATCGGTGGCGGCTTCGTCGTTACTGATACGGAGCTCGGCGCGATGAGAGCTCAGAAGAACAAGACGGCCGGCGTCAAAGTGCCGTATCCCTTTGCCACCGCACAGCAGATGCTCGACATGGCCGCCCGTTCCGGAATGAGCATCGCTCAGATGAAACGGGCCAACGAAGAATGCAGCATGTCGAGGCAGGAGCTCGACAACGGGCTCGACCGCATTTGGGCGGCAATGAACAGTTGCATCGACCGCGGGCTCAGCCAGGACGGCATCATGCCGGGCGGGCTAAAGGTTCGCCGCCGCGCCAGGGCAATCCACGACAAGCTCCAGGAGGAGTGGCGTTCCAACAAGGTTAATCCTCTACTCGCCAACGATTGGCTGAGCGTCTATGCGATGGCGGTCAACGAGGAGAATGCCGCCGGTGGCCGGGTGGTGACGTCGCCTACGAACGGGGCGGCAGGTGTCGTCCCGGCGACGATCCGCTACTATCTTCATTTTCACGAGGATGCCGACCAGGACGGTATCCGCGACTATCTGCTGACTGCCGCGGCGGTTGGCGGTATCATAAAGCACAACGCCTCTATTTCCGGGGCGGAGGTCGGCTGTCAGGGCGAAGTTGGATCCGCGTCGGCGATGGCCGCCGCGGGCCTTGCAGCGGTGATGGGCGGAACGCCGGAGCAGATCGAGAATGCGGCCGAAATCGCCCTCGAACACCACCTTGGAATGACCTGCGATCCGGTCGCAGGCCTCGTCCAGGTGCCTTGCATCGAGCGTAACGCCCTTGGTGCCGTCAAGGCGGTCACGGCCGCCTCGCTCGCCCTTAAGGGCGATGGCAAGCATTTCGTGCCGCTCGATGCCTGTATCGAGACGATGCGCCAAACCGGCGTGGACATGAACGAAAAGTACAAGGAAACATCGACGGGCGGTCTCGCGGTCAACGTCGTGGAGTGTTAACGCGAATGCGGACCGAGAGCCGCGTAATTGTTTTCCTCCTCGCGCTGCTAATCCGGAGCCGGCGGGCTGTGGACGAAGCTGTCGGGGGCTTGACCGATACCGCTCGCCGGGTGTTCAGGATGTCCCATGGCTTTGAATCTCGTAAAGCTCTGTGTCGGCGCCGACTCGATCGAGGACCTGCGCGAATGGGTGGCTCGCAAGGCCCTGGCGGCGATCGCTGCCGGGCAGCAACCCCATTCCTTTCACACGACCCGAATGGTTCCGAAGCGCACGGAAGAGCTTCTCGCCGACGGCTCTCTTTATTGGGTGATCAAGGGCTACGTACAGGCCCGCCAGCCGCTGATAGGCGTCGAGACGTTCACTGATGGCGGCGGCATCGGCCGCTGCAATCTTATTCTAGGTCCGGAAGTCGTGGAGACGGAGCTGCAGCCGCGCCGGGCGTTTCAGGGCTGGCGTTATCTCGACGCGAAGGAAGCCCCTCGCGATCTTACCGCGCTCGCCGCCGGTGGCAGCGAAATGCCCCTCGAACTGCGGCGCGAGCTTGCTGAACTCGGTCTGCTATAGCCGCGAAGACCTCCGCCCTTCCATGAAATCCTTACGCATTTACCGGAATGGGATCGGATCAGTGCAGGCGAATTCTCAAGGGGTGGCTGCGGCCGAGTGCTGTAACGTGCAGGTGGATGTCTGCCCGAGGCTGGGTCGAACGCCAGGCGCGTGCGCCGTGCGTGAGTAGCATTCCGACAAGGTCTCGTGTCTTTGCCTTGGACCGGTTCAGGCCGATGTCTGCGATGCGCATGGCTGCCTCGTGCAATGGATGCAGCCGAACTCGCGCGGGGTTTGCCTTCCTGTCCGGCACCATGGTGTCACCGGGGACGTTCTCGTTCACTGCCATGCTGACCTCGTTACGCTGTACAAATCCGAGGAGAGCAGCCGGAAAACACGCCGGCCGCCGTTAAAGTGCAGCGCGTCTTATCCGACGCGCTAAAGTGGCTGCTGCACGTTTGCCCTTTAACCGAGTTCGATAACGGAGAACATGCAGGATGGGTCCCTTACTGCTGGCTTGCCCAGCAGGCGAAGCCTTTCTTCTTCAATGCCTTGCATGCGTTGACAGCCTTGTCCTGATCATCGAATCCGCCGAAACGGGCGCGGTAGAGCTGAGCGCCGCCACTGCTGAACGCGACCGTGAAGGGGGTGGCGTTACGCAGCGCCTTTCCACCCTTTTCCTTGGCATTGTCGAGCAGCGTCATGGCCTGCGTCTTGTCAGGCGTGGCGCCGATCTGGATCACCCAGCCTTGCAGTTCGATATTCGCTTCGGTGTGGGCTTCAGCCATGGCCGGTGCCGTTTCCGCCGTTGCGACCGAGTTGGTGATCTGCGAGTCGACGCCGCCGGATTCCGGTTCCCGGCCGAGTCTGGCGCTCTGCGCGTCGAGCGTGTTCGGTGCGAGCACGGGATTGTCCGAAGCGCGCTTCGTCGATGCATAGGCCATTTCAACTCCGCCTGCGCTTTCGCTATCGTACCGGAAATCCGGGACAGGGCCCTTATTCGGCAGGGCGGCGGCGGCCGAAGCAACAGCCGTCGTGGCCGGCCGCACGTCCGCTTCGGCGACCACTGCTACAGGCTCGGCGGGAGCCTGGGCGATAAGGTTGCCGCCGCCGCGGCGCGATGCGGCGGGCATGTACTTGGCTACCAGCTTGCGCATCTGGGCGTCGCGCGAACCGCCGGAGGTGCCGCCCATGACAACCGCGACGATGCTGCGTCCGCCGAGTTGGGCGGAGGTCACCAGATTGAACCCGGAAGCGCGCGTATACCCGGTCTTGATGCCGTCCACTCCCCGGACATTACCAAGGAGCCGGTTATGATTGCCGATCGTCTGCTTGCCGAAACGGAAGCTTCGCGTCGAGAAATAATCGTAATACTGCGGAAAGTGCTGCCGCAATGCGATGCCGAGGCGGGCCTGGTCGCGTGCAGTCGTGCGCTGTTCGGAATTGGGCAGGCCGTGGGCGTTGCGATAAGTCGTGCGCGTCATTCCCAACGCGCGGGCCTTGTTGGTCATCATCCGGGCGAAGCGCTGTTCCGAGCCGCCGAGGAGTTCAGCAAGGGCAGTTGCCGAATCGTTGGCCGAGCGCGTCACCAGAGAGAGAATAGCCTGTTCGACGGTGATCGACCGGCCGGCGCGTACCCCGAGCTTCGACGGCGGCTCCGCCGAAGCTTTCTTTGAAAATGGTACGGGCGTGCTCTTGTTTATCCGACCCGCTTCAAGCGCCTCGAATGTCAGATACAGCGTCATCATCTTCGTAAGCGAGGCGGGGTAGCGCAATTGATCCGCGTCTTCGCCGTAGAGAACCTTGCCGGTCTTCGCGTCAACTACGATGCCGGCATATTTCGAATTGGCGAGAGCGGGCGCTGAAAGGGTCAGCACGACAATCAGGCCGGCGAGGAAAATCCGCCCGACAACTTCTGAAATGGCGCCATACGGGCGTTTCGCGAGACTGGGAATAACGGATTGAGACACTGTATTGCTCTTCATTGTCATAATCAGGGGTGTCGTCCGGACGCCGTCTCCGGATACGACTTGTCCCGAGACAGTATCGGGATAGCGTTACCAATCGGTTTATGATGAATGATTGGTTTTCTCGCACGGGTCGTTTTGTTCAGGATCGGCACCTGCAGCCCATCAGATCAAGATGATTGCGGCAGCCTCGGCCTGAACCCGTGCATACTCCCCCTCATCCCGCTCTAGCCGGCGCATTGGCTGCATCATGACTCTTCGTCAAAATCACGGCAGCAGATGCGCGGTGATGTAGGATTCTATCGAATTTTCGATGGCATGCCATTGCGGCAGCAACCTGCTGGAGAAACGATAGAGAACGGTGAGATCCTTGCCCAGATGCACGTCGCGCTGACAATCCGCACTGGTCGAAGCAGCAGGGAGTTCGGGCAGGACGCAGCGCAGCACATAGGGACGGCGTCCGGCCCTTTCGGCCGTGAAGAAGACTTCGCCGGCATAGCTGGAATCTGGTTTTGCTTCGTATTTGGTCAGACCCCCGGAGGCTGCGACCGGCGTGTCCTGCAGGATATGGCGATAGACGGGGTCGAAGCGCCCTGACATGTCGCGCGACATGGTACTCTGTGCGATCTGCAGAAAGATCAGGCTTTCCGGCCTGCTGACATCGTCGAACAATGATCGGGTTTCTTTGCTGTAGCCCTCGAGACCTGGCCAGGTCAGATAAAGATCCACGCGCTCGGCGATGCGGGTGGTGCGCTGGCTTTCGAGCCTAATGACGTTTGCCGGCAGGCGGAGATGGTCCTGACCGATGAAGATGTCGTAGATCTCGCGGCTTGACGTGTGACCGGCCTGAGCAAGGTATCGGCCGAACCAGCGCCCCGAGAGTGAAAGCGTTGTTGTCAGTGCGGCGAAGATCGCGACCACCGCAACCGCTTTATAGGCGAAACGGGAGGGCAGGAGCGGCAGGAGTTCCGGCTCGGGATTGCAGGGGCGGTTCATGACAGCGCCGTCATCTGGTACCTGAAGAGGGGCGCGCTCTCTTCGGCAGAGCCAGTTTGCTCGATGATCCGCCCCGGGGAGTTCACTTCGTCCCGAGTCTCGCTCAACTTGGTTAACATCGTGTGAAGCATGGCGGTGTTCGCCGCCCGATCATGCGGGCCGAAGATCAGACGCGCACCATGGCCGCCGCTGCGCGGGCGTTAATTTGCGCTGACACTACCAACCGCGATAGCGCGTCCGTCTTGCAGCTTGACCCAGCGGCCGGCATGCTCCGAGGACTGCCGTTTGAGGTAGGTATATTCCGTATCCGACCACAGCAAAACCTTGCTACGCATGTTGTCGAGAATGAAATCCCCGCGGTCGGTCCGGACCGTCAGGACCGCGTGGCCATCGCCATTCGGCTGCAGGACGACGGTGATCAGGAGATCGGCAGGCGAGAAGCCGCTTTCGATCAGCTTGCGGCGTTTCAAGAGGACGTAATCCTCGCAGTCGCCCACGGCATCCGGATAGGACCAGATTTCCTCGACGCCGTGAATTTCCATATCGGTCATCGGAACGACGGCCTGGTTCACCTCGTAATTGACTTCGAGGATCTTTCTCCAGCCTTCGCGCGTCAGCACTGCCGGACCGTGATCGGCGCCGATGGCCGCGCATTCGGAAGGAGCGGTCTTGCAGAATTCGTAATGCCCAATTGGCGGGTTGGTCGCGCCGCTGACCGTCATGTTCACCGGTACCGCGAAGGCCGGCGCGGCCATAAGGCCGGTGGCGATGGCTGCGGCGGCGACTGCCATGGTGATGATTGTGCGCATGTTTGTCTCCCCGTTCTGGTTCGACATTGGCACAGAGTTTTTTACCGGCGGCGAAGATCGGAAGTAAAATCAAGAACAAACTCGAATAAGATAAGAATAAACCTCGATGATAAATGTAATAAAATTCGACTCAAATTTTATCGAATGTTGTGGGCCCCACGCCGTCGATGGGCACTAGCGCCAGGTAAGCCACTGAAAATGTTTGGTGAAAACGGAGATTTTACGCCCGCTGCAACCGCGAGGACGCCCGCCTCCATGAAGATGCGGTAAATTCAGGATCTGATCTCGCGTCGAGGGGGATTAATACTGTGCGGCTGGAAGCGTAACGTCCGGTTTACCAGAATGCACATCGGCGGCGGGCAGAAGATTATCGGCCCCGTCGCTGGCTCAGAAGCGCGAGGGTGACTTGCGCAAACTGTTACGCATGTTCCTGACAGTGGTAACGGTCTTGACCCGGAACCCTCGCGGCATTCGAGCAAATTTCCGTGGAGCGTTTCACAAGAACTCGGTCAGTGCCTCGCGGGACTGTATCCCGGAAAACTCGATGGCAACGCCTTCCTGGAAATGCCGGACGATCCTGCCCTTCATATTGCCGAGCTTGACCGGCGCTCCGATGGCAGGCCGGATGTCGACGTCGACCGCCGCACCGGAGAGCGAGAGGTCGATGATCCGACAGCTGTACCTCTCGCCGCTATCGACAGAGAGTTCCGTCAAGACCTTGCGTGGCGCGAGCCGATCATGGCGCCGGTCCTCCGGCAGGCCGAGTTCGTGCTTGTTGGCGATCCAGGTAAGCTGTGCCGCAAGCTTTTCGCGTTTGCGCTCCGTGGCGTTGAGCTGGATCACGAACGCATCGTCCGAAACGCGTGAGACCGTGCCTTCGAGGCGGCCCACATGATCGACATAGGCGATGATGCGCTCCCCGCCGCGCGGGCGCGCGGGGGAGGTGAAGAGAACGTCGCCCGGCGACATCTCCACGGCGGTGCAGGCGTATTCCTCATGGCTGGCAAGCATCAGTCGCCCCGAAAGATTGACCGCGACGCGCTGAAACGCGCTTTCCTGATATGCTTTCTGGGCGCTGCTTTGCGCATGCTGGGAGGAGAACATGGCCACTCTGCGATGGATATATTTTTGTAGGCGAAAGTATAGAACGTGGCGGTTAATAGAACGTTGGCCATTCACTGCACCAGCGACGGCTCAATTCCGTCTTCCGCCCTCGAATACCGGAAGGTGTTGCGCCCTACGGATCGGAGAACGGTGTGTGTCAAGGCGGATCACTGTGTTACCCGCTCGGGTGAGCATTTCCGGCACTTCGGAGTTTTCCTGAACTTGCTCCAGCATGAGGTGCTGCAATGGCATCATGTGCAGCCACATCGGACCGGACAGCGGCGACAGCGCGCCGAGTACACGGTCGCCCTTGCCGTCGCGAGAGGCGAGGGGCGTCATCAGTATTTCCAGGTCCAGCCAATCCCCGGCTGCGGTGGCGCCGGACGCGGCGAGGACTATCGGAGTGCAGGATTCGATGGCCTGCCGGGCGATCCGGCCAATGTCTTCCTGTTGATCGCCGCGCCACAAGGAGGAGAATTGCCGATGGCGAAGTTCATTGCCAAACAGACTGCAGATGTTGGTGCCCGCGAGGCGAAAATAAATGCCGCCGGCCGGCTCTGTCTGCAGGATGAAGACGTTCGGCAGAAGGGACCGTATATCCCCCGGCTGTATCTCATCACGGCGCGGGAGATCGCGGTTGCCCCGGACGTCGTTCCAATATTGGAACAGCTCCACTGTCGTTCTGCTGCGCATGTTTCCGTTCATCCCTGTTGCCGTCCGGCCGTGCCAAATCGGGACGGCTGGCGATCTCTCGCGTGATCCTGGAGGGTATGGAGCGAATTCCGTGCCAGGGCAGAATTAAGGTTAATGGCTGCTTTCGATTGCCTTCGCGGGCGGCGGCTGCCATTCATAAGTCAGCACTTCATGAAGATTGTCTTCAGCACATCGACTGACGCGCCGCGGAACGGCGCGCGACGCCGTTCAGTTTTCGCTGGACGGCCTTTTTCTGTTTGCTTATCCCTTGGCGCGCTAGAGCGGGAAGAAGGAAACGGTACGCGTTATCCGACCGCGCCCGCCCAAGCAATCAGAATCGGTCACGCTCATGAGTCAGGTCGTCCCGATCTAGAATCATCGTGAACCATGCGGGCGTTCGCTGCCGCCTCAGAACACCCACAGCGACCGGAGCGAAGAGGGCAGCCATGCAACAGGATCAGGCGGCAACATCACCGGATACCGATGGCGAAGGTGCTGCAAGCCGCGGCCGCGAACCCGCCTTCAATCTCCCGCGGGGACTGACAGCTATCCTCTTGTTTCTGGCCTTGGTTCACTTTTTGAGAACCTATGTTCTGCCGGCCGAACTCGACCGCGAGGTGATTCTCAATTTCGCCTTCTTACCGGTGCGCTACACGCTTCCGCTCGGCGAGCAGGGACTGGTTTGGCTGTGGACGCCAGTGAGCTATTCCTTTCTGCACGGCAGTTGGGAGCATCTGATCTTCAATATATTCTGGATGATCGCGTTCGGCGCGCCGGTGGTGAGGCGGATAGGCATTGGCCGACTGGCTGTGTTCTGGTGCCTGTCGGCAGCCGCCGCCGTCGGATTGCACGTTATATTCCACTGGGGAGAGATGGCCGTGGTGATCGGGGCTTCGGGAGTCGTTTCGGGTCTGATGGGGGCGGCGGCGCGATTTGTATTTTCTCCGAGCGGTCGCATCAGCCGCCAGTTTGCCCATCTCAATAGGCGGCTTTCGTTTGCCGAGACGCTCACCAACCGGTCCGCGCTCGTCTTCACCGGCATCTGGTTCCTGACCAACTTTCTGGTGGGTTTTGGCATCTTGTCGATCGGAGGTGCGGGAAGCGTAGCCTGGGAGGCGCATATTGGCGGGTTTCTTTTCGGTTTCCTGCTGTTCGCCTTCTTCGATCCGCGCGGCTAAAGCCTCTCCCGTCTAAATGGCCCTCTGCAGAAGCCTTGATTTCCTGAGGTCGCTGGAGCACCATTCATAACGGCCGCCGAATAAGAGGCGGCCGCGGAAAGGGCCGGGTGCCGGCGTAGCTTTGTGCTGAGGAGCGCGGAAGGCTGCGTTGGCGCCGGACTGGACAGGGTTTCCTGCGGCCATCTGCACTGTCACGCGGTCTTCCTTCCACCGGGGAAAGTGCAGCGACCGACATGGCCGGACCCTCGTCCCGTCGGTCCGATTTAGTCGCAACGGGAGATGTGCGCATGTCAGTGAAAGCGATTCTCAACGAAAAAGGTCACGACGTCATCACGGTTACGGAACAGGTGACGGTTCAACAGGCCGCGACTTTGCTGCATGAAAATCATATTGGTGCCGTTGTCGTCGTCGATCCCGAGGACCAGATCGTCGGCATCATGACGGAGCGCGATATCGTTGCCTCGATTGCCAGATATGGCGCGAGCTGTCTCGATAAGCCGGTTTCGTCCGTCATGTGGCAGAACGTCTATTGCTGCCGCGAGGAGATGTCGGTCGACACCCTGATGGAGATGATGAGCAAACTTCGTGCGCGTCATCTTCCTGTGGAGCGGGAGGGCCGCTTGGCAGGCATTATCTCGATCGGAGACGTGGTCAAGTATCACATACGGGCGATCGAGAACGAGGCCGAACAGATCAAGGCCTATATCTCCGGTTGAGCCGAATTTGGGGCCAGCGCTTTTTGGAATGTTGGCCTCGACCCCCTCAACGCAGCAGCGTTTCCTGCATGCGCCTGATCTCGGAGAGTTTGACCTTGGCTTCCTGATAACCTCGATCGATCGCTTCGCCTGCGCGATGGAATTCGGAAAGTCCGATATCGTTGAGCTTCGGGTGGAGAGACAAATCCGGCGGATCACCTGCCAGCCGGGCGCGCGAAATACGATCCTGAATGATGTTGAAGGCTTGGACCATGACGCTGGTCATGCCGAGCCGTGCTGAAAAGCGGTTAACCTCCGTCGCGGGCACGTCCGGCGATTCGACACCGGCGTTGTGCTTGACCACGGCGGAGCGCCCGTAAACGTCATAGTTCAGATTGACGGCAACGACGTGCAATTGCTCATGCGCGCGGCAGACTGAAACGGGAACGGGATTGACGAGAGCGCCGTCGATTAGGGTTCGGCCGTTGGCTTTGACGGGTTCGAAAATCCCGGGCAATGCGTAGGATGCCCTGATGGCCGTGATGAGGGAGCCTTTCTCGATCCACACCTCATGGCCGCTGTAAACTTCAGTGGCGACGGCGACGAAGGGCCGATCGAGATCCTCGATGTTGAGGTTCTGCAGATGCTCCTGCATGCGCTTGGTAAGCCGCAGGCCACCGAACAGGCCACCGCCGCCGATGGCGAAATCGAGCAAGCCGGCAATGCGGCGCACGGTAAGGGAGCGGGCGAACATTTCCAATTCATCGAGCTTGCCCGCCAGATAGCAGCCGCCGACGAGCGCACCGATTGAGGTGCCGGCAATCATTCCGACTTCGATGCCCTCTTCGTCGAGGGCCTTCAGTACGCCGATATGGGCCCACCCCCGCGCAGCGCCGCCACCGAGTGCCAGAGCAATTTTAGGCTTTACGGACTGGGAAATCGGTGGTGCTGGAGGAGTGGTCGTGACCGACGAGCCGTTTGCGCCGGAAAGATCGGCAATCTGACTGTTACGCGTAAATGTCCAGTTCAGCATCCGGCACCTCCGACACCGCCGAATAGTTCAATTTCTACATGCGCCCAGCAGAAAGGCTCTGCCAAGTCCGGCTGACGCATGATCCCCCAACCGACCCGATTCGGCCACCGAAACATGCCGGTGCCGCCCTTGCGAACGGCCGTTGAAAGACTGGCACCGCGATCGAGATATAACACCGAACCGGTCGCGAATGCGGCCGGTCCGATAAACATTGGATACAGCCTGCAACACATTTTGGCTTCCCGCCGTTCCCGCGGGAACCACTTACATGATTAATGATTAGGCGCCTTTTTGGTTGCCAAAAGATGAATATATCACGCGGGCGAACCAGGAAAACGCAGATGCTCAGCTTTCGGCGTAGACCTGCTTCGGATCGAAGTGTCTTTCGTCGTCGGTGATCACCAATTTTGCCTGCCCTTCGTCGACGCCGACCGTTCGGTAAAAACAGGAGCGGCGTCCCGTATGGCAGGTGGCATCGTGGCCGGCGACCGAGACCTTCAGCCAGATGGCATCCTGATCGCAATCGGTTCGAATCTCACGGACGGCCTGCACGTTGCCCGAGCTCTCGCCCTTTTTCCATAGCCGGCGGCGTGAGCGACTGTAGTAATGCGCCACTCCGGTCTCGAGCGTCAGGGCCAGAGCCTCCGCATTCATGTGCGCGACCATCAGCAACGCGCCATCGCCTGCATCGGTCACGACGGCCGTGATAAGGCCCTTCTCGTCGAAACGCGGGGTGAAGGCCGGACCGGTTTCCAGGTCGGACTTGTTCTGCGGGGGGGAAGCGAAAGTGAGGGTCATCATCTAAGCTCCGCTAGGGCGCGTCGCACCTCTTGATCGGATGTGCAACGGCGCCGTAGCACCTGTGTGGCTGCGTGCGTTCCAAGCTGGGGAACATGCGTTGACGGCGCTTATTTGAAACCCCGAAGCATCGTCATGAAACGGACCTGTTCAGCCGGTTCGCTCTTGAACTCACCAGTGAAGGTCGTCGTCATCGTCGTGGCGCCCTGCTTCTTGATGCCGCGCATGGCCATGCACAAATGCTCGGCTTCGATCATCACCGCCACGCCCCGGGGCACGAGGGTCTCATCGATGGCCCTGGCGATCTGCGCCGTCATTGCCTCCTGCGTCTGCAGGCGGCGGGCGTAAATATCGACGACACGGGCGATTTTGGAAAGGCCGAGCACGCGACCGTTCGGCAGGTAGGCGATATGGGCCTTGCCGATAATCGGCACCATATGGTGCTCGCAATGCGAATAGAACGGGATGTCCTTTTCGAGCACGATATCATCGTAGCCGGAGACTTCCTCGAAGGTTCGGCCGAGCACGTCTTCCGCCGCGAGATCGTAGCCGCCGAAAATTTCCCGATATGCCTTGGCGACACGCGCGGGCGTGTCCTTCAAGCCTTCTCGTGCCGGATCTTCGCCCGCCCAGCGCAACAATACACGAACGGCTTCTTCGGCTTCCTTTTGCGTCGGACGACCGCTTGTATCGTCGAGCACAGGAAAATTCTTTACTATGGCGTCCATATGGCCCCTTTAAGCAATACGAAATTGCTGACGTTTTATCTTTCGGACAACTCGCCATTGGCCATACGCCTAACCCTGCAGGCTTGGGTTCCGTTGGCGGGTTCCGGGGCTTTCGGGTCTCGGCTTAGCAGTGCACTGGACCGTCCGGCACGGTTTCCCAAACAACAGGCGACACTTGATCCCCTTGCGGAACTGTCACCCCAACACGACATAGCATATAGTATGGGGCCATATGGATAAAAGAGCCCGAATGCGCCACGCCGTGCTTTTTTCCCGCCCCCTGGAGAAAATCATGCGCAGAATGGCCAAAACCACGAAAAATCAACCGGATTCCTAAATGATCGACGACATTTACAACAGCAGGATCCTCGAATTCGCAGGCAACGTCCCGCGCATCGGAATGTTGCCGGAGGCCGACGCCGAAGCAGCGGCGCACTCCAAGCTTTGCGGCTCTAAGGTGAGGATATGGCTGAAGATGGATGGCGACGTCGTCACCGATTTCGCCCATGACGTCAAGGCTTGCGCGCTCGGTCAAGCATCGTCTTCCATTATGGCCCGGCATGTCGTCGGCGCCCGTGCGGACGAGATTCGCAAGGCCCGCGAGGACATGCTTGCCATGCTGAAGGCCGACGGGGAAGGTCCCTCAGGCCGTTTCGAGGACATGCGTTTCTTGATGCCGGTCAAGGACTATAAGGCACGCCATGCCTCAACGATGCTGACTTTCGATGCCGTCGTCGATGCCATCTGCCAGATCGAGGCAAAGCGCCTCGCTAGCGCCGTCTGAGCCATGTGTCCGCGATCCGATCATGCTGTGACCCGTCGCGAAATGCGCACCGCACAGAGCCGGAACTGGTCCGGACCGTTCCGCAAGACGCCAGGGCGGCTCGTGGGCATGGCCCTGATTCGCGCCTATCAACTCACGCTGTCGAGTTTGATCGGCAATTCCTGCCGGCATCTGCCGACCTGTTCCGAATACGGCTTCGAGGCAATCGCCCGATATGGCCTCTGGGCCGGTGGATGGCTGACCTTGTTCCGGGCGGTCCGTTGCGGACCCGGCGGAACGCATGGGTTCGATCCGGTGCCGGAAACGTTCGCGGCTCGCCAGCACTGGTTTACGCCCTGGCGCTACTGGCAACCGCGCAGAAAGGACGCGTGAGCCCGTGACCATTCCGATGGAGTACCGGCAGGCATCTGCGGATTTCGACCGCTTCATGCTGAATGCGCGCGACATTGCGGCCCTTCAAACAACCAACCAGGCCTATACGATGGTGCAGGCGGTGTTTTACGCTTTCCGGTGCCGCCTGGAGGTTACAGACGCCCTGCTTTTCGCCGAGGTGCTGCCGCCGGTCCTTCGCGCGATCTTCGTTGCCGAATGGAACCTGAAGGAACCGGCGGCACCTTTCGCCGAGCGCCGCGCTATGACCCGGGAGGTACAGGCTTTCCGCGGCGATCATAACATCTCCCCTGACACGGCGATCACCGATGTGGCCGCCGCGCTACGACGCAATGTCGACGAAGCAATGCTGGACCGTGTCCTGGCGCGGCTACCCGCAGGTGCAGTCGATTTCTGGCGGGCTTGAAGCGCATGCGGACCTACATTGCCTTGCTTCACAGCATCGTTCTTGGCGAGGGCCGTCGCGTTGTGATGTCCGACTTGAAGGAGGTGGCCGAAGGCCTCGGCTACAAAAGGCCGCGCACGCTTGTTGCCACGGGCAATCTCCTGTTCGAAGCTCCCGTCAAACCGCTGGTCGAGATCGAAACCGAACTCGAGAGGGCTTTTGAAAAGGCATTCGGTCGTCACGTCGACATCATCCTCCGTTTCGCCGAGGATTGGGTGAGGCTTGCGGATGGCAACCCGTTTCTTCCGGAAAGCGAAAAGGACCCGTCAAACGTGCATGTGCGGGTCATGCGCTCTCCTCTCGAAATCGAGGTGCAGGGAAAACTGGTCGGCTATTGCTCCAGAGGCGAGCGCGTGGCAATCGTCGGCGGCGATCTCTGGATCGATTTTGCGGGCAGGGCGAGCGGCTCGAAATTGCTCGGTGCGCTGACGACCAGACGGCTGGGCATCGGGACGTTGCGCAACTGGAATACCGTCAGAGGCCTGCGCAGAATGGCCGGCGGCTGAGCGGCCTGCGCCTTTACTCCAACGTGAAAAACCTTTATCAGGCCCGCGTCAATTCACCGGCCAGCATCCGGCAAACCATACCACCCGCATTCGTTGGCGGGACTGGATAGGAGATCATGATGTCGCATTCCGTTTCCCTTACATTCCCCGATGGCACCGTGCGAGAATTCGCCCCCGGCACGACCGGCCGCGATGTTGCGGAATCGATCTCGAAGTCGCTTGCCAAAAAGTCCGTCGCGATCGCCATCGACGGCGAGCTGCGTGACCTCTCGGATCCCGTGACGGAAGGCAGGATTGAGATCGTGACGCGCGAGGACAAGCGCGCGCTAGAGCTCATCCGCCACGACGCGGCCCATGTCATGGCGGAAGCCGTCCAGGAGTTGTGGCCGGGAACGCAGGTGACCATTGGCCCGGTCATCGACAATGGTTTCTATTACGACTTCGCAAAGAACGAGCCCTTCACGCCCGACGACCTGCCGGTCATCGAGAAGAGGATGAGGGAGATCATCGCGCGCAACAAGCCTTTCACCAAGGAAGTCTGGTCGCGCGACAAGGCCAAGGAGGTCTTTGCCGTCAAGGGCGAGAGTTACAAGGTTGAACTCGTCGACGCTATCCCCGAAGGCCAGGACCTGAAGATTTATTACCAGGGCGACTGGTTCGATCTCTGCCGGGGGCCACATATGGCTTCGACGGGCCAGATCGGCACCGCCTTCAAATTGATGAAGGTCGCCGGCGCCTACTGGCGTGGCGACAGCAACAATCCGATGCTGACGCGCATCTACGGCACCGCCTGGCACACGCAGGAGGAGCTCGATCAGTATCTGCACGTGCTGGCCGAGGCCGAAAAGCGCGACCATCGCCGGCTCGGCCGCGAGATGGACCTGTTCCATTTCCAGGAGGAAGGACCGGGCGTGGTCTTCTGGCACGGAAAGGGCTGGCGCATCTTCCAGAGCCTCGTCGCCTATATGCGCCGCCGCCTCGAAGGCGATTATCAGGAGGTCAACGCTCCGCAGGTGCTCGACAAGTCTCTCTGGGAGACCTCCGGCCACTGGGGATGGTATCGTGACAACATGTTCAAGGTGACTGTCGCCGGGGACGATACGGATGACGATCGCGTCTTCGCGCTGAAGCCGATGAATTGCCCCGGGCACATCCAGATCTTCAAGCATGGCTTGAAGTCTTACCGGGAACTACCTGTAAGGCTGGCAGAATTCGGTGCCGTCCATCGCTACGAGCCATCAGGTGCGCTGCACGGCCTGATGCGCGTGCGCGGCTTCACCCAGGACGACGCGCACATCTTCTGCACCGATGAGCAGATGGCGGCCGAATGCCTGAAGATCAACGATCTTATCCTCTCCGTCTATGAGGACTTCGGCTTCAAGGAGATCGTCGTGAAGCTGTCGACGCGGCCGGAAAAGCGTGTGGGCTCCGATGAACTGTGGGACCGCGCCGAGGCGGTGATGACGGAGGTCTTGAAGACGATCGAGGCGCAGTCCGAGGGCCGCATCAAGACCGGCATCCTGCCGGGCGAGGGTGCGTTCTACGGTCCGAAATTCGAATATACGCTGAAGGACGCAATCGGCCGCGAATGGCAGTGCGGAACGACGCAGGTCGATTTCAATCTGCCGGAGCGCTTCGGCGCCTTCTACATCGACAGCGAATCCGAGAAGCGTCAGCCGGTCATGATCCATCGCGCCATTTGCGGGTCGATGGAGCGTTTCCTCGGCATCCTGCTCGAGAATTTTGCGGGCCATATGCCGCTGTGGATCTCGCCTCTGCAGGTGGTGGTCGCAACGATCACCTCGGAAGCGGATGATTATGGCCGCGAAGTGGCCGAACGGTTGCGGGACGCCGGCCTGACGGTCGAGACCGATTTCCGAAACGAGAAGATCAACTACAAGGTCCGCGAACACTCGGTAACAAAGGTTCCGGTGATCGTCGTCTGCGGCAAGCGGGAAGCAGAGGAACGTTCCGTCAACATCCGTCGCCTGGGCTCCCAGGCGCAGACGGCTATGTCGCTCGACGAGGCAGTTGCTTCGCTCTCCGCCGAAGCCACGGCGCCGGACCTCAAGCGCAAGGCGGAGCGGACCGCCCGCGCCTGACGCGCTTGCCTCTACGCCTGCCAGTCTATTCTCCCGCGTGCGGAGAGAAGGGCCTGGCAGGCGTTCACTCGATCGCCTTCTCAGGCAATGGCTGCATCAGAAGCGTGCGGCAGTTTCCGTCAGTCCTGTGCGTTGGCGGCGTGATCGGCTTCGCCGCTGCCGTCGAGCAGCACTTCGACATCCGTGTTGACGCCAGCCTGCACTGCAAAATCGCGCTGGTAGATCTTGTCCTTGTTGCGGGCAACCGCGGTATAACCGCCCTCGGCCAGGACAAGCGTCGGGAAGGCACCGACACTCTCGCTGACGACGTCGCCCGAGGAGGTCAGGATTGACCAGGCAGTGTCCGCAATGGCTTCGCCGCCGGCTTCCGAAACGAGCTTCAGGGTCAGCTTCGCGGCGCGGTGCTGGATCGTCGCTTCGGTCAGTTTGCCGGCTTCGATCTGGATATCGGCACGGATGACGGCATTCACCGCGCCGTAATTCGACACGACGTGATAGGTGCCGGCATTGAGACGGACCAGGGTACCGGGCTTCACGTCGGCGACCACAAGGCCGCGTTCGCCATCCTCCTTCACGTCGGAGGAGAAGATCGAAAAACTGAGTTCGTTCGGCGGGATACGAACGTCGCTGCCGGAGACGGCGTTCAGCATGACTCCCCCGGCATCGAGGACGAGGACCTGCTTGTCAGCCGGGCCATCTTCCGGCACACGGATCTTGCGGGTCGCCCCAGCCCTGCCAAAGGCGACATTGACGAAATATTCGCCGGGCACGAGATTGAAGGCGGTTGAACCGCCTTCGGATGTGGCGAGCAGCGGCAGCTTGCCGTCGCTGCCGGGAATGGGGCTGAAAACGCGCCAGGTGAGACCCGACTGAACCGGCTCTCCCTGATCCGTCAGAAGCGCCTCGAGTTTTACGTCCTTCAGTTCGCCGCCCTGTATCGGATCTGTGATGAGCGGACTGAAACCGGTGAGCTTCGGCATCTTGTGCGTGCCGGAGACGGATGGGAAGCTCTTGAAGGCGTCAGTCGGGTCCTCGGCAAGCGCGCGCCCCGCACCCACCCCGGCGAGAGAGATCGCCAGAACGGTCTTCAGGAAAATACGCGGGCGGAGATGCATGAGAGCAGTTGACTTCTTGACTGTGCGACTCCACTTGGGACGCCGGTATGGCATTTTCGTGGCCGTCGGTCCGGCCGCAAATTAGTGGAATTCGCTCAACATGAAAACCGAAATAAAGCTTGTCGATTATCTTGCATGCCGCAGATCCATTCCAGCCTTCCAGATGGGCGAGCCGGGACCGGGCAGGGCAGAGGTCGAGGAGATGCTGAAGCTGGCGTCACGCGTCCCCGATCACGGCAAACTGGCTCCGTGGCGCTTCATCGTCTATCGGGGCGAGGAAAGGGCGCGCATCAGCGCCGAACTGAAGAAAATGGCCCTTGCCGCCAAGCCGGACATGCCGGACGAGATGATCAAGGTCGAGGAGACCCGGCTTACGCGCGCACCCGTCGTCGTCGCCGTGGTCAGCAAGGCGGCGCCGCATTTCAAGATCCCCGAATGGGAGCAGCAGATGTCGGCCGGAGCCGTTTGCCTCAATCTGCTGATGGCCGCGAATGCCCTTGGCTTTGCTTCGAACTGGCTGACGGAATGGTATGCCTTCGATGAGCGGGCCTACCCGCTTCTCGGCGTGGCACCGGGGGAGAGGATCGCAGGCTTCATTCACATCGGTACGGCCATGGTACCGCCGACGGAGCGGCCCCGGCCCGAACTCGAGGAAATCGTCACCTGGGTCGGAAAGGGGGATGATTGATGTTCTATGATACGGCCGGTAACGGGCACGGCCTGCCGCACGATCCCTTCAAGGCGATCGTGTCGCCGAGACCTATCGGCTGGATCGGCACGCGCAGGGCAGACGGGGCGCTGAACCTTGCTCCCTATTCCTTCTTCAACGCCATCAGCGACCGGCCGAAGCTGGTGATGTTCGCCTCGAGCGGCTACAAGGACTCGGTTCGAAACATCGAGGCGACAGGGGAATTCACCGCGAGCTTCGCGAGCCGAAACCTGAGTGAGGCGGTCAATCTCACCTCGGTTGCTGCCCCGCACGGTGAAAGCGAGTTCGAGATCGCAGGACTGACGCCGGTCGACGGAACGCTCGTCAAGGCACCCTATGTGGGCGAGGCATTCGCCGCACTCGAATGCCGGATGACAGACATCTTCCGCCCCAAAGGCGTCGATGGCCTCGTGTCCGACAGCTATGTCGTCATCGGCGCGGTCGTCGGCATTCATATCCGGGAGGAGGCCATTCGTGACGGGCGATTTGATATGGCGGCCGTCAAGCCGCTCGCCCGTCTTGGCTATATGGACTATTGCGACGGCGGCGACGTCTTCGAAATGATGCGTCCGGTTCGCTGACCCTAAAGAAGTTCGATCTGCTGCGGCGACTGGAGGGCTATGCTCGAGAAGCCGTTGTCCACGCTGTTTTGCCAAAGTCGGCGCAAAGCGGCCTCGTCGGCGTCGGCGGCCAGCATATCGTAAGCCGCAAGGCCGGCCTCTCGAGCCCTTAAAACCGCAGCAGCACGACCGGCTCGAACGACGGCGGGCACATCGCCCGTTGCGGTCACGGGCCTGCAGCCGCAAGCTTCGGCGAGGACCGTTGCATCGAACACCAATGCCGAAAGGCGCGGCGAAACACCTGCCAGAGAATGCGGCGACAAGACGCTTTCCGGCGTCGTCGCGTATTCGGCAAGAATCACCGTACGTCCATGAGGCTTTCCTGTCGCCGCCTCCGCGACCTTGAGCAATACGTCGAGCTTCTCAACGTCTGCCGGCCCGCGGCATCCGGCCCGGACGACACCGTCGAAGCCGTTGCCGATCAAGGTTACAAGGTCGTCTTCACCGGGCTCGCTCTCCATTCCTACTCGGGCGAGCAACAGGCAGCGCGTATCGGTTCGAGGCAGATCCGAACGCGTCAGATGCGTTGTGCTGCCGTCCATCTCCGCTACGACCGCTTCAACGGAGCCCAGGATTTCCGACGAAGGCAAGGGTTGGCCAGCCTTCAGATAGAGGAGAGGCAGGGTGGTTTGTGAGTCGTTAACAGGCATGGTGAACCAATCTTAAACCTTTGACCGATAGTCTCGGAACAACGGGGCTGTTCGGTGACGAGTGGGGCATAGGTGATCATACAAGCATTTCTTTGCTGGGTGGAGACGGCAAAAGCCGGGGATCGCGCCAGCGCTGCCAGTGCGCTTGGCCGCGCCTATGCCAAGGCCGGGACGAACGGCGTCGATCCACAGGCAGTCGAGATGGCGATGACCTTTCTCCTCGACGACCCTTCCCCCAAAGTACGCCTTTCTCTGGTCGAGGCGCTGGCCGATTGCCCAACCGCACCGCGCGCGATCATCAAGGCGCTTGCGCAGGACCAGCCGGAAATCGCCTACATCGCCATTTCGCGTTCCCCTGTTCTGAATGACGACGATCTTGTCTACATGTCGGCGAACGGCGACGCGGAGATGCGGGCGCTGATCGCGTCCCGCGCCACGGTCTCGCGCGCGCTTGCGGCGGCAATCGCTGAAATCGGCGGCGAGGAAGAGGTGCTTATTCTGCTGGAAAATCCAGGTGCCGGGCTTTCGCCCGGGTCGCTGCGGAGAATTGCGGACCGTCTCGGGGATTGCGTGGTCACTCGTGGCCTGTTGCTCAAACGCGATGACCTGCCGAGTGACGTTCGCCAAAGCCTTGCGGAGAAAGTAGCCACTGCGCTTGCGGCTTCGGGCTTGGTGCGATCCGCTATCGGCCAGGAACGGGCGCGGCGTGTAGCGCAGGAATCTTGCGACGCGGCGGCGCTGGCGCTTTCTTCGGATGCGTCGAAGGAGGAACTGCAGCGGCTGGTTGCCCGTCTCCGCAACGCCGGCCGGTTGACGCCGGCCTTGCTGCTGACGGCGCTCTGCAGCGGCCGGACGGAGCTCTTTTCTGCGGCAATCGTCGACCTGTCAGGAGTCCCGGAAAAGCGCGTTCGGGCGATCCTTTCGGGCGGGCGGTTCCATTCGGTCAGGGCCCTTCTTGAAAGTGCGGGATTGGGCCGTGACGTGAGCGGCGTCTTTTCGGAGGCCGTGTTGTTCTGTCAAAGCGAGGCAGATCCGGACCGTGACGGGGTTTCCCCCTCAGTCGCAGCGAGACTTTCCGATCGCCTTCGCGATTGCAGCCTCGATGCATTGCACGCCGTTGCCGAACTTGCAGAGCGGCTGGCTTTCGCCGAGCAGCGGCAGAGGGCGCGCAACTATGCATCGCGGTTCTCCCGCCAGGCCGCCTGATGGCCTGGACCGGCTCAGTTGCCGAACCGGCGCGCGACCCAGGAATAGCCGTTCTCCACATAGTGGACCGGCGCGGTAACGATCGCCTTCAGTTTTTCCCGGTCAGGAACTGCGCCTGATATCAACGCCAGAGCGCGGCGCGGCAAGGTTGGCTCTTCGCCCTGCGTCGGCGTTATGTTTTGCGGCATATCCGGCTGCATGGGAAGCGTGGCATTCACTTCCGGCACCGGCTCCGTTGCTGCGGTCACGGCCGGGCCTGAGCTTTCGCAGACGGCCACCACGACCGGGTAGTTCCTCTCGGAAAACCGCGGCAGTTCTCTCTGCGATTCCGTATCGCACTGCGCAATCGACGGCCAGTCGCCGTTCACGGTGGCGATGTAATGGCATTGGCTGACGTCGTCGTCGCAGCCGAGAATGGTCATGACGATCAAGGCGGCTTTCATGGTCGAGTCGTCCGTTCAAATGTCGCTGGGTTCTTTATGGCCGCCCGATTCGGTTCGATGAAGGCCAAATGCCGCGACGCGCCAAACAAATTGTTTCTCCTGGTTAAGGCGCTTGATTGCGGCACGTTCGATGCACTGCGCATTTTGACGTATTGGTCCGGGAAATATTCGGCTTTAGTTTGCGGACGTAACGCACGGAGAGATTGAATGCCGACCGTAACAATTGCAGAGGAGCCGCCGCGCCAGCTGGCCGTTCTCCGCCTGCTTGAAATGTCCGATGCCTATGCGTCATCGCTCTATCCCGCCGAAAGCAACCACCTGGTCGATCTCTCTCAACTGGAACTGTCGACCGTATCTTTTTTCGTTGCCCGGCGTGACGACCACATCGTCGGCTGCTGCGCCCTCGTCGAAGCGGGCGACGGCACGGCGGAAATCAAGCGGATGTTCGTGGACCCGGAGGCGAGGGGATTGAAAGCCGGCAGGCTGCTTCTCTCCGCGCTGGAGGGGAAGGCGGAAAAGCTTGGCCTCACGGCGATCCGCCTCGAGACCGGCATCTACCAGCCGGAGGCGATCGGTTTGTACAAGGCATCCGGATATGTCGAGAGGGCGCCGTTCGGCAGCTATCAACCGGACCCGCTCAGTCTGTTCATGGAGAAGCGGGTGGCGCAGACGGTTCGAAGTTGATTCGGCAGGTTGCCCCTCATCCGCCCTGCCGCGGGCCTTCTTCCGGCAAGCGGGGCGAAGGGAGTTCCGGCGCGATATCAGGTTCCCTCGCGCGTGCGGGGAGAGCGGCCGTCATAGGGTCTCAAATATCGAGATTTTCCGCGAAGACGGCACGCTCCTGGATGAAACGGAAGCGGGCCTCGGCTTTCGTTCCCATCAGGCTGTCGACCGCATCACGGGTGCCCTCGAAATCCACATCATCGATTTCGACCTTGAGGAGCGTCCGCTTGGCCGGATCCATGGTGGTTTCCTTGAGCTGCGCGGGCAGCATCTCGCCGAGACCTTTGAATCGTCCGATTTCGACCTTGCCGCGGCCGCTGAACTCCGTCTGCATCAGCTCTTCGCGATGCGCGTCGTCGCGGGCATAGAGCGTCTTCGAGCCCTGGCTCAGCCGGTAGAGCGGCGGCACGGCGAGAAAGAGATGGCCGCCGCGGATGAGCTCCGGCATTTCCTGGTAGAAGAAGGTGATCAGGAGCGAAGCGATATGCGCGCCGTCGACATCGGCGTCTGTCATGATGACGATGCGCTCGTAGCGCAGGTCCTCTTCGCGATATTTCGAACGGGTCCCGCAGCCGAGGGCCTGGATGAGATCGCCGATCTGCTGGTTCGCACCGAGCTTCTCGCGGCCGGCACTGGCGACGTTGAGGATCTTGCCGCGCAGCGGCAGGATCGCCTGGTTGGCGCGGTTGCGAGCCTGTTTGGCCGAGCCGCCGGCCGAGTCGCCTTCGACGATGAAGAGTTCGGCGCCCTCCGCCGTGTTCTGCGCACAATCGGCGAGCTTGCCCGGCAGACGCAGCTTGCGCACGGCCGTCTTGCGGCTGACTTCTTTTTCCTTGCGCCGGCGAACGCGCTCCTCGGCTCGCTCCACCACCCAGTCGAGAAGTTTTGCCGCTTCCGCCGGGTTGTCAGCGAGATAGTGGTCGAAGGGGTCGCGAAGCGCGTTTTCGACTATGCGCTGCGCTTCCACCGTCGCAAGCCTGTCTTTCGTCTGACCGACGAATTCCGGTTCGCGAATGAAGACGGAGAGCATGCCCGCCGCGGAAATCATCACGTCGTCGGTGGTGACGATCGCAGCGCGCTTGTTCTGCGTGAGCTCGGCATAGTTCTTGAGCCCCTTCGTCAGCGCGATGCGAAGACCCGCTTCGTGCGTCCCTCCTTCGGGCGTCGGGATCGTATTGCAGTAGGAATGGATCTGCTGGTCGCCGCCATACCAGGTGACGGCCCATTCGAGCGAGCCGTGGCCGTTGGATTTTTCCGACTTGCCCGCGAAAATCTCGCGCGTAACCGTGAATTCCTTTCCGAGCGTAGCGGCGAGATAATCCTTGAGGCCGCCGGGGAAGTGGAAAACGGCCCTGTCCGGAATCTCCGAACCCTCCGGCAGGAGCGACGGGTCGCAGGACCAGCGGATTTCGACGCCGCCGAAGAGATAGGCCTTCGACCGGGCCATACGGAAAAGCCGAGCCGGCTCGAAGCGGGCATGCGGACCGAAGATCTGCGGATCCGGGTGGAAGCGGACCCTGGTGCCGCGGCGATTGTGCACGTCGCCGAGGTCTTCGAGACCTCCTTGCGCGACGCCTCGGGAGAAGCGTTGGCGATAAAGACGCCGATTGCGTGCGACCTCGACTTCGAGGTCATCGGACAATGCGTTGACGACCGAAACACCGACACCGTGCAGTCCACCGGAGGTCTCGTAGGCCTTACCGTCGAACTTGCCGCCGGCATGCAGCACCGTCATCACGACTTCGAGCGTGGACTTGCCGGGAAATTTGGGGTGGTTTTCGACCGGTATGCCGCGGCCGTTATCGGTGACCGTCAGGAAACCGTCCGCATCCAGGTTCACGTCGATGAAGTTCGCATGTCCCGCGACCGCCTCGTCCATCGAGTTGTCGATGACCTCGGCAAACAGGTGATGCAGGGCCTTTTCGTCCGTTCCGCCGATATACATGCCCGGACGCCGCCGTACCGGCTCCAGTCCTTCCAGCACCTCGATCGCCGAGGCGTCGTAGTCGCTGCCGTCGCTTGTCCTCGGGGCAGGGCGCGGCGCCTCGTTACCGGCGGCTGCGGCCGCGGGTTTGCGTGGCGCGGCATCCGCCGGCTTCGGCTGTTGGGGCATGGCGGAAAATAGGTCGCTGCTGTCGTCCATGAAGCGTTCAGATCGTTCCTGTCCAAATATCGGCTAGGCCATAGCAAGACCGCGGCGCGGCCGCCATCCTTTGTCATGCGAATCACCGGAATTTTGCCAGAGTCTCGCTCCAAGAGCGAACAAAAGGTGAATTAAGATGCCCGCGAGGTAGAAATACCCTTTGATGAGCCGGATTTTCCACGTCAGTGTTGCTTGGCAGAGGTGCCGGTGGCAAGGCATGCGCCGAACGAGGGAGCCGATCGGGTGATTATGTCCACAATTCATTTCGCAATCCGGGGTCTGATCGGAGCGTTTGTCCTGGCGGGTATGGTCGCTTCGGCGAGAGCCGAGCCTCTCAAACCCTACAAGGATGCACTGTTCGGCCATGCCAGACTGCTTCAGGAGGCGGACGGCGGTGATTTTCGCGTTGTCGACTATCAGGAGCTACGCGATATCAACCAACGCGACCAGATAGCCGAGCGGCGGGTAAAGCGCGCCTATTTGTCGCTCGGCGTCAGGAGCGTTCAGGTGAACGAGACGCTCGATCTCGGCGGGCGCAGGCTGGACGTCGCCCGCGTCGGCCCCGATCGCGGCGCTGCCTTCACCGTGCTTTTCATTCATGGACGCGGCGGCGACCGTCGCCTTGGCGCCAACGACTTCTCCTTCGGCGGAAATTTCAATCGGCTCAAAAATCTTGCCGTCGCCAATGGCGGCACCTACTACGCGCCGAGCATCCGATCGTTCGACGCTGCGGGCGTCGCGGATATTTCGGCACTGATCCGTTTCGCCGCCGAGCGCTCCGGCGGGCGGCCGGTGGTGCTTTCCTGTGCCTCCATGGGAAGCTTCATCTGTTGGGGGATCGCGCGCGAAGAGGCCGCCGTCTTGAACCTCGACGGGATGATGGTCATGGGCGGTCCCGCCGATCCCGGCTTCAACAAGAGCGCCGCCTACCGCGCGCGGCTGCCGATGTTCTTCAGCCATGGGAGCCGCGACAGCGTCTATCCGGCCAAGTCACAGATTGCCTTTTACCGCAGCCTCAGATCGAAGGACTATCCCACCCGTTTCGTTCTGTTCGAAACAGGTTCGCATGGAACTCCGATCAGAATGACGGATTGGCGAGAGGCACTGAATTGGTTCCTTGACCGCTGACGGCGCGGTCGATGGAGGAGTTGAGGCGGCAATGAGAATGGACGACTTCGAAAGCGCGGCGCGTTCTGGAAGGCGGCCTCGGCCGTCCATTTCCCCCGATGATTACGAGGACGCGACAGGCTCCGTCGCACCCATGGCCTTTCTTCCCGTCGGCAATGGGTTGAGCCTTGGCGACGTTTGCCGCAACGAAGGCGGGACGCCTATCGATAGCAGAAAGCTCAACCGGACCCTGACTTTCGATTCGGGGAGCGGCGCCATCCGCTGCGAGGCCGGCGTCAGTCTTGCCGAGCTTCTCGCCCGCGCAGCCCCGCATCGCTTCTTTCTCCCCGTGACGCCCGCAACCGGCCTCGTCACCGTCGGCGGCGCCGTGGCCAACGACATACACGGTGGCAATCATCATGCGCGCGGCTCCTTCGGCAATCACGTCCGGCGCCTGACCTTGCTCCGGTCGAGCGGTGAGCGGCTGGTCTGTACGCCGGAGGAGAACGCAGAACTCTTCGCCGCCACGATCGGCGGATTGGGATTGACCGGGTTGATCCTCGATGTCGAGCTCCGGTTGATGAAAGTGCCTTCGCCGCATGTCCAGCGGCATGTGCTTCGCTTCGACAGCCTCGAGCAATATTTCGCTCTGGCGGAGCGGGCCGCGGAAGAGCACGAATATTGCGTAGCCTGGCTCGATCAGCTGGCGACGGGCCGGCGCGCGGGCAGGGGCGTGCTTTTCGCGGCTGATCACGCCGACGGCGCTTGTGAGCTTCCTGACGTTTTGAAAAGGCCGAAGCTCGCCGTTCCCGTTTCACCACCCTTCAGCCTATTCAACAGGCTGACGCTCAGAGCCTTGAACGAATACCGCTTCCGCAAAGCGGGCACTGGCGAGACCGTTTCGACCGAGGACTGGCCGTCCTATTTCCATCGCCTCGATGCGGTTGGCGGGTGGGGCCGGCTCTACGGCCGGCGTGGCTTTTGCCAGCATCACAGCGTTTATCCCGCCGCGACGGCGCCGGAGACCACGGCGCGATTGTTGGAAGCAGCACGGCGGGCCGGTCATGCTTCCGTGCGCACAACGCTGCAGCGTTTCGGAGACATCGCCTCCCGTGGGCTTCTTTCATTTGCGCGGCCGGGCTTCACCCTGATTCTGGATTTCGCGAACCAGGGAAGAGCGACCGTCAAGCTGCTCGACACTCTCGATGAGATCGTCATTTCGGCCGGTGGCGCCGTGAATCCGTGCCAGGATTTCCGCATGAGCCGAGCCGTCTTCGAAGCGTCCTTCCCCTCTTGGAAAAGACTGGAGGCGCTGCGCGATCCGGCGATCGTCTCGGACTTCTGGCGACGCACCGCACTCGCCACCGGAACGACCTGATCTTGCGCCCGCATCCCGGAAAGCTGCGCGCGATCTACCGTTTCTGCCCCCTAATGTTCATGTTGAATTCCACGACGTTGGAGTAAATCGGCGTCCCGACCGTCATGCCGTAGGGCGAGCGGCGAACGCTTCCGCGGATGGTGAAGGAAATCGAGCGCCTGTTCCAATCGGTGAGCGCCACGGCAAAGCGCTCCTTGCGGCTCTTGCCCCGGACGGTGAGGGTGCCTTCGATCGTTGCGGTATCCGGGCCCGTCTGACTGACGGCGGTGGAGCGGAAGGTCACGGTCCTGTAATTGACCGCATCGAACACGGCGCTGGAGCGCAGGAAGTCTTCGATGCGACCCTCGGTGGAATTCACGCTCTCAGGATAGAGCGTGAATTCCACGGAGGATTCGCCGATATCGTCGCCATCGATCCGGAACGTTCCCGAGAATTTGGTGAAACTGCCGGCGATGCCGCCGCTGCCACCCACTTGTCCGACGCTGAACCGGACAGTGGAAGAACTGGCGATGCGGTAGGTTCCGGCAGCATCCACGAGCGCCGGTGCTTTCGCGCCGAGGGCCGGCGTTCCCGCAAGAGCGAAGAGCGCGACGAGCGCGCGCGGCAATGCCGCTCCCATGGGCCTGCGTAAGGAAGTCATCTTCGTTTCCTCTCGACAAGGGTGTCGTCCTTTTCGGGTGCGCTGATCGTGCTGTCAGGGCGTGGCGCGGAACCGGAGCGAAGCATACGGACCAGCACTTCGTCGCGCCCTAGGAAATGGTGGTAGATGGCCGCCGCCGCGTGAACAGCGACGAGGGCAAGGGTCGCATAGGCAAGCGTGGCGTGGGCCAGGGCGAAAAATGCCTCCGAAGTCTCCGACCTCGGAAGCGGCAGATGCGGAATTACGATCAGGTTGAAAAAGAAGCTCGGGATTGCCAGCGTGGAGGCGGATGCGACTGCCCAGCCGGCAAGCGGCACGAGAAGTGCGAGCGCGATGAGCGACAGATGCGCTGCCCGGGACGCCATCTGCTCCATCGGACCGAGGGTCGGCGGGGGCGCCGGACTCCGCTCCACGAGCCACCGGAGGGCCTGAAGTGCAGCCAGCCCCAAAGCAATGAAACCGAAGGATTTGTGCCATTGATAGAGGGAAAACTGCAAAGCCGGGTCGATCTCGGTGCGCCGCATGACCAACCCCGTGAGGAGGAGGCCAAGGATCAGAACCGCAATCGTCCAGTGAAGGACGATCGTCACGGTTCCAAACCGATCCTTGCTGTTGCGCAGCATGGCAGACTCCGGCGCCCCGGCGCATTCATCAACTTCTCGGTTGACGTTCTCCGGATAAGACGCCGGCAGCTGCGGTTTTATTCGCTTCCATCCGACGATTTCGTCGCTGCACGCCTAGCGCTGCGCCGCCGAGGCCGGAATAATCCGATCAGGTGCTTTTTTTTACGCGAGCGATTTGCTACGCCGCTTGCCAAGACGAAGTGACCTGATCTGGAGGAGTTCTCATGACGCCCGATATCCGCCCGCTCGTCGCCGGCAATTGGAAGATGAATGGAACGCGTGCGTCCCTGGACCAGATCAAGGCAATCGCCGAGGGCGTGAAAGGCGGTCTTTCCGCGAGGGTGGACGCCCTTATCTGCCCGCCGGCAACCTTGCTCTACGTCGCGACGGCGCTTTGCGACGACAGCCCGTTGTTGATCGGCGCGCAGGACTGCCATCAGAAACCGTCGGGAGCCCATACCGGCGAAGTCTCTGCCGAAATGATCGCGGATTGCTTCGGGACCCACGTGATCGTCGGCCATTCAGAGCGGCGCAGCGATCATGGGGAGGGAGACGCCCTGGTTTGCGCCAAGACCGAAGCCGCGCACGGCGCCGGTCTGGTCGCCATCGTATGCATCGGCGAGACGGAAGGGGAGCGCAAGGAGGGCCGGACGCTCGATATTCTGAAGCGCCAGCTCGCCGGAAGCCTCCCGGATCAGGCGACGGCCGAAAACACGGTAATCGCATATGAGCCCGTCTGGGCGATCGGCACCGGTCTCACGCCCACTGCATCCGACGTCGAGGAGGCCCATGCCTTCATGCGCCGCGAACTCGTGGCGCGCTTCGGCGCGGAAGGCAGCAAGATGCGGATTCTCTATGGAGGGTCCGTCAAACCCTCGAATGCCAGGGAACTCATGGGGGTCACCAATGTCGACGGCGCCCTGATCGGCGGCGCGAGCTTGAAAGCGGATGATTTCCTCGCCATCTACAGGGCCTATGAAGAATTGACCGCCTGATTGCCGCGGGACTTGGAATAGCTGGCGGCTTGGTATAAAGAGGCGCCAAATTTGACGCGGCTCCACGATGAGGCCGGCGTCGTTCGATTCGTATGCCCCGCAGAGGGCAGGACTGGAAGCTGATGCAGACCATACTACTCGTCATCTATCTCATGGTGGTCGTCGCCCTGATCGGCGTCGTTCTGATTCAGCGTTCCGAAGGCGGCGGTCTCGGGATCGGCGGCGGCTCGGGGTTCATGTCCGCGCGCGGCACGGCCAACGCGCTCACCCGAACGACGGCGGTTCTGGCGTTCCTTTTCTTCGCCCTGGCGCTCGCGATGGGCATTCTGTCCCGCTACGAGCCGCAGGCCACCGATATTCTCGACCGGATTCCGGGGACGAGTTCGAGCGGCGGCGTCTTGGACTCGCTCGGTGGCGGTCAGCCGGCGCCGGCCGGCGGAAATACCGAGGCTCCGGGTCCCGCAAACGGGGCCAACAACGCCGCTCCGGCAGGTGGTGCTCCGGCGCCCCAGGCACCGGCAGGTGCCGCGCCGGCAGCCCCGGCCAGCGGCACCAACGGCAATACGGGATCGCAAGTCCCGAGCGGCCAGTAACGCTGCAAACGAAAAGATCTCCCGGCGGATGGCTTCATCCGCCGGTTTTATTTTGTGTGAAATCTGCCATTCCGCACGGAAAATTCTAAAAAAGGAATTTTTCGGTGGCGGAATCGTTTGTGAAAAGGTATCCGGTGACTCCCATGGCGCGATATGTATTCATCACTGGCGGCGTGGTCTCCTCCCTCGGAAAAGGCATCGCTGCGGCTGCTCTCGGAGCATTGCTGCAGGCGCGTGGCTACCGCGTGAGGCTGCGCAAACTCGATCCCTATCTGAACGTCGATCCGGGTACTATGAGCCCGACCCAGCACGGGGAGGTGTTCGTCACCGACGACGGGGCGGAAACGGACCTGGATCTCGGGCATTACGAGCGCTTCACGGGCCGCTCGGCGACGAAGACCGACAACATCACCACGGGCCGGATCTATAAGAACATCATCGACAAGGAGCGGCGCGGCGACTATCTGGGCGCGACGGTCCAGGTGATTCCGCACGTCACGAACGAAATCAAGAACTTCGTCACCGAAGGCAATGAGGATTACGACTTCGTCATTTGCGAGATCGGCGGCACCGTCGGCGACATCGAGGCGATGCCGTTCATGGAAGCGATCCGCCAGCTCGGTAACGACCTGCCGCGCGGCACCGCCGTTTATGTGCACCTGACGCTGATGCCTTATATCCCGGCGGCGGGCGAACTGAAGACCAAGCCGACCCAGCATTCGGTCAAGGAACTGCAGGCGCTCGGTATTCACCCGGATATCCTGCTCGTGCGGGCCGACCGAGAAATCCCGGAAGCGGAGCGCCGCAAGCTGTCGCTCTTCTGCAATGTCCGCCAGTCCGCCGTCATCCAGGCGCTCGACGTCGCTTCTATCTACGACGTGCCGATCGCCTATCACAAGGAAGGGCTCGACAACGAGGTGCTTGCCGCTTTCGGCATCGAGCCGGCGCCGAAGCCGCGCATGGAGGCGTGGGAAGATGTTGCACATCGTATCCGCACGCCGGAAGGCGAGGTCACGATTGCAATCGTCGGCAAGTATACCGGTCTCAAGGACGCCTATAAATCGCTGATCGAGGCGCTTTACCATGGCGGCATCGCCAACCGGGTCAAGGTCAAGCTCGAGTGGATCGAGTCGGAGGTCTTCGAAAAGGAGGACCCGGCACCCTATCTGGAAAAAGTCCACGGCATTCTCGTTCCCGGCGGGTTCGGCGAACGCGGTTCGGAGGGCAAGATCAATGCGGCGCGTTTCGCCCGCGAGCGCAAGGTGCCCTATTTCGGCATCTGCTTCGGCATGCAGATGGCGGTCGTCGAAGCGGCGCGCAACCTCGCCGGTATCGAAAAGGCATCTTCTACGGAATTCGGCCCGACCAAGGAACCGGTCGTCGGCCTGATGACCGAGTGGGTGAAGGGCAATGAACTCGAGAAGCGTTCCGCCGCGGGCGATCTCGGCGGCACGATGCGCCTCGGCGCCTATCGAGCGGCCCTGAAGCCTGAAACCAAGATCGCCGGTATCTATGGCTCGCCGGATATTTCCGAGCGTCACCGCCACCGCTACGAAGTGAATGTCGATTACAAGGACCGGCTGGAATCCTGCGGCCTCGTCTTTTCGGGCATGTCGCCGGACGGCGTTCTGCCGGAGACGGTCGAGTATCCCGACCATCCCTGGTTCATCGGCGTCCAGTACCATCCGGAACTGAAGTCGCGCCCGCTCGATCCCCACCCGCTCTTTGCGAGTTTCATCGAGGCAGCACTCGAACAGTCGCGGCTCGTTTAGAGCTGCCGTCGACGGCGGGGCGGGGCGGGCTCCCTGCCACGACGACGGCCGGCGACGCCCATCGGCCGGAGCCCGCTTGCAATCGGCGGGCAAAAGTTGCAAACAGCGGCAAATCGGTCATCAGGGAAACCGCCATGAGCCAAACCAAGCGAACCGCCCGCCCGCTCGATCATCTCGTGCTGCCGGTGGGCGATCTCGCGCGGACAAGGCAGCGTCTTGCGGATCTCGGCTTCATCGTTGCCGATGAAGCGCGCCATCCCTTCGGCACGGCAAATGCCTGCGTCTTCTTCTCGGACGGTACCTATCTGGAGCCGCTCGCCGTCGCTTTGCGGGAGGAATGCGAGGCAGCGGCGCTCGACGGCAACACTTTCGTCGCACGTGACCAGGCGTTCCGGTTCCGGCGCGGGCAGGAGGGTCTGTCCGCCGTGGTGCTCGGGACTCCGGACGCGGCCGAAGATCACATCCGTTTCCGCGCTCGCGGTATCTCCGGCGGTGAAATGCTTGAATTCTCCCGGCCAATGCGCCTGCCGGACGGGCGCGAAGCGCTCGGTTCCTTCAGGCTTGCTTTTGCAGCGGACCTGCGCTCCCCGGATCTTTTTCTTTTTACTTGCCAGCGCCTGCGTGCTCTGCCGGTCGACAGCAGCGCGCTTCACCACCACGAGAACGGCGTGCTGGGCATCGCCGAGGTCGTTCTTTCGGAACAGAACCCGACGGATTTCCAGTATCTGCTGCAGGAAGCGGTGGACGAGCGCGAGGTGTCGGCCCATTCATTCGGCATGGACATTCAGGCAGGCAGCGCCAAGATTACAGTATTGACGCCGGCAGGTGTCGAGGCATTCTTCGGTCACGCGGTCGAGGGTGCGGAACGGGGCTTGCGCGGGCGTGCCGTGGTTTTCCGTGTGGGCGATCTGGAAGCCACACGCGCGCTTTTCGCGCAGAATGATATCGAATTCGCAGAGATGGGCGGACGCCTCATCGTTCCGGAAGCGCCGGGGCAGGGTGTAACTTTCGCCTTTGGAGTATGAAGATGGAAACCAATTCGAGAGTGGTCGTCGGCGAAGGTGCCGGCCAGGTGGTGTTCTCGCAGAAGGAGCGGCTGACGCTTATCGCCGGACCCTGCCAGATGGAAAGCCGCGAACACGCCTTCACGATTGCGGGAAAGCTTGTCGAGCTCTGTAGATCGCTCGGGATCGGCCTCGTCTACAAGTCCTCTTTCGACAAGGCGAACCGCACGTCCCTCTCCGGAAAGCGCGGCATCGGGCTCGACAATGCGATGGAAGTCTTTGCCGACCTCAAGCGTGAATTCGGCTTCCCGGTCCTGACCGATATCCATACGGAAGAGCAATGCGCGCTGGTCGCCGAGACGGTGGACATCCTGCAGATCCCCGCCTTTCTGTCGCGCCAGACTGACCTTCTCGTCGCTGCCGCGAAGACGGGGCGCGCGATCAACGTCAAGAAGGGCCAGTTTCTCGCCCCCTGGGACATGAAGAACGTGCTCGCCAAATTTACGCAGAGTGGCAATCCCAATGTGCTCCTCTGCGAACGCGGCGCCTCCTTCGGCTATAATACGCTGGTCTCCGACATGCGCTCGCTGCCGATCATGGCGGCACTCGGCGCTCCCGTGGTCTTCGATGCGACGCATTCCGTGCAGCAGCCAGGCGGCCAGGGCGGTTCTTCCGGTGGCCAGCGCGAGTTCGTCGAAACGCTGGCGCGTGCGGCGGTGGCCGTCGGCGTCGCCGGGGTCTTCGTTGAGACCCACGAGGATCCCGACAACGCTCCCTCGGACGGTCCGAACATGGTGCCGCTGAAGGACATGCCGCGGCTGCTGGAGAAACTGCTTGCCTTTGACGCGATCGCCAAAGGGTGAGCGCGGACCGCGCCGCGTGTGAATTTTTCATGATGCGGGCCGGCGCCATTGTAATTTCGAGGCCGTGAATTAAGACAGGCCGACCATCATCATCGTCCACAAGGAAGAGATCATGACTGCAATCATCGACATCATCGGCCGAGAGATCCTCGACAGCCGCGGCAACCCGACCGTCGAGGTCGATGTCCATCTCGAGGACGGCAGTTTCGGTCGCGCGGCGGTTCCCTCGGGCGCCTCGACCGGTGCTCATGAAGCGGTCGAACTGCGCGATGGCGGCACGCGCTATCTCGGCAAGGGCGTAGAGCGCGCCGTCGATGCGGTGAACGGCGAGATCTTCGAAGCGATCGGCGGCCTCGACGCTGAAAACCAGATCCAGATCGACAGAACCATGTTCGAGCTCGACGGCACCCCGAACAAGTCGCGCCTTGGCGCCAACGCCATTCTGGGCGTTTCCCTCGCCGTGGCGAAGGCCGCTGCGGAAGCCGCCGGGCTGCCGCTCTACCGCTATGTCGGCGGACCGAACGCGCATCTGCTTCCGGTGCCGATGATGAACATCATCAATGGCGGTGCGCATGCCGACAATCCGATCGACTTTCAGGAATTCATGATCATGCCGGTCGGAGCCGAAACCCTGAAGGACGCCGTCCGCATGGGATCGGAAGTCTTCCACACGCTGAAGAAGCAGCTTGCGGCGGATGGCCACAACACCAATGTCGGTGACGAAGGCGGCTTCGCGCCCGGCCTCGCCTCAGCGCCGGCGGCTCTCGACTTCATCATGAAGTCGATCGAGAAGGCCGGCTACAGGCCCGGCGAAGACATGTATGTCGCTCTCGACTGCGCTTCGACGGAATTCTTCAAGGACGGCAAATACGTCCTCGAGGGTGAAGGCCGCACGCTGGAGCCGGGCGCCATGGCCGAATACCTGGCGGAGCTTGCCGGCAAATATCCGATCGTCTCGATCGAAGACGGCATGGCCGAAGATGATTGGGACGGCTGGAAAGCCCTGACGGACCTCATCGGCAACAAGTGCCAGCTCGTCGGCGACGACCTGTTCGTGACCAATTCCGCGCGTCTGCGCGACGGCATCAAGATGGGCGTTGCCAACTCGATCCTCGTCAAGGTCAATCAGATCGGTTCGCTTTCGGAAACGCTCGACGCGGTCGAGACCGCGCACAAGGCGCGCTATACGGCCGTCATGTCGCACCGCTCCGGCGAAACCGAGGATTCGACGATTGCCGATCTCGCGGTCGCGACCAATTGCGGCCAGATCAAAACCGGTTCGCTCGCTCGCTCCGACCGGCTTGCCAAGTACAACCAGCTGATCCGTATCGAAGAGCAGCTCGGCCCGCAGGCGCAATATGCCGGCCGGTCGATCCTGCGCGGCTGATCGTTTAACAGGCGGGGGGCGAAATCGCCCCTCGTCCGCCTCGCAACATCTGTTCCCCGCAAGCGCAGGGGGCAAGCGACGCTTCGGCATCGGCTCCGCCGTTTTGCCAGCACCGTGCCAGACAAAGCTCGATCGAGCAATTTTGAATGAACGGGGCAGGTTCTCCGGTCCCCGAATAGCGGACGTATAATCAGCGTTTCATGCAACTGTCCAGCAGGCAGCGATCTGGAGGGTGCATGCATGGATGTTCGGAAGTTTATTGGGCTATAATTGGTGGCCGTTGTGAGTGGCTGCGGTACCTCTGAAATGGTGATCTCGAGGTCTTGCGTGATTTCGAGGAGTACAGTCGTGCAGACTGTTGCCGTTCGCGGCAATGATGAGTGTGGGGCGCCCGAGACTTCCGGCTCAACGCGGAGGCAGGCGCGGATTGCCAAAACCTCGAATTCCGATCACAGGACGGATGTGGCTGCCTCTACGGATCATGATGGCCGCAACGGCACGAGAACCAGTAGCAGCACCCAATCCGACACCGACGGTTTCTCGCAGACGGACACCGGCAACTCCTCGCCGACGAACACGAACACGAACAACAACGACCACTCCGAAACCTCTACCGAAGCACCCCCACAGCCCCCACCGGCCTAACGGCACGCGACCGCCGGCTGAAGCGGGACATCGCGCGGCTTGCGGAACTGGCGAACGGCCTCGGGGTCTATCGTTTCCGCTATCTGTGGAGCGACGACGTCTTTGTCGGTGTCGTAGTTCAGGAAGCGCTTGGGGTGAGGCCCGAGGCCGTCGTGACAGGGCAGGACGGCTTTATACGCGTGATCTATAGGAGACCGGCAGCGAAATGCTGTCCCCGGGACAGTGGTTCTCACGTCTTGCGACTGGTGCTTCGTCAACGCATGCGTTGCGCCCGGACGGTAGATCGCTTGCGGTTGGCCATCGCTTGACCGCTCGTTCGAGCACACGGGCATAGGACAGTTCTACGAAAAAATGCGCAGGAACTATGCGGGCAGCCGGTGTTCGTAGGCGTTCACTTGAGCCACTTCACTATCGGAGCACGGATCACCAATGCGCCTAGCGGTTCTCTCGGCCGTAAGGCGAAGCGTGTCACCCGTAGGCAGGAGCTTATTCTCGTATAAGCAGTGACTTGTGCAACCTCCACAAGTCGATTCGCGGGAATCTCACGCACGATTGGAGAATGCATGCATATTGGGAAATACTTCGGCCTTTCGGCCGCTTTCATAGTGGGTGGCTGTGCAACGTCGGAAACCATGGTCCTGAAGCCGTACAGGCTGGAAAATGGTGTGGTTCTGCAGGACGTGGTCACTGTCGGTGGCAACGGCAAGGGTACGGCGCCGGTGGTGACGGCGGTGAAGACCTTTGAGCTTGCTGGAAATAAGACCCGGCTGGTTCATAGCGCCTCGGGCTCCGAAGGCAGCATGGGATCTGCGGTCGCGCGCGCAGTTGCTAGCGGTGTTGCTGCCGGCGTGCCTGCGGCGGTTGCTCAGGTCATCGCGAACCGGGCGGACGGGGAGAGGATTACGGTCAGCAACAGCAACAGCAGCAGCCCGGTCAATACCAATACGAACACTCCGACCAACACCAACAACCCGACCAACACCAACACCAACAACCCGACCAACACCAACACTAATAATCCGACCAACACCAACACCAATACCAGCATGCCCACCAACACGAACACGAACACGAACACCAACGACAACGCCCCGGAACCTGACGCTAACGAGGCAAGCGACCGCCGGCTGAAGCGGGACATCGCGCGGCTTGCGGAACTGGCGAACGGCCTCGGCGTCTATCGTTTCCGCTATCTGTGGAGCGACGAGGTCTTTGTCGGTGTCATGGCTCAGGAAGTGCTCGAGGTGATGCCTGAAGCTGTCGTGATCGGATCGGACGGCTATATGCGTGTGAACTATACGAAGCTCGGCATCGAAATGCTGTCCCTGGAGCAATGGACGTCACGGCTGGTGGCCGGTGTTCCATCCAGCCGTGCATTGCGTATGGACCATCGGTCGCTTGCACTTGCCTCTCGGTAACGATTGCCATGACCGGGCAAAGTGCACGTGCCTTGTCTGATCCGAAAGTCATCCTCCGGCTCGGACGGCCCCATGCCGAGGATGACGAGTGGAAGAGTGCGCCGCGCCGCTCGCTTAGAGAATTTCCGCCTTTCTCCGAACCACGGAAACTCTCTAATCCTTTGTCTTGCCGCAATTCCGGACAGAAAACCGGTGCGCACTTTTCCCGGATTTGCTCTAAGCGCCTCTCCATGGCCCCGCATCTTCTCTGCGGAGGCTTCCGCATTTCTCGAGACGCATGGTCAACGGTCGGTTAATCAATCGACTGTAACCTCGGCCTTCGTACAGCGTATGGGGCGGATGCGGGAAAGCATGTACGGAGTCTTCCCGCGTCCCCTTCGAGAGGGAAATTCGGCCACGCTCAGGATCCAGGCGCTCATGCCCTGCATCCCGTGTGGTCCAGGGCATGAGCGATGTGGACACGGCATCACAAGAAGCGAAGACTCGGGCGATTGGTGGTGCCGTTGCTGGCGGTCGCTTTCCTTTCCTATTTCGGTTATCATTCGATCCATGGCGGCTACGGTCTGGAGGCTACGAAGGAATTCGATCGTCAAATCGCCGGGCGCCAGGCGCGACTGGAGGATCTCACACAGCAGCGAAAGACTCTCGAAAAGGAAGTGGAGCTTATGAGCGACGGTTCGTTGGAGAGAGACATGCTCGATGAGAAGGCACGGCTCGCGCTCAACATGTCGCGCAGCGACGAGATCGTCATCTTCCACCATCCTGCGCATTAACCGGAAATAGGTTAAACTAAAAAACAATAATCGTTTCAGTGGCTTGGTGCGAATAATAGCCATGCAAATATGGCATTGCTGCCGCGCTTTTCTTTCCCTATGGTAGCGATCAAAGGCTAACCATTGGGAGGAACGAATGGCTCCGCGAAAAACCGCGTCCGTTTCCAGCCGCAAAACCGCTGCCAAGCCGGTCAAGAAAGATTTTGCCGGCGGCACGATCGCCGAGTTCTCCAAGGAAGACGATCTCAAGGCTTACCGCGAAATGCTGTTGATCCGGCGTTTCGAGGAAAAGGCCGGCCAGCTTTATGGCATGGGGTTCATCGGCGGTTTCTGTCACCTCTATATCGGCCAGGAAGCCGTCGTCGTCGGCATGCAGCTTGCCTTGAAAGAGGGCGATCAGGTCATCACCGGCTATCGTGACCACGGCCACATGCTCGCCTGCGGCATGAGTGCGCGCGGCGTGATGGCGGAGCTCACCGGTCGCCGTGGCGGCCTTTCCAAGGGGAAGGGCGGCTCGATGCATATGTTCTCCAAGGAAAAACACTTCTATGGCGGTCACGGCATCGTCGGTGCGCAGGTTTCGCTCGGCACCGGCCTTGCCTTCGCCAACAGATATCGCGGCAACGACAATGTCAGCCTCGCCTATTTCGGCGACGGTGCGGCCAATCAGGGCCAGGTCTATGAGAGCTTCAACATGGCCGCTCTCTGGAAATTGCCGGTGATCTACATCGTCGAAAACAACCGCTATGCCATGGGTACCTCCGTGTCGCGTGCCTCGGCGCAGACCGACTTCTCCCAGCGCGGCGCATCCTTCGGCATTCCGGGCTATCAGGTGGACGGCATGGATGTCCGCGCCGTCAAGGCCGCAGCCGACGAGGCGGTGGAGCATTGCCGTTCCGGCAAGGGGCCGATCATCCTTGAGATGCTGACCTACCGCTACCGCGGCCATTCGATGTCCGATCCGGCGAAGTATCGCTCGAAGGACGAAGTACAGAAGATGCGTTCGGAGCATGATCCGATCGAGCAGGTGAAGGCCCGCCTCATGGATAAAGGCTGGGCCACCGAGGATGAGCTGAAGCAGATCGACAAGGAGGTTCGCGACATCGTCGCGGACAGTGCCGATTTCGCCCAGTCTGATCCGGAGCCGGATGTTTCCGAGCTCTACACCGATATCCTGCTTTGATCCGGGGAGGGATAAATATGCCTGTAGAAATCCTGATGCCTGCCCTTTCCCCGACCATGGAGGAAGGCACGCTCTCCAAGTGGCTGAAGAATGAGGGAGACAAGGTCTCCTCCGGCGACGTCATCGCCGAAATCGAAACCGACAAGGCGACCATGGAAGTGGAAGCCGTTGACGAGGGGACGATCGGCAAACTGCTGATCGCGGCCGGCACCGAAGGCGTGAAGGTGAACACGCCGATCGCCGTATTGCTGCAGGACGGCGAAGCCGCAAGCGACATCGATACCGCGAAGGCCGAGGCGCCGAAAGCGGAAGCTCCGAAAGCCGAAGCGCCGAAGCAGGGCGATCCTGAAGCGCCTGCCGCTTCTGCAGCGCCCGTTGCGGCGCAGCCCAGGGCGGACGTTCCTTCCGATCCGGCAATTCCGGCCGGAACCGAGATGGTGACGATGACCGTCCGCGAAGCGCTTCGCGATGCGATGGCCGAAGAAATGCGCGCCAATGACGATGTCTTCGTCATGGGCGAAGAGGTCGCCGAATACCAGGGCGCCTACAAGATCACGCAGGGCCTTTTGCAGGAATTCGGAGCCCGCCGCGTCGTCGACACGCCGATTACGGAACATGGCTTTGCCGGCGTCGGCGTCGGTGCTGCGATGACGGGTCTGCGCCCGATCGTCGAATTCATGACCTTCAACTTCGCCATGCAGGCGATTGATCAGATCATCAATTCGGCCGCAAAGACGCTGTATATGTCCGGCGGCCAGATGGGTGCACCGATCGTCTTCCGCGGCCCGAGCGGCGCTGCCGCGCGCGTCGCCGCGCAGCACTCGCAGTGCTACGCCGCCTGGTATAGCCATATTCCGGGGCTGAAGGTGGTGATGCCCTATACGGCCGCGGATGCCAAGGGCCTGCTCAAGGCCGCGATCCGGGATCCGAATCCGATTATCTTCCTCGAAAACGAAATCCTTTACGGTCAGTCCTTCGATGTTCCGAAGCTCGACGATTTCGTGCTGCCGATCGGCAAGGCCCGCATCCATCGCGCCGGCAAGGACGCGACGCTCGTCTCCTTCGGCATCGGCATGACCTATGCGATCAAGGCCGCGGCGGAACTGGAGGCGCAGGGGATCGATGTGGAGATCATCGATCTTCGCACCATCCGTCCGATGGACCTGCCGACCGTCATCGAATCGGTCAAGAAGACCGGCCGCCTCGTCACGGTCGAAGAGGGCTATCCGCAGTCTTCCGTCGGCACCGAAATCGCAACCCGGGTGATGCAGCAGGCCTTCGACTATCTCGACGCACCGGTGCTGACGATCGCCGGCAAGGACGTGCCGATGCCCTATGCGGCCAATCTTGAAAAGCTCGCATTGCCGAGCGTCGCCGAAGTCGTCGAGGCGGTGAAAGCCGTCTGCTACAAATAAAAGGGGGCCGTTCGATGCCAATCAACATCACCATGCCGGCCCTCTCTCCGACGATGGAAGAAGGCAATCTCGCCAAGTGGCTGGTCAAGGAAGGCGATAAGGTCAAATCCGGCGACGTGATCGCCGAGATCGAGACCGACAAGGCGACGATGGAAGTGGAAGCCGTCGATGAGGGCACGGTCGCCAAAATCGTCGTTCCCGCCGGAACCGAAGGCGTCAAGGTCAATGCGTTGATCGCGGTTCTCGCCGCTGATGGCGAGGACGTTGCCACCGCTGCCAAGGGTGGCAACGGGGCGGCGGGAGAAGCCGCCGCAACGAAGCCGCAGGAAACGGCGGAAGCAGCACCCGCCGCGGCAAAGGCGCCCGCGGAAGCAAAGGCACCCGCCGAAGCGAACGCCCCGCAGGCGGACGCACCGGCACCGCAAGCAGCCTCGCCCACACCGGCCGCAGGCGACGGGAAGCGGATCTTTTCTTCGCCGCTGGCGCGCCGCCTCGCCAGGGAGGCGGGTATCGACCTGTCGGCAATCGCCGGGTCCGGGCCGCATGGCCGCGTCATCAAGAAGGATGTCGAGGCCGCCGCTTCCGGCGGTGCCGCCAAGACCGCCGCTGCTCCGGCAGCAGCTCCGGCCCCGTCGGCGCCTGCCAAGGGCATGTCGGAAGATGCGGTGTTGAAGCTCTTCGAGCCAGGCTCCTACGAGCTCGTGCCGCATGACGGCATGCGCAAGACGATCGCCAAGCGCCTCGTCGAATCGAAGCAGACGATCCCGCATTTCTACGTCTCGGTCGATTGTGAACTCGACGCGTTGCTGGCACTGCGCGCCCAGCTGAATTCCGCAGCACCTGAAAAAGACGGTAAGTCGGTCTACAAGCTTTCCGTCAACGACATGGTGATCAAGGCGTTGGCCCTGGCGCTGCGTGACGTCCCGGATGCGAATGTCTCCTGGACGGATCAGAACATGGTCAAGCACAAGCACGCGGATGTCGGCGTTGCCGTCTCCATTCCCGGCGGCCTGATCACCCCCATCATCCGCCAGGCGGAATTGAAAAGCCTCTCGGCGATTTCCAACGAGATGAAGGACCTCGGCAAGCGGGCGAAAGAGCGCAAGCTCAAGCCGGAAGAATATCAGGGCGGCACCACGGCCGTCTCCAATATGGGCATGATGGGCGTCAAGAACTTCGCAGCAGTCGTCAATCCGCCGCACGCGACGATCCTCGCGGTCGGTGCCGGCGAGGAACGCGTCGTCGTCAAGAACAAGGAGACGGTCATCGCCAATGTGATGACCGTGACGCTTTCGACGGATCATCGCTGCGTCGACGGGGCATTGGGCGCCGAACTGCTCGCCGCCTTCAAGCGCTACATCGAAAGCCCGATGGGCATGCTCGTCTGATGCGATCCGGACCGGCCACGCGCCGGTCCGCCCTTTCTCCGACGGTACGGGTGGGCAGATGAAGACAGTCCTTTGCTACGGCGACAGTCTGACCTGGGGTTTTGATGCTGTTGGCTCCGGCCGGCACGCTCTGGAGGATCGCTGGCCGAGCGTCCTGCAGAAGGGGCTCGGTTCGGGTACTCATGTCATCGCCGAAGGGCTGAACGGGCGAACGACTGCCTATGACGACCATCTTGCCGATTGCGACCGGAACGGAGCGCGCGTCCTGCCGACAGTGCTGCACACGCACGCCCCGCTCGATCTGATCGTGATTATGCTCGGTTCGAACGACATGAAGCCGATCATCCACGGCACTGCCTTCGGCGCGGTGAAGGGCATCGAGCGGCTCGTCAATCTGGTCCGCAGGCACGACTGGCCGACGCCGGGTGAAGACGGGCCGGATATTCTCATCGTTTCGCCACCTCCGCTCTGCGAAACGGCCAACAGCGCATTCGCCGCCATGTTCGCCGGCGGGGTCGAGCAATCCGCAATGCTGGCGCCGCTCTATCGCGATCTCGCCGACGAGCTCGACTGCGGCTTTTTCGATGGCGGTTCGGTGGCCCGGACGTCGCCGATCGATGGTGTCCACCTCGACGCGGAAAACACGCGGGCGATCGGCCGGGGGTTGGAACCCGTCGTGCGGATGATGCTCGGGCTCTGACGATGACGGCTGGCGCGACCCTCAGGCCTGCGAAACGAAGCGAAGCGGCGGAACTTGCGATTCTCATCGATATCGCCTCGCATGGCTTTGCCTCGTGGCTCTGGTACGGCGGCGTCTTGAACAAATCCGCGGAAACCGCTTTGGAGCATGGCCGCAATCTTTTGCGTCGCGATGACGAGCCCGGTGCGTGGCAGGATGCGGTGGTGGCCGAAATCGGCGGGGAGATCGCCGGCCTGTCCGTATCCTACGGCATCGATGCATCGATCCTGACCCTCGAGCCGAAGCATCCGGTTCTTGCGCCATTGATCCACCTGCAGAGGCAGGTTGTCGGCCATTGGTTCATCGACAGCCTCGGCGTCTACCGCCACCATCGCGGCAAAGGCATGGGCCGGGCGCTGCTGCAGAACGAGATTTCCCGCGCTGGACAGGCGCCGGTGAGCCTGATCACCGAAAGCCACAATGAAACGGCACAGGCACTCTACAGGATGAACGGCTTCGAGGAAGTGGCGCGCGCCGCTGCGGTTCCACTCTTCGAAGACAGCAGGAAACACGACTGGGTGCTTTTCACCCGCAACGTCGCTTGACGCAAAGGTAGGAAAAACATGGCTGAGAATTACGACGTGATCGTTGTCGGTTCGGGTCCGGGCGGCTACGTTACCGCCATCCGCTCGGCACAACTTGGCTTGAAGACGGCGATCGTCGAGCGCGAACATCTCGGCGGCATCTGCCTCAATTGGGGCTGCATTCCGACCAAGGCGCTTCTACGTTCCGCCGAAATCCTCGACCATGCCAATCATGCCAAGAACTACGGCCTGACGCTCGAAGGCAAGATCACCGCCAACGTCAAGGATGTCGTCGCCCGGTCGCGGGCGGTCTCGGCACGCTTGAACGGCGGCGTCGCCTTCCTGATGAAGAAGAACAAGGTCGACGTGATCTGGGGCGAGGCGAAGCTGACGAAGCCCGGCGAAATCGTCGTAGGCAGCCCGTCCAGGCCGGCTGTCCAGCCGCAGAATCCGGTACCGAAGGGCGTCAAGGGCGAGGGCACCTATACCGCTAAACACATCATCCTCGCCACCGGCGCCCGCCCGCGGGCACTTCCCGGCATCGAGCCGGATGGGAAGCTGATCTGGACCTATTTCGAGGCGATGAAGCCGGCGGAATTTCCGAAATCGCTGCTCGTGATGGGCTCCGGTGCGATCGGGATCGAATTCGCGAGCTTCTACCGCTCGATGGGCGTCGACGTGACAGTGATCGAACTGCTGCCGCAGATCATGCCGGTCGAGGATGCGGAGATCTCAGCCTTCGCTCGCAAGCAGCTCGAAAAACGCGGCCTGAAGATCATCACCGACGCCAAGGTGACAAAGGTCGAGAAGGGCGCCAACGACGTTACCGCGCATGTCGAGACGAAGGACGGTAAGGTTACGCCGATGAAGGCCGAGCGCCTGATCTCCGCGGTAGGGGTGCAGGGCAACATCGAGAACCTCGGCCTCGAGGCTCTTGGCATCAAGACCGACCGGGGCTGCATCGTTACCGATGGCTACGGCAAAACCAATGTGCCCGGCATCTATGCGATCGGCGACGTTGCCGGCCCGCCGATGCTGGCGCACAAGGCAGAACACGAGGGCGTGATCTGCGTCGAGAAGATTGCAGGGGTCCCCGGCGTGCACGCACTCGACAAGGGCAAGATTCCGGGCTGCACCTATTGCGACCCCCAGGTCGCCTCCGTCGGCCTCACGGAGGCCAGGGCCAAGGAACTCGGCCGCGACGTTCGCGTCGGCCGCTACAGCTTCAACGCGAACGGCAAAGCGATCGCGCTCGGCGAGGACCAGGGCCTGATCAAGACGATCTTCGACAAGATGACCGGAGAATTGCTCGGCGCCCATATGGTGGGCGCCGAAGTCACCGAACTCATTCAGGGCTTCGTCGTCGCCATGAACCTGGAGACGACGGAAGAGGAGCTGATGCACACGGTGTTCCCGCACCCGACGCTTTCGGAGATGATGAAGGAAAGCGTGCTCGACGCCTACGGTCGGGTATTGAACGCCTGATGCCGTCGGCCGCCCGGAACATTTTGCGCTTTTCACGCATTGATTGTAGGATGCAGTTTCCACAAAGGGGAGAATCGAATGAGCTTGAATGGCGTGGGTATCCTGGCGGCGATCATTATCGGCGGGTTGGCCGGTTGGTTGGCGGAAAGATTTATGAAAAGCCAGATGGGGCTCTTCGCGAATATTATTCTCGGCATTATCGGTGCTGTAGTGCTGAATTTCATTCTGGCGGCTCTCGGCATGGCGTATACCGGCTGGATCGCCTATCTGATCATCGGGTTCATCGGCGCCTGCCTGCTGATCGCCGTGGCGCGGGCCGTTCGAAGGTAGGCACTGCCGGGAAAGCGTGCAGCGTTTTTCCATCCGAACGTGTGCAACAGAGACTTGTTTCCATTCGCTTACGGTCAGGCTGCCATGCAAATGGTGGCCTGACTTTTCATGTACGGCTGTTTATATAAGACGTTAGGTGTGGCTGGCCTGCGGCCTTGCCCGTCACGATGAAGGAATTCACATGGTAACGGTTTTCGACGCCGTCGCGGATCGGGCGCAGCGTGTCCGCCACCCGGAAAAGGCCCACCGGCCCGATACCGAAGTCCTGCGCAAGCCGGACTGGATCCGGGTGAAGGCTCCAACCTCTAAAGGGTATCAGGAGACCCGTTCGATCGTGAAGAGCCATAACCTCGTCACGGTCTGCGAGGAGGCCGGCTGCCCGAACATTGGCGAGTGCTGGGACAAGAAGCACGCGACCTTCATGATCATGGGCGAGATCTGCACGCGCGCCTGTGCCTTCTGCAACGTCGCGACCGGCAGGCCCAATGCCCTCGATCTGGACGAGCCCGTGAATGTCGCCAAGGCCGTCAAGCAGATGGGTCTTTCCCATGTCGTCATCACCTCCGTCGATCGAGACGATCTGGAGGATGGCGGCGCAGAGCATTTCGAGAGGGTCATCTTCGCAATCCGGGAAGCTTCGCCGCAGACCACGATCGAAATACTGACGCCGGATTTCCTGCGCAAGCCGGGCGCACTGGAGCGCGTCGTGGCCGCCAAGCCGGATGTATTCAATCACAACCTGGAGACGGTGCCCTCCAACTACCTGACCGTCAGGCCGGGCGCGCGGTATTTCCACTCAATCCGGCTGCTGCAGCGCGTCAAGGAGCTCGACCCGACCATGTTCACCAAGTCTGGCATCATGGTCGGCCTGGGCGAGGAACGCAACGAAGTGCTGCAGTTGATGGACGACCTGCGCACGGCGGACGTCGACTTCCTGACGATCGGCCAGTACCTGCAGCCGACCCGCAAGCACCACAAGGTCGAGAAATTCGTGACACCGGATGAGTTCAAGTCCTACGAAACGGTGGCCTACACCAAAGGCTTCCTGATGGTCTCCTCGAGCCCGCTGACCCGCTCGTCGCATCACGCCGGCGACGACTTCGCGCGGCTGAAGGCGGCACGGGAGAAGAAGCTGCTTGCTGCGGCGGAGTAGCTGGTTCCGCCCTCATGCGCCTGGCGGCACCTGCTCCCTGCAAGAGCGGGGCGTGGGGATTTGCAGCAACGCTCCACACTCCTTTGTTCGACAAGGTTCGCGACGACGCGTCACGCTCTGAAACGAAATGGCAACCTATCTGTCCAATATAGGCGAAACGTCGAGGATACTTTCCCGCGCCCGGCGTGTCCTCGTCATCGGCTGCTCGGGTAGCGGCAAGACGACCCTCGCACGCTGGCTTTCGGCACGATACGATCTGCCGTTCGTTTCTATGGATCAAGCATTCTTCTGGCTGCCCGGTTGGATTTCAAGGCCACGCGAAGAGCAGAGGGCTCTGATTGCAGAAAAACAGTAGAGCCGGAATGGATCATGGACGGAACCAATCCGTCGAGCTTCGACCTGCGGGTACCGCGCGCGGACCTGGTCATTTGGGTGCGCATGCCGCGCCATCTCTGCCTGTGGGGCGTGATGCGCCGGTGGATGAAGTGGCGCGGACAAGCCAGGCCGGAAATGACCGAGGGTTGCCCGGAGCGCGTGAGCTGGGAATTCTTCCGTTACATATGGACGTTCGAACGCAGGTTCGCGCCCAAAATAGCATCGGAGCTGCGGCGGTATCCCGTCCCGGTCCTTGAAATAACAAGCCGGGCACAAATGCGCCGCCTTCTTGATCTTCTTGCGCAGCAGCCTTAACTCAAAACCATGCCGCACTTCGAAACCAACCACGTCGTCAAGCACTCGGCCGAGCAGATGTTCAAACTCGTCGCCGATATCGAGCGCTATCCGGAATTCCTGCCGCTCTGCGAAGCGCTCAGCGTGCGGTCCCGCAAGGAGCGCGACGGCAAGGTGCTGCTGCTTGCGGATATGACCGTGGGCTACAAGGCGATCCGCGAAACATTCACGACGCAGGTACTCCTCAAAAGCGCCGAGCGAATAATCGACGTCAATTATATCGAAGGACCGTTCAAGTACCTCGATAACGTCTGGCGCTTCGAGCCCGTGAGTGAAAGCCAGTCGATCGTACATTTTTGCATCGATTACGAGTTCAAGAGCCGTCTGCTGGGCGCGCTCATGGGTTCGATGTTCGACCGCGCATTCCGGATGTTTTCTGAAGCATTCGAAAAGCGGGCGGACGTGATCTACGGCGCGTGAGCCAATTCAGCGACCAGATCAAGCGCCGTCCGCACGGTGGCAAGCCGAATTGCCTCCCGTCCAAGATCGCCATAGCGCATTTCTCGATGTCGCATCGCGCCGTCGCGGCCGGCCGCTGCGAGGTGAACGAGGCCGACCGGCTTTTCAGCGGAACCGCCGCTTGGCCCCGCGATACCCGTGACGGCAACAGCGAAATCGGCGGCGGAATTCGTCACCGTCCCGAGGGCCATCTCCACTGCCGTCTCGCGTGAGACGGCTCCGTGCGCGGCAAGAGTTTCGCCTGCCACCCCGAGCATTTCGATCTTCGCTTCGTTGGAATAGGTGACGAAGCCGCGGTCGATCACCGAGGACGAGCCTGCGACTTCGGTCAATGCACCGACAATCAACCCGCCGGTACAGGACTCCGCCGTGGCCAGCTTGAGCCCGCGGGCGGTGAAATCCCTGATGATGTGGCGCGCCTTCTGCTCGATGTCGGCCGGCCACATCACGCATCACCCCCTGATGCATACACGACCGTCGCCGTGGCGATTGCCGCAATGCCTTCGTTGCGGCCGACGAAGCCGAGTTTCTCGTTGGTGGTCGCCTTGACGGAGCAACGGTCGATCGCAATCGCGAGCATGGCCGACAGGCTTTCCCGCATCTGCTGACGGTGCGGACCGACCTTGGGCGCCTCGGCGATCAGCGATATATCCGCATGGGTGATGGTGCCGCCACGCTCGCGGACGATCCGTGCGGCATGTTCGAGGAAAATGTGCGAAGGCGCGCCCTTCCACCGCGGATCGGACGGCGGGAAGTGGTCGCCGATGTCGCCGGCGCCGCAGGTGGCAAGCAGGGCGTCCGTCAAGGCATGGAGCGCTACATCCGCGTCGGAATGACCCGAGAGCTTGCGATCATGGGGAATGAACACGCCGCAGAGCGTGACGCCGTCACCCTCGACGAGTTGATGCACGTCATATCCGTTTCCGGTACGCACATCAGGGATTGCCATGCGCGTCAGTTTCTCATCTGCCATCGACAGGTCCCTCCGGAGCGTCAACTTGAAGTTGTCCGGCGAGCCTTCCACCAGATGGACCGGAATACCGGCCCATTCGGCGATTGAGGCGTCGTCGGTAAAATCCGCTTGGCCGCTTGCCGCCGCTTGCCGGTGAGCGGAGAGGATCGCCTCGAGGCGGAAGCACTGCGGCGTCTGGGCGGCATGGAGATCGGTTCTCGGTACGGTTTCGGCGACGAGGCCGCCGGCTTGCGCGCGTTTCAGGGTGTCGGCGACCGCAACGGCCGGCAGGACCGCCCCCGCGCCGTTCCGCAGCGCCGCCCGACAGCGATCGAGAAGGGCATGGTCGAAGAACGGGCGCACTGCGTCGTGGATCATGACATGTTTTACCCCGGCGCCGGCGATCGCTTGCAGTCCGGCCAGAACCGACAGCTGGCGAGTCGCCCCGCCATGTACCACCGTAAGGTCCAGCATATGGCCCATCCGCTTGCGGGCAGACGCGAAGAGCTCTTCATCCTCGGGGTGAATCACGACGACGACAGGTCCCGTTCCGTCCCATGTCGCAAAAACGTCAAGCGTATGAGTGATAACCGGGCGATCGCCGACCGTGCGATATTGCTTCGGCCCCTCGCTCGACTGACCGGCGCGCTCGCCGCGGCCGGCCGCGACGACAATGACACCGCAGGAGAACTGTTCTTCGGCTTGCATCTTCTGTATGGAGTCCCGCTTCGCCAATAATCGCCGTCATGTACCGCGAAGGTCCCGCTATTGCCAGACATCAATGTATGTCGTGCAAAACTGAGTGGCCGACTGCATGGAAGCAGGATTAGAGGCGAACCGACGCGCCAAAAGGAATTTTGTCCCGCATGCCGAAAAAGCTTGGCAAGCGGAAGAACAATGTCTAAAAATAGTGCACGATTTCAAGGTGCCTGAAAGATATGCATTTGCCATCCACGGCTCTTTCATCTTCGTTTCTGATCGGGAATGTCCAAATCCGTAATCGCGTAGCGCTTGCGCCCATGTCCGGCGTGACGGATCTGCCCTTTCGCATGCTTGCCTGGCGCTTCGGCGCGGGCTTTGTCGTGACCGAGATGGTGGCGAGTCGCGAGCTGGTTGGCAATGCCGCCGAATCCTGGGCGCGGCTGAAGAATTCCGGCATCGATCCGCATATTGTCCAACTTGCCGGGCGTGAGGCGCATTGGATGGCCGAGGCGGCGAGGATCGTTGAGGCCAATGGTGCCGATATCATCGATATCAACATGGGCTGTCCCGCCAAGAAGGTTACCGGTGGCTATTCCGGATCTGCACTCATGCGCGACCCGGATCACGCGCTGTCTCTGATCGAGGCGACGGTGAAAGCAGCGACGGTTCCGGTAACGCTCAAGATGCGACTCGGTTGGGATGAGAATTCGATCAATGCGCCGCTGATTGCCCGCAGAGCCGAGGAAGCCGGCGTGAAGGCGATCACCATTCACGGGCGCACGCGCATGCAGTTCTACAACGGCAAGGCCGATTGGGATGCGATCCGCTCGGTCCGCGAGGTGACTTCGGTCCCGCTGATCGCCAATGGCGATGTTGATTCCGTTGCGGATGCGCATGAAATCCTGCGCCGCTCGGGTGCCGACGCCGTCATGGTCGGTCGATCTTGCCAGGGTCGGCCGTGGCATGCGGGCGTGCTCGCCGGCACGGCTGCCCATCCGGATGCGGCGGGCGTCGCACGCATATTTGCGGAGCATTACGAGACGCTCCTTGAATTCTACGGCGTGGAGGTCGGCCTTCGCACTGCCCGAAAGCATGCCGGCTGGTATCTCGATCGTTTCGCAACCGAGCTCCCCGTCTCGCAGAAGGCTGCGATCCTCACATCGACGGACACGGTTTTCGTGCGCGACGGCGTTGCGGCCGCCATTGCCCGCTCCGGCGATGTGGCGGCGAGGGAGGAGATTGCGGCATGACAGAGAAGGCACCGGCTGACGGCGCAAACGATCTTTCCATGGCCGTGCTGAACGCGATTCAGAATCCGGTCATCCTGGTGGATGAGAACGGCTTTGTCGCCTTTGCGAACTGGGAGGCGGAATCCTTCTTCGGTGCCAGCGCCAACCATCTTGCGCGGCATGACATCAGCGCGTTCATTCCCTTCGGCAGCCCGCTCCTGACGCTGATCGATCAGGTTCGCGAGCGGCGCGCTGCGGTGAACGAGTACCGGGTAGACCTCAGCTCTCCGCGCCTCGGGGCCGACAAGCTCGTCGATCTCTACGTGGCCCCGGTACTCTCGCAACCCGGATCGGTGGTGGTCGTCTTTCAAGAGCGGTCGATGGCGGACAAGATCGATCGCCAGCTGACACATCGGACGGCGGCGCGATCCGTCACGGGGCTTGCTTCGATGCTGGCGCACGAAATCAAAAACCCTCTTTCCGGCATTCGCGGCGCCGCGCAGCTCCTCGAAACCTCCGTCAACGACGAAGACAGGGCGCTCACAAGATTGATCTGTGACGAGACCGACCGCATCGTCTCGCTCGTGGACCGGATGGAGGTCTTCTCCGACGAGCGTCCCGTCGACCGCGTGCCCCTTAACATTCATGCGATACTCGACCACGTCAAGGCAATCGCGAAGGCCGGCTTTGCCCGGCGGATCAAGATCTCCGAACATTATGACCCGTCGCTTCCGCCCGTTTTCGCAAATCGCGACCAGCTGGTTCAGGTGTTCCTCAATCTGGTAAAGAATGCGGCCGAGGCGATCGGCGACAGGGCGGACGGCGAAATTCTGCTGACGACGGCCTATAGGCCGGGCATTCGCCTCTCGGTCGCCGGTACGCGCGAAAAAATCTCGCTCCCGCTGGAATTCTGCGTGCATGACAACGGGCCGGGTGTACCCGCCGATCTTCTGCCGCATCTTTTCGACCCTTTCATCACCACCAAGACGAACGGGTCCGGCCTCGGTCTCGCGCTTGTGGCGAAGATCATCGGCGGCCATGGCGGCATCGTCGAATGCGACAGCCAGCATAGCCGCACGATATTCCGCGTTCTGATGCCGGCGTCCAAGGGCCCAGCGGCAGATGACGAAACTCCGATGACAAAAGGAACCAATGGATGACGGGTGCAACGATCCTTGTCGCGGATGACGATGCAGCCATTCGCACCGTTCTGAATCAGGCGCTCAGCCGTGCCGGATACGATGTGCGCATCACCTCCAATGCCGCCACACTATGGCGCTGGATAGCCGCCGGCGACGGCGATCTGGTCGTGACCGATGTCGTGATGCCGGATGAGAACGCCTTCGATCTCCTGCCGCGGATCAAGAAAGCTCGGCCGGATCTGCCGGTGCTTGTGATGAGCGCTCAAAACACCTTCATGACGGCCATCAAGGCTTCGGAAAAGGGCGCCTATGACTATCTGCCGAAGCCGTTCGATCTGACGGAGCTGATCGGCATTATCGGCCGGGCGCTCGCCGAACCGAAGCGGCGGCCGTCGAAACTCGACGACGATTCCCAGGACGGCATGCCTCTCGTCGGACGCTCCGCCGCGATGCAGGAAATCTACCGCGTGCTTGCCCGGTTGATGCAGACGGACCTGACGCTGATGATCACCGGCGAGTCGGGAACCGGCAAGGAACTGGTTGCGCGGGCATTGCACGATTATGGCAAGCGGAGAAACGGTCCCTTCGTCGCCATCAATATGGCGGCGATTCCGCGCGATCTCATCGAGTCGGAACTGTTCGGTCACGAAAAGGGGGCTTTCACCGGCGCTCAAACCCGCTCCACCGGTCGTTTCGAGCAGGCCGAAGGGGGAACGCTCTTCCTCGATGAGATCGGCGACATGCCCATGGATGCGCAGACGCGTCTCCTGCGTGTGCTGCAGCAGGGCGAATACACGACCGTCGGCGGACGCACGCCGATTAGATCGGACGTCCGCATCGTCGCGGCAACCAACAAGGACCTGAAACAATCGATCAATCAGGGTCTTTTCCGCGAGGACCTCTACTATCGTCTGAACGTCGTGCCGCTTCGCCTGCCGCCGCTTCGGGACCGGGCCGAGGATATTCCGGATCTCGTCCGCCACTTCGTCCAGCAAGCCGAAAAAGAGGGCCTGGACGTCAAGCGCTTCGATCAGGAGGCGCTGGAGCTGATGAAAGCACATCCCTGGCCGGGCAATGTGCGCGAACTCGAAAACCTCATTCGCCGTTTGACGGCACTTTATCCACAGGACGTCATCACGCGCGAAATCATCGAAAACGAGCTGCGTTCGGAGATCCCGGACAGTCCGATCGAGAAAACCGCAGCCCGCTCCGGCTCGCTGTCGATCTCGCAGGCCGTGGAGGAGAACATGAGGCAGTATTTCGCGAGCTTTGGCGATGGTTTACCGCCCTCTGGTCTTTATGACCGCGTCCTCGCGGAGATGGAATATCCTCTGATTCTCGCGGCCTTGACGGCTACCCGCGGCAACCAGATCAAGGCGGCCGACCTGCTGGGTCTCAACCGCAATACGCTGCGCAAGAAGATCCGTGAACTCGGTGTCTCTGTCTATCGCAGCTCGCGTAGCGCTTGACTGAGATGCAACACCGTTGCATTTTCGCCACAATGCGTTGCTTGAACCGCGCATAGCGCCGATTCGCCGGCGGTCGGTCGCAGCCGATCGTGCGGAAACCGGCGCGGCGGGCGTTTCCGCATCCGATGGGGTGCGGCGCCGCAGGTTCGATATCTCGGTCCGGAACGCAGGCATGTGCCGGTGTCGTCGGTACGCCGGTTTGGGGAAGCACTTTTCATGGTGGATGGAATGGCCTTGCCATTGGGCACGGAGGACGGAGTCACTGCTGCCCAGGACAGGCGAGCCTCATTCGCCTTGCCGGGGCTCATGCTTGCCACCGGTGCCCTGGTCTGCGCCACCTTGTCGCTGCTCGTTCTTCTTGGCCTGACCCCGGTCCGGCCTGAGAGAAACATCGTTATCGCCTGTGCCGGCGTCAACGGCCTGTTCGTCGTGGGGCTGATCTATCTCATCGCCCGCGAGATATTCAGGCTGCTCAGGGCACGCAGCAAAGGCAGGGCCGCCGCGCGCCTGCATGTCCGCATCGTCGCACTCTTTTCGATCGTCGCGATCACGCCGGCCATCCTCGTCGCCATCTTCGCCAGCATCACTCTCGATGTGGGCCTCGACCGCTGGTTCTCGCTGCGTACGCAGGCGATCGTCCGTTCCTCGCTGAACGTCGCCCAGGCCTATGTCCTTGAGAATGCCAGTTACCTGCAGGGCCAGACGGTCTCGATGGCCAACGATCTGGAGCGCAATCGTCAGCTCTACAGCCTCGACCGCACAGGCTTCGTCGAGCTGATGACGCGGCAGGCGAGGGGCAGAGGCATGCTTGGCGCTTTCCTCGTGCGCGCTGACGGCAGCGCCATACTTCAGGCCAATATCTCGACCGACCGTCCGCTGCCTGCGATCCCGCAGGACGCGCTGAAAAGCACTGTCTCGGGTCAACCGACCCTCATTCCTCCCGGCGTGACCAATCTGGTGGGAGCGGTCATTCCGCTGGAGAACATCCCCGGTACCTATCTCTACACCGTCCGCAACGTCGATCCCGAAGTCATGCGGTCGATGCGGCTGATGGAAGAGAACACTGCGGAATACAAGACCTTGGAGGCCGGGCGCACTTCCCTTCAGATCGCCTTCGGCGTCCTTTACATCGGCTTCGCCCTGATCGTGCTGCTGGCGGCGATCTGGACCGCCATCGCGGTCGCCGACCGCATCGTGCGTCCGATCCGCCAGTTGATCGGCGCGGCTGACAGCGTCGCTTCCGGCAATCTCGACGTCGTCGTACCCGTGCGCGCGGTCGACGGCGACGTCGGCAATCTGTCGCGCACGTTCAACAAGATGGTGAGCGAAATCCGGACGCAGCAGGATCAAATTCTCGTAGCGAAGGACGAGGTCGACCAGCGCCGCCGGTTTATCGAGGCCGTGCTTTCCGGCGTGACGGCGGCAGTCATCGGCGTCGGCAGGGATCGTCGCATCACCATTTTCAATCCGTCTTCGGAAGGGGTGCTCAGGAAAGCGGCGCCGGGGCTGATCGGCGCGCGGCTAAGTGATGTGGCCCCGGAAATCGAAGCGGTGCTCGTGGAGGCGGAGAGCCGCTACCGCAACGACTACCGCAAGCAGATCAACATCATGCGCGGCGGGACCGAGCGTACGATGAATGTTCAGGTGACGCAGGAAGAAGGTGATGAGTCGCATGGTTCCTATGTGATCACCATCGACGACATCACCGATCTGGTCATTGCGCAGCGCTCCACCGCCTGGGCGGATGTCGCTCGCCGCATCGCGCACGAGATCAAGAACCCCCTGACGCCGATTCAGCTTTCCGCCGAGCGGCTGAAGCGCCGCTACGGCAAACAGATCAATCAGGACGACAGAGCGGTTTTCGACCAGTGTACCGAAACGATCGTGCGCCAGGTCGAGGATATCGGCCGGATGGTCGATGAGTTCTCCGCCTTTGCGCGCATGCCCAAGCCGACGAAGGAAGAGTCCGATCTGCGGGCCATCCTCAAGGACGCCGTATTCCTGCGCGAGATGGGCAACAATCACATCGCCTTCATCCGGGATTTCGGCGACGAACCGCTCGAGGGCCAGTTCGACGGCCGCATGCTGGGCCAGGCATTTGGTAACCTGGTCAAGAACGCCGTGGAATCGATCGAAGCCGTCCCCGCGGGGTCGTCGCGAGGTGCGCCGACGGTGGTCATTCGATCCCGTCGCGATGATGCGACCGGCCGTTTCGTGGTCGACGTCGTCGACAACGGCAAGGGGCTTCCGACCGAGAACCGGCACCGGATTCTCGAGCCTTACATGACCATGCGGGAGAAGGGCACCGGTCTCGGCCTCGCTATCGTCAAGAAAATCATCGAGGACCACGGCGGGCAACTGGAGCTGCACGACGCACCGTCGGATTTCGACGGCGGCGCCGGGGCGATGATCCGGGTGATCCTGCCGCCTGCCGGCGAGACCGGCGGTGAACATAATTTGAAGGATAAGGGTAATTTCAATGGCGGCTGATATTCTGGTTGTAGATGACGAGGAGGACATTCGCGAGATCGTCTCGGGAATCCTCTCTGACGAAGGCCATGAGACGCGCACCGCCTTCGACAGCGAGAGTGCGCTTGCGGCGATCAACGACCGCCTGCCGCGTCTGATCTTCCTCGACATCTGGATGCAGGGGAGCAAGCTCGACGGACTGGCGCTCCTGGACGAGATCAAGAGCCGCCACCCCGATTTGCCGGTGGTGATGATTTCAGGCCACGGCAACATCGAAACGGCCGTTTCGGCGATCAAGCGCGGCGCCTATGACTTCATCGAGAAACCGTTCAAGGCCGACCGGCTGATCCTTATCGCCGAGCGCGCGCTCGAAAATTCCAAGCTCAAGCGCGAAAACTTCGAATTGAAGAGGAAGTCGGGCGATCCGGTGGAACTCATCGGAACCTCCGTCGCGGTCTCGCAGCTGCGCCAGATGATCGAGAAGGTGGCGCCGACCAATAGCCGCATCATGATTCAGGGACCGTCCGGCTCCGGCAAGGAACTCGTTGCGCGGATGATTCATCGCAAATCCGCACGCGCCAACGGTCCTTTTGTCGCCCTCAATGCGGCTGCGATCACGCCGGACAAAATGGAGATCGCGCTGTTCGGCACCGAGGGTACGACCGGACAACCGCGCCGGACCGGAGCGCTCGAGGAAGCTCATGGCGGTATTCTTTACCTCGATGAAGTCGGCGAAATGCCACGCGAGACGCAGAACAAGATCCTGCGCGTCCTCGTCGATCAGCAGTTCGAGCGGGTAGGCGGGTCCAAGCGCGTCAAGGTCGATGTCCGCATCATCTCCTCGACCGCCTACAATCTCGAGAACATGATCGCCGAGGGCCTGTTCCGCGAGGATCTCTACCACCGGCTCGCCGTTATTCCGGTGCGCGTTCCTGCTCTTGCGGAGCGCCGCGAGGATATTCCTTTCCTGGTCGACATGTTCATGCGCCAGGTCAGCGAGCAGGCCGGCATCCGACCCCGCAAGATAGGCGAGGATGCGCTCGCCGTACTGCAGGCGCATGACTGGCCCGGCAATATCCGGCAGTTGCGCAACAATATCGAGCGCCTGATGATCCTGGCGCGTAGCGACGGTCCGGACACGCCGATCACCGCCGACATGCTGCCGAACGAGGTTGGAGACACCCTGCCGAAGATTTCGGCGCAAAGCGATCAGCACATCATGACCCTGCCGCTGAGGGAGGCGCGCGAGATGTTCGAGCGCGACTATCTGATCGCCCAGATCAACCGCTTCGGCGGCAACATCTCGCGCACAGCCGAATTCGTCGGCATGGAACGCTCCGCTCTTCATCGCAAGCTGAAGTCGCTCGGCGTGTGATTATCCCGGTCGTGAATTCAATTTTCGGGCCAGCCGCAGAACCGGCCAGACATAAGGAACAGCCATGAAGGTGATCATATGCGGGGCAGGTCAGGTCGGCTACGGGATCGCCGAGCGGCTGTCGCGCGAGAATAACGACGTTTCGGTGATCGATACGTCCGCCGCGCTGATTGCCTCTATAACCGAGGCGCTGGACGTGCGCGGTTACGTCGGTCACGGGGCACATCCGGACGTGTTGGCAAAGGCTGGGGCCGACCAGGCCGATATGTTGATCGCTGTGACACTTTATGACGAAGTCAACATCGTCGCATGCGAAGTGGCGCATGCGATCTTCAACGTTCCGACCAAGGTCGCCCGCATCCGCGCGCAGAGCTATCTTGCGCCGGAATATTCCGATCTCTTTTCGCGCGAGAACGTTCCGATCGACGTCACGATCTCTCCGGAGATAGAGGTAGGGCGGCTTGTGCTTCGCCGCATTTCCTTTCCGGGCGCGACCGACGTGGTGCGCTTCGCGGATGACCGGATCGCGATGGTTGCGATCGAGTGCATGGAAGATTGCCCCGTCGTCGACACGCCTTTGCAGCAGCTCAGCGAGCTCTTCCCCGATCTCCACGCGACGGTCACCGGTATCTTCCGGGACGGCGAACTGATCGTCCCGCATTCGTCCGACCAGTTGAAGACCGGCGATCTGGCCTATGTCGTCTGCGACCGGGACCATGCCCGTCGCACGCTGGCGCTCTTCGGGCACGAAGAACAGGAGGCGCGGCGCATCATCATCCTGGGCGCCGGTAACATCGGCTATTTCGTCGCCCGGATGATCGAAGAGCAGCAGCCGCGCATGCGGGTGAAGCTCATCGAGAACGATCGCGATCGCGCGGTGCTTGTCGCCGACAAGCTCAACAACACGGTCGTCCTCCACGGCTCGGCGATGGACCAGCGGATTCTGGCGCAAGCGGATGTCCAGGAGGCGGATCTGGTCGTCGCGCTGACGAACAACGACCAGATCAACATCCTCGGCAGCATGCTTGCAAGGAAGCAGGGTGCGAAATCGGCCCTGGTGCTGATCAATGAGCCGGCCTATCAGGACTTCGCCGGCGCCGCCGGCGTCGACGCGTATATCAATCCGCGCGCAGTCACCATATCGCGCGTGTTGCAGCATGTCCGAAAGGGTCGTATCCGGTCGGTCTACGCGGTTCAGAACGGTATGGCGGAGGTCATCGAGGCCGAAGCGCTCGAAACCTCTCCCTTGGTCGGCAAGGCGCTGCGCGAACTCGAATTGCCCGACGGTATACGCATCGGCGCGCTTTATCGCGACAAGGCCTATGTTCGTCCCGATGGCGACACGCGGATCAAGGCCAAGGATCGCGTGGTACTGCTGGCGGCCGCCGAGACCGTCCGTCATGTCGAACAGCTCTTCCGCGTCAGCATTCAATATTTCTGAGGGACTCAGCCATGCCGAGAATCGCCTATGTCAACGGCACTTATGTCCGGCACGCCGAGGCCGCCATTCACGTCGAGGATCGGGGCTATCAGTTTGCCGACGGTGTCTACGAGGTCTGCGAGGTCCGGCACCGGTTCATCATCGACTTGAATCGGCATCTCGATCGCCTCGGGCGATCGCTGCATGAGCTTGCGATAGGCTGGCCGATGAGTCGCGCGGCGCTGGTTCATGTCATAAGGGAGGTGCTGCGCCGAAACAGGGTCCGCAACGGTCTCTTCTATCTCCAGGTGACCCGCGGCGTCGCGCGACGGGACCATGTGTTCCCCGCGGCCGACACCCCGCCGTCGATCGTCGTAACCGCCAAGCGAACGGATCCGGGGGCGATCGCCCGCAAAAACACCGAGGGCATATCGGCGATAACCGTGCCGGAGAACCGGTGGGACCGGGTCGATATCAAGAGCATCGGCCTCCTGCCGAATGTGCTTGCCCGCCAGCAGGCGAAGGAAGCGGGCGCGCAGGAGGCGATCTTCGTCGACGCGGACGGCATGGTCAAAGAGGGCGCGGCCACGAACGTATGGATCGTGGATCGTGAAGGGACACTGCGTACGCGTCCGGCGGAAAGCGGCATTTTGCGCGGCATTACCCGTACCACGCTCATGGACGTCGCCGGGCCGCTGGGTCTGACGGTGGAGGAGAGCGCTTTCTCCGTGGAGGAAATGCTCGCGGCGCGGGAGGTCTTCATCACCGCCGCTACCAGCATCTGCTTTCCTGTCATTTCCGTCGACGGAAAGACGATCGGGAACGGTCATCCAGGAAGCATAGCACAGAATATTCGCGAGGCCTTTTTCGACATTGCGGAAAAGACGTCGATTTGATACCAAACCTCTCGGAGGTGTCGGGGTTCGTTCGTGGCACCTTAAAAAATTGACAAAATGCACCGGTGAAAGAACGCCGGCAAATAAGAAAGAAGCGGCGCGATGGCGGAACGTTCTCAAAACTTGCAGGATCTATTTCTCAACACGGTCCGCAAGCAAAAGATTTCTTTGACCATTTTCCTCATCAACGGCGTGAAGCTGACGGGTGTCGTAACATCGTTTGACAATTTCTGTGTACTGCTTCGCCGCGACGGCCATTCTCAGCTCGTCTACAAGCACGCCATCTCGACGATCATGCCGGGCCAGCCGCTGCAGATGTTCGAGAATGAGGAAGCTGCCTCCTGACGGGACGTGAGGAACATTACCAAGCGTGATTCAAAATCGTCGTCGATTATCCCGGAGCTTGAGCGGCTCCGTGATGACTCGCGTGCCGTGGTCGTCGTCCCGGTCCTGAAAAAGGCCGGGAGGGTCTCTGCCGACATAGTGGCGCAGAGCGCCACGCGGTCGGATCAAAGCCGCCTGGAGGAGGCGACCGGCCTGGCACTCGCCATCGATCTCGAAGTGGTTCACGGCATGGTCGTGCCCGTCGCCCAGCCGAAGCCCGGCACTCTGCTCGGAACGGGCAAGATCGAGGAGATCGGTCACGTTCTGAGCGACAAGGATGCGGGGCTCGTGATCGTCGATCACCCGTTGACGCCAGTCCAGCAGCGCAATCTCGAGAAGGAGTGGAACGCCAAGGTCATCGACCGGACCGGCCTCATTCTTGAAATCTTCGGTCGCCGCGCCTCCACCAGGGAAGGCACGCTGCAGGTGGATCTCGCCCATCTCAACTACCAGAAGGGCCGCCTCGTTCGCAGCTGGACGCACCTTGAGCGGCAGCGCGGCGGTGCGGGATTCATGGGCGGTCCCGGTGAAACGCAGATCGAGGCCGACCGCCGCCTGCTGCAAGAGAGGATCGTCAAGCTCGAACGCGAGTTGGAGCAGGTGCGGCGCACGCGTCAGCTTCACCGCTCGAAGCGCAAGAAGGTGCCGCATCCGATCGTCGCGCTCGTCGGCTATACGAATGCTGGAAAATCCACGCTCTTCAACCGGATGACCGGCGCCGGCGTTCTTGCCGAGGATATGCTCTTCGCAACGCTGGATCCGACGCTCAGGCGGCTGAAGCTGCCGCATGGGCGCATGGTCATCCTTTCCGATACCGTCGGCTTCATTTCCGACCTGCCGACGCACCTGGTTGCCGCTTTCCGGGCGACATTGGAAGAGGTGCTCGAGGCCGACCTGATACTGCATGTACGCGACCTGTCCGATCCCGATAATCAGGCACAGGCGAGCGACGTGCTGCGCATCCTCTCCGATCTCGGCATCGACGAGAAGGAGGGCGCCGAGCGCATTGTCGAGGTCTGGAACAAGATCGACAAGGTTGAGCCGGAGGTGCGCGAGGTTCTGGTGAAGAAGGCGGCAAGCGTCGACAACACAGTCGCCGTTTCCGCCATGACCGGCGAAGGTGTCGGGGAGCTTCTCACCGAAATCGGTCGACGCCTGTCAGGAGTCATGACCGAATGCACCATCGTTCTTGGGCTCGACCAGCTGCAGTTTCTGCCTTGGGTCTACCAGCACGCTATCGTCGATGCACGCGAAGATCTCGAGGATGGACGTGTGAGTCTGGACCTGCGCCTGACCGAAGGCGAGGCGGTCGAACTCGAACGCCGGCTGGGCAACGGCCCGAAGGCTGTCGAAGAGGACTGGTAGCGGGTAAGAGCGCGCCGCGTTCCTCTTGTTCGACGCAGAAGAGTCTTTCAACCCAAGAACTTGCGCCGCGGTGGGAGCAGCGGAGAACGCGGCTCGCTTACCTCAGCTGCCTTTCGATAGCCTTCGCCGCCTGCCAGAGTTCTTCCATACGCTCCAGCGATGCGGCGTCGAGCGTTTCGCCTCCGGCTTCCAGCTCCTTCTCTATATGGCCGAAGCGTCGCCGGAATTTGGTATTCGTCCCGCGCAGCGCCATTTCAGGGTCGGTGCCTACATGGCGGCCGATATTGACGAGCGCGAAAATCAGATCGCCGAGTTCGTCCGCGACCTTGCCCTGATCGCCGGATTTCAACGCCTGCCGCAGTTCGGCTATTTCCTCTTCGACCTTGTCGAGGATCGGCTCGGGCTCGGACCAGTCGAAGCCGACTTTTGCCGCCCTCTCCTGAAGCTTCAGCGCCTCCACCAGAGCCGGAAAGCTGCGTTGGATCGATCCGAGATGACCCGCCTGTTCTTCCTCTTGCGGCAAGCCGCGCCGTAACCGGCGCTGCCGGCGGTCGGCCTTTTCGGCCTGCTTGATCTCTTCCCATTGCAGCTTTACCGCCTCGGCGGTGTCCGCATAGGAGCGGGCGAAAACATGCGGATGGCGGCGGATCATCTTGCGCGTTATGGCCTCGACCACGTCTCCAAAGGAAAATTCTCCGGCCTCTTCGGCCATGCGCGCGTGAAAGACCACCTGCAGTAAGAGGTCGCCGAGCTCATCGCAGAGGTCGTCCATATCGTGACGCTCGATCGCGTCCGCGACCTCATAGGCCTCTTCGATCGTATAAGGCCGGATCGTCTCGAATGTCTGGACAATGTCCCAGGGGCAACCTTTCTCCGGGTGGCGGAGGGCGGCCATGATGTCGAGCAGGCTTTGAATGTCTCGGGAGGCTTCCATGGTTCAATTCAGCGGTATCGCGTTGCGGTCTTTGCTCGCCTGATAGCTATCCGAAAGGCGATCATAACGCGCCCGGATCCGGGCGTCCTGTTCGGTGAGCCGCTTGCGCATTTCGGGATCCGCCTCCTGCATCAGTGCCGCGATTGAGGCCGATTTCCAAAATGCATTCTCCTGAGCGTAGCCACCGGGCTCAAGGCGGAAGACCTCCTTCAAAATCTTCAGATCATGCGGGATTGCAAAGCTGTCGCGCGAATCCTCGTGGCTGAAGAAATAGTAGAAATTGTCGAACCCGGCCCAGGTGATCGCCGAGAGACACATGGAGCAGGGTTCATGCGTCGACAGAAAGATCAGCTCGCGCGTGTCGGGCCTCTCCGCCATCTCATAGAAGCGCTTCAGCGTGTGCACCTCGCCATGCCAGAGCGGATTCTCAGTCTCATTGTTCGTCTCCGCCAGCACCAGCGAAAGATCCGACTTGCGCAAGATCGCCGCTCCGAACACCTTGTTGCCGCCGGCCACGCCCTTTTCGGTGAGCTGTAAAATATCCTGCTCGATGACGGTCAGGAGGCGTTCTGCCAGGTCGTACTGTTTCATGTCTCGGTCTCCCGCTTCGAGCGGGCATTTAACGGAGGTCGGCCGGTTGGCGCAATGCCCGAAACGGCGGCGGTTCAGGCCCCCGGAGATATTTGCTCAAAAAGAATGGCTGTCGAGCAAAACAATACGTGGGCGGAAAAGCATTGAAATTTCTGTTCCTTCATTTGTTGCCGGCCATAGGGGATATTCGCCGCAGCCTGCAAAAGGAGCCGACCCTTCGTTATGCCGCAGAAACTATCCGTCTTTCCGGCCTTCTTTCGCGTCGCGCAGAAAAGCGTGGCGGTGTTCGGCAATGGGGACGAGGCCTTCGCCAAGGTGCGGCTGCTGCTGAGTACCGAGGCGCGCATCGTCGCCTATGCGGATCAGCCCGAGGCGGCTTTCGAAGCGTTCCTGAATGCCAACGGTATCGATACCATCCGCAAGCCTTTTGATGCTCGCCAGGTCGAGGGCGCCGTTCTCGTCTTCGCGGCAACGGGCGATGCGGCTTTCGACAGGATCATCGTGGCCGCGGCGCGGGAACGGAAAATCCCCGCAAATGCCGTCGACCAGCCGGACTACTGCGATTTTCTGACGCCCGCACTCGTCAACCGCGCGCCTGTGGCCGTTGCGATCGGCACGGAAGGGGCGGGGCCGGTTCTGGCGCAGATGATTCGCGCGCAGATCGATCAGTTGCTCTCGCCGTCGCTGGGCATCGTTGCTTCATTGGCGGCAAGCTATCGCGACGCCGTCGATCGCCTCGTTCCGCGCGGTGTCGCACGCCGAGTCTTCTGGCGGCGCTTCTTCTCCGGTCCGGTGGCCGATCACGTCGCACTTGGCGATCTTGCATCCGCACGCCGCGAGGCCTCGAAGCTTCTGGATGCGGCCGGTGGCGTACGCGGTCATGTCTGGCTCGTCGGCGCCGGTCCCGGTGCGGAAGACCTACTGACGCTCAGAGCCCAGCGCGTTATGATGGAAGCGGACGCGATCGTCTATGATGCGCTGGTGCCGCAGGCGATCGTCGACATGGGCCGCCGCGACGCCGAGCGGCTGTCGGTCGGCAAGCGCAAGGGCTGCCACACCAAGTCGCAGGATGAGATCAATCATTTGCTGGTGAGGCTCGCCGGCGAGGGCAAGCGTGTCGTTCGGCTGAAATCGGGGGATCCTCTCGTTTACGGTCGGGCCGGTGAGGAAATGGCGGCGATGCGCGAGGCGGGCATCAGCTACGAGGTGGTGCCGGGGATCACGTCCGCCTTTGCTGCGGCCGCCGATTTCGAGTTGCCGCTGACACTGCGCGGCGTGGCGTCGTCACTGGTTTTCACGACCGGGCACGACTTGACCGGCAGCGTCCTTCCCGATTGGGCGCGGCTGGCGGTTTCCGGCGCGACGATCGCGGTCTATATGGGGCGCACTGTTGCGGCGTCCGTCGCTTCGCGACTCATGCAGGCGGGCCTGCCGCAGGACACGACCGTCGCGGTCATCGAAAATGCGAGCCGCGCCGAGCGACGCCTACTTCACGGAACCTTGCGTGATCTCCCTGACCTCGAGACCCGCACGGAACTGGACGGGCCGGTCATGGTGATCATCGGCGAAGCGGTCGCGGGCGCGAATTTCGAACGGTCCGAGCCGCTGGCGGCGGCCCGGGGCAATGGCAGCGGTGCCGTCGAGGCTTCGGCGAAACGCGAAACGATTTGGAATTGAGGACGAAGCGATGGTGGAAAAGGTTCTGACGGCAAATCGTCTGGCGGATGGCATATCCGTCTGGCTTGACGCCTCCGGCAATTGGGTGGAGTCGCTTCAGGATGCCTTCGTCGCTCGGCACGCCGAGGCGGTTGCTGCGCTTGAAGCGACAGGCAAGCGCTCTTTCGATGAAAACAAGGTCGTGGATGTCAATGTAATCGACGTCGAGGAAGTGGACGGGACGCTACGGCCGCTGCGCATGCGCGAACGCATACGCGCCGAGGGACCATCGATTCCCTACGCTCCGGGATATAATGGGCTTGCGGGCCCGAAAAACGTTGCTGCCTGAGGACCTGAGAAGCCATGTATCGTTACGACGAATTCGACCACACCTTCGTTTCCGCACGCGTCGAGCAGTTTCGCGACCAGGTCCAGCGGCGGCTGTCCGGCGAACTCGCTGAGGATGCGTTCAAGCCGCTGCGCCTGATGAACGGCGTCTATCTGCAGCTCCATGCCTACATGCTCCGCGTCGCAATTCCCTATGGGACCTTGTCGAGCCGACAGATGCGGATGCTCGCCCATATCGCCCGCAAATATGACCGCGGCTACGGACATTTCACCACCCGGCAGAACATTCAGTACAACTGGCCGCGCCTTTCGGATACGCCTGATATCCTCCAGGAACTGGCAAGCGTCGAAATGCATGCGCTGCAGACATCCGGCAATTGCATTCGCAACGTCACGGCGGACCATTTCGCCGGTGCGGCCGCCGACGAAGTTGCCGACCCGCGTCCCTATGCGGAAATCCTCAGGCAGTGGTCGAGCGTCCATCCGGAATTCTCCTTCCTGCCGCGCAAGTTCAAGATCGCGGTCACGGGCGCCGAGCGCGACCGTGCCGCCATCCAGGTGCATGACATCGGCCTTCACCTGAAAAAGGATGAGAACGGCAGGCTCGGTTTCGTCGTCTATGTCGGCGGCGGGCAGGGCCGCACTCCGATGATCGCCAAGAAGATCCGCGACTTCCTTCCGGAAGAGGACCTGCTATCCTACACGACCGCGATCATGCGCGTTTACAATCTCCATGGCCGCCGTGACAACAAGTACAAGGCGCGCATCAAGATTCTGGTTCATGAAACGGGTGCCGAGGAACTGGCGCGCCAGGTGGAGGCAGAGTTCGCCAATCTGAAGGACACGGAACTGAAGCTGCCGGATTCGGATATCCAGGCGATTGCCGCCTATTTCGCCCCTGCAACGTTGCCGAACCGGCCGGAAGGCTGGGGCAACCTCGCCCGCTGGAAGAAGGCCGATCCGGAGTTTGCCCGTTGGGTGCACCAGAACGTCCAGCCGCACAAGCATCCCGATTACGGCATGGTGACGATCTCGCTGAAGCCGATCGGCGGCATTCCGGGGGACGCCAGCGACGAGCAGATGGATATTGTCGCAGAAATCGCCGAGGAATATGCGTTCGACGAGATCCGCGTCAGCCATGAGCAGAATCTGATCCTTCCGCATGTGGCGCTTGCCGATCTGGAGCCGGTCTACAGAGCCCTGGTCGCTGCCGGCCTCGCCACCGCCAATGCAGGTCTGATAACCGATATCATTGCCTGTCCCGGGCTCGATTATTGCGCGCTCGCCAATGCGCGTTCGATTCCGGTCGCGCAGGAGATTTCGAACCGTTTCGGTTCGGCGGAGCGGCAGGCTGAAATCGGCGAACTGAAGATCAAGATTTCCGGCTGCATCAATGCCTGCGGGCATCATCACGTCGGCCATATCGGTCTTCTGGGTGTGGAGAAGAAGGGCGAGGAGCTTTACCAGATCACGCTCGGCGGTTCCGGCGACGAACACACCTCGATCGGCGAGATCATCGGTCGCGGCTTCGAGCCGGAAAAGGTCACCGACGCGGTCGAGAGGATCGTCGACACCTATCTCGGGCTGCGCCGGGACAAGTCGGAAACGTTTCTCGAAGCCTACCGTCGTGTGGGGCCGCAGCCATTCAAGGATGCGCTCTATGGCGGCGGTGCCCAGGCAGCCGCGTGACTTAAGGATAACAAGAGATGACGAAAATCTGGAATGAAGCCGGCTTCGTGAGCGACGATCCCTGGGTCATCGAGAGCGAAGACACCAAGGCCGGATCGAACGAGAAGGCGATCCTGAGCCTCGATGGCTTCCTGTCAGCAATTTCTGAAAGCGATGCCTCGGACCTTGGCGTTCTGATCAATCCCGCTGATGATGTGATGCGGCTTGGCCCTTGCCTGGATCGGATCGCCCTGGTGGCCGTGGCATTTCCCGCTTTCAGTGACGGGCGTTCCTTCAGCCACGCTTCGCTGCTGCGCTCGCGCCTTGGCTACGAAGGTGAGCTTCGCGCAGTCGGCGATGTGCTGATCGATCAGATCCCGCTGATGCTGCGCTGCGGCGTCGACAGTTTCGCCGTAACCAACGCCACGGCGATCAAGCGGCTTTCGGAGGGGCGGCTGCCGGGGATCTCCACCCACTACCAGCCGGCCGCGAAGCCCTCCGCCAACATCAATTCCTACAGCTGGCGCCGCGTCTCCTGAAGATGTGGGCCGCGACAGTGTGAAGCAAGCCGAAATCCTCGAAAGCGGGTATATTTGGAAGGCAATTCCTTCCAATCGGGCGTGGGTTGGAATATCCGCTTGTAGTTGATAGACAGCGTCACCATTTACAGGACTGTGGTCACGATGAATGCTCCGGCAAAAAAAGAAGATTTCGCGGTACAGGCTCCGGCAGGTGTCTTCGTTGAAACGGTGACGAGCGTCGAACATTACACCGACCGGCTCTTCCGCTTCCGCATGACACGCCCGAAGGAGTTCCGTTTCCGTTCGGGCGAATTTGCGATGATCGGCCTGATGGTTGGCGACAAGCCGATTTATCGTGCCTACTCGATCGCGAGCCCGGCTTGGGACGAGGAATTGGAGTTCTTCTCGATCAAGGTGCCCGATGGGCCGCTGACGTCGCATCTGCAGGGAATCAAGCCCGGCGACCAGGTGCTGATGCGCAAGAAGCCGACGGGCACACTGGTGCTGGACGCGCTCGTGCCCGGACGCAGGCTCTATATGTTCTCGACCGGCACAGGTATTGCGCCCTTTGCGAGCCTGATCCGCGACCCGGAAACTTTCGAGAAGTTCGAAGAGGTCATCCTCACCCATACGTGCCGCGACGTGGCGGAGCTGAAATACGGCTTCGATCTTGTCGACGAAATCCGCAATCACGAGTTCCTGAACGAGGTCGTCGGCAATAAGCTCCGGCACTATGCGACGGTGACGCGTGAGGATTATTCTTACAAAGGCCGGATTACCGACCTGATGAACAACGGCAAGTTCTTCGCCGACCTCGGCCTGCAGCCGCTCGATCCCGTGATCGACCGCGGCATGATCTGCGGTTCGACGGCCATGCTGAAGGACACCAAGGAGATCCTCGAAGCCGCTGGCCTGACGGAAGGTGCCAACAACAAGCCGGCCGAGTTCGTCATCGAACGCGCATTCGTTGGCTGATCCTCGGGGCGCCGAGGCGATAGGTCCATCTAGAAGTATCTCACGCCGATTTGCGGCCGCCCCTCAGCACCTTCTCCCCGTTCTGACGGGAAGAAGGTGTTGAGGGGCGCCGCTTTCGAGACGTCACAGGATCAAACGTGATCAGTGCAGTATTTGGCTGAGGAACAGCTTGGTCCGCTCATGCTGCGGATTGTCGAAGAACTCAGCCGGCGAGTTCTGCTCGACGATCTGGCCCTGGTCCATGAAGATCACGCGGTTGGCGACCTGTCGCGCGAAGCCCATTTCATGTGTCACGCAGATCATGGTCATGCCTTCTTCGGCGAGGCTGACCATGGTGTCGAGCACTTCCTTGACCATTTCAGGGTCGAGTGCAGAGGTCGGCTCGTCGAAAAGAAGGATTTTCGGTCGCATGCAAAGTGAGCGGGCAATGGCGACTCGCTGCTGCTGGCCGCCCGAAAGCTGACCCGGATATTTTTTGGCCTGCTCCGGAATCTTTACGCGCTCCAGGAAGTGCATCGCGACTTCCTCGGCTTCCTTCTTCGGCATCTTGCGCACCCAGATCGGCGCCAGTGTGCAGTTTTCCAGGATCGTGAGATGCGGGAAGAGGTTGAAGTGCTGGAAGACCATGCCGACTTCCCGGCGCACTTCGTCGATCTTCTTCAGGTCGTTGGTGAGTTCGATCCCGTCGACGACGATTTTACCCTTCTGATGCTCTTCGAGCCGGTTGATGCAACGAATCATCGTCGACTTTCCGGATCCGGAAGGGCCGGCGACAACGATGCGCTCGCCGCTCATGACCCTGAGATTGATGTCGCGAAGCACATGGAAATCACCGTACCATTTGTTCATGTTGGTAATTTCGATCGCGACATCCGTCGCCGATGGAGCCATTTTCGTTGTAGTGGCGGTATTTGCCATTTTCTTGTTCCCCTTTTTACCGCTGGCTTCTGTCGAGCAGGCGTTCCATGAAGCCTGAATAGCGCGACATGCCGAAGCAGAAAAGCCAAAAGACGAAGCCCGCGAAGATCAGGCCGGTCAGCGGCGTGACGGCGCTTGCCCAGTTGGTGTCGCTGAAGTTCAGGCGAACGATGCCGAGCAGGTCGAACATGCCGATAATCGATACGAGCGATGTGTCTTTGAAGAGGCCTATGAACGTATTGACGATGCCGGGGATAACCAGCTTGAGTGCCTGCGGCAGGACGATGAAGCCCATTTTCTGCCAATAGCTGAGGCCCAGTGAATCGGCGCCTTCATACTGGCCTTTCGGGATGGCCTGCAAGCCACCGCGCACCACTTCCGCCATATAGGCGGAGGCGAAGAGCGACACGCCTATCAGGGCCCGCAGGAACTTGTCGAAGGTGACGCCCTGCGGCAGGAAAAGCGGCAGCATCACGCTTGCCATGAAAAGCACGGTGATCAGCGGAACGCCGCGGATGACCTCGATGAAGGCCGTGCAGAGCATTTTTATGACCGGCATGTTCGACCGGCGTCCGAGCGCCAGCAGAATGCCGAGCGGCAGCGAAACGGCTATTCCGACGAAGGACAGTACCAGGGTGACCATCAGGCCGCCCCAGAGCGGCGTTTCGACATAGGTAAGGCCGAACCAGCCGCCGGGGAGCAGGATCGCCGCGAGGACGGGCAGGGCGCCCAGCAGTAGAAGCGCGTTCAGTCCCTTGTATGGGATCCTGGGTATCAGCATAGGCACGAGGAGCAGGACGAAAAGAATGCCGACCAGCGCAGGACGCCAGCGCTCGTCGAGCGGATAGCGGCCGAAAAGGAACTGGGCGAATTTCGCATTGACGAACGCCCAGCATGCGCCGCTCCAGCCTTCCGGCTGCGAACCGCCCTGCGACAGCGTTGCGCAAACGCCCCGGCCACCGCCGCTCCAGGCGGCATCGATGAAGAGCCATTGGATTGCGGGGGGCACCAGCCACGCCAGGATAAGCAGGCTGATGATCGTCAGAACGCTGTCCTTCGGCGTGGCGAAGAGATTTCGCCGCAGCCAGGAGGCAGCACCTCTTTCAAGCGAAGGGGCTGGCGAGGCTTCGATCATCGAAGCACGAACGAAAGTTGCTTGTTGCGTGCTCATGATATCACCTCTCCACCAGCGCCATGCGGGCGTTGTACCAGTTCATGAACAGCGACGTCGCGAGGCTCAGGCTGAGATAGACGATGAGCCAGATGCTTACGACCTCGATCGATTGTCCGGTCTGGTTGAGAATGGTGCCGCCGACGGCCACGAGGTCGGCATAGCCGATTGCGACCGCCAGGGAGGAGTTCTTGGTGAGGTTAAGATATTGGCTGGTCAGCGGCGGAATGATGATGCGCATCGCCTGCGGCACGACCACCAGGCGGGTCGTCAGCGATGGGCGTATGCCAAGTGCATGTGCCGCCTCCGTCTGTCCTTTTGAGACACCGCGGATACCCGCCCTGACGATCTCGGCGATGAAGGCTGCCGTATAGAATGAGAGCGCCAGGAACAGCGACATGAATTCCGGTCCGACGACCGAACCGCCGGTAAGGTTGAACTTGCCTGCCACCGGAACGTCGAAGCCGATCGGCGCACCGGTTACGAGGAATGTGATCAGCGGCAGACCGATGATCAATCCAAGAACGGTCCACAGGACGGGAAGCCGCTCGCCGGTCGCCAACTGCCGTTGGCGCGCGTAGCGGGTAAAGAACACGCTTGCAGCTATTGCGATGATAAACGCGAGGAGCGTGTATTCGGCACCCTCTCCGGCAACCGGCCTTGGAAAGGCGACACCGCGATTGCTCAGAAAGATATCGAAGGGCAGGGCAAGTGCATCTCGTGCCTGCGGCAATATCGACAGCACCCCGCTATACCAGAAGAATATGACGAGCAGCGGCGGGATGTTGCGGAACACCTCCACATAGGCCAGCGAGAGCTTGGCAATGATCCAGTTGTGCGAAAGGCGTCCGATACCGACGAGGAAGCCGATGATTGTCGCGGTGATGATACCGGTGATCGCGACGAGCAATGTGTTGATGAAGCCGACCAGCAAAGCGCGGCCATAGGTGGAATCGCTGGTGAATGAAATCAGCGACTGCCCGACGTCGAAACCGGCGCGACTCCTCAGAAAGTCATAGCCGGACGCGATATTCGCGCGCCTGAGATTGTCGACAGTGTTATCGACGATCCAGTAGATGAGCGCTGCGAGAATGATGATGGTGATTGCCTGATAGAATATCCCGCGCACCTGAGGATCATTGATGATCGATCCTGAGGATTTGCTTCGTTCAGGCACGTTGGTGACGCCAATGGCCATGCAATGCCTCTTCCCCTTATGCACCCTTCTCGGGTGTCCCCTTTATCGGGTTCTTCGCCCGGGGGAACGGCGACGCCGCCCCCGGGCATATTGGCCGGTTTAGCGGACCGGCGGGGCGTATTGCAGACCGCCCTTGTTCCAGAGGGCGTTGAGGCCTCGCTCGATCTTCAGCGGGCTGCCGGCGCCGATGTTGCGATCGAACACTTCGCCGTAATTGCCGACCGCCTTGACGATGTTGACGGCCCATTCGTTGGTCAGGCCGAGGTCGGTGCCGATCTTGCTGTCGGCTTCGACGCCCAGAAAGCGCTGAACATCAGGGTTCGCCGACTTCTTCATTTCTTCGACATTGGCCTGGGTGACGCCGAATTCTTCGGCCTGGACCAGGGCGTAATGGACCCAACTGACGATGTCGAACCACTGATCGTCGCCTTGTCGGACTGCAGGTGCGAGAGGCTCTTTCGAGATAATCTCCGGCAGCACGATGTGATCGTCGGGCTTAGAGAGCGTGAGGCGCAGCGAATAAAGGCCGGACTGGTCGGTTGTATAGACGTCGCAGCGGCCGGCGTCGTAGGCAGCATTCACTTCTTCCAGCTTTTCGAAGACGACCGGATTGTACTGCAGATTGTTCGCCTTGAAGTAGTCGGCGAGGTTGAGTTCGGTCGTGGTGCCTGTCTGTACGCAGACGGCAGCGCCCGAAAGTTCGAGGGCAGACTTCACATCGAGTTCCTTGCGAACCATGAAGCCTTGACCGTCATAATAGTTGACCGGACGGAAATTGAAGCCGAGAGCCGTGTCACGGTTGATCGACCAGGTCGTATTGCGTGCGAGCACGTCGACTTCGCCGGACTGGAGAGCCGGAAAGCGTTCCTTCGCCGACAGCGGCGTGTACTTCACCTTGGTTGCGTCGCCGAAGACAGCAGCGGCAATCGCCTTGCAGTAGTCGACGTCGAAACCGCTCCAATCGCCCGAAGCGTTAGGGGCCGCGAAACCGGCGAGACCCGTATTCACGCCGCATTGGACGAATCCCTTTGCCTTCACGTCGTCAAGTGTCGCGGCCGATGCCGCATATGAGCCTACCCCCATGACAGCGGCGCTTACGAGAGCTGTCAGAATTGTTCTTGCCATTTTTTTGAACCTTTTCGGTTGTCGTTTGGTCCCGTCTGCACAGTCGCGCGTTTTCGCGCGTGCAGCCTCAGCCACCCTCCTGGCGTGAGTACAATCTATCTCATGCTCAAAACATGGAAGGGTCAAGAGAGGTCTCCGAATTTACGAATTTCGATGTGAAAAACGTGAAACTCGCCAGAAGTTTAGGCGGTTTGGCGCTGGAATTGCCGGTCATGAACAAAAAACCGCCAGTTGGCCTCCTTCCGGACCACGAGGCTCGCCACTTGAATTTTTCCTTGACCCGGCCGGTATCCCGTCCGATGAGTCGGCAGCGGAATTCAACAGCGGATGTTTCAATGGCAGACAAGACGAACGCGCGAGCGGAGCAGGGCATCAATACCCGTCTCGCACACACCGGCAATAACCCTTCCGACTATCACGGCTTCGTCAATCCACCGGTGGTACACGCTTCCACCGTGCTCTTCCCGAATGCGAGGACGATGGAGACGCGGTCTCAGAAATATACCTATGGCACGCGCGGCACGCCGACCACCGACGCGCTTTGTGAGGCGATCAACGAACTGGAGGGCGCGGCCGGGACGATCCTCGTTCCCTCGGGCCTCGCAGCGGTCACTGTGCCTTTCCTCGCCTATCTCTCCTCGGGCGACCATGTCCTTATCGTCGATTCGGTCTATTTTCCCACCCGCCACTTCTGCGACACTATGCTCACAAGGCTCGGCGTTACCGTTGAATATTATGACCCGTCCATCGGGGCGGGCATAGAGAATCTGATCAGGCCGAACACGCGGCTGGTGCATACCGAAGCGCCGGGCTCGAATACGTTCGAGATGCAGGATATACCGGCGATTGCCGCCGCCGCGCACCGGCATGGCTGCATCGTGACCATGGACAACACCTGGGCGACGCCCGTCTATTTCCGGCCGCTCGATTACGGCGTCGACGTTTCGATCCACGCGGCGACCAAATATCCCTCGGGTCACTCGGACGTTCTGCTTGGAACCGTATCGGCCAACGCGGCCCATTGGCCGGCACTGAGCGAGGCGATGGTGACACTGGGTGTCTGCGTTTCGCCGGACGACAGCTATCAGATCCTGCGCGGCCTGCGCACAATGGGCGTCCGCCTGGAGCGACACCAGGCAAGCGCGCTTGCGATTGCCGAATGGCTCGAGGGCCGCGAGGAGGTGGCGCGGGTGCTTCATCCGGCACTGCCGAGCTTTCCGGGCCATGAGTTGTGGAAGCGCGATTTCGGCGGCGCAAGCGGAATATTCTCCTTCGTGCTCAAGGCCGATCCCGAAAACGGCAAGGCAAAGGCGCATGCCTTCCTGGACGCGCTCTCGATCTTCGGACTCGGCTACTCCTGGGGCGGATTCGAGAGCCTCGCCGTTCACGTGAACCTCTCCGATCGCAAGGTCGCCAAGGCGCCTCAGGAGGGGCCGGTCATCCGGCTGCAGATCGGGCTCGAAGACGTGCCGGACATCCGCCGGGATGTTGAAGCCGGTCTCGCTGCCGCAAATGCGCTCTGACGCCGAATGACGCGGTGGGGAAGGCGATGAGGCGCCTCCCCATCACTTTTGCGCGCCATAGCCGAAAAGCCAGTCGAAATCCGCGGCAAGTGCTTCCGGTTTCCTGGAGGCGAGAATGAAATCGCGCGCGATCCGTACTGGACCCGCGGCGTGATAGGCAAAGCTGTTGAAGGCGGCGCGCTTGCGGACGCGGCCGATCCGCGCCCGGCGTGCCTCTTCATAGCGCGAGAAGGCGGAGGGAGTATCCGGGCTGTCCGCGATGCGGATGGCGAGCTCCCAGGCGTCCTCGATGGCCATGGCCGCGCCCTGGGCCGCAAACGGCGTCATGGCATGGGCGGCATCGCCGATGAGGATGGTGTCGCGCCGATTGTGCCAGGCTCCATCGGCCACCGTGCAGAGCGGCCAGCAGGTCGCCGGCGCGGCGTGGTCGAGCAGCGAGCGAAGGTCGGGATGCCAATCCCCGAAAGCCCTTTCGAACGCGCGCCGGCGATCGGCGGTTTCCCGCCCCGCCCACGTTTCCCCAGATGCATTTCCAGCAACGATCGCAACGAGGTTGAAGCCGTCGATCTTTCGGATTGGATAGGCAACCAGATGGGCCCTCGGCGCGAGGAAGGCCGTAACTCGGTCATGCGGCAGGCAGGCAGGCGCCCGGGTACGTGGCAGCGTGAAGCGCCAGGCAATATTGCCCGAAAAGCGGGAGCTGCCTGCGCCTGGAATCGAGGTGCGGATCCGCGACCAGATCCCGTCGGCGCCGATGATTGCGGCCGGTGTTTGCTTGATCGCCTCGAAAATGGCTGCTTGCGGATCGTCGCCGATGCGGCTTCCCAGATGAAGGCGGCAAAGCGGTTCCGCCCGGACGGCGTCCAGGAGGATCGCCTGCAAGCTGGCGCGATGCAGGACGGCGTAGGGTGCGCCCCAGCGCGCGCGGGCATGCGCGCCGGCAGGCACGCTTGCAAGCTGCCGCAGCGAGCGGCCGTCGGCAAGCGAGATCTCCCCCGGTTCGCTCCAGACGCTTTCGAGAGCGGGCAGCAAGCCAAGTTCGATGAGGATGCGCGATGCATTCGGCGAAAGCTGAAGCCCGGCTCCGACTTCGTCCAGCGCGTCGGCCTGCTCGAAGATGTCGGTCCGGTAACCCCGCCGGGCGAGGCAAAGCGCGGTCGTCAGCCCGGCGATGCCGGCGCCGACGATCGCAACCCGCTCAGCCTTTTGCATGAACGCCGCGCCGTCGCCTGTGCCGGGTCAAGCGGCTTTGGTGGAGAAAAGGCAACCCGGCGGGATGGTTTCCGTTGCCTTTAGAGAGGGATTGTAACGGTAGAGCGTCGAGCAGTAGGAACAGACCTTCTCGTTTTCGTCGCCCATGTCGACGAAGATGTGAGGATGATCGAACGGGACGGAAGCGCCCGTGCACATGAATTCCTTGACGCCGATCTCAATGACCCGGTGCCCGCCGTCGTTCTGGAAATGGGGGATGCTGTGGCCGGCCATGTCGTACTCCGATATATGCAGTCTGAGATGTTGTTTTGGGGTGTCGAATTTGCTGGCACCATAGTGAGCTTTGGAGAAAATGTGTAGCAGCAACATGCTGCCCCCTGTGGTTTTTGGGTTTTCTGCAGTTGCCTCAGCAACTAACCTCCTTGCCAATGAACCAATACCAGGAAGACGAGATGGACTTGAATCCTCCGCTATTTTCCCGCTTCGTGCATGACGGACTGGAAATCGCCTATTTCGACGAGGGCGACCCGTCGGGCGATCCGATTCTGCTCATTCACGGCTTTGCTTCGAGCGCCAATGTGAACTGGGTATTTCCGGGCTGGCTCAAGACGCTTGGGGACGCCGGATACCGGGTCATCGCGCTGGACAATCGCGGACACGGGCAAAGCAGCAAGCCGCATGACCCCTCGCTCTATCACCCGCATCAGATGGCCGGGGATGCGGCAGCGCTTCTGGTGCATCTCGGGATCGGCGAAGCGCATGTCATGGGATATTCGATGGGCGCGCGGATCTCTGCCTTCCTGGCCCTGCAACACCCGGCCAGGGTTCGTTCGCTGGTGTTCGGTGGTCTCGGAATAGGCATGATCACCGGCGTGGGAGAGTGGGATCCAATTGCCGACGCGCTGCTTGCACCTTCGTTGGAGGATGTGACGCACGAGCGCGGCCGGACGTTTCGCGCCTTTGCAGACCAGACGAAAAGCGATCGTCAGGCGCTCGCCGCCTGCATATCGACGTCGCGTGATCTGCTTAGCGCCGAAGAGGTCGGCCGCATAGACGTGCCGGTGCTGATCGGCGTCGGGACAAAGGACGACATCGCCGGATCGGCCCAGGAGCTTGCCGCGCTGATGCAGCATGCCCTGGCACTCGACATTCCCGGGCGCGATCACATGCTTGCGGTGGGTGACCGCGTGTTCAAGAAGGCCGTGCTGGAATTCCTTGCCGAGGTCGGGCGCGCCTAAATATCGATAATTTCAGGACGCAATTTACCCGACTTGGATCAACTCCGAGCCACTACCGGGAGGTGAAATCGGGTCAGCCCATTTATGTCGGCCCGGAATTGGCCTATATATGCCGGCAACGAACCGGCCTCGGACCGGCCGGCCCAAGATGCCCCGCCGAGGGACCACCCAGGAAGGAGCGCGACCATGGTCGCCAAAACAGAACTTCGTCACACGGAATCGCTCGACGCGATCGACCCGATCTGGGACAGCCTGCGTGAAGAGGCGCGTCTTGCCGCCGAGCGCGACCCGATGCTTGCCGCCTTTCTTTATTCCACGGTGGTCAATCAGCATTCCCTGGAAGACTGTGTTATCTACCGGATCTGCGAGAGGCTGGACCATCCCGATCTCCAGGCAAGCCTCCTGCATCAAACCTTTGCCGAAATGCTGGACGACTGGCCCGAATGGGGCGCCATCCTGCGCGTCGATATCCAGGCGGTCTACGATCGCGATCCCGCCTGCACGCGCTTCGTGGAGCCCGTGCTCTATTTCAAGGGCTTCCATGCCATACAGACGCACCGTCTGGCGCACTGGCTGTGGAATCGTGGTCGGCGAGACTTTGCGCTCTATCTCCAGAGCCGCTCCTCCAGCGTCTTCCAGACCGACATCAATCCGGCCGCCCGCATTGGGCGCGGCATCTTCCTCGACCATGCGACGGGCCTCGTCGTCGGCGAGACCGCAATCATCGGCGACAATGTTTCGATCTTGCACGGCGTGACGCTTGGCGGCACCGGCAAGGAAGGCAGCGACCGCCATCCGAAGATCGGCAACGGCGTGCTGATCGGTGCCGGAGCCAAGATTCTCGGCAATATCCATATCGGCCATTGCTCGCGCGTGGCTGCCGGCTCAGTCGTGCTGAAAGCCGTTCCTCCGAAATCAACGGTTGCCGGGGTGCCGGCGAAGGTCGTCGGCGAGGCTGGCTGTTCCGAGCCGTCGCGTCAGATGGACCAGATCCTGGCGTCGTTCGATATCTGAGCGACCCCAGGTTACGGGAAAAATTGTCGCGGCGTTTCAAGAGGTTCGGAAAGTGGTGCACCTCTCCGCCTGGGCTCGGTGCTGAAACGGGTTTACACCTGCCAACGGCCCGTGTCACAAGCGCGGCAAATTAAACGGCTACGGAGAATAGTTTTGAAGCCCGAAGAAATCCGCAAGCTTGAGGCCTATCTTAAGCGCACGTTCAATCAGTCCATGGTTGTCAAGGCTCGCCCGAAGAAGGACGAATCCGCCGAAGTCTATCTCGGCGACGAATTTCTCGGTGTGGTCTTCCGCGACGAGGAGGACGGCGAGCTCTCCTACAATTTCTCGATGGCGATCCTCGACATCGACCTCTGAGAGCGGGCTCGTTCAGACCACTTGCCACAGTGGAGGCGAAGCGCGCGGCGCCGTCATCATTGCCCTGAAAAAACCGGCCCTGAGCAATCAGGCCGGTTTTTTCGCTATAAGATCAAAATTCCGAAGTCATCGTGGTTTTCATCGCTGTGAAAGCTGTCTTTGTTGCGGCGCACACTGAACTTGACTTTTTGTGCGGTGCACATAGACTGAATTGCGTTCCAGCCGAGCCGTCACAAGGAGACACCCGATGTTTAACTTCGACGATGCGAACAAAAAGAGCAAGGAAGCCCTCGACGTGGCCGTGAAGAGCTATTCCGCCATGACCAAAGGCTTTCAGGCTATTGCGACCGAGGCGGCCGACTATTCGAAGAAATCCTTCGAGGACGGCGTTGCTCATCTCGAAAGGCTTACCAGTGCCAGAAGCCTTGAAGCAGCATTTGAACTTCAGACGAATTTCCTGAAGACAAGCTACGAAGGTTTCTTCACCGAAGCGACGAAGATCGGTGAGATGTATGCCGACCTGGCCAAGGACGCCTACAAGCCTTATGAGGCCCCGGTTGCCAAGGCGACCGCTGCGGTCAAGACGGCGGCCGCCGCCTGACGATCAGGTTCATCACCTTTGCAGAGGGCCGGTCGCGGATGCCGCGGCCGGCCTTCGTCTATTCGGAGCTACGTATCATCGATCCCTCCGCGCAGCGTGAAACATGCCGCTGCCGAAGAAGAAATTTGATCAATCTTGTGTTTCACCGTGCGAATATGATTGCAGTGCGTCGGTTCGGTCTTAAAATCCAGGAACGAACTATTAGATAAGGGCGAGTACGTCGTGGCCAAAAGCATAAGGATCCGCGGCCGTCAAAGGAATGAACAAGAATGATCGCCATGCCGGTCCGGATGCAGCAGGGAAGCGATGGAAACGGAGGCGGCCCGAATCGTGGCACGTCCGTCATCACGCGCACCAAGCCGAAGACCAAGAAGCCGAGTTTGTATCGCGTTCTGCTTTTGAATGACGATTACACGCCAATGGAATTCGTCATTCACATCCTCGAACGCTTCTTTCAGAAGAACCGGGAAGAGGCGACCACCATAATGCTACATGTCCACAACCACGGCGTTGGAGAATGCGGCGTCTTCACCTACGAGGTCGCCGAAACCAAGGTGACGCAGGTGATGGATTTCGCCAGGCAGCATCAACACCCGTTGCAATGCGTCATGGAAAAGAAATGAGGAACTAACGTGCCAACATTTTCGCCCAGCCTCGAAAAGGCGCTGCATCAGGCACTGACTTTTGCCAACGAGCGCCATCATGAATATGCGACGCTCGAGCACCTGCTGCTGGCATTGATCGACGATGCCGATGCGGCGGCTGTGATGGGCGCGTGCAATGTCAATCTGGATACGCTTCGTAAGACCGTGACCGATTATGTCGACAATGAATTGTCGAACCTGGTCACCGGTTATGATGAAGATTCCAAGCCGACGGCCGGTTTTCAGCGCGTAATCCAGCGCGCCGTCATCCATGTGCAGTCGTCCGGCCGCGAGGAGGTGACGGGCGCCAACGTGCTCGTGGCGATCTTCGCCGAGCGCGAGAGTCATGCTGCCTATTTCCTGCAGGAGCAGGAAATGACGCGTTACGACGCCGTCAATTTCATTTCGCACGGTATCGGCAAGCGGCCGGGCAGTTCCGAGGCGCGGCCGGTGCGCGGGGCTGAAGACCAGGACTCCGAGCAGAAGGCATCGCGCGAGAGCGAGGAAACCGGTCCGAAGAAACAGCAGGATGCGCTCACCGCCTATTGCGTGAACCTCAACGAAAAGGCGAAGTCCGGCAAGATCGATCCGTTGATCGGGCGTCATGCGGAGGTCAACCGGACGATTCAGGTCCTTTGCCGCAGGTCCAAGAACAACCCGCTCTATGTGGGCGATCCGGGCGTGGGCAAGACGGCGATCGCCGAAGGTCTCGCCAAGCGCATCATAGAAAAGAAAGTGCCAGAGGCGCTGCAGGACGCCACGATTTTCGCGCTCGACATGGGGACGCTGCTCGCCGGCACGCGCTACCGCGGCGACTTCGAGGAACGGTTGAAGCAGGTAGTCAAGGAGCTCGAAGACTATCCCGGCGCGGTGCTTTTCATCGATGAGATCCATACGGTTATCGGAGCCGGCGCCACATCCGGCGGCGCCATGGATGCGTCGAACCTCCTGAAGCCCGCGCTTTCTTCCGGCGCGATCCGCTGCATCGGCTCGACGACCTACAAGGAGTACCGCCAGTTCTTCGAAAAAGACCGGGCGCTTGTTCGCCGTTTCCAGAAGATCGACGTTAACGAGCCGACAATTGCAGACGCAATCGAGATCATGAAGGGTTTGAAGCCCTATTTCGAGGACTACCACCGGCTGAAATACACCAACGATGCCATAAAGGCGGCGGTGGAGCTTTCCGCACGCTACATCAACGACCGGAAACTCCCGGATAAGGCGATCGATGTCATCGACGAGTCCGGTGCCGCGCAGATGCTTCTGCCCGTCAGCAAGCGCCGCAAGCTGATCACGGAGAGGGAGATCGAGGCGACGATCGCGACAATGGCGCGCATCCCGCCCAAGACGGTCTCCAAGGACGACGAGGCGGTGCTCGCCAATCTGGAGCAAGAACTGCGGTCCGTCGTATATGGCCAGGATCTGGCGATCGAGGCGCTGGCCTCGTCGATCAAGCTGGCACGGGCGGGTCTCAGAGAGCCGAACAAGCCTATCGGCTGCTACGTCTTCTCCGGCCCGACAGGTGTCGGCAAGACGGAAGTGGCAAAGCAACTCGCCACCTCGCTCGGCGTCGAGCTGCTGCGCTTCGACATGTCGGAGTACATGGAACGCCACACGGTTTCCCGACTGATCGGCGCACCTCCGGGCTATGTCGGCTTCGATCAGGGCGGGCTCCTGACCGATGGCGTCGACCAGCATCCGCACTGCGTGCTGCTTCTGGACGAGATCGAAAAGGCGCATCCGGACTTATTCAACATCCTCCTGCAGGTGATGGACCACGGTTCATTGACCGACCACAACGGCAAGAAGATCGATTTCCGGAACGTCATCCTTATCATGACGACCAATGCGGGCGCGTCCGATATGGCTCGGGCGGCAATCGGCTTCGGTTCTTCCAAGCGGACCGGCGAGGACGTGGAGGCACTGAATCGTCTCTTCACGCCGGAATTCCGCAACCGCCTGGACGCGGTCATTCCGTTCAATTCCCTGCCGACTCCGGTCATCCACAAGGTGGTTCAGAAGTTCGTCATGCAGCTCGAGACGCAGCTTGCCGAGCGCAACGTCACCTTCGATCTCGCGCCCGATGCGATCGCCTGGCTTGCCGAGAGGGGTTATGATGAGAAGATGGGTGCGCGGCCGCTGTCGCGCGTCATCCAGGAAAACATCAAGAAGCCTCTCGCGGACGAAATTCTGTTCGGCAAGCTCAAGAAGGGCGGCGTCGTCAAAGTGACGATCGGTACGAAGGAAGACGGTGCGAAAGGGCTCATGCTCGAAGCTGTGCCGGAAACCGCTCCGATCAAGCCCAAAGCCGAGGTCTCGCGGCCGGCCGGCAAGGGCGCGAAACCCAAGAAGGCAAGCGAAAAGGAGAGCGTGGCCGCGGCCGGAGAGGGTGCCAAAGCCAAGTCGAAGAAGACGACGGCCAAATCCGCGAACAAGAGCGGTGGCGGTTCCGATACCGCTCCTCTCAGGGGACGTACGGTTCCGAAGGTGCCGCGAAAGAAATAGCGCGATCGAGATTGCGTGTGACTGTGCCGGGCGAGTTGCCCGGCACTTTCTTGTGAGCGGGGAGCGTCGTTCTCGTGAATTCCGTAGACCCAATCGAAGATGAGCGTTCCTCGCTTGTCTGGTTTCTGGCCGGTGCCCGAGGGATTTTCAGCCTTCCGGCCATAATCCTCATGCTTTCCTTCGTGGGCTTCTGCTCGCTTACGGTTCAGGCAGGCATCCCGCCGGGACAGGTCGTGTTCATGACCGGCATCGTCTGGGCCCTGCCGGCAAAGGTCATTCTGGTGAGTTCGATCCTCAGCGACGCCAGTCTCGCTACGGCCTTCCTGGCCGTGACCCTTTCTTCGGTACGCCTGATGCCTATGGTTGCCGCGCTCGTTCCGGAACTTCGCACGCCGAAAACGCCGACATGGCTGCTTCTCGTGCTTTCGCATTTCATCGCCATCACAGCCTGGGTCTTCGCCATGGAGCGCGTGCAGGACGTTCCGCGTCAGCACCGTACGACGTTCTTCGCCGGCTTTGGCATCACTCTCGTTGCCGCTAATATGGCGCTGGTCGGGATAGTCTACCGGCTTGTCGCCGATTTCCCGCCTGTAGTCGCCGGCTGTCTCTTCTTTCTGACGCCGGTCTATTTCCTCGCCTCCATCTGGAATTCCGCGCGCCATCCGGTCGTTTACGCCGCCCTCGCCATAGGGCTTGTTGCCGGGCCGCTCTGCTACTGGATCGCACCGGAGTTCGACATTTTGCTCGCCGGCCTAGGCGGCGGCACGATTGCCTGGGCGGGCGAGCGCCTCTGGCGCTCGAAACGGGAGAAGAGCGCGTGAACTGGATGGACGGATGGTGGGCCTACGCGTTCATCGCGATCGCAGGCTGGCTCGCGACCGATATCTGGCGATGGCTCGGGGTACTCGCGGGAAATCGGCTTCGCGACGATTCGGAGGCATTGAACTGGGTGAGGGCGGTGGCGACGGCGCTGGTCGCAGCGGTCATCGCCAAGCTCATCCTTTACCCGACAGGCGTTCTTGCGCAATCGCCGCTTTGGCTCCGGCTCGGCGCCGTCGCAGTGGGCGCGATCGCTTTTTTCCTCGCCCGCCAGAAGCCCGCTGTCGGCATCGCGACGGCAGTCGCTGCCTTGGCCGTCGGCCTCTGGTGGCTGGGGTTCTAAGAGATTAAATCATCGTAGAAAAGAAAAGACACAACCGTCTGATTATATGCATCGTTCTGATTTTTGGTCAGAGGTGCCGGCGTATCTTCTCGGCATTGGCAGCGAGAATGTCGCCATCTTCCATCTTGCCGGAATGCGGCCTCAGCGCAATGCCCTCCCGCCTGGGGATCACGTGGAAATGCAGATGGAAGACGGATTGTCCGGCCGGTGCCTCGTTGAATTGCATGATCGTGATGCCGTCCGCATCGAAGGCGGCCTTGGCGGCAACGGCAATCTTCCGGACGGTGACGATCAGGCTGGCGAGGATAGCCGGCTCGACATCGAGGATGTTGCGTGACGGTGCCTTCGGCAGCACCAGAACGTGGCCTTCGGCCTGCGGCATCACATCCATGAACGCAACCGTGGCCTCATCCTCATAGACGCGATGCGAGGGAATTTCGCCGCGCAGTATCTTGGCGAAGATGTTGTTGGTGTCATAGGCGCTCATGTCATTTCCTCTTGCCTGGCGCGCGACGGCGAAGCCTCGCCGCTTCAATTGTCCTGATGCTCACCCTTGCGGAAAGGTCCGTGCTCCGCAAGAAACTCGCCGGTTTCTTCCACATCCCGGCGCTCGCGTTCCAGATAATCGGCAACGGCGCGTGCAAGTCCCGGATGGCTGATGAAATGCGCGGAATGCGTCGTCACGGGCATGTAACCCCGTGCAAGCTTGTGCTCTCCCTGAGCGCCGGCCTCGACGCGTTTCAGTCCCTTGGCGATCGCATAATCGATGGCCTGATGGTAGCAGATTTCGAAATGCAGGAAGGGGTGGTCCTCGATGCAGCCCCAGTGTCGGCCATAAAGCGCATCGCCGCCAATAAAATTTATCGCGCCCGCGACGTATCGCCCGCCGCGCTTGGCCATGACCAGCAATATGTCGTCGGCCATTCTCTCGCCGATCAGGGAGTAGAACGCGCGCGTCAGATAGGGTCTGCCCCATTTGCGTCCGCCGGTGTCCATGTAGAAGGCAAAGAACTGGTCCCAGATCTCTTCCGTCAGATCCCTGCCGGTCAGCCAGTCGATGGTTATGCCGTTTTCGACGGCCGCTCGGCGCTCTTTTTTCAATGCCTTGCGCTTTCGCGAGGCGAGCGTGCCGATAAAGTCGCCGTGCGATCCATAGCCCTCATTGAAGAAATGGAACTGCTGGTCCACCCGATGCAGAAACCCCGCTTGCTCCAGGGTGGCAATTTCGTCCCCGGGGACGAAGGTCACATGGGCTGAGGATAGATGGTGCCGGCGTGTAAGTTCCTTGAGCCCGGCCGCCAGCGCTGTGCGAACCATCTGCTGATCGCACCCCTCGGCCGCAAGCAGCCGCGGGCCCGTCGCGGGCGTGAAGGGAATGGAACATTGGAGTTTCGGATAATAGCGGCCGCCGGCCCGCTCGAAGGCATCCGCCCATCCATGGTCGAAAACATACTCGCCCTGGCTGTGGCTCTTGATGTAGCAGGCAAGGCCTCCGCGCAGGGAACCGTCCGCTTCCTCGATCAGCAGATGCTGACCGAGCCAGCCCGTTTCGGCTGTTGCCGATCCCGATTCCTCCAGCGCCGAAAGGTAGGCATGCGAAACGAAGGGATTATAGGGCGCGCCGGCTTGCCCCTTCGAGGCGCCGGCAAGCCTGCTCCAGCTTGCCGGCGATATCGAGGTGAACGAATGTTCTATGCGGATGTTGATCGCCTCTGTCATGCGCCTATGAAATCATGGTCTCCCGCGGATCGAAGCCCTCGAAGGTCATCTGATCGGCATTGGCGAAGGTATGCTCCTGGGCCTGTTTGTCCCGTACCGTCCAGGTGATGATCGTGCGGCCAAGCGCACGCTCCTTCTCCGTAAAGGGATTGGGAAGATGGCCATAATGGTAGGAGATGAAATCGAGCCCAAGATGCATTGCCTCCTCGTGCACGAAGAAGGTCTCGGGCCTGGAGCCTTCGGCCGTGAGGCCGAGTGGATAAGGCGCGTCGAGCTCTTTCAGGTCCCTGAGCAGCCAATGGTCGAAGCTCATCAGCGCGACGTGACCCTCATAGCCTTCCAGCGTGTCGAGCACTGCGGCGGCAAAGCCCTCGTCGTCACCCGTTCGCCCCTTGAGCTCGATGATGAGCGGAACACGGCCGGCGACGAGGCGCAGCATCTGCGTGAGCGTCGGTACCTTGTCGCTGGTGCCGCCGACGGACAGAAGCCCGAGTTCGGCGGATGTCTTTGCCCTCACGTCGCCGGCGATCCCGCATAGCCGCCGCAGGTCGTGGTCGTGGAAGACGACAGGGATGCTGTCTGCTGCGAATTGAAGGTCGCACTCGATCGCGAAACCCGCTTCGGCCGCGCGGGAGAAGGCCGAAAGCGTGTTCTCCCAAACCTCGCGGTTCATGTCGTGGAAGCCGCGATGGGCGATCGGCTGGGCCTTGAGCCAGGAAAGGTCCCTCATTGGATGTCCTTGGTCATGCGATTTCGAGTATGGCGTCGATCTCGACGGCCGCATTGAAGGGCAGGGACGCCATACCGACGGCAGCCCGGGCGTGCCTGCCGGCCTCGCCGAGCACATTGGCGAGCAGATTGGATGCTCCGTTGATCACGAGGTGCTGTTCGACGAAATCCGGAACGGACGCGACGAAGCCGTTGATCTTGACCAGGCGGCGGATGCGGCCGAGATCGCCGTCAAGAGCCGCTTTGGCCTGGGCCAGAATGTTGATCGCGCAGAGTTCGGCCGCCTTTTGCGCAGTCTCGACATCAACGTCCTTGCCGACATGGCCGACTACGGCGACCTTGCCGCTCTCCATTGGCAACTGGCCGGATATATACAGCATCGACCCGGAGAAGACGTAGGGCACGTAATTTGCGACAGGCGCAACAGCCTGCGGAAGGACGATGCCGAGTTCGGTGAGGCGGGTCTCGATCTCTGCGGACATGTAAGGCTCCGTTGTTGTCTTTTGTGCTAAAATCCGGCATGCAAAGCAGATCGTGACAGGCGTGGACCAGAACCGACCTGCCTTGTTTCTGCCGAAAGCTTGTTTATCGCATTGGCGGCGAGTCCAACAGGAGGAAACCGATGTTTCGTAAAGGCTTCGGTCTTGTCACTCTGGGAAGTGTCTGTGTCGTCGTCATGACGGCGGGCGCCGCACAGGCCAGTGCGCTCGTTCCCCATCGCGCGGTCTACGATCTGGAATTGAAGGACGCCTCCGAGCGCTCCGGCATCTCCGGAATGTATGGGCGCATGGTCTATGAGTTCAACGGCTCCGCCTGCGAGGGCTACACCGTCAGCTTCCGCTTCGTCACCCAGGTCGATACGGGCGACGAAGTTCGCCTTACCGATCAGCAGACCACCACCTACGAGGACATGAAGAACGGAAATTTCCGTTTCCTCACCCGATCATTCACCGATGAGAAGCTGGACAAGGAAGTACGCGGCAGCGCGCATGACGAAAAATCGGGCGTCAAAGTCGAACTGACCGCGCCCGACAAGCGTCAGGTGGCACTTGCGGCAAGCCGTTTTCCGACCGAGCATATGCTGGAGGTGATCGAACGGGCAAAAAAGGGGGAGACGTTTTTCGAGGCGCGCATCTTCGATGGTTCCGATTCCGGCGACAAGACGCTGATTACGTCGACCTTCGTCGGCAAGCCGCGCAAACCGGCGCCCGGCGACGTTGATGTCGGCAAGGCCGGCAAGCTCGGGGAAGAGAGCTATTGGCCCGTGACGATCGCCTATTTCACCGACGAAGCGAGCGGTGATGCCCTGCCTGTATATCGCATGTCCTTCAAACTCTATGAAAACGGCGTGACGCGCGACCTTACCATGGATTACGGAGACTTCGCCCTGAGTGGCAAACTCGCCGAGCTCGAGGTCTTCGACACCGCAGAGTGCAAGTAAACGCCGGCGAACGCGCGAGGCTGCGAACCTAGGTGGCGGCTCCGGGATCGGTAAATTTGTGTTCCAGGGCTGACGCCATGTTGTGGACGGATAGTGGGGTGACGCCGGTCAGCATGGCAACTTAAGTGCGGCCTCGCGGCCGCCGTTGATCCGACCCGTCTCAGCTTCGGGGTGGCATTTGCAGGGGGTGCTCATTCTGGTCGCGCTCGAATTGTATCGGGCACCTATCGATCATGAATATCTTATAGCTTTCGAAATGGCCATAACCGTGCAGCATGCCGCGTGAGCCTTCACCAACGCCGACAATCAATTCTCCCGAGAACCAATCAGCCGGAATGCGAAGCCTTCCGTCATCTATGCTCCACGACGCCACATAGCCGCGCCAGCAGCTCGTGGACTCCCTTGCGAGAGCTTTGCTCTATCGATGGAATGTGCCTTCAAGCCGACGGGCCAAAGAGTGATAGCCTTTGTGACCCCAGCCTCAGGAAACCTGCCGCCATCCGGAGCCGACGCATGAACCCTCTGCGATCGCAAATTGACATCTTCCGATTTATTTTCTAAAGTTTGGAAAATAAATATGAGACGAAGGGGAACGACTACAGGTGGGTCTGCATCACGGCCAGGTTCTGCGCATTCTGCGCGACGAGGGCCCCAACTCGAGAGCTATCCTCGCGCGCCGGAGCAAATTGTCCGCGACGACTCTGACTCATGTCACGGCGCAGCTTCTCGCGGACGGTTCTGTTGTCGAGGAGGAACCTGGGGCTAGTGGTGGGCTCGGCCGACCCGCCTTGGCGATCCGACTCTTGCCCGATGCTCATCATGTCGCCGGCGTGCATATCGGCGCCGGGCTCGTGCAGTTAACAGTCACAAATCTCCTGGCCTCGCCAAAGGCCGCAGCTTCATTCGAGTACGGCCTTCCGAACACATCGCCAGAAGCCTTGACCACCCGGATCGCCGACGAAATTGAAAGGCTGAAGGCCGTCAGCGGCGTCGAAGATCTGCTCGGCGTCGGAGTGGGCGTGCCGGGGCCGGTCGATGCCGGCCAACGATCCATCCTGGCGTCGATCAATACCGGTTGGCGCAATCTGCCGCTGGCCGGCATGCTGGAACGGCGAACGGGCCTTTCCGTGGTGCTTGAGCATAACGTAAGTGCAATGGCAGTTGCCGAAGCGCGCTTTGGGCTCGGGCGCAATGTTGCGGCGGTGCTGTTCGTCTATCTGCGCTCTGGTCTCGGGGCAGGGCTGGTCGTCGATGGAATGCCGTTCCGACCAGGCGGACATGGTGCGGTCGAACTCGGTCACATCCAGATATCGCAGGACGGGCCGCTGTGCAGTTGCGGCAACCATGGCTGCCTTGAGAGCTATGTGAACGAGCGCGTTCTGATGCGCTCTCTTGGGTCGGAGGGGTCCGCACCGGCCGATCTGCTGATGCAGTTGGAACGCACGGCATCCTGGAAACCGACACTGGCGCGCCTGACTGACTCACTCGCCATCGCGATCAGTCTCCTGACGCCCGATCTGATCGTCTTCGGCGGCCATCTCGGCGACGCGCCGGATAGCCTTTTCTCGCACCTGCGGGAACACCTGCCGCCACGCGTCATGCCGCACATGCGCGAGATACTGCGCCTTGAGCGGACCAGCTTTGGGTCGCAGTCGGGCCCGATCGGCGGTGCTGCGGTCGCCTTGGATCACTTTTTCTATTCAGGAGCCCGCCTTTGAGTACCCTGACGACAAAAGACGAGGATATCGCTGCGAAGCGGCTTTCATCGGCAAACCTGGCTCCCATTGCCTTGAACTTGATCGCTTTCACGTTGGCCATCGGATTTTGGTGGGGTATCACAGCGGCCAAGCTGGTCGTTCTTCCCGGACCGGCCGAGGTCTTCCAGCGCGCAATAGAGCTGATCGCAAGTGGGCAGCTGCCGCTGGACATCGCCTCCAGTCTCCGCCGTGTGCTGACCGGCTTTCTGCTTGGCGTAGCAGCGGCCATCCCCGTCGGTTTCCTGATGGGCTGGTATGGCCCCGTCCGCGCACTGATCGAGCCTTACATCCAGTTCTTCCGTATGGTCCCGCCCTTGGCGATCATTCCGCTCGCTATCGTAACCATGGGTATCGACGAAGCGCCGAAGGTCTTCGTCATCTTTCTCGCCTCGTTTCTCTCTTGTGTCGTGGCCACGTATCAGGGCGTCATCAGCGTGGACCGCACGCTGATCAGTGCGGCGCGCGTGCTCGGTGCCAATGACGGAGTTCTTTTTCATCGCGTGATCATCCCGGCTTCAATACCCTTCATTCTGGTCGGCGTCCGGATCGGGCTCGGCTCGGCCTGGGCAACGGTCGTCGCAGCCGAACTCATCGCCGCGCAATCCGGTCTTGGTTTCCGGATGCAACAGGCCCAGCTCTATTACGATCTTCCCACCATCTTCGTCAGTCTCGTCACCATCGGCATTCTCGGCCTCCTCATGGACCGCATTGTTCAGGCGACGGAGCGGCGTCTAACCCGTTGGCAGGAGCGTGCCCGATGATCGAGAAACCTGTTCAGGACGCGGACTCTGGCCCGAAGATTTCGTTTCAGAACGTGACTCGCCGGTTCGGCGAGGGCGAGGCCTCGTTCCTCGCGCTTGACCGGCTGAACCTCGACGTCGGCGACGGCGAATTCGTCACCGTGGTGGGGCCATCCGGTTGCGGTAAATCGACAGCAATGAACATTGCAGCCGGCCTGACCGACGTGTCGGATGGCCGCGTCTTGGTCGATGGCAAGCCGGTCGACGGGCCGGGGCCCGAGCGCGGTGTGATCTTTCAGCAGTATGCGCTTTTCCCCTGGTTGACGGTTCGCCAGAATGTCGAGTTCGGCCTGCGCATCAAGCGTATGCCGGCAGCCGAGCGCAGGCGGATCGCCGATCACTTCATCAGCCTCGTGGGGTTGAAGGATTTTGCCGATGCTTTGCCCAAGACGCTGTCCGGCGGCATGAAGCAACGTTGCGCCATAGCGCGTGCCTATGCGGTCAATCCGACGATCCTCCTCATGGACGAACCGTTCGGTGCGCTGGATGCATTGACCCGCGTCAACATGCAGGACCAGTTGCTCGATACCTGGAATCGCGAGCGAAGGACGGTGATCTTCATCACCCACGATGTCGATGAGGCGGTCTATCTTGCGAACCGCGTAATAGTAATGGCTGCGCGGCCGGGGCGCTTGCACAAGATAATCCCCGTAAACCTGCCATATCCGCGCACGGAGGAAATGCGGTTGTCGCCTGAATTCGCGGAAATCCGCAATCAGGTTTGGCACGCCGTCTATCACCAGAATACCCGGACAAACTAAGCTCACGATGAGGAGGAATACCGTGACTTTTACCCGACGCAGTTTTCTTGGTGCTGCCGCTGCCGGAGCGCTCGCAACCCCGATGCTGGGTGTCGCCACGCGACGCGGTTACGCTCAGGTCAAGCCCGTAAGAATAGGTTACATCGCCGACTATTTCGGCACGAGCCTAACGGCCATCGCCACCGACCAGAACTTGTGGGCCAAACATGGCCTCGAGCCCGACTTGAAGGTGTTCACCAACGGCCCGATCCAGATCCAGGCGTTGGGCGCGGGCAGCCTCGATTTCGGCTATGTCGGTCCCGGTGCCCTTTGGCTTCCGGCCATGGGCAAGGCCAAACTCGTCGCGATCAATGCGCTCGGCCTGTCCGACCGTGTGATTGCGCAGAAAGGCATCAACTCGGTGGCGGATCTGAAGGGGAAAAAGGTCGGCGTTCCGGAGGGCACGTCAGGTGACATGCTTTTGCGTCTAGGGCTCGCCAAGGCCGGCATGTCGATTTCCGACATAGAAGTGGTCAAAATGGACCCATCGACCGTTGTTGCGGCCTTTGCGTCGAAGCAGATCGATGGCGCCGGCATCTGGTATCCCCTGGTTGGCATTATCAGAAAGACCGTCCCGGATCTGGTTGAAGTCGCCAAGAGCGACGAATTCTATCCGGAAAATTCGTTCCCGTCGGCCTTCGTCGCCCGAAATGAGGTGATCACCGACGACATCGACATGGTCGGAAAGTTCGTCGCCACGATGAAGGAGGCCAACGACTATCGCGCTGCCGACGTGCCGCGCTCGGTCGAAATCACCGCCAAATTCCTCGGCGTGCCGATAGAACCGCTTCAAGTCGAAAGCGAGAACGGCAAGTTTTTGACTTCGGAGGAGCTTGCCGCCGCCAGCAAGGATGGCACGGTGGCCGGCTGGCTGAAGGGACTCAATGACCAGTTCGTTGCTTTCGGCAAGATGCAGGACCCGCTCGACCCGGAGGATTATTATCTCGCCGACCTTTACGCGGGCAATTAGTCAAAGGCCAACACGCCGGCGGGTAACCTCGCCGGCATTTTCCATCGAGACTGAAAATGACCAAGCAGCCAAATATTCTGTTCATAATGTCGGACGACCATGCCGCCCGGGCGATATCGGCTTACGGCTCGGGCCTGAACAGCACGCCCAACATCGACCGCATCGCCAATGAGGGGATGCGGCTCGATCGGTGTTATGTCACCAATTCGATCTGCACGCCCAGCCGCGCCGCTATTTTGACCGGTACCTATAACCATGTGAACATGGTCACCACGCTCGACACCCATATCGATAATCGGCTCCCAAACGTCGCCAAGCACTTGCGCGCCGGTGGTTATCAGACGGCGATCTTCGGCAAGTGGCATCTGGGCGAGGGAAAGGCGCACGAGCCTTCGGGTTTCGATGAATGGTCCGTGGTTCCCGGCCAGGGTGAGTATTTCGATCCGGTGATGATCGACCCGAGCGGCTCCCGCATGGAGAAGGGCTACGCCACCGACATCATCACCGACAAATGCCTCGATTTTCTCAGCAGGCGCGATATCGGAAGACCCTTCTTCCTGATGTGCCATCACAAGGCCCCACATCGGAGCTTCGAGCCGCATCCACGCTACAAACAACTTTATGCAGACGGGAATCTGCCGGTTCCGGAAACATTTTCCGACGACTATTCCAACCGCGCCGCCGCTGCCGCCGCCGCGAAAATGCGCGTCCGCTCCGACATGACGTATAAGGACCTCGGTCTCGTCCAGCCCGAAGGCGGCGAGGAGACTGGCGAACTGCTCCTGCCGGGCTGGACGCAGCGCAAGGTCCCCGATATCGCGGAAGGTGGATCGTTGCGTCTAATCGACGGGGCGACAGGTGAGAACTACCTCTTCACCGATCCGCAGAAGCTGGCTCTTTTCAAATATCAGCGCTACATGATGCGTTATCTGCAGACCATCGCCGCCGTGGACGACAATGTCGGCCGATTGCTCGACTATCTCGACGCGGAAGGACTGCGCGGCGACACCATCGTCATCTACACGTCCGACCAGGGCTTCTTTCTCGGCGAACACGGCTGGTTCGACAAGCGCTTCATGTACGAAGAATCAATGCAGATGCCTTTCCTGATCCGCTATCCGCAAGGCATCGAGGCCGGCGTGCAGGCCAGCCACATCGCGACCAATGTCGACTTTGCGCCGACCTTTCTCGATTATGCCGGCTTGCAGATCCCCAGTTACATGCAGGGACGGAGCATGCGCCCGATTTTCGACCGAACGGCAGATGACGGCGACACGGGCCTCGCCTATCACAGATATTGGATGCACAAGGACGAGTTCCACAACGCGTTCGCGCATTACGGCGTTCGTGACGCGCGCTATAAGCTCATCTATTGGTATAACGATCCGCTCGGGCAACTCGGCGCCTTTTCCGGTGTTGAACCTCCGGAGTGGGAGCTGTTCGATTGTGAGAAGGACCCATTCGAACTTCATAACCGCGCGAACGACCCGGCCTATTCGGAAATTTTCGAAGAATTGCTTGCCAAGCTCGATGCGCGCATGGCCGAGATCGGCGATACTCCGGAGCATAGGAGCGCTGAGGTGCTGGCTGGTCTGCGAAGCAGGGGTCTGAGCCTCGACATGCAATCGGATCAAGCGAACGACAGGCGGTGGGCAATAGCTGCCCCTTAAAGTGTGTTGACGAGTATGTGGCTCTGAAAAAGCGACATGATGGCTTGATTTCTCGGGCGGTTGCCGGTATGGGGCAGCCATTCCACACGTGAGGCATGGGATTGTCCGGGAGAAATCCGGATCGTTCCGCCGGTGGGCGCATCATGAATGCGTTCGACGCCTTGCGGAGGTTCAACCGGAAAAGGAGACAAAGGCATGGCATTGCCTGATTTCACTATGCGCCAGCTTCTCGAGGCCGGCGTGCACTTCGGTCACCAGACGCACCGCTGGAACCCGAAGATGAAGCCGTACATCTTCGGCGATCGTAACAACGTTCACATCATCGATCTCGCTCAGACCGTACCGATGCTGTCGCGCGCCCTGCAGGTTGTCAGCGACACCGTCGCCAGCGGCGGCCGCGTGCTTTTCGTCGGTACCAAGCGCCAGGCTTCCGAGATCATCGCGGATGCTGCGAAGCGTTCGGCGCAGTACTACGTTAATGCCCGCTGGCTCGGCGGCATGATGACGAACTGGAAGACGATTTCCAACTCGATCCAGCGCCTGCGCAAGCTCGATGAAATCCTTGCTTCGGAAGCTTCCGGTTTCACGAAGAAAGAGCGTCTGAACCTCGAGCGCGAGCGCGAGAAGCTCAACCGTGCGCTTGGCGGTATCCGCGACATGGGCGGAACGCCGGACCTGATGTTCATCATCGACACCAACAAGGAATCGATCGCGATCGAAGAAGCCAAGCGCCTTGGCATTCCGGTTGTTGCCGTCATCGACTCCAATTGCGATCCGGACCAGATCGACTATCCGATCCCGGGCAATGACGACGCATCGCGCGCAGTCGCACTCTACTGCGATCTGATCGCACGCGCCGCCATCGACGGCATTGCACGCCAGCAGGGCGCGTCCGGCCGTGATCTCGGCGCGTCGGAAGAGGTTCCGGTCGAGCCGGCCCTCGAGGAAGCGTCCGAAGCCTGATCGGCCCGACTGGCAGACGAACGCTGCCATACATGAAATATCGGGGCGAGGCCGTTTGTGATGTCGAATCTGAACGGCCTTGTTCTTTATCAGCCGGAATGGCCCGGCGCGATCGCGCGCAGGGAGCGCGCGAACATCGCTAAAGTGGCTTCATAACGATGTCACACATAAGGGCCATTTCCTGCCAAACCTTCTGGCACTGCGCCAATCCCGGTCGGCGCGCCAGCAACAGATAAAGAGGCACAAGATGACTGTTACCGCCGCAATGGTGAAGGAGCTGCGCGAAAAGACCGGCGCAGGCATGATGGACTGCAAGAAGGCGCTTGCCGAAACCAATGGCGACATGGAAGCCGCCATCGACTGGCTGCGCGCCAAGGGCATCGCCAAGGCTGACAAGAAGTCCGGCCGCACTGCCGCAGAAGGCCTCATCGGCATTGCCAGCGCAGGCGCCAAGGCCGTCGTCGTCGAAATCAACTCCGAAACCGACTTCGTTGCCCGCAACGATGCCTTCCAGGAGCTCGTCCGCGGCGTCGCCAATGTTGCGCTCGGTACGGACGGCAGCGTCGCAGCGGTCTCAAAGGCGACCTATCCGGCCACCGGCAAGTCCGTCGAAGATACGATCAAGGATGCTATCGCCACCATCGGCGAGAACATGACGCTGCGCCGCTCGGCAATGCTCGAGGTCGAGGACGGCGTCGTCGCGACCTATGTGCACAATGCCGCAGGCGAGGGTATCGGCAAGCTCGGCGTGCTCGTTGCGTTGAAGTCCTCCGGCGACAAGGAAGCCCTGAACGCGATCGGCCGCCAGGTTGCAATGCACGTGGCCGCGACCAACCCGCTCGCCGTCCGTTCGAGCGAAATCGACCCTGCGGTCGCCGAACGCGAGCGCAACGTGTTCATCGAGCAGTCGCGCGCTTCCGGCAAGCCGGACAATATCATCGAGAAGATGGTCGATGGCCGCATGCGCAAGTTCTTCGAGGAAGTTGCCCTTCTCTCGCAGGCTTTCGTCATGAATCCTGATCAGACGGTGGAAGCGGCGATCAAGGAAGCGGAAAAATCCGTTGGTGCGCCCATCGAAGTCGCTGGCATTGCCCGTTTGCTGCTCGGCGAAGGTGTCGAAAAGGAAGAAAGCGATTTCGCGGCTGAAGTGGCAGCTGCCGCGAAGGGTTGATTTCTTCACATCGAACAGGAAAACGTGGGGGCATCGCGTGACAACGCGGTGCCCTTCGTGTATCCGGCTCCAGTCGATGCGTAGGACCCGCCGGAGCGGTTGATACCACGCAGCGGAGTTTTTCCTTTACGCCGCTGTGCGCCACATGCTGCGCAGGCGAGCCGGTCTACTTCAGGAGTGACGATGTCGGCACAACCAATCTACAAGCGCGTTCTTCTCAAAGCCTCCGGCGAAGCGCTGATGGGAAGCCAGGGATTTGGCATCGATGTTGCCGTTGCCGATCGAATCGCTTCCGACATCGCGCAAGCCAGGGCCATGGGGGTCGAAGTCGGCGTCGTCGTCGGCGGTGGCAACATATTTCGCGGCGTCGCTGTCGCTTCCAAGGGCGGCGATCGCGTGACGGGCGACCACATGGGGATGCTGGCGACGGTCATCAACGCGCTTGCTCTGGCGACGTCGCTGCGCAAGCTCGACATCGACACCGTCGTCCTGTCGGCAATCGCGATGCCGGAGATCTGCGAGAGTTTTTCGCAGCGCGCGACGCTCTACCATCTTTCGCTCGGTCGCGTTGTGATTTTCGCTGGTGGCACAGGCAATCCGTTCTTCACGACGGATTCGGCAGCCGCGCTCCGCGCGGCGGAAATGGGCGCCGAGGCGATTTTCAAGGGGACACAGGTCGACGGCATCTATTCCGCCGATCCGAAGAAGGATCCTTCCGCCACCCGCTTCGATCGCCTGACGCACAGCGAAGTTCTCGAGAAAGGCCTCGCGGTAATGGATGTTGCCGCTGTGGCACTTGCGCGGGAAAATGCCATTCCGATCGTCGTCTTCTCGATCCATGAGAAAGACGGCTTCACGGAGATATTGACGGGTGGCGGTCGTGCCACCATCGTGACCGATAGTTGACTAGCTGCTGGGGGCCCGCAAGGCCGCTGAAAATTACGGGAGTCTCGAACCATGAGTGAAGGTGTGGATCTGAAGGAACTCAAGCGTCGCATGGACGGCGCGATTTCCGCTTTCAAGCACGACATCGCATCTCTTCGGACCGGTCGCGCTTCGGCGAACGTTCTCGATCCGGTGACCGTCGAAGCCTACGGTTCGCGCATGCCGCTGAACCAGGTGGCAAACATCACCGTTCCGGAAGCGCGGATGCTTTCGGTTTCGGTCTGGGACAAGTCCATGGTCGGCGCCGTGGAGCGGGCGATACGCGAGTCAAATCTCGGGCTCAACCCGATCGTCGACGGGCAGAACCTGCGCATTCCGCTGCCCGAGTTGAACGAGGAGCGTCGCAAGTCTCTGGTCAAGGTCGCACACGACTACGCCGAGAAAAGCAAGGTCGCCGTTCGCCACGTTCGCCGTGACGGTATGGACGATCTGAAAAAAGCTGAAAAGGACGGCGAAATCGGCCAGGACGAGAGCCGTGCTCAGTCCGAGCGTGTCCAAAAAATGACCGATGACGTGATTTCCGAAATCGACCGCTTGCTCGCGGACAAGGAAAAGGAAATCATGCAGGTCTGACCTGCGGATAGGTGAGTCTTATTGTCCGGACAGCCCATGCAAGAATTCAATCCCGCAAACGTGCCGGCGCACGTCGCCATCATCATGGACGGCAACGGTCGCTGGGCGAATGCGCGCGGACTGCCGCGCACCATGGGGCACCGCAAGGGCGTCGAGGCGGTCCGTGGCGCGGTGAAGACGGCTGCTGAGATAGGCATCCGATATCTGACGCTGTTCGCTTTCTCGTCGGAGAACTGGAACAGGCCCGAAAACGAAGTCAGCGATCTCATGGGCCTGCTCAAGGCTTTCATCCGCCGGGACCTCGCCGATCTCCACCGTGAGAATGTCCGCATACGGGTCATCGGAGACCGCTCGAATCTGAGCGGAGATATCCTGCCGCTGCTCATCGAAGCGGAGGAGACGACGATCGCCAATAGCGGCATCACGGTCATCATTGCATTCAATTACGGCGCCAGGGACGAGCTGGCGAGGGCCATGCGCCATCTGGCGGAACACGTCGCCGCCGGTCGTCTCCGGCCGGATGAGATCACCCCCGAAAGAATCTCGGCAACGATCGACACGGCGGGGGTTCCGGATCCCGATCTCATAATCCGGACGAGCGGCGAGGAGCGCCTCTCCAACTTTCTCCTGTGGCAGGGCGCCTACTCCGAATTGCTGTTCATTCCGGAACTCTGGCCGGATTTCACGCGCGAGACGTTTCTCGCGGCGATCGAACAATATGCCTGCCGAGAGCGCCGTTTCGGTGGTTTGGCGCAACCGACTCTGGCGGTCGGCTCCTGATGCAGGCGGAACTCAAACTTCGCATCGCTTCAGGCGTAGTTCTCGCTGCGGCGGTTCTTGCTGCGACCTGGGTCGGCGACTTCGCATTCCAACTCCTCTCCGTCGCGATCGGTCTCCTCGTCTACTATGAGTGGTCCACCATCACAAAGCTGCCGGAGCAGGATTTTCAGGGCAATGCCCTTGGCTGGCTGGCGCAGGTGGTGATCGCGGGGCTCGTTCTTTTCGATTATATGCATGTCAGCCTTCCTGGCCTTGCCATATGCGTGCTCGCGACATCGCTTTGGGTACTGACAAAGGGCACCAGCTGGTGGCTGCCGGGAGGGATCGTCTATGCGGGCCTGACGAGCATTTCGCTCGCGGCGATCCGTGGGGCGGATTATCTCGGGCTGACGGCGATGCTGTTCGTGTTCGCCGTCGTATGGGCCACGGATATTTTCGCCTACTTCACCGGACGCGCGATCGGCGGACCCAAGCTGGCTCCGGCTATCTCCCCGGGCAAGACCTGGTCGGGCGCAATCGGCGGGGCGATTTTCGGCGTTTTTGCGGGTGTTGCCGTTTTCATGGCTCATTTTTCACTCGAGGATTTGCGCATTCCGGTCATCGCGCTGGTCCTGTCCGTCGCAAGTCAGACAGGGGACCTTTTCGAGTCCTTCGTCAAGCGCCGCTTCGGCGTCAAGGACTCGAGCAGGCTGATCCCGGGCCATGGTGGTGTCATGGACCGGGTCGACGGATTGATATTCGCCTGCATTGCCGCGCTGGGTCTGGTACTTGGACAACTTCTGGTGGCGGGCGGCCGCGAGGTCGGATTCGGCTCGGTTCTGCTGGGTCTTTGAAGGCGAAAGGTGTAGTCCTTATATCGAGCGCGAAACGGGACTATCATGTGGCCATGCGAACGATGGCTGCGCGACCTCTACCTTGCAAATTGAACAGGCGGACGTGGCAGCGGACGCGTTAGGAATGACTATGAGCCTTCTGCTTGACAATCTTCAGTACACGATCCCCACGTTCCTGTTCCTCCTGACGTTGCTGGTCTTCGTTCACGAGATGGGACACTACCTGGTGGGCCGCTGGTCGGGCATTCGCATCCTGGCCTTTTCCGTTGGCTTCGGACCCGAACTCTTCGGCTGGACCGACCGTCACGGCACCCGCTGGAAATTCTGTGCGATCCCGCTCGGCGGCTATGTGAAGTTCTTCGGCGACGAAGACGCCGCGAGCACGCCCGACTACCGGCGGCTCGAAACGATCGCGCCGGAAGAGCGTGGCCGGACATTCCTGGGCGCAAAGCTCTGGAAGCGCGCGGCGACTGTCGCGGCCGGGCCGATCGCGAACTTTCTTCTGGCAATTGCGATCTTCGCCGTCCTCTTTTCCATTTACGGCCGTGCCGTCGCCGATCCCGTCGTCGCTTTCGTCGCGCCGGGCAGTGCCGCGGAAAAGGCAGGGGTCCTGCCCGGAGACAGGCTGTTGTCGATCGACGGAGAGCCGATCGCTACCTTTGACGACGTGCGCCGATATGTGAGCGTCCGCCCCGAACTGCCGATCACCGTTCGAATCGAGCGCGAGGGCGCTGCGATCGACGTGCCGATGGTGCCGCAGCGCACCGAATCCGTCGATCCCCTTGGCAATAAAATGGAAGAGGGCAAGATCGGCATCGGCACGAACCAGGAGGCCGGCAATTTCCGGGTCGAGACCTACGGACCTGTGGAGGCCGTGGGACAAGGGGCACTGCAGAGCTGGCGAATCGTAACCGGCACGCTCGACTATCTCTCGAATCTCTTTGTCGGCCGCATGAGCGCCGACCAGGTCGGCGGACCGATTCGTATCGCGCAGATGTCCGGCCAGATGGCGAAGCTCGGCATTGCCGAGGTGCTGAATTTCGCGGCCGTGCTTTCGGTTTCCATTGGATTGCTTAATCTCATGCCCGTGCCGGTGCTTGATGGCGGCCACCTGATGTTCTATGCCGTGGAAGCGTTGCGCGGCAGGCCGGTGGGTCCCGCCGCCCAGGATCTCGCATTTCGCATCGGCTTTGCCATGGTGCTCATGCTGACGGTTTTTGCGGCCTGGAACGATATCAACTGGCTCTTCGGATAGGAGCGGAGCCTTGGGTGGGAGCGGAATAGTTAAGGATTCGGGGAGCAAGTGAGTTTCGCCGGGCTGCTCAGTAACAGTTTGTTTACGATAATAAGACGCCGTAGTGGCTGTTAAGCCACGGTTGCAATTGAAGTAAACAGAAATTAACGAGCTGACTTGCTTGTATGGGAAAAGCGGTTAAAACGGCAACCGTGACCGGAGTCGGCACGAAATTGCCGCGGGACGTTGGGAAAAGGTAAGATTTTGACATGAAAGCTGGTTCAAGGTTTTTGAACGCGGTGTCGGCGTTTGCGCTGTCAGCAAGCATGGTCGCCACGGGTACCGGGGTTGGGCTTGTTGCCAGCACCTCAGTCGCGCAGGCCGCGGTCATCAATCGTGTTGAGGTGCGCGGTGCGACGCGGGTCAGCGCGGAAACCGTTCGCGCGAACATCACCATCGTACCCGGCAAGAGCTTCAGCAATGCCGACATCGACGCATCCGTGAAGCGCCTCTATGCGACCGGCTATTTCTCCGATGTCAGCATTACGGTTTCCGGAGGATCGCTTGTCGTCTCCGTCAGTGAGAACCAGCTCGTCAATCAGGTCGTCTTCAACGGCAACCGCAAGATCAAGGACGATAAGCTCCAGGGTATCGTCCGGACCCAGCCGCTCGGCCCCTATAGCGAAGCTACCGTCGAAACCGACATTCAGGCTATCCGGGACGCTTATTCGGCCATCGGCCGCAGCGATGTAACGGTGACGACCCAGGTCGTTCCGATTGCCGAAGGGCGCGTCAATCTTGCCTTCGTCATCAACGAAGGCGAGCGCACGAAGATCACCCAGATCAATTTCGTAGGTAACGAGGCCTATAGCGACGGCCGCCTGCAGTCGGTAATCGCGACCAAGGAATCGGGCATCTTCTCGTTCCTTACGCGCAAGGACGTCTACAATCCGGACAAGCTGCGGGCCGACGAGGAATTGCTGCGCCAGTTCTACTACAATCGCGGCTTCGCGGATTTCCAGGTCGTCTCGTCCGAGGCTGCGCTCAACGAGGCAACCAACGAATACACGGTCACGATTACGGTCGAGGAAGGTCCTCGCTATGACTTCGGTCCGGTCAATATCGAATCGACTGTTGAAGGCGTCGATGCCGAAGAGTTGAGGGGACTTGTTCAGAGCCACGAAGGCTCGGTGTACAAGGCCAAGGACATTCAGAGCACGATGAGCGAGATTTCGAAGCGCGTCGCGTCGGAGGGCTATCCCTTTGCCCGCGTCACGCCGCGCGGCAACCGCGATCTCGCCAATCACACGATTGCCGTCGATTATCTCGTGGATCAGGGCGAGCGGGCCTATGTCGAGCGCATCGAGATACGCGGCAACACGCGCACGCGTGATTACGTCATCCGGCGCGAATTCGATGTCGGTGAGGGCGACGCCTTCAACCAGGAAATGGTCGCGCGCGCCAAGCGTCGCCTGGAAGCGCTCGGCTATTTCTCGTCGGTGAACATTTCGACGACGCCCGGCAGTGCAGCTGACCGTGTCATCATCGTCGTCGATGTGCAGGATCAGTCGACCGGTTCGTTCGGCATCGGCGCCGGCTATTCCGCCGGCGACGGCGGCGGCTTCCTCGTTGAGGCTTCGATCGAGGAGAAGAACTTCCTTGGTCGCGGCCAGTATATCCGACTTGCCGCCGGTAAGGGCGAAGACAGCCAGACCTACAATGTTTCGTTCACCGAGCCCTATTTCCTCGGCTATCGCCTCGCGGCGGGCTTCGATCTCTTCAAGAACGAAAACGACTTCGACGACGACAATTACAGCTACAATGATCAGGGCTTCAGCCTGCGCGTGACGGCGCCGATCACTGAAAACCTGTCGACGACGCTGCGTTACAACTATACGGAGCTGGAATATTTCGGCGACACGGACGAACTCTCGTCGCCTTATGACCGTGTCGTGGACGGTGGCACCTGGACACGTTCGTCCATCTCGCAGTCGATCACCTACAACACGCTGGACGATGCGCAGCTGCCGCATGAGGGCATTCTCGCCTCGGTGACGCAGGAATTTGCCGGCCTCGGCGGCACGTCGGACTTCTACAAGCTGACCGGTAAGGCCAAATGGTACTACACGCTGCACGACGAGGCCGACATTATCGGATCGCTCGCCGGTAGCGCCGGCCACCTGTTCAAAACATCCGGTACGCTGGAGGTTTTCGATCAGTTCCAGCTGGGCAGCAACGATATTCGCGGCTTCGAGCGCAACGGCGTAGGCCCGCGTGTCAACAATGGCGACGCTTTGGGCGGCACGACCTATTTCACGGCATCTGCGGAAGCGACGTTCCCGCTGCCGGGTCTTCCGCGTGACAGCGGCTTCCGCGGCGCGCTCTTTGTCGACGCAGGCACCCTCTATGACAACGATCTGGAGCTGACCGGTCCGGGTGAATCAGTCCGCGGGAACGACGCCTCGCTGCGTGCCTCCGTGGGTGTCAGCTTGATCTGGGCTTCGCCCTTCGGTCCGTTGCGTGTCGACTACGCGGTGCCGGTTGCAAAGGAAGACTTCGACGAAATTCAGAACTTCAAGTTCGGAATCAACTCGTCGTTCTGATAAGAGCAGTCCAGAACTGCCAGAAAATCGTTCTGGAGTGTCCATGGAAAAGAATTGGTTTTTCCCGCCCCATGACGGGATTCGTTTGGGCGACCTTGCGGATCAGATTGGGGCGGAATTGCTGGATGCTACCGCCGCCGACCGCGCAGTGCGTGCGGTCGCGCCGGTCTATCGCGCCAAGGCCGGCGACGTCTGTTACATGCTGTCGCGCAAAAGCCGCGAGGAATTGCAGACCTGCAGCGCCACTGCGATCATCTGCGACAAGGCGATATCGTCGCTCGTTCCCGATACCATTCCCGTATTATTGACCGCGAAGCCGCATACCGCCTTTGCGCTTGCAGGCACCTTGCTTCATGAAAGGGCCATGCGGCCATCCTATAATACGAGTGAGAGAGGCGTATCTCCGGGAGCCTTCGTCGATTCCACGGCGCGCCTGGAGGCAGGCGTAGAGGTCGAGCCGATGGCGGTGATCGGTGCCGGCGCTGAAATCGGAAGCGGCACGCGAATCGCTGCGGGCGCCATGATAGGACCCGGTGTGCGGATCGGCCGCGATTGCACCATCTCCGCGGGTGTGAGCATTCTTTGCGCGCTGATCGGCAACAACGTCATCATTCACCCTGGAACGCGCATCGGCCAGGACGGGTTCGGCTATGCGCCTGGTCCGACGGGCGGGATGATCAAAATCGTCCAGGTCGGACGGGTGATCATACAGGATCACGTTGAGATCGGTGCCAACACGACGATCGATCGTGGCACCATGGACGACACGGTGATCGGCGAGGGGACGAAGATCGACAATCTCGTGCAGATCGGCCACAACGTGCGCATTGGCCGCTATTGCGGCATCGTCAGTCAGGTCGGCATTGCCGGCAGCGCCCAGATCGGCGACGGAGTGATGATCGGCGGAGGCGTCGGGGTCAACGGGCATACCAGCATCGGAAGTGGTGCGCAGATCGCAGCAATGAGTGGCGTGGCAAGCGATGTGCCGGCCGGCGAACGCTACGGCGGTATTCCGGCGCGGCCGATGCGCGACTTTCTCCGCGATGTCGCTGAAATGGCGCTGAGGTCGAGCGAGAGGCAGAAGAAGAAGGGTGGCAAGGATGAATGAAGCTGCAACGGTCCTCGGAACCGCGGACATACAGGAAATCCTGAAGCTTCTTCCCCATCGTTATCCCTTCTTGCTCGTGGATCGCATCATCGAGATCGATAGCGACAATTCGGCCATCGGGATCAAGAACGTGACGGCCAATGAGCCGCATTTCACGGGCCACTTCCCCGAGAAGCCGATCATGCCGGGCGTCCTTTTGATCGAAGGCATGGCGCAGACGGCCGGCGCGATCTGTGCCCGCAAGACGGGGGGCGGAAGCAATCTCGTATATTTCATGACGATCGACAACGCCCGCTTCCGCAAGCCCGTCGTACCGGGAGACCGGGTAGAATTTCATGTCGTAAAGCAAAAGCAGCGCGGCAATATCTGGAAGTTTCACTGTGATGCAAAAGTTGACGGGCAACTCGTCGCCGAAGCTGATATCGGCGCGATGATTGTCAGCAAGGAAGACGTCTGAGAATGATAGCATCAAGTGCGAAGATCCATCCGTCCTCGGCGATCGAGGGCGGGGCGGTAATCGGCGAAAACGTTAAGATCGGCCCGTTCTGCCATATCGGGCCGAATGTCGTTCTTGCCGATGAAGTCGAAATTCTGAGCCACGTCACAGTCATCGGCCGTACCACCGTCGGCAAGGGGACGAAGATCTTTCCGGGAGCGGTTATCGGCGGCGATTCGCAGAGCATGCACCATAGCGCATTGAATACCACGCTGGTGATCGGCGAGAACTGTACCATCCGCGAAGGCGTGACCATGAATACGGGCACGGTGGAGCATGGCGGTGCAACGATTGTCGGCGATAACAATCTTTTCCTTGCCTACTCGCACGTAGCGCATGATTGCCGCCTCGGAAACAATATCATCCTCTCCAACAATGTCATGCTTGCGGGGCACGTCACCGTTGCGGACCGCGCCATCCTCGGCGGCGGTTCGGCAGTTCACCAGTTCACCCGTATCGGCCGGCAGGCCTTCATCGGCGGGCTGTCCGCGGTGAGCTATGACGTTATTCCCTACGGGATGCTCAACGGCAATCCCGGGCTCTTGAGCGGCCTCAACGTCGTCGGGATGACTCGCGCAGGGTTCGATCGTTCGACGATTCATCGGGTTCGGCGGTGCTACAAGCAGATTTTCGAGGGGGATGGCTCGATCCGTGCAAACGCAGCCGCAATCCGCGACGAGTATCTCGATTGCGCACCGGCTCTAGAGATCCTGGACTTTATCGCCGCCGAGAGCGACCGCGCGCTGTCGTCGCCGAATCGCGGCGCCAAAGGCTGATGTCGGTGGCGATTCATCGCCTGCCGCAGTCAAAAGGCAGGCTCGCCATCATTGCCGGTGCCGGTGCACTTCCCCATCATGTCGCCGAGGCGGCACGCCGTCAGGGGGAAAACCCGTTCATAATTGCGCTGTCGCGGGAGGCCGATGCCGATTGGACCGGCTTCGACCATACGGTTTGCGCAATCGGGGACTTTGCCGCAATCAGCCACACCTTCGAGGCCGAGAAGATCGATCGAGTGGTCCTTTCGGGTGCAGTGCGACGGCGTCCGGAGTGGCGCGATATTCGTCCTACATTGAAGACGCTGGCCAAGGTGCCGCGCGTTTTCCGCACCCTGATGTCCGGTGGTGACGATGCGGTCCTGCGCATGGTGATCGAGCTGATCGAGGCGAGCGGCGCACATGTGATCGGTGCGCACGAAGTCGTTCCTGGGCTTCTTGCGGATGTCGGTCCGCTTGGCAGGCACGCACCCATGGACGAGGACCAGCGCGACATCCGGGCAGGCATTGCCGCGGCAAATGCACTGGGTGCGCTCGACGTCGGCCAGGGTGCCGTCGCCGTCGGCGGCAGGGTTGTGGCGCTTGAAGGCGCGGAAGGAACGGACGCCATGTTGGCGAGAGTTTCCGACCTCAGGAAAGACGGGCGAATATCCGTCCGCCGCCGCGGTGTTCTCGTGAAGCTCTGCAAACCGCAACAGGACGAGCGGGCGGACCTGCCTTCGATCGGTCCGTCAACCGTTGCAGAAGCGCATGCAGCCGGCCTCGCGGGCATTGCCATCGAGGCGGGGCGCGCGCTGGTTCTGGAGCGGACACGCCTTGTGGAGGCGGCCGACAGGAGCGGTATGTTTGTACTGGGTATCGAGCGCAATCTCCGCAGGGAGCGGGAATGACCGATAGAGCCTACAGGCTGGCGGTCATCGCCGGCGAAGTTTCCGGCGACCTGCTCGGCGCCGACCTCGTGCGGGCCCTGCGCGATCGGGCGGACGGTACCGTCGAACTCGTTGGTATCGGCGGCGAGGCACTCGAGGCCGAAGGGCTTCGGCCGTTGTTCGACTATTCCGAACTCTCGATCATGGGCTTCTCGCAGGTCCTGGCAAATCTTCCCAAGCTCCTGGCGCGGATTCGACAGACCGCGAGCGCGATCACCGCTGCGCGGCCGGATGCTCTGGTTATAATCGACAGCCCCGATTTCACTCACCGAGTGGCGCAGCGCGTCCGCGCCGCACTGCCGGACTTGCCGGTGATCGATTATGTCTGCCCGAGCGTCTGGGCATGGAAGCCGGAACGGGCGCCGCGCATGCGGGCTTATGTGGATCACGTGCTGGCGGTTCTGCCGTTCGAACCGGACGTGATGGTGAAACTCGGCGGCCCGCCGACCACCTATGTCGGTCACAGGCTGGCATTGGACAGCAACGTGCTTGCCGTACGGCAGCGCCAGCGGCTGAAGCAACAGGCGCAGGAACCGGGCGGGGCGAACGCCTGTCTCCTGTTACCCGGCTCACGCGGAAGCGAGATCAGCCGCCTGCTGCCTGTCTTTCGCGACACGGTCGAAGAACTCGCTGATCGGAACGAAGGCATCCGCTTCCTTCTGCCAACTGTGCCTCGTCAGGAAGAACGGGTGAGGGCGATGACGGCCTCCTGGAGGGTGCAACCCGCGATCAGTGTAACTTCGGAAAGGAAATGGGAGGCTTTCGCCGAAGCCGACGCGGCCATAGCCGCATCGGGTACGGTTATCCTCGAGCTGGCGCTCGCCGGCGTTCCCGTCGTCTCCACCTATTCTGCCGACTGGCTCGTAAGCCTCCTGCATTCCCGCATCCGGATCTGGACCGCAGCGCTTCCGAACCTGATCGCGGATTTTCCGGTCGTTCCGGAATATTTCAACAAGATGATACGGCCGGCCTCCCTGACGCGCTGGTTCGAGCGGCTTTCGTGTGACACGCCCCAACGACGCGCGATGCTCGACGGGTTCGCGCTCGTGCAGCAGCGAATGGAGACGGATCGTCCGCCAGGCGAAAAGGCGGCGGACATCGTTTTGACCTATATTCAAGCGGGGCGGAAGGGATCCTCGGGTCAAGCCAAAGGATGACGGGTGGTGGGGTAGCGCACGAGAACGGCACGGGGCGGTCCGTGCAGCCATCGGCTGGTGGTCCGCACTGCGAACGGCCGAGGCAATCATAGGTTTTGCGAACGTGCCGCGACGCCCCTCGCGTCATCCTCGGGTCAAGCCCGAGGATGACGGTTGGTGGGGCTTTTTGTTGCCTGCGTTCGCCGTTCAGCGCTTGGTGATCGGCACATAGTCGCGCAGCGGTGCGCCGACATAAAGCTGGCGCGGCCGGCCGATGCGCTGCTCCGGATCCTCGATCATTTCGTTCCACTGGGCAATCCAGCCGACCGTGCGGGCAAGCGCGAACAGCACCGTGAACATCGTGGTGGGGAAGCCCAGCGCCTTCAGCGTTATGCCGGAGTAGAAGTCGATATTCGGATAGAGCTTCTTCTCGACGAAGTACTCGTCAGTTAGCGCTATGCGCTCGAGTTCCATCGCGACTTCCAGAAGCGGATCGTCCTTGTGGCCGAGTTCGGCGAGAACCTCATGCGTCGTTTTCTGCATGATTTTCGCGCGCGGATCGTAGTTTTTGTAGACCCGGTGGCCGAAGCCCATGAGACGGAACGGGTCATTCTTGTCCTTGGCCTTGGCTATATATTCCGGGATGCGGTCGGCAGTACCGATTTCGGCGAGCATGTTCAGCGCAGCCTCGTTGGCGCCACCATGGGCCGGTCCCCAAAGGCAGGCGATGCCGGCGGCGATACAGGCGAAGGGGTTCGCACCCGACGAACCGGCGAGGCGCACGGTCGAAGTCGATGCGTTCTGCTCGTGGTCGGCATGCAGGATGAATATCCGGTCCATCGCGCGGGCGAGAACCGGGTTTACGACATAATCCTCGCAGGGCACGGCGAAACACATGCGCAGGAAGTTGGAGGCGTAATCGAGGTCGTTCTTCGGGTAAACGAAGGGCTGCCCGATATGGTATTTGTAGGCCATCGCCGCAATGGTGGGCATCTTGGCGATCATCCGGAGCGACGCGACCATTCGCTGGTGCGGATCCGTGATGTCCGTCGAGTCGTGATAGAAGGCGGAAAGCGCCCCGACGCAGCCGCACATGACCGCCATCGGATGGGCGTCGCGGCGGAAGCCGGTGAAAAACCGCGACATCTGTTCATGGACCATGGTGTGATGCGTGACGCGATAGTCGAAATCGGCCTTCTGCGCCTTGGTCGGCAGTTCGCCGTAGAGGAGCAGATAGCAGACTTCGAGAAAATCGCCGTGCTCCGCCAGTTGCTCGATCGGGAAACCGCGGTGAAGCAGGACGCCCTCGTCGCCGTCGATGTAAGTGATCTTGGACTCACACGAAGCCGTGGAGGTGAAGCCCGGATCGTAGGTGAACATCGTCGTCTGCTTGTAAAGCGAACCGATGTCCACAACGTCCGGACCTATCGATCCCGATCGCACCGGCAGATCCGCGGATTTACCGCCGAATGTTACTGTCGCGCTTTTCTCTGACATGGGACCCTCCGTGTTGTGGCATCGTGGCATAGCTCTGTGCCGCGAATTTGAGCGGTGCGAATTTGCTATATGATTTATTTTCGACTGCCAAGCAGTACCAAAGGCAAACTTGTGCGATGCGAAAACCACATATGGCAACGCAACAAACGCATGTTACGGCAATTCGTTCAGGGAGATCAATGATCGCTAAGCTGATAATGCGGGACCATTCTATCTGGTCTGCCTCATTTTTGAGCATTGACCTTCGAGTTGCAAGGTCGTCGCGTTGCCTGCATGATCGCTAAAGTTGCGGCGCGCGGAGCGGAAATGGCGGAGAGTCAGGTACGGATTGTCTTGCGCGACGACGAGCACAGCTCTCCGCCCCCCGCCGAAGGCACCGGGGTCGTCGCCGGCAAATTGGCGATCGCCTCCGCCGGCCGAGCGCCTGCCGACCGGCGTTCTGCAACCATTCGCAACAGGACTCGTTCCACCGCCGCCGCTGTCTCCCGCGGGATAAGTCGTGCGGCCGCCGAAGAGCAGGAATACGGCCACGGCTTCGTCCTGGTTCCGGTCGTGCTCGCGCTCGGATCCCTGGCATGGTTTGCGCTGCCCGAAACCGTCGGAACCGCTAAACTTGCAGCGCTGCTTTGCGTTTTCGGAATATCTGCGCTGCTTTGCCGAGGGAACCTCCGCCCCTGGCGGCCTCTGGCGGTCGCGCCGGCACTGTTTGCTGCCGGCATGCTGCTCGCCGCGGCCGAAACGGCCAGGCGCGACACCGTCATTCTCGACGCGCCCGTGACAACGACTGTTCGCGGGACGGTTTTGTCACGGGATCCGGACGACAGGGGACGCTGGCGCTATCTCGTGGAGATACAGGAAACATCGAACCCGCGGCTGCGCAGGGCACCGGAAAGGACAACGCTTCTGGCGCGGAGCCGCCACGAGCCTTTTGCCATCGGGGCGATCATCGAAGGCAAGGCCCGTTTGTCGCCGCCTTCGGGGCCTGCTCTGCCCGGTCTCAACGACTTCGCTTTCGGCGCCTATTTCAAAGGCTTGGGCGCGGTGGGGTTTTTCTATGGTGCGCCGCGTGCGTTGGCGGGCGCCGCGTCAGGCAGAGACATAGCAGAAACTTCGCTCGGGGAACGGGCGGCTGCATATCTGGCACCGGTCCGCGAGGCGATCGGCAACCGCATACGCTCGGCGATCGGTGGCGACACGGGTGCGATCGCTGCCGCGCTCGTGACCGGCGAGGAGCGCGCGATCAGCCGAGAGGCGGTCGAGACATTGCGTGCGGCCGGCCTCTCGCATGTCCTTGCGATCTCCGGGCTTAACATGGTGCTCGCCGCGGGTACCTTTCTGATTGGCGCCCGGACGCTGCTGAGCCTCATTCCCGGCCTGGCCGAAAGGCACTCCGCCAAGAAGATTGCCGCCGTCGGCGCTCTTCTCATGGTCTTCTTCTATATCCTGATTTCCGGTGGCGCCGTCTCGGCAGTCAGATCCTGGATAATGATTTCGATCATGCTCGTCGCAGTGCTGTTCGACCGCGTTTCGATCAGCCTGCGCAACGTCGCGCTCGCCGCATTGATCATTCTCGCCTGGACGCCGTCGGCGGCAGCCGGACCCGGATTTCAAATGTCCTTTGCGGCGACGCTTGCCCTTGTGGCGGGCTATGCCCGCTGGCGCGACCAGAGGAGAAAGCATCGAGAGAGCTCGGGCAGCCGGCCGGGCATGGGCGCCGTATCCAGCCTCGCTGTAGGCACCGTTGCCACTTCCCTCATTGGCGGAATGGCGACCGCTGTCTACGCGGCTGCCCATTTCAACCGGCTTCCCGCCTACGGGCTGGTCGCAAATGTTCTCACGACCCCTCTGACCAGCGTACTCATTATGCCTTTCGCGCTGTTCGCGATGCTGCTCATGCCATTTGGGCTCGAACATTATCCGCTCGTGATCATGGGGCAGGGGCTGGATTGGATGATGGCGGTCGCGCGATATGTCGCCGCGCTCGATGGCGAGTGGACGACCGGGCGCATGGCCGATGGGCCCTTCTTTCTCATCGCCCTCGGCGGCACGCTGCTTTGCGTGTTGAGAACGCGATTGGCTCTTGGAGGCGCTGGGCTCGTCGCGTTGGGTGTATGCGTGATTGCTCTCGATCCGCGGGAGGAGCGCCCGTCGATCGTAATATCCGAGGACGCTCAACTGGTCGGCCTCGTCACCGCTGATGCGATCGCGACCAATCGGAGCCGTCCGCCGGAGTTCATCTTCTCGCAATGGCGGCGGGCGCTTGCCGTCTCAGAGCATGCAGTGCCGCTCGATCTCCCTGTGTACGCGGGAAGCGACGTCGACACGGCAGCTTTGCTGGCTTCCGCCAAAGTGGGCGTTTTTACGTGCCGGAAAGGCACCGGGTGCGTCGGTCGTAGCCGGGAAGGTTGGACAGTAGCGATTGTCGAAAAGGCCGAATTGGTGCCCCTCTTGTGCGGTCACGCCGATTTGGTCGTCGTTGCCAGCCGCCGGCCTGTGGCAGCCTGCCCGCCCGGCGCATCGCTGATCATAAGCACCGGGACGTTGCGACGCACGGGGTCCGTTGAAATTCATGCCGTGCCGGAGCAGGCGGGATCACCGCGCATGCAGGTCGTCGGCTCGTTCTCCTCCACGGAAAGACCCTGGCAGCGTCATCGCCGCTATGACTGGCGGGCCGGCAGTTTCGTGCCTGAGGGGTCACCGCTTTGAGGCCGCGCGATCAACATCGCCCCATCTGCTGCCATATTCTTGATTATTGTACTCCACAATCTTGTCATTCCTCCATCGTTTGTCGTAAAGAGCGTTGCGAAGGCGTTCCGCCGGCAAGCTGGGCGGGACGCGAGCGGATGCGGCTTGCATGCCGCGCCCACCAGATTGTTGAAGAGTTGATTGCAGGCCCGTGACGCCCGGGCGGATGCGGAAAAGAGGAACGAGATGTCTGATCGGGTCCGGTCGAAATTGAACCTGTTGCTGACCGCAATGCTCACTGTCTTTCTTTTCGGTCCGGTTGGTGCCGGGCTTGCGCAGACCGCACAACAGCCCAATTCCGTTTCGGTCGACGCCCAGCCTGCGGCGCCGGACGTGTCGGGCGCCGATGGACCGCTCCTGCAGGCGGGCGAGTCGGTCGAGGCAGCGACGGACGGCGCAACGGCGGAGGGAGCGAACCCGGTGCTTCCGCACGATCTCTCGCCGGTTGGAATGTTTCTTGCCGCCGATATCGTCGTTAAAGCGGTGATGATCGCTCTTGCGCTTGCATCCGTCGCAACCTGGGCGATCTTCATCGTCAAGACGCTGGAACTCGCCTATGCCAAGTCGCGTCTCAAGCGCGCCGTAGCAAATCTCGTTTCGGCAAATGGCCTGGCCGAGGTTCATTCCAAGCTCGAGCGCCGCTCCGGCGTCGCCGGAAACATGGTCACTGCGGCGATCGACGAAATGACACGCTCCGAGGCCGTTCTGGATCTTACGCCGTCAGCCGGGGTGAAGGAACGCGTCTCTTCGCTGCTTACGCGTATAGAGGTTCGCGCCGGCAAGAGGATGAGCGCCGGTACCGGGATTTTGGCCTCCATCGGGTCCGTCGGACCGTTCGTTGGCCTCTTCGGTACCGTCTGGGGTATCATGAATTCCTTCATAGGCATCAGCAAGGCGCAGACAACCAACCTCGCCATTGTTGCGCCGGGTATTGCAGAGGCGCTGCTGGCGACGGCAATAGGACTCGTCGCGGCGATACCTGCGGTGGTGATCTACAATTACTTCGCCCGGTCGGTCGGGGGCTACAAGCTCATCCTTGCGGATGCGGGAGCAGCCGTTGAGAGGTTGGTAAGCCGCGATCTGGATCATCGTCACGCCCGCAAAGCGTCGCGCCGCCAGGACAGCTTCACCCACGGCCCAGACGCTATCGCCAGAATCGGATAAGCAAGGGATGGCAGGAAAAACATCCGAAGGCAGCGGCGATCTCGACGAGAACAGCGAGATCAACGTTACCCCTTTCATCGACGTCATGCTCGTGCTCCTCATCATCTTCATGGTGGCTGCGCCGCTGGCGACCGTCGACATGAAGGTCGATCTGCCGCAATCGGTGGCAAAACCCGCGCCGCGTGACGACAAACCGGTCTTCGTCACCCTGAAGGCCGATCTCACGCTTGCCGTCGGCAATGAAGAGGCCCCTCGCGAGGCCTTTGTGTCGGAGTTGAACCGGACAACCGGCGGCAATACGGAGACGCGCGTGCTCCTGCGCGCCGATCGGCTGGTCGACTATGGAGAACTGATGACGGTGATGAACCTCATTCAGAATGCCGGCTACGCCAAGATCGCACTCGTCGGTCTGGAAGCAGCGCCCGCCCGCTAGGCAACCTCCTTATGCTCTGCACCGCCATGCCGACACACGACTGACGGACGCCTTTTTGCGTGCGCAGATATGCAGTCGCTTGAAACCGGACGTGCGGCGATCTATGAGCTTTGTGCACGTGCACAGGCTGCGAAGCGGTCCTGAGCATATGCGCAAAGACAACAAACTGAAGCGTGTCGCATGATTTCGATTGATGCGACACGCTTCAGGCAACAGAGTGGCAGCAGCCCGACGCCAGATCGAACGCTATTCCAAGGCGCCGCGCCCATTCCGACACGAGGCAATATCATGAACTTCGAAGCAGCCCGCATCAAGATGGTGGACAACCAGATCCGGACCACGGATGTGACGTCGCATTCAGTCCTGTCCGCCTTCCTGTCGGTGCCGCGCGAGGAGTTCGTTCCAGCCAAGATGCGGGAACTGGCCTATATCGACACCGACGTCGAACTCGTGGGCGGGGTGCAGCCGCGTTACCTGATGGAGCCATCGCCGCTGGCGAAGCTGCTTCAGCTCGCAGAAATTTCCAAATCCGACCTGGTCCTCGAGATTGGCTGCGGCACTGGCTACGCTTCGGCATTGCTTTCGCTTCTCGCCGGTTCCGTCGTGGCCCTGGAGAGCGACGAAGCCCTCGCTGCGACGGCCACGGCAACGCTGTCGCGTCTCGGTTATGACAACGTCGCCGTCGTGAGTGGCGATCTGACCAAAGGCTATGCGGCGGAAGCACCCTATGATGTGATCTTCGTCAACGGTGCAGTGGAAATCATACCGGCCGAACTGTTCGAGCAGCTTCGCGACGGTGGACGCCTCGTGACGGTGGAAGGTTTTGGTAACGCTTCCCGTGCAAAACTTTATGCGCGCGAATCGGGCATGACATCGGAGCGAGCTGACTTCAATACGGCCGTGAAACCGCTTCCCGGTTTCCTTCTCGAGCGTAGTTTTGTTTTTTGATGGGCCTCTTATTGAGGTAGCTCAACATATGAGTGTTGACGCTGAAACTGCAATGTTGCCGAACGGCAACGTATTATTTGTTTCTTTTTGAAATGGCCGTGTAGAGGGTCGGTGCGCAGTTGTCGTAGGACCGAATCCGGAGTTCAAAAGAGCTTGGAAGCGGTGATTTGCCCGCCATGGGTGGCGCGGAGCTTCACCGTAAGGTTTGTGCAGGCCGCCGAAAGGCGATTGGCCTGCTGAAATGCGGGGGTGGCAAATGCTGCCTCGGTTGATCGGAGGGAAGATGGTGTCGATTGTCCGCAAAGCAGCCTTGTGGGCGGCTGTCTCGACCAGTGTGCTGCTCGCGCCCCATGCCGTTCTCGCGGAGACGATTTTCGGGGCGATGGCCAAGGCCTATGCGAACAACCCGGATCTCAATGCCGCTCGCGCCGGGTTGCGGGCTACGGATGAAGGGGTTCCGATCGCGAAGTCAGGCTTTCGGCCGCAGATTTCCGCATCCGCGACGGGAACCCTGACGCGGCTCGACCAGGAAAAAAGTCGGGCGCAAGACCTTCATGCCGGGCAGGTAGGCATCTCCATCACGCAGATGATCTTCGATGGATTTCAGACGCTGAACAATGTCCGCGCCGCCGAAGCGGAGGTTTTTTCGAGTCGCGAAACGCTGAAGGCCAATGAGATTCAGATCCTGCTTTCGGCCGCGCAATCCTATGCTAACATCGCACGCGACCAGCAGATCGTTTCCATCCGCCGGCAGAACCTGGCCTTCCTCAGGGAGCAGCTGAACGCAGCGCAGGCCCGCCTCGATGTGGGCGAGGGCACGCGGACCGATGTGAGCCAGGCGCAGGCGGAACTCGCCAACGCTCAGTCGCTGCTCGTCGCTGCCGTCGCGCAGCTGAAGCAGAGCGAGGCGGTTTATGTGCAGATCGTCGGCGCGGCGCCGACCGGCATCAGGCAGCCGGGGCCTGCGACCAAGGCCATGCCAAGGTCGCTCGACCAGGCCGTTGCGACCGGGCTGCGCGAAAACCCGCAAATCCTGGCGGCTCAATATGCCGTCGATTCGGCCGGCTATCAGGTCAAGTCCGCCGAAGGCACGATGTTGCCCGGCGTCGTCCTCCAGGGCGCCGTAACGCGCAACACCGGAAATGCCGGTCAGGGGCTTGATGACACGACCGCGAGTGTCACGGCCCGGCTCGAAGTTCCGATTTATCAGGGCGGTGCGGAATATGGTCAGATCCGCCAAGCCAAGGAAATACTCGGACAGCAGCGGATCCTCGTCGACTCTGCACGCGCTTCGGTGCAGCAGACCGTCGTCTCGGCCCATGCGCAGCTCGAATCCGCGCTCGCCAGAATCCGAGCCAGCAGGTCGCAGATCTCCGCCGCGAACCTGGCGCTGGAGGGCGTGATCGAAGAACGCAAGGTCGGCCAGCGCACGACACTGGATGTGCTCGATGCACAGCAGGACGTTCTGGATGCGCAGGAGTCGCTGGCCGGGGCGCAGCGTGATGCCGTGGTTGCCAGTTATGCCCTGCTCGCCGCAATGGGGCACCTCACCGTCAGGAGTCAGGGCCTCCAGGTGGCTGAATACCGGGCCGAGGAACACTACGAGGCCGTCAAGGACAAGTGGTTCGGACTGCGTACCGTCGACGGACGCTAGATTACGATGGTTTAGGCCGGTACGGCCTGAAATCATGAACATGACGCACGACGCCGCGTGGCCGATAAGGGACCGCGGCGTTTCGCGTTACGGCGCAGTCGCCATGGCCTCTGCCGAAAAAAACAAATCTGTGCAAGAATTTACGGAGCTGATTCGCGGCGTTTGTTTCGCCGGCGAACTCACTTAAGGTTTGTTCGAATCGGCACACGGAAGGCTTTTCCGTGTTCGTCCGCAGCAAACGGGGATTGAAATGGCGCAGCTCAACGTCGCACGCGAACCTTCGATGGATGAGATTCTGGCATCCATTCGCAAGATCATCGAGAGTAACGAGCCTGGGCCGACCGGAACCTCCATGCGGCAGAGTTTCGAGGACGACGGCGGCGATGATGCCGATCATTCGATCGATTCCGAGACAGAAGCGAACGATTTCGGTTCCATTGAAGATCGATTTTCCGCCGTGGGGTCGTCACAATCGGTGGCCGAAACCCGTACCGGCTCATCACTGTCCTCGACTGCGCCGCTTTCGCTTGCAGATGTTGCGGCAAGGGTGAGGGCGGCGTCCGAGCGGCAGGCGGTGCATACGCCACAGAGAGAGCAAACAGGGGGAGCGGATGCGCGTTCGCCAGAGGATAGCCCTGTGATTTCACGCGTTGCGGCGTTCCCTTCTTCGGCTGCCCTCGCGTCGAATGCGGCCACAGGAGGTTCTGTGAGCCGCTTCCCGGCGCATGGCGACCCGGCCCCTGCGACCGGGGAGCCGGCAGTGGATGCGCATGCGGCCGCACCGGAAGAGCCAGCCGAGCCGGAAAGCGCGCCAGGCTCGATCGTTTCCCCGGCTGTCAGCCGCCAGGTGGCGCGCGCCTTCGACGAACTGGCGCATGCCGTGGAGAACGGTCCTCGCCGTTCCTTCGACGAAATCGCCGAGGCGATGCTGCGCCCGATGCTGCAGGAATGGTTGGACGACAACCTGCCGACTCTGGTGGAGAGACTGGTGCGCGAGGAAATCGAACGGGTGGCCCGCGGGCCGCGGCGCTGAATCGGTGCATAGCACCTCAGGGCTGGCAAGCCGCCTGTGTGCAAGCTGAATTGACCGTTCGATTTTGCCTGGCGTTTTCGCGCTTGTCATCGGCACCGCCGCGTCTGCTGTGCGAAGGGTTCTTTCAACCAAGGACCTGCGATGGCTGGACGTCCGAACGGAAACCGTTACCATCACTGATCGAAAGTGTTTCAACGAGGAGGCCGCGTTCGCGATGAAAGCGGCTTTTTCCCCGTTCAGGTTGACTCGCCCCGGGCGTTCCGGTTTACAAACGCTGACATCAATCTCCAAAAAATCGGCTGAAGAATGCTTGATAAAACCTACGATTCCGCAGCGGTAGAACCGAAGATCGCCAAAGCCTGGGACGAGGCGGACGCCTTCCGTGCCGGTGCGAATGCGAAGCCCGGGGCAGAGACCTTCACGATCGTGATCCCGCCGCCGAACGTGACGGGTTCGCTGCATATGGGTCATGCGCTCAACAATACGCTGCAGGACCTCATGGTCCGCTTCGAACGCATGCGCGGCAAGGACGTACTCTGGCAGCCGGGTATGGACCATGCGGGTATCGCCACCCAGATGGTCGTCGAGCGCCAGCTCAGGGAACGGCAGCTTCCGGGCCGCCGCGAGATGGGACGCGAGGCCTTCATTGAGAAGGTCTGGGAGTGGAAGGCCGAATCCGGTGGCCTGATCTTCAATCAATTGAAGCGGCTCGGTGCCTCCTGCGACTGGTCGCGTGAGCGCTTCACGATGGACGAGGGGCTTTCCGACGCCGTCATCGAGGTTTTCGTCAGCCTTTACAAGGAAGGCCTCATCTATCGCGACAAGCGCCTGGTCAACTGGGATCCGAAGCTGCAAACGGCGATTTCCGACATCGAGGTAGAGCAGGTCGAGATCAATGGGCATCTCTGGCACCTGCGCTACCCGCTCGAAGATGGCGTGACCTATGAGCACCCGGTTTCCTTCGATGAAGACGGCAATGCGACGGAATGGGAGACCCGCGACTATCTGGTCGTCGCGACCACGCGCCCTGAGACCATGCTCGGCGATACCGGCGTTGCCGTTCATCCCGACGACGCGCGCTACAAAGGGATTGTCGGCAAGCATGTCATTTTGCCGATCGTCGGGCGCCGCATCCCGATCGTCGCCGACGAGTATCCTGATCCGACGACCGGCACCGGCGCGGTGAAGATGACGCCTGCCCACGACTTCAACGATTTCGACGTCGGCAAGCGCAGGGGGCTGCGCCAGGTCAATGTTCTGACAGCGGACGGCCGGATCACGATCAAGAACAACGAGGATTTCCTCGAGGGCCTCGACCATCCGGCTGCGCTCCATGGCGCCTGGGACCAGCTGGAGGGCAAGGATCGCTTCGAAGCCCGCAAGCTCATCGTGGAAATGCTCGAAGTAGCTGGTCTCGTCGACCATATCGAACCACACAAGCATATGGTGCCCCATGGCGACCGCGGTGGCGTGCCTATCGAGCCGCGCCTGACCGAGCAATGGTATGTCGACGCCAAGACCTTGGCCAGGCCGGCGATTGCAGCCGTCAAGGAAGGCAGGACCAACTTCGTTCCGAAGAATTGGGAAAAGACCTATTTCGAGTGGATGGAGAACATTCAGCCCTGGTGTATTTCGCGCCAGCTCTGGTGGGGGCATCAGATTCCGGCCTGGTACGGTCCCGACGGGCAGATTTTCGTCGAGCGAACCGAGGAGGAAGCACTGCATGCGGCGATTCAGCATTATATCGCCCATGAAGGACCGATGAAGGCCTATGTCGAGGACTTGCTCGAAAACTTCAAGCCGGGTGAGATCCTGACGCGTGACGAGGACGTTCTCGACACCTGGTTCTCCTCCGCGCTCTGGCCCTTCTCCACGCTCGGTTGGCCGAAGGAGACGCCGGAGCTCGACAAATACTATCAGACCGATGTGCTGGTAACGGGCTTCGACATCATCTTCTTCTGGGTCGCTCGGATGATGATGATGGGCCTTCATTTCATGAAGGATGCGGACGGCACGCCGGTCGAGCCGTTCCACACGGTTTATGTTCATGCGCTCGTTCGGGACAAGAACGGTCAGAAGATGTCGAAGTCCAAGGGCAACGTCATCGACCCCCTCGAGCTCATCGACGAATACGGCGCCGACGCGCTGCGCTTCACGCTGGCGATAATGGCGGCTCAGGGGCGCGACGTGAAGCTCGATCCGGCCCGGATTGCGGGCTACCGCAACTTCGGAACCAAACTCTGGAACGCAACCCGTTTTGCCGAGATGAACGGTGCAACGAGCAGCGAAGGCTTCATCCCGGAGGCGGCTTCGCTCACGACCAATCGCTGGATTCTGACGGAGCTGTCGCGGACCATCCGCGATGTGAGCGAAGCAATCGAGGACTACCGCTTCAACGATGCGGCCGGAACCCTCTACCGCTTCGTCTGGAACCAGTTCTGCGACTGGTATCTCGAACTCCTGAAGCCCGTCTTCAATGGCGACGACGAGGCGGCCAAACGGGAGTCCCAGGCCTGCACTGCCTATGTTCTGGACGAAACCTACAAGCTCCTGCATCCATTCATGCCCTTCATGACGGAAGAGCTTTGGGACAAGACGAGCGGCCCAGGGCGCGAGCGCGCCACGCTTCTTTGTCACGCCGAATGGCCTGCGGCCTTCTATGCGGATGATGCGGCGGCGGACGAGATCAACTGGCTGATCGACCTCGTCTCGGGCATTCGTTCCGTTCGGGCCGAAATGAACGTCCCCCCGGCGGCGATGGCCCCCCTTGTGGTGGTCGGGGCGAAGGCGCAAACGCGCGAGCGTCTCGATCGGCACGCTTCCGCCATAAAGCGTCTGGCGAGGGTGGAGAAGATCGAACCTGCTGCTGTGGCCCCGCGAGGCAGCGCGCAGATCGTCATCGGCGAGGCGACGGCTTGCCTTCCGCTTGGCAGCCTCATCGATCTCGCAGCCGAGAAACTGCGCCTGGAAAAGGCGATCGCGAAAGTCGACGTCGAGCGGGAGCGGATCCTCGGCAAGCTGGCCAACGAGAAATTCGTTGCCAACGCCAGGCCCGAGCTGGTGGAGGCCGAACGCGAGCGGCTGGTCGAACTCGACGCGCAGAAGGACTCGCTCGGCATTGCTTTGTCCCGCGTTTCAGAAGCGGGCTGAAGGTCACCACGAGGCGAGACCATGATCCGCGGCAGCATTGCCGCGGATTTTTTATAGCGGCTTCCATGTGATTCGGTTGGCCGGAGAGGAAAGACGACAATACACGCATGGGTTTTGCCCGGTCGGATTTCAACGGTGCTTGGGTGACCTAATTTGCAAAAAGCAACATTGTTGTTCCAGCGTCACAGTTCGGTTTGACACTAGGATGCTTTTCTTGCTGGCCTCTGTTTTCCCTCCATTTGAGGAATAAAAATCCGGAATTTACGAATTGCGGCCAAAAGATGAAGGTCTTACGTAAATTTGGCGGAGGTCTCCGCCACGGCGGTTCGGGGCCCGGCGGTTTGCCATTTCACGCAATCGTGAGGATACTCACCTCAAGCGCGGCACGAGGTGAATGGTCGCATCATTTGGAATGCAGGGGAGGAGCTTTATGGCTCGGATTGGATTGAAGCGGGGTGTTCTGGCTGCGGTTGCCGGAATGCTCGTGGCCTCGGCTGCGCAGGCGGGAGGGCTGGAGCGCAGCGGCTATAATATCGATCTTCTGTTCGACCCGTCGGACTATGCGGCCGAAGCGACGGCGACCTACGTTAATCCGCAGCGCGAGCTGAAGAATGTCCGTGATACCGACACGGCGAATACGGATATTCTCGGAGGGACGTTCGGTGGCGGGAACCTGAATTACCGCCCGAATACCGCGGATGACACTGAAGGGTACTGGGCGCCCCGCATCGGCGTTAAGGCTGCTTTGAGTGACAGCATTGACTGTATGGCGGACTACTCGCAGCCCTGGGGCGCCCACACCCACCCTGGCAAAAACTGGGCCGGTGCCAACAACAACATCGAGACGAAGGTAGAGAGCGACAATTATGCGGCCACGTGCTCCTATAAATGGGAAATGGGCCCTGGCTATTTCCGTGTTATTGGCGGCGGCTTTTACCAAGAGGTGGGCGGCTTCAAAGAACGGCTTGTGCAAGATTACACCTTCGCGCCGTTCCCGTTTTCAACCTTTTCAGGTGTTGGCCGTCTAGAGTTGGAAGATAGCGGATGGGGTTGGCGCACTGGCGTCGCGTACGAAATTCCCGAGTACGCGATGCGGGCGAGCTTAGTTTATAACAGTGCTGTCGACTTGGATGATCTTTCCGGCTTTATTGATCTGCGTCAGCTCGCATTCCCGAACCCTCTCCCCGGCGGTCCGCTGCTGATCACCGGCACGAAATATGATGTTCAGGGCTCGGCTTCCATGCCGGATTCGCTGGAACTTAAGGTTCAATCAGGTATTGCTCCTGGCTGGTTGGCGTTTGGCTCGATCAAATGGACGGATTGGAGCCAGTTGCAGGTCGTGACATTCTGCCCTGCGACGGTGTCGCGGACCACCCCGTGCACCAGCCTCGACCTCCTTTATCGCGACGGCTGGACCGTTACCGGCGGTGTCGGCCACAAATTCAACGATCAGTGGAGCGGCGCCGTCAGCCTTACCTGGGACCGCGGTACGAGCCACGGCTACGGCAGCCAGACGGACACCTGGACGATCGGCACGGGCGTTTCGTATACTCCGACGCAGAATGTCGAAATACGCCTCGCCGGCGTCGTCGGCATCCTGACCAGCGGCAGTTCCGGGGCAGTTGACTTCGAAGGCGAGACAATTGGCGGCGACGTGTCCTACGATTTCGACAACGACTTCGTCGGGGCGATCTCGACATCGCTGAAGGTCAGGTTCTGACCCTCTCGCATCGAGTGCTCTGGGCCCGGCTTGCGCCGGGCCTTTTTTGTATCTGGTAACCAAGCTTATAAGCAGTTCTGAATGTGACGATTCAGCAACACATTTCCTGCTACGTTTTGCTACTGTCCGGGCGGGGTCGATTATGTCCATTTCCCGCCACAAAATGAGAGCAGCGATATAGGGGCGGAAGCGTAGTCGAGTTCCATGCCCCGCGTTGAGGTGAAGTGAGTTTGAGTGCCGTCATGACATCCCCAAGCATTTGGCGCCAGGCGCGCAGCCGGAGCACCGATGGCGCAGATGCCGGGGCGCGCCTGCGAGGATCGCGCCGGCCGCGTGCGGGGCGATTGACCTGCGTCAACTCGATCAGTTCGCTGGTGACGAGCGGTTGTGCATGGATCGATCTTTGCGACGGTGATGGGGTCGGCTTGGCCGGCTCGAACGAAAGAAACTGATTGTTATGCGCGCGGGTGAAATGAAGTCGCTGAGAGTTGCGGTGCTGGGCCTGTCGATGGCGGTTGGTGCCACGGCCGGCCCTGCACGAGCTTTCGACCCCGGAGCCGGGGTAACGAAGGAGTCTGGTCCCTTCGCGCTCTTCAAGTTCGGTTTTTCGGCCTATAAGGACGGCAGGAAGGACGAAGCAGTCGAGGCCTATCGATATGCTGCCGAGAAGGGTCATACGGGTTCCCGTTGGGCTCTCGCCAATATGTATGCCTATGGCGATGGTGTCGCGGAGAATGACCTCGAGGCATTCAAGATCTACAGCGAAATCGCGCAACAGGGTGTCGAGCCCGGATCGGAAGACACGGGCTATTTCGTCAACGCTCTAATCTCGCTTGCCGGCTATTACCGGCGCGGCATTCCCGATACCCCCGTCGGATCCGACCTGTCGCAGGCCAGGCAGCTGTATTTCCAGGCGGCCTCCACCTTCGGCGTGGCGGAAGCGCAGTTCCAACTGGCGCGCATGCTGCTTTCGGGCGAGGGCGGCAGCGTCAATGTCCAGCAGGCCAAGAAATGGCTGAACCGGGCGCGCAAGAATGGACATGCCGGTGCCATGGGCGTTTTCGGCAACGTCATTTTCCAGGAAGGCCAGACCGCACGCGGTCTCGCTTATATGACCGCCGCGCTCGATCAATGTTCGCCCAAGGACAGGCCCTGGCTTCAGGCGATGCAGGAACAGGCATTCTCGCTCGCAACCGAAGACGACCGCCGCGTCGCGATAACGATGTCCCAGAATATGCATCTGCAGAGCGACGACGATTGAGTCGTTTCGGGTTTCGGGTATTCCCGATACCCCCCTAAGCGATCTCGAATGCGAATTCAGCCGTCACAGGTACGTGGTCGGACGGCTTTTCCCAGGATCGGACGTGCTTCTCGATAGAGGTCGACACGAGCTTGTCGGCCGCCTCCGGCGACAGCATCAGGTGGTCGATGCGGATGCCGAGATTCTTCGGCCAGCAGCCGGCCTGATAATCCCAGAACGAATAGAGCGGCGCCTCGTCGGAGGTCGCGCGCACGGCGTCGGTGAAACCAAGATTGCGCAGACGGCGGAAGGCGGCGCGGGTCTCGGGCAGGTACAGGGCGTCGTTACGCCAGACCTTGACGTCCCAGCAGTCATGAGGCTCCGGAATGACATTGTAGTCACCGGCGAGGATGAGTGGTTCCTCGAGCATGAGCCTTTGTTCCGCAAAGGCGGCGAGGCGCCGCATCCATGCAAGCTTGTAGGGGTATTTTTCCGTCTCTACCGGATTTCCGTTCGGCAAATAGAGGCAGCAGACGCGTAGCGCACCGCCGTTGACCGAGAACACGCCTTCGATAAAGCGTGACTGTTCGTCGGAAGCGTCCCCCGGCAATCCGCGATTGACCTCGTCCGGTCGCAGCTTGGAAAGCAGCGCAACGCCATTGAATCCCTTCTGACCGTGCGTTTCGACATGATAGCCGAGCGACTCGATCTCACCTCTCGGAAATGCGTCGTCAATGGACTTGATCTCCTGCAGACAGGCGATGTCGGGATTTGATTCCTTTAGCCAGCCCACGAGGCCGTCGAGACGCGCCTTGACGCCGTTGATGTTCCATGTGGCAATCTTCATTGGACGGCCTTGCCTCTCATGCGCGTTTTGAGTCTTCCTCGGTGACGTCGTTCTAGCCGCTGAAAATTCTTTTGACAAATCCGGGGTCTGCGACATCGTCGGGCGCCAGGCCGACTGCTTTTAAGGCCTGTATACCCTTGAACACCCGAATTGATTCCGTTCGGCGTCCGTCTATAGTCCCGCGCATGATCGCTTTCGTAGAGAGTTATTGGCCGCATTTTCTGGCACTGCTGTCCATCGCCCTGGGCGTTCCGGCGATCATCCATGCCGCTATGACGAAGGATGACGTGCGTGCGGCCGCCGGCTGGGTCGGGGTCGTCCTCCTGTCACCGGTCATCGGTGCAGTCATCTACGCGGTCGCCGGTATCAACCGGATGCGCCGCTCGTCCATCGGCCTGCAGCGTTCCTTGCTGCGCTCGACGGAGCGGGACCCGTTCGGGCGCTTCGATATCACGCATGATCAGGTGGTGGCGCGCTTCGGGCAGCGTTTTGCGGCAATGAAGATGCTTGGGGACCGGGTCGCACGCTTTACGATGTCAGCCGGAAACCGCATCACCATGCTCGAGGGCGGCGACGCGGTCTATGCGGCGATGCTCGACGCGATTTCGTCCGCCCGCCGAAGTATTCTCATCGAGAGCTATATTTTCGACCGTGATGCCATCGGCATGCGTTTTGCCGACGCCCTGATCGCCGCAGTCAAACGCGGTGTCAGCGTGCGCGTCCTGATTGACGCCGTCGGCGCTCGCTACTCCGTGCCGAGTATCGTGGGCTACCTCAAGGAAGGGGGCGTGCCGACCGCCGTCTTCAACGGCAATATCATCATGGGTCTGAGGCTGCCCTATGCAAATCTCAGGACCCACCGCAAGATCGTGGTCATCGATGGCGCGGTCGCCTTCGCCGGGGGCATGAACATTCGCGCAGGTTTTGCCGCTGAAATCGTAGGCAGCGCGGCTTCTTTCGACACGCATTTCCAAGTAACCGGGCCGGTCGTCTCCGACATCTTTCAGGTTGCCGCGGAAGACTGGCAGTTTTCGAGCGAAGAGGTGCTGGCGGGTGACGCCTGGCGCCTTGCCGACCTCCCGGTTGAGCCGGATGTGGGGTCGGTGCTGATGCGAGCAGTTCCCTCGGGGCCTGACAACACCAATGAGACCAATCACAAGATGCTTATGGGCGCTTTTTCGATTGCGCGAAAGCATATCCGGTTGATGTCGCCATATTTCCTGCCGGACAAGGAATTGGTCAGCGCGTTGGTGACTGCTGCAAGGAAAGGCGTCGAGGTCGACATCATCGTACCCTCCGTCAACAATCTGACACTCGTCGACCGAGCGATGACGGCACAGTTCGACCAGGTGCTGAAAGGCCATTGCCGAGTGTGGAGGGCGAAAGGTGCCTTCAACCATTCCAAGCTGCTGGTCATCGACGATCGCTGGGCCTATGTCGGTTCGACCAATCTGGATCCCCGTTCCCTGCGCCTCAATTTCGAGTTCGATCTCGAAATACTCGACGAAGCCTTCGCCCGTGCGATCGGTGAAAAGGTCTGTGCAATACGAGCGACCGCGGACGAGGTGACGCTTGCAGGTCTGCGCGCGCAGCCGCTCGTCAACCGCCTGGCGAATCGCTTGCTCTGGCTCGGATCGCCATATCTTTAGCGGTGGCGCGCAGTGTCAGACCGAAAAACTTGTCCCACACCCGCAGCTTGCGACGGCGTTCGGGTTTTTGATCTGGAAGGACTGTCCAAGCAGGTTGTCGACGAAATCGATCTCGGAGCCGCCCATATAGACCAGCGAGAGACTGTCGATCAGGACTTTGGCATCATGTTTTTCGAGGATGAGGTCGTCGGCATTTTCCGCGTCAACCAGATCGAACTTGTAGGAGAAGCCCGAGCAACCGCCGCCTTCAACGGAGACGCGCATCGCGCTCTTGTCCTTCTCCGCCTGGAGAATGGCGGCAATGCGCCTCGCGGCCGCATCGGAAAGGGTCACTGTTTCGTGCATTTTCTTTGCCTCCTGCCGGGGTCAAGATCCGGAGAGATTCATCTTCGCTCTCGCGCTACAATCGCATGCTGTGACAGGCGAACTTCGGGCTCGCGGCCAAGCGATGGCTCTGTCCGCGAGGCGGAGTCACTGGCCGGCGTCGCTTTCCTGTAGCGTCTTCTATAGGTATGAAGGCTTGAATGTCCCGTCAATGGGATGAGTCACGCAGGTGTGAAATGACAGTCGACAGGCAGGCCCTTGGTTTCGGTTACGGTGAACATGCAGCGTATGCTTCGAACCCGTGGGCTTCGCGTGGCAGGCTCTATCCCGAGGCGTCGAGCCCGACGCGTTCGGATTTCCAGCGCGACCGCGACAGGATCGTGCATACAACGGCATTCCGGCGGTTGAAGCATAAGACGCAGGTCTTCATTGCCGCCGACGGTGATCACTACCGCACCCGGCTAACCCATACGATCGAAGTCGCCCAGATCGCGCGCGCACTCGCCAGAGCGTTGAACCTGGACGAGGATCTCGCAGAAGGCGTGGCGCTCGTCCACGACTTCGGCCACACTCCCTTCGGGCACACCGGCGAGGACGCGCTTGACGAGGTCCTGAAGCCCTATGGAGGGTTCGACCATAACGCGCAGTCGCTGAGAATCGTCACCAAGCTGGAGCGGCGCTATGCGGAGTTCGATGGCCTCAATCTCACTTGGGAGAGTCTCGAGGGGCTCGTCAAACATAACGGCCCCCTGACGACGGCGGACGGCCAGGGGCTTCGCGGCCCGGTCTCGCAGCCGATCCTCGACTACTGTGCTCTTCACGATCTCGAACTCGCGAGCTTTGCAAGCCTCGAAGCGCAGGTTGCGGCAATCGCCGATGATATCGCCTATAATACCCACGATATCGATGACGGTCTGCGCGCCGGCTATCTCACCTTCGAAATGCTGGAGGAGATACCGTTTCTCGCCCGGTTGATGTACGAGGTTCGCGACCGCTATCCGGGCCTTGAAAGCAGCCGGTTCACGCATGAGATCATGCGGCGGCAGATCACCGCCATGGTGGAAGACGTCATCGGCGTTTCGCAGAGAGGGCTTGCGGACGTCCGGCCCGCAAGCGCAAGGGACGTGCGTTGCGCCGGCAGGGTCATCGCGACCTTCTCGGACGAAATGAGCGAGACGGACCGTCAGATCAAAAATCTGCTGATGACGCGCATCTACCGGCATCCGGAGGTCATGCGGGTACGAGAGGGAGCGGCATCGATCGTGACGGACCTCTACCGTGCCTTCATGGACGATCCTTCGCTCATGAAGGAACACTATTGGATCGATCAGATCGCGGGGATGGAGGAGCCGGCCCGGGCCCGCCATGTGGGGGATTATCTCGCCGGTATGACGGATACTTTCGCGATCAGCGTGCATAGGCGTTTGTTTGACCACACGCCCGATTTGCGCTAGTGACGCCCCCGCGTGGAGGCCGCGGGTTTTCGATTGACCCGGCCTCCTTTTGAATTTGCGCCATTCTCCAGTGTGGCTGGAAAAAGCGGACGGATTAAATGAACCTTTTCACCGACTTCGAAGCGAGAATTAATAGAATTCTGGAATCGATTGATGTTATTCGTGAAAAGCGATCCGAGTTGGACTTTCGGCGCATCAATGTGGAGCCGCCGCGCGATGCGAGTCACGGTGATGTGGCGACCAATGCGGCAATGGTGCTTGCCAAGCCGCTCGGCATGAACCCACGCGCGCTGGCGGACCTTATTGGCGACAAGCTGGCACAGGATCCGGAAGTCGCCGAGGTTTCCGTTGCCGGTCCCGGGTTCATCAATGTCCGCCTGTCGGTTTCCTATTGGCAGAAGCTTCTGGCGGTCATAACGCGCGCCGGCGTCGATTACGGTCGCAGCGCATTAGGCGCCGGCCGCAAGATCAACGTGGAATATGTCTCGGCCAATCCGACCGGCCCTATGCATGTCGGCCACTGCCGCGGTGCGGTCGTCGGAGACGCGCTTGCCAATCTTTTGGCCTTTTCGGGTTTCGACGTAACCAAGGAATACTACATCAACGATGCGGGTTCGCAGATCGAAGTGCTCGCCCGGTCGGCATTCCTGCGTTATCGTCAGGCGCTTGGCGAGGACATAGGCGAGATTCCGGCGGGCCTCTACCCCGGCGACTATCTCGTACCGGCGGGAGAGGCGCTCGCGGACGAGTACGGCACGAGCCTCAGGATCATGCCGGAGGACAAATGGATGCCGCTCGTCAAGGAGCGCGTCATCGACGCAATGATGGCGATGATCCGGGAGGATCTTGCGGCACTCAATGTCAATCACGACGTGTTCTTTTCCGAGCGGGCCTTGCACGACAACGGTGCAGCGCGAATCCGCACGGCGATCAACGATCTGACTTTTAAGGGGCATGTCTACAAAGGCATGCTGCCGCCGCCGAAAGGCCAGTTGCCGGAAGATTGGGAAGACAGGGAGCAGACGCTCTTCCGCTCGACCGAGGTCGGTGACGACATCGATCGCCCGCTTATCAAATCCGACGGCAGCTATACCTACTTCGCAGCCGACGTCGCCTACTTCAAGGACAAGTTCGACCGCGGTTTCGACGAAATGATCTACGTGCTCGGCGCCGACCACGGCGGCTATGTAAAGCGGCTGGAGGCGCTTGCGCGTGCGATCTCTGGCGGATCGGCAAAGTTGACCGTGCTGCTGTGCCAGCTCGTGAAGCTCTACCGCAATGGCGAGCCGGTGAAGATGTCCAAGCGCTCGGGCGATTTCGTGACGCTGCGCGAAGTCGTGGACGAAGTCGGGCGCGATCCCGTCCGGTTCATGATGCTGTACCGCAAGAGCTCCGAGCCTCTCGATTTCGACTTTGCCAAGGTGACGGAACAGTCGAAGGACAACCCTGTCTTTTACGTGCAATACGCCCATGCGCGCTGCCGTTCCGTTTTCCGCCAGGCTGCTGAAGCATTTCCTGACCTGGATCTGTCGTCCATCGATCTCGCCGGCGCGGCGGGCGCTATTGCCGATCCCACGGAAATGCAGCTCGTCGCCAAGCTCGCAGAATATCCCCGTGTAGTGGAGGCCGCAGCATTCTCGCATGAGCCGCACCGAATCGCTTTTTACCTGTATGATCTTGCGGCGGTCTTCCATGGCCACTGGAACAAAGGTAAGGAAAACCCGGCATTACGTTTTGTTAACGATAAGAATAGAGAATTAAGCATTGCCAGACTCGGGCTGGTGCATGCTGTCGCCTCGGTATTGAAGTCGGGCCTGTCGATTACAGGGACTTCGGCACCGGATGAGATGCGGTAAGTAGTGTCACCAATTCCCCACAATGCACTGGCAATTCAACGCAGGCAGTTGTGAGTGGAGAGTATGGCAGACAAACAATTCGCACGAAGCGGACCGGCGGAATTCGATAGGTTAGCCGATGATGATCCGTTGAGCGAACTTGCCCGCATTGTCGGTTACGATGCTCGGCCAGCCGTTCAGCAATTGCAGGAGTTGCAGCGCCATCAGGAGGCGATGCGGCGCGAGCCGGTTTTCGATCTCGAGGAGGAGCTCCTTCGCGCGTTCGACAGTTACGATGCTCCCCAGGCACTGCCCGTCCGGCCCGATAGCGGCCTTGTCGGGCATCCTTCGGACGGCATGTCCGATGATCGGGAGCATGCCGTATTCGAAGAACAGTTCGCTCCGGATTCAGCCGCCACCGATGCCGTTCCGGCCGTCGAAAAGGTTGCCGTCGGTGCCGAGTATGCATCCATCGAGACGCCGATCGAAGAGGCGCCGAGTGACGATGCAGCATTTGCGTCAGAGCGGTATTCCCCTGCATCCAATGCCGATGTGGCCGAACGCGCAATGGCATCGCATCAGGAGCCTGCCGTCGACCTAGAGCGCGAGCTCGAATTGTCGCTGGGCTACGATGCGTCACCTGATGACACGGACGCCGTGCAGTCGGTTGTTGTCCCGGCTGACGCAAACCCTGCTGCCGGCCTAAGTGATGAGCCGGTTTTCGCCGATTGGCAGGAGCCGCTCTCCTCAAAGCTGGCCGTCGCCGGCAAACTCGCCGAGCGGGCCGGGCTGGCGGAACCGGTCTATGTCGACATGGCCGGTCATTTCGAGGGTGTTGAGCGTGCGGATATTGCCGCGGCGCCTGCAGAAATGCTTCCGCAGCAGACGGCTTCAGCAGACGCCGACCGGCTCCTGGCCGATGTCGAGCGCTTCCCGGTCCCGGCGGCAGCAGAGGCTGCGGCCCCCGTCGTGGCCGAAATTCAGGATCGGCCTGCTCCGGTCGTGAAGAAGAATAACTTCCCCTTTACGCCGACATTCAGCCGCGCGACGCCGGTGGCGTCACCTGGCGGTGTTTCGCAGCAGCGCGCTTTTGCAACGCCGGCTGTCGATGCGGTCATCGCGAGTGCGGCCGCTGTTGGCCCGGTGTCTGCCGTGCCGAGCCAACCCCCGGAAGATGCACGCGCACTGCGTGCGGAAGAGGCGCCTCCGGTGCTTCAGGACAGCTCGCCTGAAGCGGAAGTCGAGCCGAGCTTCGACATCGAAGACTTCGAACTGGAGTTGGCCGACATAGCGCTCGATCTTGCGGACGGCCCTGTTGATGAGGCTCCTGCGAGCGTCGTCGCTGCGCACCCGGCCGTCTCCCACCCGGCGCTCGTCGAAACGCCTGCACAGCCCTATCTGCAGGCTCTGAACATGCCGGGCGATCCGGAGACAATCGTCCGCAGGCCGCAAAACCCGGCGCCTGAGCCGTTTGTGCCCGTGGAGCCCGAAATGAAGCCTGCCGAGGTCGCATTGCCTTTCGACCCGGCGATGATCGGCGAGACGGAGACGGGGGTCGCGCCTATCGCCGAACTGGACGTCCCGCAATTGCCCGCGGTCGAGGCAGAGGGGAAGGCGGCCGGATATCCCGCCGACTACGATCTCGACATCGATGCCGAGATGGCTCAACTGTTCAGTGCGCCTGCTTCCCCCGCCCGGAGCGCCGCAGACCACGCATCCGCGCCTGTTTCGGCGGATAAAGCGGGATCTACATTCGCTTCGGCTGATGATTTCGACGAGTTCGAGAAGGCTATGGAGGAGGATTTCCAGCGATCCATGGCAGAGCGACGGACCTCGGTTCCGGAAGCCGAAGGCATGACGGTGATGCCCCATGCGCAGGCCGAAGAATATGTTGAAGAAGGTTATGGCCGCCGCTCCCAGCGCATGATGATGCTCGCCGCGAGTGTAGCCGGCGTCATCATCATCGGCGGCGCTGCAGTCTACGCCTGGATGGGCGGCAGTCACGCTGTCCTTTCCGGCGATGGTCCGAAGATAATCCTTGCGGATAAGGCGCCGGTGAAGGTCGTACCCGAAGAGAAGGGCGGCAAGACTGTGCCGAACCAGGACAAGGCAGTTTACGACCGCGTTGCCGGTGTCTCGGGCAAGGCGCCGCTCCAGCAGAGCCTGGTCTCCTCGACCGAGGAGCCGATGGATGTGGTGCAACGTACGCTGACCCCGGAGACCTTACCGCTGGAAGGTCGCGCAGAAGAGGGCGCATTGCAGGGTGCGTTGCCCGGCGAGGAGGACGAAGTCGCTCGCCTGCTGCCGGATGGAGATGCCGGCAATGCGACGGCGGATGCAGAGGAGGCGGTTCCAGCCGTTGCGCCGCGCAAGGTCCGCACCATGATCGTCAAGCCGGACGGCACGCTCGTCCCGCGTGAAGAGCCGGCGCAGCAGCCGGAAAGCGTGGCGGTTGCGCAGCCGATTCCGGCTCGTGCCTCCGGCGAAGCCGTTGCGGCCGGCTCACAAGGCGAAGCAACCGTGGCCGGAGCCGGAGCCGATCTTCGGGCAGCCGCGCTGCCGGATCCGTCCAACGCAGCGGCTGACGGGGCGACCCCTGTTCGGAGTGTGAAAACGTCCGCGCTGCCTCAGGCACGCCCGGCCGCTCAGCCGCAAGCGGCTGCCTCCAACGCGACTCCCGCGGAGAACCAGCCCGCCACCGAAACGGCAGCCTCGCCGCTGGCGACGGCTTCGGTTCCGGCCGGCAGCTACGTGATTCAGATTGCTTCTCTGCCTTCGGAGGCCGAGGCGCAGAAGAGCTATAACAATCTTTCCTCCAGGTATGCGAGCGTGATCGGCGGTCGCGGCGTGGACATCCGCAAGGCGGAGATCGCTGGCAAGGGCACGTATTACCGGGTCAGGATACCGGTCGGTACGCGGGAGGAGGCCAATTCGCTTTGCTCTCGCTACAAAAGCGCGGGCGGAAGCTGCCTCGTAACGAAGTAATGCGTAAGCGGGGCAACGAAAACGGGCGCGGCAGGAATGCCGCGCCCTTTCTCGTTGTCAGGAGATTTTCGCTGTGCACGACTCCGTAAAGGCTCAAAGCCGGCTACGCTTCGGGAAAACATGCAGTATGCTTTTCGAATGAGCGAATCAAAAGCATTCATTTCCGGCTGCAAGGGCCTTACGCTGACGCAGGAAGAGCGCGACTTCTTCGCCGGCGAGCGCCCATGGGGCTTCATTCTCTTCGGACGGAATATCGGCGAGGAAGAGCAGATCTGCGACCTGGTGGCGAGCCTGCGCGACAGCATAGGTAACCCGGGAGCACCGGTGTTGATCGATCAGGAGGGCGGCCGTGTTCAGCGCATACGCCCGCCGCTCGTCGCGCAATATCCCAATGGCGCGGCGATCGGCGAAATCTATCGCCGGGATCGTGAACTCGGTGTGCGTGCCGCGTGGCTCATGGGACGCCTGCATGCGTTCGACCTGATGCGCTTCGGCATCACGGTCGATTGCCTGCCGGTACTCGACGTACCGGTTCCCGGGAGCCACGACGTGATCGGCAACCGCGCCTATGGGCATGATCCGGCGACGGTCACTGAGATCGGCCGCGCCATGAGCGAAGGGTTGAAGGCTGGGGGCATGCTGCCGGTCATGAAGCATATGCCCGGTCACGGCCGAACCTTCGTCGATTCGCATCACAGCCTGCCGGTCGTCAGCGCCGGCCTCGATGAATTGAAGAGTAGCGATTTTCTTCCCTTTGCGGCGATGAAGGATGAAGCGATGGCCATGTCCGCGCACATGGTCTTCACTGCAATCGACCCGGACAACCCCGCAACGACCTCCACAAAGGTCGTTCGCGAGATCATTCGAGGCCATATTGGCTTCGACGGCCTGTTGATGTCCGACGACGTTTCCATGAATGCCCTTGCCGGGGACATGGCCGCACGCGCCCGCGGAATAATCGCCGCCGGTCTTGATCTCGTATTGCATTGTCATGGCATTATGGAGGAAATGAAAGCTGTGGCAGATGTCGTTCCGGTCATCTCCGGGGAGAGGCTCCGCCGGGCTAAGGCTGCCGAGGCAGCCTTCCGGGAACCGGACAGTTCGGTCGAAGCTGCACTGCGCACAGAGTTTAACGCAATGTTCGCGCTCGCCTAGGCTGCTGAGCCTGAGTGAATGGGACCGTTGTTGAAAGGGCAAGGGTCGGGGTCGTGACCAATTCGGGCGAAAGGCAAGTACAGTCTTCCGTGAAGGCGCCAATGGAGCCTTTGTGGCAGGACGAGTCTGCGCGTCGCGGATTGCACGAGGACGAGCTCGTCATCGACATTGCCGGTTTTGAAGGTCCGCTGGACCTCTTGCTGCACCTCGCGCGCAGCCAACGCGTCGATCTTTCGCGTATCTCGGTGCTGGCTCTCGCGGAACAATATATCGCCTTTGTGGAGCGGGCACGGTCCATCCGGATCGAACTTGCGGCCGACTATCTCGTCATGGCCGCATGGCTTGCCTATCTCAAGTCTCGCCTGCTTATCCCGCAGCAGGCGAAGGACGAAGGGCCATCGGGCGAGGAACTGGCCTCGGCGCTTGCTTATCGTCTGAAGCGCCTGGAAGCGATGCGCGACGCTGCGACGAAGCTCGTAAACAGGAATCGCCTTGGCCGGGACATCTTCGTGCGCGGCGCCCCCGAGCACATCCTCACGGAAAGAAAGTCAGAATACGAAGCTTCGCTTTACGACCTGTTGACGGCCTATGCGACGCTCAGGCAGCGCGAGGCGATAACCCAGGTCACGATCGAGAGACGGCATGTCTGGTCGCTCGGCGATGCGCGTTTGATCCTGGCGCGGATGGTCGGCAGCCTTGACGACTGGACGGCGCTGGATCACTTCCTGATCCGCTACATGACGAGCCCGCAGGAGCGCGCGACGGCAATCGCAAGCTCTTTCGCTGCATCGCTCGAAATGGTGCGCGAGGGGCAATTGGAAATCCGCCAGGAGGGCGCTTTCACGCCGATTTATCTGCGGCGCGGACCAAATCCGATCGATGCGGCAACCCTTGCGGAGATGGAGGCGGCGCGTGGCTGAAGCCCAGAAGATCCTGCCGGTGTTACCGGATGGAGAGGACGATGCCGAAGAAGCCTCGGTCGCGCCAAGGCTCGAGCGGGAGGCAGAGCGGATCGCCGAAGCGCTCGTCTTCGCCTCCGCTCAACCGGTCTCGGAAACCTATATTGCCGGCCGGCTGCCGCGTGGCACCGACGTCGGAAGCGTTATGGCGCGGCTCAAAAGCCGGTATGCAGGCAGCGGCGTAAACCTCGTTCAAGTCGCGGACCATTGGGCCTTCCGTACCGCCGCGGATCTGTCCTTCGTCGTCCAGACGGAGGAGCAAGAAGTCCGAAAGCTGTCGCGCGCCGCGCTGGAAGTGCTGGCGATCATCGCTTATCACCAGCCGGTGACACGCGCCGAGATCGAGGACATACGCGGCGTCCAGACCTCGAAGGGTACCTTGGACGTGCTGATGGAGGCAGGGTGGGTTCGGTTCCGCGGTCGCAGGCGATCGCCAGGGCGTCCGGTGACTTTCGGGACGACGAGAGATTTTCTCGATCATTTCGGCCTCGAAGAGATCCGCGATCTTCCGGGGATCGAGGAGTTGAAGGGAGCCGGGCTTCTATCGGGACGTGTTCCCTCCAGCCTGAATATTCCGGTTCCCGTCGGCGAGGATGAATTTTCCGATAACGAGGATCCGATAACCCAGATGGACTTGGAAGAGCTGGGCCTCTTGACACCGAAGGCTGAAGAAGACGATTAGAAATCCTGAGTATGGGTATCGTCTTTAGGTCTAGAGCACCGACGGCATGACGTCTTCGGGTCGAGGAATGCAAAGCATGGCTTCAGATGCGCGCAACGGCGCCGTCATGATGACGAGGCGCTCTGGAGTGTCGTTCGCGGCGAATCTTGCATTCGAGAATATCAGCCATCGCTACCATTCCAAGGATACGATAAAGGGCGTCACGCTCAAGGCTGAAGCCGGCGAGGTTCTCTGCCTGCTCGGACCCTCCGGCTCAGGCAAGACAACGCTGTTGCGTATTGCCGCGGGCATCGAGATGCAAACGGGCGGGCGCCTTCTGCTGAACGGGCAGGAGATATCAGGTCCTTCCGTTTTCGTCCCGCCGGAAAAACGCGGCGTCGGATTGATGTTCCAGGACTTCGCGCTCTTCCCTCATATGACCATCCGCGAGAACGTTTGTTTCGGCTTGACCGAACTGCCGAAGAACAAGGCGTTGATGCAAGCCGATACTGCCCTGGAGCGGGTGGGCCTTCTGCACTATGCCGAGCGGTATCCACATGTGCTCTCGGGCGGCGAGCAGCAGCGCGTAGCGCTCGCCCGTGCCCTTGCGCCGCGGCCGGCGGTTCTCCTGATGGATGAACCCTTTTCCGGCCTTGATTCGCGCCTGAAGGATTCCATTCGCGCCGACACGCTTGCGATCCTGCGCGAAACGCGGGCGACCGCCATCGTGGTAACGCATGATGCCGAGGAGGCGATGCGCATGGCTGACCGGATCGCGCTTTTGAGAGACGGCCGGCTGATACAGGTCGGCACGGCTGACGAGCTCTATCGCCGCCCATGCGATCTTTTCACTGCCGGATTCTTTTCGGAGATAAACGTCTTCGACGGTCGCGTGCGCGATGGCCGTGTCGAAACACCGCTGGGAGTTGTGGCTGCGGGACAATATGCGGAAGGCCAGTTGCTGAACGTAGCGGTTCGGCTCTCCGGCATCCATCTTGACGAGGAGGGCGGAGAAATTCCGGCGCGGATCGTGTCCAGGCGCTTCCTCGGGGTCGTTGAGCTTCTGGAACTTGCCGTGCCGCAGTCCGAACGAACGGTCAGGGCTCGCATCCGTGCCGATTTGCTGCCGCAAGGATTGCGTGACATCACGCTTTCCGTTAACGAGCGCGATATATTGGTGTTTGAAAAAGACGCATCAACACCTTAGGGTCCGCCTAGCGCATCGGCCCGAAAATTGGAATCGGTTCGATGCATGGCGCTACTGCATGTTTCCTTCAATCGGATCCGATTGAAGGACAAAACGTGCAGCAGATCAAAGTGCTACAGCGACCTTGGTGCGTCTGATAAGACGCACGGCGCCGTAGAGTGTGGCTGCCCCTGGGTGCGCCTGAAAAATGACAACGTAGCGGGCTCTAATGCGTTTAGGGTCTCGAGGGAGTAAGTGGATGGGTTCCTTTAGTATCTGGCACTGGTTGATCGTCCTTGCGGTGGTCCTGCTGCTGTTTGGCCGCGGCAAGATTCCGGAGTTGATGGGCGACGTTGCCAAGGGCATCAAGAACTTCAAGAAAGGCATGAGCGACGAAGACGCCGCTGCGGCCGATAAATCGATCGACGGCAAGACCGTCGACCACAAGTCTGACGAAGTCCGCTGACGGTCGAAAGTGGCGGAGCCGGGTGCGACAAGCGCCCGGTAGGCCGCATCACGGGTATGTAGGGCGCGTCGGATGCTTGATATCGGCTGGACCGAGCTTGTTGTTATCGCAATCGTCTTGATTATCGTCGTCGGGCCGAAGGACCTTCCGCCGATGCTGCGCGCGTTTGGGCGGATGACGTCCAAGATGCGCGGCATGGCGTCTGATTTCCGGCGACAGTTCGATGAGGCTTTGCGTGAAGCCGATCTCGACGAGGTTCGAAAGACGATCAGCGACGCGCAAAGCCTTAACCCGACGACGGCGTTGCGAGATGCGATGAACCCGCTGCGGCAGCTCGGAAACGAAATCAAGTCCGATCTTCAGAAGGCGACCACGCCCGATAAAGCGTCAGAACCGCCTGCTCCGGAGCCGTTGGTCGAGCCGGCTAGGACCGAGGCGGTCGGCGAGACGGCTGCGAAGGGAACGGATAAAGTGACGGCGGCTGCCGTAAGCTCTGCATCCAGACAGATGGACCGCGCCGCCGAGGCTTCGAAGGCAAGCGAACCGAAAGCTGCCGCCAAGCCCAAAACGGCGTCGAAGAAGTCGGCCGCCCCGTTGAAGAAGCCACGCGCTTCGGCCGCGGCGGACGCCGCTGGCGAGGCGCGCCCGAAGAAGTCGCCGGCGCGCAAGGCGCCGAGCGAGGCGTCTCCCGTGAGCAAAGCGAAGACGCGTGCGGTTTCGCGTAAGAAAGGTGATGCATGAGCCGCGAGATCGAGGACCGGCCGCAGCCGCTTATGGAGCACCTGATCGAGCTGCGCACACGTTTGATGTGGGCGGTAGGTGCCTTCTTTGGCGCCTTCCTTGTCTGCTTCTATTTTGCCAAGCAGCTGTTCAACCTTCTTGTTCTGCCGTTCAAATGGGCCGTGAGCTGGGCAGGGCTCAGCCATCGGAACGTCGAACTTATCTACACCGCGCCGCAGGAGTTCTTTTTTACCCAGATCAAGGTCGCAATGTTTGGTGCGCTGGTGATCGCGTTTCCCGTCATCGCCTCACAGGTCTACAAGTTCGTCGCACCTGGTCTCTATAAGAACGAGCGCGCTGCTTTCCTTCCGTTTCTCGTCGCTTCGCCGCTCCTGTTTCTGCTTGGCGGCGCGCTGGTCTATTTCTTCTTCACGCCCATGGTCATGTGGTTCTTCCTGGCGATGGAGCAGGGCGGCGGCGAGGGGGAGGTGGCGATCCAGCTCCTGCCGAAGGTATCCGAGTATCTTAGCCTCATCATGTCACTGGTCTTCGCCTTCGGGCTGGTGTTCCAGCTGCCTGTGGTGACGACACTTCTGGCACGTGTCGGCTTCGTCACGTCCCAAGGGCTCGCCGAAAAGCGCAAATACGCGATCGTGATCGCCTTCGTAGTTGCGGCGGTTCTGACGCCGCCGGATCCGGTTTCCCAGATCGGCCTTGCGCTGCCAGCCATCCTTCTCTACGAAATTTCAATCTATACGGCGCGAATCGTTGAAAGGCGACGGGCTGCCGAGGCCGTCGAGCGCGAGGCTGCCACAGAGCAGGAAAGCTCATCCGAGACGGCCGACGCCGCCAAGAGCTGACCGCCGAGTTCTTGCGCCGTTTACTGCAGCGCTCCGCTCCGAACGGGCAGGGCGCGCTGCGGCATTCTGAATGACTGTATGATCTCGTCGATCGACCCGAGGAAATGCAGTAACCAACGCGTGGAACGACTATGCTCGATATCAAATGGATCCGTGAGAATGCAGACGTCCTCGATAGCGCCCTGGCGAAACGGGGTGCGGGGCCATTGTCGGCATCCCTGATCGCTCTTGACGAGCGCCGCCGGACAATTCTGCAGTCGCTGCAGGACATGCAGTCCCGCCGCAATGCCGCGTCCAAGGAAATCGGCGCCGCAATGGCCCAGAAGAACAGCGAGTTGGCAGACAGGCTCAAGGCCGAAGTCGCCGAGCTCAAGACCACGCTGCCGGCCGCCGAAGAGGAAAGCCGACGGATCGAAGCCGAGCTTACCGATGCGCTGTCGCGCATTCCCAATGCACCGCTCGACGATGTTCCCGTCGGAGCGGACGAAAGCGCAAACGTCGTAACACGTGTGGTCGGGGCCAAGCCCACATGGAACCACAAGCCGCTCGAGCATTTTGAGATCGGCGAAGCGCTGGGACTGATGGACTTCGAAGGAGCGGCGAGAATCGCCGGGTCGCGCTTCACGATCCTCAAAGGTCAGCTCGCGCGCCTGGAACGCGCGCTCGGCCAGTTCATGCTCGACCTACACACAGGGGAACATGGGTACATCGAGGTTCAGCCTCCGTTGCTCGTCCGCGACGATGCGATGTATGGCACCGGCCAGCTGCCGAAATTCACTGATGATCTCTTCCGCACGACTGATGGACGCTGGTTGATCCCGACGGCTGAAGTCCCGCTGACGAACATGGTCCGGGAACAGATCCTCGACGGCGAAAAGCTGCCGCTGCGCTTTACGGCCTTGACCCCATGCTTCCGCTCCGAGGCCGGCTCCGCCGGCCGTGACACCCGAGGTATGTTGCGCCAGCATCAGTTCAATAAAGTCGAACTGGTGTCGATCACGGATGCCGAGAGCGCGCTCGACGAACACGAGCGGATGACTGCTTGTGCCGAGGAGGTACTTAAGCGTCTCGGCCTGCATTACCGTGTGATGACGCTTTGCACCGGCGACATGGGATTTAGCGCTCGCAAGACGTACGATCTCGAGGTCTGGCTGCCGGGACAGGACGCCTATCGCGAGATTTCTTCGTGCTCGGTCTGCGGCGATTTTCAAGGCCGCCGAATGAACGCGCGTTACCGCGGAAAAGAAGAAAAGGGGACGAAGTTCGCCCACACGCTGAACGGTTCCGGCGTCGCCCTCGGCCGGGCGCTGATCGCCGTCATCGAGAATTACCTGAATGAGGACGGCTCTATCACCGTGCCAGACGCCCTCATAGCCTACATGGGCGGCCTGCGACGGATCGAGAAGACTGCTTAGGGCAGGCCCAGCTTTGTGAAATCGAGACCTGCCGGAGCAGAGAACCCGTTAGACGGTTTTCCGGGAAGTGCTCCGGCACCATAAATGGAAGAAGACCGGCAATGCGCATCCTGCTGACGAACGACGATGGCATTCACGCGGAAGGTCTTTCCGTGCTCGAACGGATCGCTCGAACGATAACCGACGATGTTTGGGTCGTCGCGCCGGAAGTGGACCAGAGCGGGCTTGCCCATTCGCTGACGCTTTCGGAGCCCTTGCGCCTGCGCCCGGTTTCAGAACGGCGGTTTGCGCTCCGGGGCACACCGACGGATTGCGTGATCATGGCGGTGAAGAAGATCCTCGACCGAAAGCCCGATCTCGTTCTTTCCGGCGTCAATATCGGCGCCAACCTTGCAGACGACGTAACCTATTCCGGAACCGTGGCGGGCGCGATCGAAGGCACGTTGCAGGGGATTCGCTCGATGGCCCTCAGCCAGGCATATCACTACGCCGTCGGCCGGGAGGTTCCCTGGGATGTGGCGGAGACGCACGCGCCGGCTCTCATCCGCACATTGATGGATGTCGACCTGCCGGATGGAACGCTTGTCAATTTGAACTTCCCGAATTGCGCCGTCGATTCCGTTGCGGGAGTTGAGGTCACATCGCAAGGCAAGCTCGATTTCGGTCTCAGCATCGACGAGCGGACGGATGGACGCGGCTTTCCCTATTTCTGGCTGCGTTTCGGCGAGCGTGCCGGCGATTTCCGTTCCGGCACCGACATTCGGGCGTTGCGGGATAACAAGATATCGGTAACCCCGCTTAAACTAGATATGACCGATCATGCCGTTCAGGATCTTATAGCGCGCGCATTGCGGAAAGGGACGGTCGCTTGAACGCACGGGTTTCCCAGCAGGAGGGGTTTGCAGCGATGGTGCTGCGGCTTCGCTCGGGCGGCATCGTCAACCATGAGCTTCTGAAGGCCGTGGAGCAGACGCCCCGGCTGCTTTTCGCTCCGCCGCAATATCAGGACGAAGTCTACTCCAAGCGGCTGATCCCGCTCGATTGCGGTTCCTTCATGGAAGGCTGCGACATGGCCGTCCGGCTTTTGCACTGTCTCAACCTGAAGTCCGGCCAGCGTATACTCGAGGTCGGAACCGGCAGCGGCTTTACGGCGGCCGTTATGGGGCGGATCGCCGAGCGCGTGCTGACGATCGACCGATATCAGACGCTGGTCGCATCGGCGCAAAAGAACCTGGAGAAGGCGGGCATCCGCAACGTCGTCGTCCGGCAGGCGGATGGTAGCGCAGGCGTTCCGGGCGAGGGCACGTTCGACCGCATCCTCATTACCGCTGCGTTCAACAGCCTTCCGCGGATGTTCTCTGATCACCTCGTTTCCGGTGGTACCCTGCTTGTGCCGATCATGATGAGCGAAACGCATTGCCGGATCGTTCGCGTCAACCGCACCGGCAGCCGTTTCGACCGGGAAGATCTGTTCGATGCGCCTTACCTTCCGATCGTCCCCCAGGTAGCGTCGTTCCTTTAGAGCGGCTCGGCGTGTTCAGAACAAGCGCACCATACGATCTTAATAGAATCTTAACTCGCTCCAGCTCCGCGCAAGCTTGCAGTCCTAGGCCGGACAGCATGATCATGTCGCGTGTGGGCATTCCTTCCGCATCGCGCGTCATGCGAACGGCGGAGACGGCATATGCAGGTCGGGAACAGATTGAACGCTGCCGCTGCGGCTGGAGACGGCTTGGGCAATCTCGCCGGGCGGCCGGCCGACCAGACCGGTGCCGCAAGCAAGAGCGAGAGCGGGGCGCAGCTTCCGCCGGCAAGCTTTCTCGATCCAACGCCCCGGATTTCGCTTTCCGCTGATGCGCTGCTTTACCTCGGCCGGACCAAGAGAACGCTCGAGAAATTGCCGCCTCTCACAAAAGACGAGTGGAACAACCATCTTTCGCCGCAGCTTGCGGCGCGCGAACATCAGGCGTTCGGCAAGTTCGCCCAAACCGCTGATTACAGGGCCTATTATAGGGGCTTCATCGACTACTATGACAACCTTCGGCCGGAGGACCAGAATAGCCTGCGCTATTTCGGAACGCGCGAGGCGGCGGTCGCGGGTTTGCGCTCGCTTGAATATGATGTGGAAAGCGGCCTCGATATCGGCGCCAACTTCGAAGGCCTGGTCAGCGTTTTCCTCGAAGAGAATAAGACTGCCCTCTCGCCGGCAACCGCGCCGCCGCCGGCCGAACGCGCGTATTTCGCTTGGGATGCATCCAACATCAGCTATGAGCACGAGGCGCCGGAGCCCAGGCTGATGACCGAAATAGAACGGTTGTATTCCGAGCTGATCTAGAGCACGAACGTGATTGGTTCCAATGGGGGATGCGGGCGGAAAGGCCGCGATATTTTTCTCATCCCGCTCCAGCGTTTCATCTTCGCGTCCTGCGTGCTGCATCTGGCTGGAAAGCGCCTGTTTGGACGCCCTATGGTTAGCATTTCGCCAAAATCGTGCCGCCCTTAACCGGGCGGTAACTCTAATGCGCTTTAATCATTCTACAGCGAGTTGCGTTCGGAGTGGGTAAAGCGTCATGCGTAAATTTGAATCTCCCCAGGCAGGCAAGTCTATGATCCGTCTCTGCGCGGCTATATTGCTTGCGGGTGTAGCGACCGGTTGCAGTTCTGACGCCAGCCGCTTCGGCGGGCTCTTCTCGCGGTCTGACGACATAATGACAGGCTCGATCCCGCAGGGTTCGAGTACGATGCCGAGAGGCGATGTCGCAAGTGGCGATGCAGCGCCCTCCTATGGAAACAGCGCGTCGGTCGGTCAATCCTATCCCGCTGGCGGCGGCTACAATGCGGCAGCGGCGCCGGTCTCCAGTGCTCGTGTCGCATCCACGCCTATGGCCGTCCAGCGTACGAGCCTCGACGAGCCGTCCGCCACATCCGGGCAGCAGCAGGTTCGGACCGCTTCTCTCGACTCGCAGGCCGCCGCCCTTCCGAGGTCGCAGCCGCAGTCGGGGGGCGCCAGGGATATTCCGAGCAAGGGGGGGTGGAGTGCCTCCAACGCGCCGACGATCTTGGTCCGTCAGGGCGACACGGTGACCGTTCTCGCCAGACGGTTCGGCGTCCCCGAGAAGGAGATCCTGAGGGCGAACGGATTGAAATCGTCAAGCCAGGTAGAGCCGGGCCAGCGCCTGGTCATTCCGACGTTTGGCGCCGCGGGCAGCGCCGCGAAGGCGGCTGCATCGGGGTCGATCGCCGACGTGGAAGGTGGTAAGAGGCGCCCGTCGCCGCTGCCGACTGATCAGCGCGAGGTCGCAATCCTCCCCGGTCAGTCCCAATCGCGCGAAAAGAACGAAAGCCGCAGCGATGTGGCCGCAGGCAAGCTCAACAGCGCTGGCGAGGGCGGCGGCACTGGCGGTTATGCGGTCAAGCCGGGCGACTCGCTGAACCGGATCGCCAAGGCGAACGGTGTCTCGGTCGCTGCTCTGAAGCAGGCAAACGGGCTTACGACGGAAGCCATCCGCATCGGACAAAAACTCAATATCCCCAGCGCTTCGGCCAATACGCCAGCGACCGACGCTGTCGTCACGGCTTCTGTCTCGCCCAAGAAGAACGAAGCCAAGGTTGCCGCAACGGAGCAGTCCAAGCCGGCCGAAGCCAAGGCGGCTGCCGCCAAGGAGAGCGTGTCCGAAGTCGCCATCAAGTCGGATGTCAACGAAGATCTCCCGAAGTCGACCGGCATCGGGAAATACCGCTGGCCGGTCCGTGGCGCGGTCGTCGCTGCCTATGGCGCCAATGTCGATGGCAACCGGAATGACGGTATCAACATATCGGTTCCGGAGGGTACGCCTATCAAGGCGGCTGAGAACGGCGTCGTGATCTACTCGGGCAGCAGCCTCAAGGAGCTCGGCAATGCCGTTCTGGTGCGCCACGATGACGGTACCGTAACGGTCTACGGCAATGCTGCCGAACTGAAGGTGCAACGCGGTCAGAAGGTCCAGCGCGGGCAGACGCTCGCATCATCAGGCATGACGGGCAGGGCATCGCGGCCGCAGGTGCACTTCGAGGTGCGCAAGAATGCGACCCCGGTCAACCCGGTGACCTATCTCGAATAGGTATAGCAGGCGCGTATCCCGAACCGTACGGGACTTAAGAGCAAACACGAGACGATCGAAAACGCCGCGCGGCTGACAGGCCGCGCGGCGTTTTCGATCGTTGCAGCCTTGCTACGGCAGCCTTGGTGGCAGCTACCGCTGCATCGATCTGATCGAAGTCAAGTGACCTAAGCCGCTAGCAAAATGCAGTGGCGGACGCACAGCGGAGAGGCGTTCAGGTGACTTTTCCGGATGGTGCAATTGAGGCCATTGCGCGGGCGAACGGTTCGGCTGCCATCGCGACGCGCAATGAGGGTCCGTTCGAAGCCATTGGCATCCGGGCCGTCAATCCATGAAGGGTAGCTTAGTCTAGCGCGGGGTGAGGAAAGGCGGGCGTGGTTCTCTGCCCGCATCCCCGCGTGTATCAGGCCGGCGTGTCGAGCTGCCTGCGCAGGCGGCCGGCCAGATCCTGGATGAATTGCCAGGCGACGCGGCCGGACCTCGATCCCCGTGTCGTCGCCCATTCAAGAGCTTCGGCATGCAGCGTTTCGGGCTCGACCGGCAATTTGAAGTATTGGGCATATCCGTCCACCATCGCCAGATAATCGTCCTGGCTGCATTTGTAGAAACCCAGCCAAAGACCGAAGCGGTCGGACAGCGACACCTTTTCTTCGACGGCCTCCGAGGGGTTGATGGCGGTGGATTGCTCGTTTTCCATCATGTTGCGGGGTAGCAGGTGTCTGCGATTGGATGTCGCATAGAGCAGGACATTTGCCGGACGTCCTTCGACGCCGCCGTCGAGGACTGCCTTCAGCGACTTGTAAGACGTATCGTCATGGTCGAATGAGAGATCGTCGCAGAATACGATCACCGGCACAGGCGCCGCCTTGAGGATTTCCATGAGCACGGGCAGAGTGGCTATGTCCTCCCGGTGCACTTCGACGAGTTTGAGCGCGCTGTCCGCGTCATGTGCGACCTTTGCATGGACTGCCTTGACCAGGGATGATTTGCCCATGCCGCGCGCGCCCCACAAGAGCACGTTGTTGGCGGGATAGCCTTGGGCGAAGCGGAGGGTATTGTCGAAGAGAATGTCGCGTACGTGGTCGACGCCGGAAATGAGTGCGAGATCGATACGGTTCGGCTTCGGTACGGGCTGGAGATGGCGCGTCGCCGGAGCCCAGACGAAGCAGTCGGCCTCATTCCAGTCGTTGACGGCATATGCCGGTCCGGCGATACGCTCCAGCGCCGCCGAAAGCCTGTGTATTTCGTCGAGCAGGACGTCGATTTTGCTTTCGGGCATTTCATACTTCTCCGGCAGGCTGAACTTCAAAATCGGCAGTTGACCCGCGCGATGACGGGCAAGCGCCAGGCTTAGGCAAATTCTTGAAACGCCGCGACATTCGTCTTCCGGTCGAATCCATTGAGGCTGCCCGGCAGCGTTTTTCTCGGTAGCACGGCGGTTTACGCTGGAAAAGACCGGCAGCCTGCAACCAAGGGGTTCTCCTGCTGCGGAATTTGTGCCAGAGGCAGGAGAAACGGGGAAGAGTGCAGGTGATTTGTGTTGCGGCACGGCTTTCCTATATTCCTGCAGGTTTGCCGCGGGGGCAAGCGCGCAATTGAACTCAAGGAGTGATCGATGTTTATTACCGAAGCTTTCGCGCAGACGGCGGCCCCTGGGGGCGGCGGCGCCGATATTCTGATGTCCATCCTGCCATTCCTGCTGATTTTCGTGGTCATGTATTTCCTGATCATCCGGCCGCAGCGTGCACAGATGAAGCGCCGCGAAGAACTGCTGAAGAACATCCGGCGCGGCGATCAGGTCGTCACCGGCGGTGGTATCGTCGGCAAGGTGACCAAGGTCGTCGACGATACCGAACTCGAGGTGGAAATCGCCGAGGGCACTAAGGTCCGCGTCGTCCGCAGCGGCGTTTCCGAAGTTCGCGTGAAGGGCGAGCCCGTCAAGGAATAGCCCGTCGCGGGACTGAGAAGCGTGCGCGGATTTTTCGCCCGCATCCGCGCTTGCTATCGGCATGGATCACGGTTTGATTTTGGATCTGTCTGAGGCCAAAATCACCTGATTAGGGCAGGGGTCGCGACCGGCTGAGACCGGCGGATGGAGCATTTCGACGTATGCCCAGGTTTTCGCCGTTCAAGAACATTCTGATTTGGCTGGTCGTCCTGGCGGGCTTTGCCTGTGCGCTGCCAAATCTTCTTTCCAGGGAGCAGCTTGCCGATTGGCCGACATGGCTGCCGCACCGGCAGGTACCGCTCGGCCTCGATCTCAGTGGCGGCTCTCATATTGTCCTGCAGGTCAACCGCGAAGACATCGTTGCGGAGCGCCTGCATTCAACGATCGATGCCATCGCCGATGCGTTGAGGCAGGCGGATATCCACTATACGGGTCTGTCAGGTAGCGGGCGGAGCCTGCAGTTTCGTCTCCGCGACGGAACGAAGGCGACTGCCGCGCGTGAGGCGTTGAAGGCTTTGTCCGCTCCCGTTCAGCAGGACGGCCTCTTTGGGAAGTCCATCCAGGAATTGGTCTACGAAGAAAGCGCGACCAACGACACGCTTCGGCTTCGCCTGACCGACGAAGGCATCGACTTCAGGGTCTCCGCCGCGGTTGCCCGTTCCGTCGAGGTCGTGCGCCGGCGCGTCGGCGAGGTCATCGCAGTTGCACCATCGATAGAGCGTCGGGAAAATGACCGCCTCAGCGTGCAGGTGCCCGGTTTGGACGAGCCGCAAAGGCTCAAAGATCTTCTTGCCCAGCGGGGCGACGTCGCTCTGAGGTGGCTGGACCTGTCGATGCCGGCACAGCAGGCCGTCGACACCAGGCCGCCGGCAGCTTCCGAGGTCCTCTATTCGCTCGACGATCCACCCATCCCCTACCTCGTGGAGCGACGAGCCTTCGCTGCAGCACCGGACTTCGTCGAGGCACAGCCGGGCTTCGACCCCGCAACGGCCGAACCTGTCGTAGATGTAAGGATCGCGGCGGGCGCAACCGAGCGGATTGCTCCGATCCTGCAGTCGGATCCAAGGAAGCAGTTTGCGATCGTACTCGACGGGCAGGTCATCTCGACCTCCGTTCTGGACAGCGCCGTCTCTGGTGATGCCGTCCGGATTTCCGGAAATCTCTCGGAAGATGGTGCCAACGATCTCGCCGCTTTGATCCGTGCCGGTCCGCTTCCCGTTTCGCTGACCGTCATCGAGGAACGTACTGTCGGCCCGGAGGACGGGGCCGACGCAGTTGCAAACGGCCTCACGGCCGGCCTGATCGCCGCCCTTGCGGTCGCGGCCTGTATGATCGGCTTTTACGGCTTCTTCGGCCTCGTCGCAGTCGTCGCCGTCATCGTCAACGTCGTACTGATAATCGCGGTATTGTCCGTCACCGGCGCCACGCTGACCTTGCCCGGAATTGCCGGGATTATCCTCACGATCGGAATTGCGGTCGACTCGAACGTTCTCATCTACGAGCGTCTCAGGGAAGAGGCACGCAGCAGTGACAAGCCGTTGCGACGGGCGCTGGACGATGGCTTCGAACGCGTCTTGAGAAGCATCGTCGACTCGAACCTTACGATATTCATCGCGGGCGTTATCCTGCTCTCTCTCGGCTCCGGCGCCTTCAGCGGGTTTGCGGTCACGCTTGCCGTCGGCAGCCTTACCACCATTCTAACCGCGCACAGCCTGACGCGCCGGCTTATCCGCGGCTGGTATCGCCGTCGTCGGCCGCACCGGCTGCCACGGGGCATTCGGACGGGATTTTTCAGTCGGGCAGACTTCCGTTTCATGGCGATCCGTAATCCGGTTTTCATTTTGATGACAGCTTTGTCGCTTGCTTCGCTGGTCCTCCTGACGAGCCTCGGGCTCAACATGGGAGCAGATTTCAGAGGTGGCTCCGTTATCGAGCTGCGGGCGCGAACCGGGGTGGCTGACCGTGCCGACATCCGTGCCCGCCTCGACGAACTGAACCTCGGAGAGGTTCAAATCGAGGAACTTGGTTCGGCGCGAGACGTTCTCATCCGTATCCCCTCGCAGGAAGCGGGCGACAATGCCGAGCAGACGGCAGTTGGTCTCGTTCGCGCAGAGCTCGAGGATCAGTATGACTTCCGGCGTGTCGCGGTGGTCGGTCCCGGCGTTTCCGGGGAGCTGACGCGGGCAGGATCGCTTGCTCTTGCTGCTGCGGTGCTGAGCGTTCTGCTTTATGTCTGGCTTCGTTTCGGCCGGCGATTTGCGTTAGGAGCCGTTGTCGCGACCTTGCACGATGTGCTGCTGACCCTCGGATTCCTTGGGCTGACAGGCATTGAATTCAATCTCGCCAGCATTGCGGCGCTGCTGACGATCGTGTGCTATTCGCTGAGCGATACCATGGTGATTTATGATCGAGTTCGGGAAAATCTGGTGCGCTATCGAAGGATGCCGCTTTCAGTCCTGATCGACACGTCGATCAATCAGACCCTCTCGCGAACCGTTCTGACGTCCTTGACGACGATGCTTGCTCTCGTCGCGCTCTATCTGTTCGGGGGCAGCGTTCTTGTTCAGACCTTCAGTGCGACGCTCATATTCGGCGTACTTGTGGGCACAGTCTCTTCGATCTATGTCGCCGGACCGCTGCTCATTCTCTTCAACCGCCGAAACAGTCGGCTTGGTGGCACGGAGGACCCGAACAATCCGGATTCGCCGTCGAAGACAGAAGCAAAGGGTGCCGTCTGATCATGGCAAAAGGGATCGAAATGCGCGATGCGCACTTTCCGGGACGGGCGCCTGTCGACGCTTACGGCAATGGCGGGTTCCGCTTCGCCGACATGTCGCATCGCGGCTCCGTTCTGATGCTGCCTTCCGGTATCTACGCCTGGGGCGTGGCCGAAGGCGATCTGCTTGCGGTCGCGAAGTTCCAGCGTGTTTTCGATGAGGCGCCCGGAATCGAGGTGCTGCTCGTCGGAACCGGCCTGGAAATCCGCCCGTTGCCGGTCGAGCTGAAAGCGGCGCTTAGGGCCGCCGGCATCTCGTCCGATCCGATGAGCACGGGTGCGGCGGTGCGAACCTACAACGTGATGCTGGCGGAATCGCGCGCCGTCGCCGCGGCATTGATCGCGGTGTGAGGCGTTCCAAGGAAACTCGGCGTGCAACAGTCCGATGACCAAATTCTCGCGACCCTGCGGGACACCGACCGCGATCGTTACCTGGCCTGTCTGCTTTCTCCGGTAGAGAAGCGGCATTCGCTCGCGGCACTTTATGCCTTCTACGCCGAGATCGCCCGCGTCCGTGACATGGTCAAGGAGCCGCTACCCGGTGAGATCCGGCTGCAGTGGTGGCGCGACATTCTCGAAAACGAAAAGTCGGACGGCGGGGGGCATCCTTTAGCCGAAGCGCTCCTGCGATGCGTTCGCGAGCATCAGCTGCCTGTTCGCGTTCTGCAGGACATGATCGACGCACGCATTTTCGATCTTTACGAGGATCCGATGCAGGACAGGGCGGCGCTCGAAGGCTATGCCGGTGAAACCGCATCGGCGCTCATCCAGCTCTCTTCGCTGATCCTCGACCCGGTCAACGCGGCGGAATCCGCAGACGCGGCCGGTCATGCCGGTGTCGCTCAGACGATCGCCGGTCTCCTGCTTCTTCTGCCTGTTCATGTCGGGCGTGGCCAGGTCTATTTGCCTGCTGAGATTTTGAGCGCAACGGGGCTCGACAGGGAGGCTCTCCTTGCGGTGAACGACGAGGGCGCCGTCGAAAACGCCATCCGCGCATTTTGCGGTCTCGGCCGCGATCATCTTGCCAGGGCGCGCAAGAGTGCCAGTTCGATTTCGGCCCGGAATTTCTCCGCCTTCATACCCGTCGCCCTGGCCGAACCTGTGTTCGACCGTGCCGAGGCCGCCGGAGCGCGAATCCTTCGTCAGCCACTGCAGGCACCGCAATGGCAGCGGCAATGGCGGATGTGGCGGGCGAGCCGGCGTCGGAAATTTTAGCGGATAGCCGTTCGGCCGTCATCCTGGCGCAAGTCTCCCATTGTTCTATCGGATTCCCGTCGCTCTCAAGGGACCCACGCGATGCTTTGGTTACTGTTCCCGGCTGCGATTGCCGCCGTCTGCGTGTTTTATATCAGGATGAACGCACGCGCCGAGCGCGATGCAGACAATCCGGACGCGGGTTCGGCGATCGTGGAATTCGGCCGGGCATTTCCCGACGAGGCCATCCGGGCGCTGCATTCAAGCGTTGACGGAACAGCGATCTTCCTGCGTCTCCATGACGGTAAGGCGGGCTTCATACAGTCGCATGGCACGCATTATGTCTGTCATGTCGTTCAACCGGACAAGGTGCGGGTCAATACATCAGACAGTGGGCGCGGGTTGATCGTCCACTTCCCGGATTTCGCCTATCTCGACAATGCTTTCGAATTTCGGACCGCGGCCGAGGCGGCCGAGGTCTCGCTATGGCTGCTCGGCAGTTTCAGGACGAAACTCGAGAAGGAAGCGTCGGGCAACGCGGCGCCTGGACCGGATTGACCGTTGACGTCAACGGGTCGCTGCCCCGCCGATCAATAGATTTTTGTCGAGCCAGGTTGCACAGTCGCTCAGCGCTCGTGAGGCCATCGCCTGCTTCTTGGCGCTTGCCTTTTCCTTGCCGCGAAAGCGCTTCGCCCCCTCCGGCCTTGTGAGGGCCCCGGGATCGAGCGGCGGAAACAGCCCGAAATTGACATTCATCGGCTGGAAGGAGCGCTTGCCCGGTTCATCGTCGGAGACGATGTGCCCTCCGGTGATGTGATTGAGGAGAGCGCCGAAGGCGGTCGTCACTGGCGGAATGGCGGGAGAGGCGCCCTTGCGTTCCGCCGCGGCGAAGCGGCCGGCCAGAAGTCCGATACTCGCGCTTTCTACATAGCCCTCGCAGCCGGTGATCTGGCCGGCGAAGCGCAGTCCCGCACGCGATTTGAGGGTCAGCGACTGGTCGAGCAGGGTCGGCGAATTGATATAGGTATTGCGGTGCAGACCGCCGAGTCTTGCAAACTCTGCCTTCTCGAGCCCCGGGATCATCCGGAAGACCTCTCCTTGCGCGCCATATTTCAGTTTCGTTTGAAAGCCGACCATGTTGTAGAGCGTGCCGAGCGCATTGTCCTGCCGAAGCTGTACGACCGCATAGGGCTTGACCGACGGATTATGGGCGTTGGTAAGCCCCATCGGCTTCATTGGCCCGTGACGCAGGGTCTCACGTCCGCGTTCTGCCATCACTTCGATTGGAAGGCACCCGTCGAAATAGGGTGTGCCTTCCCATTCCTTGAAGCCGGTCTTGTCGCCGGCGATGAGCGCATCGACGAAGGCGTTGTATTCCTCCTGCGTCAGCGGACAGTTGATGTAATCCTTGCCCGTGCCGCCGGGGCCTACCTTGTCGTAGCGCGACTGATGCCAGCAGATATCCATGTCTATCGTATCCGCATGGACGATCGGCGCGATGGCGTCGAAAAAGGCGAGGGCGTCAGCGCCGGTTTCCGCCCGGATCGCGTCGGCGAGATCCGGTGCCGTAAGCGGACCGGTCGCAATGATGGCGAGATCCCATTCCTTCGGCGGCAGGCCGCGGATTTCCTCCCGCAGGACGGTGATCAGCGGATGGGCCGCGATCGCCGCGCTGACAGCCTCGGCGAAGCCTTCGCGATCAACGGCCAGCGCGCCGCCGGCAGGAACCTGATTGAGATCGGCGCATCGCATGATAATCGACCCCGCGAGGCGCATCTCCGCATGGAGAACGCCGACGGCATTGCTGGTCGCATCGTCGGAACGGAAAGAATTGGAGCAGACGAGTTCGGCAAGGCTGTCGGTCTTGTGAGCGTCCGTGCCGCGCACGCCGCGCATCTCATGCAGGATGACCGGGACGCCCGCTTCCGCGATCTGCCAGGCGGCTTCCGATCCGGCAAGGCCGCCGCCAATGACGTGGACGGGGGAATAGGAGGATGTGAGTTTGTTCATGCGCGGCTTCCTACCACAGCCGATCTTCGCTTCCAAGAAACGAAAACGGCGCCCGAGGGCGCCGTTTTCAAGCTGTGCAATGCTCGTCCAGTTAACGGAAGGAGCGGGCCGCGATGTTGCGGATATCGTAGCGAGTGATGCCGATATCGTTCAGGGCGTGGTTCGAAAGGCTGCCGAGTTCGGCAACGGTGCGGCGGTAGTTGATCCAGCTCTTTGCAATGCGAATCGGGTTCATGGTCGTTTCCTCAAGAAGATCGCTCGCGACAGTGATTGTCTGCGTCGTTGAGGTTCTTATACGCCTGTCTAATTGGGAGATGGAGTGCAAAGTAGATGCATCTGCTATGCATTTGTGCAGTGCATCGATCATTTGATGAGCATGAATACAGCCTCGGCTGAAAATGCGCCATCGCTTGAGATTCAAACTCCCGGGGTCACTGCATGAGACCAAAAAGCAGCAGATAAAGAAAAACGCCCGCCGGCAGAGCCGGAAGGCGTTTGAAAGGCCAAGATCTGGCGAAAAGCTATTCTGCTTACTTGATTGCCTGACGCGCAACGTAGGGAATGTCTGCCCGGCCGATGCCGAGGTCAGTCAGTTCCCGATCGCTCATGCGGCCGAGTTCGTTGCAGGTCTGACGATACTTGCGCCAGTTGTTGAAAGAACGTGCGAGGTTCATGATCCTATTCCTTTCTAGGTCGTTCGCCAGCGCTCTATCTCTCTTGCTGGCCATCATCTGATGACCCGGAATATAATCGATTTGACCCAAAATTACAGAGATAATGCTGCATCGCACCCATGCATGTCTTGCAAAGCTTTGTCCGATATTAATTCCGACTTAACCTTTTGGTGCCGGTCCGCCTTCCAAATTTTTGCAGCGAGCTTTTGCGCGCTTCTGAGAGGCGCCGCGTTTAGCGCAGATGCGCGGTGTAGCTGTAATGGAATAAGAAAGCAGAAATAAACAACGCCCGCTGGGGGAGGAGGTCCAGCAGGCGTCGCTTGTTCTGATTGGCAACTGGGAGGAGGAGTGCTGCCAATCCGTATCGGGTGCGCTGGGAGGAGGAGTGCGCTGCCCGATCGATGAGTGGAATATAGGCAGCATACCCGTAGCTTGGTAGGGGTCTCTCCGAATGGCACCTATGCGAACAGTGCATAGCTAAGGAGCCGGAAAGTGAACATGTGCCAAAATAGTAGGCAGGTGGATCACTTGAAGAGTGCAGTGCGGGAGAGGAAGAGAACGCCCGCCGGGGGAGGACCGGCGGGCGTCACAAAGGCGATTGGCAACCGGGAGGAGGAGTGCTGCCAATCCTATCAAAGCGGCGCTGGGAGGAGGAGTGCGCTGCTTCGAATTCCATGAGGTGAATATAGGACGCTTAAATCGATTTGTGCAGTGCAATGTCCACATGGAAGATATGCAGTTTGCGCAACGCATCGGCATGCGCCGCCGCATCGCGTTTCTGTCGGCACCCGGCTGTAAAGAGGGCAATCCTCCCGTTCGGAGACAAGCCGGATAAGGGCAACGGGCGCGAGCATTTTCCCTTTGATCCGATGAAAACGAGTGATATAGAGACGCCGCGCTCGGGAAGCCCCTGAACCTTTCGCACGGCCCAAGAAATATCTGCGGCATTCCGCTGGTGAGATCTTGTGAGGAATGCGATTGGGCGGTGCGATCGTCTGAATGCGGGTATGGTGAAATTGGTAGACACGCCAGATTTAGGTTCTGGTGCCGCAAGGCGTGGGAGTTCAAGTCTCTCTACCCGCACCAGGACGATATAGCAGTCACGCGTCGTTTTCGGCGCTGAGGAAGGCCGGCAAGGCGCCATTTTGCTTGCAAAGCGGTCGGAATTGCGTAAAGCCACTCCCGGCAAATGGATCGGCTCACGTGCTCGCCTAGCCTTATCAAGGGAAGAGCACCGTCAACGTGAAGTGAAGGTTTGAACATGCAGGTTATCGAAACGCTCGCTCAAGGGCTGAAGCGCGAACTCAAGGTCGTCATTCCGGCCGACGAAATGGAAGCTCGGATGAACGAGCGTCTCGTCGAGGTGAAGGATCGTGTTCGCATCAATGGCTTCCGCCCCGGCAAGGTGCCGGTTGCGCATCTGAAGAAGGTTTACGGCAAGTCGATCATGGCCGATCTCGTCAACGAGATCGTTCGTGAAAAGCCGACGGAAATCCTCACCAGCCGCGGCGAGAAGTCTGCGACCCAGCCGGAAATCGGGATGACCGAGGACGAGGCGGAAGCTGACAAGATCCTGAAGGCCGAAGCGGATTTCGAATTCACCGTCGCCTACGAAATCATTCCGCCGATCGAACTCAAGGACGCGAGCGGCATCAAGGTCACTCGCGAAGTCGTTGATGTCGGCGAAGACGAAGTCAACGAGCAGATCGAGCGCATCGCTGAAAGCGCCCGTACTTATGAATCGAAGAAGGGCAAGGCCGCCAATGGTGACCGCGTCACGATCGACTACCTGGGCAAGGTCGACGGCGAAGCCTTTGACGGCGGCAAGGACGAGGATGCGGAACTCGTGCTCGGCTCCAACCGCTTCATCCCCGGCTTCGAAGAGCAGCTCGTTGGCGCGAAGGCCGGCGATGAAAAGACCATCACGGTCACGTTCCCGGCCGACTACCCGGCAGCCAATCTCGCCGGCAAGGAAGCAACCTTCGACGTCACGGTGAAGGACGTCGCTGCCGCGGCTCCGATCGAGATCAATGATGAGCTGGCAACGAAGCTCGGCCTCGAATCCGTCGACAAGCTGAAGGAAATCGTTCGCGGCCAGATCGAAAGCCAGTTCGGCTCGATAACCCGCCAGAAGGTCAAGCGCCAGCTTCTAGACCAGCTCGACGAACTCTACCAGTTCGATACGCCCGAGCGCCTCGTCGACGCCGAATTCGAGAACATCTGGCGCCAGATCAACACCGATCTGCAGCAGGCCGGCAAAACCTTTGCCGATGAAGACACGACGGAAGAGGAAGCCCGCGCCGAATACCGCAAGCTTGCCGAGCGTCGCGTCCGCCTTGGACTGGTTCTCTCCGAAATAGGCGAGAAGGCCGGTGTCCAGGTCAGCGATGACGAGATGCAGAATTCACTGTTCCAGCAGCTGCGTCAGTTCCCCGGCCAGGAAAAGGAAATCATCGAATATTTCCGCAATACGCCCGGCGCTGCCGCCTCTCTGCGCGCACCGCTCTTCGAGGAGAAGGTCGTCGACCATCTGCTCACCGAGGTCTCGGTGACCGACAAGAAGGTGTCCAAGGAAGAGCTGACCGCGGAAGACGACGCCGACGAAAAACCGGCCAAGAAGACGGCTTCCAAGAAGAAGGCAGCTGCCAAGGCCGATGCCGCCGAGGGCGAAGAAGCCGCAGCGCCGAAAAGGAAGGCTCCGGCCAAGAAAAAGGCTTCGGACGAGAGCGCCGAGTAAATCGAGTGTCTTGCAATGAATTGAAAAAGCCGCCCTCCGGGCGGCTTTTTCTATGCGCTGATGCCGGGCGCCAACCCTGACGTTCGCCCAACCCTGACGTTCGCCGCGCTTGCTGGGAGCTCTCGCGCCGTCGACGCGCTGAACTGATGTGGAGCGAACGCCCCTCATCCGCCTGCCGGCACCTTCTCCCCGCGAGCGGGGGGAAGGGACAAGCGGCATGCTCCTGTTGCTTCCGAGCCGTTGCGGAGTATTGAGCGGTTGCGGCAAGTCCCTTCTCCCGATGGGAGAAGGTGCCGGCAGGCGGATGAGGGGCCGAACGCGCCTGGTGTCCTCTACGCCAAGAGACGATCGTCGAGCCGGACGCCTGACCAGCGCCCGGTCCGATCATCTCATTCAGCAGCTTCCGCATAGCTTTTGATCGGCGGGCAGGTGCAGACGAGATTGCGGTCGCCATAGACATTGTCGACGCGGTTGACCGGCGACCAATATTTGTCGACGCGGAATGCGCCGGGCGGGAAGCAGGCTTGCTCGCGCGAATAGGGCCGGTCCCAGTCGCCGACGAGGTCCTCGACCGTATGCGGGGCGTTCTTCAGCGGATTGTTGATCTTGTCCATCCGGCCTTCCGCTATGGCGCGGGCTTCCTCTCGGATCGCCAGCAAGGCATCGCAGAAGCGGTCGAGCTCGGCCTTGGTCTCCGATTCCGTCGGCTCTATCATCAAGGTTCCGGCAACCGGCCAGCTCATCGTCGGCGCATGGAAACCGCAGTCGACCAGCCGTTTGGCAACGTCGTCAACGGTCACACCGGCGCTCTCGGCAAGGGGGCGGGTATCGATGATGCATTCATGCGCAACGCGGCCTTTGGCCGACTTGTAGAGCACGTCAAAGGCACCCTTCAGCCGGGCGGCGACATAATTGGCATTGAGGATCGCCACCTTGGTCGCTTGCGTCAGGCCTTCGCCGCCCATCATCAGGCAATAGCTCCAGGAGATAGGCAGGATCGAAGCCGACCCGAACGGTGCGGCGGAAACGGCGCCCTCATGTTCGCCGCTTTCCGGATGCCCCGGAAGGAAGGGTGCGAGGTGGGCTTTGACCCCGATCGGACCCATGCCGGGCCCGCCGCCGCCATGCGGAATGCAGAAGGTCTTGTGCAGGTTCAAGTGGCTGACATCCGAGCCGATATCGCCGGGACGGGAAAGGCCGACCATCGCATTCATGTTGGCGCCGTCCAGGTAGACCTGGCCGCCATGCTTATGGACGATCTCGCAGACCTCGCGCACGTTCTCCTCGAATACGCCGTGGGTCGAGGGATAGGTGATCATGCAGCAGGAGAGCGTTTCCGCATATTGCTCGGCTTTGGCGCGGAAGTCGTCCATGGCGATCTCGCCGGCGTCGCTCACCTTGACGACCACCACCTTCATGCCGGCCATCTGCGCCGAGGCGGGATTGGTGCCGTGCGCCGAAGTCGGGATCAGGCAGACGTCACGATGTTCGTTGCCATTGGCAATATGGTAGGCGCGGATAGCGAGCAGACCTGCATATTCGCCCTGGGCGCCCGAGTTCGGCTGCATGGAGATCGCGTCGTAGCCGGTGATCGCGCAGAGTTTCTGCGACAGGTCTTCGATCAGATGGTGATATCCCATCGCCTGGTCGGCGGGCACGAACGGGTGGATCTCCGAGAATTCCGGCCAGGTTATTGGCAGCATCTCCGCCGTCGCGTTGAGCTTCATCGTGCAGGAGCCGAGCGGGATCATTGCCCGATCGAGCGCAAGATCGCGATCGGCGAGGCGTCGCATGTAACGCGTCATCTCGCTTTCAGCCCGGTTCATGTGGAAGATCGGATGGGTGAGATAGTCGCTGGTGCGCAGCAATTCCTTCGGCAGGCGGTAGTCCGGCTCGAACTGATCGACGCTGAAATCGCCGCCGAAAGCCCGCCAGACGGCCTCGAGGGTGATTGGCCGGGAGCGCTCGTCGAGACTGATGCCGATCTTCGTCGTCCCGATCTTGCGAAGGTTCACGTCCTCGGCGACGGCAGCCTTGAGGATGATGCCTTGCAGTTTGCCGACCTCGACGGTGATCGTATCGAAGAAGACGTCCGGCTCGACGGTATAGCCGAGTTTTTCGAGGCCGAGCGCAAGGCGGACCGTCTTCTGGTGGACGCTCTGGGCGATCGCCTTGATGCCCTCGGGCCCGTGGAAGACGGCATACATGGAGGCCATGACGGCAAGCAGCACCTGCGCGGTACAGATGTTGGATGTCGCCTTTTCGCGCCGTATATGCTGCTCCCGCGTCTGCAGCGAAAGCCGATAGGCGCGGTTTCCGCGCGCGTCGACCGACACGCCCACGAGACGGCCGGGCATCGAGCGCTTGTAGGCGTCCCTGACCGCCATGTAGGCGGCGTGCGGCCCGCCATAGCCCACCGGAACGCCGAAGCGCTGGGTTGAGCCGACGGCGATGTCTGCGCCCATCTCACCCGGCGACTTCAAAAGCGCCAGCGCCAGCGGATCGGCTGCGACGGCGGCGATTGCGCCCAGTTCGTGGAGCCTGGCGATCAGGCCCGAGAAATCGCGAACATGACCATAAGTGCCGGGATACTGGAAAATCGCGCCGAAAACGCTTGCGGCGTCCAGATCCTCGAAGGGATTGCCGACGACGATCTGCCAGCCGAGCGGCTCTGCCCGGGTCTTCAACAGTGCGATCGTCTGGGGGTGGCAGTTCTCGTCGACGAAAAAGGCCTTCGCTTTGGACTTTGCGACGCGCTCCGCAATGGCCATCGATTCCGCCGCCGCCGTCGCCTCGTCCAGCAGCGAGGCGTTTGCGACGTCAAGTCCGGTCAGGTCGCAAACCATCGTCTGAAAATTGAGCAGGGCTTCGAGACGCCCCTGGCTGATCTCCGGCTGATAGGGCGTATAGGCGGTGTACCAGGCGGGATTCTCGAGAATATTACGCTGGATGACCGGGGGCGTGATGGTTCCGTAATAGCCCTGGCCGATCAGAGAAACGACCTTCCGGTTGCGGTTCGCCGTTTCGCGCAGCTTGTCGAGCGCCTCGCGTTCCGTCATCGGCGCACCCCAGGCGAGTGGAGTCTGCTGCCGGATCGACGGCGGAACGGTGTCGTCGATGAGCGCATCGAGGCTCGGATAGCCGACGACCTTCAGCATTTCGTCCATCTCGGCCGGCGAGGGGCCGATGTGACGGCGATTGGCGAAGTCGTAGGGCTTGTAGTCGGTAAAGGTAAAGTCCTTGGGCATGCTCATCAGGCGACGAGCTCCTTATAGGCCGCTTCGTCCAGGAGCGCCTTGGCGGCGTCCGGATCGGCGAGTTTCAGCTTGAAGAACCAGGCAGCGCCTTGCGGATCGCTGTTGACGAGTGAGGGGTCGTCGACGATCGCCTGGTTGGCCTCGACGATTTCGCCGTCAAGCGGACAATAGACGTCCGATGCCGCCTTGACCGACTCGACGGTCGCTGCCGTATCGCCCTTGGAGAAGGTGCTCCCGGCTTCCGGTAGTTCCACGAAGACAAGATCGCCGAGCTGGCCCGCTGCATGCTCGGTGATGCCGACCGTCGCGACATCGCCATCGATCTTCAGCCACTCATGTTCCTCGGTGAATTTAAGCATATGCAGGTTCTCCTGATCAGCGTTTATACGTTTGTTTGATGAAGGGCAGGGCGGAGACGGCGACGGGCAGAAACTTGCCGCGCACCTCCGCAAACAGTCTGGTACCGGTTTCCGCGTGTTCGGCGTCGACATAGCCCATGGCAATCGGTCCATCGACACTCGGGCCAAAACCGCCGGAGGTGACCGTTCCTGCTGCCGTGTTGCCTTCCGCATCGGCAAATAGCCGCACGCCACCTCGAACGGGCGCACGGCCCTCGGGCTTCAAGCCGACACGCCGCCTGGAAACCCCGTGGGTGAACTCGGCCAGAATTCTGTCGGCGCCGGGAAAGCCGCCTGCGCGCTCACCGTCGGCGCGGCGGCTTTTCTGGATTGCCCATTCGAGTCCCGCTTCGATAGGGCTGGTGCTCGTGTCGATATCGTTGCCGTAGAGACAAAGGCCCGCTTCGAGGCGGAGCGAGTCGCGCGCGCCGAGGCCGATCGGCAGGACGTCGGGGTGTTCGAGAAGACGTTGAGTGACATCAACGGCCGCTTCGGTGGGAATGGAAATCTCGAAGCCATCCTCGCCGGTGTAACCGGAGCGGGATATGACGCAGCTTACGTCGTGAAGGTCGGCTTCGGCGACATCCATGAAGCGCATCGACGCGACGTCTGCCCACAGTTCGCAGAGAACCGCCCCCGCCCGAGGGCCTTGAAGGGCAATCAGGGCGCGGTCGGTCAACATGGTCACGTCGCAGAGACTGCCAAGACCATTCTTGAGATGCGCGAAATCGGCGTCCTTGCAGGCTGCATTAACGACGAGGAAAAGATGATCGCCGCGATTGACGATCATCAGGTCGTCGAGAATGCCGCCTGTCGCATTGGTGAACAGGCCATAGCGTTGCCGGCCTTCCGCGAGGCTGAGCACGTCCACCGGCACGAGCTTTTCCAGAGCCAGTGCCGCGTCCTCGATCTTTCCGGACTTCGGCCGCACGAGGATCTGACCCATGTGGGACACGTCGAAAACACCGGCCGCGGTACGGGTATGAAGGTGTTCCTTCAGCACGCCCTCCGGGTACTGAACCGGCATGTCATAGCCGGCGAAAGGCACCATTCGCGCCCCGCGCGAAAGATGCAGCGCGTGCAGCGGCGTGTGTTTCAGGGGGGAAACGTCTTCCAAGTCCGGCCTCCAGGTCTGGCGCGTCGTCGCGCCGGCTCACAATACCGGCGTCATGCGCCGACAAATTCGAGCCCCCTCTGTCCCTTTGCCTGAGATTGTTATCCCTTCGGCGAGCGCGAACGCTTCTCTCCAGAGTCCTACCGGCACCTTGCTGGTCCTTTGGCCTGAGAGTTTCCGGGGCGGTTGCTCCTTCGGCACCGGATCGAACCGGTTTCTCCCAACAAGGTCGTCTCCAGATAACGGCGAAGGCCGGATCTTGGCAAGGGCCTATGTCGCGACCGAACATCTTTTTGTCGCCCTGGCTTCATCCACCGTCATGCGTGCGGCAAATCGGCCTTTGCAATTTGGTTGGGCAGCCGCTAGGAAAACCTGCGAGAGGTGACGATGACGGGGCGCGAGCGGAAATGGGGAATTGCGGTGCGGCTGCTTGCAGCATTCGCACTCGTATTCCTTTCCTTTGCCCACCGGCCAGCCTTGGCAGAGGGGATCAGCCCGGCGGTCGCGGCCGAATACGTTCTTCCCGACGGCACTTTCGCCGATATCTGCTTCGGCGCGGACGGCGTCGATCTTGATACCGGCCACGGCAAACTGTCCTTCGCTCCCGTTTGCGAAGCCTGCCGGCTTGCCGCCTCGGTGCTGCTGCCGGTGGCGCCCGATGAGAGCCTGCCTGCACGCAACGGCAACTGGGCTGCCGGCACACCGATCATCGTAACCGAGGCCGTCCTTCTGCCCCTGCGCCTGGTGCCGCCGCCGCGCGGTCCGCCAGCTCAATCGTAATCCTCCTGAACCGATTGCAGAATTCATTCCGCCGCTCAGCGGCGTTGACCCACAAAGCCGATTGAGGCGCGTGGTTGGAGATTACGACATGAACAAGATCAGACTTTCTCTTCTTACGGCAGGGCTGACGCTTTCCGCCGCGGGCTTCGCCCATGCGCATGCGACATTCGAGAAGGGCAGTGCTTCCGCCGGAGAAACCTTCAACGCCACCCTTCAGGTGCCCCATGGCTGCGACGGCAAGGCGACGACCGAAGTGCGGGTGCGGCTGCCCGAGGGTTTCGTGTTCGCCAAGCCTCAGCCAAAGCCGGGTTGGGAACTTGAGATCATTGAGGGCGACTACGGGAATACGTACGACAACCATGGCACCAAGGTCTCGGCCGGTCCCGTCGAGATCCGCTGGAAAGGCGGCAATCTGCCAGACGCATACTACGACACCTTTGTCGTACGCGGCAAATTCGCGGGCTTCGAAAAGGAGACCGTGCTCGCCTTCCCGACGACGCAGCTTTGCGGCGAGGACGGCAAGGTGGTCTGGGATCAGGTGCCGGCAGAGGGCCAGGACCCCCATTCCCTCGATCAGCCTGCACCGACCATCACGATCACAATGGCCGGAGGCGACGATCCGCATGTCGGCCACGGGAGCCTGCCTCAATCCGCGGCCGAAACGGTCAAGCTCGGCGATCTCGATATCTCGGGAGGAGCTGTGAAGGCTATGTTGCCCGGCGCCAAGGTCGGCGGCGGCGGCTTCCTCGTCAAGAACAACGGCAGTGTCGACGACCGCCTGATTGCCGTCGAGAGCCCCGCTGCCGGCCGTGTCGAACTCCATGAAATGACGATGGAGAACGACGTCATGAAAATGCGCAAGCTCGACGAAGGCATTGCCGTCCCCGCCGGCGAAACGGTCGAACTGAAAAATGGCGGCCTGCATCTCATGTTCATGGAGGTGGAGAAGCCCTTTGCCGAAGGCGACACCGTGCCGGTGACGCTTACCTTCGAGAAGGCCGGGAAGGTCGAATATGTCCTGCCCGTCGGCACCGCAGCGGGCGGCGCTCATTCCGGGCACAGCCATCAATAAAGCACGTCCAGGAAAAGTGCGTAGCCGTTTCGATGCGGACATACGCAGTTCGAAAAGTTGAGGATTGAGCTTCGCGGGATCGCGGCGGCGCCGCTCAACTTCCCTGGATGATCCGATCGAGCATTTCGGCGATCTCGCCTTGCTCTGTTTCATCGCCGGCAGAGTTGTCGTCCTGCCGGCGATCCTCTCTGCCGTCGTCGCCATCCCCGTTCTCCAGATACCGGCGTAACGTTTCGGCCTGCGTCTGTTGCGGCAGGCGACGCTCTGCACCGATCAGCATGAGGTGCAGCGGCAGCAAACTTCCGATTTTCGAAGGCATCGTGATCCGTTCCAGCCGACCGGCGGAGAGAAGCGTGATTGCCTCGTCGACGAGCCCACCGCCACGCATGTGCGTGGACGGCTTCGCTGCTTCCGCCGCATATGCCGCCGTCGTCGCGGAAATGGTGACGACCTGGGTCAAACTGTCAGTCCTTGGGCACGATAGTGCATTCCTGTGCCAGACGTCGCTTTCGATCGGGTGAAAACGGGCGATCGGATTTTAAGAGAATGCTAACGATTCGACTGTGCAGAACTGAGAGCCGCGCAATTTTGTGTACCGTCGGTTGAACGGCATGTACAATCATGGCCGTAATGAAGAACCGATGCAGTTGCTGCGTCGACAGATACCGCATTCATGAAATTCATATTGAAGACAATTTCACTCACGAAAGGACGTAATCTATGCGCGCGATCGTATTGTTGTTGGCGATCTCTGTCCTTAGCGCGTGCTCGCAAACAGCCAGGCCCAGCGCCGAACGGTATTATGCGGGAGAAGGGCAATATTATTCCGGGGTCGTACCTCCAACGCCTTTCTGACGCAGGCCGGCTCAAGCCCATGTCGGTTTGAGAAGACATGCATAAGCAAAACTCTGAAGTGAGGCGCGTGGACCGGTTTCAGTCGCGATGCCCATGGGTTGTCGCCGTGTGGTTCAGGGGGCATTTGTAAACCGCCATCCTCTACCTGCCGGTGATGACAACGGGTCGTTGCGCTGAAGCAGCGCTATAGACTCTGCCGTCATTCCCGGACGAAGCCTGAATATGACTTCCGGAGCGGAGAAAGTGATCAACCAGATCCTCCACCAGACAATAGAGCAACGAACGACACGTAGCCGTCTGGGGCCAGCACGTTTACGCCTCAGAAGTTGCAGATCGGCAGGTTGGGAATTGATCCTGCGCGAATGGCAGAATATCAATGGCCGTCAAATCGTTAGGAAAGGTACGGGGCCTATGCGCAAGATCGTGATGTTGCTTGCACTCGCAACCCTCGCGGCGTGCTCGCACACGGGAGACCGGGTGGTCGGAGGAGATGGGGACTACTATTACGGCCTTGTTCCGCCGAGGTGACCTTCACCATCGCGGCGGCAAAGTCTGTTGCGTGCCGGTACCGGCGTGTGGACGCGCATAACGGACGGCGAGGCGCGTCGCGTATGCGCCGCCCTCGTCGAACTCAACGTCTCGACGGACAGCCTTCGCCGACGAATGCGGCCGGCCCCCTCAGATCTCGCGGGTGTGCCGGTGCCTAATAGCCTACGCGCACGCCGCCGGGGCTTGTTGCGCTGAAGTTCGGTACCGGATTCGGCCCGTACCACTGAGCATAGGTCGTGTTGTTTGCGCCGGTGCTGGAGCACCCGGACAGAACGACAAGCGCCAACATGGTGGCGGCCAGATATTTGATGGGCATGAACTCTCCGATTCTGCTTCCTCAGATACGCGTAAATTGCGGTATCCTGAGCCGCCAGTCCATCGCTTTCACATTGACTCTTTTGCTTTTTCTTTCGGGGTGACAAGCAGCGCCCCGGGCCATTTGATGGGTTTGCATCGGCAGGTCGAGATCTCCAGGGACCAGGAGGGCCTCAATGACGGAAAAACCGCGACTGTTCGGAGCGGACTACAGTGTCTATGTCCGGATCGTTCGGCTGGTGCTGGCAGAAAAAGGAATCGACTGCGACCTCGTTCCCGTCGACGTCTTCGCGGAGAGCGGTCCTCCGCCCGGATACCTGGACCGGCATCCCTTCGGTCGCATTCCCGCATTTGAACATGAAGGCTTCAGGCTTTACGAGACCGGCGCCATAGCGCGCTATATCGATGAGGCATTTCCTGGAATCAGTCTTCAGCCCCCGAAGCACGGGAGCGCGCCCGCTGCAATCAACTGATCAGCATCGCCGACAACTATGCCTATCCCATTTTGGTCTGGGGAATTTACGTCGAGCGCGTTTCAAAGCCGGCAAAGGGCGCCATCGCCGACGAAGCCGCGATCGGCGGAGCGCTGCCGAAGGCGAGAACGTGCCTGAAGGCCATTTCGGAAACAATGGGTACTGCGCCGTGGCTAGCCGGGGAGAGCATTTCCCTCGCCGATCTCTATGCTGCGCCGATTTTCGACTATTTCCTGACGGCGCCGGAAGGGCAGGAGATATTCCGGGATCATGAAAACCTGGTGGCGTGGCGGTCACGCATTTCGGCGCGGCGGTCGATGAGGGACACGCTGCCTTTATAGCCTTGGCCTCTAATGCAATGCCGGGCCCGAAGTGTCCTTCGGGCCCGGCATTGTTCTTGTCTGTGTTTCGTCACCGTTTGTGGCCCGCCTACCTCACGAGCACCCGCTCGTCGCACCGCACGTGTCGCACTTCTCGCACGTCCCGTTCCTCACCATCGTGAAGTTCTGGCATTCGGAGCACATGTTGCCGGTATAGCCCTGCATGATCGAGCGGGCGCGGCGCTCGGCTTCCACCTTCTTTGCCTCCGACTTTGCCGCAGCGGCCTCTGCCGCAGCCTTGTCGGAGAAGAGGGCGGTCACTTCCTGTTCCGCTTCTTCGGCGATCTCCTCGGCGAGTTCGACGGCTCGTTCCTCGTAGTCGCGCTTGAAGGCGACGACTTCGGAGGAGGCGGCGGCGATTGCCGGCTCCAGCTTGCGCACGGCATTGCCGGAGATCGAGGTTACCGACGCGCCGCCGGAGGCGCGGGCGGGGGCGGCGGTTGCGGCACCCTTCGGCTCGGAGCGCTCGCCCGTGCCACCGACGATCGACGGCTTGTAGCCGCGGGTCCAGCCGGTCGAGACGAGGTTGGTCTTGCCTTCCTGAATGCCGCGGCCGAGCGCGGTGTTGCTGAAGTCGGAGGTATCGACATGAGCAAGGTCGTGACGGCCGAGATAAGACACGGCAAGTTCGCGGAAGACGTAGTCGAGGATCGACGTCGCGTTCTTGATGGCGTCATTGCCCTGGACCATGCCGGCCGGCTCGAATTTGGTGAAGGTGAAGGCCTCAACATATTCCTCGAGCGGCACGCCATATTGCAGGCCGAGCGAGATGGCGATGGCGAAGTTGTTCATCATCGCCCGGAAGGCCGCACCTTCCTTGTGCATGTCGATGAAGATCTCGCCAAGGCGCCCGTCGCCGAATTCGCCGGTGCGCAGATATACCTTGTGACCGCCGACGACCGCTTTCTGGGTGTAGCCCTGACGGCGGTTCGGCAGCTTCTCGCGGGCACGCACCACCCTCTCGATGACGCGCTCCACGATCTTCTCGGTGATGGCGACGGCCTGGGCGGCGGCCGGTGCCTGCATCAGGTCTTCGATCGCATCCTCGTCTTCCTCGTCCTCGATCAGCGAGGAGTTGAGCGGCTGCGAGAGCTTGGAGCCGTCGCGGTAGAGCGCATTGGCCTTCAGCGCGAGCTTCCAGGAAAGCATATAGGCGTTCTTGCAGTCCTCGACGGTCGCCTCGTTCGGCATGTTGATCGTCTTGGAGATTGCGCCCGAGATGAAGGGCTGGGCAGCCGCCATCATGCGGATGTGGCTTTCGACTGAAAGATAGCGCTTGCCGATCTTGCCGCAGGGATTGGCGCAGTCGAAGACAGGCAGGTGCTCCGCTTTCAGGAAGGGTGCGCCTTCGAGCGTCATCGCGCCGCAGACATGGATGTTGGCGGTTTCGATGTCCTTCCTGGAGAAGCCCAGATGCTCGAGCAGGTTGAAGTCCACCGATGCAAGCTGCTCATCGCTGACCTGCAGCGTGCCCTTGAGGAAATCTGCACCCAGCGTCCACTGGTTGAAGACGAACTTGATGTCGAAGGCAGCCTTCAGTGCCGCGTTGACGGCTTCGATCTTCTCGTCGGTGAAGCCCTTGGCCTTCAGCGTCGTGGGATTTATGGCCGGTGCCTGGTTGAGATTGCCGTGGCCGACGGCATAAGCCTCCATCTCGGCGATCTGGCTTTCCGAATAGCCGAGCGTGCGCAGCGCCTCGGGAACCGCACGGTTGATGATCTTGAAGTAGCCGCCGCCGGCGAGCTTCTTGAATTTCACCAGGGCGAAATCGGGTTCGATGCCGGTCGTGTCGCAATCCATGACGAGCCCGATCGTACCGGTCGGCGCGATCACCGTGGCCTGGGCGTTGCGGTAGCCGTGCTTCTCTCCGAGCTCGACCGCCTGGTCCCAGGCGCTCTTTGCATGGGCGATCAGGTCCTGGTCCGGGCAATCGCCATGGACGAGCGCGACCGGGTTGACGGACAGGCCCTCATAACCGGCGGTCTCGCCATAAGCGGCGCGCCGGTGATTGCGCATGACGCGCAGCATGTTGTCGCGGTTCGGCGCAAATCCGGGGAAGGGGCCGAGCTTTGCGGAAATCTCGGCCGAGGTGGCATAGGCGACACCGGTCATGATCGCGGTCAATGCGCCGGCGATGGCGCGGCCCTCGGGCGAGTCATAGGGAATGCCGGACGACATCAGAAGGCCGCCGATATTGGCATAGCCGAGGCCGAGCGTGCGATAGGCATAGGAAAGTTCGGCGATCTCGCGGGAGGGGAACTGAGCCATCATCACCGAGACTTCGAGAACGACCGTCCAAAGGCGGACGGCATGCTCGTAGTCGCCGATATTGATCCGCTTGTTCGCGGCATCCTTGAACTGCATCAGGTTGAGCGATGCGAGATTGCACGCCGTGTCGTCGAGGAACATGTATTCCGAGCACGGGTTCGATGCGCGGATCGGCCCCGCAGCGGGGCAGGTGTGCCAATCGTTCATCGTCGTGTTGAAGTGCAGGCCCGGATCGGCGGAGGCCCAGGCGGCATGCGAGATCGACTCCCAGAGGTCGCGCGCCTTCAGGGTCTTCATGACGCGGCCGTCCTTGCGGGCGGTCAGGTGCCAATCGCCATCCGCTTCCACGGCGTGAAGGAAATCGTCCTTGATCGAGACGGAATTGTTGGAGTTCTGGCCGGAAACGGTGAGATAGGCCTCCGAATCCCAATCCGTGTCGTAAGTCTTGAATTCGATGTCCTTGTAGCCCTGGCGCGCGAACTGGATGACGCGCTTGACATAGTTCTCCGGTACCAGTGACTGCTTTGCGGCGCGGATCTCGCGCTTCAGCGCCGGGTTCTGCTTCGGATCGAAGCAGGCATCGTCGCTGCCGTCGCAATTGATGCAGGCCTTCATGATCGCCTTCAGGTGCTTGGCGACGATCTTCGAGCCGGTGACGAGGGCGGCAACCTTCTGCTCTTCCTTGACCTTCCAGTTGATATATTCCTCGATATCCGGGTGGTCGATGTCGACGACGACCATCTTGGCCGCGCGACGTGTCGTGCCGCCCGACTTGATGGCGCCCGCGGCGCGGTCGCCGATCTTCAGGAAGCTCATCAGGCCGGAAGACTTGCCGCCGCCCGAGAGCTTCTCGCCCTCGGCGCGCACATAGGAGAAGTTGGAGCCGGTGCCGGAGCCGTATTTGAAGAGGCGCGCTTCGCGCACCCACAGATCCATGATGCCGCCCTCGTTGACGAGGTCGTCTCCGACGGACTGGATGAAGCAGGCATGCGGCTGCGGATGTTCGTAGGCGGACTTCGACTTCGTCAGCTTGCCGGTGAAGGGATCGACATAGAAATGTCCCTGGCCGGGGCCGTCAATGCCATAGGCCCAGTGGAGGCCGGTGTTGAACCATTGCGGCGAATTCGGCGCGACGCGCTGGGTAGCGAGCATATAGGCGAGCTCGTCGCGGAAGGCGCTGGCGTCTTCTTCCGTGTCGAAATAGCCACCCTTCCAGCCCCAATAGGCCCAGGTTCCGGCCAAGCGATCGAAAACCTGGCGAGCATCCGTTTCGGAGCCGTACTGTTCTTCTTTCGGAAGCGCCTTCAGCGCGTCGGCGTCCGGAACCGAACGCCAGAGAAAGGACGGAACGTCGTTTTCCTCGACCCGCTTCAGCTTTGCGGGCACGCCCGCCTTGCGGAAATACTTCTGGGCGAGGATGTCGGCCGCGACCTGCGAGAACTGCGCGGGTACGTCGATATCCGCGAGACGAAAGACCACCGACCCGTCCGGGTTCTTGATCTCACTCGTCGCCTTGCGGAATTCTATTTCGGCATAGGCGGATTGCCCGGCCTTCGTGAATCGACGCTCGATCCTCATTGTCCCGTCCTTTGTTGTCATGCGCCAAAGCGCAGTTAACCCAGCCCGGCCGCGATGGTTCTCGCAGCCAGCTTCAAATTTCTTTCGATGCGAGGAAACCCAGCACGTGGGTAATCCTGTATCTTGTGGTGATGCTGGCTGCAAACACTAAATATAGTATTAACAGGCTCTTTACGCCAGCCCGAAATGCCACTTAGGCGCCCGAATCTCGCGCAAAATTCCGCCACTGCAGCCGCTCGGGGTTATCCGCTCAGGCCGCATATCGGAACCGACGATTTAGGGGTTTGAACCGGCCTCAAAACTTCCCGGTCCGCCGCCGTCGCAACGTGAAATCCATTAACCGTGAATCGCCCGTGGGCGTCAAGGGGTGGTTTGTGACGGAAGTTTGAGCGCTATATCTTGTGTGGATGGACTGTGGAAAACGGGGACATCGCTCAAGCCATTGAAAATCAGGGACTTCCAACACTTGCCTGCCAAGCCGACGCAGCGGCAGGCGGAAATTCAAATTTTTTATGGATGAAAAAGCGGGTACGAGACGGTATTGGGTGCCACCCGCGATTGCGAATGGCGCCGCGATGTGACTGCTCGAGACCGATTCGGATTGGTTGATCGCCCGACCGTGGTCGGCCGGAGTGCCAGGCCTTATGTTATGGCAAGTTTCGAGCGGGCGCATGCACCCACGTCCTGCCTGCCGCAGGGCCTAGTCCACGCGCTTCTGCAATTCCCTTGCTCCGTTCGGCGCATTGATCTTGCCTGAGGTGATGAAGAAGGCAAAGACGTCGCGAGGCGTCTTCTCCGGCTTGCGCGCCGGCGCGCTTTTCTCCAGATCCCCCGGCTCGTCACCGGCGGCAAAGGCCTTCAGTCGCTTGGCCCAGTGGTCGAGGTCCTTCGGCGGGTAGCAGCTCTTCACCTCGTCGCTCCCCTTCTGCAGACGCGCATAGATGAAATCGGTGGTGACATCGGCAATCATCGGGTAGTCCGCGTGCTCTGCGAGCGCGACGGCCACCTTGTATTTTTCGAGGAGCTGCACGAACTCCGGCGCCTGGAAACTGGGATTGCGAACCTCGACCACGTGGCGAAGCTTCAGGCCGTCCTGCTTGTCCGGCAGGAGCTTCAGAAATCCCTCGAAATCCTCCGCATCGAACTTCTTGGTCGGCGCGAACTGCCAGAGGATGGGCCCGAGGCGGTCGCCGAGTTCGGTAAGCCCCTGCGTCAAAAACCGCTCCATCGATTCGCCTGCTTCCGAGAGAATCTTGCGGTTCGTCACGAAGCGACTGGCCTTCAGGGAAAAGATGAAACCGTCCGGAACCTCCGCCGCCCATTTGGCAAAGGTCGCCGGCTTCTGCGAACTGTAATAGGTGCCGTTGACCTCGATCGTCCGCAGTTCCTTGCCGGCAAATTCGAGCTGCCGTTTCTTCGGAAGGCCATCCGGGTAGAAGCTGCCTTCCCAGGGTTCGAAATTCCAACCGCCGATACCGGCACGGATCCTACCCGAACTTGCCATGCTATTCCTCCTCGAAGCTTTCTTTCAGCGTAGCGCGCCCTTTATCAGTCACGCAAACGTCGCGCGGGATCGTGGTCGCAGAGATTGGCCACATCGAACCGGAAACACCACCCGGTTTGCGCAGCATCGGCGATGCATCACTCCGCCGCCACCGTCTTGACCGGCCGGCGCTCCAGAAGTTCCTTCAGGAACTGTCCCGTATAGGAACGCGTCTCCTTCACGACCTCTTCGGGCGTCCCCTGCGCAATGACCTCGCCGCCGCCGTCGCCGCCTTCCGGACCGAAATCGATGATCCAGTCGGCCGTCTTGATGACTTCGAGATTGTGCTCGATCACAACGACGGAGTTCCCCTGGTTCACAAGCTCATGCAGAACTTCAAGAAGTTTGGCTACATCGTGGAAATGCAACCCTGTTGTCGGCTCGTCCAGGATGTACAGCGTGCGTCCCGTGGAGCGTTTCGACAGTTCCTTGGCCAGTTTCACGCGCTGGGCCTCGCCGCCCGAAAGCGTATTCGCCTGCTGACCGATCTTGATATAGCCGAGGCCCACCTGATTCAGCGTGATAAGCTTGTCGCGCACGGCCGGCACGGCTGCGAAGAACTCGACGCCTTCTTCCACCGTCATGTCGAGCACGCCGGCAATCGACTTGCCCTTGAAGTGCACGTCGAGCGTTTCACGATTGTAGCGCTTGCCGTGGCAGACGTCGCAGGTAACGTAGACATCCGGAAGGAAGTGCATCTCGATCTTGATGACCCCGTCGCCCTGGCAGGCCTCGCATCGGCCGCCCTTGACGTTGAATGAGAAGCGGCCGGGCTGGTAGCCGCGGGCTTTTGCCTCCGGCAGACCGGCGAACCAGTCGCGAATTGGCGTGAACGCGCCCGTATAGGTCGCCGGGTTCGAGCGCGGCGTGCGCCCGATCGGCGACTGGTCGATGTCGATCACCTTGTCGATATGCTCGAAACCGTCGATGCGGTCGTGCTCGGCCGGATTTTCGCGCGCGCCCATCACGCGGCGGGCGGCAGCCTTGTAGAGCGTCTCGATCAGGAAGGTGGATTTGCCACCGCCCGAAACGCCGGTGACGGCGGTAAACACGCCGAGCGGGATCGACGCCGTGACATTCTTCAGGTTGTTGGCCCGTGCACCTACGACGGTCACCTCCTTTTTCTTTTTCGGCTTTCGCCTTTCGCCCGGGACAGCCACGGACAGTTCGCCGGAGAGATATTTCCCCGTCAGCGACTTCGGATTGGACATGATATCGGACGGAGTGCCCTCCGCGATGACCTCGCCGCCGTGAATGCCGGCCGCCGGGCCGATATCGACAACATAGTCCGCCGTCAGGATCGCATCCTCGTCGTGCTCCACGACGATGACCGTGTTGCCGATATCCCGCAGGTGCCTCAGCGTGTCCAGAAGACGGGCATTGTCGCGCTGGTGCAGGCCGATCGAGGGCTCGTCGAGAACATAGAGAACGCCTGTCAGCCCGGAGCCGATCTGCGACGCAAGCCGGATGCGCTGGCTTTCTCCACCCGAAAGCGTGCCGGAATTGCGCGACAGGCTCAGATATTCCAGCCCGACATCGTTCAGGAAGCGCAGGCGCTCACGGATCTCCTTGAGGATGCGCACCGCAATCTCGTTCTGCTTCGTGTTGAGGTGCCGCGGCAGATCTTCGAACCAGTCGCGTGCGGCGCGGATCGACATTTCGGTGACCTCACCGATATGCAGGGCGTGGATCTTGACCGCAAGCGCCTCCGGCTTCAGCCGGTAACCCGCGCAGGCGGGGCAGGGCGCTGCCGACATATAGCGCTCGATCTCTTCGCGTGCCCAGGCGCTGTCGGTCTCCTTCCAGCGGCGTTCGAGATTGGGCACGATGCCCTCGAATGTCTTGGTCGTGTTGTAGGAGCGGGCGCCGTCCTGATAGTGGAAGGTGATCTTGTCCTCGGTGCCGTGGAGAATTGCGTCTCGCGCTTCCGCGGAAAGCTCGCTCCAGCGGCTCCCGAGCTTGAAGCCAAAAACCTTGCCGAGCGCCTCCAGCGTCTGGTTGTAGTACGGTGAGGTGGATTTCGCCCAGGGGGCGATGGCGCCGTCCCGAAGCGTGCGGTTCGGTTCCGGAACGATCAACGCCTCGTCGATCTTCTGCTGGCTGCCGAGGCCGTCACAGGTCGGGCATGCCCCGAAAGGATTGTTGAAGGAGAAGAGCCGCGGCTCGACCTCGGGGATGGTGAAGCCCGAGACGGGACAGGCGAATTTTTCCGAAAACAAGACGCGCTCATGCGTCTCGTTCAGCGATTTGTTGGCCGAGCCGCCGGCCGACGTCTCCTCCGGGGGCAGGGGCCGGTCGGCGAATTCGGCGATCGCCAGTCCGTCGGCAAGCGTGAGGCACGTCTCGAGGCTGTCGGCAAGGCGTGTGGCGAGATCGGGCCGAACGACGACGCGGTCCACGACCACATCGATGTCGTGCTTGTATTTCTTGTCGAGTGCCGGCACGTCGGCAATCTCGTAGAACTGGCCGTCGACCTTTACGCGCTGGAAGCCCTTTTTCATAAGCTCGGCGAGTTCCTTCCTGTACTCGCCCTTACGGCCGCGCACGAGCGGCGCCAGAATGTACAGGCGCGTACCTTCGCCGAACTCCAGCACCCGGTCGACCATCTGGCTGACGGTCTGGCTTTCGATCGGCAGGCCCGTGGCCGGTGAATAGGGCACGCCGACACGCGCGAAGAGCAGGCGCAGATAGTCGTAGATCTCGGTAACGGTGCCGACAGTCGAACGCGGATTGCGCGACGTCGTCTTCTGCTCGATCGAGATTGCCGGCGAGAGCCCGTCGATCTGGTCGACGTCGGGCTTCTGCATCATTTCGAGGAATTGGCGGGCATAGGCCGAAAGGCTCTCGACATAGCGCCGCTGTCCCTCGGCGTAGATCGTGTCGAAGGCAAGCGAGGACTTCCCGGAGCCGGAAAGGCCGGTCATCACGATCAGCTTGTTGCGCGGCAGGTCGAGGTCGATGCCCTTGAGATTGTGCTCGCGGGCGCCGCGAATGGAGATGGTCTTGAGTTCGCTCATCGGAAGGCCAGCTTTGAATGTCGGTTGAATGCCCCTATGTAATGACGGCTGCGCCCATGTCGAGGCGCAATCGGCAAAAGAGGCGGCTCAATTGCGATTCGGTTGACAGAATAATAGAGAGATACTAGAACAAAAAAAGAACAAAGTCAGCTTCGTCCAAGCCAAATCAACTGTGGATATTTGCGCGAAGCGGGGCGTATCGGCGGCAGCGGGCCGCTAAGGTGTTCGCTCGTGAGACATTGGAGAGCCGGGCTCGCGGTCCGGCGGCAAAAACGGGAAAAGCGACATGGCTGGTAGCGTCAACAAGGTGATCTTGATCGGAAATGTCGGGGCCGACCCGGAAATCCGGCGCACGCAGGATGGCCGGCCGATTGCCAATCTCAGAATTGCCACCTCCGAAAGCTGGCGCGACCGTAACTCCGGCGAGCGCCGGGAGAAGACGGAATGGCATACTGTCGTCGTCTTCAACGAGGGTCTTTGCAAAGTCATCGAGCAATATGTGAAAAAGGGCGCCAAACTCTATATCGAAGGCCAGTTGCAGACCCGCAAGTGGCAGGACCAGAACGGCAATGACCGCTATTCGACCGAAGTCGTCCTCCAGGGCTTCAATTCGACGCTGACGATGCTCGACGGTCGCGGCGAGGGCGGCGGCGCCAGCCGCGGCGGCAGCGATATCGGTGGCGGCGGCTACGAGGAATACGATCAGTCGCGGGGGCAGTCGTCAGGCGCCCGGTCCGGCGGCCAGCCGAACCAGGGCGGAAATTTCTCGCGCGATCTCGACGACGACATCCCGTTCTGATCCGGCAAATTGAAACGCAGTTTACAACGGCCCGCCCTTCGAGCGGGGCGTTGTATTCCTGGCCTAATTGGAGAGCGCTAGACCTGAAATGCCGAGCGCACGCCATCCACGACAAATTGAACGGCGAGTGCCGCAAGGATGACGCCTAGAAGGCGTGTGAGGATTGCGCGCCCGGTGACGCCGAGGAATCGATCGATACGATCGGCGATCACCAGCGCCAGAAACAATATGGCCATCGATGCCGCAATGACGACGATAAGCTGCATTCGCTCGATCGCCGAGGGAAAGGAGCTCCCGAGAAGCATGGTTGCCGAGATCGCCCCCGGCCCTGCAATCAAGGGCAGCGCCAGCGGGAAAACCGCAATATTGTGAAGGTGGTCCTTCGTGATCGCCGTCTCCCCGGCCTTTTCCTTTCGCTCCTGGCGTTTCTCGAAAATCATCTCGAAAGCGATCCAGAAGAGCAGCATGCCGCCGGCAATGCGGAAGGCGCCGATCGAGATGCCGAGCAGGCCGAGAATGCGGTCACCGAAGAGAGCGAAGGCGGTGAGGATGAAGAAGGCGATGAGCGAGCCGCGGGTCGCCACCTGAAACCGTTGCTGGCGGCTCAGGCCGACGGTCAGGCTCAGGAAGATCGGCGCAAGGCCGGGCGGATCGAGCGTGACGAGCAGCGTCGTCAACGCATTGATCAAGAGATCGACATCGAACATCCGTGTCCCCTTCCGGATTTATACCCCGGCTTCCCCCGGTGGCGTGCCCGCATTGTTAGGCAAGCGAGACAAGCTTGGAAAGAGCGGGTAGCCAAGTGCTGCGCAATGGCTTAAACCAGCGCGACCCCAAGGCACGCGGCTTTCTTTGCGCGCTCTCCCCGATTCACTGCCGCTGCCCTAGAAAAGCCCGCTCCAGCGGCAAAAGACTGTTCAAAACACCGGCCGAAAATTGGCGCTGCGAGCCGCATTCGGCTATAAAAACCCGACTGATTCTGAACAAAGATCGTGATCGCCATTGACTGAGCAAAGCACCCCCGGCGGCGGAAAAAATCCGCCAGGCATCGAGCCGATTTCCATCATCGAGGAAATGCAGCGGTCGTATCTCGATTACGCCATGAGCGTGATCGTGTCGCGCGCGCTTCCCGATGTGCGCGACGGTCTCAAACCCGTTCACCGCCGCATCCTTTACGGGATGAGCGAGCTTGGCATCGACTGGAACAAGAAATACGTAAAATGCGCCCGCGTCACCGGTGACGTGATGGGTAAATATCACCCGCACGGCAACGCGGCGATTTACGACGCGCTGGCACGCATGGCGCAGGATTGGTCGCTGCGGTTGCCGCTGATCGACGGCCAGGGCAATTTCGGCTCGGTCGACGGCGATCCGCCGGCGGCTGAGCGTTATACCGAGTGCCGGCTGCAGAAGGCGGCACATTCGCTGCTCGACGACCTCGACAAGGAAACGGTCGATTTCCGCGACAACTACGACGGCACACTGCACGAACCCGTCGTCGTCCCGGCAAAGTTCCCGAACCTGCTCGTCAACGGCGCAGGCGGCATCGCCGTTGGCATGGCGACCAATATTCCGCCTCATAATCTCGGCGAAGTCATCGACGCCTGTATCGCATTGATCGACAATCCCGCCATCGAGCTGCCGGAGCTGATGCAGATCATCCCAGGGCCGGATTTTCCGACCGGGGCCCTGATCCTCGGCCGTTCGGGCATCCGTCAGGCCTACGAGACGGGCCGCGGCTCCGTTATCATGCGCGGGCGCGCCCATATCGAGCCGATGCGCGGAGATCGCGAACAGATCATCATCACCGAGATTCCCTATCAGGTGAACAAGTCGACGATGATCGAAAAGATGGCAGAGCTCGTTCGCGACAAGCGGATCGAAGGCATTTCCGATCTTCGCGACGAGTCCGACCGCCAGGGCTATCGCGTCGTCGTCGAACTGAAGCGCGATGCCAATGCCGAAGTCATCCTCAACCAGCTTTACCGCTACACGCCCCTGCAGACCTCGTTCGGCTGCAATATGGTCGCGTTGAACGGCGGCAAGCCGGAGCAGATGACTCTGCTCGACATGCTGCGTGCCTTTGTCTCCTTCCGCGAGGAAGTCGTCAGCCGGCGTACGAAATACCTGCTGCGCAAGGCGCGCGAGCGGGCGCATGTGCTGGTCGGTCTTGCGATCGCCGTCGCGAATATCGACGAGGTGATCAAGCTGATCCGCCAGGCGCCGGATCCGCAGACCGCGCGCGAACAACTGATGGAACGCCGCTGGCCGGCCCACGACGTCGATGGGCTCATCCGGCTGATCGACGATCCGCGGCACCGGATCAACGACGACGCTACCTACAACCTTTCCGAGGAACAGGCCCGCGCCATCCTCGAACTCCGCCTGCAGCGTCTGACGGCACTCGGCCGCGATGAGATCGGGGACGAGCTCAATAAGATCGGCGATGAGATCAAGGATTACCTCGATATCCTTTCGTCGCGGCTCCGCATCATGCAGATCGTCAAGGACGAGCTTACTTCCGTCCGTGACGAGTTCGGCACTCCGCGCCGCACCGAGATCGCCGAAGGCGGTCCCGACATGGACGACGAAGACCTGATCGCGCAGGAGGACATGGTCGTGACCGTGTCCCATCTCGGCTACATCAAGCGCGTGCCGCTCACGACCTATCGCGCGCAGCGCCGCGGCGGCAAGGGCCGCTCCGGCATGGCCACCCGCGACGAAGATTTCGTTACCCGGCTGTTCGTGGCCAATACGCACACACCGGTTCTGTTCTTCTCCTCGCGGGGCATCGTCTACAAGGAGAAGGTCTGGCGGCTTCCGATCGGCACGCCGCAATCACGCGGCAAGGCCCTGATCAATATGCTGCCGCTGGAGCCGGGTGAGCGCATCACCACGATCATGCCGCTGCCCGAGGACGAGACGACCTGGCAAAACCTCGACGTCATGTTCTCGACGACCCGCGGCACGGTCCGCCGCAACAAGCTCTCCGACTTCGTCCAGGTCAACCGCAACGGCAAGATCGCGATGAAGCTCGAGGAGGAGGGCGACGAAATCCTGTCGGTCGACACCTGCACCGAGTTCGACGATGTGGTGCTCACGACAGCACTGGGCCAGTGCATCCGCTTCCCCGTCGCCGATGTGCGCGTCTTTGCCGGTCGCAACTCGATCGGCGTTCGCGGTATCTCGCTCGGCGACGGCGACCGGATCATCTCCATGGCGATCGTCGCTCATGTCGAAGCCGAACCTTGGGAGCGTGCCGCCTATCTGAAACGGTCTGCCGCAGAGCGTCGCGCCGTGACGGGTGAAGAAGAGGAAATCGTCCTTGTCGGCGAGGAAGTCACCAATGGCGGCGAACTCACCAATGAGCGTTACGAGGAATTGAAGGCGCGCGAGCAGTTCATCCTCACCGTCTCGAAGAAGGGCTTCGGCAAGCGCTCCTCGTCCTACGACTTCCGCACGTCCGGCCGCGGCGGCAAGGGCATTCGCGCCACCGACACGTCGAAGACGGCGGAAATCGGCGAACTCGTCGCGGCTTTCCCGATCGAGCACAACGACCAGATCATGCTCGTCTCGGATGGCGGTCAGCTCATCCGCGTGCCGGTGGAAGGCATTCGCCTCGCGAGCCGCGCCACCAAGGGTGTGACCATTTTCTCGACCGCCAAGGACGAGAAGGTCGTTTCGGTCGAGCGGATCAGCGAGCCGGATGGCGACGAGGAGATTGAGGCCGTAGGCGCCGAAGGCGTTATGGCGCAGCCGGAGCTCCCACCGGAGCCCACGTCGACGCCGGAGGAGTGATCGGGCCGGAGGAGTGATCGGGCCGGAAGATGAGTTTCAGGCCCGCCGCTGGTCCAGCGGCGGGCCTCTTTTTATGGGCCTGCGCGCCTGTCGCGCTTCCGGGAGAGGAGCCTTGTAAACCAACCGATATAGCCGTTATGACGCTGCTCGGTTGCCTCCGCTAGGCAAGGCACAGGGATCGGCCCGTCAGTTCTTGAAGACGATGCAGGCACCGCCGCTCTTGCGGATAGCGGCGCAAAGCTGATCGGCTTCGGCACGTGTCTGCCGGCCGATGCGGGCGGCGTAGCGGCGTCTGCCTCCGAAACTGCCGTTGCGCTCCCGAACAAGAACCGCCTTTTCGCTGTTGATCGGCGCTGGCAATCTTTTCACGGCATTCATGAACAAGCGTTGCGCCACGGATTTCTGGTAGTGCGCCGAAAGTTGGATCCCCCAGGGCGCCCAGACGGCTTCGTCGGCGACCACCAGCTCGCGCAGGCGCCGCGTGTCGGCGAGTGCAACGCAGCCGTCGAGAAAGCTTTTTTCCTTGTCGAGTTCGATATTGAGCGATTTCGGAGGATTGTCGCGCCAGTCCTCGACCGAGTAGGCCGTGATCGCCAGCACGTAATCCCGCGTTTCATAGGGCAGCCGGTCTTTTTCGAGGAAGCGCTCGAGGCCGGCCTCGCCAGCGTTATAGGCCGCCGCCGCAAAGCCAAGATTGCCGTAACGCGACTTGAGCTCGCTTAAATATTCCGCCGATTTGCCGAGGGCCGCCACAGCGTTGAAACTGTCCGACAACCCGCGCAGCTTTGCCGTCCCGGGCATGAACTGGGCAATCCCCTCCGCGCCCTTCGGGCTGATGGCGTCGGGCTGGAAAAGGCTTTCGCGCCAGATCAGCCGGGCAAAGAAAGGGGCAGGCAGGTCGTTCGCCTTGGCATAGTGTTCAATAATGGTGCAGACGTCGCGAGAGAAATTATCGGGGCTGATGCAGAGACGAAGGGATGGGTTTTCTGACGACACTCCCGAATACAAGCATTTTTTCGGCGGAGCTGGCGCGTCGGTGCGAGCCTCGGCGAGCCGATATTGATCGGCGAAGATCAGCGCCGCGGCAGAGAACATGGTTGCGGCAAAGCGCAGCAAACGCTTGTTTCGGATGCTCCAGATGCTGATTGGACCTGTGTTTTCGTGCCCGATCATGCGGCCCTCAGCGACGAACGATTGCACATAGATAGCATTTCCGCTGCGGGCGAGAAATCGTCAGTTCTGGCTTCAATCAGGTGAGCCGCTGCTCAGGATCAGCTGCATGAAGGTAAGGTCGAGCCAGCGGCCGAACTTCGTGCCCACCTCCTTCATATGCCCGGTCTGCCGAAAGCCCAATTGCTCATGGAGGCGGATCGACGGCAGGTTTCCCGATTCTATCCCCGCGATCATTACGTGTTTGCCAAGCCCTTCGGCCCGGCCGATGAGTTCAAGCATCAGCGCCCGGCCTATGCCGCCCCCGCGCTGGTCCAACCGGACGTAGACCGAGTGCTCCACGGTGTGCCGGTAGCCATCAAAGGCACGCCACTCGCCGAAAGAGGCATAGCCGACAACTTCGCCCGTGCCGGACAGCGCGACAAGCACGGGAAAACCGGCAGAGTTGCGCGCGTCAAGCCATGTGGCTCGATTGGCGACATCGACAAGGGTCTCGTTCCAGATCGCCGTCGTATTCGCCACGGCATCATTGTAGATGGCGCAAATTGCCGGGAGGTCGGTCTCAATGGCGTCCCTGATTTTCATATCGGCCTCCTGACGGCGATTTTCTCCGTTGTCGCCTAGCCGTGCAGCTCCGCGGCGGCAATCTCGGCGATGGTCAAAGTGCTCTCTGGGTTTTCGCCGTCACCAAGAAACCAGGCGGCGGACAGGCCGGCATAGGCGACTATCCAATGCAGGAGCCTCCTCGGCTCAAGGCGCGCCTCATGGGCGACGACCGCAAGCTGCCCATGCAGACGCCCTGGAAAAGTTCCGAGCGGAAGCTCCGGATTGCAGAAGAGATTGGCGTAATCGAAACCGCGTTCGCCGAGGAGCCCTTTCGGATCGATGGCGAGCCAGCCCCGGTCATCGAAATCGAGAATATTGCCGTGGTGAATGTCGCCATGCAGGACGACCGGCGCACCGGGAGCGGAAAAGAGAAACCGCGCAGCATCCGCGCAGGTCCCGAGAACGCCCCCGTGGATGCGGGCTGCGGGGGCAAGCGCCTGGAACCAGCGTTCGAGCGGTGCTAAACCCGCCGGCGGCGATGGACGTGGTGCATGCAGCGAGGCAACCGTCCTGCAGATGATCCGGGTCGCGGCATCGTCGCTGCCGGTCATCGCCATGTGAAAAAGCGATCGTCGGCTGTCAGATCGCTCGATAAGGATCGCGTTATCGGTTGCGGCGTAAACCCTTGCGGCACCGTGGCCATCCCACCATTTCATCAACCGCCCACCGGATATCTCCTCCGGCTCGTCTGCCACCTTGAGCATGGCCGGCAAGCCACGCCAACGAACGGGCAGCAGGCGGCTCGTCCGCGTGAGGATGGGCTCACCGGCGGGGTCGAGAGCCCATTTATCAATGAAGGATGTGAACATCCGTGCAGCATAATCGATTCGCATCGTGAAGGGCCCGCCTGCTGAGCGGGCCCTTTCCTCATGGCGATCTCTCAATCGATATCAGGCGACGTTTTCGAGCGACGGATAGTCCGTGTAGCCTTTGGCACCGCCGCCATAGAAGGTTGCCTGATCCGGTGCATTCAGGGCCACATTGTCTCTAAGCCGGCGTACGAGGTCCGGGTTGGCGATGAAGGGTTTGCCGAATGCAACGAGGTCGGCTTCGCCGCTTTCGACGGTCCTCAGCGCCAGATCGCGATCGTAACCGTTGTTCGTCATCCAGGCCGCCTTACCCCCGGCTGCTGCATAGGCGTTACGCAGGGCTGCGTAGTCGAAGGGCCGATCGCCCTGCTGGTGATCGCGTGCTCCGCCCGTGGCGCCTTCGATGACGTGCACATATGCGAGCGGGTAACGAGCCAGTCCTTCGACGACATAGGTGAAGAGGGGCTGCGGATCCGGATCGAAAGCGTCGTTTGCAGGGGTCACGGGAGAGATGCGGATTCCCACCCGACCGGCGCCGATCTCCCCGGTAACGGCGTCTACGACCTCGAAGAGGAAGCGGGCGCGGTTCTCGATCGAGCCGCCATAGGCGTCCGTGCGTTCGTTTGAGCCGGAGCGCAGGAACTGGTCGATCAGATAGCCGTTGGCAGCATGAATCTCGACGCCATCGAAGCCCGCCTCGATCGCGGCGCGGGCGGCCTTGCAATAATCCTCGACGATGCCGGGGATTTCCGCCAATTCGAGCGCTCGCGGTTCGGAGGTTTCGGCAAAGGTCCCGGTTCCATCGGGGTTGATCAGATAGGTCTTCGATTTGGCACGGATGGCCGACGGCGCAACAGGCTTGCCGCCCTGCGGCTGAAGCGACTCATGCGAGATCCGCCCGACATGCCACATCTGCACGACGATCCTGCCGCCGGCTTTGTGAACGGCATCGGTGATCTTGCGCCAGCCGGCTAGGGCTTCCGGCTTGTAGAGGCCCGGCACGTCTGCGTAGCCCTGGCCCTGGTGACTTATTGCCGTCGCCTCGGTGATCAGCAGGCCGGCGGATGCGCGCTGCTCGTAATAGGCGACGTTGAGATCATTGGGCACGGCCTGGGGCGAACGGTTCCGGGTCAGAGGTGCCATTACGACGCGGTTCTTGAGTACGATGTCACCGATCGAAATCGGGTCAAAGAGAGAGGCCATGGATTGTCCTTTCCGTAGCGGATTGAGGCTTTGGGGGGAAAAAGGGTTGATCAGAGATTGCCGATCGTCTTTAGAAATTCGGCGATCGTCTCCTCATTGCGCTTGTAGAAGACCCACTGGCCGACGCGGCGGCTCGACACCAGACCAGCGCGCTGCAGCACAGCCAGGTGCGACGAGACCGTAGACTGCGAGAGGCCGCACCTCTCGAACTGCCCGGCACACACGCCCATGTCGAACGGATGCTCCTGGCCCGAGAAATGAGCCTGCGGCTCCTTCAGCCAGGTTAGAATCTCCACGCGCGTCGGATGCGCCAGCGCTTTTAGAATTTCATCTCTATCCATCGTATTTCGGTATATTTGGTTTAATCGAAATATATATCGGTAAAATCCGATATGAAAAGTCACAACGCTGTGATTGCAGCATGGACCACCACGGAGGCCGGGAAAAACGTGCAAAAAAAGAGGGCCACAAGAAAACTTGGGCCCTTTCAGTTGTGAAGGTTTCAAACCTCCAGAGGGGAACAGCTGCTGCAGCGGCTGGGGAGGAGAAAGCCGCTATATGCACCAGCTGAAACTGATATGGGCAGGGCCGTGGTCGCTTTCAATAGCCGCCTCCAATATTTTATCAACTGAGGGATGTGAGGCATTCACAAGGAAAAAAAGAGGGCCACAAGAAGAACTTGGGCCCTTATAGTTGTGAAGGTAATTTAAACCTCCAGAGGGGAACAGCTGCTGCGGTGGCACTGGGAGGAGAAGCCACCAAGATGCATCAGCTGAGTTCGGTATGCTGTTTTTTTGGGCTGCCGGCAATCATTTAATATGCATGACAGCCATGCCGTTTGCGCATCCCTGCCTGTTTTTGCGGCTCTCGACAATCAAAGCTCTCGACAGAATCGATCATCCTGGAAAATAATACAGTCGTAACAGCGCGTTAGCGCGGATTATGGCAATTGCCCGAAATTCGGGCAATTGCCAAACCGTCAAAAGTTCCAGTTTCTCGCTTTGGAAACGATGTAGTCGCGGAAGACTTTCAGCTTCGCCGCGTTCTTCAGCTCGTCCGGGTAGCAGAAATAGGTATCGAAGGATGGAATGTCGGCGCTGATCGGCAGTTGAATGAGGCCCGGATCGCGGCCGACGATGTAATCCGGAAGCATCGCGATACCGATGCCGAGCAGGCAGGCCCGCTTGATCGACGTCTGGCTGTTGATCTGCAGGTGCGATATGCGCGGATTATCCGAGTCGCGTCCGGCAATCTCAAGCCAGTTCACATCGAGCAGGTAGTTCGGCGCCGGTTCGCCGAAGGTGATGATCCGGTGATTGTCGAGATCGTCAAGAGATTGCGGCTCGCCGAACTTGTTGATGTAGGACGGTGCGGCATAGACGTGCATGTGCACGGTAAAGAGCTTGCGCTGGATGAGATCCGATTGCTGCGGCTGCCGCAGCCTTATGGCGCAGTCCGCATGACGCATGTTCACGTCCAGCTCTTCATTGTCGAGGATGAGCTGCACCTGGATCTCCGGGTACAAGGACATGAATTCCTGGATCTTGTCGGTCAGCCAGCCCTGGCCGAGCCCGACGGTGGTCGTGATGCGCAACTTGCCGCTCGGCTTGTCGGTCGTTTCGCTGAGCTGGGCCTTGACGCTTTCGAGCTTCATCAGCACGTCGTGAGCCGTGCGATAAAGCATTTCACCCTGTTCAGTGAGGATCAGGCCGCGGGCATGCCGATGGAAGAGCTTGATGCCGACGTCCTGCTCGAGCGAACTGACCTGACGGCTGATTGCCGACTGTGATAGATGGAGTTTGTCTGCCGCGTGCGTGAACGAGCCAGCTTCAGCCGCCGCATGAAAAATGCGAAGTTTGTCCCAGTCCAGCGACATAGAGTCCCCCATAAAGGCTCGGCCGGAGAGAGCTGCCAGGTTTCTCCGGAGACGACCGATGCATCTGTTCCCTGGATCACGTCGATTTAGGTCGGAGACCCAAATCATGAACGCGATCGTTTCTAATTGGTCAGGGCGGGATGCGGGCGGAAAGACCGCCCATACTTTCCTCATCCCGCGCCCAGCAGAGCCCACGCCCCCAATCCTGGCGCGCGCTCTGATTCGCAACTTCTATTCGGCTGCGATTGCGACGGGCATATGACCCGCCAGATATTTCTCCGCTTCAAGCGCCGCCATGCAACCCATGCCGGCCGCTGTAACGGCCTGACGATAGATATCGTCGGTGACGTCGCCGGCGGCGAAGACGCCGGGCACATCGGTCGCCGTCGAATCCGGCGCGGTCCAGAGATAGCCGTTGGGCTTCTGGCGAAGTTTACCCTTGAAGAGCTCGACGGCGGGCGCATGACCGATCGCCACGAAAACCCCGTCGATGACCATTTCCGATGTTTCGCCGGTCTTGGTGTTACGAAGCTTTACACCGTTTACCGAGGCCGGCATCGGGGGCTTTGCCGGCGTCCCGAGATATTCCAGAACCTCGTGATCCCAGATCACCTTGACGTTCGGCTTCGAGAACAGGCGCTCCTGCAAAATCTTCTCCGCGCGAAAAGCGTCGCGCCGGTGAACCACGGTCACCGTCTTGGCCAGGTTGGAGAGATACAGTGCTTCCTCCACCGCCGAGTTGCCTCCGCCCACGACGATGACATCCTTGTTGCGGTAGAAAAACCCGTCGCAGGTGGCACAGGCGGATACGCCGAAACCCATGAAGGTCGGTTCCGTTTCGATGCCGAGCCACTTCGCTTTGGCGCCGGTGGCTATGATCAACGCGTCTGCCGTCCAATCCGTGCCGCTATCCGTTCTTATGCGGAAGGGGCGGACGGAGAGGTCGACGTCGGTTACGAGATCGTTGACGATCTCCGTGCCGACATGGATCGCCTGTTTCAGCATCTGCTCCATCATCCAGGGGCCTTGGACCGGATCGGCATAGCCGGGATAATTCTCCACGTCGGTGGTGATCATCAGCTGGCCGCCTTGTTCCATGCCGGCGATAAGCACCGGCGAAAGCATGGCCCGCGCCGTGTAGATGGCGGCGGTATAACCGGCAGGGCCGGAACCGATAATCAGCACTTTCGTGTGGCGCGCAGTCATGCTTTTGTCCTTCGTCCGCCGGGTTGGCCGGGCAGCCTCGTCCGGTGCAATCCAATCATGCAAATATTGCCTTACTTTAGGTATTCACAACGCGCACTTTCAAGGGCGCGCGATCTGATACACACAAGTGGTTGCGTGGGCAGCGTCGATTTGACACCAGATCGGGCATATTTGCATCGGTTTTGAACCGCCCAACCGCCATAAGACGCGACCGCGCGGGACGGCACAAGGATTTTGTGCATGCAGATGCGAGCGCTCTCGTTTCGGTATTCGATTACGTGCTACCCAAGGGAAGGAGACAGCGCCCGGATCAGGCGCCGCTGACGCGGCGCCTTCGGCGCGAAGGGATCGGCGCTACGGTATCGTACCGTCGTCCATCGATCGGCGGACAAAAGGCCTTTGCCGCAAGCAAGGCCGACATGATTGGGGATATGGGCAATGGTCGTACGCGTCGAGCTCGATGCCATCGATATGAAAATACTGCGCGAACTGCAGGATAACGGCCGTATGACGAATGTGGAACTGGCCGAGAGGGTGGGGATTTCGGCACCTCCCTGCCTGCGCCGGGTTCGCAAGCTCGAGGAGGCCGGCGTCATCCGGGGCTATCGCGCGCTTCTGAATGCCGCCGCGCTTGGATATGATCTCGTTGCCTTCTGCATGGTCGGTCTGAAGCACCAGTCCGACGCCAATCTGAAGGCCTTTGCCGCCCGCACCGCCTCATGGCCGCTTGTTCGCGAGGCCTGGATGGTGTCCGGAGAGTCGGACTTTCTGCTGCAGTGCGTGGCCGAGAACCTTGCGAGCTTTCAGGATTTCGTTATTGAAGAACTGACCGCCACCGAGAATGTCGATACGGTGCGGACGATGCTGACGATCCGGCAAGTGAAGGACGCATGTCAGGTAGAAATCTGAGGTGCAGAGCGGGTTCCCACCCGGCACCACAAGCCAAGGTCTTGCGGACTGCCGTTTCGACCGGCTTCCAGGACGAGAGCGAATGCGGGACGGCCCTATGACAGCTAAGCTTCCGCTTTCAGCCTTCATCATCTGCCTGAACGAAGAGGCCTATCTCGGCAACTGCATCGAGAGCCTCGAACAATGCGCCGAAATCGTGATCGTCGATTCCGGATCGACGGACGGCACTGCCGCCTTGGTGCAGTCTTATATCGACGCGGGTTGGCCGATTCGTTTCATGCACGAGCCCTGGCGCGGTTATGCCGGACAGAAGCAGTTCGCGCTCGAGCAGTGCAGTGAGCCCTGGTGCTTCAATATCGATGCGGACGAGAGGCTGGACGGGGCGCTGCGAAATCTGCTGCCCGAACTGCTCGCAACATCAGACGAGATCGTCGGCTGGCGCGTGGCGCGTCGCCCCTATCTGATCGGCTATGGCTATACCCCCGAAAACGTGCGGGAGCGGCGGAATTTGCGGCTGATCCGGCGTGGCAGGGGGGGCTACGATCTTAGCCAGAAAGTCCATGAAGGCATCGTGCCCGATGGAAACGTCGGCAAAGCGCGCACCGGCAGCCTCCTTCATTTCCGTCCGCTGGTCATGGACGAACAGATCCTGAAGGAAAACAAATATTCGACGTTGAAAGCGGACCAGCAGGTCGAATCCGGCAAGCGACCACGGTTCTACAAACTCGTCTTCGCCCCGCCGATCTACTTTCTGAGGCTCTATTTCCGCAACGGTCTCTGGCGCTGCGGTCTGTCAGGCTTCATCGAAGCTATGACCGGAGCGGTCTATGCCTTTCTGACGGCAGCGAAGATCTATCAGCGGCACGCCCTGGAGGCGCGCCCGAATGTCGACGACGCGCTTTCGCGCTGATCGATCAAAGGATTCAGCATGAAAATTATGCATATTCACTTCGGCAAGGAAGGCGGAGCTGAGCGCTTCTTCGTCAATCTCGTCAATGCACTGCATGAGAGGGGCGTCGAACAACGGGCGCTGATCCGGCCGGACCGCAGCTGGCGCAGGGACATAGAAAAGAGCGCGACGATCTATGAAGGCGTTTTCCGGCGCATTTCGCTGTCTCGTTTCCTTTTGAAATGGAGGTTGAACCAGGTTCTTCGCGAGTTCAAACCGGACATCATAATGGCGTGGCAGTTGCGGGCCAGCCGGTTCATGCCGGCCCATGCCAAGGCCTATCGCATATCTCGGCTGGGAGATTATCCCGAACATCTCGGTTACTACACCAATGTCGAGACCCTCGTTTGCATCACGCCTGATATTGCCGCCAAGGTTCGCGATTTTGGCTGGAACCGCGACATCGAGGTGATCGCTAATTTCACCCGCGCAGAGCCTGTCCCGCCCGTTGCGCGGGCCGATTTGCAGACGCCGGAGGATGCCTTCGTCGTGGTCGGAATGGGACGCTTCGTGAAGCGAAAGGGCTTCGACGGGCTTATCCGAGCAGTGAAACAAGTGGAGAACACCTATCTGTGGCTCGTCGGGGACGGTCCGGATAGAGAACAGCTCGAACGGCTCACAGACGAACTCGGGCTTCGCGATCGCGTCCGCTTCACCGGTTGGCAGACAAACGCCTATGGTTTTCTGTCGGCCGGCGACGCCTTCGTCATCAATTCATCGCATGAGCCTCTCGGCAATGTCTGCTTCGAAGGATGGGGCGCCGGAAAACCCACGATAGCCGCACGCGCGGAGGGCCCGTCCTGGGTTATGACGCATGATGGTGATGCTCTCATGGTCGATTGCGGTGACGACAGAGGGCTTGCCGAGGCCATCCGCCGGCTGCGCGATGATCCTGCGCTTCGCGAGCGACTAAGCGCCGCCGGCCGCGAAACCCTGCGGGCGCGCTTTTCCGAAAAGGCAATCACCGACGCTTATCTCGATCTTTTCGCCAGGAGCGTCGCACGGCGATGAAGGTCAGCCATTTTCATTTCGGCAAGGATGGCGGTGCCGAACGGTTCTTCGTGCATCTCGTCAATGCGCTTGCGGAACGTGGAGTGGAGCAGACAGCAACCATCCGTCCTGGACGCAGCTGGCGGCGCGACATCGAAGGCGTCGCGAAGATCAGGGAAAGCCATTTCCGCAATCTCTCACTCGATCGAATTCTTCTGCCCTTGAAGGTGAAGCATATGGCGCGGCGCGAGAAGCCCGATGTCCTGATGGCCTGGGCGCCGCGGGCAAGCGAGCTGATGCCAAACTATAGAGGCGCATTCAAGATCTCGCGTCTCGGCGATTACCCGACTCGCCTCAGTTACTTCCGAAACACGGACTGTATCGTCTGCAATACACCGGGCATTGCCGAGCGCGTGCGTGATCTCGGCTGGACGAGGGAAGTCAGGGTCATCTCCAATTTCACCGCGACCGGGCGTGTCGAGGCGGTAGACCGGGCGAAACTGGACACGCCGGCCGATGCGCCCGTCGTGATGTCCATGGGACGTTTCGTCGAACGCAAGGGGTTCCATACGCTGATCGAAGCGGTGGCCAGACTGCCGGGCGTCTATCTTTGGCTGCTCGGCGACGGTGAGGAGGGCGACAATCTGCACAAGCTCTCGTCTGACCTCGGCGTATCCGACCGGGTTCGCTTCGCCGGCTGGCAGAAAGATACGAGGCCCTATCTCGCTGCCGCCGATATTTTTGCGATGTCGTCCAGTCACGAACCGCTTGGCAATGTTATCCTCGAGTCCTGGGCACAGGGGACGCCCGTCGTATCGACCCGATCCGAGGGGCCGAAATGGTTCATGCGCGACGGCGAAAACGGCGTGATGGTCGAGATCGGCGATGCGGAGGGCTTTGCACACGCCATCGGGCAGATCGTCGCCGACCCCACACTCGGCACGCGCCTTGCCGAGCGTGGACACGAGACGCTCATCCGCCAGTTTTCGAAGGAAGCAATCACCGACGCCTATCTGCGGCTCTTTGCTTCGAAGACGTAGGCCAATCCATTTCCTGGGATTGCTTCGGATCAGCGCGTAAGACTGTCGTAAACCGCGCCGATCGCGCGTGCTTCCCCTTCGATGGCGAAGTTCTTTGCCGTCCGCGCAAGACCATTGGCGCCGGCGGCCGCAAGCCGCGGCAGGTCGTCCATGTAGGCGGCTGCCGCGCCGACCATTGCGGTGAGATCGTCGGCTGCAACGATGAGGCCGGTTTCTTCGTTCCCGACTGTTACGAGTTCCGAAAAGGCGCCGACATCGGTTGCCACCACCGGCACCCCGGTCGCCATGGCTTCCAGCGGCGTGAGGCCGAAGCCTTCCCATCGCTGCGGTGCGATGAAGAGGTCGAGAGCGCGGTACCAATCGGGAATATTCGTATGCTCGCCGACAAAGAGGATTCGGTCGGCGAGTCCGGCCTTTGCGACGCGTTCCTTCAGTTCGGTTTCGAAGGCCGCGTGGGGACCGGTGGCACGGCCGGCAACGATTGCACCCCAGCCCGGACGGCCGGGCAGGAGGGCGATCATGCTGTCGACGAACAGGTCTGTTCCTTTCTGGCGGCGTACGCGCCCGAAGCATCCGACGAATTTCTTCGCAGGATCGAGGCCGAGCGCCTGCTTCGCCTCCGCCTTGTCGAAAGGCGGTTGAAAGCGCTGCGTATCAATTCCATGCAGGATAACGGTGTTCGGCACTTCGAGATAGGCGGCCGTCCTGGCACTGGTGGCGATAACCGCGTCCATGCGGCCGATAAGGAACTTGCTCCATCCGGTATGCCGGCGCTGCGAAGCGGAGGTAAAGACGATCCTGATCTTCATCCGCAGCAGGTCGCGGAGGAGAACGGCCGGCAGCATCTCGACATTGCGGCGCGCATGCCAGACTCGGCACCGCCGTCCCGGCGGCCTCTTCCAGAGGCGGATCAGATCGCGAAAGCGAACCGACGGCAAGCTCTTTGGAAGTCCAGGCCCGAGAACCGCGATCTTCTGCCCAAGGGCACGCTGCACAGGCACCAGCTGGATGATTGACGAGGTAACGCCGGAAAGGCGCCGCTTGAAGTTCGGCGCGATCACCTCGACGTCGCGGATATCCACCACCTGTGCGCGCTCCTTGCGCCTGCGACCATCAACCTTAGGGGAGGAGGGGCAGCGCGGCGGGACCGGCGCACCCCCGAAAAGCAGGTCAGCCCCATTGGACGGCGAGAATCTCATACGCCTTGGAACCACCAGGAGCATTGACTTCGATCGAATCGCCGACTTCCTTGCCGATCAACGCGCGGGCGATCGGAGAAGAGATGGAAATGCGTCCCTGTTTGACGTCTGCCTCTTGATCGCCGACGATCTGGTAGGTCTTTTCTTCTTCCGTATCCTCGTCGACGAGCTTCACCCTGGCGCCGAACTTGATCTTCGATCCGGACATTTTCGAAAGATCGATGACTTCGGCGCGCGCGATCAGGTCCTCGAGTTCGGAGATCCTGCCCTCGTTATGGCTCTGCGCTTCCTTGGCCGCATGATATTCGGCGTTCTCCGACAAGTCACCATGGGCGCGGGCCTCGGCGATCGCCTCGATGATGCGCGGGCGTTCTTCCTGCTGGCGCCAACGCAGCTCCTCCTGCAGATTGACGAATCCACCCTGTGTCATGGGCACTTTGTCGACCATTTCATTATCCTTCATCAAGCACGCGGCGCCGCCTTTCGGCAGCGCCAGCGCAAAAGAAAACGGCCTCCGGAGCGCAAGCACCGGAACCGTTCAAACAACCGAACCGACCTTATAACAGAAACGGCAGTTCGAAAGCCAGATTTTTCGATCCTCGCGCGGCGGATCAGCGCCGGACGCCGGACTCCAGCCCGTACTTGTAAAGGTGAAATTCGGCGGGGAAACCTCTTTACCTCAACCGTGATTGAGGTCGTATCAGTGCTGGTCCACGGAAATCGATAGGGACCGAATCATGAGTTTAGCCGAAGAGAAATCGTCAATGGCCGATCCGGCGCAGCAGACTGTTACCAACGCGGAGGATGGGCGCTGGAGCGAGCTGCTGCAGCCGCGTCACTTGGCGGCGACGGTGACACTGTGCCTTGGCGTAGCGCTTTTTGCCTTCAACGAGTTCTTCGTGTCGACGGCGCTGCCCACAGCCGTTGTCGAGTTCGGGGGAGCCTCCCTCTTGTCCTGGGCGTTCACGCTGTATCTCGTTTTCGCCATCGTCGGTGGCGCGCTGGCGGCGAATCAGAAAGCTCGATTCGGCGCACGCAACACACTGGTTGCGGCGGCACTCGTCTTCGCTACGGGCACGATCATCGCTACGATGGCGAGCAGCATGCCTCAGGTTCTTGCCGGGAGGGTTCTCCAGGGGCTGGGCGAGGGCGTCATTGCAGCTCTATGCTACGCGCTGATACCGGAGCTTTTCCCGCAACGGCTGGTGCCCAAGATCTTCGGAGCGGAAGCGATCGTGTGGGCTGGTGCCGCCTTCGGCGGCCCGCTCATATCCGGTTTGCTGACGGAATACTGGTCGTGGCGCGCGGCCTTCTTCGTCAACATACCTGCGGCCGCAATCTTCGTTGTGCTCGTCGTCGCGATCGTGCGCCAGCCGGCGCAAAGCCCGGGAGGGTCTGCCGGATCGATTCCCCTGCTGCGTCTGGTGACTTTCGGCGTCGGGATCTTGCTAGTCTCGCTTTCAAGCACGGCGACCAACGATTATGCGATGGCGGGTTTGCTGGCGGCAGCGATCGCTGTGTTCGTCAGCACGGTCCGACTCGACCGCCGATCGCGGCAGTCTATTCTTCCTTTCGGAGCCTTTTCGCCCACCCACTCGCTCGGGGCCGGGCTCTGGGTCATCCTTCTGATGCCGCTGGCGCAAGCCTCGGGCTCCGTTTACCTCGTCTACGCCCTGCAACAGCTATGGGGATTCGGCCCGACTGCGGCTGGCTTCTCGAACGCCTTGATGGCCATATCCTGGAGCCTGACGGCGATACTCATCGCGAGCCTCCGCTCTCATGAGATGCGCGTGCAGATCGTCTGGACCGGTCCGTTGATGCTATGCCTCGGCCTCGTTGGCTTGGCGCTGGCCGTCGGAACCGGCGAATACAAGCTCGTCTTCATCAGCCAGGCTGCAATCGGAGCAGGTTTCGGCCTTTGCTGGGGGACGCTGAGCCAGCTGCTGATGAACGTCTCGACCATAGAGGAACGCGACAAGACCTCCGCGCTGCTTCCGACGCTGCAATCGGCCGGTTACGCGATCGGCGCGGCGGTCTTCGGAGCCGTGGCCAATGCCGGAGGTTTCGATGAGGGCGCCAGCAATCGGGTGATATCGGCGGCATTACTGGGTGTCTTTGCAGTTGGCGCAACTCTTGCGGCAGCATCGGTCTTCTTCGGGATCACGACCCTGCGGCTGGCCCGATGCGAGGGCAAGGTTCACCAAAATATGCCGTAGCGGCAAGGGAGCGGTTGCGGCCGAGAAGGGCATCCTGTTCGACGCCGCGGCCTTGGGATGGCGTGAGTGCCGCAAGCATCACGCCCGCCTCCGACCTTACCCTGACCTTCAGCGAGCCGTAATCCACGTCGCGGCCGATTCGGTCGGCGATACGCTGGCCGTAATAGAGCGCCGAACCTTCGTCGAAATGGAGGATACCCTCATCGTCGGCGAAACACTCGTCATCCCAATGGAGATCGAAGAAATAAAGCTGCATGTCATGCCCCAATCCGGTGCGTCCCAGGCCTTACCGCCTTGCGCGCGTCCTGGAACATGGAACCATGCCGCCTAGGAACGCAGCCTGAACCGAGCGTTCAGACTGCGTTCAGAAGAATGAAGCTGTCCCGTTCAGGTCTCGAAATAGCTCTGCAACGGGCGCACTTCGAGGTTGCCGGCCTTCAGCGCCTTGATGGCGAGTGCCGCCGCCTCGGCGCCCGCCATGGTGGTGTAATAGGGCACCTTCTGCATCAGGGTCGCACGGCGCAGCGACTTCGAGTCGGAAATCGCCTTGTTGCCATCCGTGGTGTTGATCACGAGCTGAACCTGCCGGTTGCGGATGGCGTCCTCGACATGGGGTCTGCCTTCCAGGACCTTGTTGATCTTGGTCGCCACCATTCCCCGTTCACCGAGAAAGCGGGCCGTGCCGCCGGTCGCCATGACCTTGAAGCCGATGTCGGCGAGAATGCGGATGGCGGGAAGCACCCGCTCCTTGTCCTCGTCGCGAACCGAAACGAAAACAGTTCCGTCGCGCGGCAGATCGACGCCGGCGCCGAGCTGTGACTTCGCAAAGGCCAGTGCGTAATCGGTGTCGAGCCCGATGACCTCGCCGGTCGAACGCATTTCGGGGCCAAGCAGCGTATCGACGCCCGGGAAGCGGGCGAAGGGGAATACTGCCTCCTTGACTGCGATATGTTTCAGATTGCGCGGATCCGGCTTCTTGCCATAGGCGCCAATCGCGTCATCGAGCCCTTCGCCGGCCATGACGCGTGCTGCGATCTTGGCGATTGGCGCGCCGATCGTCTTGGCCACGAAGGGAACGGTGCGCGAAGCGCGGGGATTGACCTCGAGAACGTAGATCGTGCCGTCCTTGATCGCGAACTGCACGTTCATCAGACCGCCGACGTTCAGCGCCCTGGCCAGCGCTGCGGTCTGCCGCTCCAGTTCGTCGACGAGGTCATCGCCGAGCGAGTGAACCGGCAGCGAGCAGGCCGAGTCGCCCGAGTGGATGCCGGCCTCCTCGATGTGCTCCATGATTCCGCAAACGAAGACATCCTTGCCGTCGCAAAGGCAATCGACATCGACCTCGATCGCATTCGTCAGATAGCTGTCGAAAAGGAGCGGGTTCTTGCCGAGCAGGGTGTTGATCTGACCCGTCTTGTCGTTCGGATAGCGCTGCTTGATATCTTCAGGCACGAGGCCCGGAACGGTATCGAGCAAGTAGCTCTGAAGCATGCTTTCGGAATGGATGATCTGCATGGCGCGGCCGCCGAGAACGTAGGACGGGCGAACCACCAGCGGGAAGCCGATTTCTCCGGCGACGAGGCGTGCCTGTTCGACGGAGTAGGCAATGCCGTTGTTCGGCTGGTTGAGGTCGAGCTTCATCAGAAGCTTCTGGAACCGGTCACGGTCTTCGGCGAGGTCGATCGCATCGGGCGCGGTGCCGAGGATCGGGATGCCGTTCTTTTCGAGCGCTTCCGCGAGCTTCAGCGGCGTCTGGCCGCCGAACTGCACGATGACGCCGTGCAGAGTACCGTTCTCCTGCTCGGCGCGCATGATTTCGATCACGTCTTCCGCCGTAAGCGGCTCGAAATAGAGCCTGTCGGAGGTGTCGTAGTCGGTCGAGACGGTCTCCGGGTTGCAGTTGATCATTATCGCCTCGTAACCGGCGTCCTTCAAAGCGAAGGCGGCATGGCAGCAGCAATAGTCGAACTCGATGCCCTGACCGATCCGGTTGGGGCCGCCCCCGAGAATGACGACCTTCTTGCGGTCCGAGACCTGCGCCTCCGAGCGGGCGGTACCGACGAAGGGCGTCTCATATGTCGAATACATGTAGGCGGTCGGCGAGGCGAACTCGGCCGCACAGGTGTCGATGCGCTTGTAGACGGGGCGGACGTTCAGAGCGTTGCGGAGCTCCGCGACCTCTTTCGGGCGTTTGCCGGTAAGCGTCGCAAGCCGCGCGTCGGAGAAGCCCATCGCCTTCAGCATGCGCAGGTTCTCGGCGTCCGCCGGCAGGCCGTGTTCGCGGATCCGCGTCTCCATGTCGACGATCGCCTTGAACTGCGCGATGAACCACGGATCGATCTTGCAGGCTTCATGCACCTCGGCTTCGCTCATGCCGAGACGAAGAGCCTGGGCGACCATGCGCAACCGGTCCGGCGTCGGCGTTCCGAGCGCGGCGCGGATTGCGTTGCGGCCGTCGCCATTCTCGTCGGAGTCAGGAATCTCGATCTCGTCGAGCCCGGTCAGCCCGGTCTCGAGACCGCGAAGTGCCTTCTGCAATGATTCTGCAAAGGTCCGCCCGATCGCCATGACTTCGCCCACCGATTTCATTGCGGTCGTAAGCGTCGGCTCGGCACCCGGGAACTTCTCGAAGGCGAAACGCGGGATCTTGGTGACTACGTAATCGATCGACGGCTCGAAGGATGCTGGCGTGGCGCCCCCGGTGATGTCGTTTTCCAGTTCGTCGAGCGTATAGCCGACTGCAAGCTTGGCGGCGATCTTGGCGATCGGGAAGCCGGTCGCCTTCGATGCCAGCGCCGAGGAGCGCGACACGCGCGGATTCATTTCGATGACGACGAGGCGACCGTTTTCAGGGTTGACTGCGAACTGGACGTTCGATCCGCCCGTTTCGACGCCGATCTCGCGCAGCACCGCGATAGAGGCGTTGCGCATGATCTGATATTCCTTGTCGGTCAAGGTCAGCGCCGGCGCGACGGTGATCGAATCGCCCGTGTGCACGCCCATCGGATCGATGTTCTCGATAGAGCAGATGATGATGCAGTTGTCCGCCTTGTCGCGGACGACCTCCATTTCATATTCCTTCCAGCCCAGGACCGACTCTTCGATCAGGACTTCGGTGGTAGGCGAGGCATCGAGGCCGCTTCCGACGATCTCGAAGAACTCCGAACGGTTATAGGCGATGCCGCCGCCGGTGCCACCGAGCGTGAAGGACGGCCTGATAATCGCGGGGAGGCCGACATCGTCGAGCGCTTGCGCGGCGATCGCCATCGCGTGGTTCACATAGCGCTGCTTGCGATCGCCTTCGCCGAGGTTCCACTTGTTCTCCAGTTCGTCCAGGGCCTTGTCGAGATCGTCGCCGGAAAGCTTTGCCTTGAGCGCGGAGCGTTGCGCCTCGTGGGTCTTGCGGTCGTGGTCCTTGATGTCCGTGGCGTTCGCCAGGCGCGATTTCGGCGTTTCCAGGCCGATATGGGCCATCGCCTCCCGGAACAGGGCACGATCTTCCGCCTTGTCGATCGCCTCCGGCTTCGCACCAATCATCTCGACATTGTAGCGATCGAGCACGCCCATGCGGCGCAGAGACAGTGCGGTGTTGAGCGCCGTCTGTCCACCCATGGTCGGAAGGAGCGCGTCGGGACGCTCCTTGGCGATGATCTTGGCGACGACCTCCGGCGTGATCGGCTCGACATAGGTCGCATCGGCGAGTCCCGGATCGGTCATGATCGTTGCCGGATTCGAATTGACCAGGATGACCCGGTAGCCTTCCTCCTTCAGCGCCTTGCAGGCCTGAGTGCCGGAATAGTCGAACTCGCATGCCTGACCGATGACGATCGGCCCCGCGCCGATGATGAGGATCGATTTGATGTCTTGGCGCTTCGGCATGGGCAATCATCCGTTCTAGCTGCGCGAAAAACCGGCCAGGTTGGGAGGTCACCGGCCGGGTCGCGCATTGATGGTCTTTTCAGGCTAGAAGCGGCTTATAGGCAAATGTTTTCGCCAGCGAAACCCCGAAAATTCCGGAATCGACAAGAATGCGCAGATATTTGGCAGCGCTTTCGAACCAAGGTCCGCGAGCTTGGGCGCTATTGCTGCTACGCCGGCTCGCGCGACGGGATGACCAGTACCTTCACCTCGCCGGCAGCGGCGGGATTCGAGATCGCGTGCGGCGCTTCGTCGAGGGATATGCGCCTCGAAATCAAGCGGTCGATTTCGATCGCGCCGGAGGCCACGAGGTCGGCAGCGCGGCGATGGACGAAAGGATTGATGAAGGAACCGAGCACGCGAAGCTCACGAAAGAGGATGTCGAAGGGCTCGATTTCGACCTTTTCTCCTTGCGGCAGCACGCCGAGGATGACGACCGTGCCGCCGGCCTTGGCGAGGCGCGTCGACTGTCTCACGGTTTCCGCAACGCCCGCGCACTCGATAACGACGTCGACGCCCCCGGGGACGAGGCCTGCCGGACCAGCGATAGCCTCGACCACGTCGCCGGCCGAGGGGTCTACCGTGGCGGTGGCGCCGATCTCTTCAGCCAGACGGCGCTTCGATGCCTGTCTTGTCGAGAGAACGACCTTCGCTGCCCCGGCAAGCCTGGCGAGCTGAACCGTCAGCAGGCCTATGACGCCGCCGCCCAGGATTGCCACGGTCGAACCGACTTTGATCCCCGATACGTCGATGCCATGCAGGCAGCAGGCGAGGGGCTCGCAGAAGGCGCCATGGGCGGGATCGAGCGTAAGCGGAATTTCGAACGCCTGCTTCCGCGGCACCAGCACGTATTCGGCAAAGCCGCCATCGCGATGAATGCCGATCGCGCGCAAGTTCCGGCAAAGATTGACCCGGCCCGCTTCGCACTGGGGGCAGCGTCCGCATGAGATATTGGGATCTCCGGTGATCCTCGCACCCGGTGCGATGTCTTTGACAGCGCTCCCCGCTTCCATGACGATCCCGCAGAACTCGTGTCCGAGCGTGACCGGGGGTGTCGACGGAAACTCGCCATGCAGGAGGTGGCGATCGGTACCGCAGATGCCGCAAGCTTCCACCTTGACGAGCAGATCGTCAGGTCCGGGCTTGGGGATGTCGACATTTCGCACCGAGATAGCGCCCACCGACTCCAGACGCAATGCCTTCATTCTTGGTCCTCCCATTCTCAGCATTCCATTGGACCGGAACAGGATGAAAGCGTCAATCCTGCCCGGCTGCCCTTGGGAGGCTTGCATGATCGGCCCGACAAAACGATGCGCTGCATGCAACCGCGTGACCGCGATTGCGTTTTACAAGGATTGCCGCCCGGGCTTATAAAATCACTCAGCGCGCTAAAGTAGAGGCGACGCCTTCTGGAGGACAGATCATGGAATGGAAGGGCCGCCGCCAGTCTGGAAACATCGAGGATCAGCGCGGAGCCGGCCCGCGCGGAGGAGGCAACCCCTTCGGCCGAGGCGGTGGATTCCGCCTGCCGGGCGGCGGCGGCATGCGCCGCGCCGGCGGCGGCATGAGTTTCGGCACGCTCATATTCCTCGTTATTCTCTATTTCGTTCTGAAGGCGATGGGTATCGACATGCTGCAGGTGCTTGAAGGCGGTGGCCCGGCGAACATGCCGGGCTTCGAGCAGAGCGACGGGTCCGGAGCGCCGCAGGGCACGGCCGAGGAAGAAGAGATGAAAGCCTTCATGGCCACGGTGCTTGCGGAAACGGAAGACACCTGGAACGGCATTTTTCAGGCGAGCGGCGAGCAGTACGAGGAACCTCGGCTGGTGCTGTTCAGCGGCTCGGTCCGCTCGGCCTGCGGCTTTGCCTCTTCCGCCTCGGGTCCGTTCTATTGCCCCGGCGATCGTAGGGTCTATCTCGATATGGGCTTCTTCGACGAGCTGGCGCAGAAATTCGAAGCCTCCGGCGATTTCGCCCAGGCCTACGTGCTAGCGCACGAGGTTGGTCATCACGTTCAGAACCTGATCGGCGTATTGCCCAAATTCAACGAGATGCGGCAGCGCATGAGCGAGGCCGAGTCGAACCAGATGTCGGTTCGCGTCGAGCTGCAGGCGGACTGCTTTGCAGGAATCTGGGGCAAATACACGGAACAGAAGGGCCTTCTGGAGCGCGGCGATCTGGAGGAGGCATTGAATGCCGCCACCCAGATCGGCGACGATACTTTGCAGAAGCGCATGCAAGGTTATGTCGTCCCGGAGAGTTTCAACCACGGCACGTCCGAACAGCGGATGCGATGGTTCAAGCGCGGTTTCGACAGCGGCAAGATGTCGGATTGCGACACTTTCTCCGGCGGTGTCTGACCGCGTGGCCGAACCGGGGCCATCCCCGGTCCGGCGCCGCTGTTCATTTCTGCCGCTCGCTGTCCATGTGTACAAGCTGCGCTTCCGGATAGCGCGCGCCGGCAGCGGCGTTCTTTGGCACGGCGCTTTCGATCGCAGAGATGTCGCCGGCATCCAGGTCAACTGCCTGGGAACCGAGTGCTTCGGCGAGACGATCCCGGCGGCGCGCGCCGATGAGAGGCACGATGTCCTCTCCCTGGGCGGCCACCCAGGCAATGGCGATTTGCGCGACGGTGACGCCTTTGGCATCGGCGATGCGCCGGAGCGCCTCCACCAAGGCGAGGTTCCGCTCGACATTTCCTTCCTGGAATCGGGGGCTCATCGCACGGAAGTCGCCGCTCTTCGCATCACCCCTCTGCCAATGGCCGCTGATCAGGCCTCGCGAAAGCACGCCATAGGCAGTGACGGCGATGCCGAGCTCGCGGCACACCGGCACGATTTCATCCTCAATGCCGCGTGAAATCAGGGAATATTCAATCTGCAGGTCCGAGATGGGGTGAACGGCGGCAGCGCGCCTTATCTTTTGCGGGCCTACTTCGGAGAGACCGATATGGCGCACGTAGCCGGCCTTCACCAAGTCCGCGATGGCGCCGATGGTAGTCGACTCCCAGGCGCTGCAGCGTATAGGCGAGAAAGTTGCGCACCGCCTTGGGCCGTGCATCGTAGCCGAGCCATGTGCCCGACGCATCGCGCAATGCGCCGAACTTGACACTCAACTGGACCT
>Ga0228710_1000008_pt1 | contig 174306 bp, 153 predicted proteins | sample MedpolnodulmetaG_FD_177995 | JGI IMG/M metagenome (GOLD analysis project Ga0228710, IMG submission 177995) | Root nodule microbial communities from Medicago polymorpha collected in Santa Monica, California, United States - pink nodules | ecosystem: Host-associated > Plants > Roots > Nodule...
CTTTCGCGCTCAGCTCGAATTCAGGGGGCGTCATGGTCGCGCGCGTCAGCACGGTTGCGTTTCAGGGTATCGAGGGCCTTCCGGTCGACGTCCAGGTGATGGTAGCGCCCGGCAGGGTCGGCATGCAGATCGTCGGGCTGCCGGATAAAGCGGTCGCTGAAAGCCGCGAGCGCGTTCAGGCGGCGCTGCATGCATCTGGACTGGCGCTTCCCGCAAAGCGCGTCACGGTCAATCTGGCGCCGGCGGATTTGCCGAAGGAAGGAAGTCATTTCGATCTCGCCATCGCGCTTGGCCTGATGGCGGCGCTCGGTGCTGTCCCGGCGGACGCGCTGTCCGATTATATCGTCATTGGCGAGCTCAATCTGGACGGCACGATCGCCGCCGTTGCCGGTGCCTTGCCGGCGGCGATCGGCGCGAATGCGCTCGGCAAGGGGCTGATCTGCCCCGCCGATAGCGGACCGGAGGCGGCCTGGGCCGGCTCGGAGATCGACATTCTCGCCCCGCGCAGCCTGATCGCGATTGCCAATCACTTCCGCGGCACGCAGGTGCTCTCCCGTCCGGAGCCGGCGGTGCGGATGGCGGCCGCAGGCCTTCCCGATCTCTCCGATATCAAGGGTCAGGAAAGCGCCAAGCGGGCGCTGGAGGTGGCCGCCGCCGGCAATCATAATCTCCTGATGGTCGGCCCGCCGGGTTCCGGCAAGTCGATGCTCGCGGCGCGGCTCCCGTCCATTCTGCCGCCGCTTTCGCCCGCCGAACTGCTCGAAGTCTCCATGATCCATTCGATTGCCGGACAGCTTCCAGGCGGCAAGCTCTCCGACAGCCGGCCGTTTCGCGCGCCGCACCACTCCGCCACCATGGCGGCGCTCATCGGTGGCGGCGCTCGCGCCAAACCGGGCGAGGCATCGCTCGCCCACCACGGCGTGCTCTTCCTCGACGAGTTTCCGGAATTTGCGCCGCAGGTTCTCGATGCCTTGCGCCAGCCGCTCGAAACCGCCACATGCATAATCGCGCGCGCCAATCACCGCGTCACCTATCCGGCGGCGATCCAGCTCATCGCAGCCATGAACCCCTGCCGCTGCGGCATGGCCGGCGAACCGGGGCGCAGCTGCGCCCGCGGTCCGCGCTGCATGGCCGACTACCAGGCGCGGATCTCCGGCCCGCTAATGGATCGCATCGACATCCGTGTCGACGTCCCGGCGGTCAGCGCCGCCGACCTCATTCGCCCCGGCACGTCAGAGCCGAGCGCTGCCGTCGCCCGCCGCGTCGCCCGCGCCCGCGAGCTGCAGAGAGACCGCTTCGCCGCCCTCGGGCATGCCGAGCTCACGAGCAATGCCCGCTCGTCGACGACGGTGATCGAAAAAATCGCCGAGCCCGACGCGGCCGGCCTGCAGCTTCTGAGAGATGCTGCGGAGAAGATGAAGTTCTCGGCGCGCGGCTATCACCGGGTGTTGAAGGTGGCTCGCACGCTTGCCGACCTGGACGAGGCGCCGAGGGTTGGCCGCATTCATCTGGCCGAGGCGATTTCCTATCGAATGGCGGGGGAGCGGCTGCCGGTGGCGGCATAGGGATTGCGTGAGTTCAATGAAAAAAGCCGTCGTCGAGGATCATGAGGCGAGTTACCCAGATCCGATCGCGGTCGAGGCCGGCCAGGTCATCAGGCCGACCGGGGCAAAGGACAACTGGGATGGATACGAATGGCTCTGGGCAGAAGGTCCGGACGGCAAGTCTGGTTGGATTCCGGACACCATCGTGGAATGCCGCTATGGAAAAACATATGCGATGCGCCGCTACTCCGCAGTGGAGCTTACCTGCCGAAAGGGAGAGGTTCTGCTGACTATCGAGGAAATTGACGGTTGGGCCTGGTGCCGGTCCGATGGCGGCAGACAGGGCTGGGTGCCTCTGCGCAAGCTTACATCGCTGGAGGGAGGCGAAGGCGCCCAGCCGTTTTCAGCTTGACTCGGTTGCGGCAGCGGATTCACCGGCTCACCCGGCCAATACCCAGCGGGTCGCAGATGGTGAGGAGCAGCGCCGCGAGTCCCCTTCGCCCCGCCTTGCGGGGAGAAGGTGGCGGCAGCCGGATGAGGGGGCGTTTCAAATCGGCCTGCATTGGGAGGAGCCATGTCGTGGGGAGGAGCCATGTCGTGCACCCGCGGGAACGAAGGCGGTGAAGTGGAAACTCTCCGTCCGCTGCCGCCTCATCCCGCTGCCGCGACCTTCTCCCCGCATGCGGGGAGAAGGGGGGGGTGCCGCGCCCGCTCGCTCCCTCGGCAAAGCGGTGAGGACGGGCTCAGGTGGTGCCCCTTGTCCCTTCGCTCCGCCTTGAAGGTGGCGGCAGCCGGATGAGGGGCGCTCGCTGAGTGCTTGCGCTACGCTCCCAACCCCTCGAACAACACCGTCGACAGGTAGCGCTCCGCAAAAGAGGGAATGATCACCACAATATTCTTGCCGGCGTTTTCCTCGCGCTGGCCGATTTCGATCGCCGCCTGGAGCGCCGCACCGGCGGAAATACCGACCGGGACGCCTTCGAGCCTGGCGACGAGCCGTGCTGTTTCAACGGCCTCGCCGGCATTTACGGTGACGACCTCGTCATAGACGCTCGTGTCGAGGATCGCCGGTGCGAATCCCGCGCCGATGCCCTGGATTTTGTGCGGACCCGGGGCGCCGCCGGAGAGTATCGGAGATTCCTCGGGCTCGACGGCGATCACCCGGAGCGATGGCTTACGCGCCTTCAAGACCTGGCCTGCGCCGGTAATGGTACCGCCCGTGCCGATGCCCGATACGAGGATGTCAACCGCGCCTTCCGTGTCGTTCCAGATCTCCTCGGCCGTCGTCTGGCGATGGATTTCCGGATTGGCCGGATTTTCGAACTGCTGCGGAATGATTGCGTCGGGAAGGGTCTCGGTAAGTTCCTGGGCCTTGGCGATCGCGCCCTTCATGCCCTTGGCACCCTCCGTCAGCACCAGTTCGGCACCGAGAAGGGCCAGCATCTTGCGCCGCTCGACGGACATGGTTTCGGGCATGGTGAGGATCAACCGGTAACCTTTCGCAGCCGCCACAAAGGCGAGCGCTATGCCCGTATTGCCGGAAGTCGGCTCGACGAGCGTTGTGCGGCCGGGGGTGATCTTGCCCTGCTCCTCAAGTGATTCGATCATCGCAACGCCGATGCGGTCCTTCACCGAGCCTATGGGGTTGAAGAATTCCAGCTTGGCGAGCAGGTTTGCTTTCACGCCCTTTTCCTTGGCGAGCTTGTCCAGCCGCACGATGGGAGTGTCGCCGATCGTCTCGGTGATCGAAGAAAAGACGCGGCCACGGCCGGGCTTGCGCGCTTCAGACATAGGTTTCTCCCTTGGTTTTGATTTATAGCCCGGAGAATAGGAGCAATGTGCATTTCCTTCCAGAGCGCGAAAGCCCCTTAGCGACGGAGCGGGAGGAAAAAACGATTGCGAAACGGTCGGTCGTGGAATCTTTTTTCAGGTCGCGCGGGTTGCAATATAGGCGGCGGTTCCGGCGAGAATACCGGCTGCGGCCCGGTTCAGGACTTTCAGTGCCTGTGGTTCTCTCAGGAGCGATCGGGCGCGGGTCGCCAGAAGCATATAGGGCAGCAATACCGCAAGAAGCACGAGGAAGGTCGCGACGAGCAGCAGGCTATAGTCGCGGACCTCGATCGAAGCGAGGTCTATCAGGGTCGGAACCAGCGCCACGTAGAAAAGCATCGTCTTCGGATTGCCGAGCGTGACGGCCAGGCCCGCGAGGAAGGAGAGCGTAGCGCTTGTAGATTTCCGGGCCGCGATGTTTTGCGAAAGGAGGCCGGCCGTCCAAAGCTTCCATGCGATATAGCCGAGATAGAACGCTCCGCCGAGCTTGACCAACAGAAACGCGGTCGTGAACGTCTGTGCAACGAAGGCAAGCCCCAGAATCACCGCCGTCAGATAGACCATGTCCCCGACGATAAGCCCGAGTCCCATGAAGAAGGTTTCCCGAAAGCCGGACCCCAGCGCACGCGCGACGAGCGCCGTCACGCCCGGACCGGGAATGATGCCAGCGATAAAGAGAGCGCCGCTATAGGCGAGAAGAGCCGCAAGTGTGATGATCGTTCCTCCTGATGGGTGCAGCTGTACCGCAAACCATTGCCGGGGAAAACCCGACTGAGGTGGTGGCGCGCGCTTTCGGGTAAATGACCTGGTGACAAGAATGGCGTTGCCCTCACGGGAATGGCCATACACCTTCCGAAAGATTGGGGAGACCGGTGAGCCATGCCCGAAATTCAGAACCTCCTGGGCTTTGCCCTGATCGCGCTCGGCATGGTCCTGACTCCGGGGCCGAACATGCTTTATCTGATCTCCCGTTCGATCTGTCAGGGACCGGCGGCGGGACTGATCTCGCTCACGGGTGTTGCGCTCGGTTTCGTTTTCTACATGGTCTCCGCCGCACTCGGAATCACGGCCCTGCTTCTGGCGGTTCCCTTCGCCTATGATGCCCTTCGTTTCGCGGGCGCGCTTTACCTGCTCTATCTTGCCTGGCAGGCGGTGCGACCGGGCGGTCGCTCGCTTTTTCAGGTGCGGGACCTGCCGAAGGACGGGCCCCGCAAGCTCTTCGCAATGGGCTTTTTCACCAGCCTGCTCAATCCGAAGGTGGCCATCCTTTACCTGTCGCTGCTGCCGCAATTCGTCAGCCCCGAAGCCGGCAATGTGCTTGCGCAATCGCTTGTCTTCGGCAGCGTGCAGATCATGATCAGTGTCACCGTCAACGCAGTGATCGCAGTGACGGCCGGCTCGGTAGCCGCCTTCCTGGCGGGTCGCCCGTCCTTCATGCTGGTGCAGCGATGGCTGATGAGCACGGTGCTCGCCGGCCTCGCTATCAGCATCGCCGCTGAGGCACGGCGTTAAAGCACTTCCAGGAAAAGTGTGTAACGGTTTTCCGTCCGGAAGTGCGTAAAGCGATCACTTCCAGGAAAAGTGTGTAACGGTTTTCCGTCCGGAAGTGCGTAAAGCGATCACTTCCAACAATTTAGGCTTGCCGTTTCAATCCACGCTTGGCCGACGGTGGCCGGAGGGTCCAGCCGAGATTTGTGCCCGCGGCTGCAATGAGGATCGCGATCGAGCCTGCGATCTGCGCCGGCTGTAAGGCGTGGCCGAATGCGATGCGGTCGACCAGGATCGCAGCGATCGGATAGATGAAGGAAAGGGCGCCCGTCATGTGGGTCGGCAGCTTCTGAATGGCGCCGTAAAGCAGGATATACATGATGCCCGTGTGGACCACCCCCACGGTCAAGAGGAGCGTCCACTGGAGCGTTCCCTGCGGCAGCGGCGCGGCAAGGGCGAAGGGAGCGAGCATGGCCGCTCCGGTTATGACCTGTACCAGCGCGATCAGATGCGGCGGCGTGCCCTTGAGGAGCTTGGTGACGAGCGCAGCGATGGCATAGAAGAATGCGGCACCGAGCGACAGTGCTATTCCGGTGAGATAATCGACTGGCTCGTAGCCACCCGCGGGCTCGGCGGAGACAATCGCGACCATGCCTGCGAAGGAGAGCGAGAGCCATAGAAGCTTGCTGGCGGTGATCTTCTCTCCGAGAAAGATCGCACCAAGCCCGAGCAGCATGAAGGGCTGCGTGTTGTAGACCATCGTGGCAATGGAGATAGAAGCGCGGGGATAGGCGGCGAAGAGCAGTAGCCAGTTCAGGACGATCGCGACGCCGCCCAACGCCGAAAGCAAGATGACCTTCATCCGCAGGTGCTTGAGGTCGATGAGGCCGAAAAATGCCGCAAGCACGGCAAGCGTCGCGGCGCCGAACACGCAACGCCAGAAGACGACACCCGCCACAGGCTGCCCCGACATCAGCACAAACCAGCCGATCGTTCCCGAAATCAGCATGGCAGCCGTCATTTCCACGCTTCCGCGTCGCAAATCCCTATCCATGACCTTGGCTCCTTCTACTTGTGTCGCAAGAATAATGAGCCTGTTCGCGTGGATATATGGATATTTGTAGGAAGACATGGGAGTATGGCTAAATGTGAAAGGTGAAAAGGCCGAAATGGCTTATGGAGATTTTATGCTGGACGAGCTTGACCGACGCATTCTCGAAATTCTGGCCGGCAATTCCCGGGTGTCGCTGAAGGAACTGGCGCAGGAGGCGGGCCTGTCCTCGCCGAGCGCGGCGGAGCGGTTGCGCAAGCTGGAGGAGCGCGGCGTGCTCGATGGCTTTACGATCTCGGTCAATCCGGCTCGTCTCGGCTACCCGCTGCAGGCGATCGTTCGCATCCGGCCCATGCCCGGAATGCTGCATATCGTCGAGCGGCTGATCCAGGAAACGCCCGAATTCATCGAATGCGACAAGGTTACTGGAGACGACTGTTTCATCGCCAAGATGCTGGTGCGCGATATGGCGGAACTCGACACGATTCTCGATCGCATCGCGGAAAAGGCACAGACGAATACGTCGATCGTCAAATCGTCGCCGGTCAAGCGGCGCTTGCCGCCCCTTAACTGAGGCCCGTCGAGCCGAAGCCGCCGCCGCCGCGCGCGGTTGTGGACGCGCCGTCTGCCTCGCGGATCGCCATTTGGGTGACCGGGGCGATCACCATCTGGGCGATACGCATGCCGCGCTCGACAACGAAATCATCCGAGCCGAGATTGACGAGCAGCACCTTTACTTCGCCGCGATAATCGCTGTCGACGGTGCCCGGCGTGTTGAGGCAGGTAATGCCGTGCTTGAAGGCAAGGCCGGAGCGCGGACGAATCTGTCCTTCATGACCAGCCGGAATCTCGAAGACGAAGCCCGTCGGGACCAGCGTGCGCGCGCCCGGCCGGATCGTCATCGGCTCATCTGCCGGGACGGCCGCGCGGAGGTCCATACCGGCGGCACCCGCGGTCTCGTAGGCAGGCAGGTCGAGGCCTTCGCCATGGGACAGGCGGACGAGGGTGAGGTCAGGGGTGAGATCAGCGCGATTTTCGGGTCTGTGCATGCTCATTCCTTCATAAGCACGGCCCGGCTTGCCGCAGTCAATTGCATATTGGCCCCCGAGCCTGTAAAGGACGCCGCAACTCACAGGATACTCAGATCATGGCCGAAAGCATTGCCGAGGCGGTCTCCCGCCGCCGCACATTTGCGATCATTTCGCACCCGGACGCCGGTAAGACGACGCTCACTGAGAAGCTTCTGCTGTTCGGTGGCGCGATCCAGCTTGCCGGCGAGGTCAAGGCCAAGAAGGATCGCATCCAAACCCGTTCGGACTGGATGAAGATCGAGCGTGAGCGCGGCATTTCCGTCGTTACCTCGGTGATGACTTTCGAATACGACGATACCGTATTCAACCTCCTCGATACCCCCGGCCACGAGGACTTCGCCGATGACACCTATCGCACGCTGACGGCGGTCGACGCGGCTGTCATGGTGATCGACGCGGCAAAGGGTATCGAGCCGCGCACCCTCAAGCTTTTCGAGGTCTGCCGCCTGCGCGACATCCCGATTATCACCTTCGTCAACAAGATGGACCGGGAGAGCCGCGATCCCTTCGAGATCCTCGACGAGGTCGAGCAGAAGCTGGCGCTTGACTGTGCCCCGGTCACCTGGCCGATCGGCCGCTCCAAGACCTTCTGTGGCACTTATCATCTTGCCACCGACGAGGTGCGGGGCGCCGACACCCAGGAGCGCCTGACCAAGGTCAACGGTCCGGAAATGGTTTCGCACCGCCTGCCCGAGAACGAACGCGACACCTTCATCGAGGAAACGTCGCTGGCGATCGAGGCCTGCAAGCCCTTCGACCGCAAAGCCTTCCTCGAGGGCCATCTGACGCCCGTCTTCTTCGGTTCCGCCCTTCGGAATTTCGGCGTCCGCGATCTGATCAATGCGCTTGCCGAATTCGCGCCGCCGCCGCGGGCACAGGTTGCCGATACCCGCACCGTCGAGGCGACGGACGACAAGATGACCGCCTTCGTCTTCAAGATCCAGGCGAACATGGACCCGAATCATCGCGATCGCATCGCCTTCGTGCGCGTCTGCTCGGGCAAGCTCGAGCGCGGCATGAAGGCACGGCTTTCGCGTACCGGCAAGCAGATGGGCCTGACGGCGCCGCAATTCTTCTTCGCCTCCCAGCGCCAGCTCGCCGACACGGCGTTCGCCGGCGACGTCGTCGGTATTCCGAACCACGGCACGCTCAGGATCGGCGATACGCTGACCGAGGGCGAACCGCTCGTCTTTCAGGGCGTTCCGAACTTCGCGCCGGAAATCCTCCGCCGCGTCCGTCTGGAAGACGCGATGAAGGCGAAGAAGCTAAAGGAGGCGCTGCAGCAGATGGCGGAAGAGGGCGTCGTGCAGCTCTTTTCCCCGGATGACGGGGCGCCGGCGATCGTCGGCGTCGTTGGCGCGCTGCAGCTCGACGTCCTGAAGGAACGGCTGCAGGCGGAATACAGCCTGCCGGTCTCGTTCGAAATGTCCCGCTTCTCGATCTGCCGCTGGATCTCGGCCGAAAGCGCCGCCGATCTCGAAAAGTTCATTGCGGCCCATCGCGGCGACATCGCGCGCGATCTCGACGGCGACCCGGTCTATATGGCGCAGGACGGATTCTCGCTGCGTTACGAATCGGAACGCTATCCGGCGATCAGGATGGTGGCGATCAAGGAGTATCACGTCGCCAAGGCGGCGTGACAGGTTCCGGGCATCCTTTCAAGGCTTGCCTGGAAGCGCTCGCGCTCCGGGAAGTGCCAGGGTTAAAACGGCGATAAGTACGCAGCCGATGCCGAGCGCCTGGCTGAGACCCAGCGGCTCGTCGAGTATCGTATAGGCGAGAAGCACGGCGGAGACCGGTGCCAGTGCCGTGAAGACCGAGGCCTCGGTGCCGCTCACCTTGGCGAGCCCCGCATACCACAGCAGGAAACCGCCAACCGTCGGTACGAGAGCGTAGTAGACCACTGCCGCAAACGCCGGCACCGTTGCCGCCTCAACCCAGGCCGGCTCGAAAAGGGCGAAAGGTGCGGCGATGGCTCCACCGAAGCCAGCCATGAGAGAAGACAAAGCGAGCGGTTGAATCGGCGTATTCAGGCGCTTGTTGAGAAGGATGAACAGACCTTCGCAGACGACTGCACCGAAGATCAACGCACCGCCTGAAAGCGAATGTGGCCCGGCATTGCCGGACTTGGAGACGATCGCCAGCACCCCTGCGGCGGCCAGGCCGATCGCGAAAAACAGGGAAGGGTGCGGCCTTTCTCCAAGCACGACTATGGCGATCGCCGCCGATACGACAGGAAGCGTGCCGATGATGACGCCGGCATCGGCCGCGGAGGTAAACTTCAGGCCGGAAATGAGCAGTGTGGTATAGCCGACGCTGCCGGCGCCTGCCTGCAGCAGCAGGAGGAGCCAGTCCCGCCTGGTCAGCCGCGGCCATGGGGTCGTCCTTGCCCGCATCAACAAGAGAAAAAGCGGGAAGGCAACCACGAAGCGCAGCGCCGTCGCCGTGAACGGCGGCAGATCGGCCGCGATGATCTTGCTCGCGATCACGGTGCTGCCGACAAGCACCATTGCGAGCGACAAATAAACATATCCCTGAGCTTGCTTCGACATTCTGCCGCCGTCCGGATTGAAGATGGCGGCAGAAGAAACGATCCGCATCGCGCGGTCTTGTACGAAATTGCAGATGCTGAGGTTAGTTCATTGCCTGCGCATAGGCACCGGGCGAAAAGCCGTATTTGCGCACGAAGACGCGCGTCATGTGGCTCTGGTCGGCGAAGCCACCGGCAGTTGCCGCTTCAGCGAGTGGCGTGCCCCCGGCAATCAGCCGCCGGACGATGTCCATCCGACGCTGGATGAGATAGGCATGAGGTGTGAGACCCGTAGACTTGGCAAAGCCGCGCACGAGCTGGAAGCGGCTCAATCCGCTCTCGCGGGCAAGGTCCTCGAGCGTCACAGACGCAAGCGGATCGTGGTCGATCAGGTTTACGGCCCTGGCGACCGACCTGGACACGCTGGCCGGAGCACGTGCCGGGGCAAGCTGCATCGCCTCCGCGAACAGAGTGACGGCGAGTTCATCCCAGCAAAGCGTCGACCCGGGGCTGTCGACCGCTATGGCAGCAGCGAAGATCGCCCGAAAGCGGCCTGCAAGGGCGGGGCTTCTGATCACCGGGTCCGAGAATTCGCAACTCGATCTTTTCCCTTCGGTGACGTCATTGACGAGCGCGGCCACAAGCGGCGGATCGAGGTAGAGCATTCGCCAGGATCGTCCGAGATCGCCAATCGGCGCTCCGTCATGGACCTCGCCGGGATTGACTGTGATCACGTCGCCGGCTTCCGCCGCGACGGTTCCGCGGCCGCTCAGCGACGTTTGCGCACCGGCATGGACCAGGCCGATGCCGAATTGTTCGTGCGTATGGCGGGCGAAACTGTGGTTCGTCGTTGCCTCGACCACGTCGATGCCCGCAATGCGACGCGGAAGTACCCTGAAATGCCCTTTTGGCATGTTTCGCTCGCCGCCCCCGTTCTTCGTTGAGCCTCGATGCTGTTATAGAGCAATACCGGGAAAAGCGCGTAGCGGTTTCCCGGGCTTGCGGAACAACAAAAGCTTAGCGCCCACAGGAGGGCTATCCCCGTGCTTGCGCCGGTAGCTTGGCGATGTCACCGACCCAGGACAGGGCCGAGGAACACCAGATCTGCTGGCGTGGTGAAAGTTCGCGCCGCTGATTGATCGTGCCGAGGCGGATGCCGATCTCCTCGGCGTCCTCGTCCGTTCCCGTCGTATAAACCGGCGACCCGCAATTGGGGCAGAAGAACTGCAGCCGCTTGCGTCCGTTTTCGCCGATCTTGACGTAAAGCTTCGGCTCGCCGCCCGTCAGCCGGAACGATGATCGCGGCGTGCTGGTGCTGACGCGGTAGGCCGTGCCGGTCAGTCGCTGGCAATCGGTGCAATGGCAGATGGTTACGTGCTCAGGGTCGATCTCCGCTTCGTAGGTCACGAAACCGCAATGGCATTGGCCGTCAATGTGCATCCGACGCTCCTCGTCACTTGTGTTCAGTAGACACGCGAAAGCATTTCCGCTTTCTCCCAATCACGGAAACTCTCCAATCCCTTGTTTTGCCGCAATTCCGGACGGAAAACCGCTACGCACTTTTCCTGGAATTGCTCTACTGCATGTTTCCTTTGATCGGATCCGATTGAAGGACAAGAACATGCAGCAGATCAAAGTGCTACAGCGACCTTTGTGCCTCTGATAAGACGCACGGCGCTGTAGTACGCAGGGTCATTCGTCCAGAGCGGTGTCGCGGACGACTCAAATGCCGGTGAAAAGCCATTCGTGTTCCCCGGCATTGTGGAATTTCCAGATCCGCCTCGGCCCGGCCATGACGTTGAGGTAGTAGGAATCATAGCCGTGGATCGCGGCGACCGGATGGTAGCCTTTGGGGACCAGCGTAACATCGCCGTCCTCCACGGCCATGGTCTCGTCCAGGGAGCGGTCGTCGGTATAGACCCGTTGCATGGCAAAACCCTGTGGCGGGTTGAGGCGGTGGTAGTAAGTCTCCTCGAGGTAGCTTTCGGCCGGTAGATTGTCTTCGTCATGCTTGTGCGGTGGGTAGGAGGAGGTGTGACCGCCCGGCGTGATCACCTCGACGACCAGCAGCGACTGCGCCGCGCCGTCGTCCTCCGGCATGATGTTGGTGACGTAGCGCGTGTTGGTCCCCTTGCCGCGCGTCATCTGCGGGTGCGTGCCGGGGCGGATGGCCTTCGCCTCGAAGCCCTCGCCGCCGGGCGCGGAGCATATGGCGAGGTCAAGGCCGGTCGTCGCTTCAGCCCGCCAGGTGCCGCCCTTCGGCACATAGACAGCATAGGGTTGGCCATCGAAGGGCGTCATGCGCTCGCCGAGCTCGCCGAAATCCTTGCCATCGACAGAGATCCTCGCCTTGCCGCTGACGAGCACGAGGCAGAGTTCCTTGTCCCCCGCCTCGCCACCGGTCATCTCGCCAGGCGACAGCCGATGAAGTGCGAAGCCGACATAGGACCAGCCGGCGCCCTCAGGCGTGATCTCCTGCATCAGGCCGGTCTGTGCTTTCGGTTTGACGAGCAGTCTGGACATGTAGGTCTCCTCGTATTTGTACCATCTCTCCACGCCCGCCGGGAGAGGGGATACCGGCGTTTGCGACTGGCCCATCCTGCCCCGGCGGCGGAGTGAATTGCATGGTGCGGCATATTCCTTTTCCCCGCTTGCGGGGACAAGGCGGCGGCCGGATGAGCGGCGGCTACATTCTCTCCAGCCCCGCCTCCTTCGCCAATGCCTTCAATGACTTCAGCCCCAGAGATTGGTAGTCGAAGGGGTTGCGCACGGCCGAATCCTGCTCAGCCTCTATCACAAGCCAGCCGTCATAGTCGTGTTCGGCCGCGATTTTGAGGACCGGCAGGAAATCGATGCCGCCCTCGGAATCGCCCGGAACGGTAAAGACGCCGCGGCGTACGCCTTCAAGGAAGGACAATCCTTCGCTTTCGACCACCTTCCGGACGGCCGGGCGGACGTTCTTGCAATGAATGTGGCGAACGCGGCCCATATATTTCCGCGCCAGTTCCGCCGGGTCGGAGCCGCCGAACCAGGCGTGACCGGTGTCGAGCAGCAGCTTGGTCGCCGGACCCGTGTTCTGCATCAACAGGTCGACCTCTTCGCCGGTCTGGACGATGGTGCCCATGTGGTGATGATAGACCAGGTCGATGCCCTGGCTGGCGCAATATCCGGCGATCGCCTCGAGATCGGCGCCGAACGTCTTCCACTCGTCCGCTGCCAGCACCGGCTTATCCTTGACGAGCGACTTGGAATCGTCCCCATGGATGGCGTTCGAGGTTTCGCAGACGATCGCCACCTTGCAGCCATTGTGCTTCAAAAGGTCGAGATGCGGCTGGATAGCCTTCTTCTCCGCCTCGACATCATGGGTCAGCAGATTGGTCGAGTGCCAGCCCGAGACGAAGACGAGATCATACGAGCCAAGCTTCCGCTTCAGCGCTTCCGGATCGGAAGGCATCTTGTGGCCCTTTTCGATGCCGTCGAAGCCGATTTTCTGACAATCCGAAAGGCAGTCCTCGAGGGTCAGATGCGCCCCGATCGAGTGGTCGTCGTCATTGCTCCAGGCGATCGGGTTGGTTCCGTAGCGGATCATGTGCTTGCTCTCTGTTGTCTTGTCTGCCGGAGGCCGTTGGTTCGTAGTTTTGTTTTGGTGCGCGAAGGAGGCCGCAGTAGGTCAACCAAACCGCTGTGACCGGAGGGCATTTTCGTAATCTTCGCGGGCGGCCTTTACCTGGTCGCGGTCCGAAACCTCCGGGACCGCGACGTCCCACCAGTGCCCACCGGCTTCCGTCGTGATCAGCGGATCGGTATCGATGACGATGACGGTCGTGCGAGCCTCGTCTGCCGTTTCGGCAAGCGCCGCTTCGAGTTCGGGGATCGATCCCACCTTTCGGGTGACCGCGCCCATGGCGGCGGCGTGGGCGGCGAAGTCGATCTGCGGCAGCGCCACGTGATGTGTGTCCTTCAACAGGTTGTTGAAGTTGGCGCCGCCCGTACCCATCTGCAACCTGTTGATGCAGCCATAGCCGGCATTGTCGAGCAGCACGATCGTAAGCTTGGCACCGAGCATGACCGAAGAGGCGATCTCGGAGTTCAGCATCATGTAGCTGCCGTCTCCGACCATGACGATCACGTCACTTTCGGGCTTGGCAAGTTTCACGCCAAGGCCGCCAGCGACCTCATAGCCCATGGTCGAGAAGCCATATTCCATATGGTAGCTGCCTGGAGACTCCGCCTGCCAGAGCTTGTGCAGCTCGCCGGGCAGCCCGCCGGCGGCGCAGACCAGTGTCGTTTGCCTCCCGCCACGGGCGCGTTGCACGGCGCCGATGACCTGCGCATCGGAGGGAAGCGCCGCATTGGTGGTGGCCGTCGCCCTGTCGGCTGCAGCAAGCCACTCGGCCTTTCCGGCCCTCGCCTTCTCTGTCCAGGCGCTGTCGGCGCTGTAGCTGCCGAGCCCGCCCGAGATGCGGTTGAGGCCGGCCCGCGCATCGGCGATCAAAGGCTGTCCATCGTGCTTGCCGGCGTCGAAGGGCTGGACGTTGAGTCCGATGATCTTCACCGCTTCATTCTTGAAAAGCGCCCAGGAGCCGGTAGTGAAATCCTGCAACCGCGAGCCGACGGCGAGCACCACGTCCGCCTCTTCCGCCAAGGCGTTGGAGGCAGAGGTACCGGTGACGCCGACCGAACCCATGTTCAGCGGATGCGCGTGCGGCAGGGCGGACTTGCCGGCCTGCGTCTCGAGGACCGGAATGCCGTGTTTTTCGGCGAACTCGGCAAGGTCGGCGCTCGCTTCCGAATAGAGCACGCCTCCGCCTGCGATGATGATCGGCTTCCTGGCAACCTTCAGCGTCTCGATCGCCGCGGCCAGTTCGTCGAGATCGGGCTCGACGCGGCGCGGTACCCAGACTTTTTCGTCGAAGAACGATTCCGGGTAGTCATAGGCTTCCGCCTGAACGTCCTGGCAGAGCGAAAGCGTCACCGGGCCGCAATCGGCCGGGTCTGTAAGCACCTGCATGGCGCGGCGAAGCGCCGGAATGATCTGCTCCGGTCGCGTGATGCGGTCGAAGTAACGCGAGACCGGGCGGAAGCAGTCGTTCGCCGAGATCGTCCCGTCGCCAAAACTCTCTACCTGCTGCAAGACCGGGTCCGGCCGGCGATTGGCGAAGATGTCGCCGGGCAGGAGGAGCACCGGCAGCCGGTTGACGTGTGCGAGCGCGGCCGACGTCACCATATTCAGGGCGCCCGGGCCGATGGACGTCGTGCATGCCATGAAGCGGCGGCGGAAGCTCGCTTTGGCGAAGGCGATCGCCGCGTTCGCCATGCCCTGCTCGTTCTGGGCCCGGTAGGTCGGAAGGGTTTCGCGCACGGCATAGAGCGCTTCCCCGACCCCGGCGACGTTACCGTGACCGAAAATCGCGAAGACGCCGCCAAAAATCGGCACGCGCTCGCCCTCGATGATCGTCATCTGCCGGGTCAGGAACCGCGCCACGGCCTGCGACATGGTCAAGCGCACTGTACCCTGGCGCACGGTTTTCTGGGTCATTGTCTCCTCCTCGCGGCCGAATCCGTGCCGCTTCCTATTTGACCACTATAGATCCCTGGTCTCGCCCAGTTGCAGCCAAAGATCCACGAGTGCCTTGAACTTTGCCGCCATGTCGGTGATCGCCTGTTCGTCGGTCATCCCGCCGGAGAGCCAGGCTCTGGCGGCATCGGCGAAGATCGTCCTTCCGACGGCAAATCCCCTGACCGTCTTCGATGTTCTGGCCGCCGCGAACCCATTCTTCAGCACTTCATAGGGTGCTTCCAGGCCGAGGAGCACCACGCCCCGGCAAAGCGGGTCGCGCCGCTCGATCACGGCATCGATGGCTCTCCAGGCTGCGCGGCTTGCCTGGGGCTCGAGCTTCCACCAGTCCGGCTTCAAGCCTGCATCATAGAGTTCCTCGAGCGCTCTCGGTACAGTCCGGTCGTCGAGTGGTCCATGCTTGCCGGCGATGATCTCGATCAGGATCTCGCGTCCGACCTTGCGCGCCGCCTCGAAGGCCGAACGAAGCTTGGCAATCTGGGCGGTCTTGAGTTCGGCCGGATCGTCAGGGTGGTAGAAGGAAAGCACTTTGATGCAATGGTCGACCGGCCACTCGATAAGGCGGCTGCCGAGATCCTGGCTGAATTCGAACTGCAACGGCCGCGAGCCCGGCAGCTCGACGGGCTTTCCGATCCAGAAATCGCGATAGGCGCCGGCAGCATAAAGCGCATCGCGTCCGTATTTGTCGTCGATGAGCATCCCGAAGCCGGAGCGGCCGGCGGCCACCTCCGCCGCCGCCTTGACGGCGAGGACCTTGAAGGCCGGTATGCGCGAGAGCAGTTCCGGATTTCCCTCGGCAATGTCTTCGAGCTGGCTGCGGTGATCGACGGCAAGCGCCATCAGCAGCGGTATCTCGCGCCTGCGCGTCGTTGCCCAATGCACGTGGTTGATCGCCTCGTCCTTGCGAAGCGCCTTCACCTTGCTGCCGTGCTCGAGGAAGTACTGCAGCTCGGTCCAGGTCGGGATTTCAGGCGCGCAGAGCAGGCGGGAAACCGCGAAGGCGCCGCAGGCATTCGCCCAGGTCGCGCAGGTCGCATGCGGCTCGCCCCTCAGCCAGCCGCGCAGGAAACCGGACATGAAAGCATCGCCGGCGCCAAGGACGTTGTAAACCTCGATTGGGAAGCCCTTGCCGACGATACCGTCTTCGAGGTCGTCCGAGATCGGTCCGTCATAGACGATGCAGCCCATCGGTCCGCGTTTGAGCACGATCGTGGCCTTGGAAAGCGAGCGGATGGACTTGAGCGCCGCGAGCAGATCGTTTTCGCCTGATGCGATCAGCACTTCTTCCTCGGTGCCGACGATCAGGTCGCAATCGCCAAGGACGGTTCGCAGATGTGCGGAGACGCGGTCGGAGGCTATATAACGGCTCTCGCCCGCATCGTGGCCCGCAAGGCCCCAGAGATTAGGGCGGTAGTCGATGTCGAAGACGATCCTGGAACCGTTTTCCTTGGCAATCCTGATCGCCTTGCGCTGGGCTGCGTCCGTATTGGGCTTCGAGAAATGCGTGCCGGTAACGAGGATCGCATGCGCGGAGCGAATGAAGTCTTCCGCCACATCATCCTCGCTGAGCGCGTTATCGGCGCAATTGTCGCGGTAAAAGAGCAGCGGGAAGGATTTTTCGTTTTCGACGGAAAGAATCGCAAGCGCGGTCAACCGCTCCGGATCGGTGACGATGCCGCGCGTCTCGACCCCTTCACGCTGAAGCTGCTCGCGAATGAAGCGGCCCATCTGCTCGTTGCCGACGCGGGTCAGCAAGGCGGATCTCAGGCCAAGTCGCGCGGTACCGACCGAGATGTTGCAGGGGCAGCCGCCGACCGACTTGGCAAAGCTCGCCACGTCTTCCAGCCGCGTGCCGATCTGCTGCCCGTAAAGATCGACCGAGGCTCTGCCGATCGTGATGATGTCGAGAGGCCTGGTTCCCTCTGTTGCAGGAATGTCAGCCGATGGAACTTCAGCCGATGAAATCTGGCTCACTGCATCCTCCCCGTGGACGCCGGGTCGGCGCCGACAATTATACTCATGCCATGGGTCACGGGCATATGAAACATAAATTCCGTTGCCTCGTCAATATGGAATTTACGTTCTATATTACTCACTCCCCCTCGGCGATACGGCGCCGTTTCTCGGCAATCGCGACGGTTAGCGCCATGGCGAAGGCCATGCTGGCCGAGAGCGAACGGAAGCCGGCGTGATCGGCCTCGACGAGTTCGAACCAGACCTTGGAGGATTCGGCGAGCGGCGAGAAGGCGGAGTCGGTCAGCGACACCACGGGCACTTTGCGGTTGGCGAGCAGGCGCGCCTGGTTGGCGCTTTCGCTTGCGTAAGGCGAGAAACTCACCGCGAAGGCGGCATCTTCCCTGTTGGCCATCGCCAGCATGTCGTCGTCGATCCCGGCAGCCGTACCGACATGCTGATATTTCACCTTCAGCTTGCCGAAGGCATAGGCCATGTAGCTGGAGATCGGGTAGGAGCGCCGCTTGGCGATCAGATAGATGGTATTCGCCTTGGCGAGTATATCGACGGCGCGCTCGAAGGAATGGGGGTCGACCGACGTTGCGATGTTTTCAAGCGAGCGATGAGCAGCCGCAACGAAGCCGTTGAAGATCGATCCGCTCTCGAGATTGTTGTGATCGTTCTGGCGCAGCGCCTTCAGCCGCTCCTCGTAGCCGGGCGTGCGTTCGCGCAACCTTGCGCGAAAAATCTGCTGCAGGCTTGAAAACCCTTCGAAGCCGAAATGCTGGGCGAAACGCACCAAAGTCGAGGGCTGGACGTCGGCCGAAGTCGCAATGCTTGCCGCGGTGCCGAAGGCGATCTCGTCCGGATTGTCGAGCGAATAGGCCGCCACCTGCTTCAGCCGTTTCGGCAGTTGCGCCTTGCGCTCGAGAATGACCGCCTTCAGTGTCTCGAAATCCTGCGGGACATCGTTGGTCGTCTCGGGCATGGGCATGGTTCGCGGACTCCGGGCTGCTTGCGATTGACCGACTCTAATGGATTAGCCTATCTCGGGATAGAATGGATATTCCATTTTGATACCTTATCCATGTTGAACGCGGGAGAAGGGCCCAACGGCCACGCCATTCACCCGATCTCCACCCAGGCGTTCGTCCGGGCGGAGTGGTAGGTCGCGGAGAGGACCTTCTGGACCTCATAACCCTCGCGGAAATCGGTAGACGTCCTGACGCCATTCGCGATCGCTTCCAGGAATTCGTGGACCTCGATCGCCTTCAGATCGTTGAAGCCGATCTGGTGGCCCGGAGCGACGCAGAACGCCCCGTAGGGCGGATGTTCCGGACCCGCCCAGATGGTGCGGAAGCCGCGGCTCCTTATATCGTCGCCCGCATAATAGATCTTGATTTCGTTCAGCCGTTCCTGCGTGAAGACGATGCTGCCTTTTGACCCGTAAATTTCGAAGTCGTGCTGCATCTTGCGGCCGGTCGCGATCCAGTTGGCTTCGAAGCTCCCGCTTGCGCCGCTCTCGAATCGAACAAAAGCCCGCGTTACGTCGTCGACTTCGACGGCGCGGGTCTCTGTTGCGCCGCGAGCGAGCGGGCGTTCCGCAACGTGGATTACGGAGTCGGCCAGCACGGACCTAACGGGCCCGACGAGATGGCGCATGCAGGCGATCATATGGCTGCCGATGTCGGCAAGAGCCCCGCCGCCGCTGCGCGGATCGAGCCGCCAGCCCCAGGGAACGGTCCGATCCGCCATGAAGTCCTCCGCGTGAACGCCGCGAAACGACCGTATCTCGCCGATCTCGCCGCTTTCGATGATGTCCCTGGCGAGAAAAATGAGCGGGTTCTTGAGATAGTTGAAGCCGAGCTGGGTGACGACCCCTGCCTTTTCGGCCGCCGCAACCATCTCGGCGCAGACGGCGACCGTCGGGGCCAGCGGCTTTTCGCAATAGACGTGCTTACCATGGGCAATCGCGGCGAGCGCCATCTCCTTGTGCAGGAGGTTCGGCGTGGTGATATCGATGACGTCGATCTCCGGGTCGATCAGAAGGTCGCGCCAGTCGGTGGTCGCCTTGCGGAAGCCGAGCCGTCCCCTGGCCGCCTCCGCGCCCTCCACAGTCACGTCCGCGACGGATACGAGGTCCAGCTCGAAAGGCAGGTCGAAGACCCGCGCTGCAATCGTGAAGCCGAGAGCATGGGCCTTGCCCATGAAGCCCGTGCCGATCAGGCCGATGCCCAGCCTGCGCCTGCCGCTCATGTCGTTTCTCCCGGGTCAGGCCCTCATTCGCGTTCGGTGGAAATGAAATGAACTGTGCGAACAATGTCAATATGGAATATTTGTTCGAAAACATTTCTCTTTCTTGGAGGGGAACAGGAGGAAACCGCTATGTTTCAGGAAAGAATGTGTTAACGCAATTTTACCATGTTCCGTTGAAACATCGCTGCTGACGGGGGCGCACGAATCATTTTCATATGGCGGGGCCAAACCAGGGTGATGAGCATGTGCCGTTGGGCAGCCTATCGCGGAGAGCCGCTCTATCTCGAAGAACTCGTGACGTCGCCCAAGCATTCCCTGATCGAACAGTCCCATTGCGCCGTCCGGGCTAAGACGGCGACCAATGGCGATGGCTTTGGGATTGCCTGGTACGGCGACCGGCCTGAGCCGGGTCGCTATCGCGATATCTTGCCGGCCTGGTCGGATTGCAATCTGAAGAGCATCGCGAGGCAGATTCGATCCCCGCTGTTCCTCGCCCATGTTCGCGCGGCGACCGGCGGCGGTACACGCCGCGACAATTGCCATCCCTTCGTCTTCGGCCGCTGGTCCTTCATGCACAATGGTCAGGTCGGAGATTTCGAGTATTTGCGGCGGCCGATGGAGACCATGCTCGGCAACGAGCTCTATCAGGCGCGCACCGGCACGACGGATTCGGAACTGCTTTTCCTGCTCGCCTTGCAGTTCGGCCTCGAGCGCGATCCCCTCGGGGCCGTCGCCGAGGCGCTCGCCTTCGTCGAGCGGCTTGCCGAACGCCTGGAGCGACCGGCACTCGTGCGCTTCACGGCGGCTTTTTCCGACGGCCGCGACCTTTACGCGGTTCGATATGCCACCGACTGGAAGGCGCCTACACTCTATGCCGGGCCGATGGGGCCCGCCGGTGGATATTGCCTCGTCTCCGAGCCGCTCAACGATGATGACGATGCCTGGCTGGAGATTCCGGACGGCAGCGCGATCGTGGTCGGCGAAAACGGAGTCGACGTTCGTCTCTTCAGGACCGGCGACGTTCCGCCGCGGCCGGTCCTGGTCATTCCGGAAGAGGTTGAGGCGTAACCGATCGTTGGTGTCGCGCTACTGGGCGGAGAGCTTCTTCTCGATCAGAGCCGCCAGCTTCTCCGCCACGTCATCCTTGCCCATTTCTGGCCAGTCCTCCGTTCCGTCGCGGCCGATCAGCTTCACGCGGTTGCGGTCGCCGCCCATGATGCCGGTTTCGGGCGAGACGTCGTTGGCAAGAATGTAGTCGGCACCCTTCTTCTCAAGTTTGGCGCGGCCGTTCTCGCTGACGTTCTCGGTTTCCGCGGCAAAGCCGATCACGAGCCTGGGCCGAGATGCGTGGTGGCCCACGGTCTTCAGGATGTCGGGATTTTCCGCAAGCCGAAGTGAAGGCGGGGCCTCGCCCGGCCGCTTCTTGATCTTGTTGCCGGCTGTGGATGCGACGCGCCAGTCGGCCACCGCTGCCACCATGACGGCCACATCGGCGGGCAGAGCAGACAGCACGGCATCGCGCATCTCCTCGGCGCGCTCGATCCGCACGACGCGCACGCCGGCGGGATCCGCGATGGTCACCGGCCCCGAAATCAGCGTGACATCCGCACCGAGCCGCGCAAGTGCCGCTGCGATCGCGTGGCCCTGCTTTCCCGACGAGCGGTTGGCGATGTAGCGAACCGGATCGATCGGCTCGTGCGTCGGGCCGGAAGTGACGATCGCCTTACGGCCGGAGAGCGGCCCCGATCCGCCGATCCTCGTCTCGCCAAGCATTCCCTCTACCGCCGCGACGATCTCCAGAGGGTCGGCCATGCGGCCTTCACCTGCCTCTCCGCTTTCAGCCATTTCACCTGTGCCGGGTCCGATAAAGCGGACGCCGTCGCCGGCAAGCGTCGCGCGGTTGCGGCGTGTGGCCGGATGCATCCACATCTTCGGGTTCATGGCCGGAGCGAGCAGCACCGGCCGGTCGGTCGCCAGGAGCACCGTCGAGGCGAGGTCGTCGGCATGGCCATTGGCAATCTTCGCCATGAGGTCAGCCGTTGCCGGCGCCACCACGACGAGATCGCAATGGCGCGCCAGCCGGATATGGCCGACATCCTGTTCGTCCTCGCGCGAAAAAAGCTCCGTAAAGACGTGAGAGGCGGAAAGTGCGCCGACGGTGAGCGGCGTCACGAATCGCTGCGCCGCCGCCGTCATCACCGGACGCACGTCGGCGCCGCGCTCGCGCAGGCGGCGGATCAGGTCGAGGCTTTTATATGCCGCGATGCCGCCGGAGATGATGAGAAGGATACGCTTTCCCGACAGTGTCATTCCGCTTCGGCCTCAGCCGCCTCCGTCCGTTTTCGGCGACCCTACTCGACCGTCTTGCCGCACGCAATTGCGGGCCTAGTTGGTGTGTTGGCCAAAATTTCCAGGCATTGACTTTTTTGAAAATCACGTAACATATTGAGTTACATGAAACGCGATAGTAGACTTTCCATCACCCTGCATGCGCTGCTTCATATGGCGGAGCGTAAAACCATCACCTCGGAAGAGCTGGCGGCCTGCCTGTCCACCAACCCCGTCGTGGTCCGGCGCACGATGGCCGGTCTGCGGGAAGCGGGGCTGGTGCGCTCTGAAAAGGGGCATGGCGGTGGCTGGTCGCTCGCCTGCGACCTCGCAACGGTCAGCCTCGCAGACGTGCATGCCGCTCTCGGGGAGCCTGCCTTTTTTGCGATCGGCAATCGCACCGAGTCCCCCGGCTGCCTGGTGGAACAGGCCGTCAATGCCGCAATGGACGGGGCGCTCCGGGAAGCCGAGCTTCTCCTCCTCCAGCGACTGGGAACGATAAGTCTGGCAGATCTTTCGCGTGATTTTCAGCAACGGATGGCGCTCGGTCGCCAGAAAACGAAGGAGCAAAATCATGTCGGTTGATGCGGCGCCAGTTGATGTAACGATTGTGGGAGGAAGCTATGCGGGTCTTTCCGCGGCATTGCAGCTGGCAAGGGCGAGGCGCTCCGTGGTGGTCGTCGATTCGGGCGCGCGCAGGAACCGCTTCGCCGACACGTCGCATGGGTTCCTCAGCCGCGACGGCGAAGCGCCGGCGGTGATCGCGGCGCACGGGCGGGAGCAGTTGATGGCCTATCCCAATGTGCGATTCGTCGAAGGAATGGCTGACACGGTAAGCCGCGGCGGCGCGAATCTCATCGTCTCGATACAGGGTGAAAAGATCGCCGCGCGGCGGTTGATCCTGGCCACCGGGGTGATCGATGAATTGCCGTCGCTGCCGGGACTTCAGGAACGATGGGGCCGTGCCGTCTTTCATTGCCCCTATTGCCACGGCTACGAGCTCGGGCAGGGGCGAATCGGCGTTCTCGCGACCGGTGAGAACAGTTTTCACCAGGCTATGATGCTGCCGGACTGGGGACCGACCACCTTGTTTGCCAATGATGTATTCGAGCCCGATGCCGCCCAGGCCGCCATGCTCGAGGCACGCGGCGTGGAGATCGAAAGGCAGAAGGTCGTCGCTCTCGACGGGCCGAAGGCGACCTTGGTGCTGGAAGGCGGTCGGACTGTTTCCCTCGAAGGTCTTTTCGTTGCGTCCCGTACCCGCATGGCAAGCGGCCTGCCCGCAGCGCTCGGATGCGCTTTCGAGGAAGGCCCGCTCGGGCCTTTTATACGGACGAATGAGGCAAAGGAGACGAGCGTGGAGGGCGTCTACGCCTGCGGCGATGCGGCGCGCTCGGCGGGCTCGGTCTCCCATGCGGTGGGCGACGGCGTCACGGCAGCCGTGGCTGCCCATAAATCGTTGATTTTCGACGTGCATTGAGGCCGTCTTCCCGGACGGAAAACCCTACACGCTTCTCCTGAAAGTGCTCCGGTCAGCGGGCGCCGGCGGCGGTAAGCAGGCGTTCGATGGCGCGAAAGCCGCGTCTGCTTGCATGGGCGAGGGGCGTCACGCCGTCGCCGTCGGCAAGATCGACATCGGCACCGGCTTCGATCAGCAGCCTGACGATGTCGGTATGTCTGTCGCCGCCATTGCCGAGAATGATCGCTTCGAGGAGTGCCGTCCACCCGAGGCGGTTGACATGATCGACGGCAACGCCGGCCTCGATCAATGTCTTCACCGTTTCCACATGGCCACGCTCGGCGGCCGGAATGAGGGCGGTGCCGCCGTAGCGGTTGGTGCTCTTGAGGTCGGCACCGTGTGCGAGGGTCATCTTCAATATTTCGAGGTGGCCGCGCGCGCCGGAATAGAGATAGGGACTGTCCTCAATCCGGTCCTTGGCATTGACGTCTGCGCCGGCCGCAATAAGCACCCGCGCAGCCTCGATATTGTTCTCATGCGTCGCGATAAGCAGGGCCGTCGCGCCGCTTTCGTCGCGCGCATCGACCTTCGCGCCCCGGTTCAGGAGAGCGCTCACTTCGGGGGCGTTGCCCTGCCTGGCGGCGGACAACAATTCTGTCTCCAGCATGGCGGTCTCCGCGGCTCCCTCTCGGTTCAGCGCTATGATCACGAAAAGGGAGGCGATGATCCGCCACCACCAAGTCCTCGTCCCGTTCATTCTGATGCAGATCGCGGACACGGTCACAGCATCGACCGGCTGAGGCCGCCATCGACGGGAAGCGCAATTCCGGTGATATAGGCGGCTTGGCGGCTTGCGAGAAAGGCGGCGGCAGCACCGAACTCGACAGGCGTCCCATAACGCCCGACCGGAATTTCCACCTGGCTGCGCGCGGCGATGGTTTCGACGCTGACGCCCTCGGCCTCTGCATCCATTCGGTCGAAACTCAGCGTCCGGTCCGTCGCAAGCCGGCCCGGCAACAGCATGTTGACGGTCACGCCTTCGGCTGCGACCTCACCGGCGAGCGTCTTCATCCAGCCGGCAAGTGCGCTGCGCAGCGCGTTGGAGGCCGTCAGTCCGGGGATCGGCTCGCGAATGCTGGTGGAGGCGACGGCGATGATGCGGCCGAAGCCGCGCGCCCGCATCGGCGGAAGCAGCCGGTGGGCGATACGCATCGCGGAAAGCACCATCGCCTCGAATTGAGCCCGCCAGAAATCCGGATCAATGTCGCTGGCATGGGTGGGCGGGGGACCGCCTCCGTTCAGCACCAGAATGTCGATCGGACCGAAGGCGGAGGCGAGCCGGTCAAGGAACGGATCGATGGCCTCGGACCCGGCCAGATCGAGCGCAAAGCCGAGGGCATCCGGACTGATTTCCGCCGCGGCCCTGCCTGCGGTCTCTTCGTTCCGGCCGGTCAAGGCGACCGCAACGCCTTCGGCCGCAAGCGCTTCGGCGATACCGCGCCCAAGCCCCTTGCTGCCGCCCAGAACAAGCGCTTTTTTGCCTTCGATGCCGAGATCCATGGTTCATTCCTCCTGCTTCGACAGCTTTCTCACCCCAGCGGGGGATGGTTCGGAGCCTCAGGCGAGCGGCATTCTATCAACCGTCACGCAAGCTGCCAGGCGATGTAGGTGAGCGTGGCCGCGATCACCCACAATGCAATGCGGCCGGAGCGCGTGTGCCGCGCTTCGGCTCTGCCGATCGCTTCCGAGGTATCCGCATCGAAGCGCAAGCCCTTTTCGCTCATCGCCATGACGTCTGCGGAGAAGCGTTCCGTCCTGGCCGCGATTTCCGGAAGCGCCTCGGCGACCCGGAGCGCCGCATGCATGCCATCGCGCAGATCCGCGACGATGCGCTTCGGTCCGAGATTGTCCCGTATCCACCTGCCGACGACCGGCTCGGAGGCCTTCCACATGTTGAAGCGCGGGTTGAGCGTTCGGGCGACACCCTCGACGACGACCATGGTCTTCTGCAGCATCACCAGTTCGGGACGCGTCTGCATGTCGAAAAGCTCGGTGACCTCGAAAAGCAGCGTCAGAAGCTTCGCCATGGAGATAGTTTCGGCCGGCTGGCCGTGGATCGGCTCTCCAATGGCGCGGATCGCCTGGGCGAAGCTTGCGGCGTCGTGATGCGAGGGAACGTAACCGGCCTCGAAATGGACGTCCGCGACACGCTGATAATCGCGCATGATGAAGCCGTAGAGGATTTCTGCGAGGAAGCGGCGTTCCTTGCGGCCGAGGCGGCCGACAATCCCCATGTCGACGGCGACGATATGGCCCGCATCGTCGACGAACAGGTTGCCCTGGTGCATGTCCGCGTGGAAGAACCCGTCCCTGAGCGTGTGGCGCAGAAAGGACTGGATGAGCGTTTCTGCAAGGCGGTTCAGGTCGTGACCGGCCCTTTTCAGGCCTTCGATATCCGACATCTTGACGCCGTCGATCCATTCCATCGTCACGACGTCCCGGCCGGTGCGCTCCCAGTCGACCCTGGGCACGCGAAAACCGGAATCCTCCTTGGTGTTCTCGCCGAGTTCGGAAAGCGCGGCGGCCTCGAGCCTCAGGTCCATTTCGACCTTGGTCGTCTGCTCGAGCGTCCTCGTCACCTCGACGGGCCTGAGGCGACGCGTATAGGGCAGGAACCGCTCCTGCATGCGCGAAACCAGGTACATGGCTTCGATGTCGGCGGCGAAACGCTGGCGCACGCCGGGGCGAACGACCTTGACCGCAACCCGTTCGCGTTTGCCGTCGCGCATGATCACGGCGGCGTGAACCTGGGCGATCGATGCGGCTGCAACGGGCTCGGAAAATTCGAGGAACAGTGCATCGACCGGCCGGCCGAGCGACGCTTCGATCGCAGCCCTTGATTCGCTCTGCGGAAAGGTCGCCATGCGGTCCTGCAGCAGCGACAGGTCGGCGGCAAGCTCGGCGCCGACCACATCCGGTCGTGTGGCCAGGAACTGGCCGATCTTGACATAGGAGGGGCCGAGCCGTTCCACCGCGCGGGCAAGCCGGTCGTTGCGCTCCTCGAGGCGCGCCTCGCGGCGGGCCAATAGGCCGGCGAGCTTCTGCACGAAACGTGCGAGCGGGGGCAGGTGTTCGGAGGGGACCGCCGCAAACGCGTTCTCGCGCGCAAGGACCCAGCCGATCCGTATGAGACGGAAATATGCGCCTGGCGTGCTCATGCGTTCAGATTTTCCAGCCGGAATGCAGCGCTGCTATGCCGCCGGTATAGTTGGTGAAGGAGACGCGCGCGAAGCCGGCATCGCGGATCATGGCGGCGAAATCGCGTTGGTTTGGAAACTTGCGGATCGATTCGACCAGATATTGGTAAGGTGCATCGTCACCGGTGATGAGCTTGCCGAATTTCGGGATCGCATTGAAGGACCATGCATCGTAGAAGCGGTCGAGCAGCGGCATCTCGACCTCGGAGAACTCGAGTACGAGCAGCCGCCCGCCGCGCTTCAGCACCCGATAGGCCTCGCGCAGAGCCACTTCGATGCGCGGCACGTTGCGAATACCGAAGGCGATCGTATAGGCGTCGAAGGAATTCGCCGCGAAAGGCAGGTCTTCGGCATTGGCCTCGACGAATTCGAGATTGGCTTCGATGCCCTTCTTGCGCGCCCGCTCGGCACCGACCGAAAGCATCGAGCCGTTGATGTCGAGCACGGTCGCTTGAGCCTTGCGCCCGGAGCGCTCGACAATACGGAAGGCGATGTCGCCGGTGCCGCCGGCGACGTCGAGGACCCGGTAGTCCTCGCGGCCCGGCGGGTTGAGCGCCGCGATCATCGCATCCTTCCAGACGCGGTGCAGCCCGGCCGACATCACGTCGTTCATGATGTCGTAGCGTTTGGCGACCTTGTGGAAGACATCGTTGACGAGCGGCTGCTTCTCGCCCGTGCCGACTTCGCGAAAACCGAAAGAGGTCTCCATTCCGCCACTCGCCGATACGCGCTCGTCCGCCATACGAATACTCCACTTCAACGAATTTTGCCGGCACCATAGCGAAATCGCCCGTCGCACGCTATCTGGGCGAGAAGCGACCGGCGGCCGCATGCAGCGGGATATAGGCCATCGATGTCGCTATGGGAATGGCGAGACGCTCACGCGGGCCAACGCGATGAACAAAGGATTGAAGGAAGTCAGCCGATGCCGGAATTGCCCGAGGTGGAAACGGTCAAGCGCGGACTGGCGCCGACGATGGAGGGAGCACTTCTCGTGCGCGCCGAATTGCGCCGTCCCGATCTGCGCTTTCCCTTTCCCGAGAATTTCGAGGACGCAGTCGCCGGCCGGCGTATCGTCGCGCTCTCGCGCCGCGCCAAATATCTGACGATCGAGCTGGAGGGCGGCGACGTCATCATCGCCCATCTCGGCATGTCCGGCTCGTTCAGGATCGAGTTTGACGGTCCCGGGGAGGGCCGCATCAAGGAGAGCGCCGATCCCGCCGTCCCCGGCGATTTCCACCGTCCGCGCAGCAAGGACGAGAAACACGACCATGTCGTCTTCCATCTCGATGCCTCCTGCGGCCCGGCCCGGGTCATCTATAACGATCCACGCCGCTTCGGCTTCATGGCTCTGGCGCGGCGCGAAGCGCTTGCCGAGCACGTCTTTCTTCGCGGCCTCGGCGAGGAGCCGACCGGCAACGCTCTCGATGCGGCCTATCTCGCCGCCCGGTTCTCCGGCAAAGCGCAGCCGCTGAAAGCCGCTCTTCTCGATCAAAGGACGATCGCCGGCCTCGGCAATATATACGTTTGCGAGGCATTGTGGCGTTCGGGCCTTTCGCCGAAAAGGGCGGCAGGTACGCTCGTCGACAAGCGGGCTCGCCCGAAGCAGGCGCTGGTTCAGCTGACGGATGCGATCCGCGCCGTCATCGCAGATGCGATCGCCGCCGGCGGTTCCTCGCTCAAGGATCACATTCAGGCGGATGGCAGTCTTGGCTATTTCCAGCACAGCTTCTCCGTCTATGACAGAGAAGGCGAGGCTTGCCGCACGTCCGGCTGCCGCGGTACGGTTGAGCGCATCGTTCAGGCAGGGCGTTCGACCTTTTACTGTCCGCACTGCCAGAAATAGCGCGCGGCAAGGCACATTTCGCTCCCGGATCTGCCGGGCGCTCGATTCCGAAAATGCGTGAAGGAGACGGGAATGGGTTACGAGACGTTGCTGGTGGAAACGCGGGGCCGCGTGGGCCTGATTACGCTCAACCGACCCCAGGCGCTCAATGCGCTGAATGCGGCGGTTATGCGCGACCTCCATGAAGCGCTGAACGCCTTCGACGCCGACAAGGGCGTCGGCGCCATCGTTCTTACCGGCTCCGAAAAGGCATTTGCCGCCGGGGCCGACGTCAAGGAGATGCAGGCGCTCGATTTCGTCGAGGGTTATCTCGGCGACTTCCTCGGCGGCTGGGAGCGTGTCGCGGACGCCCGCAAGCCTATGATTGCGGCGGTCTCGGGCTATGCGCTCGGCGGCGGCTGCGAACTCGCCATGATGTGCGACCTCATCATCGCTTCCGAAACGGCGAAGTTCGGACAGCCGGAGATCACGCTTGGCGTTATTCCCGGCATGGGTGGGTCGCAGCGGCTGACCCGCGCCATCGGCAAGGCGAAGGCGATGGACCTCATCCTCACCGGCCGCATGATGGACGCGGCGGAGGCCGAGCGCTCCGGGCTGGTGTCGCGCGTGGTGGCTCCCGACAGGCTCCTGGAGGAGGCGCTCGGCGCCGCCGAAAAGATCGCATCCTTCTCGCTGCCGGCGGCGATGATGGCCAAGGAGGCGGTCAGCCGCTCTCTGGAGCTGACGCTGGCCGAGGGGCTGCGTTTCGAGCGGCGGCTCTTCCAGTCGCTCTTCGCGACGGAGGATCAGAAAGAGGGCATGGGCGCCTTCGTCGCCAAGCGCAAAGCCGAATTCAAAAACAAGTGAGGCACGGGTGGCACGCGGTTTTCTCAAATTCCGCGTTGACGTAGGGGCGGTTTCCCTTTATACGCCGCCCTCAGTTTGGAACGCACTCGTTCGAGGCTTTCCGATAATGCTCCCGAATTGCTTGTATGACAGGTCGCAGTGACCCGGCACGGCGAGGGCGGAGTTCATGTCAGTTTTCGAAGAGAGGCATCAATGGCCAATACAACTTCGGCGAAAAAGGCGACCCGCAAGATCGCACGCCGTACCGCAGTGAACAAGGCCCGTCGTTCGCGTGTTCGTAACTTCGTCCGCAAGGTCGAAGAGGCGATCGCTTCCGGCGATCAGGCAGTCGCAGCCGCCGCCCTGAAGGCAGCGCAGCCGGAGCTGATGCGTGCCGCTACCAAAGGCGTGATGCATTCCAACACGGCGTCGCGTAAGGTTTCGCGCCTGGCGCAGCGTGTGAAAAGCCTTTCGGCCTAACCCGGCTAAGAAAAAGTTCTGTTGATGAAGTGCCCGGCGTTCGCGCCGGGCTTTTCCGATTCGCATTGCGCTTGACGTCAAGTTCGATTCATCCTGCCGCGCTCATGTCAGTCCAGTGACATATTTTTTTTAATAAAATCAGTGGCTTACGAGAGGTTGCGGCAAAAATGTTATCCTGCAACCCAACCGGATTGAGTCCGGAGTGAGTCAAGCCATTTTTTATTTTTTTTCTTTTTCGCCAGCTAAACAAGACCGCAAAAAACAAAACCGTTGATTCAACAGGGATTCTCGAAGGACTCGCGGAGCGGCATGCAAAAGCCAGCACGAGAGTCAACTGTCGGCGCTCATGGACCGATAAAAAACGCGATTGATCTTGCCGGGCGATCCTGCCTAAATGCCTTCCACAGGGGACGCAGATCATATCTGTACGAGGAAAGTTTACGGGTCATTCCAGCGGGATGGCCTTGGGCTTTCTGTCACCTGTGGCGGGGTTAATTCCACGTCGATCAATCAGAAAAGTCGAGACGATAAAACCGGGCGAGCCTTCGCACCGGAGCGAGGACGTTTCGTCTTATGGTTGCCGACCTGGGCGTCGCATTTCGAATGTGTGGGAGTAGGAACGAGGAAGGCGCGAGCTGTCCGCTTTGTACAACGATGCGGTCAGCGGCAACGAGGAAACGGTTTCGCTTGTCTTGAAAAGGGGCGGTTGGAACCGGTAAGGCGAAGCGCTAGGGGACATTCGCTTGAAGCGAAGGCAGCGGATGGGCGCAGCGCGCCGGGACGGGATATGAGGAGCCCGCATCGGTGCGTATCAGAGCGTTCGGCTGACGCGGCATGGCTTTGAGCGGCCGTGGCGGGCGGACATAAAAAATGAGGCCGCCAGAAATGACGGCATCGGATAAAGAAATTGGAAGGCGGCAAAATGCAGATGAATTTGGCGACGGCACCTGAAGGTTTTCAGGCCGGAAGCAATCAGTCTCAGGCGGCGGGGGAAAAACACGACATGCGGCATGACGCACTCTTCGAGCGGGTAAGTGCGCGTTTGAAAGCCCAGGTCGGACCGGATGTCTTCGCGAGTTGGTTTGGGCGCCTCAAGCTTCATTCAGTGTCGAAAAGCGTCGTGCGCCTCTCGGTCCCGACGACCTTTCTGAAGTCCTGGATCAATAATCGTTATCTCGATCTGATCACCTCGCTCGTCCAACAGGAGGACAGCGAGATATTGAAGGTGGAGATCCTGGTGCGCACCGCCACCCGCGGACATCGTCCGGCGGCTCCTGAAGAGACGGTTTCTGCCGCGGTGGAGACGGTGCCCGTCGCTTCTGTTCGCCGTTCTGCGACATCCCCTTCGGTGGCGATCTCTGCCTCGACCGTTGCGGCAGCTCCGGCGAGGCCCCATCAGACGCCGCTTTTCGGGTCGCCGCTTGATCAGCGGTACGGTTTCGATAGTTTCGTAGAGGGTTCCTCCAATCGGGTCGCGCTCGCGGCAGCGCGTACGATTGCCGAGGCCGGCGCCGGCGCCGTGCGCTTCAATCCTCTTTTCATTCATTCGAGCGTTGGCCTCGGTAAGACCCATCTGCTGCAGGCGATCGCGCTGGCGGCGCTCCAGAGTGCCCGGGCGCCGCGCGTCGTTTATCTGACGGCCGAATATTTCATGTGGCGTTTCGCAACGGCAATCCGCGACAATGATGCGCTCTCGTTGAAGGAGTCGCTTCGCAACATCGACCTTCTCATCATCGACGATATGCAGTTTCTACAGGGCAAGTCGATCCAGCACGAGTTCTGCCATCTCCTGAACATGCTGCTCGACTCCGCCAAACAGGTGGTCGTCGCCGCGGATCGCGCGCCGTGGGAATTGGAATCGCTCGACAGCCGCGTTCGCTCGCGCCTTCAGGGAGGTGTCGCGATCGAGATGGAAGGGCCGGACTACGAAATGCGCCTGGAAATGCTGAAGCGCCGCCTCGAAGCGGCGCGCCAGGACGATGCGACACTCGAAATTCCGCTCGAGATCCTGAGCCACGTCGCCCGCAACGTAACGGCCAGCGGCCGCGAGCTGGAGGGAGCTTTCAATCAGCTTCTCTTCCGCCGCTCCTTCGAGCCGCAGCTTTCGATCGAGCGGGTCGATGAACTGCTGGGCCATCTCGTCAATGCCGGCGAACCGCGCCGGGTCCGCATCGAGGACATCCAGCGCGTCGTGGCCAAGCATTACAACGTCTCGCGCCAGGAACTGGTTTCGAACCGCCGCACCCGCGTGATCGTCAAGCCGCGCCAGATAGCCATGTATCTGTCCAAGACGCTGACTCCGCGTTCCTTTCCGGAGATCGGCCGCCGCTTCGGCGGACGCGACCATACGACCGTGCTCCACGCGGTGCGCAAGATCGAAGAGCTGATTTCGGGCGACACCAAGCTCAGCCATGAGATCGAGCTGTTGAAGCGCCTGATCAACGAATAGAGACAGGTAAGTTTCCACTTACAAAAGCCCGGTCCGCCGGGCTTTTTTGTTGAATCGGAGCAGTTCCGGAAAACCGGCACCGTTTCCGCTCGGAGGTGCACGATCTGGCGGGCGCCTCCTGTCCTTATCACAGGCTTTTGAAGGAGGGCTTCAGCAGAAGCCTCGCTGTTTTTTTCGCCCCGCATGTCGGCTATCACTAGCGCCAAGCGTCTTCAAACCAGAGCGGAGGTCTCAATGCTTTACGCCGTACTTTGCTACAATGATGAAAGCGTCACCAGCTCCTGGAGCAAGGAGGAGGATGACAGGGTCATGCGTGATCTCAGCGTCGTCCAACGGAAATATGCCGAGTCGGGCAAGTTGGGGCCGGTTGCGCGCCTGGTGCCGACGACGGCGGCGGCGACGCTGCGCCACAGTGCCGGCGAGACGATCGTCATCGATGGTCCCTTCGCCGAAACCAAGGAACAGTTGCTGGGTTTCTATCTGATCGATTGCGCCTCGCTCGACGAAGCGCTCGACTTCGCGCGCGACCTCAGTAACGCCAATCCGAGCACGGGCTCTTACGAGGTCCGGCCGCTCGCCCTCTATAAACCCGGTGAGTTGCCCTCATGACCGACACAGCCTGGATCGATCTCGCACTGGTTTCCGCACGGCCACAGGCCATGGGTGCGTTGCTGCGATACTTTCGCAGCCTCGACCTGGCGGAGGAGGCGTTCCAGGAAGCCTGCATCCGGGCACTGAAAAACTGGCCGCGTACCGGTCCTCCGCGCGATCCCGCCGCCTGGCTGATCTTCGTCGGCCGCAACAGCGGCATCGACCGGGTGCGCAGGCAGTCGCGCGAGACGGCATTGCCGCCGGAGGAACTGCTCTCCGACCTTGGCGACAGGGAGAGCGAGCTCGCCGATCGCCTCGATGGCGCACACTATCGCGACGATATCCTGCGGCTGCTTTTCGTCTGCAGCAATCCGGCGCTTCCGGCGACCCAGCAGATCGCGCTTGCACTGCGCATCGTATCGGGCCTTTCCGTCAGGCAGATAGCCCGTGCCTTTCTTGTCGGCGAGGCGGCGATGGAGCAGCGCATCACCCGCGCCAAGGCGCGTGTTGCGGCCGCCGGCATCCCTTTCGAAACGCCCGATGCCGCCGACCGGGCGGAGCGCCTCGCTGCAGTCGCGACGATGATCTATCTTGTCTTCAACGAGGGCTACTCGGCGATGAACGGCCCCGAGGGTGTCTCCGCAGATCTCTGCGACGAGGCGATCCGCCTGTCCCGGCTGCTTCTTCGGCTGTTTCCGGCCGAGCCGGAGATCATGGGGCTGGCGGCGCTTCTGCTCCTCCAGCATTCGCGCGCCCGCGCTCGGTTCGATGCCGCTGGCGCCGTGGTCCTGCTCGAAGATCAGGATCGGCAGCTCTGGAACCGGCCGATGATCACCGAGGCGCTGGCGATGATCGACAAAGCGATGCGCCACCGGCGTCCCGGTCCCTATCAGATCCAGGCCGCAATCGCTGCCCTGCACGCCCGCGCCTCACGGCCGGAGGAAACGGATTGGGAGGAAATAGACCTCCTTTACCAGGCGCTCGAACGCCTGCAGCCCTCACCCGTCGTGACCCTCAATCGCGCCGTCGCGGTTTCGAAACGCGAGGGGCCCGAGGCCGCGCTGGCGATGATTGAGCCTTTGGGCGAGCGGCTGTCCGGCTACTTCTATTATCATGGGCTGCGCGGCGGCCTCCTGAAGCAGCTTGGCCTTGCATGCGAGGCGCGCAAAGCTTTCAACCAGGCAATCGCACTCGCCACCAACGCGGCCGAAGCGGCCTATATCCGGACCCAGCTCGATCACCTCGCGGCTGCGCCGATGCCGGAACCTTCCTTCTCAAGTGATTGTCCTGGCGCGTAGGCAGGCCTCCGCGATCTCAAGCGCGGGACGCACAAGCCCTTAGGCAGTTCGGCAAGGCCTTCATGATGAGGATTGCCGCGGCCTTTGGCGAGGCGTCGCGCAAATCGGGGCGACGCGTCAATCGGATGGAGTAAGCGGCCGAAGCCGCCTATATCCGCACCCGGCTCGATCCCCCCGGCTGCGCCGATGCCGGTTGCGGAAGAAAAGCGAAAAAATCTTTCGACCCGCTGTCGGCGGCCGGCTTCCTCCTTCGTCCTTGGACTGAGCCAACATGGAGGAACTGAAAATGACTGCAGCGACTGACGCAAAATCCACCAGCGAACGGGAACTGGTTCTCACCCGCCTGATCGATGCCCCGCGGGAGAAGGTCTACCAGGCCTTCACGGAAGCGGCGCTATTGAAGCAGTGGTTCGCCCCTTTGCCGTGGACGATCACGGAAGCGGAACTCGACGTCAGGGCAGGCGGTACCAACCGTTTCGTCATGCGCTCGCCGGAAGGGGAACTCTATCCCAATCAGGGCGTCTACCTGGAAGTCGTGCCGAACGAGAAGATCGTCGTCACCGATGCCTTCACGCAAGCCTGGATACCGTCCGACAAACCGTTCATGACCGCGATCATGACCTTCGAAGATGAAGGCGGCAAGACCCGTTACACGGCGCGTGCGCTTCACTGGAACGTCGAGGATCGCGAAGCGCATGAGAAAATGGGTTTCCACGAGGGCTGGGGCCAATGCGCCGATCAGCTCGCCGCTCTCGTCGCAAAACTCTAGAACTCTAAGAGGAGGATCTGGCCATGACTGTCACCGAACACAGGACTGCGGCCGTAGCGGAGATCAGGAGTGTCATCGGGGACTGGGCCGAGGCGCTGCGCCGGAAGGATGCCGCCCGCGTTCTCGCAAACGGCACACAGGATTGCGTCGTCTTCTCGCTGGCACCGCCCCTGAAGGCTTCGGATGCAGACGCGGGAGGTCTTGATGCGTGGTTTTCCACGTGGAAAGGGCAGCTCGGTTTCATCCTCGAAGACCTCGACATTGCGGTGAGCGGCGACGTCGCCTTCGCCACGGCACTCACGCATCTCTCGGGCGAGAAGCAGGACGGCGAGAAGGCGGCGCTGTGGTATCGTCTGACCCTGGGCCTCAGGCGCACCGACGGGGGCTGGAAGATCGCGCATCAGCACGAATCCGTTCCCTTCTATATGGATGGGAGTTTCAAGGCGGCAATCGATCTCGATCCCCGGTCCGAGGTCGACTGGCAAGCGCCGTCGCGCCCCCCGATGCCCGGGGTCATCGCTTATCTCAACCTGGAGGACGCGGATGCGGCGGCCTCCTTTTACGGCCGGGCTTTCGGCGCAAAAGAGGAGGATCGAAAATATGCGCAGGACGGCAGCCGTCTCATCCATTGCCATCTGACGATCAATGGCGGCGCATTGATGCTGAACGATCCCTTCCCCGAATTCGGCCATCCCTGGAAACCGCCGGAAGGTTTCGTGCTGCATCTCGTCGTCGACGACGCGGATGTCTGGTGGAAACGCGCGGTGGCGGCCGGCGCCGAGGTGACGATGCCGCTGGAGATCGCGTTCTGGGGCGACTATTACGGCCAGCTGCGGGATCCTTTCGGGGTAACCTGGGGGATCGTCGCCCCGGTAACGGGAGGCGATTGACGGGGGAGGGCGGGCACCTCATCCCGCTGCCGCGATCTTCAGCAGGCGAGGTCGGCTACCACGGCATCCAAAATGAGCATGCCGGAGGGCGTGCAGCGCAGCCGCGAATTGCCGATACGTTCTATGAAGCCGTGTTCTATCAGGAATTCTTCCCGGGCCGGGTCCGGATTGCGGCCCGAGAGACTCTGCCACCGGGCCAGATCGACACCTTCGCGCAGTCTCAACCCCATCAGCAAAAGCTCATCGGCCTGTGCCTCGAAATCGAGAAACTCCCGTTCGACCATGCCGTCACCATGCTCTTCGACGTTTTGCAGCCAGGCCTCGGGGTTGCGCTCGGTTGCGGTCGCGATCTTGCCCGATCCGACCTGCAGCCGGCCGTGAGCGCCGGGGCCGATGCCCGCATAGTCGCCATAGCGCCAATAGGTGAGGTTGTGCCGGCTCTCGGCGCCCGGCCGGGCATGGTTGGACACCTCATAGGCGGGCATGCCGATGTCGGCGGTGATCTCCTGGGTCGCTTCATAAAGCACCGCCGACTGCTCGCCGTCCGGAACGATGAGCTTGCCTGCCTTGTGCAGACCGTAAAACGGAGTGCCTTCCTCGATGGTCAATTGGTAGAGAGACAGATGATCGACGGCGTAGGAGACCGCCTCCTTCAGCTCCCGCTCCCATTCCTCGACGGTCTGGTTGGGCCGCGCATAGATCAGGTCGAAGGACATACGCGGAAAGATCTCGCGCGCGAGCCGTATCGCCTTGAGGGCATCCTCGACATTGTGCAGCCTTCCGAGGAATTTCAGGTCGCGATCGTTCAGCGCCTGGACGCCAAGCGAGACGCGGTTGACGCCGGCGGCCCGATAGCCGCGAAAGCGCGTCGCCTCGACGCTTGAGGGGTTGGCCTCCATGGTAATCTCGATGCCGTCAGGCACATGCCAGTGCCTGGCTATGCCATCGAGGATCGCCTCCACCGTCTGAGGGTCCATCAGCGACGGAGTGCCCCCGCCCATGAAAATGCTGGTGACGGTTCTGGGCCCGGAAAGATCGCGCACTGCCGCCATTTCCTTCAGGAAGGCGGCGACGAAACGGGGCTGCTCCACCGGCGTGTGGCGGACGTGGCTGTTGAAATCGCAATAGGGGCATTTCGCCGCGCAGAACGGCCAGTGCACATAGACCCCGAAACCGGGGTCCATTCCGTCACCGATCGCTGAAAGCGGGGCTATCTGCATTGTCTCGTTTCTCAGGCGCCGAGGCAGGTTTCGGCGAACAGCTTGAAAGCGCGGGCGCGGTGCGACAAAGCCTCTGGATCGCCCGGCTTCCATCCATGCTTCTCTTCCGCGCGCATTTCACCGAATGTTGTGTTGTAACCCTTGGGTTGGAAGACCGGATCGTAGCCGAAGCCGCTCGTGCCGCGTGGCGGCCAGACGACAGTGCCCTCCACCTCGCCGCGAAAGAGTTCGACATGTCCATCCGGCCAGGCGAGGCAGAGAACGGAGACAAAGCGCGCCGTCCGGCTCTCGGGCATAACGGCGCCCTTGTCGCGGAGCGCCTCTTCGACCTTCTCCATGGCCATCTGGAAGTCGCGGCTGCCATCTTCGCGCTCCGCCCAGTTGGCGGTGTAGACGCCGGGTGCGCCGCCGAGCGCATCGATCACGAGGCCGGAATCGTCGGAAAGCGCCGGCAGCCCGGAGGCCTTGGCCGAGGCGAGCGCCTTGATCGCCGCGTTCTCCTCGAAGGTCGTTCCGGTCTCCTCCGGCTCGATGAAATTCAGGTCTGCTGCCGATTTAGCCTCGAAGCCGAGCGGCCCGATGAGATCGCGGATCTCGCGGATCTTGCCGGCATTATGGCTTGCGACCACCAGCGTCTTGTCACTCAGTCTGCGCATTACATCCGTTCCGTTCAGGTATGGCCGAATTCAGTCCTTGGCCCAGAGGCCGGCTTCCGCGCATTCGAGGCTGTTTCCAGCCGGATCGCGGAAATAGAAGGAGCGGGCACCGTTCGGCCAACAGATATCAGCCTCGATCTCGACGCCGGCTGCTTCCAGCTTCGTCTTCCAGGCGTCCAGCGCCTCAGCGGCGACGCGGAAGCACATATGGCCGTTCCCCTTCGCACCATGCGGGGGCACCGGAAGTGCGTTCGGCCCCGGCGGCTTCACCGTTTCTTCGGGGTTGAAGATCAGCAGCACGCCTTCACCGCAGCGGAAAAAGACGTGCCGGTTGCCGGCGCGCGTAATCTTTTCGAGACCGAGGACCATGCCGTAGAAGGCCTCCGCCCGGTCGATATCTTCGGCATAAAGCGCAGTCTCAAATATACCTTCGAACGTCGGCACGAGATCGTCCTCTAAAACCCGTGCTGGATCAGCCGGCGATCGCCAGCTTTTGCATTTCGATGAGCTCGGCGATTCCGTTCTTGGCGAGCAGCATCAGACTTGCGAATTCTTCCTCGCTGAAGGGTTTGCCTTCCGCAGTTCCCTGGATTTCGACGAGGCCGCCGCTGCCCGTCATGACGAAGTTGGCATCCGTCTCCGCAGCCGAGTCCTCCAGATAGTCGAGGTCCACCACCGGCTGGCTGGCGAAAATGCCGCAGGAAATGGCGGCAACATGGTCCTTCAAGACCTTCTCCAGCTTGACCATGTTGCGGGCCTCCATCCACTTCAGACAGTCGTGGAGGGCAATCCAGGCACCGGTAATCGATGCCGTGCGCGTACCGCCATCGGCCTGGATCACGTCACAATCCACCGAGATCTGGCGCTCGCCGAGCGCCGGCAGGTCGACGACCGCTCTGAGAGACCGCCCGATCAACCGCTGGATTTCCTGCGTACGGCCGCTCTGCTTGCCGGCTGAGGCCTCACGCCTCATGCGCTCGCCGGTCGCACGCGGCAGCATGCCGTATTCCGCAGTGACCCAGCCTTTGCCGCCGTTGCGGAGCCATCCCGGAACTTTGTCCTCCAGGCTTGCAGTGCAGAGCACGTGCGTATCGCCGAAACGTACCAGGCAGGATCCTTCCGCATGCTTGGAGAAATTGCGCTCGAACGAGACCTTGCGCATTTGGTCGGTTTTTCTGCCGGATGGCCGCATCGTCAACTCCTGTCGATCCCTGCTGAGCCTTCTAGAGCCTTTCCTGTCCAAATGGAAACAATTCTGTTGCTCAAGCGAAGTGGAATGTCTGCCTTGTCGGCGCGCGCCGTAGCCCAAGCATCTCCTCGGCGTTTTTCCCTTTTGCCAATCCGCCTGTGGATCACTATATTCCTTCCTGACACCGAACATTGATCACGGAGTGACATGGTACTGCGCAACCCTGACAAGAAGGGGATCGCATCGGCGCTGGATGAGCGCTCCGGCGAGATCTTCCGCCGTATTGTCGAGAGCTATCTGGAAAGCGGAGAGCCGCTCGGCTCGCGCAATCTTTCGCGGCTTTTGCCGATATCGCTGTCGCCTGCCTCGGTGCGCAACGTCATGAGCGACCTCGAGGATCTGGGCCTTATCTATTCGCCCCATGTCAGCGCCGGCCGGCTCCCGACGCAGACGGGCCTGCGTTTTTTCGTCGATGCCTTTATGCAGGTGGGCAATCTTTCGCCCGAAGAGCGCGCCTCCATCGAAAGGCAGGTGGGACCGGGAAATAGGGACCATTCGGTCGAGAACCTTCTTACCGAGGCGAGCCAGATGCTGTCGGGCATGTCGCGCGGCGCCGGTCTCGTCATCACCACCAAGAGCGATCCCGTCCTCAAGCATGTCGAGTTTATCCGGCTGGCGCCGACAAAGGCGCTTGCGGTGCTCGTCGGCGAACACGATCAGGTGGAGAACCGCATCATCGAGCTGCCGGCTGGGATCACGAGCGCGCAGCTCACCGAAGCGGCCAATTTCGTCAACGCCCATCTTGCCGGGCAGACGATTCCCGAACTGCGGACGCAGCTGGAAAAGGTGAAGGAGACCGTTCGCGGCGAACTCGATGCCCTCTCGCAGGATCTGGTCGAGCGCGGGCTGGCGATCTGGTCCGGAAGCGAGGGCGACGGCCAGCCGGCGCGACTGATCGTGCGGGGCCGCGCCAATCTGCTCGAAGGACTGGAAGGGACTGAGGATATCGAGCGGCTGCGCATGCTCTTCGATGACCTCGAAAAGAAGGACAGCCTGATCGAGATACTCAACCTTGCCGAGAGCGGCCCGGGCGTGCGTATCTTCATAGGCTCGGAAAACAAGCTGTTTTCGCTCTCCGGATCCTCTCTGATCGTCGCGCCCTATCGCGACAGCGACGACCGCATTGTGGGCGCGGTCGGGGTTATCGGACCTACCCGGCTCAACTATTCCCGCATCGTTCCGATGGTGGATTACACCGCGCAGCTCATGTCGAGGATGTCGCGCTGACGAATCCTTTTGGCCGATAACTCAATCGACCCTTGATTTTTCGGGCTCAAACATCGATATCGGGCTTCAAATCCAGGCAACAGAACGTTCAAGCAAAGCGACTTCCGCTGGTTTGATGATGCCGAAGACAGCAAAAGACAGAAATTTCGGAGAACGTCATGACCGACGAAACGAACAAGAACGGACCCGAGGCCGCGGCACCTGAAGAATTCGATGCAGCCGCGCAGCCGGAAACCGCGGAAGAGCCGGAGGCGGACGTTTCCGCCGCCGCGCCGGATCCTCTTGAGCTCGCAAAGGCGGAGAATGCGGAGTTGCGTGACAAATACCTGCGCCTTGCCGCAGAAATGGACAATCTTCGCCGGCGCACCGAACGTGACGTGAAGGACGCGAAGTCCTATTCAGTCGCGGGCTTCGCGCGCGATATGTTGGCCGTTTCGGATAACCTTCGCCGTGCGCTTGACGCTATTCCGGCGGATGCCCGAGAGGCGGGCGATGCCGGCTTGAAGGCACTCATCGAGGGTGTCGAGATGACGGAGCGGTCGATGCTTGCCGCGCTTGAGCGTCATGGCGTGAAGCAGCTGGACCCCACGGGCCAGAAGTTCGACCCGAACTTCCATCAGGCCATGTTCGAAGTTCCGAACCCCGAGGTTCCGAACAACACGGTCGTGCAGGTCGTCCAGGCCGGATACACCATTGGCGAACGCGTTCTGCGCCCGGCAATGGTCGGCGTCGCCAAGGGCGGTCCAAAGGCGGCTTCCTCCGAAGGCGAAACGCCCCCTGCCTAACGGCGGGAAGAAGTCTTCAAGAATGCGAGGCTCGCCGCGTCGGCGCCCTCCTTCGGCTGGTCAGTCCTCGGGTCAAGCTCGGCGCTAAACCCGAGGAGAGGGCCAATTGCCTTGCGGGTCGATTGCTTCCGCCTTTGCTCAGGCAGCGTGTGAGGTCGTGTCGTCGCCAAGCAGGGTGTAGATCGCGCTTGCCGAGTCGCTCGCTCGGATACGCGTCACCATGTCATGATCGCGCAGCACGCGCGCGATCCGCGACAGCGCCTTCAGGTGATCGGCGCCGGCACCTTCCGGCGCCAGCAGCAGAAAGACGAGGTCGACCGGCTGGTCGTCCAATGCCTCGAAATCGACCGGCGTATCGAGGCGCGCAAAGATGCCGACGATCGACGGAAGATTGCTGAGCTTCCCGTGCGGGATGGCGATACCGTTACCCACACCGGTCGAACCGAGCCGCTCCCGCTGCAGAATGACGTCGAAGATCTCCCTCTCCGGAAGACCGGTGAGCTTCGATGCTTTTGCCGCCAGTTCCTGGAGGAGTTGCTTCTTCGAGTTGGCCCTCATGGCCGGGATGATCGCATTTTGATGCAGCAAGCCTGCCAATGCCATTCTTTTATCCTCGTTCGCCGGTTAGAGCCTGGCGATCTCATCACAAATGCGCCGTGATGGCTCTACCCATCTTTGTCTCGGCGGACCGAATGCACAGAAAAGTCGAGCTTTTCCGCCGTCCCGCTGGTCGGAAAGACGGGGAAAGCCAGTCCGGTCGGCTTCCCCGTCTCCACTCATGCCTTGATATTGGCGGCGTCGATCCAGCCAATATTCCCATCGTTACGCCGATAGACGATGTTCAGGTCGTCCTTGCCGGGGCTGCGGAACATCAGCACCGGTTCATCCGTCATGTCCAGGGCCATAACTGCATTGGCAACGGACATGGTTCTCAACTGTTTCGTAGTTTCGGCGACGATCGTCGGTGCGTAATCGTCGGGAACTTCGTCGTCCTCGAAGGGCACCGAGTCCATCACCCGATAGGCCACTTCGGTGGCATTCTGCCCGTTGCCATTGTGATGGTCCTTGAGTTTGCGCTTGTAGCGCCGAAGCCGTTTCTCGATGCGCTCCGAAGCCGCGTCGAAGGCTGACTGTGGCTCATTCGCCTGGCCGTTTGCCTGCAATACCACGCCCGTATCGAGATGAAGCTTGCAGTCGGCGCTGAAGCGCGACCCGGATTTTTCCACAGTGACCTGGCTCGAATATCCTCCGTCGAAATATTTGGTTACGGCCTGCTCGATCTGCTCGCCGATGCGGACGCGAAACGAATCGCCGATTTCCATATGTTTCCCAGACACGCGCACACTCATGGAGTTTCCTCTCTTGTTCGTGAATTGCGTGTCCAGTCTATTCCAAGCGCTCCCGTCATCCAAGCTTTTCAGCTACGCAAGCGCTGAACGACCGAAATCACGGGCGTGGCGCTGCCTTGCGGAGTCCTGTCGTTGGCAAGCGCGGCGGCCTAATATCCGCTGTGTCGCGGAGAGTCAATTACAAGTCGTGAAATTAACGTTCGCGAGGGCTCGGCGGTTCCGCCTGCGAGCGGGATGCGTGCGGAAAACCGCGCTCATCCGACTCTTGCCAGTGCGCGCTTTTCCCGGCGGCGTTGGACAGAGGAGGGGATATGCATCGCCTCGCGATATTTTGCGACCGTGCGTCTGGCGATGTCTACGCCCGCCTTCTTCAGGATATCGACGATGTCGTCGTCCGATAGCACGGCATCAGCGCTTTCCTGATTGACCATCGTCCGGATTCGATGGCGCACGGACTCGGCCGAGTGGGCATCGCCGTTTTCGGCCGAGCCGATCGACACAGTAAAGAAATATTTCAGCTCGTAGAGCCCGCGCGGGGTCAGCATGTATTTGTTGGACGTCACCCGGCTCACCGTCGATTCATGCATCTTGATCGCATCCGCGACGGTCCTGAGGTTTAGCGGGCGCAGATGGTCGACGCCGTGCATGAGAAAAGCGTCCTGCTGCCGGACGATCTCGCTTGCCACCTTCATGATCGTTCTGGCGCGCTGATCGAGGCTGCGCGTCAGCCAGTTGGCGTTTTGCAGGCATTCATTGAGGAAGATCTGTTCGCCACTGCTCTTTCGGCACGAGCGGGATATCTCTGCGAAATATTCGTGATTGACGAGAACGCGGGGCAGGGCGTCCGGATTGAGCTCCACGAGCCAGCCGCCATCCGGTGCGGTGCGAACCACGGCATCGGGGATGATCGTCTCGAACGAACCGGTTTCGAAGCTGGTGCCAGGTTTCGGATCGAGCTTGCGAATCTCGGCAAACATGTCGATCAGGTCTTCCTCGTCGACCCCGCAGATCTTTTTAAGGCTCGCGAAATCGCGCCTTGCCAGGAGATCGAGGTTGCCCACGAGCGCCTCCATAGCCGGATCGAGGCGATTGCGGGCGCGCAACTGAAGGCCAAGGCATTCCCCAAGGGTGCGCGCAAAGACGCCCGGCGGGTCGAACTGCTGCAGGACGTCGAGTACGCGCGTCACGTCCTCGCTTGCCGAGCCGAGCCGCTCCGCCGTCTCGGCGAGATCGGCGTGCAGATAGCCGGCATCATCGAGCTGATCGATGAGATACTGGGCGATCAGGCGGTCGGAGGCCGATCCAAGAGCAAAGGGAAGCTGCTCGATGAGCGCCTCCCTCAATGTCTTGCGGCTGGCAACGAAATCGTCGAGATCATAACTTTCGCCGTCGCTCGCGCCCGGCATAGACTTCCATTGGCCGAGCAGCTCGGGCGCATCCGCCCGCTGCGGAGTCGTGTCGTCCGGGAAGACGTTGGCGAAGTCGGAGTCGAGGCCATCGCTGAGCCTCTCGCCGGATCTCGACGTGGCGCTGTCGTAAACATCGCCCTCGCCTGCCCCTTCGTCGATTTCGCTGCCGGCCTCCTCCGGCTGAGGTCCTGAATCCCCGCGCTCCGCCGTGCTTGCCTCATCGGACGGCGATTGGACCTCCAGCAGCGGGTTCTTTTCGATCTCTTGCGCGATGAACTGGGTGAGCTCCAGATGATTCATCTGCAGCAGCTGGATCGACTGCATCAGTTGCGGCGTCATGACCAGCGACTGCGACTGTCTTAAATGAAGGCTGGCGGACAAGGCCATGCTGACGCGACGCTCCCGTCAAAATCTTCGAGGCCGCGTCTGTTGGACGTGCGGCGCTTTACTTGGCCCAAAAATTGCTTATTAGACGGGTTTGGTCAAGCGCAGACACCACGGTCCCGCGCGTTTCAGCGGCTGGCGGGCCGATCCTGGGTATGCACGCGCCCGAAGCGCCTTTCGGGCAAGACCCGTCAGAGGCTGAAATTGTCGCCGAGATAGAGCCTGCGTACGTCGGGATTGGTGACGATGTCGTTGGCGCGTCCATGCGTCAGCACTTCGCCGGCATGGATGATATACGCCCGGTCGATCAGGCCGAGTGTCTCGCGCACATTGTGGTCGGTAATGAGCACGCCGATGCCGCGTGAGGTCAAATGGCGCACAAGCGCCTGGATGTCGGCGACGGAGATCGGGTCGACGCCCGCGAAGGGCTCGTCGAGCAGCATGAAGGTTGGGTCGGTCGCGAGTGCACGGGCGATTTCAAGGCGCCGCCGCTCGCCGCCCGAAAGCGCAATCGCCGGTGACGTGCGCAAATGCGTGATCGAAAATTCGCCAAGCAGGTCGTTGAGCTTGCTCTCCCGGCGTTCGACATTGTTGTCGTGAACCTCGAGCACGGCGCGTATGTTCTCCTCGACCGTCAACCCGCGGAAGATCGAAGCCTCTTGCGGAAGATAGCCGACGCCGAGCCGCGCCCGGCGGTACATCGGCATCGTCGTCACATCGTTGCCGTTGATCTCGATCGAGCCCTCGTCAACGGGCACCAGACCGGTGATCATGTAAAAACAGGTCGTTTTGCCCGCACCGTTCGGACCCAGCAGGCCGACAGCTTCGCCACGGCGCACGACGAGCGAGACACCGTTGACGACACGTCGCGAGCGGTAGGACTTCGTCAGGCCGCGGGCTATCAGCGTGCCGTCATAGCGGGTTTTGTCGACCGCGCGGGCAGCTGTGGCTGCCGCCGGCGGCTTTTTGCCCCGTTTGCGTTTGTGGAGGAAAGGAATCTGCACGAGCGGTCTATGTCAGTTCGTCTTGCGGGACTGCGGATCGAGTTGGATCTGTACGCGGCCGCCGCAGGCGTCCAGCTGCGCTTCGCCCGTGTTCATTTGGACGTTCAACTGGCAGCCGACGAAGACGTTTTTGCCTTCCGAAAGCACGACTTTCTCGCCCTTGAGCACGATCGTCTGGTTGGTCAGGTTGACGATGCCGCTTTCGCCCGTCGCCTGCTGTGTACCGGAGCTGAGGAATACCTTGTTATTGACCTCGATCCGGTCGATGTCGGCGTTGCCGCTGGTGACCGAACCGCCGCCCGCCTTGTAGAAGACCGTCATGTTGCCGGCCTGCAGCGTCGTCGTGCCCTGGACGACCTTCACATTGCCGGTAAAAATCGCCTTGCTCTCGGGATCCTTGATCTCCAGCTTGTCGCTCTCGATCTGGATCGGCTGGTCGTTGGAAAGCTGGAGGCCCTGCATGCGGCTGGAGGTTGCCTGCGCGAAAGCGGCGGAAGCAATGAGAGAAGCGCCGAGCCCGGCCACGGCCAGAGCGGCTGAAATCCTAAAAAGAGCGGCAGGTTTGACCGACATGGCTGCAGGGGATCCTGTTCTTGGCGTCCGGTTATTTCGCGGTTTTGCGGATGGCGCTGGGTTCGATGTTGACCCTTACCATACCTTCAAATGTTACAACACGTCCCTTATCCGTCATTCGCAGCTTCTGCGCAATGATCGATCCGCCCGTCATGCTGATGGCAATCGGGTGTTTCGTCTCCATTTCGCCGGCATTGATGTCCAGATAGGCGGATTGGAAATCGGCAATGACGCCATTATTCATGGAAATCGTGAACGGCGCGTTCATATCGAGCGTATTTGCGCCGCGATCGTAAACGCCGCTTTGCGCATCGACCGTCGCGATCAGCGTGTCGTTGACAGGCATCTCCGCATGAATGGTTTCAAGCGTGATGATATTGGGATTGGCAATATCCTGAAGCGCTCGCTGAGCCTTCATCGAATAGCTGATATCCTGCTTGTTGCGGCCGGATATCGCGGGGTTCTGCATGACGATCTTGCCGTTCTCGATCGTTGCCGTCTCGAGCTGCAGCTCTTCGGGCAGAAATGCGCGCACGAAAGAAACGGCTGCGAAGACCAAGGCGATCAGGCCGGCGATCAGCGGAAGGATGACTTTCAGGCGCTTTACGCGCGCCGAATGCCGAGCCGCCGAAGCATAAGCATCGGCAGAACTCGTACCCGATTCGGCAAAGGTTGCGGGGAATCGCGCTTCGTTCAGCATCAAGAGCCTGTCAGTTCCGTCAGACCTCGGTCAGACCGAGGGGATATACATACATCGGCGTAAGCCGTGGTGAATATGGTTGTTTCACTGCCGTCCGGCAATGGCGCGGCGAAACTTTGCGTTGTAAAACACATGTCGCCGCAGAATTCCGCCGGGCACGATCTACTCCAGGCCGCGCCGGACCCCAAGCGGTTTATTGCAGACAGTCAGTTCGTGCATCGGTTCGCGCATATTCTCGATGCAGGGCCGCGGCACTTTGAGCCGCTTGCCCTAAATCGCGTTCGACATAGAGACATGTAGTAGCTTGCCGCGGCTGAGGCAGATAGCATGTTCCGCAGGAAACTGACAGAACACCGCATCAGAAATCGGAGACACCCATGGACGAACTCGCCATAGCCGACCGCCGCAGCCTGCGCAGAAAGCTGAGCTTCTGGCGTTGGGCGGCGGCGGCCGTTCTCTTCGCCGGCGGCCTTGCCCTGTTTGCCTTTTCCGGCTGGGGCGATGTGACGGAGCGCGCCCGCGATCACGTTGCGCGCGTCGCCGTCACAGGTTTGATCCAGGACGACCGGGAACTGGTCGAGCGGCTGGAACGGATTGCCGAGAACCAGTCAGTCAAGGCATTGATCGTGACGATCTCGTCCCCGGGGGGCACGACCTATGGGGGTGAGGTCATATACAAGGCGGTCCGCAAGGTGGCCGCCAAAAAACCGGTGGTCTCGGACGTGCGCACGCTTGCCGCGTCGGCAGGCTACCTGATCGCGCTCGCGGGCGACCGTATCGTCGCCGGCGAGACGTCGATTACCGGTTCGATCGGCGTCATCTTCCAATATCCCCAGGTCAAGACCCTGATGGACAAGCTCGGCGTGTCGCTCGAATCGATAAAGTCGAGGCCCCTCAAGGCCGAGCCCTCGCCGTTCCATCCTCCGAGCGACGAGGCGAGGGCCATGATTCAGGCGATGATCGACGACAGCTACGGATGGTTCGTCGACCTGGTGGCGGAGCGGCGCAAACTGCCGCGGGCGGAAGCGCTCGGCCTTGCGGATGGTCGGATCTTCACCGGCCGGCAGGCACTGGAAGGCAAGCTCGTCGACGAACTCGGCGGCGATGATGAAATCAGGGCTTTCCTGGCCGAAAGGAAGGTCTCGAAGGACCTGCCCGTCCTCGATTGGGAAGCTCCGAGCAGCACGCTGTCTTTCGGCCTCGGCTCGCTCCTGGCCGAAGCCGTCAAGGCGTTGGGATATGAGGCTTTTCCGGCAATGAAGGGCCTCGAAAAGACCGGCCTGGACAAGTTGTTTCTTGACGGTCTTCTTTCGGTTTGGCAGGTTGAAGGGCAATGAGGAAGGCGTGTGTGCTACCCGCGTCACGAGGCCGTAGCTGCAGGCGAGCCTTCCCGTATTCACAAACGCAGACAAAACAAGCAAAAAACCAAGGGGGCGAACGTGATCAAGTCTGAACTGGTGCAGATTGTGGCGGCGCGCAATCCGCATCTCTACCACCGCGATGTCGAGAACATCGTCAATGCGGTACTCGATGAGATCACGGATGCGCTTGCTGCCGGAAACCGCGTGGAGCTACGCGGTTTCGGCGCATTTTCGGTGAAGAACCGCCCTTCGCGGTCCGGTCGCAACCCGCGTACCGGCGATTCCGTCTTCGTCGAAGAGAAGTGGGTGCCCTTCTTCAAAACCGGCAAGGAATTGCGTGAGCGGCTCAATCCGGGCATGAACGGCAACGACAACGGGGAAGACGATTGAGGAGAGTCGCGTAGGAATTCAGGGCCTCCTCGCGGGTGCCGATACCCGCGCCCGTTCGAAAGCACGCCGCTTCGATTGAAACAGGGTGGCCCGCTTTACGTCTTTTTTGCATGCATGTCGTTTGCGCAAGCTGCCCCATCCGGGGGACATGCATTAACTTTCATGGTCGGAGCGGGTGCATGCTCAAGAAACTCATCAACATCGTCGTTTTCGTGCCGCTGGGAGTGCTGCTGATCATATTGAGCGTGGCCAATCGCCAGACGGTAACGCTCGCGCTCAATCCGTTCGAACCGTCCGACAGCCTGCTGTCGGTCTCGGCGCCCTTTTTCGTATTCCTCTTTCTCGCAGTGATTCTGGGGCTCGTCCTCGGCGCCGCGGCAACCTGGTTCACTCAGGCGAAATATCGGCGCCGTGCGCGCAGTGAGGCAAGCGAGGCGGTGAAATGGCATCGCGAGGCGGAAAAGCAGCGCAGCCAGGCGGAGAAGCTGGCGACGCAGGCGAGCCTGCCCGCGCCGCAGGGCTGAGGTTGGCGACGCGCCTCAGCTTGCCGCCTGGGCCTCGCCGCTGACGGCAAGGTTGAAGTCTGCGAAGAATTGCTGGGCGAGCTTGCGCGCCGTAGAATCGACGAGGCGCGAGCCAAGCTGGGCAAGCTTGCCGCCGATCTCCGCCTTGACATCGTAGCGAAGCACCGTTTCGGCGCCCTCGTCCACAAGCGTGACGTCAGCCCCGCCCTTGGCGAAACCGGCTATTCCGCCCTTGCCCTCGCCGGATATGGTGTAGCTCGCGGGGGGATTGAGGTTTGACAGAACGACCATGCCGGTGAAGGAAGCGGAAACAGGGCCGATCTTGATCTTGACCACGGCCGCAAGCTCCGTCGGCGATATCAATTCGAGAGACTGGCAGCCGGGAATGCATCGCTTCAGAATGTCTGCATCGTTCAGGCCACGCCAAACCGCTTCGCGGCCGGCCGCGATACGTTCCTCTCCGCTCATATTCATGCCGGTCCTCCCGTTAACTCTTCCTGACGATCTTCGCAATCGGAAACGGCTTTGCCAAGAGCACCGGCGATGCTATTTGCAGGCTGAGCAAGCCCGCGTCCGGTTCGGATCGGGAGGCAGGGGTCGGGAACGGCTGCGCCGAATGGTTGAGCAACGTCCAAGGATCAGCGCGTGAAGGAAAAAGATCGGCGATCGAAGAACGCCTCCGTGACGGCGGCGAAGAGCCGGGGCGCCGAGGCGCGCGGCGGCCGTCATGAGCAAAGGCTGCCGCCAGCAAAAAGCGCAGGGCCCGCGGCGAGGACCGGATCAAAGACGGGGGCAGGAGGGCCATCGCTGAAACCGGCACCGCGCAAGGCCGAGCGGACCTCCGCCCAGAACAGCGCCCCGTTGCGCCGCCTTGAACTCAGGACCGGGGAGAAGCCTGCCGAGACGGTGCCGCTGATCCTCGCGACCGCCGCCACCGGCGGCTATCACCTGATCGATAGCGGCGATGGCGAGAAGCTCGAGCAATATGGCCCCTATCGCATCGTCCGTCCGGAGGCCCAGGCGCTCTGGCCGAAGGCCCTGTCTGCATCCATCTGGGAAAAAGCCGATGCGGTCTTCACCGGCGATACGGAAGAGGACGGGATGGGTCGCTGGCGGTTCCCGGGGGATGTTCTCGGCGAGACCTGGCCGATGCAGCTCCTGGACACGGATTTCCTCGGCCGGTTCACATCCTTCCGCCATGTCGGCGTCTTTCCGGAACAGCTCGCCCACTGGTCGTGGATGCGGGACCAGGTTGCCGGCGCCGGCCGGCCCCTGAAGGTTCTCAATCTCTTCGGCTATACCGGCGTTGCTTCGCTCATCGCGGCGAAGGCGGGTGCGGAAGTAACCCATGTCGATGCCTCGAAAAAAGCGATCGGCTGGGCGCGCGAGAACCAGGCAATGGCGCGAGCCGAGAAGCTGCCGATCCGCTGGATCTGCGACGATGCCATGAAATTCATCCAACGGGAGGAGCGGCGCGGCAGCCGCTACGACGTCATCCTCACCGACCCGCCGAAGTTCGGCCGCGGCCCGAACGGCGAGGTTTGGCAACTGTTCGATCATCTCGCGGCGATGCTGGACGTCTGCCGCGAGATCCTGTCACCGGACGCGCGGGGCCTCGTGCTCACCGCCTATTCGATCCGTGCCAGCTTCTATTCGATTCACGAGCTCATGCGGGAGACCATGCGCGGGCGCGGCGGGCGGGTGGAATCGGGCGAACTCATCATTCGCGAGGGCGGTCTCGACGGCGCCAGGCCGGGCCGGGCGCTCTCGACCTCCCTCTTCAGCCGCTGGGTACCGAAATGACCAACGACAGAAGCGACCATGGCACCCCACGCGTAGGGCAGGTGAAGGAGGTCACCAGCCTCACCAACCCGATCATCAAGGATATCCGGGCGCTGGCGCAGAAGAAGCATCGCGACGAGACGCGCTCCTTCATAGCCGAAGGACTGAAGCTCGTCATAGATGCGCTCGATCTCGGCTGGAGGATCAGGACGCTCGTCTATGCCAAGGCGGCGAAGGGCAAGCCTCAGGTCGAGCAGGTGGCGGCGAAAACCGTGGCGAGAGGCGGGCTCGTCCTCGAGGTCAGCGAGAAGGTGATCTCCGCCATTACCCGGCGCGACAATCCGCAAATGGTTATCGGCATCTTCGAGCAGCGCTACCAGCCGCTCAAGGATATCCATCCGCGGGAGGGCGAGACCTATGTCGCGCTCGATCGGGTGCGCGATCCGGGCAATCTCGGCACGATCATTCGCACGGCCGACGCGGCCGGCGCTTCCGGAATCGTTCTTGTCGGCGAGACCACCGATCCCTTTTCGTTGGAGACAGTTCGGGCAACCATGGGTTCGGTCTTCGCCATGCCGCTCGCACGGGCGAATGCGGAGGATTTCCTGCGTTGGCAGCGAGCAGCGGGCGTTCAGGTTGTGGCGACACATCTGGCTGGCTCCGTCGACTATCGGACGATCGACTACAAATCGAAGCCTGTCGTGCTTCTGATGGGTAACGAGCAGGCGGGCCTGCCGGTGGAACTGGCGCGGGAGGCCGGTGCACTCGCGCGCATCCCGCAGTCGGGACGTGCCGACTCGCTCAATCTCGCCATTGCGACCGGTATCATGCTGTTCGAGGCACGGCGCCATCTTCTCTCGCTGGATGAGGGCCGATAATGCAGGAACGAACGCTGTTCTCGCGGCCGCTCCCGATCGCGCTCTTCATCCTGACCGCGCTCGCCGCCGATCAGTTCATAAAATATCTGGTCGAGGCGTTTCTGCCATTCCAGCAGGGCGTGCCGGTCGTGCCGATGCTCGCCCTCTACCGCACCTATAATTACGGTGTCGCCTTCTCGATGCTGTCAGGCATGGAGGGCTGGTTCATCGTCGGCATTCGCCTGGGTGTCGTCACCTTCGTGCTCTGGCTCTGGCGCCGCACGCCGAAAGACCGTTTCTTCGCCCATCTGGGTTACGCCATGATCATTGCCGGCGCGCTCGGCAACCTCGTCGACCGGCTGCTTTTCGGCTATGTCATCGATTATATCCTGTTCTACACGGCGACCTGGTCCTTCGCCGTCTTCAACCTTGCGGACAGCTTCATCACCGTCGGCGCCGGCGCGATCATTCTCGATGAGCTGCTACAAGCGAAAAAGGAACGGTCGCTAAAACTTTAGACGTCGGCTGAAGGCATTCGGAAGGCTCGCCATGGTAGTCCGCGGGCATGAGCGAACGGATGTTTCGAGGGCGTATGAGGGCTGGCGCGGAAACGGCACGGGAGGCCGGCGGGACCGCCGCGCCAGCAGCGCCTACGGTGAAGATCGGCGCCGCGCTCCTTTGGCAGCGCCGGTTTTGGGCTGATCCTTCGGCAGGGGCGCCGGTCGCGCGGCTCGCCTATGCTCTCGCCGGCATCGCTGCGGCAATGCTGCTCCTCGCGGTCGGTGCGAGCGCGGGTCTGCACCTGTTGTCTGCGATCATTGCGGCCGGGGGCATCGCCGGTGCCTTCCTGCTGCTGTCCGGTCGAGACGAAGCGTCCGGGAGCCTTAGGGCCGGCGCCCGCGAAACTGCGCAGGACGCCGCGGCGCCCCTTGCATCCATCCATGACGCCATGGGCGATCTCGTCATCGTCCGCGACCCCGACGGCAAGGTCATGCAGGCCAATGTCGCCTTCCATGAGCTTTGCGGATGCGCCGACGCGCGGGGCCTGACCTGCGCGGAGCTGGGATTGCGCTTCGAGCCGAAGCCGGACCCCTACCGCTACTTCGTGCATATTTGTACGTCCGCAGGCACGCGCCTCTACGATTGGCACGACGTGCTTGTCCGCGACGCGCATGGCCGGCTGATGCGCCATAGCATTGCTCGAGACGTCACGGAGGATATGCTGGCGGCAAGCCAGAGAGAGGAGGCGAGGCAGCGCGCCGAGGAGGCGAGCCGGGCCAAGTCCCGTCTGCTCGCCACCGTCAGTCATGAGATCCGTACGCCGCTTTCCGGCATCCTCGGTATGAGCCGGCTCCTCGCAGAGACGCGGCTGTCGGACGAGCAGAAGAACTATCTCGTCGGCATGCAGCAGTCCGGACACACCCTGGTCCAACTCGTCGAGGACCTGATCGATTTTTCCTCGCTTGCCGCCGGACGGTTCCAGCTGCGCCCGTCGCAGCAGGACCTGCGTCAGACGGTCGAGAACGTGGTCGAGATGCTGTCTCCCCGCGCGCATGAGAAGGGTATCGAGATAGGTGCAACGGTCGCCATCGAGATACCCGAGCGGATGCTGTTCGATGCGGCGCGCCTGCGCCAGGTGCTGTTCAACGTGGTCGGCAACGCGGTGAAATTCACCGAGAAGGGCGGCGTTATCGTCTCTGTCGATATCGAGAATGGCTCGTTGCGCATCCGGGTTGACGATAGCGGACCCGGCATGTCCGCCGACGCGCTCGCACGCGTCTTCGAGGAGTTCGAGCAGGCCGGTGACGAGGCCCAACGTGCGAAGGGAACGGGGCTCGGCCTCGCAATATCCCGGCGGATCATGGAAGCTTTCGGCGGCAGCCTTACCGCCACGAGCGTTTCCGGCAAGGGAAGCCGTTTCGAGATCCGGTTCCCGATGGATGTCGCCGGTCTCTCGACAGTTCCGGTTCGCCGCGGCATTCTGGCGGGTGCGCATGTGCTTGTCATGGCGCCCGAAGGGCCTTCCTCAGCCGCGCTTGCCGCCACGATCGAGACGCTGGGCGCCACGTGCCATAGGGCTTCGACGCTTGCCGTCGCGCGGCGGATCGTCGCCGGCGCGCTCGCCAATCGGCTGCTGCTGACGGATATCATTGTCGATCACCGCCACGCTGGACAGTCTCGCGAGCTCCTTGCTCTCGAGCCGGCGATCGCCGGCCTGGGTTTGCGCAGAACCTATCTCATCAGCCCCGAGGAGCGGGCGGGCCATCCCGTGAGCCGACTCGGGGGCTATGAGGCCTGGCTGATCCGCCCTCTTCGCGAGAAATCGCTGATTGAGGTGCTACTTGGGCGACTCAGGGGAATGGAAAAGCGCGATGCGATCAACGACAACAGACCGGTGCTGCGGGAGGAGCCAGCGGCCGTGAAGGCGGATGTTCGCGCCATCCTGCTTGCAGAGGACGACCCTGTGAACGCGCTCGTCTTGCAGTCGGTTCTCAGCCGGGCCGGCCATGCCGTCGATCACGTCGGCGACTTCATGGCGCTCGAGGCCGCAATCCGCTCGGCCGCGCCGCCCCTGATCGTCACAGACCTCAACATGCCAGGGGGCGATGGTCTCGACATGCTCCGACGTCTTCGCGAAGCGGAGGCCGCTGGCAACAGGCGGCGTGTGCCGGTTCTCGTCCTGACCGCGGACGCGCGCGCCGATATCTATGAGCGCCTTCGAGTTGCGGGAGCGGACGCCGTGCTGGTGAAGCCTGCCGATCCGCAGCGGCTTCTTGCCGAAGTCACCCGCCTCATCCACCCCGCAGCATAGATTTCCACGCTTCCGGCCCCTTACCAGGTCGGGGTTGTATACTGCCCCGGTGTCACTATGTTGTTGCAGAAACGTGGTCTAAGCCCGACAGGAATGACGGCTCGGGATGACACGGTATGACGATCGAACTTCTGGATTCGACGAGCGTGGTTGACACCTCAAATGCTTTTGTACGCAAGACGATTGCCGCTCCGGCGACCGATATTCTTGGGCGGATCGGCAATCTCGAAACGCGCCTCGCCCGGTCGGCAGCCGAAATCGACGCGGCGCAGGCGGTTCGCTACAAGGTCTTCGTAGAGGAGATGAGGGCACAGGTGTCGCCCGACGCCGAGCGACGCAAGCGCGACGTCGACGGTTGGGATGCGATCTGCGATCATCTCCTGGTGCTCGACACTTCAATCGATGGCGATGTGGAGGAGCAGATCGTCGGAACCTACCGCCTGCTTCGCCAGGACGTCGCCGAGCGGGCCAGCGGTTTCTACTCGGCTTCCGAATTCGCGATCGCCGAACTTCTCTCGCGTCACCCGGAGAAGCGCTTCATGGAGCTTGGACGTTCCTGCGTGCTTTTGAAATATCGGACCAGGCGCACGGTCGAATTGCTGTGGCAGGGCAATTGGGCCTATGCCCTGAAGCACGGTATCGATGCGATGTTCGGCTGTGGTTCTTTTCCCGGCGTGATTCCCGAAGAGCACGCGCTCGCGCTCTCGTTCCTTCATCACAACGTGCGGGTCAGGGACGAGTGGACCGTTGCGGCCCGGCCGGAGCTTTACCGGACAATGGACCTTATGCCTTCGGAGGCGATCGATCCGAAGAAGGCGCTGGCCGCGCTCCCCCCGCTCATCAAGGGCTACATGCGGCTCGGCGCAATGGTCGGCGACGGGGCGGTTGTGGATCAGGCGTTCCGCACCACCGACGTCCTGATCGTCCTGCCGATCAGCAATATTTCCGGGCGTTATCTGAACTATTACGGCGCAGACGCCGGGCGCTTCTCCTCGTCTGTATCCTGACTGTCCATCGCTGCGCTTCGAATTTTCATGACGGAAGTATATTGAACCAAAAAGGAGAACATTCGCCGCTCTGCCTGCGAAGGCAGGCTCCGCGAGAAAATCTGGAATTTTCATCACGAACGAATTTGACCAGTCATCAAATATTGGGCCCGCATCCGTTTTCTGGAAGCGGGCTCCTGTTTTTAAGCGCTTGCGCGATCCTGGCGACGCGGTGACAGTCGAAATGCCGGCAGTTTTACGACTTTCCGCCGACCCGCGTCACGTCCCGGCGTTATAGGCCGCTATTGCTGCAAGGTTGACGAGGTCGGAGTCCTTCGCCGACATGGAGGCGATCTGGACCGATTTGTCCAGGCCGACCAGCAACGGACCGATCACGGTCGAGCCGCCAAGTTCCTGGAGCATCTTCGTCGAAATCGATGCCGAGTGGAATGCGGGCATGACAAGCACGTTCGCGGTGCCCGACAGCCGGCAGAAGGGATATTGCTCCATCACCCGCGCGTTGAGTGCCACGTCGGCGGCCATCTCGCCGTCATATTCGAAATCGACCCGGCGCCTGTCGAGGATCTTCACCGCCTCGCGTACCCGCTCCGAGCGTTCGCCGGAAGGATGGCCGAACGTCGAATAGGCGAGCATCGCCACTCGCGGCACGTAGCCGAGCCGCTTTGCGAGGCCGGCTGCCTCCTCGGCGATATCCGCCAGTTCCTCTGAGGTCGGCATGTCGTGCACCGCAGTGTCGGCGACGAGCACCGTGCGGCCGCGGCAGAGCGCAATAGAAACGCCGATCACGCGATGGCCGGGCTTTGGATCGATGCAGCGGCGCACGTCCTCGAGCGCGGTCGAATAGTTGCGCGTGAGGCCCGTCACCATGCCGTCCGCATCGCCGAGCGCCACCATCGAGGCGGCGAAATGGTTGCGGTCGGTATTGATCAGGCGCTGCACGTCGCGGAAGAGATAACCCTTTCGCTGCAGGCGCGAATAGAGAAAGTCAGTATAGGCGCCGACGCGCTTGGACAGGCGCGCATTGACGATCTGGATGCCCGCGCGGTCGAGGTCGATGCCTTCGCGCTCGGCGGTCTCGCGCATCACTTCCTCCCGACCGAGCAGCAGAGCCGTGCCGAGCTGCTGGTTGGCGTAGGCGATAGCCGAGCGCATCATCTGCACTTCCTCGCCTTCGGCGAAGACGATCCGCTTCGGCTGACGCCGGACGCGCTCGACAATGCGCTGCAACGTCGAGGCGATGGGGTCGCGCCGTGCCGAAAGCTGCTCCCCATAGGCCTTGAGGTCCTCGATCGGCTTGCGGGCGACGCCTGTCTCCATAGCCGCCTTTGCAACGGCCATCGGGATCGCCGAAATGAGCCGCGGATCGAAGGGAACGGGAATGATATATTGCGGCCCGAAGCGCGGCCGATTGCCTTGATAGGCGGCGGCGACGTCGTCCGGGACGTCTTCCTTGGCGAGATTGGCAAGCGCTTCCGCCGCAGCGATCTTCATCGCGTCATTGATTGTCGAGGCGCGCACGTCGAGCGCGCCGCGGAAGATATAGGGGAAGCCGAGAACGTTGTTGACCTGGTTCGGATAATCCGAACGGCCGGTCGCGACGATCGCGTCATTACGAATGTCGGCGACCTCTTCCGGCGTGATTTCCGGATCGGGATTGGCCATGGCGAAGATGATCGGCCGCTCGCCCATGGAGCGAACCATGTCGGCAGAAAGCGCTCCCTTCGCGGAGAGGCCGAAGAATACGTCGGCGCCGTCGAGGGCCTCCGCAAGCGTCCGGCGGTCGGTTTCGACCGCATGTGCGGACTTCCATTGGTTCATGCCATCGGTGCGGCCCTTGTAAATCACCCCCTTGGTATCGCAGAGAATGATATTTGCCGGGTTGAAGCCCATCGACTTGATGAGTTCGATGCAGGCGATTGCCGCCGCGCCCGCCCCGTTGCAGACAAGCTTGGTCGACTTGAAGTCACGGCCCGTCAGGGTCAGCGCGTTGATGAGGCCCGCCGCTGCGATGATCGCGGTACCGTGCTGGTCGTCATGAAAAACGGGTATGTCCATGACTTCGCGCAGCCGCTGTTCGATGATGAAGCAGTCAGGCGCCTTGATATCCTCGAGATTGATGCCGCCGAAGGAGGGGCCGAGAAAGCGGACGCAATTGACGAACTCGTCAACGTCATCCGTATCCACTTCGAGGTCGATCGAGTCGACGTCGGCGAAGCGCTTGAACAGGACGGCCTTGCCTTCCATGACGGGCTTCGAGGCGAGCGCGCCGAGATTGCCGAGGCCGAGGATTGCGGTGCCGTTGGAAATCACCGCAACCATATTGCCGCGCGCGGTATAGTCGTAGGCCGTTGCCGGGTCTTCGGCGATTGCCTTCACCGGAACAGCGACACCGGGCGAATAGGCGAGAGACAGATCCCGCTGCGTCGCCATTGGCTTCGTCGGCGAAATCTCCAGCTTTCCGGGGCGGCCTTGAGAGTGAAAATCGAGCGCTTCCTGCGCCGTGACGCTCGTCATCGCGCGGTCGGACCTATCGATACCCGGCATGTTTCCTCAACCTCCTGTGGGCGACCCTCCCGGTCTGCCTCTTTGTTGTTGTCGTCTATAAATGCTTGCGGGTAGTGTGACATCTCTTTTTTTGGAACAATCATGAATTTCCTGATGGATGCATCGAACCGAACGGGCGACGTCCTTTCCGTGTCCGATCTCGCGAGCGAAGAGAGCCGCTCCACCGCCACGCCGATGATGGAACAGTTCATCGAGATCAAGGCGAACAACCGGGATTCGCTCCTGTTTTACCGCATGGGTGATTTCTACGAGCTGTTTTTCCAGGATGCGGTCGAGGCCTCGCGCGCACTCGGTATCACGCTGACGAAACGCGGACAGCACATGGGGCAGGAAATCCCCATGTGCGGCGTGCCGGTGCATGCGGCTGACGATTACCTGCAGAAGCTGATTGCGCTCGGCTATCGCGTCGCGGTCTGCGAACAGGTGGAGGACCCTGCCGAGGCGAAGAAGCGCGGCGGCAAATCGGTCGTGCGCCGCGATGTCGTCCGCCTCGTAACGCCGGGAACGATCACCGAGGACAAGCTGCTCTCGCCCTCGGAATCAAACTATCTCATGGCGCTCGCGCGCATCAGGAGCGGCTCGGAGCCCGCTTATGCGCTTGCCTGGATCGATATTTCGACGGGAATCTTCCGCCTCGCCGAGACCGCGGAGAGCCGGCTTCTTGCCGACATATTGCGCATCGAACCACGCGAACTGATCCTGCCGGATACCGTCTTCCACGATCCGGATCTCAGGCCCGTTTTCGACGTGCTCGGGCGGGTCGCGGTACCGCAGCCGGCCATCCTTTTCGACAGTGCGACGGCGGAAGGCCGGATATCACGCTACTACGGCGTCGGGACGCTCGACGGCTTCGGCAGTTTCTCGCGCGCGGAGCTCGCCGCCGCATCGGCGGCAGTCTCCTATGTCGAAAAGACCCAGCTCCAGGAGCGCCCGGCGCTCGGCATACCGGAAAGGGAAAGCGCCGCCTCGACCCTCTTCATCGATCCGGCAACCCGTGCCAATCTGGAGCTCGCCAAGACGCTGTCGGGCTCGCGCGACGGCAGCCTGCTCAAGTCGCTCGACCGTACGGTGACGAGCGGTGGCGCCCGGCTGTTGGCCGAACGGCTGATGTCACCCCTGACCGACCCGGAACGGATCAATCGGCGGCTCGATTCCATCGAAATGCTGGCCGACCAGCCGCGCTTCACGGCCGACGCTCGCGATGCGCTTCGCAGGGCGCCGGACATGCCGCGCGCCCTGTCGCGGCTCGCGCTTGGCCGCGGCGGCCCTCGCGATCTCGGTGCCATACAGGCGGGCATGCGGGCCGCGGTCGCGATCGCGGCGCTTCTCTCGGGTGCCGAGCTTTCGGTGGAACTGGCTGAAGCGCGTGACGCGATCGCGGGCTTGCCGCGGGACCTCCTCGCGCGCCTCGACGCGACCCTTGCGGAGGAATTGCCGCTTTTGAAGCGCGATGGCGGTTTCGTCCGCGAAGGTGCTAACGCCGAACTCGACGAGATGCGCGCTCTGCGCGACCAGTCGCGCCGCGTGGTTGCCGGTCTTCAGCTCCAATATTGCGAAGAGACCGGAATCAAGTCGCTGAAAATCAAGCATAACAACGTGCTCGGCTACTTCATCGAGGTGACCGCCGGAAATGCCGGCGCCATGATCGATACGGATGCGGGCCGTGCCCGCTTCATCCACCGCCAGACCATGGCGAACGCCATGCGCTTCACCACGACCGAGTTGGCGGAGCTCGAAACCAAGATCGCCAATGCCGCGGACCGCGTTCTGGCGATCGAACTCGAGACTTTCGAGGTCATGACGCGCGAGGTGGTCGCCGAGGCCGAAGCGATCAAAGCGGCGGCGCTGGCGCTGGCGACGATCGACGTCTCGGCCGGACTGGCGGTGCTTGCGGAGGAGCAGAACTATACGCGCCCCGCCGTCGACCGCTCGCGCATGTTCGCGATCGACGGGGGCCGCCACCCCGTGGTGGAGCAGGCGTTGAGACGCCAGGCCGCCAATCCCTTCGTCGCGAATGGCTGCGACCTTTCCCCGCCCGGTGGGGAAGAGGGCGGCGCGATCTGGCTCCTCACCGGCCCCAACATGGGCGGCAAGTCGACTTTCCTGCGGCAGAACGCGCTGATCGCGATCATGGCGCAGATGGGGTCCTTCGTGCCTGCATCCGCCGCGCATATCGGCGTCGTCGACCGCCTCTTCTCACGCGTCGGGGCATCGGACGACCTCGCGCGTGGCCGTTCGACCTTCATGGTCGAAATGGTCGAGACGGCTGCGATTCTCAACCAGGCGACCGACCGCTCGCTGGTGATCCTCGACGAGATCGGCCGCGGCACGGCGACCTTCGACGGCCTGTCGATCGCCTGGGCGGCTGTCGAGCATCTGCACGAGGTCAATCGTTGCCGCGGGCTGTTCGCGACCCATTTCCACGAATTGACGGTGCTTTCCGAAAAACTCGGCCGGCTTTCCAACGCGACCATGCGCGTCAAGGAGTGGGACGGCGACGTCATATTCCTGCATGAAGTGGGGCCAGGGGCAGCCGACCGCTCCTACGGAATCCAGGTCGCCCGGCTTGCCGGCTTGCCGGCGTCGGTCGTCGCCCGCGCGCGGGACGTTCTCGCCAAGCTTGAAGACGCGGACCGCAAAAATCCGGCGAGCCAGCTGATCGACGACCTGCCGCTGTTCCAGGTCGCGGTCCGGCGCGAGGAGGCGGCGAGGGCACCGGGACTTTCCAGGGCGGAGGAGGCCCTGAAGGCGCTCAACCCGGACGACATGACGCCGCGCGAGGCGCTCGACGCGCTGTACGCGCTCAAGAAGCAGCTTTCCAACCGCTGATTTCGCGCCGCTATTTTCCCTGTTATTCGGCCGGCAAACGGGCTATACAGCGGCGCTTGCAACGAATGATCTAGAGCGGGATGAGGAAAAGTGTGTGCGGTTTTCCGCCCGCATCCCGGTCTATCTCTTTGGAATCGATCACGTTCATGTTTTAGGAAAACATCGTGATCTCAGTCGGACAGGACGCCCTTCGGCACTTCATGGCCAGACACGAAACCTCCTTTCCCGAAATCCTGGATGTGGCGGCGCTTCGGGCCAGGTGCGACTTCATCGCCTCCGCTCATGCCGAACAGCGCGAACCAATGCGCCGGGCCTTGCTCGCGGCCTTCAAGGAGGCAAATATTGCGGGCCGCGCCAAGGCGCGCGAATTGCTCGCCGCTGACGGCGCAGGAATAAAATGCGCTGAGCGCATCTCGTGGCTTCAGGACCAACTCATTACGCTGTTGCACGACTTCGTGCTGAACCAGGTATTCGACGCCGCTAAAGCCCCTGAGACTTCCCGGATAGCCGTCACGGCTGTCGGCGGTTACGGGCGCGGAACGCTTGCACCCGGTTCCGACATCGACCTCCTCTTCCTCCTTCCTGCCAAGAAGGCGGTCTGGGCGGAGCCGGCGATCGAGTTCATGCTGTATATTCTCTGGGACCTTGGCTTCAAGGTCGGCCACGCGACGCGCACGATCGAGGATTGCATTCGCCTGTCGCGGGCCGACATGACCATCCGGACAGCGATCCTCGAATGCCGCTATGTCTGCGGTTCCGTCGCCCTGGCAAGCGAGCTCGAAACGCGCTTCGACCATGAGATCGTCCGCAATACCGGCCCGGAATTCATTGCCGCCAAGCTCGCCGAACGCGACGAGCGACATCGCAAGGCGGGCGACACGCGCTACCTCGTCGAACCGAACGTCAAGGAAGGCAAGGGCGGCTTGCGCGATCTGCACACGCTCTTCTGGATTTCGAAATATTTCTACCGGGTCAAGGATTCCGCCGATCTCGTCAAGCTCGGCGTGCTTTCGAGGCAGGAGTACAAGCTCTTCCAGAAGGCGGAAGATTTTCTCTGGGCGGTGCGCTGCCATATGCACTTCCTGACCGGCAAGGCTGAGGAACGCCTCTCCTTCGATATCCAGCGCGAGATAGCCGAAGCGCTCGGCTACCACGATCACCCCGGCCTTTCGGCGGTCGAACGTTTCATGAAGCATTACTTTCTCGTGGCGAAGGATGTCGGCGACCTGACGCGCATCTTCTGCTCGGCTCTGGAAGATCAGCAGGCCAAGGACGCCCCCGGTATTTCCGGCGTGATCAGCCGCTTCCGCAATCGTGTCCGCAAAATCCCCGGCACGCTGGATTTCGTCGACGATGGAGGGCGCATCGCGCTCGCGAGCCCTGACGTTTTCAAGCGCGACCCTGTGAACCTGCTGCGCATGTTTCACATCGCCGATATCAACGGGCTCGAATTTCACCCGGCGGCGCTGAAGCAGGTGACGCGCTCCCTCAGCCTGATCACACCGCATTTGCGAGAGAACGAGGAAGCGAACCGGCTTTTCCTGTCTATCCTGACCTCCCGCCGCAATCCGGAACTGATCCTCCGCCGAATGAACGAGGCGGCGGTTCTTGGCCGCTTCATTCCGGAATTCGGCAAGATCGTATCGATGATGCAGTTCAATATGTATCACCACTATACCGTGGACGAACATCTTCTGCGCGCGGTCGACGTTCTCTCCCGCATAGAGCGGGGACTTGAGGAGGAGGCGCATCCCCTGACGGCGATGCTGATGCCGGCCATCGAGGATCGCGAAGCCCTTTATGTCGCGGTGCTGCTGCACGACATCGCCAAGGGACGCCCGGAGGATCATTCGGTGGCCGGCGCAAAGGTCGCCCGCAAGCTTTGCCCGCGTTTCAGGCTTTCGCCGAAACAGACCGAGACGGTCGTCTGGCTGGTCGAGGAACATCTGACCATGTCGATGGTCGCGCAGACCCGGGATCTCAACGATCGCAAAACCATCGTCGATTTCGCCGAGCGGGTTCAATCCCTCGAGCGGCTGAAGATGCTGCTCATCCTGACGGTCTGCGATATCCGCGCGGTCGGACCCGGCGTATGGAACGGCTGGAAGGGGCAGCTGCTGCGGACGCTCTATTACGAGACAGAGCTCCTGCTCTCCGGCGGCTTTTCGGAACTGTCGCGCAAGGAGAGGGCGAAGCATGCCGCCGACATGCTGGAGGAGGCGCTCGCCGACTGGCCCAAGGAGGAGCGGCAGACCTATGTGCGACTGCACTACCAGCCCTACCTCCTGACCGTAGCGCTCGACGAGCAGGTACGTCATGCGGCCTTCATCCGCGAGGCGGATGCTGCGGGCAGGACGCTCGCGACCATGGTGCGCACCCATGACTTCCACGCCATAACCGAAATCACGGTGCTGTCGCCGGACCATCCGCGCCTGCTGACCGTCATCGCCGGCGCTTGCGCTGCTGCGGGTGCCAACATCGTCGGCGCCCAGATCCACACGACTTCGGACGGCCGGGCGCTGGACACGATTCTCGTCAACCGCGAGTTCTCGGTCGCCGAGGACGAGACGCGTCGTGCGGCGAGCATCGGCAAACTGATCGAGGACGTGCTCTCCGGCCGCAAGAAACTGCCCGACGTGATCGCAAGCCGGACGCGCTCGAAGAAGCGCAGCAGGGCATTCACCGTGACGCCGGAGGTAACGATCAGCAACGCGCTGTCGAACAAGTTCACCGTCATCGAGGTCGAGGGCCTCGACCGGACGGGTCTTCTCTCCGAAGTGACCGCGGTCCTGTCAGACCTGTCGCTCGACATTGCGTCGGCCCATATCACCACCTTCGGCGAAAAGGTGATCGATACATTCTACGTCACCGACCTGGTCGGCTCCAAGATCACCAGCGAAAACCGGCAGATGAACATCGCGGCTCGCCTCAAGGCGGTGCTGGCGGGCGAGGTGGACGAAGCCCGCGAGCGCATGCCCTCGGGGATCATCGCGCCGACGCCTGTGCCACGCGCATCCCATGGTTCCAAAGCGACAAAAGCCGAAACATGAGTCTGCTCAAGAAATTCGCGACGGTCGGCGGCGCCACGCTCGGAAGCCGGCTCTTCGGCTTCATCCGGGAAACCTTCATGGCGGCCGCGCTCGGCACGGGTCCGGTCGCCGACGCCTTCAACACGGCGTTCCGGCTGCCGAACACCTTCCGCAGACTTTTTGCCGAGGGGGCGTTCAATTCGGCCTTCGTGCCCCTTTTCGCCAGGGAGATCGAGGCGAGCGGCATGGATGGCGCCCGCCGCTTTTCCGAGGAGGTCTTCGGCGTTCTTTTCACCGTTCTTCTTCTGCTGACGATCGCCATGGAACTGGCAATGCCTTTCATCGTGGGGGAACTGATCGCACCTGGATTTGCCAGTGATCCGGCCAAGTTCGAGAGCACGGTGACTTTCGCGACCATCATGTTTCCCTATCTCGCCTGCATGTCGCTGGCGGCGATGATGGCGGGCATGCTGAATTCGCTGCACCGCTATTTCGCGGCAGCCATCGCGCCGGTCTTTTTGAACTTCATCCTGATCGGCGTGCTGGCCTACGCCTGGTATAGCGGCCAGGACGCGGTTGCGGTCGGCCGCGCCCTCTCCTGGGGGGTGCTGGCCGCGGGGCTGGTTCAGCTCGCGATCGTCTGGATCGCGGTTCGCAATGCCGGCATCCGAATCGGCTTCCGCCGGCCCCGGCTGACCGCGAACGTGAAACGCCTGCTCGTGCTGGCCCTCCCCGCGGCGATAACCGGCGGCATCACCCAGATCAACCTGCTGATCAATACCAATATAGCCTCGGCAAAGGAGGGGGCCGTCTCATCGCTCGTCTATGCCGACCGCATCTATCAGCTGCCGCTCGGCGTCGTCGGCATCGCCGTCGCGACCGTACTTCTGCCCGAGCTGGCGCGCGCTCTGCGCGGAGGCAATATCAACGAGGCGGCGAACCTGCAGAACCGTTCCGTCGAGTTCACCCTGTTCCTGACGCTCCCCGCCGCCGCGGCACTGCTCGTCATGTCGGAGCCGATCGTCAGGCTCCTCTTCGAGCGCGGCCAGTTCTCGCCGGAATCGACCGTCGCCGTCGGGCGTATTCTGGCGATCTACGGTCTGGGCCTGCCGGCCTTCGTTCTGATCAAGGCCTTCATACCCGGCTTCTTCGCCCGCGAGGACACGCGCACGCCAATGATCTTCGCCGGAATTTCTGTCGCTGTGAATGTCTCCCTGGCACTCACGCTTTTTCCGGTGCTGGCAGCGAGCGGCATCGCGATGGCCGAAATCGCCGCGGGCTGGGTGAATGCGCTTCTCCTCTTCGCAACGCTCGTCTGGCGCGGGCACTGGGGGCGCGACATCGCTTTGCTGACAAGGATCCCTCGTCTGGTGATCGCGGCTGCAGTCATGGCGGCCGCATTGATCTTCGCCATAGACTGGCTCGCATTTCCGCTTTCTTCGGCCGCATCGCTTGCGACCCGCGCCCTTACCCTTTGCGGGCTGATCGCCGGCGCGATGGTAATCTATTTCGCGGTCGCATTCGGGATCGGCGGCGCGAGCCTCTCGATGGTGCGCCGGAGCGTCAAACGGGGTGCATCGGCCTCGTCCGCCGAGCCGGCGGGCAAAGCGGGCGATGAACAATGAAACAGACGATCGCCCGCGTGGCCCTGGTCGTGCCCGACTATGACGAGGCCATCGCCTTTTACTGCGAAAGGCTTGGTTTCGATCTCCTCGAGGACGCGGATGCCGGCGGCGGCAAGCGCTGGGTGGTCGTGCGGCCGAAGGGCGCGGCCGAGACCGCTCTCCTGCTCGCCAGGGCCGAGGGCGAAAGGCAATGCGCCGCAATCGGCAATCAGACCGCCGGCCGGGTCGGCTTCTTCCTTTTTACCGACGATTTTGCGCGCGATCACGCTGCAATGCTTTCCGCCGGCGTCGAATTCCTCGAAGTGCCTCGATACGAGGCATACGGAATTGTCGCAGTGTTCACCGATCCGTTCGGCAATCGCTGGGATCTCCTGCAGCCGGCGTGACCCGCCTCTTGATTGCGCCCGTGCTGCCGTGCATAAGCGCGGCGGATATCAACTGGAGACGGGCCCTCCACAAGCCCGATTGAGGACGACATGACCGAATTCAAGCCGCTCGTATTTTCCGGCGTTCAACCGACCGGCAACCTGCATCTCGGCAATTATCTGGGCGCGATCCGGAAATTCGTCGCCCTTCAGGACAACAACGACTGCATCTACTGCGTCGTCGATCTCCACTCGATCACGGCGCAGCTCGTGCATGAGGACCTGCGGGGCCAGATCCGGTCGATCGCAGCCGCCTTCATCGCATCGGGCATCGATCCCGAAAAGCACATCGTCTTCAACCAGTCGGCCGTGCCGCAGCACGCCGAGCTCGCCTGGATCTTCAACTGCGTCGCCCGCATCGGCTGGATGAACCGGATGACACAGTTCAAGGACAAGGCCGGCAAGGACCGGGAAAACGCCTCGCTCGGCCTCCTTGCCTATCCGAGTCTCATGGCAGCCGATATCCTCGTCTATCGCGCCACCCACGTGCCTGTCGGCGACGACCAGAAGCAGCATCTGGAGCTTACCCGCGACATCGCCCAGAAGTTCAACATCGACTTCATGGCGCATATCCGGGCGCGCGGCTACGGCGTCGACATCGTCGTCGGCGAAGAGCCGATCCATGCCTATTTCCCGCCGGTCGAGCCGCTGATCGGCGGTCCGGCGCCGCGCGTCATGTCACTACGCGACGGCACCAAGAAGATGTCGAAATCCGATCCATCCGATTTGTCGCGCATCAACCTGATGGACGATGCCGACACGATCCTGAAGAAGATCCGCAAAGCCAAGACCGATCCGGACGCGCTGCCGAGCGAGGCGGACGGTCTCAAGGGGCGGCCGGAGGCCGAAAATCTCGTCGGTATCTACGCGGCGCTATCCGACAGGTCGAAGGACGAGGTGCTTGCCGAGTTCGGCGGGCAGCAATTCTCGGCTTTCAAACCGGCCCTGGCCGATCTGGCCGTGACCGTACTTTCGCCGATCACGGGCGAGATGCGCCGATTGATGGGCGATACCGCGCATATCGACGCTATCCTGCGCAAGGGCGGCGAGCGGGCCAGGGAGCGCGCCGAAAAAACAATGCGGGAGGTCCGCGAGATCATCGGCTTTTTGCAGTAGTTGGTGAAAATGAGACCTTGCGGGCGCCGCGCGGCGTTGTAATGTTCGGCGCATGGTTTCAACGCGACTCTCACGACTGGAAGGTCATCGCCGCAAGTTCATGGCGGTGATCGACGATACGCCCGAATGCGAACGCGCCGTGCATTATGCCGGCATGCGGGCCAAGAACTCCAATGGCGGCCTCGTGCTGCTCTACGTAATTGCCGACGGCGACTTCCAGCAATGGCTGGGGGTCGAGGAGATCATGCGGGCCGAAGCGCGCCAGGAAGCCGAATCGACCCTGGCCAAAATCGCGCAGACGGTGCGCGAACGGATCGGCATCGAACCGGAGATCGTCATTCGCGAGGGCATCGCCACCGAGCAGATTCACGCCGCCATCGAGGAGGACCGGGACATCGCCATTCTGGTGCTTGCGGCGGGATCAGCCAAGGAGGGACCGGGCCCCCTCGTTTCGTCCATCGCGGGAAAAGCTGCTGCCTTCCCGATCCCCGTCACCGTCATTCCCGACCTTTTGACGGATGAGGAAATTGACGCACTGACCTGACCTCCTGCCGGCGTTCCGGTCCGCCGCGCATGGTGCGCGGCAGCACTTTACTTGCCGCATGTTTTGCCCATCGATGGAAAACGATAAAAGGAAACATACATGCGGCGCTATTACGCCTTGCGGGCCACACCCGAGGCTCCTATATTTTTGGAACAATTCTAAAGAGCCGGTCGAGGAGCGCTCCCGGCAGAATGGAGTGAGACATGTTCATCCAGACCGAAGCGACGCCGAACCCGGCCACTTTGAAGTTCCTGCCGGGCAAGGTCGTGATGGAGAACGGCACCGCTGAATTCCGCAGCGAAGAGGAGGCCCTTGCAGGATCGCCGCTTGCAGCCCGGCTCTTTTCGATCCCCGGCATTACCGGGGTCTATTTCGGCTATGACTTTATCACCGTGAGCAAGGAAGCGCAGGAGTGGCAGCACCTGAAGCCTGCAATCCTGGGCTCGATCATGGAGCATTTCATGTCGGGGCAACCGATCATGTCGGGTGCCGGTCGGGCGGAACAGCTCGACGAGGATGAGGAATTCTTCGACGAGGGGGATGAGGCAATCGTCGCGACGATCAAGGAACTGCTCGAGACGCGCGTACGACCGGCAGTCGCCCAGGACGGCGGCGATATCACCTTCCGCGGCTTCAAGGACGGAACCGTATTCCTCAACATGAAAGGTGCATGCTCCGGCTGCCCCTCCTCGACCGCGACCTTACGACATGGCGTGCAGAACCTGCTGCGTCACTTCGTTCCGGAAGTCGAATCGGTCGAATCCGTTTGAGCCGAAGCGGTTCAAGGCGCGGTAACTGCCTTTCAGCCCGCGCCCCTCGGTCAGCCTAGGGTTATTTTCCTTATAGGTTTTCCGTTTTCCTTATACCGGTGTGGTTTTTGGGATAAAATCACAAATGTGATTCCGAAGTGCCGCGTCGATTTGGTGACGCAATGCGGCTGCCCACGCAGTCGTACCGCTTGGGGTGCAGGGGAGGAGGCCGCGGCTGAAATGTTTGTTCTTGCCATAGATACATCCGGGGCCGGCTGTTTCGCTGCGGTCTATGACGGTGGCGCAGGAAAGCTGCTTGCGTGTGCGGGCGCGGATATCGGGCGTGGCCATGCCGAACGCCTTATGGAATTCGTTGATGAGGCCTTGAGCGCCTCGGGTCGGGAACTTGCCGAGATCGACCGCATCGCCGTGACGACAGGTCCGGGATCGTTCACCGGAATCCGCGTCGGCGTTGCCGCTGCGCGCGGCCTCGCTCTGGCCCTCGCAAAGCCCGCAGTCGGCATAACCACGCTTCGGGCCGTTGCCGAAAGCGAAAGCCTGAAACAGAATGGCCAGCCGGTGCTCGCCGTGATCGACGCGAAGCGGGAAGAGGTTTACCTTCAGGCTTTCGATGCCTCGGGACGGCCGCAAGGCGAGGCTGAAATCCTGTCCGTCGAGAAAGCGCGCCTGCGCTTTTCCGGATTTGCCGGTATCATCTGTGGCTCCGGTGCTCATGCCGTCACCGGTGCCGCGGGCGGAAAGCCTGACGAGGTCGACATGGAGACGCTCGCCCGGCTGGGCGCCATGGCCGATCCGGCCTCGGCGCCTGCGAAGCCGCTTTATCTGCGCGGGCCGGATGCCAAACCCCAGGCTGGCTTCGCGGTGGTCCGCGCCTGACCGGAAGAAGCCGAGCATATTCGCCCGGTTATCTTCAGCCAATCATATCTCCTAAAACGTCCAAGAAGCGCCCTGATGAGCCTTACCGACTACTTCACCCGCCGCACAGAATTCGACATTTTCCCGCTTGAAGAGGCAGATCTGGGCGCCGCCGCGGCACTGCACCGCCAGCGCTTTGCCTCTGCCTGGAGCGACGGCGAAATACACGGGTTGCTGAGCCAGGAGACGGTATTCGGATTCGTTGCGCGCCAGACCAATGCCAATGGAAGGTTCCGCCCGGCTTTCGGCGGCTTCGTGCTGTCGCGGGCGGTTGCCGGCGAAGCCGAAATACTGACGATCGGGGTCGATGCGCGATTTTCGCGTTCCGGTCTGGGTTGGCGCCTGATGCAGGCGGCGATGCGGGAGGCCGCCTCGAAGGGGGCCGAGGCACTCTTCCTGGAAGTCGACGAGACGAACCAAGCCGCGATCGGGCTCTACGGAAAGCTCGGCTTTCACAAGGTAGGCGAGCGCAAGGCCTATTATCAGGCGCGGCCGGGCGAGCGCAGCGCGGCGCTTGTCATGCGGCTCGATCTTCGATAGATCGCACCACTGAACGCGAGAGCTGGAAGGTGCCTGCGGATGATCAATTGGGTGCGGGTCGCGCTTTGCGGCATGCTGCTCGTCATGATCTCGCTGGTGCTGATGCCGGTCCAGATCCTCTGTCTTTGGCTCGATCTGAGGCCCCGACGCTGGCTGCCGCGCTACTGGCATCGTGTCGCCTGCCTGTTGCTTGGACTGCGCGTGCGCGTCCATGGCGAGCTCGATCGCCGCCGCCCCTTGCTCCTAAGCGCAAATCACGTGTCCTGGAAGGACATCCTGGTGCTTTCCTCCGTGGCGGACGTCGTCTTCGTGGCCAAGTCGGACGTCAGGTCCTGGCCGATTTTCGGGATTCTCGCCCGCCTTCAGGCATCGGTTTTCGTGGAACGGGAGCAGAAGCGCACCACGGGCAATCAGGTCAACGACATCGGACGGCGGCTCGCCGACGGGGAAATCGTCGTGCTCTTCCCCGAAGGAACGACTTCCGACGGCAACCGGCTGCTCGACATCAAATCCTCGCTGTTCGGCGCCGCCGCATCGGCCGTCCCGCAATCGCCGACGGGCGCGGTCCACGTCCAGCCGCTTGCGATTTCCTATACCGGCATCCACGGAATGCCGATGGGCCGCTATTATCGTCCGATCGCCGCCTGGCCGGGCGACATCGGCCTGCTCCCGCACCTTCTCGGCGTGCTGAGAGAGGGCGCTCTTGAGGTCGACGTCGATTTCGGCGAGGCGGTGGACTTTGACCGGCACACCAAACGCAAGGAGGTGAGCCGCATCATCGAGCAGCGCATTCGCGGGATGCTGTCGGACCGGCTGCGGGGGCGCTCCCGATCCACCGCGAAGGGCGAACCGATTCCCGCAGTCCCTGCCGTGCCGGGCGTCTCGTCAGACGTGCAAAGGTCGCGGTAGCACTCGCAATTGCCTCATTCAGGGATCACCCTGAAACGACGGTTGATATCGACCGGCGCCCTACCGGCCCGAAAATGCTTCAAATTTGGGGCGCTATGCACTAAAGAGCCGGCATGACCCAGGAAACCGCTCTTTTGCCGACGTCGCCCGAAGCGGGCGACCTGAACGTCCCGGCGCGCAAGGTCTTCGTCAAGACTTACGGCTGCCAGATGAACGTCTATGACTCCGATCGCATGTCGGATGCGCTGTCGCGCGACGGCTATGTTGCGACCGATGTCTTGGAAGAGGCCGATTTTGTCCTGCTCAATACCTGCCATATTCGCGAAAAGGCCGCAGAGAAGGTCTATTCGGAGCTCGGCCGCCTGCGTGACCTGAAGAAGGCGAAGGCGCGCGAGGGCCGCGAGATGCTGATCGGCGTTGCCGGTTGCGTCGCCCAGGCCGAGGGCAAGGAGATTCTCCGCCGGGCGCCTGCAGTCGATCTTGTCATTGGGCCGCAGACCTACCACCGCCTGCCGGAAGCGCTGAGGCGGGCCCGCACCGGCGAGCGCATCGTGGAAACGGATTATGCCATCGAGGACAAGTTCGTCCATTTGCCGGCGCCAGACAAGGCCAAGACTCGTGCGCGCGGCGTTACGGCCTTCCTGACGGTACAGGAAGGCTGCGACAAGTTCTGTACCTTCTGCGTCGTTCCCTACACACGCGGCTCGGAAGTCTCGCGTCCCGTGGCACAGATCGTCGCGGAGGCGGAGAAGCTCGTTGAGGGCGGCGTGCGCGAAATCACCCTGCTCGGTCAGAATGTCAACGCCTGGCACGGTGCCGGTCCGCACGGCCGCGAATGGGGTCTCGGCGATCTCTTGCGACGTCTCGGCGAGATCGAGGGGCTCGCGCGCCTGCGATACACCACCAGCCACCCCCGCGACATGGACGACAGCCTGATCGAGGCGCATCGGTCGATGGCGAAGCTGATGCCCTATCTGCATCTGCCGGTGCAGTCAGGCTCGGATCGTATCCTGAAGGCGATGAACCGGCGCCATACGGCAGCCGAATATCTGGCGCTCGTCGCGCGCATTCGAGCGGTGCAGCCCGACCTTGCGCTTTCGGGCGACTTCATCGTCGGCTTCCCCGGCGAGACCGATGAGGACTTCGAGGATACGCTGCGCCTTGTAGATGCCGTGAACTATGCACAGGCTTTTTCGTTTAAGTACTCGACGCGTCCCGGCACGCCGGGCGCCGAACTCGAGCAACAGGTTTCCGAGGACGTGAAGGCGAAGAGATTGGAAATATTGCAAGCTTTGCTCATCAAGCAGCAGCGCGGCTTCGCCGAAGCCTGCGTCGGCCGCGAGATCGACCTGCTGCTGGAGAAGCCGGGCCGCATGCCCGGGCAGCTCGTCGGTCGCTCGCCATGGCTGCAGCCCGTGAATGTTGATGCAAAAGCATCGCAAATCGGTGACATTATCAGAGTGCGAATCACCAAGGCCGGGCCGAACAGCCTGTTTGCCGAGATGATCGGGGAAACGGAAGCAAGGAGCTGACCGCTTGAACGGACACGAACTGATTTCTTCCTCACCGCGCCAGTCGAAGACATCCGCGACGGACGCCAATCACTTCGTGCTCACCTTCGAGAACAACCGCTTTGCGAGCGAACTCTTCGGCCAGTTCGACCAGAATTTGAAGCTGCTTGAAGAGCGGTTGCGCATCGATGCCCGACCGCGGGGAAACTCCGTCGCAATCTCCGGTGACGTCGTTGCCACCAATCAGGCGCGCCGCGCTCTCGACTATCTCTACGGAAGGCTGCAGAGTGGCGCTTCGATCGATACATCAGATGTCGAAGGGGCGATCCGCATGGCGGTCGCCGCCGACGATCAGCTACAGTTGCCGACGATGGAGCGCAAAGCCAAATTGACAATGGCCCAGATTTCGACGCGCAAGAAGACCATCGTTGCGCGCACTCCGATGCAGGATGCCTATATCCGCGCGATGGAGCGGTCGGAACTCGTCTTCGGCGTCGGCCCGGCCGGCACCGGCAAGACCTACCTTGCCGTCGCTCATGCCGCCCAGCTGCTGGAGCGTGGCGCAGTCGACCGTATCATTCTCTCAAGGCCGGCGGTCGAAGCGGGCGAGCGTCTCGGCTTCTTGCCGGGCGACATGAAGGAGAAGGTCGATCCCTATCTCAGACCTCTCTATGACGCGCTCTATGACATGATGCCGGGCGACAAGGTGGAGCGGGCAATCACCGCAGGTGTAATCGAGATCGCGCCGCTTGCCTTCATGCGCGGGCGCACGCTCGCCAATGCCGCCGTTATCCTGGATGAGGCGCAGAACACGACATCGATGCAGATGAAGATGTTCCTGACGCGTCTGGGCGAAAACGGCCGGATGATCATCACGGGTGATCCGAGTCAGGTCGACCTGCCGCGCGGCGTGAAGTCGGGCCTTGTGGAGGCGCTGCAGATACTCAAGGGAGTAGAGGGCGTCTCGGTGATCCGCTTCAAGGACGCCGACGTCGTCCGCCATCCGCTGGTGGCGCGGATCGTCAGAGCCTATGACAGCCAGACGGCGGTTCACGACGAGAGCGAGCAGGGCGATCGTTGATCTTGTTTATTGCGTGATTTACCCGGAGAGGAGCCTCGCTTTTCGGATCGCGGGCGGTCGACGATGACGGCACTGGACATTCAGATCAGCGTCGAGGCGGGCGACTGGCCGCCCGAGGACGAGCTTCAGTCTTTTTCCGAGGTCGTTCTCGAGGCTGCCGCCGATTTTCTCGCGCGTGAGGAGAGGCAGCCACTTCCGGCGGAAGCGGCTGAGCTGTCGCTTGTCTTTACGGACGATCAATCGATCAAAGCAATCAATGCGGAATGGCGAGGCCAGGACAAGCCGACCAATGTTCTGTCGTTTCCCGCATTTCCTGTGACGCCAGGCAAGATGCCGGGCCTGATGCTCGGCGACATTGTGGTGGCCCACGGGACCTTGAGGCGCGAAGCGGCGGAGCTCGAAAAGCCTTTCGACGCGCATTTGACGCACCTTCTCGTCCATGGATTCCTGCATCTTTTCGGGTATGATCATATCGAAGACGACGAAGCGGAGAGAATGGAGCGGTTGGAGACTCGCATTTTGGCGCGTCTTGGCCTATCTGATCCCTACGGGGACCTTCCCCCGGTTTGACAGTTTGGAACAATGAGCGACTTCAAGACAGAGCCGGCCGCTGTCGCGACCGAGGAGGCTGAAGCCTCCGGCGACGCCGAGGCCGGTAGTAGTACCGCCGCCCGATCCGAGGGCAGCAAATCCACATCATCCTTCTGGAGCCGTGCCGCGCGCCTGTTGCGCGGTGTGAGTCCATCAAGCCTGCGCGAGGATCTTGCCGACGCGCTGATGACCGACACCGGAGGCAATGCGGCCTTCTCGCCCGAAGAGCGGGCGATGCTCAACAACATCCTCCGCTTTCGCGAGGTTCGTGTTGAAGACGTGATGGTTCCGCGAGCCGACATAGAGGCGGTGGACCAGAACATCACCATCGGCGAACTCATGGCCCTCTTCGAGGAGTCTGGTCGCTCGCGTATGCCGGTCTACAGCGAAGGGCTCGACGATCCCCGCGGCATGGTCCACATCCGCGATCTCCTTGCCTATGTGGCCAAGCAGGCGCGCAACCGGCGCCGCAACGGCAAAGCTCCAACGGCGCCGACGACCGCAACGACCACGAATGGCGACAAGCCCGAAAAGGCCCCCCGACAGCAGAAGCCGGGTTTCGATCTCTCTCGCGTTGACCTCGACAAGACGGTCGAGGAGGCGGGAATCATCCGTCAGCTGCTGTTCGTGCCGCCGTCGATGCTTGCCTCGGATCTCATGCAGCGCATGCGCGCTGCGCGCATTCAGATGGCTCTCGTCATCGACGAATACGGCGGGACGGACGGTCTCGTATCGCTCGAGGACATCGTCGAGATGGTGGTCGGCGATATCGAGGATGAGCACGACGACGAGGAGGTGATGTTCGCGCGCAGCTCCGACGACGTCTTCATCGCCGACGCTCGTGTGGAGCTGGAGGAAATCGCCGAGGCGGTCGGGCCGGACTTCGATGTACGCGAGCAACTCGAGGACGTCGATACGCTTGGCGGTCTCGTTTTCGCATCGCTCGGCCGGATTCCCGTTCGAGGCGAGGTGGTGCAGGCGATTCCCGGTTTCGAGTTCCAGATACTCGATGCGGATCCACGTCGCGTCAAACGCGTCAGGATCATGCGCAAGCGCCCGTCTTCGCGCCGCCGCCCGCCGAAGGTCGAGAAGGAGCCGCTGCCAGAGGCGTTTGCCACGACCGGCGCCACGGGCGCCGGTGTCCGGCCTCCGGCTTCGTTGGAATAGTGCCCGCCGGCGTCAAAGATGCGTCATCCTTCGGACGTGCTGATCCCGAGCGACGCGGCCCTTTTCCCGGTCGGGAAGTGCACGGGCGATGAGGTGCATCGGCGGCCCTCCTTCAGGACGGGACAAGCAGCCACTTTTTTGGAAGACTGCCGCCGATTGATTCGGTCGGCTGCGTGTGTCCTTGAATCGCAGCCGTTTCAAGGACAGGGTCCGCACGATGCCTTGCCCACGACCGGCGCCGACTGGAGGTTCAATGGAAAGACTGGCAGGCAGAATCATACTTCTCTCCGGGGTGTCGCGGGCATTCGTCGGTTTTCTCGCCGGCCTCCTGGCGGTGCTTGCCCAGCCGCCATTTGGCATTTTCGCGGCGGCTTTCGTCTCTTTTCCAGTCCTCGTCTGGCTGATCGACGGGGTGGCGCCCGATCCCTCCGACGGCGCATTCCGGCGGCTGAGGCAGCCCGCCGCAATCGGCTGGTCCTTCGGCTTCGGCTATTTTCTGGGCGGTCTCTGGTGGCTGGGCAATGCGCTCCTGGTCGAAGCGGACGCGTTCGCCTGGGCGATACCCCTTGCCGTCGTCGGCCTTCCAGCCGTTCTCGGGGTTTTTTACGCGCTGGCGGTCGTCATTGCCCGCTGTCTTTGGTCCGACGGCTGGGGCCGGATCGCTGCCCTTGCGCTCGGCTTCGGCATCGCCGAATGGCTCCGCGGTTTTGTTTTTACCGGCTTTCCGTGGAATGCCATCGGTTATGCGGCCATGCCGATGCCCTTGATGATGCAGTCGGCAAGCGTCGTCAATCTCTCGACGATCAACATGCTGGCCGTCTTTGTGTTCGCCGCTCCTGCTTTGATCTGGACGGGCAAGGGCGCGCGCACCGGCCTTGCCATCGCGGTAGCGCTCTTTACGGCGCATATCGCATTCGGCTTCTACCGGCTCGCTCAGCCGGCGCCGCCGTCGGCTGCACCGCAAATGGCGGTACGCGTCGTACAGCCGGTCATCGACCAGGCCAAAAAGCTCGACGACCGCGAGCGCGCCTCGATCTTCGAGGACCACCTCTCATTGACGGCCGCCCCGGTTCAAGGTGGCGGCAAGCGTCCGGACATCGTCGTTTGGCCGGAAACGTCGATCCCTTTCATCCTCACCGACAATCCCGACGCGCTGGCGCGGATCGCGGAAGTTCTCAAGGATGGGCAGATACTCGTCGCCGGCGCCGTCAGGGCCGAGGATGCAGGCGCCGGGCTGCCGCCGCGCTACTATAACTCTGTCTATGTTATTGACGACCGGGGCCAGATCATTGGCGCGGCGGACAAGGTGCATCTGGTGCCGTTCGGTGAATATCTCCCCTACGAGGACCTGCTGACGTCCTGGGGCTTGAGTTCCATCGCGGCTTCGATGCCGGGCGGCTTCTCGGCAGCCAGGATGCGCCCTGTGCTCACTTTGCCGGGCGGCAGAAGACTTTACCCGATGATCTGTTACGAGGCGATCTTTGCCGATGAGGTGGACGCCAATGCGCGCCTCGCCGACGTGCTCCTCAATGTCACCAACGATGCCTGGTTCGGTGACACGCCAGGTCCGCGCCAGCATTTCCATCAGGCGCAGCTCCGCGCGGTTGAAACCGGAATTCCCATGATCCGCGCTGCGAATACTGGTATTTCAGCAGTTGTTGATGCACGTGGTGTTTTAGTGTTAGTATTAGGCTACAATTACAGGGGTGTTTTAGACACAATTCTGCCGGGAAAACTGCCTACGCTAACGGACGTCCCGACGCGCAGCCGGATTTTTTGGTTGTCGATGGCTATTCTATCTATAGTTGCATCATTCTCGCGTTTTGGTTTCAATATTAGGAAGAATTGACGTAAAACCCCCAAAATTGCATAGTGAATGCTTCATCAACCCTTATCTGTCGCCGAGCGCGCCGGGGTTGCTGTGGCGCAAAAGAAGACAATTCTAGGTTGTTGGACAATAATAACAGCGTGTTTAGGAAGGCGAATATGATTGAGAATAAAAAGAAGCCGAACCCGATCGATATTCATGTCGGTAGCAGGATTCGCCTTCGTCGGACGATGCTTGGCATGAGCCAGGAGAAGCTCGGCGAGAGTCTGGGGATTACCTTCCAGCAGATCCAGAAGTACGAAAAAGGCACGAACCGCGTCGGCGCGAGCCGGTTGCAGAACATATCGCAGATACTCAATGTGCCGGTATCGTTCTTCTTCGAGGATGCGCCGGGGGATGGCGGCGGCACCGGGCCGGGGATGGCCGAGGCGTCGAGCTCCAATTATGTGGTTGATTTCCTCTCATCCTCGGAAGGTCTGCAGCTTAACCGCGCCTTCGTCAAGATTTCCGACCCGAAGGTTCGTCGCAAGCTGGTCGACCTCGTAAAGGCTCTGGCCGCCGAGGCGGAAAGCGAATAGGCCGCCAAAGGGGATGTGCGTGCGGCTTTCAGCCCGTGCTCCGCGTCTCAACTCTTTGGAATCGATCACGTTCATGTTTTAGTCAGCCCGACCCAGGAACATCGTGATCTCCGGCACGAAAGAAGCGGCGTCGAGCCGCTTCTTTCGTATGCTGCCCTGCGAGAAGGGGCGCCCGCCCGTTCGATCGAGACACGCGCATGCTTCATCCGACGGCTGTGCGGTGTGTGGGTCTGCTGATTCCGGGCGATGATTCCCGCCAAGCGTGCGTTTACCGAAAGGGGAACATCGCAGCGATGCCGATATAAAGATATATTTATGTCGTTGTGTGCTTGTTTTTCGCCGGCAAAACCACTAAACGTTTGACCGCTTCTTTTCATTGAGGGGACTTCCCGCATGCGCGCAAACTACCTGTTCACGAGTGAATCCGTAGCCGAAGGTCATCCGGATAAAGTGTGTGACCGTATCTCCGACGAAATCGTCGATCTGGTCTACCGCGAAGCGGCGAAGACCGGTGTCGATCCTTGGACTGTGCGCATCGCCTGTGAAACGCTGGCGACGACCAATCGCGTCGTCATCGCCGGGGAGGTCCGCCTGCCGCCGAGTCTTTTGAAGAAAGACAAGAACGGCAACGATGTCATCAATCCCTCGAAGTTCAAGTCTGCCGCCCGCAAGGCGATCCGCGATATCGGCTACGAGCAGGACGGCTTCCATTGGAAGACGGCGAAGATAGACGTTCTTCTGCACTTCCAGTCGGCGCACATCGCACAGGGCGTGGACAACGCATCGGACAAGCAGGGCGAGGAAGGTGCCGGCGACCAGGGCATCATGTTCGGCTATGCCTGCCGCGAGACCGCCGAGCTCATGCCGGCGCCGATCTACTATTCGCACCGCATTCTGAACCTGCTTGCCGCAGCCCGCAAAAAGGGCGAAGGCGAGGTCGCAAAGTTGGGTCCGGACGCCAAGAGCCAGGTGACGGTACGCTACATAGACGGCAAGCCGGCCGAAGTCACCTCGATCGTTCTTTCCACGCAGCATCTCGACGATAGCTGGGATTCCGCCAAGGTTCGCTCCGTCGTTGAACCCTATATTCACGAAGCGCTGGGAGACCTGAAGATCGCCGACGACTGCACCTGGTACATCAATCCTACCGGCAAATTCGTCATCGGCGGCCCGGACGGCGATGCGGGTCTTACCGGTCGCAAGATCATCGTGGACACCTATGGCGGTGCTGCCCCGCATGGCGGCGGCGCATTCTCCGGCAAGGACACGACCAAGGTAGATCGCTCGGCGGCCTATGCCGCACGCTATCTTGCCAAGAACGTCGTGGCGGCGGGTCTTGCCGAGCGTTGCACCATACAGCTTTCTTACGCAATCGGCGTCGCCCAGCCGCTGTCGATCTACGTCGACCTGCACGGCACCGGCAAGGTCTCGGAAGATCAGGTGGAGAACGCAATCCGCAAGACGATGGACCTGTCGCCGACCGGCATCCGACGCCATCTCGACCTCAACCGGCCGATCTATGCAAAGACCTCGGCCTACGGTCACTTCGGACGGAAGGCAGGCCGCGACGGGTCGTTCTCTTGGGAAAAGCTCGACCTGGTCAAGCCGCTGAAAGAAGCAATCGAGAGCGACTCTTCGGCCGTCAACGGACGAGCGGCAAGCCGCGCAGCCTGAGGGCCGCGGGTGAGGCAGCTTCGGAAAGAGGGCCGTTGAAGATAGCGCAGCCGCCATTATCAGGCGCGGCATCGATCAGGGCGGGCGCTCCGGGAGGAACGTCCGCCTTCATTGTGCTTCCGGTAAAACACCGTAACGCAGCACCCTTTTGAAACGACGCACTTCCGAACGAAGGATGGTTCACCCTGTTCCGGTAAGTGCCCAGGGAAGAACGACATGACCGAAACGCGCGGTGCCAGAGCGACGGAGGCCTTCTTCGGTCGCCGGAAGGGCAAACCCCTGCGGGAACGCCAGGCGGCACATCTCGAAAACCTGCTGCCTGAATTGAAGATCGACCTCGAACACGCGGCTCCGGCCGATTTGAAGGAACTCTTTCCCGTGTCCGTCGAACGCGTTCGCCTGGAGATAGGTTTTGGCGGCGGCGAGCACCTGATCCATCGCGCCGCGGAAGATCCCGCCACCGGCTTTATCGGCGTGGAACCCTTTGTCAATTCGATGGCGAAACTGCTCGGGCAGATCGAGGCGAAGGCTATTCGCAACATCCGGCTCCATGACGACGACGCGACGCAGGTGCTGGATTGGCTGCCGGCGGCATCCGTCGACCAGATCGATCTGCTTTATCCCGACCCCTGGCCGAAACGGAAGCACTGGAAGCGGCGTTTCGTCTCCGAGGTCAACCTCGACCGCTTCGCACGCATCCTGAGGCCCGGCGGTGTCTTCTGCTTCGCCTCGGACATCGACAGCTATATCAATTGGACGCTCATCCATTGCCGTGACCACGCGGCCTTCGAATGGACGGCGGCAGGAGCGGCGGACTGGCTGGCACCCTTTGCCGGATGGCCAAGCACCCGCTACGAAGCGAAGGCGCGCAGGGAAGGGCGCAGTTCGGCCTATTTGAGCTTTCGGCGCAGTTGAGCTTGGCCACTGGAGTTTGGCCCCTCATCCGGTCTGGCGGCCACTTTCACCCCGCAGGAGGGGCGAAGGGCACGTGCGTTGCCACCGGAACCCGAGCGGGCGCAGCACCCCCTCTCCCCGCTTGCGGGGAGAGGGCAGTTTTTATCCACTCAATGCAGGCTGACCGTGCGAAGTTCGTCTTCGGCCGCCTTGTAAAAGGTGCTGGAACGGTTGTCCGTCAGCAGGATAGGCGTGCCGTCGGCGCCGAACAGGGCCCATAGATCGATTCCAGGGCCCATTTCAGGCGCTTCCGGAAAGCAACGGGAGACTTCCTCAGAACGCATCTTGCGGATATAGCCGACCTCGCCTGCGCCAAGATGCGCAAGGTCGTTCTTCGACAGCGATGTGTTGATGGCTTTCAGTCCCATGGTCATGCTCCGTGGTCGCCGGCCGCAGGATAGAAATCCCGCCGGTTATCCTATTCTGGGACCGAAATATTAATTTTCTTTACCATACGGACCGGTTCGGGACGCACCAGGTCCACCGCAAGCAGGCCGTTGCGCAATTCGGCGCCAAGCACCTGCATCCCGTCTGCCAGCACGAACGTCCGCTGGAACTGCCGGGCGGCGATGCCACGATGGAGATATTCCTTTTCGCCCGTCTCGATCTGGCGGCCGCGGATGACGAGTTGGTTTTCCTCGGTCGTCACGTCCAGGTCCTCCTCGGAGAAACCCGCGACGGCGAGTGTTATCCGCAAGCGTTCGGGTGCGCCAGCGGCGGAATCGCCGCGAATGCGTTCGATGTTGTAGGGAGGGTAACCGTCATTGCCCTTGGCAATGCGCTCAAGGGTCTTCTCCATGCTGTCGAAACCCACCAGAAGCGGGCTCGTAAAAGGCGTTATTCTGCTCATTATCCAAGCCCTTGCAGCTCAAGCGACCATGTCGGACCTGCCCAGCAGCATCCTGTCAGCAATATGGTGGCTGTGTGCAATGAGTGCAAGCCGCTTGCCTAGGCGCCCACGCAAATCATAGTCTCTCACTCGAGAGCGATGGTCCGGCAGGGAGATGAAAAGTGTCAAGCGCGAGAAAAATCATCATCGACACGGATCCGGGTCAGGACGACGCAGCGGCAATCATGCTCGCTTTCGGCAGCCCGGAAGAAATCGACGTCCTCGGCATCACCACCGTCGCCGGCAATGTCCCGCTGACGCTGACGGCGCGCAATGCTCGGATAGTCTGCGAGCTTTGCAACCGGACCGACGTCCGGATCTTCGCAGGCTCCGAGCGGCCGGTCGCCCGCCCGCTTGTCACCGCCGAGCATGTTCACGGCAAGACGGGGCTCGACGGTCCTCAACTCGACGAGCCGACGATGCCGATTCAGGAGCAACACGCCGTCGATTTCATCGTCGAAACGCTGCGTGAGGAGGCACCGGGTGCCGTCACGCTTTGTACGCTCGGTCCGCTTACGAACATCGCGCTGGCCTTGACGAAGGCACCGGAGATCGCGCCGGCGGTTCGCGAGCTCGTGATGATGGGCGGCGGCTTCTTCGAGGGCGGCAACATAACGCCGGCGGCGGAATTCAACATCTATGTCGACCCGGAGGCAGCCGAGATCGTCTTCCGCTCCGGCATCCCCATAGTGATGATGCCTCTCGACGTTACCCATCGCGTTCTCACACGGAAGGCGCGCGTTGAGAAGATTCGCGACATCGGCAGCCCGGCGGCAGTCGCCCTTGCGGAAATGCTCGAATTCTTCGAGCGGTTCGACATCGAAAAATACGGCACCGATGGCGGGCCGCTGCATGATCCGACGGTGATTGCCTATCTGCTGAGGCCCGAGCTTTTCACCGGCCGGGACTGCAATGTCGAGATCGAAACGGCGTCGCCGCTCACCACCGGTATGACCGTGGTCGACTGGTGGCAGGTCACCGGCCGCGCGCACAATGCCAAAGTCATGCGGCACATCGACGACGAGGGTTTTTTCGAGCTTTTGACCGAACGCATCGCGCGTATCTGAGAGGCAAGCACGCCCGTCTGGGAGATGATGACGGCGCCCGATGAGTTCAGGCGCCGTTTGGAAGTCCGAAGCCGTTGGGGATCAGAATTCTTCCCAATTGTCCTGTGCGAGTGCACTGGATCCGGAAGTCTTGGCAAGCCCGCGTTGCGTCGAAGTCGAGTAGGCGGTATTGCGCGGCGCCGTTGCCGAACGGTTCTCTGCCGTAGAAGCCTGGCGCGGCGCAGGGGGTTCCGCCGCACGCATCCGCGCGGCCGTCCCGCGCAGCATTTCGGCCGGTGCCTGGGACTGCGCTGTTTGCGGAGCGACCTGGAAGCGGGCGACCAGGGCGGAGAGCGCGCGGGCCTCGTCGTTCAGCGCCATGCTCGCGGCGGTCGTTTCTTCCACCATGGCCGCATTCTGCTGCGTCACCTGATCCATCTGGTTTACGGCAGAATTGATCTCCTTCAGGCCGACTGCCTGTTCAGAGGCTGAGCTGGAGATCTGGCGGATAAGTCCATTGATCTGCACCACCTGCTCGGCGATCTTCTCGAGCGCGCCGCCCGCCTTCCCGACGAGGTCGACCCCCTCGCGAACCTGTCCGGCTGACGTGTTGATCAGCGTCTTTATCTCCTTTGCTGCAGTCGCCGAGCGCTGCGCGAGTTCGCGGACTTCCTGTGCGACGACCGCGAAGCCCTTCCCGGCTTCGCCGGCGCGGGCCGCTTCCACCCCGGCATTGAGCGCCAGAAGGTTGGTCTGGAAGGCGATTTCGTCGATGACGCCGATAATGCGGCTGACTTCATGGGAGGACTGCTCGATGCCGTGCATGGCCGCGATCGCCTTCTGCACCACTTCGCCGGATTGTTCGGCGTCGCCGCTTGCCACCTCGACGGATTTCGCCGCGATCTTGGCGTTTTCGGCGCTGGCGTTCACTTGCGACGTCAGCTCGTCCAAGGCTGCTGCAGTCTCCTCGAGGCTGGCCGCCTGCTGTTCCGTCCGATGCGACAGGTCGTTGGCGGCACTTGAGATCTCTCCGGTGCCGCTGCCGATGTTGACGACGGAGTGATTGACGGTGCGGATCGTCTCTTCAAGGCTGTCCATCGTCGCGTTGAAATCTTGCTTCAACTGCGCGTATTCGCCGGGAAAGTCGCCGGAAATGCGGAAGGCGAGGTCGCCCGAGGCGAGGTGCGACAGGCCTTTGCCGAGACGAGCGACGATGTCGCGCTGAAGCGCGCCGGCCTCGCTGCGTTCGGTTTCAGACCGGCTGCGTTCCAGCTCCGCCTGTTCCCTCTCGTGGCGGGCCTCGCTTTCGAGCCGCCTGTTGTCGGCCAGCTGGTGACGGAACCCGTCGAGCGATCTGGCCACGGCGCCGGTCTCGTCGGAACGTTCCTGACCGGAAATCGGCTGGCCATATTCTCCATCACTGAGCGTCTCGACATCGCGGACCAGACCGGCTAGCGGCTTCTGGACGAAGCGGCGAACAGCGAAATAAAGACCGGCGAGAACCGCGCCGAGGACCACCAGGCCGCCGACGATCATCATAAAGGTCTGGTCCTGTACAGGCGCATTGATGGCTGTGCGGGGCACGTCGACAAGCACGACCCAGTTTGCGTTCACATTGGGCAGACTGAACGGAAACACCACGCGGTCGAATGGTTCATTGCCGTCATATTGCAGATTCCCGACCATGCCGGCGGCACCCGTCGACAGGGCGTTCTTCACGACCTCGGCGCCTTCGCCGTCATATTCCTTCATCAAGAGCTCGGGTATCGGCGCGGAGAGCCACTTGCCGCTTTGCGATAGCAGATAGACCCGGCCCGAGCCGAACGGCTTGATCGCCGAGAGGCGGTCGGCGAGGGTGGCGAGCGAAATGTCGACGCCCGAGACGCCGATCATCTTGCCGTTCGAAACGACGGGATAGGCGATCGACGTCATCGTGGTTGGGACATCGGTGCCCTCGGCGAGATATGGCTGGGTGATGGATCCTTTGCCGCTCTTCGCCGCAAGGCTGTACCATTCGGCCGAATAGTCTGCCTTGAAGGTTGAAAGCTGTATATTGCCGTTGCGGTCCTTCGACCAATAGGGCGTGAACGCGCCCTCGTCATTGCCGCCGAGCTCCCTATTGCCGACGATGTCCTTTCCATCGTAGGCCTTGGGCTCTTCGGCGAACCAGCTGCCGAAGGCAAAGGCATGCTGCTCCAGATTGGCCTTGAGGAGGTTGATGGCGCCGGCGCGGTCGGTCGACTGCCCACCATGTCCGCGTCCAAGCACGCCCGACATGGTGCGCGCAGCGGCGGCGAGCTCGCCAACGCTGCCCGCGATGTCCGAGGCAATCGCGCGCGCTTCCGTTTTCGCGCCGTCGAAGACCAGCGTTTCCACACGGTCCTGCGTCTGGGAGATGAGAACGAAATTGGACGAGAGCAGCACAAGGGCGATGGTGCCCCCGGTCACCGCGATCAGCTTGGTCGCCAGCGATCTGGCTCGAAACTTGAACATGATATCCTCACGTACTGAGAGGTCCGCAGGTGTGAGCCCGCGGCGCGACATATTCGAAACTGTGGGTGAAGCTCCGTCATGGAGCACCTGATGCCGACCGGCATGGAGGAGCGGCCGAACCGAAGCTGGCCTGCTCGCTGATCTGATTAAACGATCAAAGATTAAAATCCGGCCAACACTGGCTCCGATTCTACAGTTTCCGCTCCTGTGACAAGGACAGAAATTGAAGAAGTCTTGTTCAACCTTCGCAGCTACGCAATCGCGGAATTGCTCTGGAGCCGGGCAGCGACCTCGGCGGCAAGCGGGATCGAGGGCTGGGCGCCGGGCTTGAGGCAGGCGAGCGAGCCCGCAACCGCAGCGCGGCGCAGAGCCTCGGCGAAGTCGAGGCCGGCGTCGAGGCCGGCGGCGAGATAGCCGCAGAACGTATCGCCGGCACCCACGGTGTCGACGGGCTCTATCGTCAGTCCTTTGGCACGATGGAGGTCGCCTTCGTGGAACGCCACCACGCCCTCGGCGCCGAGCGTAACGATGACTGACTGACCTGTCTCTGCATGCAGCTGCTTCATCGCCTCTTCCCGCTCGGTGCCGGTGATGCCCGATTTCCCAGCGAGCAGCTCGAACTCCGTTTCGTTGGCGATGACGAAATCGGCGCTGCGACCGAGGCGGGCCGCATCGGGCGTCAGCGGCGCTATATTGATGATCGAACGAACGTTCCGCCGCTTTGCTTCAGCAAGGGCCTTTTCCACCGAGCCTGCGGGGATTTCCAACTGCAGCATCAGCGTGTCGCCGGGCGACATCTTTTCGACCGCGCTCGCAGCGTCGTCCTCGCTCACGATCGCATTGGCGCTGGCAACCACGACGATGACGTTTTCGCCATCGCCGCCGACGATGATGTGCGCCGTACCGGTCGGCTCCGCGACGGTCTTCGTCAGATCAAGATTGGTGCCCGCCTCTCTCAGCAGCGCCAGCGCTCCCTCTGCGAAGGCGTCGGACCCGACCGCACCTGCCATCTGTACCGAGGCGCCGGCACGGCGCGCGGCGAGCGCCTGGTTTGCTCCCTTGCCGCCTGCCGCAGTGGAAAAGCCTGTTCCGGCGACCGTCTCGCCGGGCTTCGGAAGGCGAGCGGTCGTGGCGATCAGGTCCATATTGATGGACCCAAAAACAGTGATCATGTGAAGGCATCCCGTCGGCTTGCTTCTTGTTCATGTCGTCATCCCGAAATCGCTGTGGATTTCAGGACGAGACGCTTTTGCCGGAGAGTGCCCGAGAGGATCAGTCTTCGTCAACCACTCTCAGCTTCAACTGCCCCATGCGGCCGTCCATAGAGCGTCCGCCTGCTTCGCCCGTCTTGGCGCCCGGATCGGCTTCCGCCTGCAATTCAAGCGCCTCGATCTTGGCACCCCGCCGGGTCAGCTTGTCCGAGGAGATCAGGATTTCGTCGACGTCCTTCTGGGTCATGGCGAAATGGCCCTGGAGCTTGCGTACACGCTCGTCCAGGCGCGAGAGGTCTTCCATCAGCCGCACAACCTCGCTTTGGATGAGATGCGCCTGCTCGCGCATCCGGGCGTCCTTCAGGATAGCTTGGATCACCTGAATCGACAGAAGCAGGAGCGACGGCGAAACGATGATGATCCGCTGTCGATGCGCCTTCTGGACGATAGCCTCGAAATGTTCGTGGATCTCCGCGAATATCGATTCAGAGGGAACGAAGAGGAAGGCCGTGTCCTGCGTCTCTCCGGCAAGCAGATATTTGCTGGCGATGTCACGGATATGAACTTCCATATCGCGACGGAAGGCCTGCGCGGCCTGTTGCCGCCGTTCCGCGCTCTCCGCGTCCCGCATCGAATTCCAGGCTTCGAGCGGAAACTTTGCGTCAATGACCAATAGCGGCTGATCCTTCGGCATACGGATGGTGCAATCCGGGCGCGCTCCGTTGGAAAGCGTCGGTTGGAAGGCGAAGGCGCCCATCGGCAGGCCGTCGGCGACGATCGCCTCCATGCGCGATTGGCCGAAGGCGCCGCGCGTCTGCTTGTTGGCGAGAATGCTTTGCAGCCCCGCCATGTCCTTGGCCAGCAACTGTATGTTGTTCTGAGCGTTGTCGATCACCGCGAGCCGCTCCTGAAGCCGTCGCAGGTTTTCGTGCGTCGCCTTCGTCTGCTCGTTGATGGAAGCGCCGATCCGGTGCGTCATTCCGTCGATGCGCTGGCTGAGCGACTGGTTCAACTCCGCCTGCCGGGTGCCGAACACCTCGGCCATGGCCGCGACGCGTCCCTGCATTTCCGTCTGCGCCACGATGAGCGCCGACATCCTCTCGTCGTGCTCGACCGCTCGACGCGAAGCGGCACGGCGAGCGAAAATAGCCGAGAGCAAGGCCACCAGCAGGGCGGCGGCAGTGACGAGCCACCCGGCCGTAACAGGCTGGGTCCCGACGACGAATAGAGGCTGATCGAAGGAAAAAGCTATGGGCTCCATGGCCGCAACGTAAACGGATTCGCATTGCAAGGCCAGATCAAAACGGGAACAAACAAGATTGTGCCCACAATCAGGCCGGAGACCAGGGGTACGGCAAATTTCTTGCGTGTCGACGGAAAGATCGGCTATGGGGATCGACATGACGATCAAGCCGCTCATCATTCTTCCCGATCCGGTTCTGCGCCAGGTGTCGACACCCGTGGAAACCGTTGACGCCGATATTCGCCGGCTCGCCGACGATATGCTGGAAACCATGTACGATGCGCCCGGTATCGGGCTCGCCGCGATACAGATCGGCGTGCCGAAGCGCCTCCTGGTGCTCGACGTGACGAAGGAGGGAGAGGAGAAGCAGCCGCTCGTCTTCATCAATCCGAAGGTCGTTCGCTCTTCCGAGGAGCGTTCGGTCTATGAGGAGGGCTGCCTTTCGATCCCCGACTACTACGCCGAGGTCGAACGGCCGGCCGCGATCACTGTCGAGTACGTCGACCGTGAAGGCAAGGAACAGGCAGTTGAGGCCGATGGCTTGCTCGCTACCTGCCTGCAGCACGAGATCGACCATCTGAACGGTGTCCTGTTCATCGATTACATTTCAAAGCTCAAGCGCGATATGGTGATTCGCAAGTTCACAAAGGCGGCGAAGACGCGCGGCGCAAAGGCGATCTGATCCTTCGCGTTGCGGCCGCATTCAGCTGGAGCCGCCGCTCGCTCGCGGGCAATCGAAAGAGACGGAGGCCGTCACTTGCCGCTTCGCATCATCTTCATGGGTACACCGGAATTTTCCGTGCCGACGCTTCTTGCGCTCGCCGGGGCGGGTCACGAGATTGCCGCCGTGTATACACAACCGCCGCGGCCCGGCGGGCGGCGCGGCCTCGATCTCCAGAAATCGCCGGTGCACCAGGCTGCCGAGCGTCTCGACATTCCGGTCCTGACGCCCGTCAACTTCAAGGAAGCCGCGGACCGCCGAACCTTCCGGAATTTCGGTGCCGATGCCGCGGTCGTGGTCGCCTACGGCCTGCTTCTGCCTGAGGAGATACTCTCGGGCACCCGCTGCGGCTGTTACAACGGTCATGCCTCGCTCCTGCCGCGCTGGCGGGGGGCGGCGCCGATCCAGCGGGCGATCATGGCCGGCGACCGGGAGACCGGCATGATGGTGATGAAAATGGACAAGGGGCTCGATACCGGTCCCGTCGCTCTCGCCCGGTCGGTGCCGATCCACGCTACGATGACGGCCGGCGAGCTGCACGACCGGCTGAGTGAGGTCGGAGCGAAACTGATGACGGAGGCGATGGCCCGGCTCGAAGCCGGTGAGCTTCCACTGACGCCGCAACCTCAAGAGGGCGTCGTCTACGCCGCCAAGATCTCGAAGGAAGAGACCCGGATCGATTTCTCCCGTCCGGCGGCCGAGGTGCACAATCATATCCGTGGTCTGTCGCCCTTTCCCGGCGCCTGGTTCGAACTTGATATCGCCGGACGGCGCGAACGCATCAAAGTGCTGGGATCGGAGATATCGCAAGGGGAGGGTGCTCCGGGGCAAGTGCTGGACGGTTCGCTCGCGATCGCTTGCGGCGAGGGCGCGGTACGCCTGACGAGATTGCAGCGTGCCGGCGGCAAGGCGCTCCCCGCGGCCGATTTCCTGCGCGGCACGCCGATTGTTGCCAGCGCGGGGATTGCCTGATGCCCCGCTTTCGCCTGATCGTCGAATATGACGGTACCGATTATGTCGGCTGGCAGCGGCAGGACAACGGCCCCTCTGTTCAAGGAGCGATCGAAAAAGCGGTCCTGTCGCTTACGGGCGAGACGGTCCGGGTCCGCGGCGCAGGGCGAACCGATTCCGGCGTTCACGCCAGGGGTCAGGTGGCTCATCTCGATCTAACCCGCGCGTGGAAGCCGTACACGCTTCAAAACGCCCTCAACGCGCATCTGTCGCTTGCCGGCGAGCGCGTTTCGATCCTGGAGGTCGAGGAAGCCGCCGCCGATTTCGACGCGCGTTTCTCGGCCATCCGCCGACACTATCTCTATCGGATCATTTCCCGCCGATCACCGCTGGCGCTTGAGGCGCGCCGTGCCTGGTGGGTGCCGAAGGCGCTTGATCATGACGCAATGCACGAGGCAGCGCAGCGCCTCTTGGGCCATCACGACTTCACGACCTTCCGCTCTGCCAACTGCCAGGCGACGAGCCCGATGCGCACGCTGGACCGGCTGGACGTCACGCGCACGGGCGACCTGATCGAAATCCGCGCCAGCGCGCAAAGCTTCCTTCATAACCAGATCCGTTCTTTCGCGGGCTCCTTGAAGCTGGTCGGCGAGAGCAAATGGACGCCGGACAACCTCCAAGCCGCGCTCGAGGCGCGGGACCGCAAAGCCTGCGGTCCGGTCGCCCCGCCGGACGGACTTTATTTCATGCGCGTCGATTACTGACGCCGAGATCACGATGATTTTCGGGAGGCGGCGGAAAAACGCAGACGGTTTTCCTCATCCCGCTCTGAATTTCTCCCGCTCGCGCTCATAGTAACGCCGAAGCGGCGGCAGCGCCGATTTGAGTTCGTCCAACAGGTCGTTATCGGCGGGGAGGTCGCCGTCATATTTCCGGGCGAGGTAGGTGCGGTGGCGTGCGAGCTCGGCTTCCGAAGCGCCTTCGACGACCGTAAAGACCGGTGAGACCGCGCTGCGCCCCTTGACGGTGATGCGGTCGAGTTCGGCCACCGGAAATTCCGAGGCGGCGAGCGCTGCCGTCCGCTCGCCCAAGAGCAGCGGCACGCCGTAATTCTTGGAAGCACCCTCGAGGCGCGAGGCAAGATTGACCGCGTCGCCAAGCGCCGAATAATCGAAGCGGCGGGCCGAGCCCATATTGCCGACGACGCACTCGCCTGTGTTGATGCCGATTCCGATCCTGAGCGTCTTGGGCGGGCGTCCCGCCGCTTTCGCTTCGGCTTCCAGCTCGGCATTGAGCTTGGCGAGCGCGGCGAGCATGTCGCGCGCCGCCTGAACCGCATGGACGGCATGGTCCGGATCGTCGAGAGGTGCGTTCCAGAAGGCCATCAGGCAGTCGCCGATATATTTGTCGATTGTGCCGCGCCGGTTGAGCACGGCTTCCGAAAGGGGTGTCAGAAGCCGGTTGATCAGCGTTGTCAGGCCCTCCGGATCATCCTTCATGTCCTCCGAAATCGTGGTGAAGCCACGAACGTCGCAGAATAGGACCGTGAGCGTCCGCCTTTCGCCGCCCAGCTTCAGCTGCGAAGGGTCGCTTGCCAGGCGCTCCACCAGCGCGGGGGATAGATATTGCGAGAAGGCGCGCGTGATCTCGCGGCGGCGGCGCCTTTCTTCCGCGTAATCGAGGCCGGCCTGCCCGACGGCTACGCCGACGAAAGCAAGCGCCGGGGCAAGCGGCGAGACGAAGACATGGCCGAGGCGCATGAGTGCGTAGCTTGCAAGGAAAATCGAGGCGAGAGCGAGAGCGCCGTAACCGAGCGTCTTCCAGCTCGTCGATCTCAAAACGGCAAGCGATGCGGCGAGGGTGGCAAGGATGATCGCTGCGATGGCAACCGTCACTCCGGCCTGTTCGACGAACAGCCGGTGCACGAGATTGTCGTAAATCGTCGCATGAATTTCGGCACCGGCGACGCGTCCGCGCGAGAAGACCGTATCGGACGTGGCGAAGGCATCGATGCCGCCGCCCGCGATGGACGGCGCATTCTGCAGGCTGAGACCGACGATGACGATCCGGTCGCGAAACGTCCCTTCCGGAAGGAAAGCCTCGGGATCGAGCGCCTGGTAATAGGAAACGGTCGGATAGGTCCGTGCCGGTCCGAAGGTCTGCATCAGGGCTCTTCCCGGCGGCCGCGCCAAATCCGCTCCGGCCACACTTGCAATCGTCGTCGCGAAGCCGTCCGAATAGGAGGGGATCTGCCTGAGTATGCCGTCGCCGCTGAGAGTGACCGAAGCGACGCCCACCTTGGCGCCGCGTTCCAGAAAAACGGGCAGGGGCTCGGTCCGGACGAACTGCTCGGCCTGAGGCGTCCGGATCAGCGTCTCGTCGCCGGCAAGCACCACATCGGGTCCCAGGACTTCGGCGAGCGCGCGATCGTTCTCCGGCGCGGCGGCCGGTTCGGCGAAGATCACGTCGAGAGCGACCGCTCTGGCGCCGGCGGCCCTCAGCGACTGGATCAGCCGGGCGTGCAGAGCGCGCGGCCAGGGCCATTGGCTGCCGATCTCGGCCATCGACGGTTCGTCGATCGCGACGATAACGGGGCCGTCCTCCGGAAGGCTTGGCCGGCCGAGGATCGAGAGATAGTCGTAGGCGCGCAGGTCAACGAGCGACCAGGAACCGGTCAGCGAGACAAGCGAGACGAGGGCGGCTACCAAGGCCGCCAGGGCGGCAAGCTTTGCCCGCCGGGAGGAAAGGCGAAGCTGGCGAGAGGCCTTCATCAGAACCGCACTTTGACTGTGCCCTTGACCGTGGGACCCCAGCCGGGCAGCCCGTCCCGCAGCTCGAATTCCTCATCGAGCAGATTGAAGCCGGCGAGTTCCACCTCGAACCGCTTGTCGAAGGGTTCCCATTGGAGGGCGGCGTCGAGCGTCCAGAAATCATCGAGCGTCGTGGAACTGTCATTGCGTTTGCCGATATAGTTGGCGGCGACAGTCGTCTTGATACTGGCGGTGCTGACATAGGTCAGCGCTATCTGACCCGAGTTTTCCGGCAGGAAGGGCAGATCGCCGCTGCGGCCCGTCGACAGATCGTCGCTTTCCGTGCGGGCCACTGTGGCGGAAAGGCCGAAGCCGTGGCCGAGCGCGAGGTTTGCGGTCAGTGCAACGCGGTTGACCCTTGCTTTTTCGAAGTCGAAGTCAGCCAAGGAGAAGGGGAGATCGATGGAACCGTTGCGGATCTCCTGATGCTGGTAGTCCACGGCCGTAAAGAGCCAGTCGTTCCATTCTGCGTCCCAGCGCAGCGCCAGCGTGTCGGCATAGCCGTCGGTGCCGATCAAAAACTGGTTGGGCTGCAGCCCTACGATGCCGATCGGCGCAAGCGTAGCAGAGCCGAAATTGTAGCCCTCGCGCTGGATGGCGGCGCGCAGCCAATGCCGCTCGGCCGGTGCCCACGCGATACCGAGCTTCGGCTCAAGTCGGATATTGTTGTCGTTAGCGTCCTCTATGTAACGGGCGAACAGCGCGCCTTCGATCTTGAGGTCGGGGGTGATTTCGTAAAGGCCGTCGACATAGGCCTTTGCCACCGCTTGCGTGGATGATCTGTAATCTGTTCCGGTTTCGGAAGGGAGCGGCGGTACGTTGATATTTAAGATCGTCCTGATGTCGGACCTTATCTTCCCGGCTTCGGCGCCGTAGCGCCACGTCAGGTCGCCCTCTCCATACATGTGGTTCAAGGCAGCAATGTAGGTTCGTTCTTTTGCGTCGACATCAGCGCTGATCTCAGCCCCACCAGCGCGCTGAATTTCACTGTCTCCGGTCCGGAGCTCTTTGAAAAACAAGGCGGCGTTGCCGATGCTGCGGTAGCCGAATGTATGACTCCAGGCGAGCCCCGAAGTCACACCGGAAGAGTCGTCCCCAATCTCGACTTGCAGCGGGACCGGCAGTAACTCCCGGGCATCGTCGACGTCCGAATAATTGGTGAAAGCAACGACGCGGTCGTCGGGCGTCGGGCTGGCCGTAACATAACCATTGCCTCCTATAATCCGCAGTTCGCGTTCTACGCGCAAGCCGTCGGACTCGAACGTATCCCGCGGCTCCTCCCACTGAAACGTGCCATAGACGCTGATCGGGAACGGCGAAACCGTGAAACCGCGAACAGCGGCTTCGCCGACCCAACCGGTATGGTCCTCATTGGCAATGAATCCACCCCCGATCTCTGTTTCGAAAAAGGGCGAACGCAGCAGGTTGACCGTTCGCTCGCGGCTGGCGAGCATGTGCGGCTCGATCAGAAGTCCCTGGATGAGAGCGGAAAAGCTCGTCGTATTGACCGTGTTGGTGATGGCGTTGGCGGCGAAATCATAACTGTTGAAGAAGGGACTGACGCTGCCGCGGACCGCCTGGTCTACATAGCTCGCGCCGGTGAAAGGATCGAAGACGGCATCGCCGTAATACTGGCCCCAGGCATCGAGCCCCTGCAGGCGGAAGGCGTCGTTGAGTGTCGAGCCCTGCTCCTGATTGGCCCCGAGTGCCGCCGTGTCGCCGCCCTTGGCGCGGGTGCGGCGCAGGGCTTCCTGAGCGTTGAGAATGGCCGCGTCGGCATCATAGGCGTCGATTGCTATCGCGGTTCTGACCGTCGCTACGACGGGGTCGTTCGGGTCGAGCCGGTCGGCATTGTCGAGCGCCTGAGCTGCCGGGATGCGGTCGCCTTTTTCGTAATGGGCGGCGGCAAGCAGGAGCTGTGCGTTCGAATAGGCCGGGTTGGCCGTCGAGCCGGCGAGAAGGTCTTCGACCGCCCTGTCAACATCGCCGTTCTGCATTTGATAGCGGCCGCGCGCCACAAGCGCGACGTCGAAGGACGGATCGACCGAAAGCGCGGTATCGATCTCGCGCTTCGCCTCGGCCATTCGCATTTCATCCAGATATTGTATTGCGAGGTTTGCGTGAGAGACAGGATCCAGCGGATCGAGCGCGATCGCCTGCTTGAATGCGGCCTCCGCGGCCCGATTGTCGCCGCGCGCGCCCTGGACCAGACCGAGCGCATTCCAGATGGACGAGGAACCGGGCGCGGTCTGCAGCGCCCGGTTCAGATCCGAAAGGGCGCCCTCGAGATCGTTGTCGATGTGATAGCGGTAATGGGCACGCGCCTCGAGCGCAGTCGGATCTTCGGGATCGATCGAAAGCGCCCGCTCGACGCCGTCGCGAAGCTCGTCGCGGTCGTCCAGCAACATCGCGAGCTGCGCGCGGGCAGCGGGCAAAGTGGGATCATCAGGATATTGCCGCTCAGCCCTTTTGATCACCGCGATCGCTGCGGGGATGTCTTCCCGAAAACCTGCCGTCCACGCCTGGGCCATGCCCGCATAGCGGCCGCTTGCATCGCGCGGCGGATTTTCCACGCGGTCGGGATTAGCCAGCCCGCGCGCAAAATAGCCGCCATAGGCCGCGATCGTGCGTCGGCTCGGGTCGAGGCCGCGTTCGGACTTCGCGAACAGGCGCGCCGCCTCGCGGTACTGATTGGAGGAACCGGCGATCAATGCCCTGATGAGGTCGGCACGCGCCGCCTGCGCACCGGTAAGGCCCCGGCTCGTTGCCTGCGCGAGCGCGGCCAGTGCCTTGCGGCGGCCATCGAGCGACAGATAGATCTCGGAAAGTGTCAGCCATTCCTCCGCCGTGCGGGACGCTGCCGGCTCGGTCTCGATACGCGCCCGTTCGCGGCGCATCTCGGGAACGCTGAAAGGGGTGGCCGGCATCCAGACGAAGGCGTTGCGGAGCGACAGATGGAAGAGCATCTGCTCACGGTCTTTCGGCGTAACGATCACGACTTTTGTGGGCGCGCTGCCGATCGCGGCAACCGCGCCTTCACCCTGATTCACCGTGACGCTGCCATGGGCATTGCTGAGTTCGACCACCCCTTCGAGGACGACAAGTGACGTCTTGCCGTCTGTGCCGACAGAGAGCGTCCAGTCAGTGCCGCGGATGGCCGCGGCTGCTGCCGGCGTATCGATGACAAGGCCGTCGCCGCCACGTTCGGCACGTGCCCAGATCGTACCCGATTCCAGGCCGAGCTTCGTGTCGCCCGCGCCGATCTGCTTCACGCGCAGCGCGGTATTGCGCCCCAGCCTTATCTGCGTGTGATCTTTGAAGAGGACGGCGAGCGCACCGGTCGCGTTGGTGCGCAGCACATCGCCGGGAAGCAGGTCCTGAGCGAGATCCACGATCCGCCAGCTGGAAACATCGACGAAGCGCACCTCTTCGCCGGATTTCCGGGCAATGACGGAACCGGCTGCGGGTGAGGGGCGTGGAACGGGCTCGGCAAACGCAGACCAAGGCACAAATAGAGTCGCCGCGGCAAGCAATGCCCCCGTTCTTATTACCTGCATTCGTGAGATACCCCTACCTATATTGGATCCAGTGTATTTATAGGGAGGAAAAGTCAAGAGCCCAGTTTTGGGCCTATCTCTTTACTGGAGTGGTGTAATAAAGAGGAGACGGAATAAAGGGGAGCGGTGCATGGAAGCAGGGGGAAATCTGTACAGACTCGATCCTTCCAGTGAAGGAGCGGGCCCCGAGGTGGCGTCGGGGGCCTATTACGACCACATCAGGAAGATCAACGACGTCTTTGCCGATCAGATAAAGACGTCCGACCAGAAAGCGGCCTATATCTTCACTTTCATGTTCGCCTTTCTGGTTACTTCGCAAGAAGGGCGCAGCGTCTTTGCCTGGCATCGCTACATGGAGGCCAGCAGCATTTCGATGGTATTCTCGGCTATGCTGGCGCTTGCGTCTATCTTCTCGATCATATCGGCCATCCTCGTGGTGCTTCCCAGGAAGAGCGCAACCTCGACGACATTGTTCTGGGGCGCCTGGTCCAAGCACCGCGACAGCTTTATCCGGGCGGCGGGAAGCGGCGACCAAGCCTATCTTTTCCGCCAATATGCCGAGAATGCGGATGCGCTTGCTGCGATCGCCTGTGGAAAATACCGCTGCGTCAGCTTCGCCTTCCGCGGGCTGCTCGTGACAGTGCTTTCCTTTATCTGTCTCCTCGCGGTGAAATAGATTGCGCGGATTCCTTCTGCCCATCGCGAATGATGATCACGAATGCAGCCCAATCAAACCGGCATCAGTCCGAGCAGGCGCTGCAGGAACTGCATGATCATCAGCGGTGACAGCAGAAAGATCGCGGCAAGCGTGGCGGCGAGCAGATTCTGGTTGGCGGTAACGGTCCGCAAAAGGCGGAAGAGCAGCGCGGAGCAGGCGACGAGCAGCAGGAGCCACAGCAGGGCGGCCATGCCGACGCTGCCGGGGAGGACCAGCAGAAGCGCGGCCGGCACCGCCATTGCATAGGTCAGCGGGACCTGGAGCCAATTGGTCGTGACGATCACCGGCACAACCAGCACCGAGAAGCCGAGCGGGCGCGAGAGGAGCGCAATCAGCACGATCGGCAGCAGCCAGCTCACGAGATCGACGATGAGAAGCTTCCCGAAGAATGCAATGCCGACGGTCGCGCCGGTCGGCAATGCCGAGAGATAATAGAGCCGCCACGAGGCCCAGCCCACGGCAAGCGCCGGGAGCGTCCAGAGGATCGCCGTGAAGGAGCGCCACAGACCGCTCTCGCTGATGTCCAGCCAATGATAGCCTTCCTGGTTCCCCTGGATCAGCAGCCACAGTCCTTTGATATAGACAAGGACCTCATCAAGCAGCGGCATGATCGAACCAGCGAGCGATGAAGGTTTCGTAGATACCCGTCAGGGTTTCGAGATCGGCAAGCGCGACGCGCTCGTCGACCATATGCATGGTCTTGCCGACGAGACCGAATTCGACGACCGGGCAATAGTCCTTGATGAAGCGCGCGTCCGAGGTGCCGCCGGTGGTCGAAAGCCGCGGCTGCTGGCCTGTGACGGCCTCGACGGCGCCTGAAAGCGATTCGATGAGCGCATCGTTGCGCGTAAGAAACACATGGCTGGGACGCTCGTTCCAGACGATTTCGTATTTTACCGGAGCGCGGCCGGGTCTGAGCGCGCCGGCACTTGCGGCGCGATCCAGGCGTGCGACGATCTCGGTCATCAGGCTTTCGGCCGTCCAGAGGTCGTTGAACCGGACGTTGAATGCGGCGCTCGCCTTCGCGGGAATGACGTTTACGGCAGCATTGCCGACATCGATGGTCGTGACTTCGAGATTCGAAGGCTGGAAATTCTCCGTGCCGTCGTCAAAAGGCGGGTCCATCAGTGCGTGGGCGAGCTGCAGGATACTGCGTACGGGATTGTCCGCGAGATGCGGATAGGCGGCGTGGCCCTGGACCCCTTGAACGGTAATCCGGCCGGAGAGCGAGCCGCGCCGGCCGATCTTGATCATCTCCCCGATGCCGCCCGGATTGGTCGGTTCTCCGACGAGGCACGCGTCCCAGCGCTCTCCCTTCGCGGCCGCCCATTCGAGGAGCTTCACAGTGCCGTTGATCGCCGGGCCCTCCTCATCGCCGGTGATGAGGAAAGAGATGGATCCCTTCGGGGCACCATGCTTTTCGATGTGGCGGGCGACCGCCGCTACGAAACAGGCGATGCCGCCCTTCATGTCCACGGCGCCGCGTCCATACATTTCGCCCTCGGCGATGGCGGCGGAAAAGGGCGGGTGGCTCCAGGCAATCTCGTCGCCTACCGGTACCACATCGGTGTGGCCGGCAAACATTAGATGCGGGCCACCGACGCCGATCCGCGCGTAAAGGTTCTCGATATCGGGTGTGCCCGCCTCCCTCGCCACGATGCGGTCGGCCTTGAAGCCGATCGGCGTCAGCATGGATTCGAGTGCCGTAAGCGCACCTCCCTCGGCCGGAGTGACGGAGGGGCAGCGAATGAGGGTGGCGAGATTGGAAACGGGATCGGTCGGGAACATGGAGGGTATGCCTGCGAAGCCGGTGGGCCAGGAAACGAAGCCGGAAACAAAGAGTGCCGGTTTATCCGATAGGCCGGCTGCTGTCACGCCCGATCAGCCAACGGGTATGCGGGTGTGGCCGAAAGTGAACGGGCCGGACGCATGTCCGGCCCGTTCATGGCGCCGTGTGGGGCAAGGGAAGGTCACTCGCCCGGAGCGAGATGCGGGGCTTCGAGATGCGCCCCGGTATGCTTCAGCGGCCGTTCGCCGGACACTTTGCGGATGAGCACATAGAACACCGGCGTCATGAAGATCCCGAAGGCCGTGACGCCGATCATGCCGGCAAACACCGCCACGCCCATGGCCGAGCGCATCTCGGCACCCGCGCCGGTGGAGGTGACGAGTGGAACGACGCCCATGATGAAGGCCATCGAGGTCATCAGGATGGGCCGCAGGCGGAGCCGGCTTGCCTCGATCGCGGCGCTGACGGCATTGCTGCCGGACAACTCCAATTCGCGTGCGAATTCGACGATCAGGATCGCATTCTTGGCCGATAGACCCACCAGAACGATAAGACCGATCTGGGTGAAGACGTTGTTGTCGCCGCCTGTCAGCCAGACGCCCGTCAGCGCCGCCATGATGCCCATCGGCACAATCAGGATGATCGCGATGGGAAGCAGCAGGCTCTCGTATTGGGCGGCAAGCACGAGATAGACGAGCAGCAGCGCCAGCGGGAAGACGAGGATGCCCGAATTGCCGGCGAGGATCTGCTGATAGGTCAGGTCCGTCCACTCGTATGTAATGCCGGGCGGCAGCGTCTCGGCCGCAATCCGCTCTATCGCTGCCTGTGCCTGGCCGGAGGAGAAGCCGGGTGCCGGCCCGCCGTTGATATCCGCGGCCAGGAAGCCGTTGTAGCGGATCGCCCGTTCGGCGCCGACCGTCTGCTCGATGTTGAGCAGAGCCGATAGGGGGATCATCTCGCCCGTCTGCGAACGCACCTTCAGCTTGCCGATGTCGTCGGCATGGCTGCGATAGCTCGCATCGGCCTGGATGCGCACGCTGTAGGTCCGGCCGAACGCATTGAAGTCGTTGACGTAGAGCGAGCCCAGATAGATCTGCAGCGTTTCGAAAACGTCCGTCACCGCCACGCCGAGCTGCCGCGCCTTGGTGCGGTCAAGATCGGCATAGAGTTGCGGCACGTTGATCTGGAAGCTCGAATAGAGTCCGGCCAGTTCCGGGGCCGCCATTGCCTTGGCGAGGACGGCCTTGGCCGCGTCGTCGAGCGCCCGGTAGCCGAGGCCGTTGCGGTCTTCGATCTGCAGCTTGAATCCGCCGGTCGTACCGAGACCCTGCACGGGCGGCGGCGGGAACATGGCAATGAAGGCGTCCTGTATCGCACCGAATTCCTGGTTCAACTGCATGGCGATGGCGCCGCCCGAAAGCTCGGCCGTCTTGCGCTCCTCGAACGGCTTCAGCGAGACGAAGACGATGCCCGAATTGGACGAGTTGGTGAAGCCGTTGATCGACAGTCCCGGGAATGCGATGGCGTGCTCGACGCCCGGGTGCTTCAGCGCGATCTCGCTCATGCGCCGGATGACGTCTTCCGACCGGTCGAGCGTCGCTGCGTCCGGCAACTGCGCAAAGCCGATGAGGTACTGCTTGTCCTGGGCCGGCACGAAGCCGCCGGGCACGGCGCGGAAGAGCACGAAGGTGACGCCGAGGAGGACGACATAGACGCCCATGACCAGCGACTTGCGGGTGAGAATACCACCAACGCCGCGGCCATAGGCCTCGGAACTCGCTCCGAAGAAGCGGTTGAAGCCTCGGAAGAACCACCCGAACAATCCGTCCATGACTCGCGTCAGCCAGTCCTTAGGCGCGTGGTGGTCCTTCAGAAGAAGGGCAGCGAGCGCTGGCGAGAGCGTCAGCGAGTTGAGTGCGGAAATCACCGTCGAAATCGCGATGGTCAGCGCGAACTGGCGATAGAACTGGCCGGTGAGCCCGGTGATGAAGGCGAGCGGCACGAATACCGCGACGAGCACGAGCGCGATCGCGATGATGGGCCCGGAAACCTCCTGCATGGCGCGGTAGGTTGCCTGTACCGGCGAGAGACCCTGGGAGATGTTACGCTCGACATTCTCCACGACGACGATGGCGTCGTCGACGACGATGCCGATCGCCAGCACCAGGCCGAAGAGGCTGAGCGCGTTGATCGAAAAGCCGAAAACATACATCACCGCGAAGGTACCGACGATCGATACGGGTACCGCGACAAGCGGGATGATCGAGGCGCGCCAGGTCTGCAGGAAGACGATGACGACAATGACTACGAGCGCGATTGCTTCGAGCAGAGTATGGATGACCGACTCGATCGAGGCACGGACGAACTGCGTCGTGTCGTAGACGATCTCGTAGTCGACGCCTTCCGGCATGGTCTGCTTCAGCTCGGCCATAACCTTGTGGACGTTTTCGGATATCTCGATGGCGTTCGATCCGGGAGCCTGGAAGACGCCCATGCCGACGGCGGCCTTGTTGTCGAGAAGCGAGCGCAGCGAATAGTCCGCCGCCCCCATCTCGACGCGGGCGACATCGCCGAGCCGCGTGATCTCACCGCCCTCGCCCGATTTGACGACGATGTCGGCGAAATCTTCGGGTGTCTTGAGGCGCCCCTGGGCGTTGACGGAGAGCTGAAGATCGAGGCCCGGAACAGACGGCGAAGCGCCAATGACGCCGGCGGCGGCCTGAACGTTCTGCCCCCGGACAGCATTGGCAATGTCGCTCGCGGCCAGGCCGCGCTCGGCCGCCTTTTCGGGGTCGATCCAGACGCGCATCGAATAGTCGCCGCCGCCGAAGATCTGCACTTGCCCCACGCCGTCCACCCGCGCCAGCCGGTCCTTGACGTTGAGGACGCCGTAGTTGCGCAGATAATTGATGTCATACTGTCCGTTCGGCGAAATCAGGTGCACGACGAGCGTCAGGTCGGGCGAGCTCTTGACTGTGGTGACGCCGAGCCGACGGACCTCTTCGGGCAGGCGCGGCTCAGCCTGCGAGACGCGGTTCTGCACCAGCTGCTGGGCCTGGTCCGGATCGGTTCCGAGCTCGAACGTGACGGTCAGGGTCATCAGGCCGTCAGCGGTCGCCTGGCTCTGCATGTAGAGCATGCCCTCGACGCCGTTGATCTGCTCTTCCAGCGGTGTGGCGACGGTTTCGGCGATGACGGCCGGATTGGCGCCCGGATATTGCGCCCTGACCACGATCTGCGGCGGCACGACTTCCGGATATTCGGAAATAGGCAGACCAGTCATGCCGATCAGGCCCGCGACGAAGATGATCACGGAGAGAACGCCCGCGAAGACCGGGCGGTCGACGAAGAAGCGTGAGAAATTCATGGCATCCCCCTTGGGAAACTTCAGGCAAGCAAAAGGGCATCTGCGGCGAAGACGTTCGCCGCGAGCACCGCTGCATGCCGTTGGAAAGTCTGTCCGGCCCTGCCTCTATGATCTGGCAGGATCTGATCTATGGTTTGGCGATCGAGGCGGTTGCCTGTTCGACCGGCTGCGGGGCGACGACTACACCGGGGCGTACGCGCTGCAGGCCGTTGACGACGATGCTCTCGCCGGGCTTCAGCCCGTTCTCCACGATCCGAAGACCGTCGGCGACGGGTCCGAGGGTGACCTGGCGATACTCCACCTTGTTGTCAGCCCCGACGACCAGGACGAATTTCTTGTCCTGATCCGAACTGATGGCGCGGTCGCTGATCACCAGCTTTTCCTCCGGCTGCGGATCTCCGATCCGGATACGCACGAATTGACCCGGGATCAGGCGGCCGTCGGCATTGGCGAGTTCCGCCCGCAGCCGAATTGTGCCGGTTGCCGCGTCCACCTCGTTGTTGATGAGCTGAATGTGGCCTGTAATCGGCGTCCCCTCGTCGGCGGCCGTGCCGATCTCGACCGGGATGCGCTCGATCGCTTCGATGCTGCCGGCCGAGGCGGAAAGTTCTGCCAGCGCGGTCGCGACGACTTCCTCGCTGACGTTGAAGCTCGCATAGATGGGGTCGACCGAGACGAGCGTCGTCAGGACCGGCGAGGCGGAGCCGGCAGAGACGAGATTGCCGGCCGTCACATTGAGTCCTCCGACACGGCCTCTGATCGGCGCGCGCACTTCGGTGTAGGCTAGGTCGAGTTTGGAGGTCCGCAGGGCAGCCTTCGCAGAGCGGAGGTTGGCCTGGGCCTCGTCGTAAACGCTAAGCCTCTGGTCGACGCCGCTCTGCGGGATCGCGCTCGTGGTCACCAGCTTGCGGCCGCGTTCGAGCTCGGTTTTAGCGAGCGCGACACGCGCTTCGGCGGCGGCAACCTGCGCCTCGGCCCGCTCGACTGCAGCGGCGAAGGGCTCGGGGTCGATGGTGACCAGCAGATCTCCCTTTTCGACCAGGGCCCCTTCGCGGAAGTGAGCGCTCAGGATCGCGCCGCCGACGCGGGGACGGACCTCGACGCGCTCGATCGCTTCAAGACGGCCGGAGAAGCTCTCCCAGGTCGTGATCCGTCTCGACTCGGCCTTGGCGACGGAGACCGGAACGGCTGGAGCCGCGGCAGCGGGCGCCTCGACCGCGGCGTCCGCATGAAAGCGCTGAGGCAGTCCGAAGAAGACGGCTGCGCCGCCGCCGACGGACAAAAGAATGCTCAAACCGGCGCCCCACAGGACCCGGCGGGTTACTGTCGATGTCATGTTTTCTCCTCGCCGGTTGGGAGTCCGGCTCTATGCTTAGTGCTTTATGGCTTACTGTTTACGTGTTTACTCTTTGCCCGGCTTCTCTCCCGCCTGCTTGAAGAAGCGGGAGAAAATGTCGGATATAATTTCCTTGTGTGACGGCCAGTTTTCCTGTGCGGCGCCGGCAGGCAGCCACGAAGTGCGCCCCGGCAGGATGTGCGTTTCCACCGGAACGCCGGCCTTGCGGAGGCGCTCGGCATAGGCTTCGGCCTCATCGCGCATCGGACATTCCTCGCTGGTGATGACGAGGGCGGGAACGAGGCCGCCAAGCCGGCTGCAATGGCCCGGTGCGGCATAGGGGTGCGTCAGTCCGCTGCGTTCGCCGAGATATTGCTGCCACCCGTCTGCGATGGATTGCACTGAGCTCTGCGGGCAGAACTTGCGAAACGAAGCGGTTGCCAGGCATGGGTCCAACAGCGGCGAAAGCAGGATCTGGCCCTTGAGATCGGTCAGGAACTGGTCACGCGCCATCAGCGCCAGACCGGCCGCGATATTGCCACCCGCCTCCTCGCCGGCGACGAACAGCATCGACTTCTTGTGTGCGAATTGCGGGCAGCGGCTGCGCATGGATGAAAGCATGGCATAGGCACAGTCGAGTGCCGCAGGAAAGGGGTTCAGGCACGCGGAAGGGTATTCGGGCGAGATGACGACCGCGCCGGCTGCCGCCAGCGCATCGGCCACCTTTTCACCCGCCGCCACTGAGTCTCCGACGAACCCACCGCCGTGGAGATGCAGCACCAGCGGCGGCGGCGACAACAGCGAAGCGCCGCGGTAGACACGCGCGCGGCACGAGCCCTGGCTCGTCTGCATCGTCTCTTCCGTAAATTGCGCGTTCATCTCTCTTGTCTCCTACACGGGTGAATCCCTAGATGAGGGACAACTCGCGATGTTTGCAGCATAACATTGTCTTCTGTCTGGAATAGTCTGTGGGTTCTGATTACACTATTCGGTATTTCGAACAATTCGGTTATTGAAAATGGACCAGCTTACGGCCATGCGCGCTTTTCTTCGGGTGGTGGAGACGGGGAATTTCACCCGCGCTTCCGTCTCTCTCAATATGCCGAAGGCGACCGTCACCAATCTCATCCAGGGGCTGGAGGCGCATTTGCGGACGAAACTCCTCAACCGCACAACGAGACGCGTCCTCGTCACGCCCGATGGCGCGCTCTACTACGAGCGCGCGGCACGGTTGCTTTCCGACCTGGATGAACTCGACGGCAGCCTTTCGACCGCCCAGAGCCTGCCGAAGGGAAGACTGAGGGTCGAGACGGCGAGCGCCTTCGCCAATCTGGTCATCATCCCGGCGCTTCCCGAGTTCCACAACAAATACCCTGACATCCAGATCGATCTCGGCGTGTCCGATCGCACGATCGACTATCTTGCGGAGAATGTCGATTGCGCTATCCGCGCCGGCACCCTGACCGATCAATCGCTGATCGCCCGGCGCATCACCGAAATGCAGTTCGTCGCCTGCGCTTCCCGGGACTTTCTCGAGCGGCATCCGGTGCCGCAGCATCCTTCCGACCTCGAGAAGAATTGCTATGTCGTCGGCTACTTCCTGCCGAAAACCGGTCAGCAGATGCCGTTCCATTTCCGGCGGGGAAACGAGGAGATAGAGGTCAGTGGCCGCTATACGGTGGCCGCGAACGAGTCGACCAGCTACATCGCCGCCGCCCGGGCGGGGCTGGGGGTCATCCAGGCGCCGCTCTTCATGGTACGTGAGGACCTTCGCAACGGAACGATGCTTCCGGTTCTGCCCGACTGGCAGGTCGATCCGATGCCGGTTTATCTCGTCTATCCGCCGAACCGTCACTTGAGCAGCCGCCTGCGTGTGTTCGCCGACTGGGTTGTGAAGGTGATGGCGCAGTCGCAGAACGGCGCGTGACGACCGTTCTCAACGACCTGCGTCGCAGCGTTCGCGCGCGGGATCGAGCTCGCCGAAATGGATCTCCGCCCAGCGGCCGAGTACGATCAACGCTTCGCTCAGCCGGTACCCGACATGCGGCGGCACCGATCCCGTGTCTTGGCTCAGGCTTGCCTGCATCGCCATGATCATCGTCGCCGTCGCAGGCTTGCGGCTTCTGGAGGCTTAATCAGCCGAGGGGTTCAGGGACAATGTCCCGGCTGGGTGCTTGCCATCCGGGACAATCCCGCCTCAAGACTGACGATTCTTCGCATTATTGCGCTTGGCGCCGGATTTGAAGTCGCCGGTTTTCTGCGCCTCGGGCTTGCCCTTCTTCTTGCTCCAGGGCTTCTCGTTCGAAGGTGCATCGTTCGCGACGGAAGGCTGCTTTTCGAACTTGCGTTTCGGCTTGAAGTCTTTTTGCTCGCGCTCCGATGCGGGCGCCGGCCGTTTCTTTTCGAAATCCGGTCTGTCCTGTCGCGATCTGGAGACGTCGGGAGCGCCTGGCAGCGCTTTGACACGAATGCCCCTTTCCAGCATCCGGTCGGGGCCGATTGCGGTAAGAAGGCGTTCGGCCCCGTCGGCCGTCATCTCGACGTAGGTTTCCTCGGGCTGCATGCGGATCGCTCCGATGTCGCGTTTGCTCAGCTTGCCGTGACGGCAAAGCATCGGGATGAGCCAGCGGGGTTCGGCGTTCTGCTTGCGCCCCACCGAGAGGGAAAACCACCGGCCGTCCGCGAAATCGGCGCGGTGGGCGGGATCGCTATCGCCTGAGAAGGCCGGGCTCTCGCGACGGGCCTTCTTACGGTCGTCGTAAACGGCGACCTCGGCAAGCTCCTCTGGCGCGGAGCGGTTCGAACGGAACTGCCGTACGAAGGCAGCGGCAATCTTCTCGGCACCATAGAGGCCGATCAGTGTCTCCACGATCGCCTGTTCGTCCTCGCGCGGAGGCTCGGCGAGCGCCGGGTCGGCGGCGATCCGCTCGTCGTCGCGCAACGCCACCTCGTCGGCGGACGGGGGCTTTGCCCAGGCCGCGGTGATTCGTGCATTTTCGAGCAGCCGTTCCGCCTTGCGACGCGCATTCACCGGGACGATCAGCGCGCTCACGCCTTTCTGGCCGGCGCGGCCGGTCCGGCCGCTGCGATGCAGCAGCGTGTCGGAGTTGGTCGGCAGGTCGGCATGGATCACCAGCTCCAGGCCCGGAAGGTCGATACCGCGCGCCGCGACGTCGGTCGCGATACATACGCGGGCGCGGCCGTCGCGCATGGCCTGCAGCGCATGGGTTCGTTCGTTCTGGCTGAGTTCACCGGAGAGCGCCACGACGGAAAATCCGCGATTGTTGAAGCGCGCGGTCAGATGGTTGACCGCAGCGCGCGTCGAACAGAAGACGATCGCATTGCGCGCTTCGTAAAAGCGCAGCACGTTGATGATGGCATTCTCGCGGTCGCTCGGCGCGACGAGCAGCGCGCGGTACTCGATATCGCCGTGCTGCTTCTGTTCGGAGGTGACCCCTATGCGCACGGCATCGCGCTGGTAGTTCTTTGCAAGCGTCGCGATCGAACGCGGCACGGTGGCCGAGAACATCAGCGTGCGGCGATCCGCCGGTGCCGCCTCGAGAATGAACTCCAGATCCTCGCGGAAGCCGAGATCCAGCATCTCGTCGGCTTCATCGAGCACGACGGCTTTCAGCTCCGATATGTCGAGGGATCCCCGGCGGATGTGGTCGCAGAGCCGCCCCGGCGTGCCGACGACGATATGGGCGCCGCGATCGAGCATGCGCCGCTCGCTGCGCATGTCCATGCCGCCCACGCAGGAGGCGATGGTGGCTCCGGCAATCTCGTAGAGCCATTCAAGCTCGCGCTTGACCTGCAGCGCCAGTTCGCGCGTCGGCGCGATCACGAGTGCAAGCGGAGCGCCCGGCTGCGCGAATTGTCTTGCCGAACCGATGAGTGTGGGCGCCAGCGCCAGGCCGAAGGCCACCGTCTTGCCGGAACCGGTCTGGGCCGAAACCAGCGCGTCGGCGGTGCCCAGCGCCGGGTCCAGCATGGCCTGCTGAACCGGTGTCAGCGTTTCGTAACCGCGTTTTGCCAACGCCTCGGCGATCGCTGGTGCGATCCCTGCTAGTTCTGTCATGTCTCTTCTTTCGGATTTCGGTCGTCGCCGGCGGAAGAGCGAACCTTGGTGCAGGTTGTCATCAGGCGTCGATTGCCGCGGCCAACGTGGTCGCGGCCCTGTTCAGTTGCCGCGCTACATACTTGGTGAGCAGGCAAATGTACAGGGCGGAATCAATTGCCGGCCGGAGCGTTGCGCCGGCTCCCGTATTCGTTCGCCCGGTTCGCGCCAGGCCAGAGGCAGAGACCTATGAAAACGATCGGGCTCAGAACCGGGATGAAGAGGCAGAGCGCCAGCGGCCCGGGATAACCGATGTCGTGCAGGCGCTTGATTGCCAGCATGGCGATGGAGACGGTTGAAAGTACGCCGGAAACGATCAGCGCCAGCGTCCAGAGGGCGAGCGCCGTATCGTCCCCCTCGTCCTTCATCATCTGCACCAGAAAAATGGAGCCGACGGCGAACCAGAACAGCCAGGCAAGGAAAAAGGGGAGGCGGCCGATACGGCCGGAGGGGCTGAAGAACAGCCACGTCATGCTCGGCTGACGCCCCTCCTTGGCCATAGTCAGTCCCGGAGCAGTTCGTTGATGCCGGTCTTGGAGCGGGTCTTCTCGTCGACCCGTTTGACGATGACGGCGCAATAGAGGTTCGGAGCCGGCTGGCCGTTGCCCATGGCGGAACCGGAGGGCATGGAGCCTGCCACGACGACGGAATAGGGCGGCACCTCGCCGTACATCACCTCACCCGTCGCCCGGTCGACGATCTTCGTCGACTTGCCGATGAAGACGCCCATGCCGAGCACCGAACCCTCGCGCACGATGCAGCCCTCGACCACCTCGGAGCGCGCACCGATGAAGCAATTGTCCTCGATGATGGTCGGACCGGCCTGCATCGGCTCAAGCACGCCGCCGATGCCGACGCCGCCCGAAAGATGCACGTTCTTGCCGATCTGTGCGCAGGAGCCGACGGTCGCCCAGGTGTCGACCATCGTTCCCTCGCCGACATAGGCGCCGAGATTGACGAAGGAGGGCATTAGGACCGCATTCGGCGCGATATAGGCCGAGCGGCGGACAACGCAGTTCGGAACGGCGCGGAACCCGGCCTTCTCGAACTCGTTGACGCTCCAGCCGTCGAACTTGGAGGCAACCTTGTCCCACCAGACGGCTTCGCCCGGCCCGCCTCTGACGAGTTCCATCGGATTGAGACGAAAGGAGAGGAGTACCGCCTTCTTGAGCCACTGGTTGACGGTCCAGGTCCCGTCCGCAGCGCGTTCGGCGACACGTACCTTGCCGCTGTCGAGCAGGTTCAGTGCCGCTTCCACGGCATCGCGAACCGCGCCGCGGGTGCCGGTATTGACGGCATCGCGATTTTCGAAGGCGGTCTCGATCGTCTGCGACAGGGAGGCGAGGTCGTGGTTCGTCATCGGAATTCCTTGAGTTCGGCGGTTTGTGCTGCAAGCTCTACTGCATAATTCCCGGAATCGGAACCGGCTTCGCCGGATTTTGCAGCGATTCGGGGCGGCATGGTTTTTCGGCTCACGCTTGCTAACGGGGCTTGGTCGGCTAATGGGACTTGGCAAGTCTCGGCAATTCCGGCAGTAGGAACCGGACTGTGGTCGAGAATGGAACGAAAGCACGCGTCCGGACGAGGTCTCCGGTGTTCGAAACGCGACGGGAAGCGAAGTATGGCACGCATGAAGAAGCGCACTTTGCGGCGCAAGGATGGGGTCTGGGACCCGCTCGCAGACAGCTCGCAGAGCAAACAACGCGCATCGGGCGTGCCGTTGACGCCGCAGTCGGCGTCCCCGACCTATCGTCTCGCCTATGTCGACGATGACTTCCTGTGCCGCGAGGAACTCAGGCCGGTCCGCCTGCAGCTCGAGCTCCTCAAGACCGAGATGATGCTCGAGGAGCGCGGCATAAACTCAACCGTGGTGATGTTCGGCGGCGCCCGCATTCCGGAACCCGGCGGCGAGGCCTGGGCGGCCAAGAACGACATCCAGCGCAAGAATCTCGAGGCCGCTTCGATCTATTATGATGAGGCGCGCAAGTTCGCGCGGCTGTGCTCGGAACAGTCCGCAAAGCTGGACTACAAGGAATATGTGGTCGTCACCGGTGGCGGCCCCGGCGTCATGGAGGCGGGCAATCGCGGAGCGGCAGACGTAGGCGCTCCCTCAATCGGCCTCAACATCGTGCTCCCGCACGAGCAGGCGCCGAACCAGTTCGTCACGCCGGAACTGTCCTTCAACTTCCACTATTTCGCCATCCGCAAGATGCATTTCCTGTTGCGGGCCAAGGCGGTGACGGTATTTCCCGGCGGCTTCGGCACGCTCGATGAGCTTTTCGAGACCATGACGCTGATGCAGACCGGCCGCCTTGCCCTGGTGCCACTCATCCTCTTCGGCGAAAAGTTCTGGCGCAGCATCATCAATTTCAAGGCACTGGCCGAATTCGGCACCATCGCGCCCGACGACATCGACCTTTTGCATTTCGTCGAGACCGCCGAAGAGGCCTGGGACATCATCGCCGCCTTTTACGAGAAAGTCGATCCCAAGTCGGTGCCGATGGCCTCCGGGCGGCGGTAACTACACGGCCGGGACCACGCAGCGCAGGAAAGCGGCGAGATCCTCCGTGACATAGTCGATCTGATCGTCGGCGTCGCTCGAGGTCTCCCAGGCCTCGGCGAACTCGTATTCGAGATTGCGCGGTACGAGCAGCACCGTTTTCATGCCGAGCGCCTTCGGGACCACCAGGTTGCGCGGCAGATCCTCGAACATGGCCGCGTTCTGCGTATCGATGCGGTGAAGGCCCATGAATTTGTCGTAGGTGTCGCCGGCAGGCTTCGGTATGAAACCGGCCGCGACGATGTCGAAAATGTCGTCGAAGTGCTCGAGGATACCGAGTGCCCTTGCCGTCATCTCCGCATGGGCGACGCTGCCATTGGTGAAGATGAACTTGCGTCCGGGTAAAGCCCTGATCGCCTCGCCGAGCGCCGGGTCGGCCGGCACGACGCTGTAATCGATGGCGTGGGCTCTTTCGAGAAAATCGTTCGGGTCGATGCCGTGGTGGAGCATCAGGCCCTGCAGCGTGGTGCCGTGGTCGCGGTAGTAGTCCTTCTGAAGCTTCTTCGCTTCCGCCGGTTCAAGCGACAGGAGTTCGGCGACATAGGCCGTCATGTTGCGGTCGATCTGCGAGAACAGATTGACGTGATGCGGATAGAGCGTGTTGTCGAGGTCGAAGATCCAGTCGGTGACGTGGGCGAATTCGGCACGGGTCGGCTGACGGTCGAGCTTTTTCATGGCCGGCTTTATGACACGGTGAGGCTTGCGAAGCAAAACGGTTTGTCGAACTCTGCCTCGATAGGCGATGGATTGTTTCCCGCTTGCATGTTAGAGCGTCGCACTGTTTCGCTCGAACGCTGAAAAAATCAACTAACCTCTTGAACTGCAAGCGCTTCCGGACGGAAGGTCGTTACACGTTTTCCTGGGAGTACTTTAGCAGGTAAATATGGAAACCTGGGTTCTCATCACCGTCGCAGCGGCCTTCCTTCAAAATGTCCGCTCCTCCATGCAGAAGCACTTGAAAGGGGTCATGGGCACCACCGGCGCGACATTCGTCCGCTTTGGTTTCGGCCTGCCTTTCGCACTTCTTTACCTCGTTCTGCTCTGGCGTGTCGGGGGGCACCAGCTGCCCGTGCCGAACGGCACATTCTATCTCTGGGCGGTGGTCGGAGGTTTGGCGCAGATCGCGGCGACTTTCCTGCTCCTGCATCTCTTCTCCTTCCGCAACTTCGCGGTCGGGACCGCCTATTCCCGGACCGAACCCGCCCAGGCGGCGCTCTTCGGGTTGATTTTCCTCGGTGAAAAGGCGAGCCAGGGAGCGCTGATTGCGATCGCCATTTCAGTCGTCGGCGTTATGCTGATCTCCGTCGCGCGGACGACGCTCAGCGCGCGCTCCCTGGTGACCTCCGTTCTCAGCCCTACGGCCGGGATCGGCTTGCTCTCCGGTACTTTCTTCGGGCTCTCAGCCGTTTCCTATCGTTCGGCCTCGCTTGCACTGGAGCCAAGTCTGCCTCAGCCGGACTATCTGATCCAGGCGAGCTTCACGCTCGGCTTCGTCATCCTGCTGCAGACGATCATCATGCTCATCTGGATCGTCGCGCGCGAACGCGACGAACTGAAACGCATAGGCGCCGCCTGGAAGCCGGCTTTCGTCGTAGGCTTCGTCGGCGCGTCCGCTTCCTTCGGCTGGTTCGCAGCGATGACTTTGCAGCAGGCGGCGATCGTAAAGGTGGTTGCACAGGTGGAGATGATCTTCACCTTCGCCTCGTCTTTCTTCATCTTCCGGGAATGGATCAACCGGCTCGAACTCTTCGGCTGCCTGCTGATCGTGCTCGGCGTGGTCATGCTGCTCGTGATATGAATCACCGGCGCGGTTGCACGAAATAGATGCCCGAATTTCGGCGGACGTCGCGCCTGACGGATGCTACAAAGCAATATGCTTTTCGATCTTCCGAATGATGATATCCTTTACGATGCGCTGCTGGCCCGCAGCTCCGATTATGAGGGCCAGGCCTTCGTCTGCGTCAAAAGCACCGGCATCTTCTGCCGGCTCTCATGTCCCGCGCGCAAGCCGAAGCGGGAAAACAGCATTTTCTTCGACAGTGTGTCCGCCTGCGTCAATTCCGGCTTCCGGCCGTGCCAACGCTGCCGACCGCTGGAGCAGGTGTCCGGTAAGGATCCGCTGGTCAAAGACCTCCTGCGACTGCTCGACAGCCGTCCGGATCATCGCTGGACCGAGGGCGATCTCGTTCGGCGCGGCTTCGATCCCTCCACCGTGCGGCGCGCCTTCAAGCGCAGCCTTGGCGTTACCTTTCTCGATCTCGCCCGGCAGCGGCGAATGGGTGAGGCCGCGCGCCAGCTCTCCCTCGGCTCCAGCGTCATCGAGGCGCAGATCGACGCGGGCTACGAGTCTCCGAGCGGTTTCCGCACCGCCTTCGCGCGGCTGGTCGGAGAGGCTCCTGCGAAATCGCAGGGCCGCGTGCTGCTGTTTGCCGACTGGGTAGAGACGCCGCTCGGTCCGATGGTGGCCGTTGCCGACCGGACGCATCTTCATCTGATCGAGTTTCATGACCGCCGCGCGCTTCCCGCGGAAATGGAAAAGCTCAAGCGCAAGACGCTCTCGGCGGTGGTGCGCGGTAGAACGCCCCCCATCGACCAGGCGGAGCGTGAGCTCAAGAATTATTTCGCCGGTCGCTCTGCCGATTTTCGCACGCCCCTTGCGATGGACGGCAGTGCTTTCGAGCGCCAGGTATGGGCAGAACTGGTGGCGATACCCGCAGGGGAGACGCGATCCTACAGCGACATCGCGCGGAAAATCGCCAGCCATCAGGCGGTCCGGGCCGTTGCCAGGGCCAATGGCGCCAACTGCTTTGCAATTCTCGTGCCTTGCCACCGCTGCGTCGGTGCGGACGGATCTTTGACGGGCTATGGCGGTGGGCTGCAGCGCAAGCGATGGCTGCTGCGCCACGAGGGCAGAATGCATCCTGCGGAGCTGTTCAAAGGTTGGGACGGGGAGGAGCCGGTGCAGGCCGGCGCTCTTTCGGTTTGACAGGATCGATGAACGCATTGGATTGGGAGAAGACACGATGAGCCAGGAAGAAAATGCGCTTGCCTTCGAGGCACTGCACCGGAAAGGCGATCCGGTGATTCTGTACAACATCTGGGATGCGGGCAGCGCCCGCTGCGTGGCAGAGGCCGGCGCCAAGGCGCTTGCCACCGGGAGCTGGTCGGTCGCTGCGGCACACGGCTATACGGACGGGCAGAAGCTGCCGCTGCCTCTGCTGCTCGAGACCGTGCGCGAGATCGTCGCGGCAACCGGCCTCCCGCTCTCGGTGGATTTCGAGGGTGCCTATTCGGAGGATCCGGCTCAGGCTGCGGCGAACGTCGCGCAAATTATGGATGCGGGGTGCATCGGGATCAATTTCGAGGACCAGGTGATAGGAAAGGGCGGTGTCCATCCGATCGACGGGCAGGCGGCTCGCGTCCGCGCAATCCGCGAAATGGCCGAGCGACGGGGCGTTCGGTTGTTTATCAACGCTCGCACCGACCTCTTCCTGCAAGAGGGTGATGCGGAGCGCCACACGGCACTGATGGAGGACGCGATTGCCCGCGCCGAAGCCTATGCCGATGCGGGCGCGAGTGGTTTCTTCGCGCCGGGGCTCGCCGATGAGACCCTCATCGCCAGGCTTTGCGCGGCTTCGCCTTTGCCTGTCAACGTGATGATGAAGCCGGGAGCGCCGGATATCGCCAGGCTTTCCGCTGCCGGCGTGGGGAGAGTGAGCTATGGACCGTTCCCTTATCGGGGCATGATGGCTTGGCTGCGCGGCGAGGCCGAGAAAGTCTATGCGAGCGCGGGGAAGTAGCGAAGGGCGGGATAGGGTGCGCTGATGTACAAGAGATTCGCTCCTCTCCTCGGGTTGAACCCGAGGAGAGGAGCGAAATGACGCGAATTAAGGCGCGCCTCACGGCACGATGAGTGTGCCCGCACCGTGCTCGGTGAAAATTTCGAGCAGTACTGCATGTGCCGTCTTGCCGTTGAGGATGACGACGCCCTGCACGCCGGCCCCGATGGCCTCGATGCAGGTCTCCACCTTCGGGATCATGCCGCCCGATATGGTACCGTCGGCAATCAGCGCCCGTGCCTCTGCGACAGAGAGCTGCTTGATGAGCTCGCCCTTCTTGTTCAGGACGCCGGGGACATCGGTCAGGAAGAGGAGGCGCGTCGCGTTGAGTGCGCCGGCGATCGCGCCGGCAAAGGTGTCGGCGTTGATGTTGTAGGTGTGGCCGTCCCGGCCCGGCGCGACCGGAGCGATCACGGGTATCATCTCGGAGCGGGCAAGCAGATCGAGAAGCGTGCGGTCCACCTCGACCACATCTCCGACGAAGCCGAGGTCGAGTACGCGCTCGATATTGGAATCCGGGTCGCGGATCGTCTTCTTCGCCTTTTCCGCAAAGACCATGTTGCCGTCCTTGCCGCAAAGGCCGATCGCCCATTCGCCGGTCTGATTGATCAGCGCGACGATCTCCTTGTTGATCGATCCGGCAAGCACCATCTCCACGATCTCGACCGTCTTCTCGTCAGTGACGCGGAGCCCGCCTTCGAACTTTGATTCGATGCCCATCTTGTTGAGCATGGCGCCGATCTGAGGGCCGCCTCCATGCACGACGATCGGATTGACGCCGGACTGTTTCAGAAGCGCGACATCGCTTGCAAAAGCGCGCCCGAGCTCGGCATTTCCCATGGCGTGGCCGCCATATTTGACGACGATCGTCTTGTTCTCGTAGCGCTGCATATAAGGCAGTGCCTGGGCGAGCAGACGGGCCTGGATTTCACTTTCTGATGCGGACATGGCGGATCCTCGAAATTATCGGCTGCTGTTTAGCGCAACTTTCCGGCGGATGGAATGATCCGGCCGCAACATAAAGCCATTGTGACGGCGGTCGCCTGCTGTGCGAAGGGTGGTGCCGCATAGCCGATAAGCCGATTGACGAGCCCCGTAATTTGGCTGATCCTGCGTTGAGCCGGAATGTCATAGGTGCGGGGAAGCTTACGCGCGTTCGGCGGAATACGCGCCGCCGCATGCTCGAAAATGAGCTGCGGGGTGCGGAACGAGATGATTGCGTTTCCGTTAATTGCGATGCGGATGCGTTGACGCGCGCTGCGGTTCCAGGACCATCGTGATCTGAGAGAGTGCAGGGATCCATGACGACGCAGAAGCCCGAAAGCGGGGATTCCCGCCGCGACGAGGTGATCGCGGGGGAGTACGTGCTCGGCGTCCTGTCGGCCGAGGATCGCCGCAAGGCCGAAGCGCGCATGGCAACGGACCGCAATTTCGCGGCCATGGTCGCTCGATGGCAAAACAATCTTGCTGCCTTCGGCGACCCCTATGAAACGGTCGCGCCACGGCGCCGATACGGTGGCTCAGTCGGGCGCGGAGCCTTCGAAGAACGCCGAGGGGCGCACGACCAACGCGGTGTCTGGGGCTCGCTTGCTCTCTGGCGCAGCCTCGCCCTCGCATCGCTTTCGGCAATCGTCGTAATGGCCGGCGCGATGGCCGGACTTTTCAGCAGCCGCCCAGGCGGCACTCCGCTTGTGGCAAACCTCGAATCGTCTGGCGGCCCGGTCAACCTGGTCCTGCACTTCGAACCGGATACGGGACGCCTGTGGCTGTCGCCGACCGCCGCGGTAAGAGACAGATCGCTCGAACTCTGGCTGACCAAGGGCGACGATGCACCCGTCTCGCTCGGCGTGCTGCTGCCCCCGAGTGAAGGCGCAACCGTGCTCGAGCCGCGATTGCGTGGCCGAATAGCCCCGGGGTCCAGGCTTTTCGTAAGCGTCGAACCACGGGGAGGATCGCCGAAAGGCGCGCCTACCGGAGCGGTCATCGCGCAAGGCATGGCGCGCGTCTTCTGAGCCGAGATCACGGTGCGTTGGAGCAGCGGGGATGCGATTGGAACCGCACGCGATTGTCATCCCGCTCCAGGGCTGCCCCTTGCCGCGCCGCGCAGCCTTCAGAACGTCCCCGCCTGCGGCGATGGTGTCTGCGCTTGTGAGAGCGCTGCCTGAAGCCTCTGCTCCTGTTCCGGAGAGAGCGACGTCTTCAGCACGCGGCCGCGAAGGCCCGAAAACTCGGCGAGCACCTTTTCGGGCTGCACCTTGCGCACCAGAACGAAGAGCGCCGAAGAACCGTTCGGGATGGTGTTGCCGAGCGACTTGATGAATTCGTCGTCTATGCCGTAGTCGGCAAGCGACCCGGAAAGCGCGCCGGCACCTGCTCCGAGAGCGCCGCCGATGGCAAAACCGGCGATCGGATTGAGGAAGAGCAATCCGACGAGCCCGCCCCAGAGCGAGCCGGACAGAAGACCGGAAGTGGCGCCGACGGCGGTGAGGTTCAGGCTCTGCTTCAGGTGCACCTTTCCTTCTGCGTCGCGCACGACGACCACCGCATCTTCGAGGTCGATCAGATACTCCTTCCGCAGGCTGTTGAGCTTCAAGAGGACCTTGTCGGCCTCATCCGTCGAATCGAATCCCACTACAATCAAATCGGACATGTCTCTCTCCTGATCTTCGGGCAGACAATCTGACGCCGCGAAGCAGAGAGATAGAGCGATTTTCATGTCGGGGTAGTGACGCGGGTCAGCACGCGCGCTGAAAGCCGCTCGATATAGCCGGTGTGGCTGTCGTGATGTCGTGTCAGCGCGCCACGGCAAGCTCGATCGCCGCGCGGAGCTCCTCGATGCCTTCGCCCTTTTCCGACGATGTAGATAGCACCTCGGGAAAAGCGGCCGGCCGCTTCCTGATCTTCTCGAGCGTTTCGGCGAGCAGCCTCGGCACGCCGGCAGCCTTGATCTTGTCCGTCTTGGTCAGCACGATCTGGTAGGACACCGCCGCCTTGTCGAGGAGAGCCAGCACCTCCTCGTCGTTCTTCTTGATACCGTGACGTGCGTCGATCAGCACATAGACGCGCTTCAGCGTGGAACGTCCGCGCAGATAGTCGAACACCAGCTTTGTCCAGGCATCGACCTGTTCCTTGGGCGCCTGGGCATAGCCGTAGCCCGGCATATCCACAAGCGCCATCGGCGGCAGGTCGTCGGCTTCTCCCGAATAACCGTCCGGCACGAAATAGTTGAGTTCCTGAGTGCGGCCCGGCGTGTTCGATGTGCGTGCAAGGCCTTTATGGCCCACGAGTGCGTTGATCAGGGACGACTTGCCGACGTTGGAGCGGCCGGCAAAGGCGATCTCCGTCGGCCCTTCCGGCGGCAGGAACTTCATCGAGGGCACGCCGCGGATGAAGATCCAAGGCCGGCCGAAGACGCTTGCGGCATTCTGGTTGTTCGTCGCGGACATGATCTGGCGTACCTCTTTGCCTCGCCGGCATCCGGCTTTTAGGGTGGCTTGTCAAGCTTTAGAGAGCTTGTCGGCCGGGTGACGAGGATCTAAAAGAAAAGCCCCGGAACGCATCGCTCCGAGGCTCCATGCGAGCGTATCTGCCGGCTATTCCGCCGGTTTCGGTTTCTTCGAGAACAGCGACTTCAGATTGTCGAAGAGTTCGACCTTCACGCCCTGACGCTTCATAATGATGCCCTGCTGCAGGATCGAGAGCGTGTTGTTCCACGCCCAGTAGATCACCAGACCGGCGGGGAACGACGCCAGCATGAAGGTAAAGACCACCGGCATCCAGGTGAACAGCATCGCCTGGGTCGGGTCCGGCGGGGTCGGGTTCATGCGCATCTGCAGGAACATGGTGACGCCCATGACGATCGGCCAAATGCCGAGGTGCAGGAATGCCGGTCCCTCGAATGGCAGAAGACCGAAAAGATTGATAATCGTCGTCGGATCCGGGGCGGAGAGATCCTGGATCCAGCCGAAGAACGGTGCATGCCGCATCTCGATGGTGACGTAGATCACCTTGTAGAGCGCGAAGAAAACGGGGATCTGGATGAGGATAGGCCAGCAGCCCGCCAGAGGGTTGATCTTTTCTTCCTTGTAGAGCTGCATCATCGCCTGCTGCAGACCCATGCGGTCGTCGCCGAACTTCTTCTTCAGTTCCTCCATCTTCGGCTGAACCTTCTTCATGTTCGCCATCGAAGCGTACTGCTTGTTGGCGAGCGGGAAGAAGATGAGCTTCACCACAATGGTGGTGATCAGGATGGCGATGCCGAAATTGCCGAAGAGACGGAAGAAGAAATCCATCATTTTGAACATCGGCTTGGTGATGAAGTAGAACCAGCCCCAGTCGATCAGCTTGTCGAAATTGGGGATGGAATAGGTCAATTCGTAATTGTCGACGACCGGAACTTCCTTGGCGCCGGCGAAGATGAGGTTCTTCACCTCTGCCGATTGACCAGGCGCAACCGTGACGGCATCGCTCTTATAGTCGCTCTGGTAGCGCGGGCGGCCGTCGGCAAAATGCGAGAAGCGGATGTCGAAGGGTGTGTCCTGCGGAGGGACGATGGTCGCCGCCCAGTATTTGTCGGTGATGCCCAGCCACCCGCCGGTCGACTTGCCCGGTTCGACCGGCTCCTCGTCCTCGACGTCGGAGTAGCCGACTTCCTGGAGGCCATGCTCTCCCGCGACTCCGACAAAGCCTTCGTGGAGCACGTAGATGCTCGGTGTGCTCGGCTTGTTGAAGCGCGTGACGCGGCCATAGGAGGAAAGCGAAACCGCGGCGGCGGCGTCGTTCTTGATGCTGTCGACCACTTCGAACATGTAGCGGTCGTCAACCGAGATGGTCCGGGTAAAGGTAATGCCCTTGTCGTTCGTGTAGCTCAGCGTCACCGGCGTCGAGGGCGTAAGCTTGTCGCCGCCCGAAAGCGTCCAAACCGTTTGAGGGCCCGGAACCGACCCGGTCGCATCCGACCCGATATACCCGATTTCGGTGAAATAGCCGTCGGCGGTCTCCGCCGGGCTGAAGAGCGTGATGACAGGGCTCTTCGGATCCACCGTTTCGCGGTAGCCCTTGAGCTTCAGGTCGTCGAAGCGTGCGCCGGTCAGGTTGATGGAGCCGGAAAGCGCCGGCGTGTCGATCGCTACGCGGGCCGACTTGCCGATCGCCTGATCGCGGCTTTCGGCGGCGCTCGGGATTGCCCCGCCGGGCAAGGCTTGTCCCGGTGCAGCCTGTCCGGGTGCCGCCTGCTGCGTACCCGGTTGCGACTGGGCCTGCTGGGCTTTTTCCGCGGCAATGCGGTCCTTCTCCATCTTCGGGCTGACATAGAAGAACTGCCAGGCGATGAGGATCAGCACAGAAAGGGCGATCGCCACGAAATAATTGCGGTTGTTTTCCATCATGATTTCCTGGAACCGGCCGGTGGCCGCTTCTGTTTCGGCTTGTTTTCGATGCGATCCCGAAGCGCCCGAGTCAATGCGTCGAATGGGGCATTCAGGAGATCGCGCCGGGCGACAATCACATAGTCGTGTCCGGGTTTCATTGCAAACCCGGCCGAAAGCCGCACCGCTTCCTTGAGTCGTCGGCGCATCCGATTTCGCTCGACGGCATTGCCGTGCTTCTTGGTAACGGTGAAGCCCACGCGGGCTTCACCCTCCGGATCGTTCCGGTCAAGAACCTCGAGAAGAAATAACGGCCCTCTGCGGCTTTCGCCAGCCCGGACCGCCAAAAACTGCGGACGGCTTTTCAGCCGCCCGACAGCTATCTTGTCTTTATCTGTCGTCATTTGCCCGGACATAAGGTTTCGGGCAGATCCGGCTTACGCCGAAAGACGCTTGCGGCCACGAGCCCGGCGGGCTGTCAGGACCTTGCGCCCACCCTTGGTGGACATACGTGCACGGAAGCCGTGACGGCGCTTGCGAACAAGCTTGGACGGTTGGTAGGTACGCTTCATTTATTTAATACCGCGGTGTGCGGCCCTTCTTGGGTTTGCATGACTTGCAAGAGCGTTTACGCGCCGGGCATGGCTCCGCCGACGGGCGGATCGACCGGACGTGCGCGGCTTATAGGTATAAATGTCCGGCCGAGTCAATTCCCGAGTGCCGGCGACATGCTCACCGTCGCCAGCCCCCGACGAAGAACACCCCTAAAAATAGGCTGCCTGATGGATGTTTTGTTAACCGTGCGCATTTTAGCATTTACTCAGTTGCGTGCAGGCCGTGAGTTGTTCCCGTCTGGGGCGAGTGGGCGGCTGGGGGACAGGAACAGGACATGAAAATACGCGGAAAAATTAACTTGATCGTCGGCATCATGAGTCTGCTGGCGATAGCGATCACCGGTATGTCGTTGCTTATCGTGAGCGAGTACAACCAGCGGCTCGGTGAATACCAGAACGCTTCCGACCGGGCCTTCAAAGGCGAGCGGCTCAATCGTCTCGTAACGGCCGTGGTCATGGAGGCGCGGGGCATCTATGCGGCGCCGACGGTTGAAAAGGCAAAGCCATTTGCCGAGGGAATTCTCAAAAATCTCGGCAAGATAGATACGCTGCTGGAGGAGTGGCGGCCGCTGGTGCCGGCCGACGTCCTGCCCGCCTTCGATACCCTCGTAAAGCGCGCGGAGGAATTCAAGGTGTTCCGAAGTGAGACGGCGCGCCTGGGCACGGAAGTTGCGCCGCAGGCGGCCAACGAGCAGGGCAACAATGAAGCCAATCGGGCCAACCGCAAGGCTTTTCAAGCTGAGATCGACGTCGTCGTGGACGCGAACCTTGCCTTGCTTCAGACGATTACCGCCGACATCGCCGAATACAAGCGCTCGATCGTGCTGATCGTGCTTGCAACCGCAGCTCTTGGCATGCTGGCCGGGATCGGCGCTGCCTTCTACATTGCGACCAATCACCTCAGCCGCCCGATTCTCGATCTGACGGCCAAGATGAAGGTGCTTGCCGGCGGTGACCTCACGGCGGATGTGCCCTTCGCCGGGCGCAAGGACGAGATCGGCGATATGGCGGCAGCGGTCGAAGTCTTCAAACAGAACAGCCTTGCCGTTCGAGAGCTCAACGCCCAGGAAGAAGTCCTGCGTGGAAAGAGCGCGGACCTGCAGTCGAGCATCGCCACGGTCGTCGCGGCGGCTGCGGCGGGCGATTTCACCCAGCGCATCAGCAAGGACTATGACAACGACGATCTCAACCGTTTTGCGGCAAGCGTCAACGAACTGGTCAACAGTGTCGATACCGGTATTGCCGAGACCCGAAGGGTCATTGCGAGCCTGGCAACGGGCGACCTAACGCAGAGCATGAAGGGTCAGTTCCACGGCGCATTCGCGGAGCTGCAGACGAACGTCAACGACACCTTGCAGACGCTTCAGAAGACGCTCCGCGAGGTCCGCACGACGACGGACTCGATCAATGGAAACTCTACCGAGCTGCGCAGTGCTGCCGACGACCTTTCCAAGCGGACGGAACAGCAGGCCGCGGCGCTTGAGGAAACCTCGGCAGCGCTCGACCAGATAACCGCCGCAGTCCGCAATTCGACCGAACGGGCTCATGAGGCGACCGTGATGGTTACGGAGGCGAAGGACAGTGCTGCGCAGTCGGCATCGGTCGTCCGCAATGCCATCGATGCCATGGGCCGGATCGAACAGGCTTCGAGCGAGATCGGCCAGATTACCAACGTCATCGACGAAATTGCCTTCCAGACCAACCTGCTGGCCCTGAACGCAGGCGTCGAGGCGGCTCGCGCCGGAGATGCCGGCAAGGGTTTCGCCGTCGTCGCCCAGGAGGTCCGTGAACTCGCCCAGCGTGCCGCCAGCGCCGCCAAGGATATCAAATCGCTGATTTCCAAGTCCGGTGACGAGGTGTCAACCGGCGTCAAGCTCGTACAGGCAACGGGAGCGGCGCTCGGCCAGATCGAGACGCGCGTCCTCAAGATCAACGATCACATCCATTCGATCGCGACGGCCGCGCGTGAGCAATCGACGGGCCTTGGCGAAGTCAGCACTGCCGTCAACCAGATGGATCAGGTCACCCAGCGCAATGCCGCCATGGTGGAAGAGGCGAATGCTGCCACGCATAAGCTATCCGCTGAAGCTGACAACCTTGCCAACCTTATCGCCTATTTCAAGATCGAGCGCGACCCGGTGCGTACGATCACGCCGGCAAGGGAAACGAACCGCCCCGTTGCATCGCCCGCCCGCCGTATGATGGGGTCGGTCGCGCGCGCTTTCGGCAACGGTTCCGCCGCGGTCGCCCGTGATGATTGGGAGGAATTCTGAACGGCTCGGAGCTCAACCAGGAAAGTGCACTCACTATTCTTCATCCCGCTCCGGCTGTGATCCCCTCGGGTATCGGCATAGGGCTTCTCGCGGCGGCCGGACAGTCGCCGCGAGGAACTTTCGGGGCGGGAATTTCCCGGCGTGCGCGTGCCGCGGTTTTGTCACGTTATCGTGAATTGGGGCCGCGGCGTGGTCACGCCGACTTTTGCGGACGCGACCATTCTTTATTGGTTCCGAATATGAAATCCTTCTAACTCAAGGGGTCATCTCACCGGAAGCGAATCGCATGAGTCATGGTGTCAGCAACGGGACGGAAGAACGTCCGGCTCCGAAATCCCGGAAGAGCCGGGGGGCTCCCACACCCGGTCCGCGCCGTTCCCCCTTGCGGTTCGTGCCCCTTGCCATCCTCCTGGCCGGTGGCGTCCTGGCATATGCACTTGGTCTGCAGGACTATGTCTCGCTTTCCGCGCTCGTCGACCAGCGCGATGCACTTGCCGCCCAGGTCGCCGCCCATCCGATCCAGTCGGCTCTCGTCTTCTTCGCGGTCTATGCCGCGGTCGTCGTCTTCTCCATTCCGGCGGCATCAGTGCTGACGATCTTCGCAGGCTTCCTCTTCGGCTGGCTTGCCGGTGCGGCCGTTGCGGTTCTTGCGGCCACGCTCGGTGCGTGCCTGTTGTTCCTCGCCGCGCGCGGCGCCTTCAGGGATGTCCTCAGGCGCCGCGCAGGCGGTTTCCTGGAGCGGTTCGCCGTAGGATTTCGGGATAACGCCTTCCTCTATCTCCTGGTTCTGCGGCTGGCACCGGTCTTCCCGTTTTTCGTGATCAACATCGCGCCCGCCTTTTTCGATGTGAAACTGCGCACCTTCGCGACCGCTACGCTGATCGGCATCGTGCCCGGCACTCTCGCCTATGCCTGGCTCGGCTGCGGCCTCGGCGACGTGCTCGCCATGGCGGCTGCAAGCGGGCGTTCGCTCGCCCTTTCCGATTTCGTCACCAGGGACGTATCGCTGGCGCTCATCGCCCTTGCGCTGATTGCTACATTGCCCCTGGCATTCAGGCTTATACAGTCGCGCCGCAAAGAAGCGTGACGGAGATACGGATAGGGTAGAGGGCGTGGTGAAACAATTGACACCGGACATCTGCGTAATTGGCGGCGGTGCAGCCGGGCTCACGGTAGCCGCCGGAGCTGCCGCCTTCGGCGTGCCCGTCGTGCTGGTGGAAAAGGGGCCGATGGGCGGCGACTGCCTGAATCACGGCTGCGTGCCTTCGAAGGCTCTGATCGCGGCGTCAAGGCATGCGCATTCCATCAGGGTTGCAGCGGAATTCGGCATCGCCGCAGCAGGGCCCGTCATCGATCAGGAACGCCTGACGGCGCGCATCCAGTCCGTCATAGTCGGCATTGCACCGCATGATTCCGTCGAGCGCTTCACGAGCCTCGGGGTCGAGGTCATCAAGGATGAGGCTTGCTTCGTCGATAACCGCACCATCGCTGCCGGTGACCGCCTCATCCGCGCCCGGCGTTTCGTGATCGCTACCGGCTCATCGCCGGCAATTCCCCCGATCCCGGGGCTGGCGGAGACGCCGTTCCTCACCAATGAAACGCTCTTCAGTCTGAAACGCCTGCCGCGCCATCTTGTCGTCATCGGCGGGGGGCCGGTCGGACTCGAAATGGCTGGGGCTCACCGCCGCCTGGGCGTCGAGGTGACGGTCGTGGACAAGACGGAGGCCCTGTCCGGGCAGGATCCGGAACTGGCGGCGATTGTGCTCGACGGGCTGAGAGCGGAAGGCGTGCACCTCCATGAACGCACGGCGATCCACGCGGTCGAACGGACGGAGCGTGGTATCCGGCTGCGGTGCGAAAACGGGAACGGTCCTTTCGGGATCGAAGGAAGCGATCTGCTGGTGGCCGCCGGCCGCGCGCCCGTTCATGCATCTCTCGGTCTCGATGCGGCAGGGATCAGACACGATCCGAAGCGTATCGAGGTCGGTCCGAATCTAAGGACCAGCAACCGCCGGGTCTATGCGATCGGCGATGCGGCGGGTGGCCTATTCACGCATCAGGCGAGCTATCATGCCCGCCTGGTGCTGCAGCAGATACTCTTCCGCCTGCCGGCGCGCGAGAAGCCGTTCATCGTTCCACGGGTGATCTTCACCGAGCCCGAACTGGCTCATGTGGGGCTGACGGAAGAGCGTGCGCGCGAAGCAGCCCCGGGGGCGACGATCCTTCGCCTGGATTATTCCGCGAACGACCGCTCCCGTACCGATGGTCTTGGCCGAGGGTTGATCAAGGTGGTCGTCGGCAGGCGGGGCCGGGTGCTCGGTGCAGCCATTGCGGGTTCCGGAGCCGGGGAGATGATCAATCTCTGGGCCTTCGCCGTTGCCAATCGCCTGACCCTCAAGCATTTCCAGACTTATGTCGCACCCTATCCGACCCTCTCGGAGATTGGAAAACAGGCGGCGATCTCCTATTATTCCCCGATGGCGCGAAATCGCCTTCTGCGGACCGTGCTTCGGTTCCTCAGACATTTCGGCTGACGGCAGGGAATATTGAGAGTCATGGTGGAAGATGCGCGTCCGGCCGATCCGAGTGCGGCGCCACGAGCGGCGGCCGGCTATCTTGGTGGCCTTTCCGGCAAATTGCTGCTGCTGACGGTTGCCTTCGTCATGCTGGCCGAGGTGCTGATCTTCGTGCCCTCCGTCGCCAATATGCGCATTCGCTGGCTGCAGGACCGCCTGAACACCGTGGCGGCGGCGGCTGTCGTCGTCGACGGCCTGCAGAATGTCGAGCTGCCCCGCGCCGTTCAGCGCGAGACCCTGATGGCGACCGGCACGAAAGCCATCGTCATCCGCCGAAAGGATGCCTCGCGGATGATCGCCAGCGTCGATATGCCCCCGGCCATCGACGGGGAGTACGACCTTGCCGACTTCACGGCCCTCGGCGCAGTCCGGGACGCTTTCGACACGCTTCTTTTCGGGGGCCACCGGGTGGTGCGAATCTATGGGCCGCTAGGCGAGGGCGATGCGACGATCGAGCTGGTGATGAAGGATGCCAAGCTGCGCACGGCCATGCTCGTCTATTCCCGCAACGTCTTCCTGCTGTCGATCGTCATATCGCTGATCACCGCGGCCCTCATCTTCCTGGCAATCAATCGCATGCTGATCGTTCCGATACGACGGCTGACCAAAAGCATGCAGGAGTTCTCGAACGAGCCGTCGAACCCCGAACGCGTGCTCGTGCCGCCGGACGGCAAGGATGAACTGGCGGTGGCCGGGCAGCACCTTGCCAGCATGCAGCGCGAATTGCAGAGAACTTTGAAACAGCAGAAGAGCCTTGCCGAGCTCGGCCTTGCCGTTTCCAAGATCAACCACGACATGCGCAACATCCTCTCTTCCGCGCAGCTCATTTCCGACCGCCTGGCCGCTGTCGACGATCCGGTGGTCAAGCGCTTCGCACCGACATTGCTCAGGGCCATCGATCGCGCCGTCGGCTACACGCGCGAGGTTCTCTCCTACGGGCGCACCACGGAGGCGGAGCCCCATCGCCGCTTCGTGTCGCTCCGGCCGCTTGTCGAGGACGTGGCCGAACTGCTTTCCGTCGACCGGCAGGACGGCATCGATTTCCAGATACAGGTGCGAGAAGACATCGAGGTGGATGCGGATAGCGAGCAGCTCTTTCGCGTCGTCCACAATATCTGCCGCAATGCCGTCGAGGCGCTTGCAAACTACACGCCCGAGAACGGTTCCGAGAGACGGATCTCCGTTTCGGCGGTGCGGACCGGCAGCGTTGTTACGATTTCGATCGAGGACACCGGTCCTGGCATGCCGGCCAAAGCGCGCGAAAATCTCTTCGCCGCCTTCCGGGGCTCGGCCCGATCGGGCGGCACGGGCCTGGGTCTCGCAATCGCACGCGAACTGGTGCTCGCCCATGGCGGAACCATCGCCCTCGTCGAAAAGCCCACCCCCGGGACGCTGTTTCGCATAGAACTGCCGGACCGCCCGGTACGGCTCGATGCCTTCCGCGCCAAGGGACGGTCCTGATGAGGTTCTCGTCCGCACCGGAGGAGACGCAGGGATACCGTCGCAAAAACAGAATTTTTTGGCTAAAGGCGCTTGCAATCGCCGAAAGGACCCTTTAGAGGATCGCCACGCAAGCGGTTCACCGCTTAGGCACGCACCCGTAGCTCAGCTGGATAGAGCACCAGACTACGAATCTGGGGGTCAGGAGTTCGAATCTCTTCGGGTGCGCCATTTTCTTTTTTTCCCTGCGAACATGCAAAAGCTTAAGAGCATCTTTGGCTCTTAGGGGTTCGGACCGGCCATTGCGGCACAGGTAATTGCTCCTTGAGCGCCGATTGCCTCGCGCCATCGGTGAGTTCCGGCCAAATCGGGCCGGGCCATTTCCAATCAGGGGTTATAGAGCGCCTTTCTCTATGATTCGGATTAGCCCGCGGCCAGCGCGCGAGAGCGAGTTTTTCCGACCGCTCACGCAAACCGGCCCGTTCTTGGGCGTCCCATCTACTTATTTGCACATAACCTTCTATTCGATCACTTCTATGCGTTCAACCTGTGGGTGAATCATGCGTCCGAGCGCCTGTTGTCGTGGTGCCAGGTTCCACACTTGGGCGAGAGCGAAGCAGAACGGCTGCTCTTCTCGGGCTTGGGTACCGAACAGGACTTATTCCCGAGCGACGGTGAGCGCTGGAGAGAGCAGGATCATTCTTGAAGGAGGTTATCTTGGTAGTAGCGACTTGCACACGTTCTGTTGATCGCAGGCGAGATCGAGGTGTCTCTTCAAGCTGGTTTCGGCTTGCGCTGGGGAGACGACGGCTGATTGGGCCGGGTACGGCCGTCTTGCTGGCAGCTGCCGTGGTGACAGGTTCCGCGCCGGCAGTCTCGGCCGCCACGCTGACCTCGATCTTCGCGACCGAGGCCAACAGAACCGGCGAAAACGGCGCGACCGCCAACTCTGCATGTGATTCGGAGCTGAGATTTTGCTCCACTGCGATCGGCACTGGTGCCGACGCAAGCGGTGTCGCTTCAACCGCGCTTGCTTCCGAGGCCGTGGCATCCGGAACGAAAGCAATTGCGATCGGCGGACGCTCGTCAGCGTCCGGGGAGAACAGCATTGCTCTAGGCACGTCTGCGCAAGCCGCGGGAAGTCAGGCCACCGCCGTCGGTCTGCAATCGAATGCCGGTGGCGGCAATTCGATCGCCTTGGGCTTTGGGGCGCAGACGAGGGCCGGGGATGCAACGGATCCGGACGGCGCGACCTCAGCCGTAGCGATCGGATCCGGCGCGCAGGCCAATGGCGAACAATCCCTGAGCTTCGGCTCATTAGCCGAGGCGACCGGTGAAGGAAGCGTCGCCATCGGTCCGCTCAGCAAAGTGTCGGCCAAAAATGGCGTCGGCATCGGTAACGATAACAAGGTTTCAGGCATCGACAGTGTCGGTATCGGTACCGGCAATTCGGTGACAGGTGAAAAAAGCGTCGGCATCGGATACGCCAATACCGTCTCGGGCGATAACAGTGGTGCAATAGGCGACCCGACCACCATTACGGGCACCGGTTCCTATTCTCTCGGCAACGACAACACCATCGACGCCGACAACGCCGGCACGTTCGGCAACGACAACAAACTGGCGAATACGGCCGATGGCAGCCGCATCGTAGGCAACGGCAACGACATAGATGTCGGGGACGCTTTCGTGCTCGGCAATACGGCCGACGTCACGGTCGAGGGCGGCGTCGCGCTCGGTACCAGCTCTGTTTCCGACACCGGCGCGGTGGACGGCTACGTGCCGTTTGGTGCATCGGAAGCGGACAGAAACGCAATCGCCGAAACGAAAAGCACGAGCGGCGCCGTGGCAGTGGGCAATGATGCCCCCGGTGCCGAAATCTATCGCCAGATCACGGGGCTTGCCGCCGGTACGGCGGATTCCGATGCCGTCAATGTCTCACAGCTCAAGGCCCTCGAAGGCGGCGTGAAAAATGCCGTATCCTATGACACCGACGCCGCCGGCCAGAAGCTCAACACGATCACCTTGAAGGGTGGCGACCCCAACCAGCCGGTTCTCGTGGCCAATGTCGCCAAAGGCGTAAAGGACACCGATGCCGCCAATGTCGGTCAGGTCAAGGAAGGGATCGCCGAAACCAAGCACTACACGGACGAAAAGACCAATTGGGCGATAGATCAGTCGGCCAGCTATACGGATACCGTCACGGACACCAAGGTCCGCGCGGCGAACCACTACACGGATCAGAAATTCTCGCAGCTGTCGGGCGAGCTCGGGGAAGTTCGCGGGGAAGCCCGCCAGGCCGCCGCAATCGGCCTCGCGGCATCCTCCCTGCGTTTCGACGACCGGCCTGGCAAGCTAAGCGTAGCGCTTGGAGGCGGGTTCTGGAGGAGCGAAGCAGCACTCGCATTCGGCGCCGGCTACACGAGTGAGAACGGCCGCATGCGGGCAAATCTCACCGGAACGGCGGCCGGGGGGCACGTCGGCGTTGGCGCGGGGCTCAGCATCACTTTGAACTGAGATGTCCAGGCAACTCGCCACCGTGCTTCCCGTCGCGGCTTGCATGGTCCTGTCCGGCGGCGCTCCCGCCGTCGGGCAGGGTGCGACGCCGGAACCCCGCTACTGGATCAAGCCGTCCGAGGTCGCGATTCCGCCCGACGTGCCGATCGGCATGTATCGCCGCCTCATCCGTCCTTTCGAGAACTGGACTCTGATTTGTGACGAGAATCTCAAGTCCAAACAGAGAATCTGCAACGTGTCTCAACTCGTCGTCGATAAGGCCGGCAACACTGTTTTCAGCTGGTCGCTGGCCGCAACCGCACAAGGCAAGCCGGTGATGATCCTGCGCGTCCCCCCCGCGGCGGGAAAAGGTTCGATCATCCGTCTGTCTTTCTCCGACCGAAAGGAGCCGGTCGAGGTGCGGGTGGAGAGCTGTGACTCCGTTGTATGCCTGGGAACGGTACCGGTAGGCCCGATCCTTCGCTCCCATATCGCTCGGCAGTCGACGGTCCGCCTGTCCTATGGCGCCGATCAGGGGGACGTCAGTTTCAATCTGCCCTTCCAAGGGCTGCCTCAGGCATTGGAGGCGATAGAGTAGAAATGCAGACGACATGAACAAGATCGACGGAAATGATCAGTCTTCTGCCGGCAGCTTGCGCGATGGCGCCCCTGCCGAAACGGCCGATCCGCGCCCGGCTTCCCGGGAGCACATCTGGCGGAGGCTCTTCTATGGCGCTGCCGGCGTTCTCGTTCTCGGCAGCGCCGCGGCGGCCGTGATGTATTATCAAGGTGTGATCGGCTTGAGCGCTTCGTCCGGCGGGTCGGGTCAGGCCGCGGAAACGAAGGACAGGCTATCGACGAGCGTTTTTGCCCGCCATATGCACCAGGCGGGGATGAAGAAGTGTACGACAGTGTTTCCGCTCCTCGGCGACCTGCTGGTCGCCGGATCCCGCCACAGCGCGCGCACCTACTGGAACGCGGAAGAAGCGGATGCGCACATGGTGCAGACACTTGTCGGCCTTGATTACAGGACACCCGGTTATCAGGGTTCGGCAGGCGGCCTGATATTCGCAGCTCCCCTGCCGAATGGCGGCTGCGAGGGGGCCATGGTTCGCATCGCGCCTTTTGCGAAGTCCTGCAAGGACATGGTATCCCTCCTGCCGAAGGGCAGCGCGCCTGCCGATAATCTCTCGGGCGTTCAGACCTACGCTCTCGGTAATGGCCAGGGACAGGCGATGCTCATTCCCGTAGGCGATGCACATTGCATCGCCGTCTCGACGACAGCGCTTGCGCAATGATTTGCGAGATCGACGGCACCACCAAATCACGACGGATGGCTGAACCGGGCTACCTGCGCGTCCTTGGTCAGGTTGCGGAAATTCGGGCCACTCATATGCACGAGCGTCCTGTGGTCGCCTCCTTCGAAATAGACGTCGCTCGCCCGGTCTAGGCTTTCATCGAGAATAACGGCAACGCCGTAGGCCGATCCGATGGGCGGAACGGCGCCCGTCTCGCAATCGCTGAACAGCTCGCTGACCTCTTCCTCGGAGGCGAGGCCCAGCCGGCGGTTCATGACCTCCTGCAGCGTGGACAGCTCGACCCGGTGCGAGGCCGGCACGACGGCAAGCACATAGCCCGTCTCGTGGTGAACGACCACGGATTTGGCGAGTCTGTTGCCCGGTACATGGGCCGCTTCGGCAGTCTGACTGGTGGTCGCGGTGCGGTGATGAGCGAGCGTGTCGTAGTCGATGCCCTCGCTGTCGATATAGTCCTGAAGTTTCCTGGCTATCGTCATCGCAGGCCCCCTTTTCTTCGTGGTGGCGCGGAAACCAGCATTTTCCTCTCATCATTCGCGGAGTCAACGAGGAAAGGAACGTCCCGACGGCGCGTGTGTTTTGTAAATGTGGCGTTCACGGTCTTGTGCTTGGCAGGTGCCTGAAATGCGCTGGCCGGAAACCCATATGAATTGAGTGCAGATCGCCGCCCGTAAGGAGGGACGCGATGTATCGCTATATGATGAAGGAACTGATGCTCATCATCGCCGGCCTGACGGTCTGTGCGGTGCTCTTCCTGCTTGTGCTCTCCCAGGGAGCGGCCGCGTCTCTTTGAGTGTGCGGATCAGCTTCGGCCGAGAATTTCGAGTGTCTTCGGGTCCCGAACGCCGTTGAAGTAGAAGTCCAGCGCGCGGGCGAATGCATCGGCCTCAGGCGCTGCGGCTTCGAAGAGCGTCATCGACGATCGGAATTTGAAGTCGTCCGGCCGGCCGAAAATCTCCAGAGCGCTACGCCCTCTGACGCCGTTTACCGCTTCGGTGCATTCGAGGATGCGACGGCCGAGGAGAGGGTGCCCGAAATAGGCCCGCGCCTCGGGAAGACCCGGCAGGGCATAATATATCGCCGTCGGCGAGCGACCGAGGCCGGCGATTTGCGGAAAGATGAACCACATCCAGTGCGTATGCTTGGCTCCGGCGCGAAGCTCCGCCAGTGCGGCCGGATAACTGCCTTCCTGCGCCGCGGTAAAGCGTTCGAGATCGAAAGCCGCGCCTGCCATGAATGAGGGATTCTCCGCCCGTGCTCGTTCCAGTGCTGCGGAGCATAGACCTTCGATCACGATGTTTTTAGGTCGTCTCGACCTAACACATGAACGTGCTCGATTTCAAAAAATTTCCATCGATCAGGCGCGACGGGCGACCGCATCCGGTGCGCGCCTGTGCTTGCCGCAGACGAAAGGCTCGGGTCAGTCGCAGAGCTTCAGGAGCGCCTTGCCGCGGCTGAGGTCGCTTACGAGAGCGCTCACTTCGTCCACAGCATTCTGCGGTATCTCGACCGAAAGCACCGAACCCGTGTCGGTGAAGGTCTCTGCGGCAGTCGTCACCCCGCGCGCCGCAAGCCGCGCCCTGATCAGCGCGAGATCGGCGAAGTCGCAGGCAATCTCGGCGCGCTGTCGTTCCACGAGTTCAATCTTCTCCGCGGCCCGCAGGCAAAGCGCCGCAGTGCCGCCATAGGCACGAACCAGTCCGCCGCTGCCAAGCAGGATGCCCCCGAACCAGCGCGTGACGACGACGGCCACCCGGTCCAGCGACTGGCCGTCTATCGCCGAAAGGATCGGCTTGCCCGCCGTGCCGCCCGGTTCGCCGTCGTCACTGAAGCGATAGTTCTGGCCGACCCGCCAGGCCCAGCAATTGTGATTGGCCGCAGGGTCGGCGTGGGCGGCAAGGAAAGCTTTGGCGGATTGCTCGTCCTCAACCGGCCCGGCGATCGCCAGGAAGCGGCTCTTCCTGATTTCCTGTGTCGAGGACTCGATGCGTTGAAGGGTGAACATCCGCTTTTTTCCGTTTGCGATCCGATAGCGGATTTGCAGCCGAGAGGCCAAGAACGATGTTCCCGGCCGGCCCTCACCCGATCGCCATAAGACTCGCATTGCCCCCGGCTGCTGCCGTGTTGATCGAGGCGGAGACCTCTTCCACGAGCCAGTTCAGGCAATAGGCGTCGGGGTTGCGGGCGATCTCTTCACTCGATGCTGCCTGGACGAGCAGCAGCGGCCCCGGCAGTGCGGCGATCGCTTTATTGACCGCGCGGATTCGCTCGCCATCGCCTTCGACGAGGGCGCCGGCGAACGGACCGTCGGCAGCCCAATCCTTGGACCAGGAGACACGCAGGCCGACGGTTTGCGGCAGGTCTTTCAGCGAAGGCTGCAGGCCGGAGGCAGCATCGATCACCACGCTGTTGCCGGTTGCAAGGGCGGCGGCAAGCTGGTGATAGAGCCCACTCGCCGTTGCCGGCACGAGGAGGATGCGGCCGCGCGCATGGAGGGTATAGAGATTGCGTTCGCCGACCGGGCCGGGCAATTCGAGATCAAGGCCGAGAGCCGAGCTGCTCCCGGCATTGCGGGCCGCTTCGGCCTCCGCGCATGCGCCTTTGCCATCCAGCCATTTCGTGAAGTCGAGAAGGACCGGGTCCGTGTGCACCGAGCTGTGCTGCGGCGGGACCGGTGCGGTGGCGACAAGGCGGCCGAGATAAAGCGGACCGCCCGCCTTCGGCCCGGTGCCGGAAAGACCGCGGCCGCCGAAGGGCTGCACGCCCACGACCGCGCCGATGATGTTTCGGTTGATGTAGAGGTTGCCTGCCTTGATGCGGCTTGTCACATGCGCGATCGTCTCGTCCAGGCGGGTGTGCAGGCCGAAGGTGAGGCCATAGCCGGTCGCGTTGATGTCGTCCACCAGCCGGTCGAGACCATCGCGCCGGTAGCGAATGACGTGCAGCACCGGTCCGAAGACCTCGCGTTCGAGATCGGAAAGTTTTTCGAGTTCGATGATCGTCGGAGGGACGAAGGTGCCCTGGTCCGTCTCCGAGGCAAGTCCGATCTGCTCGACCTTGCGGCCGAGCTCGCGCATCCGTGCGATATGCTTTTCTATATTCTCCTTCGCCTCTGACGTGATGACGGGTCCGACGTCCACGGAAAGGCGATCGGTGCGGCCGATCTGCAGTTCGTGCAGCGCTCCCTTCAGCATGGTCAGGATGCGCTCGGCCACGTCTTCCTGCAGGCACAGCACGCGCAACGCCGAGCAGCGCTGGCCGGCGCTGTCGAAGGCGGAGGCGATCACGTCGCCGACCACCTGCTCGGCCAGCGCCGAGGAGTCGACGATCATGGCGTTCTGGCCCCCCGTTTCGGCGATCAGCGGAATCGGCCGGCCGGCTAGCGAGAGGCGGTCGGCAAGCTGCGCCTGAATCAGCCGCGCGACTTCCGTCGATCCGGTAAACATCACGCCTGCGGTTTCGGGCGCGGCAACCAGAGCAGCGCCGATGCGGCCGTCGCCCGGAAGAAGCTGCAGCGCCCTCGCCGGAATACCCGCTTCCTGAAGGATACGGACGCCCTCGGCGGCGATCAGGGGCGTTTCTTCCGCGGGTTTCGCGAGCACCGGATTGCCGGCGACCAGTGCCGCGGCAATCTGGCCGGTGAAGATCGCCAGCGGGAAGTTCCATGGACTGATGCAGACGACGGGACCGAGAGGCCTGTGGCCGGGACCGAGGGTACGACGCGTCTGTTCGGCATAGTAGCGGAGGAAGTCGATCGCTTCGCGCACCTCGGCAATGGCGTTCAGCGCCGACTTGCCCGCTTCCCGGATAATCAGTCCGAGGAGCGTCGGCATGCGTGCCTGCATGAGGCCGGCGGCGCGGTCCAGGCAGGCGGCGCGCTCGGAGGGTGAGACCGCCGCCCAATCCGCCGCCGCTTCGGCGGCCAGACGCGCGGCGCGCCTTGCGTCCTCTTCCGAGGTTTCCGTCACCGAACCGACGACGTCGCGATGATCGCCGGGGTTCAGAACAGGCAGTGTCTCGCCGGCAACAGGTCCGGTTGCGAGCCGCGGAACGCAAGTCCAGCCATTTGCGGCGCTTGCCTTCAGCGCATCCGTGAGGGACGCAAGCGTTTCCTCGTTGGAAAGATCGAGCCCGGCGGAGTTGGTCCGGGAATCGCCGAAGAGTTCGGCGGGCAGGGCGATCTTGTCGTGCCTGGCCCCGACGACCGGCATGCCACGAACGATTTCGACGGGATCGGCGATCAGCTCGTCGATCGAGACCTTCGGGTCGTTGATGCGATGCACGAAGGAAGAGTTCGCGCCGTTTTCGAGCAGGCGGCGGACCAGATAGGCAAGCAGTGTTTCGTGCGTGCCGACCGGAGCATAGATACGGCAGGGACGATCGAGATTTCCGAGGCCGACGACCTCTTCGTAAAGCGGCTCGCCCATGCCGTGCAGGCACTGAAACTCGTATTTGCCCACCTGAAAATCCTTGCCGGCCATGTGGTAGATGGCAGCGAGCGTCTGGGCATTGTGAGTCGCGAATTGCGGGAAAATCACGTCTGTCGCGGCAAGCAGCTTGGCTGCGCAGGCGAGATAGGAGACGTCGGTATGGATCTTTCGCGTGAAGACCGGAAAATCCTCGAGCCCATCGAGCTGCGCGCGTTTGATTTCGGCATCCCAATAGGCACCCTTTACGAGCCGGACCATGATCCGCCGGCCGGAGCGGCGGGCCAGATCGATGACGAAGTCCAGCACGAAGGGGCAGCGCTTGCCATAGGCCTGCACGACGAAGCCCATGCCGTTCCAGCCGGAGAGCTCGGCGTCGAGGCAGAGCTCCTCAAGGAGATCGAGCGAGAGTTCCAGCCGGTCCGCTTCCTCGGCGTCGATGTTGAGGCCGATATCGTATTTCCTGGCGAGCAGGGCGAGCGCCTTCACCTTGGGCAGCAATTCGCCCATGACCCGCACCGCCTGAGCACGGGTGTAGCGGGGATGCAGCGCCGAGAGCTTGATCGAGATGCCGGGGCCCTCATAGATGCCCCGTCCGGCGGAAGCCTTGCCGATGGCGTGAATGGCACTCTCATAATCCCTGTAATAACGCTCGGCATCGGCGGCGGTGGTCGCCGCCTCGCCGAGCATGTCGTAGGAGTAGCGGAAGCCCTTGCCTTCGAGCTCCTTCGAACGCTTCAGCGCCTCCTCGATCGTCTCGCCGGTGACGAACTGTTCGCCCATCATCCGCATGGCCATGTCGACGCCGCGCCGGATCACGGGCTCGCCGCAGCGCGAGATGAGCCTTGTCAATGCCGCCGAGAGGCTGCGGTCGTTGACCGTGGAGGTCAGCTTTCCGGTGACCACAAGCCCCCAGGTCGCCGCATTGACGAAGAGCGAGCGGCTGCCGCCGAGATGCGATTTCCAGTTCCCATCGGCAATCTTGTCGCGGATGAGCGCGTCACGGGTCGCGGTATCGGGAATGCGCAGCAGCGCTTCCGCAAGGCACATGAGCGCCACGCCTTCCTGGCTCGAAAGTGAATATTCCTGCACGAGCCCTTCGACGCCGGAGCCGCTGTGCTTGCCGCGAAGCGCCTCGATCAGCTTGCGCGCGGTCCTCGATGCGGCTTCCCGTGTTTCCTTCGATTGCGTCGCCGCCTCGACGAGCGGAGGCAGGCATTCCGTTTCCGGGCGGCGGTATGCGGCCGTAATCGCCTGGCGCAGCGTGCTTTGCGGCTGGACCGGCGGTGCGAAGTCGGCGAACGGTGCGGGTGCAGCATCGATAGCGGGTTTCTGAAGCGGGCTCTGGCTCATTGATGCTGTCCTCCACGGAACGGTAGCGGGCGCTCCGACGCCCTGATGTCGTGGCAGAAAATACGCGTGCTGCCACCGAACATCCATCCGGCAAATCAGCCATCGCGCCGAATCTCTCTCTATCGGTCTACGAAAAAAGAGAGACTTATACGGAGGGCGGGCGAATGGCCCGGACGATCATAGGCCAGCCGCCACTCCAAAGAATTGCTCCCGCGCCATCAGGCACTCGTCGTCGCCTGGCATGCAGGTGCGACAGACGATGGGGCGCATCTCGTACACCTTGCAGCCTACGGAGCGGCCGAGCTTGCCCTCGAGCGCCGTGCAGCGATCGTTCTCGCAGCGCATGCCGCCGAGATCCGCGGCCACATAGGCTGCCGGAATGCGTTCGAGCTCTTCCTCCGTCTCCAGCGAGAAACGAGGCCAGTCGGCCGAATAAGCGCAGCAGGCGCCGCAACTCTGGCAGTCGAAATCCGGATTGGCGGCAACAGCATGGTTCATGGCGCAAGCCTATCACGAAGCGGGTGGCGGCGGGAATGCCTCAGCTTGCGCCGGCGGATCACGTGCCCATCGCGTCGCGCCGCGCTATCTCGTAGTCTTCCGTGTGTACGAGCACGCCGTCCGGGGTCACCAGCGCGATCCCGTAGGCTGCCGGTTCGTCAACCGAAAGGGACGCATCCGCCGTGGCGAAGGGCATCGGCTGCTGATGTACCGGGCTTTTGAAAATCGAGAAGGGGATGCCTCGACTTGAGCCGCTGATGGTGCGGTGAACGTGGCCGGCGAAGATATGGCGAACATTGCCATGCCGCTTCACCAGGGCATAGAATTCGTCTTCATTGACGAGGCGGATCATATCCATGCCGGCAAATCCGCTGGCATGCGGCGGGTGGTGCATAAAGATGAGCGCCGGCCGGTCGCCGGCCTCGCCGAGCTGCCGGTCGAGCCAGGCGAGTCGCGTTTGGCAGAGATGGCCGGCATGGCTCACGGGATAGTCGTAGGGCGGCGCAAACAAGGTGTCGAGGAGAATGGCGCGGCAATCGGGGAAATCGATCGCCTGCTGGACGAAGCCGTTGGCGTCCGTCACCGCTTCGGCGAAGACGTCCAGAAACAGCTCGCGCCTGTCGTGATTGCCGATCATGAGTGCTGCCGGAGGCATCAACTCGCGGAGAAGCGCCTGCAGCCGCTCATAGGATTCGCGATCCGCCGCATGCGCGAGATCGCCGGCAAAAATTACCAGGTCCGCATCCGCATGAAAGCGATTGACATGGGCAATGCCGTTGGCAAGCCGCCGGTGGGGGTCGAGTCCGATGATGGTCCCGCCTTCGGGAACCATGTGCAGGTCGGAGAAAATGATAAGTTTCGTCATATGCGTCCCGCGTGATGTCTCTCGCGCCACGCTCCTGCGCCTGCTCATGGGCGTCAAGCGGAATCTTCGGGCTGGTCTTGGGCATATCGGGCGGCGCGGGCGCCTTTCGTCACCGCGACGGGTCGGCGCTTACCTGAGCAAAGCGCCGGGCAGCCATTACATCACCTGAGGACGTGTCGGCAGTATCGCGGAGGGCGACGGCGAGGCTGCGGGCGGCGAGTGCATTTCCCTGTCCCGCGGCGCGCTGATAATAGCGACGCGCGGACTCCAGATCGCCGCGTCCGGCGAGCAGATCGGCATAGCTGACCATCGCCGAAGCGTGGCCGTTCTGCGCGGCCTGTTCGAGAATTTGGGCCGACTGCAGCTTCTGGCCAGCCCTGTCGAGAACACGTGCCAGCTGGAACTGCGTTCGGCCACCGCCATTTTGATTGTAGGCTTCCCGGCAGGCCGAAAGCGCGACGCCGATCCGGATGTCTTTCGTAGCGACGGCCGGAAAATTCCGGTTGCGTTCGACGTCCGATTCGCTGCCCGCCTCCCGGTCGCATTGCTCGGCGGCAGTGAGATCGCCTGCGCGCGCCGTGGAAGACGCCATCGCGGCAAGAGCAAGGAGCAGGATGGCCGCGAGCGGATAGCCCAAGCCAATCCGAAGGCTCGATTTAACGTGCTTGTTCATGGTGCCCTCCCTCTACCCGACACCACCCTAGGGCCGTCCCAACCCGGCAGCTGTTCCGAGGGAAACAGCGATGATGGAGCTGAACCGGTGATTGAACCCCAAGATGCATCTTGAATCGGGCACGCCTCGGTCTATCCTCGCAATGAGCCGGTGGCCGAACAGGGAGCGCTGCGAAATGCAGGGGAGAAGCCGATGCGGCAGTTCGAGATGAGGAGACGGAATTTTCTTGGCGGCCTGCTGCTTGCCACCGCATTTGGCGGTCGCTCGATGGCAGCCGCTCCCGTCGTCGGCAAGGCCGCGAAAATCCGCGGTAATGTCCGCCGCCGGCAGGGCGGGGACGAAGAACGGCTGGCGATCGGCGGCGCGGTTCTCGACAGGGACTACGTCCTGACGAGCACCAACAGCTTCGCCGATCTCGCGCTGAGCGAGACGCGCCTTCTGCTGGGTCCGCAAACCGAACTCCTGATCGACAGCTACATCGCCGGCCAGGGCGGAACCCTGGAACTCGGCCTGGGCCGGATGGTGTTCGACCGGCCCGAGGGCTTGCCGAAGGTGGACATGGCAGTGCGCACCGCCTTCGGCATGATTGGCGTTCGCGGAACGAAGTTCTTCTGCGGCCCGAGCCGCGCGGCTTTCGCGGTCTTCGTGGAACGTGGCGTCGTCTCGGTCCGGGGCGGCGGCGTTACACGGACCGTCGCAGCAGGCGAGGGCGTCGATTTCAGCAGCCCCGGCGCCGCTCCAAGCGAACCGATCCGCTGGGGGCAGGCAAGAATACGCCAGGCCTATGCGAGTGTCGGGTTGAGGTAGGGGCGACAGCTGGCATCCCGCGATGCGGTTGCTGTAGATGTGTGCCTGTCATTCCGCTCGAAGGTGCTTATTCAGTCCGTCACCCGCTACCGTGAAAAGCTCGATCGGCCCGAAGCCCCTGATGGCATGCCGCCCAAGCGCCGTTAGCGCCGCTTTCGACTGCGCGGCCGCTGCCGGGCCGATGCAGATGCCGGTGCCGAGGAACTTGTTCGCCTCCTGAAGGCGCGCAGCGAGATTCACCGCATCGCCGTGGGCGGTATAGTCGAGCTTCCCGCCGGCGCCCACTTCTCCCAGCACCGCCGCGCCCGTCTCGATGCCGATGCGGGTCCTGCCGAAGCCCTGTTCGGCGAATTGCGGGCGGCAGCGCATTTCCTCGGTAAGAAGATGGATCGCCATGGCGCAGTCGATCGCCTGGTCTACATGGCCGGGCAGGTCCTCAGGAGCGTTGAAGAGAGCATGGACGGCATCGCCGACGACCTTGTCGACCATGCCACCATATCCGGAGACGAGCGCGTTCACCTCGGCGAAATAGATGTCGAGCAGGGCGACAAGTTCGCGGGGACCAAGCTTTTGCGAAAGCGTCGAGAAACCCTCGATATCGGTGAAGAGCGCCGTTACCGGACGTTCCTCACCGGCCAGGCGTTCGCCATCGGGCCCGTCTATGTAGCGCGCCACCACGGACTGCGGCAGGTATTGCGAGAATTTCCGCCGGGCGGCCGCCTCGGCGCGACGCGTGCGCGCGAGCTGTAATGCGCTGGTGACGACGAGGACCGCGATCAGTGCCAAGGATGTGCCGACCGCGTCGAAGAGCCAACCGGTGGAGGCATAGATCGCACCGGAGAAGGTGATGAAGGCGAGCACCGCCGCGGCCCCCAGTATAAGGGACGATTGCGGGCGGAGCCTGGTTGCCGCATAGGCGGCAGCGACTCCCGCGGCCAAACTGAAGACAGCTTCGATAAGCGGCAGGTGGCTGCCGCGGTAGGGCACGAAGCCGGTCACGATCGCATTGGCGACATCGGCGTGGATCTGAACAGATGGCTGGAGCGGCATGGATGCGGTGGGCCGCAGGCCACCGAGGCTCGGCATGCTGCTGCCTATCAACACCACCCTTCCTTTCAGATGACTTTCGTCGACGCGTCCGTCAAGAACGTCGGCGGCCGAGATCGTGCGCGCGGCGATCGCCTCTTTAGAACTTGCTGCGAAGCGCAGGTTGCCGCTCTCGTCGAGGGGGATGATCGCGTGATCGAGTCTCAACCAGGCGGGCTCTCCGCCGAGAACAGGCGTGCTGCTGCCGGCGGCAAGCCGGCCCGCTTCGATACCAAGGGACGGGTAGGCATCGTTGCCCAGGATGGCGAAGGCCTGCACGCGCCGGACTCGCGCATCCTCGTCGCCGACGAGAAAAGCCGCAGTCGCGGCCTCGGATCGGTCCATGAAGCCGGGGCAGGAGGTCTCCGCCCCTTCAATGAACCATTGCGCTGGGACGGCCAGCTGGCGCCTGCGGGCCAGGGGCGGGACGGGGCGCGGCCGTTCGATAACGCGGTCGGCCGCCAGGAAGCCGAGGGCTGCGGGCACCTTGCCGATTGCCGCAGCAAGCGCGGCGTTGGCGGATGAAGCCGGATCGCAGGCGGAACTGAAGACGAAATCAACGGCAAGCATTTTCGGCGCGGCCGCGGCCAGGCGCGAAATGAGGTCGGCGGTTGCGGCCCTGTTCCAACTGCCGCCATTCGCTTCGTAGGCCTCGCGATCGACGTCGACGACGATGATGTCCGGCGACCTTGGCGGAGGGACCCATTGGGTCAGATTGTCGAAGAAAAGTTCACGCTGGGTGCCGAGGATGGTTGCAGCATAGAAAAGCAGCGCCGCCGCGGCGAGGCTGGCAAAGACCCCGCCCCAGAGCGGGGTGACGCGGTAAAGCAGCCTGGGTTCTATGCGCAGCCGCCCTAGAACGCGTCGCATTCGGCCGTCCTCTTGGGATGCGCTTCAGGTCCTCGTTTTGCCGAATGTCGCCGTCCCAAAACCGCCGCGCTTTTTTGGGCGACATGCATCAGTCCTCTTCCGGGTCGGCTATGCTGAGCAGACGCCCGACATTGCAGCAGATGATGCCGTCCGCGCGCTTGATCGCGCCGCTCTCTTCCAGTGAAAGGATGGCCCGGTTCACCTTTGGGCGGCTTGCTCCAAGGATCGAGGCGATATCCGTCTGGCTGAGCGTCAGACGGAGATTGGCGCTTTCGGGCAGTTCGCTGCCGTGGATCTGGCGGAGCGTTGCCAGGAAGAAGCGGGCGACGCGGGCATTCAGGTCGTAGAGCGCGATGGTTTCCAGCCTGTCCGTCGTATCGCGCAATTGCGCGCAGAGGAAGCGGATGACCGCCTCTGCGGTTTTCGGCCTGTGGGTGATGAACGCGAGGAAATCCTTCCGGCCGATCACGTAGCCGTCGGCGGCGGTGACGGCGGTCGCATCCGCCGATCGCGGCTGACCGTCAAGCAGCGCCATTTCGCCGAAGAGCGCTCCGCCCTCGTGCTGTCGCAACAGGAGTTCGCGGCCTTGCGGCGTGAACAGCGAAAGCTTGATGCGTCCGGAAACCAGCACGATCATATAATCGCCCTGGTCGCCGCGTTGGAAGATGACCGTCCCCGCGGACCATTTCCGGTAGCTGGCGATGCCGGCGAGCTCGCACAGGGCTTCGTTATCGAACTCTTCGAAAATAGGGAAGGACCGCCAGAAAGCGGAACTCCGGATGACTTCGGCCATTGCTATTACCCCTGCGTTTCCCCTGATACGCGCTGGGGAGTTTTCACCCTGTCGGCCCATCTTGCAACAGAAAAGCGCCTTTAGGGCGCGGGCGAACCGGGTGCCGTAAAAATCCGGTTGACGACCAATCGATTCCGTTTCCAGATTGTGAACGATCTGTCGCCGCGCGGGCGGCTGGAGGATTTCGAAGAACGTGATATCGCTGCTGCCAACACGTTTCCCAACAGGAGCCTCGCGCATGTCTCAGAACGTCATCGTGCTCATCGGGCGCATTCTTCTCTCGATCATCTTTATCACTTCCGGCTTCGGAAAACTTACGGATCCGTCCGGAACGGCCGGTATGATCACCAATGCCGGCTGGCCCGCCGCCACGGCGCTTGCATATCTCGCCGGTCTCTTCGAGCTCGTCGCCGGCCTTGCGATCCTCGTCGGCTTTCAGACGCGCATCGCCTCTTATCTGCTCGCCGCTTTCTGCCTTGTGACGGCGTTTGTCTTTCACAGCGGCGCGATCAATGTCCCGGATTTCCCGCCGGCGGCAAACGGTCTCCTGACGCTCTTCAACCAGATCATGATGATGAAGAACGTCACCATTGCCGGCGCGTTCCTCGTGCTGGCGGGCTTCGGTCCGGGCTCGCTATCGCTCGACGCGCGTGCCGGAACGGCCGCCACGGCCTGACCGTCCAATCAACCGCGACAGAGGGGCCCGTCGGCACCGCCGGCCGGCCCCTTTGCGTTTGCTCCAGGATGCGAAGCCTTTCAGTCAGGGATAGATCACGCCCTTGCGCAGGATGACGTTGCCGTAGAGCCGGGGCTCGCTGGTCTGTACCACCGCATGCGCAGCCATGACGCGCGGATAGAAATCGGCGCCGAGCAATGGAACGACGGGCTGCGCCGGCTCGTATTTCCGGCAGCATGCGATGATGTCGCGATGCACCGGGTCAAGCGCGTCGCGGTGTTCTTTCACAGTCGCCCGAAAGATCGCCTCCGGCACGACATCGTCGATCGGCAGAACGCTCATTATGGCATCGAGCACGGGAATGAGGGCGTGCCCGTCCAGCCGGATAAGCCGGCGCGCGTGTTCCTGTCCTGGATAGTTTCCGTCGACGATGGCGATCTCGTCGCCGTGTCCCATCGCCCTCAATGTGGAGAGAAGCTCCGGACTTAGAACGGGGTTTATTCCTTTCAACAACGGCTCAAAGCTCCTTGAAGAGGACATTGGTGTCCAGCAGATAGCGGGAAAAGAGCGGCAGGCTGGCACCGCCGATCGCACGGGCGTGGCTGCCGACGGTGCCTTCCACGAGGTCCGGAAGCGTGACGCCCTGCAGGTCGAGCGTATTGAGGGCCTTGCGCGTTGCCGCAAGAAGGCGCACACGAACCCAAGGCGGGAAGCCGCCGTCGATCACGACCGCGGAAAAATCGACGATCGAGACGGCGGAAACGACGGCCTGCGCAAGGGCCGCGCCCGCATCCTGGATCCAGACCTCCAGCGGTTCGCCGAAATCGATCCAGTCGTCGGCGGAGTACCAGAGCGGCTGGGGGTCCATCCCGCGTTCTCGCAGGAGTTTTTCCAGCACGAAGACCGAGGCGATCTTCAGCAATTGCGTCGACTTGCCGTCCTTGCCTGCAACGGGCAGCGGGCCGACCGCACCGGCGGTTCCGGTTCGGCCGGAGAAAAGCGCGGAATTGATGACGACACCGCCGCCGATGAAGGAGCCTATGTAGAAATAGACAAAGTCCGGATAGCTGGCGCCGACGCCGAAGGCGAGTTCGGCACCGCAGGCGCTGGTCCCGTCATTCTGCAGAAAGACGGGATGTGAGATTCGCGAGGAGACCGCCGCCTGCAGATCGAAGTCGCGCCACCTGTCCATCTCGTTCCGCGGTGCGCCGACTTCCTCCGCCCAGTTCCACAACTCGAACGGCGTGGCGACGCCGACGCCGACGATGCGCCCGCGCTCGCCGGGGCCAAGCTCTCTCTCGAGCTTGTCGATGCCGTTGACGATGAAGTTGACGATATCCTCGGGTAGCGGATAGGTGTGGATCTGATGCAGGTGCAGCCGGATGTTGCCGAGGAAATCCATCAGCACCAGGTCGGCGCTACGCCGCCCGATCTTGACCCCGAACGAATAGACCGCATCCGGATTGAGCCGCATGGGGATGGATGGCTGACCGACGCGGCCGCGTACCGGGGCACCACGGACAAGCAGCCCGTCGGCTTCGAGCGATCGCATGATGACCGATACGGTCTGCGCCGAAAGGCCGGAGCGGCGCGCGATTTCGGCCTTGGAAAGACTGCCGTGACGGCGCACCAGCGACATGACGAGCCGTTCATTATAAGCGCGCACGCGCGTCTGGTTCGCCCCGCCGCTCGGGTCGATCACATCAGGCTGGTTCACCCCCGCATGAGGGCCTTCTGTCAAAGACATGCCGCCGCTTCCTCCCCGTCGGCGCCGTGAATCCGGATGGTATCCGAACAAAGCACCACGTGCAGAATGCCACAAAGAAATAATAATTCAATTTGATTTATTTATTGACAGGCCGGAAGTTTGATGTTTGATTGGCTCTTGGAAGCGTCGTCGGCAGCTGAGGAGAATGCTGCGGGCATGAAGTCGGCGCTCCGGCATTGTCATCCTTGGGAGGATCTAATGAAGAAGACTGTTCTTTCTGCCGCATTCGGCGCGCTTGCACTCGGCGTGGCCTTCGCATCGCCTTCGCAGGCGGCCGACGTGTCGGCCTGCCTCATCACCAAAACCGACGCCAATCCTTTCTTTGCGAAAATGAAGGAAGGCGCGACCGCCAAGGCCAAGGAACTGGGCGTGGCCCTGAAGTCCTATGCCGGTAAGATCGATGGAGATTCCGAGAGCCAGGTTGCCGCGATCGAGACATGCATCGCCGACGGTGCGAAAGGTATTCTGATCGCCGCCTCCGACACCCAGGGCATCGTGCCTCACGTCAAGAAGGCGCGGGACGCCGGTCTCCTGGTCATCGCACTCGATACGCCGCTCGAGCCGCTCGACTCCGCCGACGCGACCTTTGCAACGGACAACCTGCTCGCCGGCAAGCTGATCGGGCAATGGGCTGCCGCAACGCTCGGCGACGCCGCCAAGGACGCCAAGGTGGCATTCCTCGACCTTACGCCGTCTCAGCCTTCCGTCGACGTGCTGCGCGACCAGGGCTTCATGATCGGCTTCGGCATCGACCCCAAGGACCCGAACAAGATCGGCGACGAGGATGATCCGCGCATCGTCGGCCATGACATCACCAACGGCAACGAAGAAGGCGGCCGGTCTGCAATGGAGAACCTCCTCCAGAAAGATCCGACCATCAATGTCGTCCACACGATCAACGAACCGGCGGCCGCCGGCGCCTACGAGGCGCTGAAGGCTCTCGGCCGCGAGCAGGACGTGCTGATCGTTTCCGTCGATGGCGGTTGCCCGGGGGTCAAGAACGTCGCCGAGGGTGCAATCGGAGCGACGTCGCAGCAATACCCGCTGATGATGGCGGCGCTCGGCATCGAGGCAATCAAGAAGTTCGCTGACACCGGCGAAAAGCCGGTGCCGACAGAGGGCAAGGATTTCGTGGATACGGGAGTCTCGCTCGTCACCGACAAGCCGGTTGATGGTCTGGAATCGATCGACACCAAGACCGGCCTGGAGAAGTGCTGGGGCTGACCGGCCCGTTCCGGATTGGATGCGAACGGCGGCTCGTCCGCCCTTCGCACAAGCGCCGAGTTCTTTGACAAGGCACGAAACCTGTGCAGTTTCATCAGGGCGGGGCAAGGGTGGCGCGAAGCGCTTCTGCTCGCGTTCCGTTCTGATTTCGCGGGACCGGTCGCGGCGCAAGCCGGATCGACGAGAGCGTCCGAGGCGTGCCGTATGTATCGGCAACTGTGCATCCTGTAGCAATGCGCCCCTCTCTTGAGAGCGGGGTTCACGGGAGGAGTCTCCATGGGCGATTCAACCACAACCGCGCAACCATCCCAGGATTTCGAAAAGGTTCTGGTCGACAGTTCGACAGAAGTCGCGTCTTTCGATTCACACCATAAGACGCCACTGCAGCATCTTCAGCATTTCCTGCATTCAAACCCGGCCGCCGTACCGTTGATCGTGCTGATCCTGTCGGTGATCATTTTCGGCGTTCTTCTCGGTGGCAAATTCTTTTCCGCCTTCACCATGACGCTGATCCTGCAGCAGATGGCGATTGTCGGCATCGTCGGAGCGGCCCAGACGCTGGTGATTCTGACCGCGGGTATCGATCTTTCCGTCGGTGCGATCATGGTGCTGTCATCTGTCGTCATGGGGCAGTTCGCCTTCCGCTATGGCGTGCCGCCTGTGCTTTCCGTGCTCTGCGGCCTCGGTGTAGGAGCGCTCTGCGGCTACATAAACGGAACCCTCGTCGCACGCATGAAGCTGCCGCCCTTCATTGTGACGCTGGGCATGTGGCAGATCGTGCTCGCTTCGAATTTCCTCTATTCGGCCAATGAGACGATCCGGGCTCAGGCGATTGCCGCCGACGCTCCGATCCTGCAGTTCTTCGGCCAGAACTTCCGCATCGGCAATGCCGTCTTCACCTACGGTGTGGTCGCCATGGTGCTCCTCGTCGCTCTCCTCTGGTACGCGCTGAACCGCACGGCGTGGGGGCGCTATGTCTATGCCGTCGGCGACGATCCCGAGGCCGCCCAGCTGTCCGGTGTCAACGTCAAACGCATGCTCATCTCCATCTATACGCTCTCCGGTCTGATCTGCGCCCTTGCCGGTTGGGCTCTCATCGGCCGCATCGGCTCGGTGTCACCGACGGCCGGGCAGTTCGCGAATATCGAATCGATCACCGCGGTGGTGATCGGCGGCATCTCGCTCTTCGGCGGCCGCGGTTCCATAATGGGCATGCTCTTCGGCGCGCTGATCGTCGGCGTCTTCTCGCTGGGGTTGCGCCTCATGGGCACCGACCCGCAATGGACCTATCTCCTGATCGGCTTGCTGATCATCATCGCCGTCGCAATCGATCAGTGGATCAGAAAGGTAGCAGCCTGATGGCACAGGAACCCATTCTCACCGCCCGCGGCCTCGTTAAGCGCTATGGCCGCGTCACCGCCCTCGACCGCGCCGATTTCGACCTCTATCCCGGTGAAATCCTTGCGGTGATCGGCGACAACGGCGCCGGCAAGTCCTCAATGATCAAGGCGATCTCCGGTGCGATGACGCCCGACCAGGGGGAAATTCGCCTCGAAGGCAAGCGCGTCCACTTCCGCTCGCCGATGGAAGCGAGGAAAGCCGGCATCGAAACCGTGTACCAGAACCTCGCACTGTCTCCGGCGCTGTCGATCGCCGACAACATGTTTCTCGGCCGGGAAATCCGCAAGCCGGGGATCATGGGCAAGTGGTTCCGCTCATTGGACCGTGCGGCCATGGAGAAGCAGGCGCGGGAAAAGCTCACCGAACTCGGCCTGATGACGATCCAGAACATCAACCAGGCCGTCGAGACGCTCTCCGGCGGGCAGCGGCAGGGCGTCGCGGTCGCGCGGGCTGCCGCCTTCGGCTCCAAGGTCGTCATCATGGACGAGCCGACGGCGGCGCTCGGCGTCAAGGAAAGCCGGCGCGTGCTGGAACTGATCCTCGACGTGCGCGGCCGGGGCCTGCCGATCGTGCTGATCTCTCACAACATGCCGCATGTGTTCGAAGTCGCGGACCGCATCCACATCCATAGGCTCGGCCGCCGGCTCTGCATCATCAATCCGAAGGATTACACCATGTCGGATGCGGTGGCTTTCATGACCGGCGCGAAGGAGCCGCCGCGCGAGGCGATTGCGGCATGAGCATCAAATCCCTTGTGGATGAAATCCTGAAGCGGGCGGCTCAGCCCGGCCGCTTCATTGCCGCCATAGCCGGTCCGCCCGGCGCAGGTAAGTCCACGCTTTCGGAAGCGCTTGCCGGCGCAATCGCCGAGGCGGGGGGGAGCGCGGCGGTGTTGCCGATGGACGGCTTCCACATGGACAACGCCGTTCTCGTCGAGAAAGGGCTGCTCGCCCGCAAGGGGGCGCCAGAGACCTTCGACGTCCGATCCTTTCTCGCAACGCTCGCGGCCGTGCGCGCCGATGACGGGGAAGTTCTCGTCCCGGTCTTCGACCGCTCCCGGGAACTCGCGATCGCCTCTGCGCGGATCATCGCGCCTCAGACGCGCATCGTCCTTGTCGAGGGCAACTATCTGCTGCTCGACGAGGCGCCCTGGACCCGGCTCGACGGCGCGTTCGACTATACGATCTTCGTCGATCCCGGTCTGGAGGTGCTCGAAGGGCGACTGCTGCAGCGCTGGTCCGATCACGGCTTTGACGACGAATCGGCGCGCAGCAAGGCCTATGGCAACGATATACCAAATGCACGCCGGGTCGTCGAAAGGCGCAGACCAGCGGACACCGTGATCCGGGACTTCTAGAAGGGGCGTTAAAGGTCGCCCGGGCTTCGACCGCTGGCCGCCCTGGACCTTTCGAATCGCCATTGTCTTCGGCGGAGCAATGATGGTATCGAGGCTCGGTTTCACCACATGAGTTGCCGCGCATCGAGCGCACCGGTACATCCTGACACCGGCCGCGCGGAACGGGCGCGAGCATCGGGAGAATGCTGATATGCAAGACCTCGTCATCCGCCGCCCGGACGATTGGCACCTTCACCTGCGCGACGGCGGCATGCTGCGCGGTGTCATCGCCGATACGAGCCGCCATTTCGCGCGCGCCATAATCATGCCCAATCTGGTGCCGCCGGTGGTCACCTCCGCCGACGCGGCCACCTATCGCGAGCGTATCCTTGCCGCCATTCCCGCAGGGCACCGGTTCGAGCCCCTGATGACGCTTTATCTCACCGAGGGCACCGATCCCGATGATGTGGAAGAGGGCTTCAGGAGCGGCCTCGTCAAGGCCGTCAAGCTCTATCCGGCGGGCGCCACCACCAACTCGTCGAGCGGCGTGCGCGATATCGACAAGGCGATGCCAGTGCTCGAGCGCATGGCCGAGGTCGGCGTGCCGCTCTGCGTCCATGGTGAGGTGACGACGGCGGACGTAGACATTTTCGACCGCGAAGCTGTTTTCATCGAAACCGTTCTCGACCCGCTCCGCCGGCGATTGCCCGATCTCAGGATCACCATGGAGCATGTGACGACGAAGGACGGCGTCGACTACATCCGGGAACATGCGGTCAATCTTGCCGGGTCGATCACCACTCATCACCTGATCATCAATCGCAACGCCATCCTCGTCGGCGGTATCAAGCCGCATTACTACTGCCTGCCGGTGGCAAAACGCGAGATGCACCGGTTGGCGCTGCGCGAAGCGGCGATCTCTGGCGACGTACGCTTTTTCCTGGGAACGGACTCGGCTCCGCATGTCGATCCGCTCAAGGAATGCGCCTGCGGTTGTGCCGGGATCTACACATCCATCAATTCATTGAGCTGCCTTGCCCATGTCTTCGAGGAGGAGGGCGCGCTCGACCGGCTGGAAGCCTTCACCTCGCTGAACGGTCCCGCCTGGTACGGATTGCCGCCAAACGAAGAGACGATCACGCTACGCAAACAGGAAGAGCCGGTCGGCTATCCCGCCAAAATCGAGACTGAAGCCGGTCCGGTGACGGTTTTCGACCCGATGTTCCCGCTCTACTGGACGGTGATCGAAGCCTAAGGGTTTGTGTTGTCGCGTGACTCTCCCGAAAAGCGGTTGGCATATTTCGGGGTCACGCCAGGAAGGAGAATTCATGTTTTCGAACGCGTTCACGGAGAAGGCCGTGATGGCCGAACTGGTCGCCAAGATGCTCTGGGAGATCAAGGCGGTTCATTTTCGCGCCGATGAGCCCTACAAGCTCTCCTCCGGCATGGCGAGCCCGGTCTACATCGACTGCCGCAAGCTGATCTCCTATCCGCGCATCCGCTCCGCCGTCATGGATTTCGCAGCGGCGACGATCCTTCGCGAAGCCGGCTTCGAGCAGTTCGACGTGGTGGCCGGTGGGGAGACCGCAGGCATTCCCTTTGCGGCGATGCTTGCCGAGCGTCTCGGATTGCCGATGATCTATGTCAGAAAGGCCCCGAAAGGCCACGGCCGCAACGCCCAGATCGAAGGCAATATGCCGGAGGGGGCGCGTGTCCTGGTGATTGAGGATCTGACGACCGCTGGCGGCTCCATGTTCAAGTTCATCGATGCGATACGCGCAGCCGGCGGCATGGTCGAGCACGGCATCGCCCTTTTCTACTACGATATCTTCCCGGAGGCCCGTGGCGACATGAAGTCGAAGGGCGTCGACCTTCACTTTATCGCCACCTGGCGCAACGTCCTTTCCGTCGCGCGCGAGCTGGCGCTGTTCGACGACAAGACCCTGAACGAGGTCGAGGCTTTCCTCGACGCACCGCTTGCCTGGTCTGCGAAGAATGGCGGCGTCGGCGCACTCGCGGACCGGTAACGGGGTGCGCGCAATTTTTCGATTCGTTTGAAAATGTCTGGGGAGGAATGGTCATGATCGTTTGCTGCGGAGAGGCCCTGATCGACATGCTGCCGCGGGAGACGACGGCGGGCGAGAGCGCCTTTGCGCCCTATGCGGGCGGCGCGATCTTCAACACGGCCATCGCGCTTGGCCGGCTCGGCGTCCCCACCGGCTTTTTCACCGGCCTTTCGGACGATATGTTCGGCGACATCCTGCGCGCGACGCTCAAGGCCGCGAATGTCGATTTCGCTCCCTGCGCGACGCTGCCGCTGCACACGACGCTCGCCTTCGTGAAACTCGTCAACGGGCACGCAAGCTATGCCTTTTTCGATGAGAACACGGCGGGGCGGATGATAACGACCGAGCACCTTCCGGCGCTCGGCGATTTCTGCGAGGCGCTGCATTTCGGTGCGATCAGCCTCATTCCCGAGCCATGCGGCTCCACTTACGAGGCACTGATGGCGCGGGAACACGAAAAGCGCGTAATCTCCTTCGATCCCAATATCCGGCCCGGCTTCATCAAGGACCGAAACGCGCATGTCGCCCGCATGAACCGCATGGCGGCCATGTCGGATATCGTCAAGTTCTCCGACGAAGATCTCGCCTGGTTCGGAATGGAGGGCGACCATGACGCACTCGCAGCCGAATGGCTCAAGCGCGGCCCGAAGCTGGTGCTGATCACCCGGGGCGCCGATGGTGCCGTGGGTTACACGAACGACCATAAGGTCGAAGTCGAAAGCGAGCGCGTCGAGGTCGTCGACACGGTCGGCGCGGGTGACACTTTCGATGCCGGCGTTCTGGCCTCGCTGAAGTTCGGTAACCTGCTGACCAAGGAAAATATAGCAGGCTTGAGGGACGAGGACATTTACCGGGCTGTGGCGCTCGGAGCGAAAGCTGCGGCGGTCACCGTCTCGCGCGCGGGCGCCAACCCGCCGTGGCGACACGAACTCGGACTTTAATTCCGCGCGCGCCGCCGACGCGAGGCTGCTGGATTCCTGTGACAAGCACGGGAATGATGGGGAGAAGGAAATGTTGAGGCGCCGACTGGAACAGCGCCTCGATTTTTCCAATCAGCGGGCCGCTTTCAAGAGCGCGGCAACGAGGCCGGCAGTCGAGGAATCGTGGCCCTCGGCGCTTTCCCTGCCTTCAACGACGGGCAGCAGGCCGGTCGCCAGTTCCTTGCCGAGCTCGACGCCCCACTGGTCGAAGGAATTGATGTTGAAGAGGGCGCCTTCGACAAATACGCGATGCTCGTAAAGAGCTATCAGGCGACCGAGCGCGAAGGGATCAAGCTGATCGTATACGATGGTCAGCGACGGCCGGTTGCCGGTGAAGACGCGATGCGGCGCGATTTTGTCGGCCTTCGCTTCGTCCATGCCCTTCGATGTCAGCTGCGCCTTGGCTTCCGCCAGAGTGCGCCCTTTCATCAGCGCTTCCGATTGCGCCAGGCAGTTTGCGATCAGGAGCTGGTGCTGATGGCGAAGGTCCTTCTCGTGGCCCTTCGCTGCAATCATGAATTCGGCGGGGATAATGTCGGTTCCCTGATGAATCAGCTGATAGAAGGCATGCTGACCGTTGGTGCCGGGTTCGCCCCAGACGACGGGACCCGTCGAGAATTCGACTGGCTGACTCTCGAGCGTCACGCCCTTGCCGTTCGATTCCATGTCGAGTTGCTGCAGATAGGCCGGAAAGCGCGTCAGCCGCTGATCGTAGGGCAGGATCGCCCGCGACGGATAGCCGAGAACATTTCGATTATAGAAACCGATGAGCCCGAGCAGCACGGGTATGTTCTGGCGAAGCGGCGCTGCGCGGAAATGCTCATCCATCGAATGGCCACCGTCGAGGAAGCGGCCGAAGTTCTCTTTGCCGATTGCGATCATCAGCGGCAGCCCGATCGCCGACCAGATGGAATAACGTCCGCCGACCCAATCCCAGAAGCCGAAGACGCGGGCGGCATTGATGCCGAAGGCACCGACCTTGTCGAGGGCAGTGGAGACGGCCGCAAAATGATGGCCGACCGCCGCCTCGCCGAGCTTGCCGGCAATGAAGGCACGGGCGGTCGCCGCATTGGTCATCGTCTCGATCGTGGTGAAGGTTTTGGAGGCGACGATGAAGAGAGAGGTTTCGGCATCGAGGAGTTTCAGCGTGTCGGCGATATGGGCGCCGTCGACGTTGGAAACGAAGTGCAGCCGCGGCCCGTCGTGGAACGGGGCGAGCGCCAGCGTGGCCATGACCGGACCGAGGTCGGAGCCGCCGATGCCGATATTGACGACATCGGTGATCTTCTTGCCGGTGGCGCCCTTCAAGTCTCCGGAGCGGACGTGGTCAGCGAACCTGCCCATAGCCTCAAGCACGGCATTGACGTCCGGCACGACGTTCTTCCCGTCCACGAGGACAGGCCGGTTCGACCTGTTCCGGAGCGCCGTATGCAGAACCGCGCGCTCCTCGGTGATGTTGATGATATCGCCGCGGAACATGGCATCCCGCTTTTCCTCGACCTTCGCCGCCTTGGCGAGCGCTTCGAGACCGTCGATGATCCTGTCGTTCACCGCGCATTTGGAATAGTCGAAGAGGAGATCGTCGAGCGCCGTGCTGAAGCGCGAGAAGCGGTTCGGATCGGCCGCGAAGGCGGCACGGATATCGGTCGCATCGGTCTCGCGTGCAGTGGCTTTCAGATTTTCGACAAGCGCTTTCATCGCAGGGCTCCTTGCATCGCAACTGGGGCAATAGAATTCGGGCATCGGAAATTGGCTGCGATAGCTAGTCGGTTTAACCGCGGCAAATCAAGGGCGGGTGCTGCGCTGCAGCGAAAAAAGCGGATGGCTCCTCCCTCATCCGGCCGCCGCCATACTTTCAACGGTGGAGAGAGCAGTGGGGGCTTGCGGCGCTAGCCGCGCAAGTCCTTGCGCAGGATCTTGCCGACATTCGATTTCGGCAGTTCGGTGCGGACTTCCACGAAACGCGGCCGCTTGTAGTTGGTAAGACTGGCTGCGCAGTGGCGCTTGATCTCTTCTTCAGTGAGATTCGGATCCTTAAGCACGACGAAGAGCTTGACCGCTTCGCCGGAATGCGGATCGGCAATACCGATTGCGGCACATTCGAGAATGCCGGGATGGGTCGCCGCCACCTCTTCGATCTCGTTCGGGAACACGTTGAACCCCGAGACGAGAATCATATCCTTCTTGCGATCGACGATCTTGGTGAGCCCCTCGGTGTTCATGAAGCCGACATCGCCGGTCCGGAAGAAGCCGTCCGGCGAAATGGCTTTCGCCGTTTCCTCGGGGCGCTGCCAGTAACCTGCCATCACCTGCGGCCCGCGGATGCATATTTCGCCGACTTCACCCAAGGGGAGGGTATTTCCGTCCTCGTCGCGGATCTCCACCTCCGTCGAGGGCAGCGGTATGCCGATCGTGCCGGTGAAGTCGTCGGTATCGAGGCGATTGGCGGTCGCGACGGGCGATGTCTCCGAAAGCCCGTAGCCCTCGTGGATAGGGCAGCCCGTCATTTCCAGCCAGCGTTCGGCGACCGGTCGCTGCACTGCCATCCCGCCGCCGAAGGTCAGGATCAGCGACGAGAAGTCCACCTTGCGGAACTCGGCATTGTTCATCAACGCATTGAACAGTGTGTTCAGGCCCGGGAAAATGTTCGTCCGGTACTTTCCGAGTTCCTTGACGAAGGCGGGAATGTCGCGCGGATTCGGTATCAAGATATTGTTGCCGCCGGTCGCAAGACCCATCAGCGAATTCACCGTAAGCGCGAAGATGTGATAGAGCGGCAGCGCGCACATGAAGGTGAGGCTTTCCGGGCGCGGCTTGCGCAGGAAGGCCGTGTTCAGCCACAGTTCCATCTGGGCCATGTTGGAAAGAAGATTGGCGTGCGTCAGCGTTGCGCCCTTGGAAACGCCGGTGGTGCCACCGGTATATTGCAGGAAGGCGATATCCGACGGTGCCACGTTCGCCCGCTTGAAGCCGAGTTTCGCTCCCCTGGCAAGAACCGCCCCGAACGAAAGATGTCCGGGAATCGACCAGGCGGGGACGAGCTTCTTGACGCGGCGCACCACCAGATTGACGATCAACCCTTTTGCGCCGAGCATGTCGCCCATGCTGGCGACCACCACATGCTTGACCGCCGTGCGGGCAAGAACCTGCTCGACAGTATGCGCGAAGTTCTCAAGCACGAAGATCGCCTTGGCGCCGGAGTCGACCAGCTGATGCTCCAGTTCGCGCGGCGTATAGAGCGGATTGACGTTGACGACGGTGAAGCCGGCTCGCAGGATTCCATAGACGATGACGGGATTTTGCAGGACATTGGGCATCATCACTGCGACCCTGTCGCCCTTCGCAAGACCCAGCGACTGCAGCCAGGCGCCGATCTTTGCCGAATACGCATTGAGATCCGAGAAGGTCAGCGCCTTTCCCATGCAGGTGAATGCGGGCCGCCAGGAATGTTGCGCGACCGCATGATCGAAAAATTCTCCGATGGAACGATAGGTGAGAGGGCCGATCTCGGCAGGCACGCCCGGCGGGTATGATGCGAGCCAGATCTTCGCCGTGCTGGAACCTGCCTGCTGCGTACTTGCTTCCGCCATGACCTTCCTCCCTCCGATCGCCAAATAAACGGCCGTCATGACGGCGGAGAAAAATCCCTCCCGATCTTCCTCTCCGTCGAAGATGCTGCTTTTAGCTCGCCTCTTCAAGCCGTAATCGGAATTATATAACTTTGACGTAAACGTCAACAATCGGCCGCTATCGACGCCTGCGGGATTAGCCGGGGGCATCGGCGCCGTTCTCGGGATTGCCGGTTTAGGCATCTTCCATGCTTCGGTGCTGCCGGGCTGCGGAGCGGGCAGGCTGACGGAATTCGAAAAGCGCGATCGCGGCTTAAATCTCCCTGTCACGTCGCCTTGTTAATGCGGGATAGAAAGAATTTCCCGGCTTTCGATCCGACCTGAAGGCATCGTGATCTCTATGAAAGCGCACCAATTTCGATGTAAGGCACCTAATCGGCGCGGGCCGCCATGATTGCGCCGGAAACCGCGTTCAGCGGAGGGAAACAAAGCTGGCAAGGGTTCGGGTTTGCTGTAAGGTTGTGAGAGACGGAGGAGTACTGGTGCAATTGGGCAATCGCGAACGAGAAAACCTTCCCGTGGAGCCGCGGCTCTTCGGGCAGCCCGCACACTCACGGTCCGCCCTCGTCGTGCCGATCTCGGCCGCCCGGTGGTTGCTCGTCCTCGTTCTGCTTGCCGGCGTCTATTTCTTTCACGGTTTCCTCGTTCCGGTCCTCGCGGCGGTCGTCATCGGCTTCGCGAGCTGGCCGATCTACTGGCGGATGCTTCAGGCCCTGAACGGCAACCGTACGCTCGCCGCGACGATCGCCCTCATTTGCGTGGTCGCCTTCATCGTCGTGCCGATTTCGCTGGCCGCGATCTATGCCGTGGACGAAGTGCGCAGCGGGCTCGTCTGGGCCGTCGAGACCAACGCGAACGGCGCTCCCGCGCCCGCCTGGCTCGCAACGATCCCGGCGGTAGGCGCGTGGCTGGGCGAGCAATGGGTCAAAAATGTCGGGCATCCAGGCGCTCTCGGAGAATTGGTGCAGCTCGTCAGTGGCTCCAACATCGGCAATATTTATCGCGGCGTGCTCGTGGTCGGCGCCTCTGCCTTCCAATCCTTTCTGACGCTCCTGTTCATGCTGATCACGCTGTTCTTCGTCTACCGGGACGGCCATTCCTTTTCAAAGCAGCTCGATCACCTTGGCGAGCGGATCTTTCCGATGCGCTGGGAACGCCTGTCCCGCGTGGTGCCCCTTACGATCAGCTCGACGGTCACCGGCATGGGCATCATCGCGATCGGCGAAGGGATCGTGCTCGGCGTCGCCTATTGGCTCGCCGGCGTGCCCTCGCCCGTCACGCTCGGCATCATCACCGGCCTCATGGCGCTTGTGCCGGGCGGCGCACCGCTCTGCTTCACGCTCGTTTCGGTCTATCTCGTCGCAAGCGGTTCGCCTATCCACGGGATCGCGCTGTTCACCTGGGGAACGACGGAGCTCTTCATCGTAGACAAGACATTGCGCCCGAGGCTTGTCGGCGGGCCGATCAAGCTTCCCTTCCTGCCGACCTTTTTCGGCCTGGTCGGGGGCGTCAAGACGATGGGTTTCCTCGGCCTCTTCGTCGGTCCGGTGCTGATGGCGCTGCTCGTCGCCATCTGGCGCGAATGGCTGCGCGAGGTGACAAGCCAACCGGAGCCGGCCGACGACAAGATCTCCAGGGTGGATCTTTCCGTCAAGTGAGAGCGGAATTGACGGCCACGCGGCTGTATGGCATTGCGTTGAAGTTGTTTTAGGACGAATTGCAATCTTTAATTCGTAGGTCGTATTCCTCGCACATGAGTGTCGTACCTGACGGCGAAGACGCAGAAGGCCCGGCCGCGGATCGGCGCCCCATCGCCGCGCGCGACAGCGGTTTTGCGCGTCGACTGACGGCGGTGCTCCTGAAGACCGCGATCACGCCGAACCAGATATCGCTCGCCAGCGTCGCCTTTGCCGCGCTTGGGGCGGTGGCTCTGTTTTGGGCGGTCCGCTGGCCGGTTCTGTATCTCGCGGTGCTCGCCGCTGTCCAGCTGCGCCTCCTGTGCAACCTTCTCGACGGTATGGTGGCGGTCGAGGGCGGGCGCGGATCGCCGGTTGGAGCGCTCTATAACGAGTTTCCGGACCGGGTCGCGGACACCTTGCTCATCGTCGCACTCGGTTATGCCGCCGGCGCGGGATGGCTCGGCTGGGCGGGGGCGCTTGCGGCCGCCTTGACGGCCTATGTGCGCGTCTTCGGCGGATCGCTCGGCCAGGCTCAGGACTTCCGCGGTCCCATGGCGAAACAGCACCGCATGGCGCTGATGAGCTTCGCTTGCGTGCTGGCATTAGGGGAAGCATTTCTGATGACGGAGCACTTCGTGCTCTATACGACGGCGTGGATCATCCTTGCCGGTTCGCTCCTGACATGTTTCGCCCGCACGCGGGCCATCGTTTCCCGCATCCGGGGAGAGACGAAACCGTGATCGACCTCGCGCTGATCGGTCTCACGCGGTTCATCGTCGGCGGGCAGGCGCGTTGGACGGGCTCGTTGCCAGAGATGCGCCAGCGGATCTATTTCGCCAATCACTCCAGCCATCTCGATACCCTTCTGATCTGGTCGGCGTTGCCGCGCGGGCTGCGTGCGTCGACGCATCCGATTGCCGCAGCGGACTATTGGGGGAAGGGGATCGTCAGGCGTCATATAGGTGTCAAGGTGCTGAACGGCGTCCTCATCGAGCGCTCGACACAGGGGCCGCCTGGAGCGGCGCTCGCTCCGTTGCGTAACGTGCTCTCCGAGGGCGAGTCGCTCATCCTGTTCCCCGAAGGCTCGCGTGGCAGCGAGCGGCTGCCGGGGCCTTTCAAGAGCGGGCTTTACTGGCTGTCGCAAGAATTCCCCGATGTGCAACTGGTCCCGACCTATCTGGACAATCCTTCGCGCGCTTTTCCGAAGGGCACGTTTTTGCCTGTCCCCATCAGTTGCACCGTGCGTTTCGGCCCTCCGCTTGTGCGTCACGCCGGTGAAGAGAAGGACGCATTCCTCGAACGCGCCCGCGCAGCGGTGTCTGCACTCGCGCCGGACTCCCTCGGATGAGCACGCCATGTCCTTGAGCGACAAACTTCTTATCCTCTTTGGCGGCGTAGGCGCCCTTCTCGGCGCGGCATCATTGATCGGCTTTGTGCTTTCGCGCCGCGCGACGTCTGAAACGGGGCGGGCGACGATCGACAATCTCAATGCCCGTATCAGGGCATGGTGGGTGATGATCGCCATCTTCGCGGTGAGTTTCGCTCTCGGGCGTGGGGTGACGATGGTGCTTTTTGCGCTCACCTCCTTCTACACGCTGCGCGAATTCGTCTCGCTGACGCCGACGCGTGCAGCCGATCACCTGCCGCTCGTTGCAGCATTCTACGTTCTGCTGCCGCTTCAGTACTGGCTGATCTCGATCGACTGGTATGCGCTTTTCACCATTCTCATACCGGTCTACGGCTTCCTGCTCCTGCCGAGCCTCGCCGCGCTCAAGGGCGACACGGAGCAGTTCCTGCTGCGCGTCTCGCGGATCCAGTGGGGCCTGATGCTGACCGTCTATTGCATCAGCCACGCGCCGGCGCTCCTGACACTCGACATCCCCGGCCGCCCGGGCGAGGGCTTCCTGCTCCTCTTCTTTCTCATCACCATCGCTCAGTTCAGCGATGTCATGCAGTACGTCTTCGGCAAGCTGTTCGGCCGGACGAAGATCGCGCCCGTCGTCAGCCCCTCGAAAACGGCCGAAGGACTTGTCGGCGGCGGCCTATCGGCCGTGGCTGCCGGCGCCGCGCTCTGGTGGATAACGCCCTTCACGCCCCTGGAGGCGGCGGCGATGGCTTTCGCCATCGTTGCCATGGGTTTCCTCGGCGGCCTCGCACTTTCGGCCGTGAAGCGCTCGATGGCCGTGAAGGACTGGGGTTCGATGATCAGCGGTCACGGCGGCGTGCTCGACCGCATGGATTCACTGAGCTTCGCGGCGCCGGTTTTCTTTCACCTGACGCGATATTTTTATACGTGAGGGTCGCCGGGCGGTGCGTTGGAGCGCGGAATGATTTTGAGTACGGAGAAAAAATTGGTGCCGCTTACGTGACTCGAACACGTGACCCCATCATTACGAATGATGTGCTCTACCGACTGAGCTAAAGCGGCCCTGGGGGCGGTTCCGCGAAAGCCGCGAAACGAATGTGAGGCGCTGATAAACGCAAAGCGGCAAGAATTCAAGCCATCAGTTTCGAGAAGTTGAAAATTCCTTACCCCGCCGGATGTCAGCGCCGGAGGCGAGGCCGAGGCGGGCGCGCGCGGTGTCGTATTCCTGTTCGAGCCGGTCGACCAGGCGTGCGACGGTGCCGATTTCATGCACGGCGCCTATCCCCTGGCCGCAGCCCCAGATGTCCTTCCATGCCTTGGCGCCCTCGGCGGCCTGGCCGAAGTCCATCTTGGAGGGGTCTGCTTCGGGCAGATTGGACGGGTCCATTCCGGCGGCGAGGATCGAGGGCTTCAGATAGTTGCCGTGAATGCCGGTGAAGAAATTGGAATAAACGATATCTGCGGCATTGCTGTCGACGATCATCTGCTTGTAGGCGTCGCTCGCGCGAGCCTCCTCGGTGGCGATGAAGGGAGAGCCGATATAGGCCATGTCGGCGCCCATTGCCTGCGCTGCAAGGATCGCGTCGCCGGTGGCGATCGCGCCGGAAAGCAGCAGCGGCCCGTCGAACCAGGCGCGGATCTCCTGGACGAGCGCGAAGGGCGAGAGAGTTCCGGCATGGCCGCCGGCACCTGCCGCGACTGCGATGAGCCCGTCGGCGCCCTTGCGGATGGCGGAATTTGCATGACGGTTGTTGATGACATCGTGGAGCACGATACCCCCATAGGAATGGATCGCGGCATTCACCTCAGGGACGGCGCCGAGCGAGGAGATGACGACGGGCACCTTGTACTTGACGCAAAGCATCAGGTCCTGTTCGAGACGGGCGTTCGACTTGTGCACGATCTGGTTCACCGCAAAAGGCGCGGCGGGGCGTTCGGGATAGTCGGCGTCGTGGGCCGCAAGCGTTTCGGTGATCTCCGACAACCATTCGTCGAGTTGCGATTGCGGGCGGGCGTTGAGGGCCGGAAAGGCACCGATAATCCCGGCCTTGCATTGCGCGATCGTCAACTTGGGATGAGAGACGATGAAAAGCGGCGCCCCTACGACAGGCAGTCTCACTTTTCCGGACAGGATTGGCGGCAACGACATCGAAATCTCCATCCAAACTTTGACGTGTTCGTAAACGTCAAATCTGATAGCAGCAATGAACCCGCTTGCCTACAGCATGTTTCCGGGTGCCTTGCGATAATGCCGCCAGCGCCCGCTCCGGCATTTCGGCCACGGCCGTCCATGTTTTCCTTTGGGAACGCCAGCCGAAGGCACGGCTGCACTTGCAGATTCGGAAAGCAGCAGTTACCCAATCGTTAATGAAACCAACGGCGTGTGACGGGAAGGGGCGAGGCTCGTCGCGAGAAAGGCAAATCCGGTCACGCAGTGCGGCAACCGGGAGATTTCGCGCAGAAGGATTTGACGTGAGCGGACTTGAGACAGCGATCAGAAATGCGCTGGAAAGATCGGATCGAAGCAGTGCGGAGGTCCGGGCGCGCATCTATCAGTCGGCGCGTCAGGCGCTTGAGAACGGCCTGCAAAAGCAGCAGATCGAAGACCCGGAGGTCATCTCGGTGCAGCGCCACCGGCTGGAAGCGGTCATTCGGGCGATCGAGATGGAAGAGCGCGCTGCCTTGAAGGAGCGCGCACAGACGCCGGTGGTCAATCTCGACGAGGTGACGGCGAGGGGACATGCGGTCGAGCGCGGCCCCGAAGCGCCAACCCGAAGGCCCGAGTTGGAAACGAAGCCGGAGGAACGTAGTCCCGCGCAAACGGACGGGGGGCTTGGGGCCTTGCGTCCCGAACGCGACGGTCCGCTGGCTGCGACGAGAGCGGAGGGGAGCGACGGTCGATCGGAAGCCACCGGAAGCACCGTCCCGCCCGCACCCGATCCAGGCCCTGCCGACCGGCGGCCGCGCAAGCACAGGCGCAGGCGCAGCCGTTTCTTCTCCTATGCGATGATCGTCGCGACGCTTGCTGCAGCGGCCGGGGTCGCCGTCTGGTGGATCCAGACGAACGATCTGCTGCGGTCGCCGACGGACACCGGCGTTGCCAATCCGCCCGCGACGGTGGATGCAGAGGATTTCGACGGCGCGGCCGGCTTGCAGACCCTGGGTGCCCAGGAAGGCTTTTCCGGTGATTGGGTAGAGGTCTTTGCTCCCGGTGAGGCTGCAGCGGTCAAGCCGGGCCCGCGGGCGAGTGCGGAACCCTTCGACGGCGACGCCGGCGAGCGCCTGCGTTTGATCTCGCAAGCGGCATCGAAGGATGGCGACGTGGAAATCGAGATACCCGCCGATGTTCTTGCCCAGCTTTCGGGCAAATCGTCGACATTCGCCCTGACGGTGCAGGCTGCCCCGGGCAAAGCGACCGAATTCTCCGTCGAATGCGATTTAGGGGCGCTCGGCGGCTGCGGCCGTCATCGTTTCACCGTACACGACGAGCGGATCGATATGTTGTTCAAGATCAATTTCGATCGCGGTGCCGCACCGAGCGGCCCTGGAAAACTGGTGATCAACAGCGACGTCGGCGGCGGCGGCAACAGCCTCGATCTCTTCGCGATCCGCGTGCAGCCGGGCGGCTGACCGTTAGGTTGGATGATAGTCCAGTGCGTTGAGATGCGGGATGCGTATAGCCCGCTTCGACTATTAGCTGAGAAAACCGGGCCCCGTGCCTAGGATCTTCTCGTCGACAGCGCCGATCGCCGTCTCGTCTTTGCCGTCATAGTCCAGCTGCGAAAGCATGTGGCGGATCACGTTGAGCCGCGCACGGCGCTTGTCATTGCCACGGATGACCGTCCATGGCCCGTGCTCCGTGTGCGTCTCCTTCAGCATGCCGTCTCGCTTTGCGGTATAATCGTCCCACTTGTTGAGGGCTGCGATATCCATCGGCGAGAGCTTCCAGATCTTCAAGGGATCGTGGCGCCGGTCATGGAAGCGCTTCAGCTGCATTTCCCGGCCGATATTGATCCAGAACTTGAAGAGGTGGATGCCTTCGTGCGCGATCAACTCCTCGAAGCGGGGCGTCTCCCTGAGGAATTGCTCGTACTGGTTCGGCGTGCAGAAGCCCATGACCGGTTCGACGCCGGCGCGGTTGTACCAGGAGCGGTCGAAGAGGACGAATTCGCCGGCGGTCGGGAAGGTTGCGACATAGCGCTGGAAATACCACTGGCCACGTTCGGTCTCCGTGGGCTTCGTCAGTGCGACGACGCGCGCCGAGCGCGGGTTCATATAGGCCATGGTCGCATGGATCGCGCCGCCCTTGCCGGCGGCGTCGCGTCCCTCGAACACCGCCATCACGCGCTTGCCGGTCGCCTGCATCCAGAACTGGACCTTGACGAGCTCAATCTGCAGTCGCGTTAGCGTTTCCTGATATTCATCGGAATCGAGTTTCTTCTTGTAGGGATAATCGTCCGAGCCGAACGCCTCGTCGTCGATCCACTTCGGCAAGTCCGGATCATCGATGTCGAAGATACGGCTTTTCCCATGGATTTGCAGTTCGACCGCCCGGCTTCCCGGCTTCGCTGCGGCCGTCGCTTCGTCGATTGCCATCTGCTTTCCTCCCGCTCGTTCGATTTCTCCGGAGCAGGCCATAATTGCATTGCGGATTCAAGCACGTCGTGAAAATCATGTCATGAAGCAACGTTATCTCTGCGCTCTTATGGGCTAAGGCGGAGGAGGCAGGTGGGGCCGATTTCCTCATCGCGCTCCGACACGAATTATGGCCATGGACATGGTCAGTAAAGCCATTCAGATGCAGGAGGCCGCGAATTGAGGGAAGAGGGTATGGTGTTCGACCGTGCCAAACTGTTGTGGCGTATTGTGGCGCCAAGGCTGGCGGCGGAGCGCTGGCTTCTCTGCCTGTCCGTGCTGATTGCCGTTCTCGCCGCAGTTGCCGGGATCCATCCGATGTCCGTCCTGCCTTTCTGGGTCATGCTCGCCGCGGTCATTCTCAGCCGAGGCGCGCCACCGGTCAGGGCGGCGCCGGCAGATATCGGCGTCGACGTCGAAACCAAGTTCGATCCGCTTGCTCCCTTGCTCGATGCACTCGACATGCCGGTGCTGGTCGTGGCAGCCGACGAAACCGTCGTCTTCCAGAACGCGGCCGCCGAGAAGGCATTCGGGACCATTCCCCAGAACAGCTATCTTTCCGCTCGCGTCCGCTCGCCCGGCATCCTTGACATGGTTCGCGAGACGATTGCGACGGGCAAGGTCAACCAGATCGAACATGCAGAAAGACTGCCTTCGGAGGCGGTCTATGTCGTTCGCGTCGCGCCGGTGGACATCGGCTCCGACGTTTCCGGCCGGCGCATCTTCGTGCTGACCTATCGCGATATCTCGCAGGCCCGCCGCATCGATCGGATGCGTTCCGACTTCGTCGCCAATGCCAGCCATGAGCTGCGCACGCCGCTTGCTTCGCTGCGCGGCTTCATCGAGACGCTGCAGGGGCCGGCCCGCGAAGACCGGAAGGCACAGGAGAAATTCTTCGGCATCATGCACGAACAGGTCACCCGCATGAGTCGGCTCGTGGACGACCTCCTGTCACTGTCGAGGCTCGAGTTGAAGTCGCACATCGCCCCCGACGACACCGTCGATCTGGGGCCGCTGCTCGGACATGTGCGCGACAGTCTGGCGCCGCTTGCCGGAGAACTGGATGTGACGATCGCGCTGGAGGTCCCGAATACGCCTGTTTTCGTCCAGGGGGACCGTGACGAACTGGTGGAGGTTTTCGAAAACCTGATCGAGAATGCCTGCAAATACGGGCAGGAAGGCAAGAAGGTGGAGGTCCGGCTGACCGGTGGAGAAGGAAACCAGGCGGAGGTGACGGTCACCGACCACGGCGCGGGAATCCCGGCCGAGCACGTCCCGCGCATTACCGAGCGCTTTTACCGGGTCAACGTCGAGGCGAGCCGGTCGAAGAAAGGCACCGGATTGGGTCTTGCGATCGTCAAGCATATCCTCACGCGCCACCGGGCTCGCCTGCTCGTCCATTCGGAAGTGGGCAAGGGTACGGTCTTTACGGTTCGTTTCTGACACATAAGACGGTCCATTGCTGCTGCAGCAGAATTTTATCAAGCATTTTCAGCTCGTTAGACTGTCATAAATGTTTCACCAAACTGACATAAAAGCTGTAGCCATCGGCGGCTAACTAGGGGCGCCGCAGAAACGGCGAGAGAGCGCTGAACCCTGGCGCACCCAACACAAGCCCATTCCGGGAGAACACTTATGAAAGCTCTTAAATTTACCGCAGCGGCGTTGGTTGCCTCCGCCGCTTTTGCGGGCGTTGCAGCGGCTCGCGACCAGATCCAGGTGGCCGGCTCCTCGACCGTTCTTCCCTATGCAAAGATCGTTGCCGAAAACTTCGGCGAGACATTCCCTGACTTCAAAACGCCCGTAATCGAGTCCGGCGGTTCGTCGGCCGGCCTGAAGGAATTCTGCAAGGGCGTTGGTGAAGACACGATCGATATCGCCAATTCGTCGCGCAAGATCAAAGACAGCGAAGTCGAGGCCTGCAAAGCTGCCGGCGTGACCGAGATCCAGGAAGTGAAGATCGGCTATGACGGCATCGTCTTCGCCACCGATGCCGGCAATGCCGACCTGACTCTGAAGCCGGAGCACCTCTACAAGGCGCTTGCCGCCGAAATCGTCGTCGATGGGAAGCTCGTCGCGAATCCCTACAAGAAGTGGTCGGAAGTCGACGCTTCGCTGCCGGACGCCGAAATTGCTGCCTATATTCCGGGCGAGAAGCATGGAACGCGCGAAGTCTTCGAAGAGAAGATCCTCGCTGCCGGCTGCAAGGACTCCGGCGCTCAGGACGTCATCAAGGCGGCCGTGAGCGATGAAAAGCAGCAGCACAGCAAGTGCGTGGCCGTACGCAAGGACGGCATGGCCGTGGACATCGACGGCGACTACACCGAGACGCTGGCGCGCATCGCTTCGAACAAGAACGGCATCGGCGTCTTCGGCCTTTCGTTCTTCGAAAATAACGCCGACAAGCTGAAGGTTGCGACGGTCAACGGCGTTGTTCCTTCGACGGAAACGATCGCTTCCGGCGAGTATCCGGTTTCCCGTCCGCTTTTCTTCTACGTCAAGAAGGCCCATATCGGCGTTATTCCCGGCCTCAAGGAATATGTCGAGTTCTTCGTTGACGATCAGATGATCGGCCCCGACAGCCCGCTCGCCGAATACGGCCTCGTCGCCGCTCCGGACGCCGAGCGCGAAGAAATCCGCCAGTCCTTCGAGGCAGGCAACCTGCTCTGATCATGGCTGGGCTCCGGCGCCACGCTTGCGCCGGAGCCGCATTCTTCCGAACTTGACTGGCGGCTTGTGACGAGCCTGTCGCGGAGACGTGCCGATGAGTACTTCGCTCCTTCTCCTGATCATTGCCTTGATCGGTTTCATTGCGTTTCTTGCCGGCCGCTCCCGCTCGTTCGCCCGGTCCGGAGGCAAGCTCTCCAGCCTGCATTCCCTGCCCGGCTATCACGGCAGCTACGTCGCAATCTGGGCGACGTTGCCAGCGCTTCTTCTTCTTGCCATATGGCTCATCACCTCTCCGGTCTATATCGATTACACGGTTCGTTCGTCTCTTCCGGAACCGGTCCAAAGCCAGGGGGCAGCCACCCTCCAGCTGGCGCTCGGTCAGGTCAAGTCGGTTGCCGCAGGCTTCGAGCGGCTGAACGCGAGCGAGATCTCCGCGATCGAAAACGGTTCGGCCAACATGCGCGAGACGCTCGCCTCGAAGGGCGTCGCACTTGCCGGCGAGGGCGAGCCTTACATGGTCAAGGCCGCCCAGCAGTTCAACGCGATGCGGCAATATAGCCGCTGGCTGATGAGTGTCGCGGTGCTGCTCGTTTCCGTTGCCGGCGGTTTCTACGCACTCCGCAACATCGACGTCCGCTTCCGCGCCCGCAACCGGGTGGAGCGCGTCATGCTCGGCTCCCTCATCCTGGCCTCCTCCATTGCCATTCTGACGACGGTCGGAATCGTCGCCTCCATGCTTTCGGAAGCGGGTCGGTTCTTCACCATGGTGTCGCCCATGGAGTTCTTCTTCGGCACGGTCTGGGACCCGCGCTTCGCAGCGGCCGGAAGCGGCGGCGCTTCGGGCCAGTTCGGTCTGCTGCCGCTGCTTGCAGGCACGCTGTATATCGCATTCGTAGCGATGCTTTTCGCCGTGCCGATCGGACTCTTCGCTGCTATTTACATGGCGGAGTATGCGAGCCCGCGGCTGCGTTCCATAGCCAAGCCTCTGCTGGAGGTGCTCGCCGGTATCCCGACAATCGTCTACGGTTTTTTCGCGCTCGTCACAGTGGGACCTTTCCTGCGCGACATCTCCACGCAGCTGAACGGCATCCTCACCGGAAATTACCAGAACTTCATTCAGGCCCAGAGCGTCATCACCGCCGGCATCGTCATGGGCATCATGCTCATTCCGTTCGTCTCGTCTTTGTCCGACGACATCATCACCCAGGTGCCGCGGGCATTGCGTGACGGTTCGCTCGGCCTTGGTGCGACGCGGTCGGAGACGGTGAAGAAGGTGATCCTGCCGGCAGCACTTCCTGGCATCGTCGGTGCGCTGCTGCTGACGGCATCGCGGGCGGTCGGCGAGACGATGATCGTCGTGCTCGCTGCCGGTGTTGCAGCTCGAATGCAGTTTAACCCCCTCGAGCCGATGACCACCGTGACGGTCAAGATCGTGAACCAGCTGACGGGCGACCTCGAGTTCACCTCGCCGCAGACCCTGGTCGCCTTCGCACTCGGCATCACGCTCTTCGTTATCACGCTGGGCCTCAACATCTACGCGCTCTACATCGTGCGCAAATATCGGGAACAGTACGAATGACCGAATTTGCCTCCCCGACAGCAAGGGTCTCCACCCGACCTGCTGCAAGCCGCCGCGATATCGGTATCAAGCGCCGCTATGCCGCTGAGCGCCGCTTCCGTGCCTTCGGATTCGGTGCCATCGCCATCGGCCTGTTCTTCCTCGCTGTTCTCCTCTGGAGCGTCGTTTCGAAGGGCTATACCGCCTTCCAGCAGACGACGATTACGCTTCCGATCGAGTTTTCCGAGAAGGTGATCGACCCGAAAAACGAACGGGCGACGGATCCAAAGCAGCTCTTTACGGCCAATTACCCGCTCCTCGTGCGCGAGGCTCTGGTAAAGCAGCTCGGCCTCGACCCGGCGAAGCGGCCCTTGGTGAAGCAGGCGACCGATATGGTCTCCGCCAGCGCACGGTCGCAATTGCGCGACATCGTCGTCGCCGATCCCACGGTCATCGGCAAGACGATCCCCGTCACGCTGCTCGCCGACGCGAACATCGACTCCGCTTTCAAGGGTCAGATCGACCTCACCGTCGACGAAGCCAGGCGCAAGGTGAAAGACGAGCAGGTCGCATGGATGAACACGCTTGCCGAAGAAGGCGTGCTCAAGAAGAGCTTCAACACCGGCATCTTCACCTTCGGCGCATCGAGCCGTCCCGAAGCGGCGGGCGTCGGTGTCGCCCTCCTCGGATCGCTCTACATGATGCTGATCGTGCTCGTGCTATCGCTGCCGATCGGTGTCGCCGCCTCCATTTATCTAGAGGAGTTTGCGCCGAAAAACCGGCTCACGGACCTGATCGAGGTGAATATCAACAACCTGGCGGCCGTACCGTCCATCGTCTACGGTCTCCTTGGGCTTGCCGTTTTCATCAACTTCTGGGGCATGCCACGCTCCGCGGCACTTGTCGGCGCGTTCGTGCTGACGCTGATGACGCTCCCGACGATCATCATCGCTACGCGGGCGGCTTTGAAGGCTGTGCCTCCGTCGATCCGCTCTGCGGCGCTCGGACTTGGCGCTTCGAAGATGCAGACCGTCTTCCATCATGTGCTGCCGCTTGCGATGCCCGGTATCCTGACCGGCACGATCATCGGTCTTGCCCATGCGCTCGGCGAAACGGCGCCCTTGCTTCTGATCGGAATGGTCGCCTTTGTGGTAGACTTTCCGGGATCTCCGCTGGAGCCGTCCACGGCGCTGCCGGTGCAAATCTACATGTGGGCGAACGAGGCGGAGCGTGCCTTCGTCGAGCGTACGTCGGGAGCGATCATCATACTCTTGATCTTTCTCATCTTCATGAACCTCGGCGCAATTCTCTTGCGGCGTCGCTTTGAGCGTCGCTGGTAGTGGGGTAAGGACAATGAACATCATGTCGGAAGCTGCAGTCGAAAAGGCTCTTGACCAGAAAATGAATACGGTGCCCTTCAAGATGATCGGCAGGGACGTGTCGGTCTATTACGGCGAGAAGCGCGCGCTTTTCGACGTCAATCTCGACGTTCGCGAGAATACCGTTACGGCGCTGATCGGTCCCTCCGGTTGCGGCAAATCGACGTTTCTGCGCACTTTGAACCGCATGAACGACACGATCGAGAACTGCCGCGTCACCGGCAAGATCACGCTGGACGAGGACGATATCTACGATCCGTCGATCGACGTGGTGGAACTTCGCGCACGCGTCGGGATGGTGTTTCAGAAACCCAATCCCTTCCCTAAATCGATCTATGACAATGTCTCCTACGGTCCGCGCATCCATGGCCTGGCGCGCACCAAGGCCGAACTCGACGCGGTCGTGGAAACGAGCCTGCAGAAGGCCGGCCTCTGGAACGAGGTCAAAGACCGCCTTCACGAGCCGGGCACCGGCCTTTCCGGGGGGCAGCAGCAGCGCCTTTGCATCGCCCGCGCCGTCGCAGTCAGTCCGGAAGTCATATTGATGGACGAACCCTGTTCGGCTCTCGATCCGATTGCGACCGCGAAAGTGGAGGAACTTATCCACGAATTGCGGGCGAATTTCACGATCGTCATAGTCACCCATTCGATGCAGCAGGCGGCGCGCGTGTCGCAGCGTACGGCCATGTTCCATCTCGGCAACCTTGTCGAGGAGAACGATACCGACAAAATGTTCACCAACCCGGACGATCAGCGCACCCAGGACTACATCATGGGCCGCTTCGGCTGAGAGCGGAGAGGAGCGGCGGTTTGCCGTCCCTTTCGGTGCGAGGCCGACCGAGCCCGTTCAGAGCAGCGCGTGTCCCGAGGAAACGAATATGTCTCACGCACACATCATGTCCGCCTTCGACGAAGAGTTGAAATATCTCACGCGCCGTATCTCCGAGATGGGAGGGCTTGCCGAGCAGATGGTCGCCGATTCCGTCCGCGCGCTCGTCAATTCCGATCTCGCTCTGGCCCAGAAGGTGATCTCCGACGACGCCATTCTGGACGATGCGGAGCGGCAGATCGGCGAAAAGGCGATCATCACCATCGCAAAACGCCAGCCAATGGCGTCGGATCTCCGTGAGATCATGGGGTCGATCCGTATCGCGGCGGACCTGGAGCGCGTAGGCGATCTTGGAAAAAACACCGCCAAGCGCGTGATTGCGGTTGCCGGTTCGGGCATACCGCGCAAGCTTGCGCGCGGTCTCGAGCATCTGGCCGAACTCGCCCTCGTTCAGCTGAAGGAAGTGCTGGACGTCTATGCCTCGCGTTCGCCGGAAAAGGCGAACAGCATTCGCGAACGCGATGAGGAGATCGACGCGATCTACACCTCGCTCTTCCGGGAACTGTTGACCTATATGATGGAAGACCCGCGCAATATCACGCCGTGCACGCATCTTCTCTTCTGCGCCAAGAATATCGAGCGCATCGGCGATCACGCGACCAACATCGCCGAAACGATCTACTACATGGCGACCGGAGCCCAACCGCAGGGCGAACGGCCGAAGGACGACATGACGTCCACATTGGGTTCCGTGACGGACTGAGGTTCGGCCACGCGCCCCGCCTGAACTCATCGTGATCTGGACCGTGCGCGGCGCCATGCCGGCTGTCGTGCGTAGGAAGGAGTCCTGCTGAATGTTGCCGAAGATTGCCGTAGTCGAAGACGAGGAAGCCCTGAGCGTTCTCCTGCGCTATAATCTCGAGGCGGAAGGCTTCGAGGTTGACACTATCCTTCGCGGCGACGAGGCGGAAATCCGCCTGCAGGAGCGCCTGCCCGACCTTCTCATTCTCGACTGGATGCTGCCCGGGGTTTCCGGCATCGAGCTCTGCCGCAGGCTGCGCCAGCGGCCCGAGACGGAGCGCCTTCCGATCATCATGCTGACGGCGCGCGGCGAGGAAAGCGAGCGCGTGCGGGGCCTTGCGACCGGCGCCGACGACTATGTCGTCAAACCGTTCTCGACGCCGGAACTGATGGCGAGGGTCAAGGCGATGCTCAGGCGAGCCAAGCCCGAGGTCCTGTCGACGCTCCTGCGCTGCGGCGATATCGAGCTCGACCGGGAGACGCACCGGGTGCATCGCCGCAGCCGCGAAGTGCGCCTCGGCCCGACGGAGTTCCGGCTGCTGGAATTCCTCATGTCCTCTCCGGGACGTGTCTTCTCCCGTTCCCAGCTTCTGGACGGTGTCTGGGGGCACGACATCTATGTCGACGAACGGACCGTCGACGTCCATGTCGGGCGTCTGCGCAAGGCGCTGAACTTCTCCAATATGCCGGATGTCATCCGCACCGTGCGCGGCGCGGGCTACTCGTTGGAAAGCTGAGGCTGACGGCCGACGACGCAGGCACCGCTTGCGGAGGGGCTTTCCGGCCAGGGCTCGAACTGAGGTAGAATACTATCCGCAGCAAACATCCGTCGCGAAGCTCCAGCTTTTGCGAGTGAGTTTCGCGACAGGCCATCCTCGTGGAAGGCCAATACCGGCCTACAGGGGCTTTCGAAAGAACACGACGCGCTGAGTCTCCTCAAATCCTAAAGCGGTATGGAGCGCATGGCTGGCTGAGTTCTCAAGCAGTGCGTCAGAGCCAAACTCAACACACCCAAGCGACCTGCCCCAATCGGCGACGGCATTGCAAAGCAATCGTGCGATGCCCTTTCGCCTGTCAACGGGCCGGACGTAAATCCCTTCGAGGAACAGAACGGGCGAGCTGCTGCATCCATTCACATAATCATGCCGCAAAGTGGCCTCAGCAAACCCGATAGCTTCATGCGCAGCATTTCGAGCGATGAACGCGACGGCTTCTTCATTTCCCGAAAGAAAAGCCCGGCCCAACTCAGCCCGATGATCTTCAAGCGAGTGATGCGGCCATAGTGCAGCCCGAAGCCGCGCCCATGGCTCAACGTCTTTTATAGTCCCGATCTCAATCGATTCCATATCAGGGCTGGAGCTTTCCGGCGCCATATCCGATCGCGTATTCGGAGCGGGATGCGGACGGAGAGCCGCGCGGACTTTTCCTCATCCCGCTCTGCTTAAGACTAGCGCATGCGCCGGCGCTCGGCTGAGGGCTGGTAGGCAAGCCGGGCGTGGTAGGTGCAATAGGGAGAGGCTTCCGGAGACTCGTTGCCGCAGAAATGGAACTCGTCCTTGAGCGGGTCGCCGATCGGCCACTTGCAGGTGCGTTCGGTGAGTTCCGTGAGCTCCAGCCGCCGCGACATGGGCACGACGACGTTGGTGTCGCGTACGATCTCCTGGTCCACTGCGAAGTCGAGTGCCACATCTTCCTTCAGCGCGGTCGCGCCTGCCGTCCGCGTCACGGTCCGGGTAACGGAGCGCGCGGCATAATTCGGTGCGCGAGGCGCGGACGCCGCCCGCTTGGGCCGAGCGGCGGCGGTCGTGTTCCCACCGGCCTTGGCGCGCCCGGGCAGGCTCAGGCGGTGAACCTTGCCGATGACAGCATTGCGACTGACGCCGCCCAGTTGTGCCGCAATTTGGCTGGCGCTCAGGCCCTCCGACCATAGCTTCTTAAGCTTCTCAACCCGCTCGTCAGTCCAGTTCATCTCTGCAATCCCCGTTCTCGGCGTTGGGATGGCGGAATCCATCACCGCTCCCCGGGAAATGCCCGGAGATTCAACGCGATAACACTTTTGGTGACTAGGTCCGCCGCATGCGTCTAGTAATTGAATATTAACCTACCGGCAGGGTGACTCCGTGGCAAGAGTCGCCGGAATCGCGCCGAATCGATTTTCCGGTTTTCCCCAACTTGCTGTCGGAGCGTTGCATTTTTGCAAGTCCCATGCGGCGCTTTTTTTCACGCTTCGCGATCGGTATCGCGAGGCGTCTGCAGACCTTGGTTTTGTTGACATTGCGGTGCGAAATGGGAATAGTGCCTCTCGCCGCCGCAAGGCGGCATTTTTAATTTTATCGGACCGAATGTCCGATGCGCCGCCGGGATGAAGGAGAGTTCAACATGGCCGCAACCACGCCGCTTTACGACACCTATATGCGCGCGCCGTTGCGTTTCGAGCGAGGTGAAGGCGTTTGGCTGATTGCCGAAGACGGCACGCGTTATCTCGACTTCGCCGCCGGCGTTGCCGTGAATTCGCTCGGTCATGCCCACCCGCATCTCGTCGAGGCATTGAAGGCGCAGGCCGACAAAGTCTGGCATCTGTCCAATCTCTACGAGATCCCGGGCCAGGAAAGCCTTGCACGCCGGCTGACCCAGGTCACGTTCGCCGACCGGGTGTTCTTCACCAATTCGGGTGCGGAAGCACTCGAATGCGCGATCAAGACGGCCCGGCGCTACCACTACGCCAAGGGGCATGTCGAGAAGTTTCACGTCATCACCTTCGAAGGTGCTTTTCATGGCCGCACGATCGCGACGATCGCCGCCGGCGGTCAGCAGAAGTATATCGAAGGCTTCGGCCCGAAGGCGCCGGGTTTCTATCAGGTCCCCTTTGGAGATATCGCTGCGGTCAAGGACGCGATCAATGACGAAACGGCGGCGATCCTGGTCGAACCGATCCAGGGCGAGGGGGGCATTCGGCTGGCGCCGAAAGAGTTCATGCAAGGGCTGCGCGAACTCTGTGACGAGTTCGGTCTGCTTCTCATCCTAGACGAGGTCCAGTCAGGGGTCGGCCGCACCGGCAAGCTCTTCGCCCATGAATGGGCGGGGATAAAGCCGGATATCATGGCCGTCGCCAAAGGCATTGGCGGCGGCTTCCCGCTCGGCGCCTGCCTTGCGACGGAAGCGGCTGCCGCCGGTATGGCTGCAGGCACGCACGGTTCGACCTATGGTGGCAATCCGCTTGCGATGGCGGTCGGAAATGCAGTGCTGGACGTCGTTCTCGCGGAAGGCTTCCTCGAGCACGTGCGCGAGGTGGCGCTAGTCTTCCGTCAGGGGCTCGCTTCCCTGAAGGATCGTTTTCCCGACGTTATCGAGGAAATCCGAGGCGACGGGCTTATGCTAGGCATCAAAGCGAAGGTCCCTACGGCGGATCTCCTGAAGGCAATCCGCGATGAGAAGCTGCTCGCCGTTCCGGCCGGCGAAAACGTGCTGCGCCTGTTGCCGCCGCTGATCACCACCCCGGCCGAGGCGCGCGAGGGGCTGGCGCGGCTCGAGCGCGCCGCGGAAACGATGGCCGGCAAGAGCGGGCACGCCGCGGCTTAAGCTCCACGACAAACGGATTTACGACAGGAACCAAGGCAGAATGACCAGACACTTCCTCGATCTCTCGGCCATGGCGGCTACCGACCTCAGGACAATCATCGACGATGCCCGTGTCCGCAAGTCGGCGACCAAGGCGGGGACCGCCGAGAAGCCGCTCGCCGGCAAGATGCTGGCGATGATCTTCGAGAAGCCGTCCACCCGCACGCGCGTTTCCTTCGACGTCGGCATGCGCCAGCTCGGCGGGGAGACTCTGTTTCTGTCGGGCACCGAAATGCAGCTTGGGCGGGCCGAAACGATCGGGGACACGGCGAAGGTCCTTTCACGCTACGTCGATGCGATCATGATCCGCACAACCGACCACCGCCGGCTACTGGAGATGGCGGAGCATGCGACCGTGCCTGTAATCAACGGACTGACTGACGACACGCATCCGTGCCAGATCATGGCCGATATCCTGACCTTCGAGGAGCACAGGGGGCCGGTCAAGGGCAAGACGATCGCCTGGACCGGCGACGGCAACAATGTGCTTCACTCGCTGATCGAAGGCTCGGCCCGCTTTGGATACCGTATGAACATGGCCGTGCCGCTCGGCTCCGAACCGCATGACAAGTTTCTGAACTGGGCGCGCAACAACGGGGGCGAGGTCCTGCTTAGCCACGAGCCGGAGCAGGCGGTCGCCGGTGCCCACTGCGTCGTCACAGACACCTGGATCTCGATGAACCAGGAGCACCGCGCCCGCGGGCATAACGTCTTCCAGCCCTATCAGGTCAACGGCGCGTTGATGAAGCATGCTGCGCCGGACGCCGTGTTCATGCATTGCCTGCCGGCGCATCGCGGGGAGGAGGTAACCGACGAAGTCATCGACGGCCCCCAGTCGGTGGTCTTCGATGAAGCGGAAAACCGCCTTCACGCGCAGAAGTCGATTCTTGCCTGGTGCATGGGCGCGGTCTGAGGCGCAAAGGGCGGGCGAGGCGTTCTCTTGAAATCTGTACCGCGCGACACAATCTTGGGCGGGAAGCGGTCGCTTCCTATCATCAAATCGGGCAAGCGGCCCCGTGCCGGCCATCACGCACTTGGCGCTGTGGATCACGCTCATGATTTTGCGTCGACCTGAAAGCGTGGTGATCTAGGGCGCTTCGGCGCCGAGCCACGCCGGCGGAGAAATTCGTTCATGGCGGGATCAAATGGAAGGGCGGACGGTTGTACCGCTGTGCGCCGGTGCACTCGATAGGGCGGTCGCGGACATGAAGATGAAGCGGGCAGTTTCCGTCCGGAGCCCGCATGGAGTTTGAAAGGGCCATGGCCACAATCCCCGGATTGGATCAATTCGGATGATCATGGTCGAGGCAAGGAGCAAGCAATGACAGAAACAGCGCCGGGACTCGGCGAGTTCGATTTTGCCGGTGACGATCAGGTCGTGCCCTTCCAGGTCGAGGGGCTCGACGTGCGCGGCCGCGCCGTTCAACTTGGTCCGATGCTGGATGCAATTCTCGAGCGGCACAGCTATCCGCTTCCGGTAGCCCGGCTTGTCGCCGAAACCGTGGTGCTGACAGTGCTGCTCGGGACGTCCCTTAAATTCGAAGGCAAGCTGATCGTCCAGACACAGGGTGATGGGCCGGTTGACCTCGTTGTCGCGGACTTCTCGACGCCGGACCGCGTTCGCGCCTATGCCCGCTACGATGAGGAGGCGCTTGCCGCTGCCGAGAAAAACGGGCGGTCCCAGCCTCACGAGCTGCTGGGTAACGGCATTCTCGCCTTCACCATCGACCAGGGTGCGCATACGCAGCGCTACCAGGGCATCGTCGCGCTTGACGGAGCGACGCTCGAGGAGATCGCGGGCGCCTATTTCCGGCAATCGGAGCAGATACCGACCAGGGTGCGTCTCGCCGTTGCCGAGCTTCTCGACAAGGACGAGAACGGCAAGCCTCGGCATCGCTGGCGCGCCGGCGGCATGGTCGCGCAGTTCCTGCCCGATGCGCCCGACCGGATGCGACAGCCGGATCTGCCGGGCGGCGACGGCGAGGCAGACATCGAGGATATCTTTGACGAGGACGATCTATGGGCGGAAGCCAAGGTGATGGTCGAGACGATCGACACCGATGAGCTCACCGATCCCACAGTCGGAACCGAAAGACTGCTGTACCGGCTGTTTCACGAGCGCGGTGTTCGCGTCTATGAACCGCAGGCGGTCTATGACCGCTGCAGCTGCTCGCGCGAGAAAATCAGGGATGTTCTGACTGGGCTCGGCGACGAAGATATCGAAAGCAGTGTCGAGGACGGGCTGATCAAGGTCACCTGCGAGTTCTGTTCGACGACCTACCGCTTCGAGGCGAGTGAGGTCCGTACCCAGTGAGAAGCTGCCCAGGCTTCAAGTCTCCCGTGCCCGGCAGGCGGTCGCTTGCGGGGAGAAGGAGGCCGGCAGGCCGCATGAGGGCGCTTTTCTAGTTAAGGGTGCGGACAAGGCCCGGAGAATCAAGCGAGAAGGCGGGAATGGCGACATTGAAGGTCTCCCCGCCTTCCGCCTCCATGCTGTAATGTCCGAACATCACACCGGATGGCGTGTCCAGCGGGCAGCCTGAGGAGTATTCATAGGTATCGCCCGGATTGAGCAGCGGCTGCTCGCCGATCACGCCGGGCCCGCTCACCTCGTCTACCTGCCCGTTCTCGTCGGTAATGTGCCAATAGCGGGTCATCAGCCGGACCGCGACGTCGGAATGGTTCGCTATGATGATGCGATAGCCCCAGACATAGCGGCTGTCGTCGGGATCAGACTGTTCTTCGAGGTAATACGGCTCGACCGTCACCTCGATATCGTGCGTCAGTGCGCGGTACATGTGCAACACCCTGTTTCAAATCCCTACGCGTATTCTATAGCATTATGGTTTCGTCAAGAATAACAGCAAGATTATGCGAGTGGCAGTCAAATTCCCCGGAGCATTGCGGGCCTGAGCGCTGTGTCTGGTGCTTGTTACCGTCTTCCCAGTGCTTGCTGGTGCAGCACTCCGGCAGCGCTGTGTCTGCGTCTTTTTCAACGCTGGGACTTGGACTGACTGGCAACTGTGTTTGTCAGGTGGTTCGTCGGAAGGTTGTTTTGTCCCTGATGATGGCGTTTGCGATGGCGAGCAATTTGCGGGCAAGCGCAATGATGACGACCTTGAAGGGCTTGCCTGCCTCCTT